>Ga0157363_1000005_pt1 | contig 436535 bp, 360 predicted proteins | sample AttsexASBM1_FD_111477 | JGI IMG/M metagenome (GOLD analysis project Ga0157363, IMG submission 111477) | Fungus gardens microbial communities from leaf cutter ant in Ribeirão Preto, State of São Paulo, Brazil - Atta sexdens ASBM1 | ecosystem: Host-associated > Fungi > Mycelium > Unclassified ...
ATCGGGCCACGCAAGCATCATAAAACCCGAAATGGATAAGAGAAGATTACCAGAATGGAAGAACCCAGATGATACCCGTACAGGCATCACGTTCGATCAGACCACAGACGATACAGCAAACAGAGATAACCGGTGGTTGGCCGGAAGGGCTTTGATGAAGCGCGTTGTTAATTTCGATATAGCGCAGCAAGGTGCCTCGATCACCGATATCGAGGCGAGAGGGTTTCCTGACGATTGGCATGTCTTATGAAAGGCAGATCACACCACATCGCGGAGGGCCCGGTTCGGTGCGCTACTGAGGCCATCATCATGGTTACACTGCATGGTTCGAAGCTAAGATTGATGCGCGATTCGACTGTTCTCGTCAGAATGCTGGCTTGGGGGGCTGGATGTGCAGCGCCCGAGACGACCAAGACTTGTGGTGCGGTGCAGGCTCTAATCTGAGATTAGTTGTCTTGAGCCCGTCGTTGCGTGGAGGGCCGTGCACTACGAGGCGCCGAGACAGCAGGTCTCGTATCACGATCCCTGTTGGAGTGCGGCCTCCTCGCGGGTGCCCAGTCTCAACCCTCTCTTTGCCAGGTGAGAGACGGGCGAGGTGAGTGTAGCAACTCTTCGTGATAAAAGTGCTTGCCAAATCGGGCAGGCATAACTATTACGTGATACGAATGTTATCGATATTTTGACCTTTAACGGGCAAAGTATCATCGCAGGACAAATTTAAATATATAAACTAATGTAGCTAAGTAGTTAGTGTATATATCGGATTATTTTTTCTGATCTGTCTATTTGAATTTTGGGTTTCTTGGTCATGCCGCGAATTCCACTTGGGCGTCTACTCCATGTGTCGACCATCTTTATGACACTAGCGCTTGCGATGAATGTGCATGCGCTCGCCAGTCGTATGGGTGAAGATGACCGCAGCACCCAGCCTGAAAACACCGATACAGCAAATCTGACTGCCAAGCTTCAGGCACCACTTCCCAAACCTCATCATGAGCAGCCTTCGGTATCTGCGGTTTCGGCGAATACGGAAGGGTGGAAGACCATCCCTGTGACATCGGAAGGGATCCGAGCTGACGACGATGCAATTCCGGTCGACGCAGCCTTCCTGAAGAACGATGGTCCTGCTGCATCCTGTATCGGCATATCCTGTGTGCCGGGTGGTGCTACGGACATGACAGATACACCGACCACAGATCAGGCCCAGGCTGAACTGGTAAAGCGTCTGCTGTCGCACCAGGGATCCATAGAGGATGAACGTCGCAAGCTTGAGGAGCAGAAACACGTTCTGGACTCGGCACGTATCGTTCTTGAGGAGAAGATGCGCGCCATTGATAATTCGATGGCCGAACTTGCTGAAAAACAGGCGCAGCATAAAGAGATGATGGTCGCAGAGACCTCGCGTCTCGTGAAGATCTACGAGGAAATGCCGCCGAGAGAGGCCGCTGCGGTTTTCAATATCATGGATATCCACGTGCTCGTGTCGATTGCAAACAGCATGAACCCGCGGAAGATATCAGCGATTATGGGATACATGTTTCCCGAGCGGGTCAACACGGTGTCGCAGTATCTGGCTGGCGTACGTAATTTCCACCTTAACCGGAGTGGTCCTGACAGCGTGGCTGGTCATGCGGGTAGTGTGGGCACACTCTCATGGCTCCCAAGTGTAGGCTCAGATCATCCACCTGTTCCGAAAGAGTAGATCCTACGCATAGGATCTTGATGTTCAGCCTGACTGAGATAGTAGAGTTAATCACCACCGACCTGCCGCAAGGGCTGAAAAATGAACGCCATGCACCCTGGATTACGCGCCTATAAAGCAGTCGCAGAGACAAGCCTGTCCGGTAGAGAAGCGGAGGTGGTCGCTTTCACGATGATGATCGAAGAGTTGCAAAATGCAGAGGCAGATGCGAGCCTGCGCGCCAAAGCTCTCGACCGACACCAGAAATTATGGTCGCTTATCATGAAGGCCAATATCATTGACAGCGGCCATACGCCGGATGATGAACGGGCATTGATTGTAAACCTTGCGGATAAAGCTCAGAAATACGGGATCCAGGCTATCCTGAACGATAAGCTGACTCTATTTCCCCTTATTGATATTTCCCGGGATGTGCTTGACGGATTAACAGGAGTGACGGGCTGATCAACAGCCCGAACACACTGATCAGACCAGAGATAACTCTCAGAAGAAATCTATTTCGCCGGCGGCGGCTGGTGAAGGGGCATTCCTGCCTGTAAAGAGACCTTGCACACTTCCAAGTTGGACATCTTTGAGAAGATCTTCGAGATTCAGCTGTGTGTCATCATCACGGCACGCAGTGTGCATGAAGTTGCGTAGTATGATAGTGATCGCGTCCACAAACTGGGTCGCGTGATCGAGCTTCTGCAGATTTCTGATCTCGCTTTCATGAAAACTCATATTAAGCGCGGATCTCTCGATAGCTGCCTGGACACTTAGCAGATCGCCATGTGTGATAACCAGTTGCGCAACAATATTGGATATAAATTCGCGAGGCTCGGTGTTCATCGATTGCATGAATCCCAAATAGCTTAAGCTGGGAGGTATTTCCCGTAGATTGGCAGGCGCGTAAAAACTCTGAACCTCATTTGCTGCGACTGGAGGGGGTGTCGCGTCAGCACCTGGACGATCGGATCGGCGATCTTTCAAAATAGCTCGACATGGGTCTTGTCGTCAGTTTTCCACTTTCTTTCGAAAGCGGCTTCTTTCTTGTTATAGGCCTGCTCCTGAACACCGATTGCGCGGCCATCCTCGACAAGATTTTGCTGTGCGCGCCCGGTGGCTGGCCAAAAGCGTATGCGTCTCGCCTGGGTGCCCCCCAGACTTTGCGCGACGCAGGATATTCTCTCGTTTGCAAGGTATCCCATCACAAAGAGGCTGTTTTCCTGACCGATCTTGCCCAGGGAAGGCACGATCGCAGCGCCTCCAAATGCCTTGCACAACAGGCGGTCTCTCTTGCCGCCAGAAGTCAGGATGCCGTTTATCAGCTTTTCCATAGCATTTACCCCAAAACGAAGGGCCGTGCTGTTGTCGCATCCTTCTCCTGTAGGAAGGAGAAAGTGATTCATGCCACCTATCCCGGCAAGTGGATCGTACATGCATACGGAGATGCACGATCCCAGCAGGGTGGTAAGCAGAGTGTCAGCCCCCCCGGCAACAACGACATCACCCTGAATGACGGTTTGGGTAAGCATTTGCTGTTGCATCAGGTGATAGGTCCGAAGACCTTCTCCAGTACTTCGCGTAGCTTGGCGACGGTATAGGGCTTTGCGAGGAAATTATTCACGCCCGCTTTGATTGCCTCTTGTACGAGATCACGACTCGCTTCGCTCGTGAGAATGACAAAAGCTGTTTTCTGTGTCTTGGGATTTTCTCGCACTGCGCGAAGCAATGCGAGGCCGTCCATGACAGGCATGTTGAAATCCGAGATCACCAGGTGGGTGGGATTCTGCCCCAGATACTCAAGTGCCTCCTTGCCGTCTTTGCGCTGGGCTACTTGCGTGAAACCAAGCTGGGCAAGATTGTTGGCTAGAACCTGACGGATAGAAGCCTGGTCATCGACAATCAGAGCTCGAATTTGAGAGGCTGCGGGCATATCGGGTCCTTAGGGCTTCACGCTGAGAGAAGGTAATGTGTCAGGCTTTGATAATTGGCGAATAAAGCGGATCATGGTGTTAACGTACCCGAGCGGTCATCGCGGCATGGCTGATCTGGTTGAGCGGCACGATCTGCGCCGCTGCCCCGATTTCAGCAGCGACGCGGGGCATTCCGTACACCACCGAGGTCGCTTTGTCCTGCGCAATTGTCCATGCCCCTGAACGGCGCATCGCTAGCAACCCTTCTGCACCATCCTGCCCCATACCTGTCAGAATGATGCCAAGCGCCGCCTTGCCCACCTGTTCCGCAACCGAGTCGAACAGTACGTCGACAGACGGCGTATGTCCGTTGACGGCGGGACCCGTATACAGTCGTGTCGTGACAGTTTGAGCGTTGAGGGTAACCGTCACATGATGAGAGCCACCGGGCGCAATTCGGACATCGCCCCTTTGCAGGACTTCGCGATCCTGTGCTTCGCGTATCGATAGCGCCTCTATTTTCTTATCGAGACGGGCAGCGAAACTTGCTGTGAAAAATGCTGGCATATGCTGACATATGACAATGGGTGGGCTGTCAGGAGGGAACCCGCTCAAGACCTCCTCAAGTGCCTCGACGCCTCCGGTCGATGAGCCTATGGCGACAACGGCAAAATTCTGAGACCAGACAAGGCGCTCAGGTGTCGATGCTGGCAGCTTCGTCTCTTTGGTGCGTGTTTCCGGCTTGGACTTTGCCGCCTGGCGGACGATCCCTGGCAGGCCGGCATAGGCGTTGACTCCGGGGGCGGATGACATTGCCTTGGGGAAACAGTCGAAGGCACCCATCTGCAAGGCAGTGAGTGCCAGTTCGGCATTCCGCTGTGTCAGGCTCGAGACCATGACGACCGGGATCGGTCGCAACCGCATGATCTTGTCCAGGAACTGTAGCCCATTGATATTCGGCATTTCGATATCAAGCGTAATGACATCAGGCTGGTCCTTGATGATCATAGCCTTGGCTTCGAGGGGATTGGAGGCTTCGCCTGTGATCAGCAGATCAGGATGCCCCTGAAAAGCATGGCGTATCATCGCGCGCGCCGTCCGGGAGTCGTCAACTACAAGTACTTTCACCGGGGGGGACAAGCCTAGCCCTCCTTTTTGTATATGGTCGGTGCAATATTGATCAATCCGCACTGCGCAGCATTGGCGACGCGTTCCGAATGACCGACATAAAGGAAGCCACCCGGCTCGAGGCGTTCGGCAAGACGAGCCCACAATGCTTCGCGCGTTGTATCATCGAAATAGATGACAACGTTGCGGCAGAAGATGACTGAAAAGCTGCCGCGGAAAGGCCATCCAGCATTCAGATTAAGGACCCGGAAGCTTGGTAGGGCACGCAACGAGGCGCTCATGCTTGCCGAACCGCCGTGGTCCACAAGATAGAGAGAACGTTCCCGCTCCGGAATTCCCTCGAGTTCGTCGCGAGCATAAATGCCTTCGGCGGCACGGGCCACGACTTCGCTGTTGATGTCTGTCGCCAGAATGCGGAAATCAAAGGACCCTATTTCCGGAAAGCTTCCTAGCGTCGTCATGGCGATGCTCCACGGCTCCTGCCCTGTCGAGCAGGCCGCTGACCACATACGTATCTTCTTTCCCTGACGAAGCAAGGGAATCAGGGAGGGCATGACTTCGGTGCGCAAATGATCGAAGTGATTCCGCTCACGAAAGAAGCCCGTTACGTTCGTTGTGAGAGCGCAGATCAGCTTTTCGAGCTCGACCGTGCCGGCGGGGCTGGTGGCAAACTGCAGATACGCCTCGAAGCTGCCCATCTGCATTTCGCGCACACGTCGCGACACACGTGCATAGACGAGCGCCTTCTTGGTGTCTGGCAGGCAGATACCAGCTTGTTCTTGTGCGATTCCCTGCAGACGTCGAAAATCGCTGTCTGTATATTCAGGGGCAGTGAGGGTGATGGAGGCGGTCATTCTTTGGGGGATTCGCCAACAAGCTGTTTGACGACCGTATCAAGCTTCAGAATTCCAATCATCCGGTTATCGACCAGCACCAGACCGTGCAAGCATCCACCCTCATCGGAGGTCGGCTGGATATCAGTCGATTTGATATCGGCGAGATCGATAACCCGGTCCACCAGAAGGCCATAAACCACACCGCCTCTTGATTCGACAATGACAACGACACGCCGGGCATTCTCAAGTTCCGGAGCAATGTTCAGGTAGGCTGCGAGATCGATAACGGTCAGGATAATGCCGCGCAAGTTGATCGCACCGCATACGTAAGCGGGGGCGAAGGGCAAAGTTGTGGTTTTTTCGAAACCTCTGATTTCGCGTACGCTAAGGATGGGTATGCAGTATTCCTGTGCACCGACTGCAAAAACGATCATCTTGATCGACGAGACACCGGGCCCTTCAATGGTTGTCAGTTGTTCGGTCATCGGAGGTTCCTGATTGATACTGAGCATGTTCATGAAGATCTAGGCTACCAGCTCGGACAATCCGAGCATCGATTTGTTGTCTGTCTGGCTGAGTGCTGCTGCGATGAGGGCCGAAACGTCCAGAATAAGCGCAACGCTTCCATCCCCGAGAATTGTTGCGGCCGACACACCGAAAATATGGCGATAGTTCTTTTCCATGCTCTTGATGACGACCTGCGTCTGACCGCAGATTTCATCAACAATGAGTGCTGCACGGCTACCCGACTCATTTTCGACCACAAGCACGACAGCGCCTTCGAGCGTCTCCTGCTTGCGTGGCGCGGCAAGACCGAGAGTCGCGGCAAGTGGTAAAAGCGGGATACATTCGCCGCGCTTCGAGATGATACTTGTACCATCTGGCAATGCGTATACATCGCCCTCACTAACGATAATGGCTTCAGAGACGGCCGAGATCGGGATGACCATTGTTGTTTCGGCGGCGTTGATAAGCATCCCGTCGAGAATGGCAAGGGTGAGGGGAAGGCTTAGACTGAAGGTTGTCCCTTTGCCTGGCACACTGCTGATCACTACGCGGCCACCAAGGCTCATGATAGCCTGCTTGACCACGTCCATTCCAACCCCTCGACCCGAGAGATCCGAGACTTCTGAGGCCGTTGAGAAGCCTGGGGTAAAGATGAGATTGTTGATCTCGTCTTCGCTCAGGGTTGCGTCGTGTGGGATGATCCCCCGCTTCACCGCCGTCTCGAATACACGCTGGCGATTGACGCCCGCGCCGTCGTCCTTGATCGTGATCAGAATGCGCCCCGAGCGGTGCTCGGCAGAGAGTGTGATATTTCCCTCAGATGGTTTGCCCGCAGCCAAGCGATCTTCGATAGACTCTATGCCGTGATCGACGGCGTTTCGCAGCATATGTGTGAGCGGTGCCGCCAGCTTTTCGATCAGGGTGCGATCAACTTCGGTATCCTCTCCCTCCAGCTCGAGATTGACAGCCTTGCGCGTCATGGCGCTAGCCTCGCGCACGACGCGTTGCATTCGCTGGAAGACGCTCCGCACCGGCTGGGCGCGCACAGACATTACGGCATCCTGTATGTCCCTTGTAAGGGTTTGCATGCCCTCAATGCTCTGTATCAGCTCATGATGGCCGGATACGGCGCTTTTCTGGCAAAGTGACTGCACCGCAGCCTGGGCGATGACCAGTTCACCTACGAGATCCATAAGATCGTCCACACGCGAAAGATCGACACGGATGGATGCTGTCTCGGTCTTGCGTGTCCCACTCACCGCAGCGGTGGAAGGCTCTTCCTCCCTCAGCGTTTGCGAAGTCGATGCAAGAGCTTCAAGAATTTTCTCTGCCGGAGGACGGATGTCGACCGCCGGTAACTGGGGTGTCTGCTTATCATCCGTACGTGTTGGCGGGATGATTGCGAGATCGGCGCCTGAGGGCTGAGCAGGCTGTTCCTCGGGGCTGACAATCGCACCCTCATCCGAATCAGGAGCTATATCAGCCTCCGGGTACGCCTTGGGCACCTCCGTCGGGATAGAATTTCTGTCGTCCCGACTGATCGTAAATGTGCAGCTGTCAACGACCCAATCGAAAACATCGCGTATTGCTGCCTCTTCAACCGTAAGAGGCAACAGGATCTCCCAACTGAGATAGGATTTTTCAGCATCTATCGCATCGAGATCAGGTAAAGAATCTGTCTCGCAAGTGATCAGAGCCGTTTCATTCTTGCTCTTCGCAAGATTCGAGAGCGCAGTCAGAATATTCCGCGCATCGTCACCGCAGTGATACATCTCATCATGGGGGCGGAAAGAGACACACCATTTGGCCGGTATTTCACTTTCTACAGCCTCAACGCCGAAATCGTCGTCGAAGCTGAAGGCGACAGGCTCGAACTCCATGGGGACGGGGCAGAAGCTGTCCTCGACGGCCCCTGCATCTGTAGCCTGGCTCGCTTCGGTATGGCCAGCCCCGGAGGCATTGACACGCTGGAGTTCGCCCAGGTTCTCGTCAATGCGAACAGCATCGACTGCCACGCCTCCGCGCGCCTCGACGACGAGGTCGCTCAGAACATCCATGCTTTTGAGGAATACGGCAATGACGTCGCGTGTGGGGGCGATCCGGTCCGACCTCACACCGTCAAGCGAGTTCTCATACACATGAGCGAAGCGGACCAGATTCTGAAGACCGAACGAAGCGGCACCGCCCTTGATGGAGTGCACGGCACGGAACACCGCATTGACTGTATCCGCCTCCGCACGATCTGCATCGAGCGCAGACAACCCTGTTTCCAGCTCCTGCAGCTGCTCTTCGCATTCCTGAAAGAAAATCTCCAGGATTTCGTCCATGTCTGAGCTCATGCTGATCCTGCTTCTCTACTCTGTGACGCGACGTATGGCGGAGACAAGGCTTTCGGAGTTGAAGGGTTTTATGATCCACCCGGTTGCGCCGGCGGCTCGGGCACGAGCCTTCTTTTCCTGGTCGCTTTCAGTTGTGAGAACGATGACCGGCAGGTGACGGAACGGCTCAAGGCCGCGCACCGTCTCGATCACGCCGAAACCATCCATACGGGGCATGTTGATGTCGGTAATGATGACATCCGGCGCGGGGGTCGCTGATTCGAGAACGCTGATACCCTCCACACCATCATTCCCCTGAATAACGTCGTATCCAGCGCCTTCCAGGGCTGTGCGGAGCATACTCTGCATCGTTCGGGAATCATCAATCGTCAGAACGCGCACAGTCTTTGTATCGCTCATGTCTAGGTCTCGCTGGATGTTGTGCGGGGTTCCCGCAGGAGGAAAGGCACACCGAAGAGTGCCAGAGCTTCAGCCAACTTTTCGGATGGGTTGATAATCTCGCGTTTGCCAGCAAGGAGAATCTGAAGGCAAAGACCTCCGAGATAAGTGACTGCCGATCCATCCAGGGGAGTGCCATCATCCACCATGAGATCATCGCGCAGCGCTGCGGCGGCCTTGGTATCAAGGCGCGGAGGAAGCATGATCTGATGAGGCATCGTCTCCGGGGGTACAGGTATGACGGACATCAGAAATCCTCCCAGCCCTGGTCAGAAGACGTCACTTGCAAAGCAGGCCTGGGAACTGCCGCCTGTTTGGCAGGTGCGGGGGAAGGGGGCTGCGCCGGATTTTTCACCACCGGAGGGACGACAACAGTCCTCGTTGTGACGGCTGGTTTGACGACCGGAGGCCTGGCCATTGGCGGTCTGGGAGGAGATGTTTTCGGCTTCGCGTTTGTATCCACGTGGAAGCGTCCGAGCGTTTCTGAAAGAGTGCGGGTCTCGGCGCTCAGGTTATGGCTGGCGGCTGTAGCCTCTTCCACCATGGCTGCGTTTTGCTGGGTTACCTGGTCCATTTCGTTGATCGACGTCGTGACCTCTACGAGACGCGCTGCCTGCTCTCGCGTTGTGACCGTAAGGCCATCAATACGCTGGGCTATGTTCGAGACGCTTTCGGAGAAATCGCTGAGATATTCACTCGTGCGCTGAACGAGAGTTACGCCCTTGTCGACCTGCTCTGCGGAAACAGATATGAGACGTTTGATCTCATTCGCTGACTTGGCCGATTTCTCTGCAAGTGACCGTACTTCCTGCGCCACCACGGCAAAGCCGCGTCCTGCGTCGCCCGCTCGCGCAGCCTCGACACCAGCGTTCAGCGCGAGAACATTGGTCTGGAATGTAATTCCGTCGATGACGGAAATGATCTCGCTTATTGCTGTCGAGGATTTCTGAATGCCGACCATTGCGGCATTGGCATCCGCCATGATTTCTGTTGCGAGCTTGACCTTGTCGAGCGTTTTCTTGGTCTCGAGGCTGGAGTCGGAACAGACATCGGCAGTTGTCTGAATGCCGTTGCTGATCGTACGTACCGAGGCAGCCGCCTGGCCAAGATTCTCAGCCTGACGCTCCGTTCTTCTGGCGAGATCGTCCGAGGCCGTGGAAATCTCTGCAGCCCCGGTCGTAATGAATTCCGAGCTTTTTGCCATTGTTTGCAGGATATGTTTCCAGCTTTGGCACGCTTCGTTGAAAGCCTCGCGGATCGGCGCGAATTCTCCCTCAGCCGCCTCGGCCGGAATGCGGCAATCCAGATTGCCCTGCGCAACGGTTCTCAATGCAGATACGAGGGTTTCCGCCCCTGACGCGACGCTTTTCTGCCTGTTGGCAGCGGTGCGCTTCAGCTCTTCAATCTCTTCGCTCATATGCTTGTGGGCTGCCGCCCGGTCAGCATCGTCGTGCGTTTGGTTGTGAAGGCGTTCCAGTAGAGCCACAAGGGAGCCGCTATCATCTCTGAAGCCAGTGTAACGCGTGCGCGTGCGTGTATCTCCACGGAGGAGGGCCTCCCCCATATTGAGGATTGCCTCCACCGGCACCGAGATTGTCTGGTTGAGTATCTGCCATCCTGCAAAAACAGCTGCCGCTGTGATCAGTGTGAGTGGCAGCAGGAAAGAAAAGGCGACTGACGTCAGGGCCCCGGCGAGAAAAGCAGCGACTTCGCCGAGCACGATCGCGGCAAGCAGGATTTCGGAGCAAAGCATGACCGTACCAATCTTGGACCGGAATGATGCTTCTCGATACAGCCAGGTTTTCATTTTTTCCTACTCTGCGATCGTAAGTAAATTATATGAAATTATTGTTTCGATAGTCATTTATGATGAGTGGCGGGCAAAGTGTCTTTTTGATCTCGTATTTATCCTTCGGCCACAAAGATCAGAAACTTTACGCTCACACGAAGCCATTAAGAACAAGTTAAGCGTATCGCGTACGATGATGAGATCCCGAAAATTGTCGGCTAGTGGGTCATGATATCAGGGAGTTATTACCTCTCAGGCACTATCTGCCGGAGAGAGGCTTTCCGCGCTTTTCGCGTTATCCTGCCGTACCATCAGAAAGCGCCCACGTCTCATGCTGTCGTCTGAATGAGCGTTTCTGGTGCAGCGCAAGAACTGAAGAAACCTGATCGAGGATCGACGACCTCCCGTTGGTGGCTGAGGGGGGGGCGGCTGTCAGAGGCCAGCCGCCATGGGGAGTCGTCGCTTGTCACCCTGTAGTCCCGGCGACGACCTGATTGTGGGCGTCCGCTCCAGGCGTGAGCGGTAAGCGCCTGACGATGTTTTTGCCACGTAAGGAGACCTCCCGCCTCGATGCAACATGATGCGCTCAAGGCAGGAGGGTGTGACCTTCAATAGGTCGCCGCGCTCGTTGTCGGGAGCGAAAAACGCAGGATCAGGTGAAGCATGGAGTGTGTTTCATCCGACAGGCTTCTGGAAGCAGAACGTGCCTCATCTGCGATACCGGCATTCTGCTGTGTCGTGCGATCCATGACCCCGATGGCTGAATTGACCTCCTTCAGGCTTACCGCCTGTTCGCGCGCATTTCGAACGATGGTGGTCAGTCTTTCACCCATCGTTGTGACAAGACCGGAAATCGTGGCAAGCGCATGTTCTGTTTCATGCACACATTCGGCGCCGATATGTATCTCGTCGGATGTTTTCCCTACGAGCGCACTCACACTTTTAGCCGCTTCGGTGCATCGCTGCGCCAGAGTTCTCACTTCGTCAGCCACGACGGCAAAACCGCGACCGGCGTCGCCAGCCCGCGCCGCTTCGATGCTGGCATTCAGGGCAAGGACATTGGTTTGAAAAGCAATGTTCTCGATGATCGAGACGATGTCGACAATCTGGGACGAGCTGTTCTCTATCCGCGACATGGCGTCACGTGTGCGGCGCATGATATCGGCTGAAGCTGCGGCAGAGTGGCAGGCTTCCTCGCCGATCGACTGGGCGTTGGTGATCAGCTCTTCCGAATGAGAGGCACTGCGCGCGATCTGACTGATCGCAGCCGTTGTCTGCTCAAGAGCAGCCGCCTGTTGTTCGGTGCGTTGTGCCAGATTCTCGGCACCGCCATGGACGGTTTCGCTCCCATCCCGGATGGTCTGTGCAGCAGTCGAGATACCTGAGATGGTATTTGCGAGTTCCCTGATCGACCTGTTGAAATCCGTCCGTAAAATTTCGAACTCATCGGGAAGAGGCTGACGCAGTTCTGAGGCGAGATCGCCGTTCGAAAGGGCCGAAAGCGCCCCGCCAATCTGCGCAACGACCTTTCTTATGTCATCCAGCCTGCGTTCATCCTGCTCATGCCGCACCCGCTGCGCTTCTTCGTTACGGCGTCGCTCCCCTTCCAGAAGCAAGTCGGCTTCCTGGGCCTTCAGCAATGATGAGCGGAATGCGTCCAGCCCGCGTGCGATTGCACCGAGTTCATCCTGGCGCTCTGTTCCGAAGACACGTGCCTGATAGTGGCGGTTTTCCAATTCAGAGACAGCATGAATCAGGCTGCCTAGCGGGTTGCTGAGAAGCTTGCGGAAGATGAGCCACATCAGGACGAGCGAAATGACGATCAGCACGATGCCCGGAATGACGAGAGTGAAAATTGTATGCCAGACCGGTGTCGTGATGGCCTCACCCGGGAGGTCGACCACGAGGGTCCAGTAAGTGCCGAAACCATCCACCGTGATGGGAACCAGGATACGGTCTGCACTCCCACCGTCAAACCCGGGGATGATGGTGACATCGTGCGCAGAGAGGGCCTTGCTGAAAGCTCTGGAGGCGTCATCATGGAAGTGCTGCATGATCTGGGCAGGTGTAGGGCTTACGACCCAGAAGCCCTGGCTGGACAGAAGCGAAATCCTGGTGCCCGGTGCGATCTGGACTTCCTTGAGCATAGGGGCAAGCCAGTCCAAGGGGATATCCGCCCCTACGACGGCGATTCGTTTGCCATTGAACGTGATAGGAAAGGTCGGGGAGACCATGGGAACACCGGAATCGTGGTCGATATAGGGTTCAAGGCCATCCGGGTTGCCCGTTCTGATTATGGCCTTGTAAAAATCGCTATAGTGGGCGGAAGGGGTCCGCACGGCGATATTTCCATGACCGTCACGCACGACATAAGGGAAGAATATTCCCTCCGGGTTCGTTCCTGGACCGCCCGGAAGCTGCGTCCCATCGAAACCGTGTGGGACCTCCTTGAAATCCATGCCGAAAATCGCTGGAAAACGCCGCATGTCCTCGACCAGAAGGTCAACAATGAACTGCTTGTTCAAGACGCCCGTCTGATGGCCGCTTTCGATGGCGCTTTGAATGCCTCGTACAACCAGGCTCTGCTCAGCTATTGATCGGGCGATCTTCTGACCCAATATCTGACTTTTCTGGATTGCTTGCGAGTAGATTTTTTTCTCTACCTCTTTCTTCATCATGAACCCGGATATGGATACGGCGACGATCTGGATTGCTACGAAGCAAATGCCGCAGGCCAGAACGATTTTGCTGGCGAGATTGAAGGCAGGATGATGAAGAGATTTTCTGCGCACGGGGACTGCTTTCCGTTTTTGGAGGCATGAGGCTGGAAGGAGGGGTGAAAAGACTCATCGATAAAATTTGCTAGAGCGGAGACTCCCAACGGGCGTGAAGGTGGGCGCTGGGGCATGAGGCGCGTTTGCGGGCAAGCCCGCTCCCGCAACGTTAGATTCAGGTTAATCATTCACGCCGGATGTTATACGTCAATATATTCCGTCACCGTTATGTTTCATTCTGGACGAGATTTTTGTTCAGATTGGTAAACAGGTAACAGCGTGAGAAGAATTCCGCGCAGCAGCGTTATGTACTCATTGCCGTGGCCGACGACAGATCGTAACGAATGGAATCCGTACCTTTAAGCTTTATCGGGGTGCGGTCAGGGGGGCAGTCAGGGCTTCCATGGTTGAGGCATGCGACGGCATTTGCGTCTCAACCCTTACGGCGTGAATGGTTGGACTGAGCTTCGGTTTAGAGCGGGAATAGCTGGCTGGTGGCGTCATTGCTGAAACGCGCCTGTCAGGAGCCGAAGCTGCGTACTAGGCCGCCTGCTACCATCTGCCACCCATCAATCATGACAAAGAAGATGAGCTTGAATGGCAGCGAGATTGTTGCAGGGGGCAGCATCATCATGCCCAGACTCATCAGCACGCTTGATGTGACGATATCGATGATCAGGAAGGGCAGATAAAGAAGGAAGCCCATTTCGAAGCCTCTGCTCAACTCGCCAATCATGAAAGCAGGCATCAGGACCCGCCATGGGGTTTCCGCAGCGGTTTTGGCAGGTGTGAGATTGGCCAGATGATAGAAAGTTGCGAGATCGCCAGGCCGGGCATGCGCAACCATGAAGCCGCGGAATGGCTCTGCTGCAGCCTTGAGGCCGTCTATCTCCGACATGCTCCCACTGATCATCGGTGCGATCCCCTGTGACCAGGATCGTTCAAAAGTAGGCTGCATCACGAAAAACGTAAGAAATAGCGAGAGGCCGATGATGATTGTGTTCGGTGGGGTACCTTGTGCGCCAATTGCACCCCGAAGCAGCGACAGGACGATCACGATACGCGTGAAAGCAGTCACCATTACAAGAAGGCTCGGTGCCAGAGACAGCAGGGTGATGAGAGCAGTAAGCTGGATCAGGCGGCTCGTTGTTCCAGGGCTGCCGCCACTACCGCCAAGATCGATAGAAAGAGACTGCGCGTGCGCGATGCAAGGGGCACAAAGCAGAACGGCTGTGAGGACAACAAGCGTGAAACAATGGCCGATGGTTCGACTCTTGCCAGAGGTCGTAGCTTTGGTATTACATGAGCTCACTACGCGGGATTTTATCGCCCGGGTCAAATGAATCACAAAATTATTCATGAGCTACGCTCGACGGAGAGATACTGGCTGAAACCCGAGGCAGGTTCAGGATTAGCCTGGACGAGACCGTCGTTCGAGCCGCAATCGCCCTCAAGCCAGCCGATGAACGAATCTCCATTTAGCCCGGTGAGTAGAAGGCCTTCGCGCCCTCGACAGGAAAAGACGACCAGTCGCCTTTTCGGATCAAGAGGCAGTGCTTCCACAATCTGTAAACTTCTGGTTGTATTCCGTCTGCTCAGGCGGGGTTCGAGATAGCGCACAACAAATCGCAAAAGGAATATGAGCGATATTACCAGTGCAAACGATGCACCATAGCTCACCCATGACAGGAGGCTCATCCGTGCTGCCCGTTGCATGCGTTACATTGGCCCTGAGCAAGCATGGTGTTCACACTCAGGAGGACGAAGACGACAGGATTTCAGTCATTGTCACGCCTATGTTGTTGTCATCAACGACAACCAGCTCGCCACGTGCAATGAGACGGTTATTGGCATAGATATCGACAGCTTCGCCCAGTTTCTTGTTCAACTCGACCACGGCGCCACGCCCTAACCTAAGGAGCTGGCTGACCGGCATGGTGGCAGTGCCAATCACTGCGGTAATCTTGACCGGGATATCGTAGACGGCTTCGGTTCGAGGCGCAGTGGAGCTGCCGGCAGCTGCGGTCTCGGTTGTGGAACCTGAAGAATCGAGAGGCTCTGAGGCAAAATCCTCGAGCCCCATCATTCCGTTATCTGCATTCATCATTTACGGTCCGTTTGTCGTCTTGGGTGAGGCAGTTGGTGAGCGCGGCAAAGAGTTGAGTGAGGTCAGCACCTTCTCAATTGCCTTCCTGCGCCATTCTTCCGGGTCGAGGACGATCGTGTTGGTCTCAGTGCTGATTCTGATACGTGAATCCCCGGGAACAGCACAAGGCTCAAACCTTATTTTGTCAGGCTGGGTAATCGCGCTTCTGAGGCGGACTTCGTCATCTGCGGTGCAAGTCACCTCAACCACTGTCTCGGATCCCAGAATCAGATCGATTGCATCCTGCAAAAGATCGCGATGGATACCATTCAATTGCTCCGGGGGGAGGCGGGTCAGAGCGCTGACGATGTCGACCAACGCCTCGGCAAAAATTTCCCCCGCCTTTTGCGCCAGGCCGAAGTGGCGGGCGCATACATCTTCGTTCTGGCGGATCATGTCCGCCAGTGTAGAAGATAGATTGGCTTCGGCTCTGGCCTGCTCCGAAGCCGCGCCTGCTGCAAAACCAGCGTCGTAAGCGGCACGCTGCAGCGCATCAATCTCGTCCTGAGCCAAGGACACCAAAGGCTTCGCTTGCCCGTCTGCCGGAGCCGAATCCGATTGATCGGTGGCGGGAGGCGGTGCCGGGGGCATTGGCTTGGCATCGAAATCAACAAGGTGGCGGGCGAGCGGCAGGGTGGCGGTATCAGCGTTACTCGCCTGGTCCTCTCGTCTGGACTTGAGTGAAAAAGGAACGAAGTCTCGCATCAGGAGATGAATTCGTCGCTTGCGGAGTTATCGCTTATATCGATTTCCCCCGCGTTCATGAGATTCTTGATGGTCGTTACGATTTCTGCCTGTGCAGCTTCCACGTCCTTGACACGTACGGGGCCTAGCGATGCAATTTCTTCCAGGAGGATATTGCCTGCCCGTTTTGACATGCACTGAAGGAAGAGTTTGCGTTCGCTGTCCGTCGCTCCCTTCAGGGCAACCGGGAGGCGATCCCGATCCACCTCGGTCACAACTCGCATGAGGGATTCCTGTGAGAGACGCGCGATGTCCTCAAAGGTAAACATCAACGATTTGACCTTCTCCATATCCTCATGGCTCTGACGATCCATGAGCTCTGTAAGGCGCCCCTCCGTCTTGCGATCGAAATTATTGAATACCTCGGCGAGGAGTTCATAACTGTCCCGCTTGGATGACCGTCCGAGGGATGAGATGAATTCGGATCTCAGGGTCGCCTCGACACTCTCAATCACTTCGCGCTGCACCGTTTCCATATGCAGGATACGCATCATCACATCTGTCGCATAATCCTCAGGCAGCAAGGCGAGGACACGTGCTGCATGCGCGGGCTGCAAACGACTCACGATAACCGCAGCCGTTTGCGGATACTCGCTCTTCAGGTAGTTGGCGAGAATTGACTCCTGCACATTTGCCAGTTTGTCCCACATATTGCGGCCAGCGGGACCACGGATCTCGTCCATGATCTTTTCGACCTGCTCGGCACTGAGTGAGCGGCGCAGGAAAGCTTCGGTTGTCTCAAAAGTCCCGACGAGACCATCGGCCAATTCGAAATTCTCGACAAACTCCCGACACACCGATTCGACCATGGCGGCCTTGACGACGCCCAGTCCCGCCATGGCGATCGAGATGTCACGTATTTCATCCTCGTGCAGGGACTGCATGAGTGCGGCGCTTCGGTCACGACCGATTGCCATGAAAAGAATTGCTGCCTTCTGTTTGCCGGAGAGGGAAAATTCCGGCGCTATGGGAGCTGCGGGAGGCATATCGGGGGGGCTGGCGTTATTCATGATGAAGCTCCCGGACGTGGCTCGGGTGCCTCGAGCCAGTTTCGGATAATGCTCAGGCTGCTTTCAGGGTTTTGATCGATACGGTCAGCGACCTTCGAAATCGTTCCTGCACGCGCTCTCCCCTCAATTCCATCTATCGACACGGTATCGGTATCAGTGCGAAGAGCTAGGCTGTTAGACGAACCCTGTCCGAGAGCCGCGTGATCAGGCTCTCCCTCCCTATAGGAACCGGAGCCACCAAGCGCTTCCAGATGGGTGGGGCCAGATCGCGACAGGGCAGGGTGTGTCGTCGTTTTGCGGCGGAGGAGTGGCCTGAGCGCGAAGAACCCTGCACCCAGAGCGAGGAGGATCGGTATGATCCATTCTGCCAGATATATCAGGTTAGCGCGCGAGAAGAAGCCTGGCGCAGCCGGGAGGGGTTCGACACCTCCATCCGGCATAAATCGCATTGATACGACCTCGACCTGATCTCCACGGGCCTTGTCATAACCGACTGAGGTTTTCACAAGTGTGGTGATGCGGTCGATTGCGGCTGCATCGAGAGGCTTCCACACTTCTGTTCCGCTCTTATCCCTCGTGTAGGAACCATCAACCATGACCGCTATGCTGATTCGTGCCACACGTGGGTGAGTTTGGTTAACGACCCGGACGCGCTTGCCAATTTCATAATTATTGGTTTCTTCGTCACGCGTATCACTCGATCCGTTTTTGTCGGTTTGCCCGGCATTTGCGTTCGGCAGGTTGTTCGCGACAGATGTGTTGGGGGTCGACTCAGTGTTGACGCTTTTGTCTGTACTGGTTTGTTGCGACCGCAGTACCTGCTGGTTCGGATCGAAGCTTTCTTCTGTTTCGTGCACTTCGTCATTGTTGATGACGACTGCGGCCCGCGCCCTGACATGCGCCGTGCCCAGCGTAGGGATGAGCATCTCCTCAACAGACTGAGACAGCCGTGTCTCCTCGGCATGACGGAACTTCTCGAATGCGCTCTCCTGGCCGTCCTCGCTGTTCGGCTCTCCCGGTTTCGCCAGAACATCGCCGCGTGTATCGACAATCGAGATGGATTGCGGCCTCAACCCCGGCACTGCGGCGGCAACAAGGTTCTGAATCGCCTGTATGCCGTCAGGTGCGATGCGTCCTCCGTGGCCGATATCGATAACGACGCTCGCTTGAGACGGGTTTGTCTGCACCGAAAACAGGTCACGATGAGGCAATACGAGATGCACCCGCACATTGCGTATTCCCTGAAGGAGCCGGATCGAGCGCTCGAGTTCGCCTTCCAGGGCGCGGGTTTCGTTGATGTTTTGCTCGAATTGGGTACTCGTCAGGGTCGCGCTCTTGTCGAACAGCTCGTAACCAACGCTTCCACCATTGGGAAGGCCATCCTTGGCGAGAAGGAGGCGAGCTTTTGCAACCTGGTCGCTGGATACGTAAAGGCTCGTTCCATTCGGGGAGGTCGAACTCGGAATATGGGCCTTTGACAGGTCTTCGACCATCCGGGCTGCCTCGTTGAGGTCCAGATTGCCGTACACCAGTGCGTTGGGCTGCCCAGAGCCACCAAGCGCGAGATACCCCAGAAGTCCGAGCAGCAGAGCCCCTGCGGCGCCCAGGGCAATCAGCTGGTTACGACCCAGCCCCTTTATGGATGTAAGGAGATTTTTCATAAATAACTGTCGTCAGACGCGATCGGTTTTTTCTGGTTTATTCATGGTCGGCGTCCAATCTCCCGTGTGTTTCCTGAGGTATATTTTTGTATAATGCATCAAATATTTTAGCGTATTGTAAGGCGTCAATTTTTCCAGCCCGAATGCTCCCCGTCCGCGTGGAAGCATGCTCATCATGGGATGTAGGCATTCGTTGGCGGTGTTTCCTTGAGCGGCAGATTGAGGCGGTCCGCGTTCTGATCCTGTGTCAGGCCCGTGGGGCCCTGCGCTACCTGACGAGCGACATTTGGCATGAGGTCAGGTCTGCTCCAGCAGTCCACGCCGTTCCAGCTTTGGGTGCAATATGGCTGCGGCGCAGGTGGTCGCTCGGCTGGAGCGCACCAGTCTTCACCCTGCTGTATGTAACCGGCGTTGCATTCACGACCGGTAAGATGACGTGCAATGTCATCAGCCGCGCACGCAGAAAGCTGAAGACCAGTTATCCCGAGTATGCAGCAACGAAGCATGGGCCTGTAAGAGAAACCGCAGAACCGGAAGCTCATTGCGATCCTTGATCGAGAGGGGAGCATTTCAATCACCGATGGGGAGAGGCCGGCATGCGGAATCGCTTTGTCAGCGTCAACTGCTAGGCTCGGCTGCAATCTTGTCGATAGCATTCATGCCTCGCGTCGTCTCCGTCTGGATGAGCTGAAAAGTGAGATCGTAATCGCGCTGGATCTGCACCAGACGGGTCGTTTCGGCTACCGCATTGACATTGCTTCCCTCTAACATTGCCTGATGCAACTCGGGAGTGGGCATCTGCTGCGTTGGCGTTGTAGGTTTAAAGAGGAAGCTGCCCTCTGCCATGAGTGTCTGGGGGTTATCGACCGTGACAACGCCTATCGTCCCCAGTGGACCATCTTCGGTCGATATGGTTCCGTCCTTGGCGATCGAGAAATCTCCGCTCTCTTGCCGCAGAACAAGATTGCGACCGTTATTGTCGAGCACAGGATTGCCCGCGCTATCAATGATCGTGCCATCGAGGCGGCGTGTAAATTGTCCGTTGCGGGTCAGCCGTACCCCTTGCGTTGTGCGGACGGTGAAATAGCCGTCGCCATTGATCGCAACGTCGGTCGCGTTACCTGTGCTTCTCAAGGGGCCTTGGACCAGATCCCTGAACGTTGCCTTATCCTGGGCATACGCCTGCTCCCGATCCCCTGGAGTCACCCCGGACCCTTTCTGATGGACAAGATATTGCGAAAAAAGCTCCCGCGATCCCTTGAAGCCGTCGGTGTTCTCGTTCGCCAGATTATTAGCGGCAACGTCGAGTTCACGCTTGAGCACGTCGATGCGCGACAAGGCAATATAAGCAGTGCTATCCATGGCGCTCGACCAGTCTTTTCATTTTGAATGTTAAATAAATCACGCGCGTAGACTTGCGCGTGACCATGGAAATCCATTCCATTACTTCATCAGGTTGATCGTGCGCGTGAGCATCGAACGCGTCACCTGCAAGGCGTTCAAATTGGCCTCATAGGAGTGTTGTGCTTCGTGGGTATCCATAATTTCGGTCATCGCATCGACATTGGGAAGCTTGACGAGTCCATTTTTGTCTGCGGCCGGTTGGGATGGGTCGTAATGGGTCTCGAAGGCTGTCCGGTCTTCACCTATCTCCTTCACTGAGACAGATGAAACGCCGGTATCGCGATTAAGAATTTCCTTAAATGTAATGGTTTTTCGGCGGTAGGGATCGGAACCCGGTGTAGAGCCAGTCGTTTCAGAGTTTGCCAAGTTTTCGGCTGCGACCTGCAGGCGCTTTGCCTGAGCCTGCATGCCGGACGCGGAAATTCCGATAGTATCTGTGAAGTTCATTTCGACCTCGAAAGACCAGGCTCAGGATGAACCCAGAGCGAGAGAAAACATGGACATATAGGTGCTGTAAGCGCTCGTAGCCATGCGCTGCTGGTCGTCGGTCTGCGCAATCTTGACGAGTTCGCTTTCAAGGTCGACCTTGTTGCCATCGATCGACGTGCTGCTATCGGCTTTGACCGAACCTTTCTGGCTCGTGTTGCTGGCAATATGCCCTGGCTCGGTCTGGGCAAGCTGGACAGACATCTGGTTCTGCAGGGCGCCTTTGAAATCAGGAAGATCACGGGCCACATAATTAGGCGTGTTTGCATTGGCGATATTGCCTGCGATGAGCGTCTCGCGCGACTGCAACCAGTGCATGCGGCGGTTGGCGAGGTCGAGAATATCTGTCCCTTTATCAGCGCTGACTGAAAGCGGTGACGTTGCTTGGAGCATTAAATTTCGCCCTTCATTCTTCGCCGACAGAAGCGATAGATAGCATTATCAGGATAGTTCCCATTCTAGTATGAAAAAGCGGCCCGGAGAAGCAGAACCGCGATGCGTAACAAAAAAATTCTGCGTCGCCTCTCCGCGGTATGTCATGGATTGCCGGCCGACAGGGTGGGCGGCGGGGCGTGCTGGGTTAAAAGCGAAAATATGCTTGCCCTGGAAGGGCTCATCGCTCTTCCGTCGATGCGCCCTGCAAGCCATTTGAGCGTTGTGTCATCTCCGGCACGCGCGGCGTCGGATGCGAGTCTGAGAGCAAGGTCTTGCGCCACATCCGAGAGAGTACCTTTGGCGGGAAGATTTTCCTGTGCGACAATTTTGAGCTCACGGGTCGCAGCGGCCCAGTCCCCCTGATTTTCAAAGGTGGCCGCTGATACCAGTCTGGCAGACTGGCCCTGTGCGTCCTTGAGGATGTTGAGACCTTTGGCCGTGTTTCCGTCCAGAAGGGCAATTTCGGCTCTTGCGACATTACGCTGCGCGCGAAGTTCGGAGGATACCGTCTCAGACTCGGTCATGTCTAGCGTTTGAAGCGCGCGGGCCGCGTCTCGTTGCTGTATGGCGAGTTTGGCGAGAGCAAGACCCGCGCTGGCTTTGTCTTCTGGACTCTCCAGAGCCGGCACGGCTGTTTCGAGTGCTTTGGACCCGTCATCGATCAGACCGATAGAAAGAAGAAGCTTTCCATAGGCAGCTTGTAGGCTGGCCTGCTCGGGACCGTTCGGAAGTCCTGCAATATGGGCCTTGAGTAGCGCTGCATTGCGTAGCGCCTGTTGGTTGTCCAGACCGGTGGCGGGAATTTCAGCCAGCCCCTTCAGGGCTTTCAGAAGTATCGTGTTACGTTTGCTCATCAAGGCAGAGGGGCGCCCTGGGGGGACGCCCTGATCGATCATCAGAGCAGCGTTTTGCCAATCGCCCAGCTGCAGAAATGCCTCCGCCTGAGTGAGACGAACCGCCATCTCGCGCCCGGCCAGTCGCGCATCGAGGATGATGGCATCAAGGGCACGGATCATCTGCTGGGGAGATAACTTGCCCTGCATATGGTCAAGCACGATCTCGCTTTCCGCCGCCTTTTCGGCGATTACAGGATCGCGATCGGTCTTGAGGTGTTCAAGGCTTCTCCGTGCTGCGTCGGTCCGACCGAGCCGCATATTGGCGAGCGCGCGACTCAACTGAAAGCCAGATGACTGCGGCAGCTTGTTCAAGGCGGGTAGATCAGTGGGCGTAGCGTTGCGCGCAATCGTTTCGGCAGCGAGGGGAAGCAAAATATCCCGAACGTTCGCGGGGTAACTCCTGATCCGATCGAGATCAAGCACGAGGCGATGGGTGCCGCGCGCATCGATCTGATCAGCCTGAGCAAGATAGAGTGCCCGCCATAACTGCGCCGCTCGTTGCTGTTTCTCGGGCCATGGGCCATCCAATCCCGAGGCGTCCTCAAGATCGCCACTCATCAGCGCGGTTGCTTCAGTCAGGAACCTTATTTCCGGACGGCCGATTTCCTCTGGATCGTCTCTGAGCGCAACAGCCAGTATACCTCTCGCTTGGGTAAATGCTCCCATGCTGAAGGCTGCCTGCGCTTCTTTCACGCGAGCCTCGAAGCGTTTGGACGGGCTCGAGTCTGCTGCTGCGAGAAAAGCGTCATGAAATCTCTGGCGCAGAGCGGTATCGCCAAGATCTTTCAGGGCAAGCCACTCGAGATCGATGTCGTTGGCATAGACCGCCTGTCCATCATCCACCATGCTGTGTCCGTCTCGATTGAGCAGAAGGCCAGAAGGGACGGCGGATAGCGTGATTTCGGCGTCACGTGCAGAGACGACGACGCCCTCATTGGTCGGCCACACATCGTATCCCGGTGTACGTCGCATGGATGTAACGCCCCCATCATCGAGAAGGGAGGTGCCAATCAAAAGGCGTGCGCCCGAGGCCGGGTCAGATACAGATAGAACGCGTCCGCTGCGGCGCATCGGATACAGGACACCCGTTGCGACGACGTGAGGGTTTATAGTGCGTCGATCCTGCTGGGGAATATCGAGCGGCGGTTTGAGCCCCAGCACCCAACCATCGCTCTGTTGTGACAGAAAGAGCGGTCGGCTGTCTGATCTGCGCAGCTGGATGATGGTGGCGTCTGGCAATACATCGACGCTCAGGGACGAAAAAACGCCGTCTCCATGTATCGCGGACGTGTCCATCGGAATGGCGTTATCAACGATGATGATAAAACGATTCCCGCTCTCGAATGCCGCAATGCCAGCCTTGGGCGGGATAGGCAGCAGGATCCGATCCTGGGATGCCTGTGACGTTGCCACGGGCAGATCGGCCCCTGACGGCGCGGTTGCCGTTGTGACAGCGGGCAGGGGTGCAGGGGCGGGTTTGGGCCTGCTGTCTGTCTTTTCCGTAGGTGAGGCTGCAGGAGCATTCAGAAGCGTTGCACGCCACGAAGGGGGGAGGCCTTGCACAAGGTCACTCCCGGAAATCCGATCAGGCAGATGCTCTTTCTGGTCTGGTATTTCTCGCGGCTGGGCAGGCCGCGTATGCGGGTGCAGCTCTTTGTGTCCTGGAAGCGTATGCCGATGATCGGCCCTTGCGGACGCCACAAAGACAAGGCCTGGCAGCAACGCGGCGGGTGCGAGGCGCAGGGCTTTCCCGATTGCCTTGAAATTCAGATGCGACACAGCCGGTCCGCCCAATGAGCGTGGCCGATATCTCCAGTGCAGACGCCCGCGGTAACGGGCGTTCTTTCTATCTGGCAGGACATGGGCGCTATCGGGTCAGGCCAGAAAATCGAGAATCTGGGTGATGGTCGAGCCGCTTCGTGCAGAGGTTGCGGACAAGCCCCCGTCAGCAGAGAATTGTACTGCCCCGGATTTGGCTGTTTCGGCAACAGCTTGAGATGACAGGGTACCGTGGCGGCTTGCAGCATAGGATGCGTGTGCGCTCGTGCTTGTCGCCTGACGCAGCGCGGCGGAGAGCGAGGAGGCAGCTGAAATATCTGACATTGTTGTTTCCGGTTATAAATCGTCAAACGGGGCACAAAGACCCCGTGAAAATGGCTTGTGGCTTATGCTGCCAAACATTTTGTCACAATTTATGCGCCTTCTTTATTACAATAACGTTAAGGTTTTTGCTTTCTACATGTGAGAACGCCTCACGCCCCATAACTCAGTGTTAGCACGAATTCCGATGGCAGGGCCATGCTTTTGTCGAAACGTTCCGGGTATCCCGAAACTGCGTACCGGAGGGGGTATTGATGGAATTTGACGATGTCGAGGTGACTTTGGGCAACAGGGGAAAAAAATCGTCGCGGTTCAGCCATATTTCGTCACCCACTGGTAGTCTCGTTAATGTCTGCCCTGTATGGTCAGCCTGTGCCCTTTGAGGGATCTCGACCAGTAATATCGGTCTGTGAACGCAGGTAGGGTAGTCAAGGAAGATTTCCATAATTGACCAACTAAATAACCAGACAAAATTATATAATCATAAGTAAAACTATTGGTGGATCATAAATGCGCGTATTGTGTGTTGCTGAAAGCTCCGGGGCAGGAAGGCCGAGCGACGAGCTCGCGAAAGCGGCGATAGCAGGCTCCCTGTCGATCACGGCCAGCGGCCCTGCCGGGATTGTGGAGACCTTGCGGCGCACGCATTATGATATCGTGGTTCTGCAGCAGGCCGCTTCGGATACCCGCATCATCCGACAATTACGCAAAGGGAAGATTGCAGTACCTGTCATCGTTGTTCGTAAAATCGGTTCGGCGGAAGGAGAGGTCGAACTGCTTTCTGCGGGCGCAGATGACTGCGTTGGCGAGGAGACCGATCACAGGGTTCTTCTCGCGCGTTTGCGCGCGGTGGCCAGGCGCGCGGGCGGTCATGACAGCCCAACATTGCAAGTTGGCAGAATGTCGGTCGGTATCGACCGCCGCGAGGTGCACATCGACGGGGCCGTGGTCCCCTTGACCCGAAAGGAATATGATCTTCTCGTCCTTCTCGTCATGCGCAAAAACCAGGTCCTGAGTAAGGAAGTGCTGCTGGATAGCCTTTATAGTGGTGAAGACGAGCCCTTCGGAAAGGTTATCGACGTAATGATTTGCAAGATCAGAAAGAAGATAAGGGCTTTCGGAATAAACGAGCCATTCACAACCCAATGGGGGATAGGTTATCGACTGAATGAGCCTGCGTTTTCACCAGTAACAATTGTTCTGCCTCAGGAAGAATTGCACGTTCGTACCCCGGCAAGAGAAAATTGCCTCCCTGTGACGGGCGGTATCCATATGCTTGGTTCCATGGCATCGCCTGGACAGGCTCAGAGCTGAGCCAAATCAGGGTATCCAAGGCATTGCTTGACTTGTCATGCCTTGGGAAGGTGGCCTGCGAGGTATTGCGTATCGCGCTACCTCGTGGTCCTGTTTAGGCCTCAACGTTATCTGAGCTGTCAGAACTCTGGGTCGTGCTCGAGGCTGTCTTGCCACTGAAGTTGGTGATGTTCGACAATGGGATCGTGGCACCTCCCATCTGAATCTCAAGATCGGAGCTTCCTTTCGTCACACCTGTCACAATACCCGTTACGGTAAAGGGCACGTCGGATGTGGTGCCGGTAGAGTCGATCGTTTTTACCGCGACACTGTAAGCGCCGTCCGCCAGTTTGTTACCCGAATTGTCAGTCCCATCCCATGTCCATTTGTTGGTGCCCGAAACAGCGGACCCTGTATCGGTCTTAACAATTTTTCCAGATGAATCGCTAACGGCGATGGCCACGTTCTGGCCCTGAGTTGCACTGAAACTGAGCGATACTGCACCGCTCTGAAGGGGCAACGTGGTCGATTTCGCCGTAGCTGTCTGTCCCACCCACTGGCTGCCCGAACTGAGCTGGCTGCTCTCGTTGAGCGAGATAAGGGATGACAGATTGGTGTTGGTTTGCACCTGCTGCTCCACACCGGCGAACTGAACGAGTTCAGAGGTGAACGAGTCAGAACTCATGGGGCTACTGGGATCCTGATGCTGCAACTGGGTCGTTAGCAACGTCAGAAATGTTGTATAGTTATTCGCAAGGGACGAGAGACCCAAGGCAGCGCTCGAACTCGATGAGGTGCTCGATGACGAAGAGTTGGCCGAAGCTTTTGCGGTGGCCTCAGCGGCCTGAAGCAATGCACTTTCGTTGCTGATCGACGAGGTTGCCAATGTTGTTGCCCTTGTGAAAAAAGTCGAAGCGTTGAATGTCTGTCATCAAGCCGTGATGTTGACGCGGCCATTGGTTGCTAGGGCGGATTCTGAAGCCCGCAATGTAACGCCAGTATCCCCTATGTTATCGGGTTCGGACGTCCCGAGTCTACTCTCTTGCTGTCTGTATCCGGGGTTGGAATTCTGACCACCGCCAGCAAAGTTTTGCCCTTGCATCAACAGGTTCATGCCATTCTGAGCATGATGGTCGTGGGTCTGCGCATTGGACCCGCCAGACATGGATGAGACGATGTCGATTCTGATCGAAGTCGTATCAATTCCAGCTGAATGCAGGGAGGCGATAAGATCGTGTCTGGTTTTGCTCAGGCTTTCCGCAGTGGAATCATCATCGCTCTGAAGGATGATGCGTGTCGCTATCCCATTTTGCCCCTCGAGGCTTAGTTGAATCGGACTCGTATCAGTTGTCTGCAACGTCATAGTCAGTGTCGTCGTCGAACTGGACGCAGTCTGTGTCTGGTCACCTTGATTCGTCGAGGTGTCCCATGTCGCTCTTTCCACAGGACTTGAGGTTTTTTGCTGCCCGTCCTCTCTTTGGCCGTTGAGCACCATCGATCCAAAATCGTTGTGTAAGCCCCCGATGGCATCAGCAAGTTGCGCGACCAGCAAAGGCGTCGCTGCCTTTGCCTCAGAGTGATCCTCGGGCGGGTTATCTCCTTTCGACGATGCTCCTTCGCCCTCTGTTCTGCCTGTCGCACCGCCTAACGCTACGACGCCGGACCAGTCACTTTCATAGTTCGGTTCATCTGCTGCGCCAGATTGCGGGGGCGTGACGCTTGCGGCAGGTTTGCCTGCGCTGTCGGAAAGAGATCCGAAATGCGCCTGTCTCTCGCTTTGCTGTACGGTCGCTTGATTGATGATCGGAGAAATGGGCGTGTTGCTTTGGCTATTGTCCGGCAAGGTCGTGACTACCCAGCCTTGAGCGACGGTACCATCCGTCAGATATGATGAGCCTCCGCCAGCACCAGAGATAACAGCGGCGGACTGTATCGCTGTATGGACATTTATGGAGGATGGCAGGGGCGTATCGGATCGCGCTGGCGAGGTTGTCACGGTCACCTCTGCGAGGTGGCCTTCAGCTGCGGCAATTCCTGCGCCTGACGTGATCTGCCCTGTTTGCATACCCCCAATAGAGGTACCTGATATTACATTGCTGATCGCAAGACTGGCTTGTCCAGGCAGGTTACCTAGACTTGGCTTGCCACTCTGAGCCACTTCGGAGGCATTGTAGGACAGAGTCTCGGCGCGCCTGACCGGGCTGCTCGCTTCGGTTCCAGGCAAGGAGACGATCTCGTCAGCTGTTACGCCACGAGAAAGGAATCCGGGTGCCTGAAACTGCCCAAGGGTTGTCTGATCGCTCGTGATGGAGGTTGGACTAGCGAGGCCAAAGGCAGCCTCAAAGAGAGGTGCTGAACCCTGTGTGGTCGCCGCCGACGTGATCCCTCCTGTCTGGGTCATTACTACTGCCGGATTGAGTACGGCGGACGTGTTGATGGTTGGCTGTAATGACAATCTCCCGTCGTCCCGCCCGGTGCTGACAGAAGCGCCTGACGAGGAGGCAGGCGCGACATAGGCACCAATCGCTGGAGTTGATAATCCTTGCAGGCTAGTCAGGGCGCTGCGGCCAAATGTTGTGTCAGGCGTCATCGGCAGCTGCGTTGCGTCGCCAACGAACGGATTTGGGAGCGGGGGGGCGCCGGCGGAGACTGGTTGAGCAAGGGCCGAGGCAGTATCCGATTGTCCCGACAACGCCGAGCTGTGCCGCTGGAGGGAGATATCGGCATTTTGCAGGATTGCTGACCCACTTGGTGCCTGTACCGAAGAGAAGGGCGCTGCGTGTGAGAGAATATCGAATCCATACGACGACGAGCCGTTGGCGAATGTGCGTATGTCGCTCCGCCCGGACGTTGATGCAGAACCCAGATCAGAGGGGGCGAGGACCTGGCTTGAGGCTAAAAAATAGCCCCCTTGCATCACTGCGACCGATGATTGGCTGCTCACGGCTTCATTGCTGATCGAGCCTTCATCCTCTCTCCCGGAGCTGGTGCGTTGCCCTCTGCTCGAGAGTGTCGGGAGTATGTCGGGTGGGGCATTGGCCAGAGACGTTGAACCGCTCGACCCCGCCTCCACGGCCAGTGAGGCACCGCTGACGACATCTGACCATTTGTCAGTTGGAGGCGTCAGGTCACCCGAAACAGCTTTCTGTGGTTGAGTTGCCGACGAAAGTTGACTGCGAAATGACTGGGGGGACGGCAGGGGGGCACCCGACACTGCGGCGCCCGAAGTGAGTTGTGGGGCGTTGCCGGGCAGGTTTGACCGCGATACCTCATCACTCGCCACAGATCGGCCCTGTCTCTCTCTCACTCTCATATTGACCACTCCGTCATCTCGCAGGTCAGGAGTGTCATGAAGCAACTCCCTGAGACTCGGTCAGAGCGACATCGAGTTCGAAAAAGCTCGGCATGGCAGCCGGTGGAATTTCTTTTCGTCCGATTTCGGCGCTAACCTGCGGGGGATTGCCCTGGAGATGGGCAACCAGGACCGTCTTGATGATGCCTTGATAACGGCCATCCTGCACAATCACCGCCTTGATTCTTGAGGCGAGAGGAGCCACCACCCCGTAGGACAGCAGAACGCCCAGAAATGTCCCGACGAGTGCCCCGGAAATCATCTCGCCCAGAATGGCAGGAGGTTTGCTGATTGAGGCCATGGTTTTAATCACGCCAAGCACAGCGGCGACGATACCCAGCGCAGGCAGGGCATCTGCAATACTCGTCAGACACTCTGAAATATGCAGTTTCTCGGCCTGATTTTTGCGAAGCTCGCGGGCCATGACGTCGTCAAGCTGGTAGGCGTCCTCGAGATTGAGACTCACCAGGCGTAGATAATCGCAAATAAGATCGCGGGTTTCCGTATCGTCACGGACCTTTGGAGAGAGCGCGAAGATACCACTATCTTGCGGATTTTCTACGTGCTCCTCGAGTGCCATTGCCCCTTTGGCTTGAGCGAGACGGGTCAGGCGAAAAAGAACAACGAGAAGATCCACATAGGCGGCCTTGTCATATTGCGGCCCTTTGAGCGCAAGCTTGAAGTTGTGCGGCAGTTCTTTCAGGGCACCTATGGAATTCGACATGACAAAAATGCCAAGCGCCGAACCAAGAATTGTAATCAGTTCAAAGGGCATGGATGCGAGCAGTGGCCCCATCACACCGCCTGAAGCAGCGAACGAGCCGAAAACACACAGAAGGGAAAAGACAAGCCCCCCGATAAAAAGCATTTTTGAATTCCGTTTCTTATTCGAGGCTGAATGTTGAAAGGTATCTGATGTGATGTCGGAGGATGCTAAGGGTTTGGAGAAGAGGCACTGTGCCCAGCCTGTGGCATGATCTTAGGCGAACCGGGACTATTATCCACGGGTTTTTCGTGCTCGCCTGTCAGAGTGCCTGATCCGGCCTCCACCTGATTTATATCGGGATGCAAGCGATGCATGATGATAACGACCCGGCGGTTCGCTGCGGCTGACGGTACTGCCGGGTCGGCAAGTTCCCGATCTGCGCCACCTGATACGTCCAGGATCTTGGGGTCGGGATATCCCGACTTGACGAGAATTTCGCGTGACTGATCGGCTCTCAAGGCGGACAAGGTCCAGTTGGACATTCCTCCTGCAACCTTGCCCTTGAAAGGGGCTGCATCCGTATACCCGACGATTGAGATACGCTCCGGCATCGGCGCGAGCCATTTTGCTATCTCGCCTAGCATGGCGCGTGCGGCTTTGTTTGGTGCAGAGGCTCCAAGCTCGAACATTGGCACATTTTCGGTGTCGTGAAGCTCAATCCTGATTTCATCCCGACCATATGAGATCGCCACATTGTCGAGATGATCGCTGGTATCTTTGCCTGCTTTGAGCGCCTGTTCCAGATTGCGTGTCATATCATGCAGGTTGGCCTGCTCGGCTCTCGATGCCTCGGACCCGACAGGGCCCGGTTTGTCATGACGCGAGCCTGCTTCCGGGCCCCCTATGGGAACGATTGCCGCCTGGGCCGGCAGCGATTCATGCTCGGATTGATGATGGGAGGCCGGAACTGCCTCGATAGGGGACGAAGCGCCATGCCCTTCATAGGGAACGGGCACCGGCCCCGCCGTATCCATATTCTCATTGTCTTCGAGACGATCAAAACTGCTCCCGCCCATCATAGGAGCGGGGGGAGTATCAACGATTTTTTCTGGCGGAATTGCCGATTTTTCATCAGCCAGCGGGTTGAAGTACTGGGCAATCCCCCGGCGCTGCTCGTCAGTCGTTGCATTCAGGAGCCACATGACGAGAAAAAACGCCATCATGGCCGTCATGAAATCCGCGTAGGCGATTTTCCATGCACCACCATGATGGGGCTCGTGTCCATCCTCATCTTGGCGACGGATGATGACGGAGGGGCGATTTTTTCTGGCCATCTGCGCTCAGGGGTCCCGTTATCGTCCTTTCAGATGTAACATGCCCAGGCGGGACGCGGGTGTACCTTCAAACGAGGCGCGTCCAGCATGGTTGAGAGCGATCGACGTATCCAGCCAGACCTCGCCACCCAGATCGCGCCAACGCTTGCAGAATGTGAAATCTTCGCTGAGATAGGTGCCGGTCTCCTGATCGATGCTGCCATCGAACAGGGCGTGACACATGCTTCCGTCTCCTGAACCCGCCGCATCTATGCGCCGGTAGGCGGTCTCCGGATAGTGTTTGATCATCGCTGTAATCACCTTGCGGCTGATCATCATGAATCCGGTGCCCGCGTAATGGGTCCGGAATAACGGCCCCTTGTCCCACGAGGAATGCATCGCATCCGTCTCACCGACGTAGCGTAGCGAGGCTGTTTCAAGCTTTTCACCGCGGTTCAGATTTTCCTGGGTTCCCTTGTCCCAGAAGCGTTCCTTGATAGGGTACATCCCGGCAACGATATCCTTGTCGGCAGCAAGCAGTCGGGCGGGCGCCTCTGCGGGAAACCCGATATCTGCATCTACAAAAAGAAGATGCGTTGCATCCGAGCGTGTATAGAACTGATGAACGAGCGTGTTGCGCGCGCGGCTCACCATGGCATCGTCGCCCAGGAGGGACAAGGTCATGGGAATACGAATGATGCTTGTGCAGGCGATAATCGATTCCATATATTCCTGCGTGACAAGCCCGCCAAAGCAGGGCGTCGCAATGAATATCTTGGCGTTCTGTATCTCTTCCATAACATTCCTGATCGCTATTGGAATATGAGGTCTCCACCTGACTGGCGGAGTGAAATGACGAGGTTTGCGAATGTTAAAAAACGCAAACTTCCGGGCGTTCAAAGCGACGTATCAAAGACATTCGCCTATGAATTAGCGCTTACGCAACGATAACTCGTCGAGTACGGCTTGCTCACGGCGTGTGTGAGAATCATTACGCTCTTTTTCCAAACGCCGAAAGACCGTTTCTGTAGCCTTATGTCTGACTGCCGTCTCCAGAGCGAAAAGTCGCGCAGTGTCTGTCGCGGCAGAAGCGTTGTGATATTCTTCTCTGGCGTACGCGACCTTTTCAAGGCCAGACGGAAACCAGACGCGAAACGTCTCCATGGTCACGTTTCCCGCCGTTGCAATGCGACGTTCCTCGGCAAGTACGTCTGTCGCATAAGTCAGACTTGCGGATTTGCCATCCTGCAGCTGCTGCGCAGTAATCAGTTGCGTTTGCGCATCAAGTCTCTCGCGTTCCCGTATTTTGGCCAAAGTGGCGAGGCAGCGCAGACGATGGGTCATTGTGGTCCGCCATAGGCAGCAACCAGATTATTGAGGGCAAGAAAACTGTCGGACAGGGCTCTGACTTCCATGCGTTCCTGCTGGAGTAGAGAATCGATCTCCGGTGCGAGCCTGATGGCCCGGTCCGACTTGGCATCACTGCCCTCACGATAGGCACCAAGCTGAACGATATCCCTGATATCCTCCCACACTGCCAGGGTCGCGCGTGCCTCACGCGTCAGGGCATTCTCTTCACGGGTGTTGCATCCTGACGCCGTGCGGGAAAGGGAGCGCAGCACGTTTATAGCCGGATAACGTCCGGCCTCCGCTATGCGTCGATCCATTATCACGTGCCCGTCCAGAATGCCGCGAACCGCATCTGCAACCGGCTCATTATGGTCATCTCCTTCGACAAGGACCGAATAGATGGCGGTTATTTGTCCTGCACGCCCGTCTGGCGTTGAAAGCCCCGGACCTGCCCGCTCAAGGAGTCTGGGCAATTCGGCGAAAACGCTTGGAGGATAGCCTCGTGTTGCGGGGGGCTCACCGCCAGAGAGGCCAATTTCCCGCAAGGCGTGGCAAAAACGTGTGACGCTGTCCATCAGAAGCAGCACTGATTTTCCCTGATCGCGGAAATACTCGGCGATCGTCGTGGCGGTATAAGCGGCTTCCCGTCTCATTAATGGGGGAGAATCGGACGTTGCAACGACGACTACGGCCTTCGACAACCCTTCTTCGCCCAGATCATCCTCAAGGAATTCTCTTACCTCTCGCCCTCGCTCCCCAACGAGAGCGATTACGGCAATATCGCAAGCGCTGTTGCGCGTAAGCATTCCCATAAGCGTGGACTTGCCTACGCCGGAACCCGCAAAAAGTCCGAGCCGCTGTCCCTGGCGACATGTAGCAAACAGGTCCAATGCTGCAACACCCAGGCTCATCCGGGGGCCGAGGCGTGCGCGAGATGCTGCATCTGGCGGCGACGCCCGCAGGTTGCACGATAGGCCAGTTGGGGAAAGGGGCGCTTTCCCATCGATGGGCTTGCCCATGGGGTCGATCACGCGACCAACAAAATGATCATTGACCACGAGATTTGCGCCGGAACGTTTCTGACGTTCACCCGATGGCAGAAGCGGAAAAAGGGCGCGACAACCGGCCCCAATGCCATCAAGGGCACCGAATGGCATCGCAATGGCCGTCTCGTCACGAAAGCCGACAATCTCGGCATCGATTTCACGTCCATCCAGGGCTGCGAGCGTGACCCGATCACCTACGCCAGTAAAGCCCGTCATACCGGTTAATGCGACGGAAAGGCCCGTAACTGCAGTGACCTTTCCTTCCAGGCATGCAACAGGAAGGTCGTGCAAAGGCGTTCTGACGGCCTGTGCAAGGGCACCAAGCTCTTGTGTGAGCCGGGAAAGTGTAAAGTCTTCATCAAGGCGCATCTGATCGGTCAAAACAGACCAGAATAAATGCTGGATGAAGAAGAACTGTCATTATCGCCGAACAAGGCGAGTATGCCTGATTTCGAGTCGTCACCACCAAACAGATCGAGCATGTCTGCAGGCTTGTCCGCTGGCTGCGGAGTGATCTGGAGAAGGGTCAGATATTGCTCAGCGTATTTCTGGATCTGATCGGGAGTCTTGAGTTTCGAGAAGTCTACCTTTTTCGTAAGCATGCGCACTTGCTGATCGTAGCTCAGCGCACCAAACGTCGAGGGATCGTAGCCTGATACGGTCTCGACCACCTGAAGCAACTTGGTATCGGACATGATCTGGCTGAGCGAGGTGACGCTGGCCATCTTGCGCGTAAAATACAGAGCGTTGCCTACGCCGTTATCCGTGTTGGCGTCGTTCGATTCATATTGCTGTTTCTGATAGTTCGAAACGATCTGATCGATCGACACACCGTCAACCGTACTGGAGACCTTACTGTCGCTCTTGAGCACCGATTGGCTGGCCTCGGAACTCTGTGACAGATTGGGTGGTTGGAGAGCGACGCTGTACTGCACTCCGTTGACCGTTGCCTGCAGCGAGGGGATGTCATGGGTGTACTGCCCATTGACCTGAAGCACGTTGCCGGAGCCATCGAAGCCCACTGACACCACGGTGCTATTGACGGTAGAACCATAAGGATCGACGACGTAGGCACTCCAGGTGCTCGGATCGCTGCTGCTTTGCGCCCATTTGACCGACAGATACGTCCGACCGAGCGTGACATTGTTCGTATCGTCAGACGCCTGGTTCGGATTGAAAGGGGCCGTGATATAGGTCTGTCCGGTGCCGGAAAGCGACCCGATTGTCGCGGAGGGCATTGAGAGCGAGGTGCTGGAAGAGTCGACGTTCTGCAACAGCACCGACTGGGTTGGGCTGGTAGCCTGGTAGCTGTTGCCAGCCATGATCACGCCTGAACTGCCCCCGAGCGTGCCCAGCGAGATTGATATTGCCTGACCCTTTTCATTCGCGTCGTTAAGCGTGATGGGCAGCTCGACCGCCTGTCCGGCTGCACCCGAGGCAATATTTGCTCCGGTAGTCGTATTGGTCGCGGAAGCAAGCGTACCATCACTGTTAAATGTCACCTGAAACGCATTGCTCGCGACCGATGCATTGCCCTCGGCATCAAAGGCAGAGACACTCCAGCTCAAAGGGTTCGTCTTGCTTTGTGTCCACTGAAGCGCGATCTTGTGAGCCCCGGAAACATCGTCATACGCATCGACGGCGGGCGAAACATATGTCTGGCCAGAGGCCCCTGCAGAGGGGAGGGTTGCGCTCATCGTTATAGAACTGGTCGGCGTATAGGTTGTGCTGAGCGCCGTTGAACCGCTACCAGCGATGAACGCTGTGTCGCTAGAGCTACCCTTGTTCTGCCCCCAGACCTTGAACGCGTCGGCGAAGGCAAGCCATGTCGCGTTTTGAGACGTCTTGGCGAGAGATTTACTGGAGCTGGGGTCCTGGGTCAGCAGGTCCTTAATGAGTGCTGTCGCATTGGCGTAGCTCCCCATCCCAAACGCCCCGAGTACGACCTGAAGAGAGGAATAATCTTTCAGGAGGGCATCAGCAGAGGTTATCGCAGGCGCTTTTTTTTCAAAGGCAGCGACTGCCTGCTTCGTTGCAATATCGCTCTTGGCGTAATTCGATGCGGCCAGGTCCTCGTCCTTGAGGGCTGAAAGGTAGCTGGCAACCGGTGATATGTTTGTTATGGCCATACACGTCTCCCGGGGTTCCTCCGCTCTTGCGCGATCCTAACGGGAGAAAATTACGAAGAGGTTTCCAGATGAGCCTTTCCCGCGATCATTCTCCCCGGGCGCCCTGCCCCTCCCGCCGGGGGAGGGGACGTTCCTTCTGATGCCGAATTGCGCTCGATATCACTGAAGGCAAAGTGTGATACGAGTTCTGCGAGAGAGTCTGCTGTTGACACGAGGCTCTTCACTGCCTCTGCGCTTTCCTCGGCCGCGCCTGCATTCTGCATGGTCGTCTGCTCAAGGTCGCTCATTGCCAGATTGAGTTCGCCGATGCTTTGGGACTGTCTCTCCGCAGATGATGCGATGACTGTGACGGCGCTGCTGATTTCCCGAACCTGATCCATCACCTTTTGTAGCGCCAGTCCGGCCTCTCGCACTTTCGTAACGCCGAGACGCACATGGGCATCCGATTGAGCGATCAGCCGTCCTATAGCCTCTGCTGCCTCCCGAGAGCGCTGTGAGAGGGCCCGGACCTCTTCGGCCACCACGGCAAAGCCGCGACCGACATCACCGGCGCGCGCGGCTTCCACGCTCGCATTCAAGGCAAGGAGGTTGGTCTGGAATGCAATCTCGTTCATGATGGTGATGATGCCACCGATCTCCTGTGAGGAAGACTCAATGGCAGTCATCGCGGCAATCGTATCGGTCCTGATGATGTCGGCATGTTCTGCCTCACGCTGGGCCACGAGAACCATCTCTTCGGTTTTGCGCGTCTCGATAGCGGTCTGCTTCACACTGCCGGCTATCTGGCCAAGCGCTGCGGACATCTCCTCCCCAGCCGCCGCCTGTTGTTCGGTACGGCTGGAAAGCTGATCGGCGCCGTGACCAATATCGGTGGCATTTGTTCCAATATGCACGGCCTCGTTGCTGATATGGTGTATCGTCTTCTGGAGCGTGACCGCAGCCTGATTGAAGTGCAGACGAAGAGCGTCCAATCGCTCCGGGACTGCCCCATCTTCAATCCTGAGGGTCAGATCACCATTCGCCAGGGCGCTCAGGGCCTGACCGAGAATCTCAACCGTTGCCTGATCTTCTTGCGCACGCTGCGTCTGCTCCTCCTGTAGGCGGAGACGGGCCTGGTCCATGCCATCGAGGTAAGCCGATATTGTAAGATCGATCTCAATGAGGACAGCCTTGGTCAGACTTTCGATGCGTCCAGCCATGTCATTCACATTGTGTGAAGACAGCTTTTTCAGAATGCCCCGGGGCTGATCATCGCGGATGATTTCGTGCATCAGAGCAACAAGGATCCGGCCATATGCACCGATGTAAAAGCTGGGTTCCAGCCCGATACGAGCATGAGTTGTCCCTATCTTTGTGACATGTGCAACGTAATCCTCGTCAAACCGCGCCTTGGCTATACGTTGCCAGTGGGCGAGTTGCGCCTCTTTAGCACGCTCCATATGGGCGTTATCAGTAAAGAATGCACGTGAGCGCGGTGTTTCACGGATCTTCCGGTAGAGGCCGTCAAGTACTCCCGGAAGTTCCCGTTCTATGAGACTGGCCATCGAGCGCAACGAGGCAAGATCACTCTGTCCCATACCAATGAAATCCTGCCTGCGTGCCAGATCAGAGAGTAGGGTTTCAGTCATGTTGCAGCTTCTCGCTTGTTCGTTGGTACCCGACGGTGCGGTGCGCCCTCTATTGAGCGAACCTTCAAGAGAGCGTGAAGAGAGGATTGTTTGTTGTCATTGTCAATGATCTGGTCGTGCGGGGCCTTTCGGGCTGGCTTATGGGGCGCGAGGCGAGGTCTAGTTAATCGTCTCGATGGTTTTGATACGTGCCCGGGGATAGATCTCTGCCTGGGATAGTACCGGGACCGCGGGGCGTACGCGCTCAACGATTGATCGCATCGAATCGCGTACAGTCGAGGAGACGACGATGACCGGCACCTCGCCACTTGCTGAAACGGCGTTGAAAGCGTCGCGCAGTTTGATCACGAAGCGATTGAGCATGGATGGCGGCATGGCAAGTCTCCGGTCGTCGCCTTGTCCGGCTATATGAGCGGCAAAGTCGTTTTCCCATTCCGGAGAGAGGGTAATCATCGGGATATAACCTGCGGGCCCCTCCAGGCCGCTGCAGATTTGTCGGGAGAGGCGGACGCGCACATGAGCGGTGAGGGCCTGGATGCCTCGCAAGCCCAGACCATTACCCTCCTGGATGCTCTCTAGAATTGTGGGCAGGTCGCGTATGGAGACCCGTTCGGCGAGAAGCGACTGCAACACACGCTGCACCGTACTCAGGGTAACCTGTGACGGAATGAGGTCTCCCACCAGCTTCTGCTGATCCCGGGGCAGTTCATCGAGCAGATTCTGGGTCGCTACGTAAGTCAGCAGATCTGGCAGATTTTGCCTCACAAGTTCGCTGAGATGTGTGACCAGAACACTCGCAGGATCGACGACCGTGCATTTGAGGGCCATGGCTCGCGGCTTGAGGGCCGGTGCAATCCACACGGCGGGAAGACCGAAAGCGGGTTCTGACGTCCTCTCACCCTCAAGATCGGGAGCGCCCCCCGATGGCGTCATGGCCATAAGGCGGCCAGGCCGGACTTCACCACTACCGATGGTGATTTCCTTCAGTTTGATAACGTAGCGATCAGACGGCAGAACGATATTGTCCTGTATGCGGATGGGCGGTGTAATGAAGCCCATCTCGGATGCGATTGTTCTTCTCAGTGCCTTGATCTGCTCGGTCAGTTGCGCGTTCTCACCATTGGTCATTGGAAGAAGCCCGAACCCGAGCTCAAGACGAAGCAGATCCAGTTTGAGCACATCAGAGATGGGTGACGCAGAAGGGGCCGGGGGCGCTTCGCTGACGTCACTGTCATTTTCATCTGGTGTCGGCACTTTCCAGCGCCACCATGCAGCGGTGCCGGCAAGGGCACCAATGATGAGGAACGGAAACGCAGGCAGCCCAGGCATCAATGCGAAGCAGCCGGAGAGAATCGCGGCCATCGCCATGGGCTTCGGGTTTCCGCCGAGCTGGCGGACAAGCGTGACGTCTGCCGACCCCGCAGTTCCCCCTTTGGTAACCACGATACCGGAGGCTGTCGAAACGAGCAGGGCAGGAATCTGGGAAACAAGCCCGTCACCGACAGTCAGCGTTGTGAACGTACTTGCCGCATCGCCGATAGGCATGCCGTAGCGGAGGACACCGATAGCCAACCCCCCGACAATGTTGATCCCTGTAATGATCAGCGCTGCGATGGCATCACCGCGGACAAATTTTGCAGCACCGTCCATGGCACCGTAAAACGAGCTTTCGTCTTCAAGCTCCCTGCGCTTGAGGCGTGCTACCCTGTCGTTGATGGCTCCTGACGACAGCTCGGCATCGATGGCCATTTGTTTGCCAGGCATGGAGTCGAGAAAGAAGCGTGCTGCAACCTCTGCGATGCGTCCCGAGCCCTTCGTGATGACCATAAAGTTCACGACGAGGAGAATGCTGAAGACGATTCCCCCGATCACGACATCACCGCCCATCAGGAACCCTCCGAATGCGGCGACAACATGCCCTGCAGCAAAGGTGCCTTCGTTGCCGTGGCTCAGGATAAGGCGTGTTGTCGCGATTTCGAGCGAGAGGCGGAGCAGTGTCGTGAGGAGAAGCAGGGTAGGGAATGAGGTGAATTCAATGGGTCTCTCCAAAAACAGGGAAACCATCAGAACAAGCACGCTCGATGTGATCGACAATGAGAGACCGAGATCGAGAATGAACGTCGGCAGAGGGATGATCAGAATCGACAGCAGCAGCAACACGCCGAGCGCAAGGCCGACATCGGTGCCGGGGATCGCCCGTCGCCAAGAGGTCTTGTAACTGCCATCTCTGACGGATTGAGATGCCTTCGTTACTTGCCCGGTCAAGGAAGAAAAAAGTTTTGAGGCAGCGTTGCCACCCGTGCGCGATTTGCTGGAGGAAGGGGCACGGACCGGAGAGACGTTTGCGCTTTCCAAAATGTCAGCTTTCCTAGCCTGGGTCATGATGCCGACGGCATTGCTGCGCAACGGGCCCCGACCTGTCGTCCTGAAATGAATGATACGCCAATCGTTGCGGCAGGCGCTTGAATCTCGCGCCAAGAGGTATCCCGTCTCGCGTAGATGAGGCAAGATATTAAGCGTTACGCGTTCATGGATCGCTAACCTGCTTTCGAAATGACCTGAACATGATCGGTGATGGCATGACACACGACACGGCTAGTCCGGAACCGCGAGATCTGACACATGCTTCATCGCCTGCTGAGCAGTGGTGGAAAATCCCGGGTGCACCGCCAGATGTCGGGAAGTTTGTTGAGGCATGCGAGGCCCTGCTGGGCTCAGGTGACGGGATCAGCGGATTAAAACTTGTACTCGAAGCGATGGCAGTCCATCAGGACGAGTGGAAGCTCTCTATGGCGGGAGCGTCGCTCATCCTGCGTTTCACAACGCGTTACGACATCGTTGGGGTCCTGCTGCGCAATGTCATACGCCTGCAACCTGACAATGTGCCCGCCCAGGCTTTCTCCGCCCATTTGCAGATCGTGCGCGGGGACGTAAGCGGCGGCTGCGCAAGCTTTGCACAGATGATGGCAACCTATCCCGGGCAGAAAGCGGAGATCGGGGAATTCATCAGCATGTCCCTGCTTGAAGTCGGGTATCCTGCTGAGGCGCTTGCGGTGCTGAAATCTCTGTTCAACGACGGAGATGAAACAGCGTCACTGCTCAATAATGCCGGTTGTGCGCTCGAGCGGCTCAATCGCTCCGTTGAAGCCCTGCCGTGGTATGAAAAAGCCCTCAGAATCAGCCCTGAACGCAAAGCTATCGCGTTCGGTTATGCCTGCACCCTGATCAAGGCGGGTCTTTTTGAGAGAGGCTGGCCACTCTATTTCGAGCGCGAATTACAGATAACCCCACAGCAGGGCTGGGTACGCAGCATTCCCCGGCTCCGTCCTGATACCGGCCTCTCAGGGAAGCGTATCCTTGTCTTTCAGGAGCAGGGGTTGGGCGATACGATCCAGTTTATACGTCACCTATCCGCCCTTGCAGCGCGTGGTGCCGAAATCCACGTCTGTGTGCCCGCCTCTCTGGTGCGCCTTGTGCGTCAGTCCTACCCGGCTTTGACGGTGCTGGACCCTGTGAGTGCTGCTACGAACCACGCATATGATTACGCGTGCCCCGTGCCGGATCTGCCCTTTATCAGCGGGGTGCGGACGGTGCACGATATTCCAACCTGCATTCCATACATTACCGATATCCCCGCTGACCGAGAAAAAATGGCGGCCCTGCTGCCTGCGGGTAGACCGCGGATCGGTCTTGTATGGGCAGGCGAGCGTCGTCTCCGCTCAGAATACGCATTGGCTGATATGCGGCGCTCGATTTCCTTCAGCGATCTCGCCGAGGCGCTCCTCCCGGCTGAGGCGACCTTCGTCAATCTGCAATTCGGGACACCAAGGGAAGAGCTGAAGAGCTGGACCGGTCAGACAATTCATGATCCCATGAGCGAGGTACGAGACATGGCGGATACGGCGGCCATCATGCGTAATCTTGATCTGATCATCTCGGTCGATACGTCACCCGCGCATCTCGCCGGAGCGCTTGGTTGTCCCGTATGGTTGATAAGCCGTTGGGATGCGTGCTGGCGCTGGGGGGATTCCGGAACAGGGAGCCCGTGGTACCCTACGATGAGAATTTTCCGTTCGAATGAGCGCTCTTTCCTTCCTGTCCTTCAAGAAGTCGGAAAAGCGCTGCGACTCTGGATCGATATGCGAGGCGTCTGATGCTTTCAGCCTGTTGGGCGTGCCAATTGCGTAGGGCTGCTTCGGTATGATGCGAGGCTGCGTCCTCTCATGCCGCTCATGCCTGAATGATGAGGGGCAGGCTGGGTGAAATGGCTGAAACCCTGGAAAGGATGAAATGCCCTAACAGCAGGCTGTGTTCCCTCACGCGCATCAGCAACGATTGTATCGCCGTAGGGAGACTGGCTTCGTGGCGCCGCCAAATCAATCGCGCCCTTACGCTGAGGCGGGTGTTTAACGTCCCCTGACGGGCCTATCCGTTCGTCATCAGGTATGGCCCAGGTTTCGAGCACCTTCCATTGATACGGGGCTCCGAGCCCTGGTGTCTGGGAATGATAGGCCGCCGCCGCACGCGGCCAACTTCCCATCTTGTCGTGCATCTGGTTAAGAAAACGCCCGGCATAGAGAGCATTCGAGGTTGGATCGAACGCCTCATCAAGTGAATGGAAAGCATCCGGATGCTGTTGCAGGTTGACCTGCAAGCACCCGACGTCGATCGACATAATACCCGCATTGCGAAATTCGGTTGCCGCCGCGACGGCGTCCTGTTTGGAATCGTAATAATGGCCAACGCCATTGGCCATTATTGTCCACGGCCAGGAAGACAGTCGCCCCTGCGCGTCGGTCTTGCCGCTCTCGACCCGACTGATGGCATATAAGAAACCTTCGGGAATGCGGAGGACTTTTTCAGCCTGGCTGGAGGCTATACGGCAGCGCTCGGCTTCCATCGTCTGAGACAGGGCCGGCACGGGAGCGAGAACAACGCTGAAACCCAACATTGCGAGAGACGCGCTGGCTGATTTCGATAGGCGTGATTTCATGAAAATCATGGGTCCGTTGCGCCTCTCAGCGAAATCCATGGCAGTCTTTCATCGGCGTCTATGTGACAGCGGGATTACGGTTCGCCGTGGTGCGGCATAGATCAATATCAAAGGTCTTCCCGTTACAGGATAAGCAGGCGTTATGACAATCATTATCGCTTTTGCAACAATGCCGGTGTGAAACTGTCTCTCTGTCGGAGAGCGTTAACCTTGTTGTGGTTGTAAGTGACAGGCCTGTGTCGTAGGGTGTCATTGCTGGCGCCTGTCGTACAAGATCACTATCGATGGTGCAGGCTTATCCATTTGACAAAGACATTTCGATACGCACTCCGCGTCACACCGGGAACTGGGCTGGACGATCATACGATGCATTGTCGTAACAGGAAAAAGACGTTTGGCTGCCTGATAAAGACGCTCCTTTTTTGCATGAGCCTGGGCATCGTGGGTTATGCGCCGGCGTCAAACGCCACCGCAGTACGCGTCAAAGATATTGTCGATTATGAGGGTGTGCGTGACAACCAGTTGGTCGGGTACGGATTGGTTGTCGGTCTGCGAGGAACGGGCGACCGGCTGACAAATACGATCTTCACTCGCGAGACCCTCATCAGCATGCTCAATCGTCTTGGAGTGAATATCCGCGATCGAGAAGTCCAGTTACAGACTCATGATGTTGCTGCAGTCATGGTAACCGCGACTCTGCCTCCTTTCTCCCACGGGGGTGGGCATATCGATGTTACGGTATCGGCAGTGGGCGACGCCCGTGACCTGGCAGGAGGCACGTTGCTGGTGACGCCGCTCCAGGCAGCAGACGGTGAGGTCTACGCTGTGGCGCAGGGCTCCCTCGTCACAAATGCTTTCTCAGTCGGAGGGACGGCGGCCTCGGCTACCCGCAATATTCCAACGACAGGGCATATCGCCAATGGCGCAGTTGTCGAGCGCGAGGTGCCGGTTTCCCTGGGCAGAAGCGGGCTGATCCATCTCTCCTTGCGAAACCCGAATTTCACGACGGCAAACAGAATCGTCAATGCCATTAACCGTTCTCTCGGATATGGCACGGCCAAAATGGATGACCCGCGCACGGTTTCAGTTAACATGGCCGGGCGCGACGCGCCCTCGCTTCTTTATCGGATCGGCGATCTTATGATCGAACCGGATACGATGGCCAAAGTCATTGTGGATGAGGCAAGTGGGACCATCGTGATGGGCGATAATGTGCGCATCAGCACGGTTGCCATTGCGCAAGGCAACCTGACGATCCAGGTGACGGAGACTCCGTTGATCGCCCAGCCTGCCCCTTTTTCCAATGGGACGACGGCGATCGTGCCTCGAACGCAGATCGATGCCAGTACAGACAGTTCTCACCGATTGGGTATTCTTCGTGAAGGTCCCACGCTCGCGAGCCTTGTTGCCGGGCTGAACGCCTTGGGAATGGGGCCGCGCGATATGATCAGTATCTTGCAGGCTATCAAGGCTGATGGCGCTCTCCAAGCAGATCTGGAGGTTCGATGACATGACGGCTTTGACGCCTGCAACACTCTCTTCTCTCTCTGCCGCGCAGAACGAGACACTGGCTAAAGCGCAGGAGGCTGCCCGAACCGCAAAAGCTGACAAGGCACGCGAAACAGCGAGATCTTTTGAGGGCCTTACGCTGGGTGAGTTGCTTCAGCCCATGTTTGACACCGCTGACATCTCAGACAACGAATTTGGTGGAGGCGCGGCTGAAAAGCAGTTCCGTTCCCTGCAAGTGCTGGAGATGGGAAAGCAGATAGCCAATAATGGCGGGATCGGTATTGCCGACAGTGTGTATCGACAAATACTCGCGATGCAGGAACAGGAAGAGACATGATCGGTATGCGCTCAGACCAGACCTCACCCGTCATAAAAGCGGCATCGCGGCTTATGGCCCTGCTGAAAGTGGAAAATGAACAGCTCCGTCAGGGGAAGCCTGAACAGATCGAGATACTGCTCGCGGATAAAACGAAATTACTGTCAAAAATGGAGCAGGCACTGACTCAATTTGAGGAGCAGGGGGGCGATAGAACAGCTTTGATGCCGACCATGGGGGACCTGATAGCGCTTGTTGCGGAGAACCAGGCTTTGCTCGAGCATATGTCAGTGGTGCAAACCGAATTCCTGAAATTGATATGTGCCGCGCCCGTTGAAGAAATCACGCAGGCATACAGTCCGTCAGGTCACTACGTTACGCCGACGACAGAGAGCGCTGCCTTGACCCTTCACAGTGAAATCTGAGAGTTGAAAGACCGTATGCGCGTTGGACTGATGAGGGCGACAGGTCTGTCTGTAAGCTTGGCGTTGACCGCCTGTCAGTCTCCAGCAAAGCCGTATCTCACCATGGGTAAACGGATAGCGGATGCGGGGTTTATAGCCCATCCCGCAGATACAACCGCACGTTACGCGATGATGAATTCGCTCCCGCCTGGTGTGATGACCTATCGGCCTGCTCCTAGCGGCCCCATTTATCTCTACGCAGATCCGATCGGATGCGGCTGTGTCTACATGGGATCAGACGTGGCGTTCGTTTATCTTCTGAATTCGACCCCTGTCGTTCGAAATCAGCACTTGCCCATCAAGAATGTCCCTTCGATTGCATCGATGGCCGCTGAAAATCGACGCAATACCAGTGTCTGGGACTGGAGCGCCTGGTCCAGTCTTGCAGACCCCGGTGCTACGCAGCCCCGATATGTAACCGGGGCTGCATGGTAGAAACGGCTCGGTTCTCTACTCGCCGAGAAACTTGCTGCCCATACGTTTGCGAGCATGATGACCTTCTGACACCGGCTTGCGGGCCTCGGTAACCACGGGCGTGACGGCCGGGCGTTGCTCGTGTCGCTCTGGTTCGGGAATGGGAGCCTTCGCTGGGGTGTGGTTGTCCGGGAGGGGAGCTTCGGTATTTTCCGGGTCGTCTTGCAGGATAGGTGCCTCTGACTGTCGAAGCATATCCAGTTTGACGTCTGACACATCATCCAGAAGCTTTCCCAGGGATTGCTCACTGGATTCCGCTTTTCGTGTCAGAACGCTGAGCTGCTCAGCCTTCGAATCTGCCTTGTCCACAAGCGTATCCAGTTCACCCCCGACGATCTTGGCTTGCTCGATCGTGCGGCTCAGCGGTCGTCCGCTGACTTGACCCGCAACACGCAGCTTTTCAACACCATCATGCGCATTTTTGATACTGGTCTCGAGCTTTTCGATAAGTTTGACGAGACTTGCTCTGTCGCTCTTCAAAGCCGATAGCGTCTTGCTGATGTGAAAGTTATAGGCGATGCCTAACAGCAGCAGAACCGAGAGTGCCGCTTCTATGAATACCTGAATTTGGGCGAGCATTCTCTCTCGATCCTCCGTTATTTATCGTCAGCCTCGTTTTGCGGGATGTCAGTCCATAGTCTCGAAGTCAGTGTTGGCCTCACTCGGGTTGTGTATATGCGGGCTATCCTCGGGCACAAGCCGATGATCGATCTTCACCGCTGCTTTCCCCCCTGATTGCCCCAGATGCCCCTCGAAGAGTGTCGTCTGATTACACTGCAGCGTCACAGGGAGGGTGTTTTTCACCTTGTGGGGAAATACGAGCTGCATACCTGGCTTCATGGCGAGCAATGTCGAGAGGCTGACGGTCTGCTCCTCAAGCACAGCCAGGATTTCGGCATTGGTTTCCATAATTTCGGAAATAAGGTGGTTTTCCCAAACCGAATCACGGCCAAATCGCTCCCCCATGAACTGCTGGGAGAGCAGATCTCGCACAGGTTCGAGGGTTGCATAAGGGATGACAAGATCCATATTGCCGGTCCGGTCCTCCATATCGATATGCATCTTCGATGTCACGACAGCATTTGAAGCACGAGCGATCGCCGCAAAGCGTGAGCTTACTTCGAGCCGTTCAAAGATAAGGTCGATCTCGCATACTGGGCTGAACGCGACCGACAGTTCCCGCAGGGTCAGGTTCATGAGCTTTTCGATCAAAGTGCGCTCTATAGCGGTGTGAGGCCGCCCCTCAGTGCCTGAATGACCCTTCCCACGCGGGCCACCCATGAGAATATCGATTATGGAGTAGGCCAGCGCGGAATCGATTACGAGGAGACCGTAATTCTCCCATTGAACTGCCTTGAAGACGCAAAACAGTGAGGATGACGGCACGCTGTTGACGTAGTCGCCGAAACACATGGAGCGCGTGTATTCTGTGGTAATTTCGACATTGTCATTCGTGAAATTCCGAAGGCCCGTTGTGAGGAGGCGGACCAGACGGTCAAGCACGATCTCGAGCATCGGCATGCGCTCGTAAGCGACAAAGCCGGCCCTGATCACACGCTCCATTCCTGTCTCGTGCCGTTCAGGCAGGTCGCTGAATGCGCCGCCAAGGAGATTGTCAATCTCCGACTGGTCGAGCATCTGGTTCAGCGTTTCGTCCGCCTGGAAAGGCTCGGAGGCACTGCCGGAAAAGGGGTCATTCTCGCTCTCGACCTTGGGGTCGGCCCAGGCATCAGGTATGGGCGGGATATGGTGTTCACTAGGCGACATCATGAAACTCTGCCTGCATCGAAAGGACCGATGTTTATCTCAACCGGTCTCACTGTATGAGGAATTCGGTAATATAAAAATTGGTGATCTTGAGGGGCGCTATCTCAATTCTAAGCCGCCTCAGGAGAGTTTCACGCAACCTGTACACCCCGTTTCCCCTTATCTCCTGAGGGCGCGTCTCGTGCAGATAGGTCTGAAATATATCCTGGATCTGGGGAATATACCGCCTCAGCGAGGCCTCATTCTGAGTTCCTGCAATCTCCACACGCGTTGTCATCTTCACATAGACGGGTCGATTTTCACCATTATCGAGGCTCGAGATGATGGATGGTACCGCCAGGATGGTGCTTTGGGCAGTAGACGGGTCAGCTGCCTCTGCTGTCTGCTTCGTTGACGAAAACCACCCCTTATGGACTGCAAGATATCCTGTGCCGGCGACTAAAGTGAGCAGGATCAGTGATGCTGCCACGAGAATGAGGCGTTTCTTTCTAGGTTGAGCCTTCATCCCGAGCCGATCGTCATCGACAACGTTGATGTCGAGATCATCGTTCAGGCGGGATTCACTCATTTATCTTTCGCTCACGTTCTTCTGGCAGTGATTGTAGTTTGATTAATGCGCCATTCATGCGCGGACGGAAGTTTCCGGGGCGCCATAGGAGGAGCATCCTCCTGCGAGGCCACCTTGTTTCAACGGGCAGCATCAGACTGCTGCCCGGGAAAATCATCCTTTTATATTATTGCTTCATGGCAATGGTAGCCTGCAGCAGAGTGTCCGCAGTGGTGATGACCTTGGTATTGGCTGAATACGCTTCCTGAGCAACGATCAGGGCAGAAAGGTCGCTTGTGAGATTTGTGGTTGAAGACTCTGTGTAACCTACGGAGAGTGTTCCGGTCCCGTTGGCGCCAACAGTGCCGACAGCGGGGTTACCAGACGCTGCGGTAGCGGTGTACGCTTGCCCGTCTACCGCGTTCAATCCGTTGACATTGGCGAAATTGGCAAGCGCAATCTTGCCTGCAAGTTGGGATGCCCCGTTGCTGAACTGCGCCATGACCGATCCGTCGCTCTGTATCTGAACGCCCTGATATGTGCCAGCGGCTACAGCGTCGGATGTGAGAGCTGTCGTGTCCTGTCCAAGCGAGCTCGAAGTCGAGAGCAGGGGGCTCGTTGTGCTGGTCATGTCTGGCAGCTTCACCGTATAGGCCTGCCCGTTGATCGTGGCGGCAAGAGTCGTCGGGGGTGAATTTGCCGTGCCGTTCGCATTGAAGGTGATCGAACTCGTCGAGCTCAGCGCAGCGCCGGTAGAGGAGTTGATGGCCGACACGCTCCAGGTTGGCGGCGAGGCAGATGTCTGAGCCCACCGAAGCGATACGGGCGTACCCCCGACATCAACAGGCGACGTCATATAGCTCTGGTTCGAGCCGGTGGCCGTACCGATTTGAGAACTGTCCTCAGTGAGTGTCGAAGTATTCTGATCAAGCGTCAGGCTCGAGACTGCGCTTTTGCTCGCAGTGCCCGTCGATTGTGCCATGATCGTTCCGCTGGTGCCACCAATGGTGCCCAGTGACAGGCTAATCGACTGAGAGGTATTCGTTCCGTAGGACGCTGTGATGGGGAGCGTTACAGCCGCGCCAGTGGTGGTCGAGCCAACTGTAGCTCCCGTCGAATCTGTCACGCTGGCCAGAGTGCCGTTACTGTTGAAGGTGACGTTATAGGTGTTATCCGCCTGATTGATGGCGCCCGTTCCATCTGCGTCATAAGCGCTGGCAGTCCAGACGAGGGGATTCGTGGTGCTTTGAGACCAGTTGAGCGCCACATGATGCTGTGTTGCGTTCGCGTCATAAACTGTCACGGGTGCAGTCGTGTATGTCTGGGCATCACTGGCGGTATAATTCGCCGAATTCGCAGGCATTGTGCCCACAGTAGCTGTCAGCGTGAGCTTGCTCGTCTGTGGCTGACGATAAGTGATATTGCCAACATTGATCTGCGTCACGCTTGTGCCAAGCTGTCCGGACGACGGATCGACCATATATCCGTCGAGATAATAACCGCTGGTATTGACAAGATAACCTTGGTTATTTTGCGAAAATTCACCGTTTCGCGTGTAATAGCTTTGATCTGAAAACTGTGTTGTGCTCGCATTGCCAGCGCCGTTCGCCTTTGAGACAACGAATAAGCCATTTCCAGAAATGGCCGAGGCAAGACTGTTGCTGCTGCTGGTCGGTGTACCCTGATTATCGACATGCTGCACCGTGATAGCGGATACGGAATCCGAGACATCGGCCGAGGCCGTGCTGCCAATCATCGAGCCAGCAACGAAGTTCTGGAACGAAGTCGTATCGGCTTTGTAACCTACGGTCTGACTGTTTGCGATATTATTACTGAGATTTGTAAATGCCGTTGACTGCGCGTTTATTCCGCTAACGGCCGTCGTGAGCGCGTTAAATACTGACATCAGAGTGTCCCCGACCTTATATGCCACGAGCTGCTTCGCCTGCCGCATTGGCATGGTATACGAAGAGTCCGAATGTTGAATGAACGAGACGACATAAAAATGCGCGATGCCTTGACCGGATCGAAATTTGTCTCTCACCGCGCCTGCGGCAATCAAGAGTATCCCGAAACGAGGTGAATCCCAGCTTGGCTATGGGTAGCATGTGTTGGTGGAAACGCAAGCTTTGTTACGATGTTTATCCGGATGCTAGCCCACGATACCGAAACGCGGTATAACGTTTTCCGCGGTGCGATGACGGCAAACTGAATGCCGGATGACAAAATTGAGACAAAAGCCGCAGGCGTCGGATAAAAACGTTTCGTTAACTATTTTCACGATTAGATGAATGGCCGGCATTGATCCGGCACAAGATAGGGGTGGTTCTGACAATCAGCGCCAGTGGCGCGGCTTCGGTATAGTCCGGCTTTGTGAGTGTCTATCTGCCCTCGTCTCCAGTACTCTTCAGGCAATCTCCGGAGTAAAAAATCGATGTTTAAGTCGTGGCCTGGTGGCTGGGCAGATACCAAAGCCAAGATGAATGCGCTTGATCGTGCGCTGGCGTTCATCGAGTTCGATGTGAGCGGCATGATCCTCGAGGCCAATCAGAATTTCTGCGATGCAATGGGTTATCGGCTTGATGAGATCGTAGGGCGTCATCATCGCCTGTTCATTGACGATACCTATGCCGCAAGTGCGGAATATGCAGGATTTTGGCGCGGGTTATCTGAGGGAAAATCCTGTACGCAGGAATGCATAAGGCTGGCAAAGAGCGGTTCCGAGGTTTTGCTGCAGGCGAGCTATAATCCGGTCAGGGACGTTACAGGTCGGGTCTATAAAATCGTCAAGGTTGCAGCTGTAGTGACAGAGGCTGCGGCCCTCAGGGCTGATACAGCGGGCAAGCTCGACGCGATCTCTCGTGCTCAGGCTGTTATCGAATTTGCGCCCGACGGCACCATCTTGCATGCAAATCCCAATTTTCTCGCAGCTATGGGCTATTCACTGCCAGATCTTGTCGGGCGCAACCATTCGATCTTCGTCGGGTCGGATATGGCTGCCACCCCGGAATACAAGGCGTTCTGGAACAAGCTGCGAAAAGGGGAATATGTACCGCTCGAATGCAAGCGTCTCGATAGCCGTGGGGAGCCGGTGTGGCTGCAGGCTTCCTATAACCCGATTTTTGATATCAAAGGCGAGGTGGTCAAGGTCGTCAAATTCGCGACAGTCATCACGGGGCGGGTGAAGGCCATTGATGACGTTGGTAAGGGCCTGGCGCGACTGGCTGATAACATCCTCGGTTTTCGCCTCAATGGCGAGATCGATCCCACATACGAGAAGCTCCGCGAAGATTTCAACAGGGCAATCTCGAAGCTGGACATGACGCTCGGCGGTGTTGCGGCCTCGGTCGGCACGGTCGCGAACGGAGCCAATGAGATCGTCGTTGCCTCCAATGATCTCGCCCGTAGGACAGAGATGCAGGCGGGCAATCTCGAGCGCACCGCCGTTACGCTCAATCAGATTACTGCGCGCGTATCAAAAGGGGCGGAAAGCGCCAAGGCAGCGGCCTGTTCAGCTTCATCAATGAGAGTCGATGCACTGGCGGCGACCCAGATCGTCGATGGAGCGATCGATGCCATGGAGCGTATGCGTGAGGCGTCGAAGGCAATCTCGCAGATCACCGGGATGATCGAACAGATCGCCTTCCAGACCAATTTGCTTGCCTTGAACGCTGCCGTCGAGGCCGCCCGCGCGGGTGAGGCGGGTCGTGGATTTTCCGTGGTGGCTACAGAAGTGCGCGCGTTGGCGGAGCGTTCTGCGAAGGCATCTCAGGAGATACGTCTCCTCATTTCAGAGAGTACGACGCACGTTGACCGTGGCGCAAAGCTGATCACGGACGCCGGATCTGCACTGGGTGGGATTGTCGAACGCATATCCGGAATTGACGGCCTTCTGTCGGAAATCGCTTTGGGATCCGAAGACCAGGCGGAGGGGCTGGGGCAGGTCAACCAGGCTGTGGGTCAACTGGATCGTGTGACCCAGCAGAATGCGGCAATGGTCGAAGAGGCAACTGCGGCGGCCAATAGTCTCGGTGTCGAGGCGGGGCGTCTCAAGGGGCTTGTTGATGAGTTCACGTTGAGCGAGGTTGTCTAGGGTATCGGGCTTGTCACGGCTATTTGGCTAGGTATTCATTCCACGTCGTTTTTTCACGATGCGTGGCCCGGTCTGCACGATAGACGTGGATTGAGTGCACCACCCTGCATCGGCTTGCCTGATGCGGGGGGGCGGGTGCGGTTTCCGAAGGCCGCGCTCTTGCCTGGCTACAGCCTTTTTTATCCCGGATGTGCCAGCTTCTCATGGCGCCAAATTTCCAGAGCCAGAGCCGCCGTATCGGCGGAAAGTATGTATCCTTTCGCGCTATTTCCCACCTGCCATCAGAGGTGGTTGGAAACTTTTACGAAACTATTTGTCTCTAGGTCTGTCCGTGCTGGTTTCCCCTTTTTTATCGGGGTGGCGTGTTGAAGCCCGTCGTGGGTGACTGCGGCATTCTCTTGCTGAACGGAATTGCATGAACCTCCTGGCCTCTCTTTCGATCGCCACGGGTAGCCTCAGTGTTATCGAGGCCCAGTATGCTGTGACGGCAAACAATGTCGCGAACGCAAATACCACCGGCTACGTGAAAGAGACGGCAGCGACGTTGTCTTCGGTGGCTGCGGGGTATGGTACAGGGGTCAGGCTTGGCAATACCCAGCTTGCGATCAATCAAGCGCTTCAATCATCGCTTTATCAGCAGAATGCCCAGGCCTCGTCCTATACAGTGATGAGCAATTCGCTGGCTGCCGTCTCCTCCGTGCAAGGATCTACCTCTCAGGATTCCGGAAGTACTTCTAGCCTCTCTGACCAGCTCGGCAATTTGCAAAGTGCCCTGATTTCCCTGACGTCCACTCCTACCCAGAGCGTCTCCCAGAGTGCAGTCGTCAGCAAGGCCTCTGCCTTGGTGACAACCGTGCAGACTCTTGCCTCGACCTATGCTTCACAGCGACAGGCGGCGGCTGATGGTGCGGTTTCCGATGTGTCCTCCATCAACTCCGACCTGACACAGATTGGTGCCCTGTCGAAGCAGATCATGAAATTCAAAAGTCTGGGGCAGGGTACCGCTGATCTGGAAAACCAGCGTTTGGGCGTGATGTCGGACCTGTCTTCCAATCTGAGCGTGTCCTTCACCACCAGTGCGAACGGCGATATGACGGTGCGCACCGCAGACGGAACACAGTTGCCAACCAGACCCGATCAGATGGGTCTGGATGATAGCACCCAGACACTACCCAGCAGCACGTGGCCTCTCTCGACTTCGAGTGTTACACTGTCGAGCAGTTCATACTACAGTGCGCAGAACACGAACTCTTCCATTCCGGCAATTACTCTTGCTGGCCAGGATATTACAACGAGTCTGACAGGGGGGAGCCTTGGCGGCAACCTGACCCTGCGCGATAGCACTTACCCTCAGATGCAGGCGCAGCTCGATTCATTCTCCTACACGGTAATGAATCGTTTTGGCAGCGCAGGATTACCTCTGTTCGTTACCGGCTCTGACGCCAATGCGACGAGTTCGATTCAGGGCAGTGACCTCAGTAAGCCGGTGCCTCAGGGAATTGTTGGGCTGTCTGCCAGCCTGAGTGTCAACAGTACCTATACCAAGACGCCGTCGGCGCTCACCACCACCACAAATAGTGATGGGAGCACCAATACAGGTGTCACAACTACCATCAGCAATGTCCTTTCCACCACCTTTGGCTCGGACGCCGAAGACGTAAGCGGGAGTCTTTCTGCGCCGTCCAGCAATCTCGGTCCAGGTGGGTCGATCTCGACGGGATATGCCGGTAATCAGGGACTACTCGCGTTATCGACCGCCCTTACTTCCAATCAGGGCGCTACCATCGCTTCCATGAGCGCGGGTGTCACGTCTAGCAGCGCCGTTCTCACGCTCCTGCAGACCAAAGTAGCAGACGTGTCGGGCGTTAACGTCAATGACGAAATGGCCAAGACCGTTGCGCTGCAAAATGCTTACACGGCGAACGCGAAGATCATTTCCACGGTGCAGACCATGTTCAATGCGCTGTTATCGGCAATCCAGTAAGCGGTCCGGAGATTGGTCATGAGCAATGCGGTAGGTCAGTACGGTGGATCGGCTCTCTCGCTTATTCTTGAGGCGAGCGTAAAGACTCTGACTGCGCAGCAGGAGACCGCAACGTGGCAGAGCAGCACCGGTATCATTGGGTCGACTTACGCCGATCTGGGGACCTCCCGTTCCGCGGCGCTCAGCCTCACTCCCAAAATCACTCAGGTGCAGGCGTGGCAATCCAATATCACCAACGCTCAGAACACGTTGTCCGTCACGGCCACCGGTCTCAATCAACTTGTTTCAATGGCGCAGACGCTTTCCACTAATCTGCTCGGTATTTCAGGCACAGCAACATCCAGTCAGGTTGCTGCCGCCGCCTCATCGGCAATGAGCGCCCTTGGTGATCTCAAGACAGTGCTCAATACGAGCGATGGTGCAAATTACGTATTTGCGGGCACTGACAGCAACACAGCCCCCATAAAAGGGAGCGCTTCCCTGTCATCAAGCAGCCTGGCTCAGCAGATTGCGGCGAGCGTTCAGTCTCTCAACGCATCCAATGCGGGGTCTGTTCTTGCCAGTGCGACTTCTCTGGCGGGGTCAACCGATCAGGCGGTATCCGTATTTTCGTCGACACTTTCCGTATCTCCGGCTCAAGCTGCCGACAATCAACGCAGCGTGATGAGTGGGACCAATACCACAACAAGTTTCGGTATCGTTGCGACTCAGTCATCCATGACCTCCTCGTCGAGCAATACGTCCACCGGATCGCCGATCAGGGATCTGATGCGAGACCTTATGGCGGTATCGGCAATGAACGGGATGTCGTCCAACACACCAGGATTTTCCGATCTCGCAAAGCAGATCTATACGTCGCTCGGCACGACGATCAGCCAGCTGACCGAAGAGGAAGGCGCTGTGGGCGCAACGCAAAACAGTCTGACCTCGCAATCGACAATGCTGACTGGGCTTTCCACAATGCTCGAAACCCAGCTGGGCGATTCGCGAAATGCCGATATGGCGACAGTCGCAACCAATGCAGCGAATATCAAAACCAGCCTGAGTGCCTCGTATATCCTTATTTCAAACATGAAGGGCATGACACTGGCGGATTATCTCTGATGACCCATCCGGAAGGCAGCGCAGAAGCGCTTCAGCTGGCTGGTGATTATGCGTCAGCGGCGAAAGCATATGAAATCCGCCTTCAGGCATCTCCCGACAACGCGCGCACCCTGAGCAATTACGGTGGCCTGCTCAACTTGCAAAACCGGTTTTCGGATGCTCTCGCATTATTGGGACGTTCCGTTGCGCTTGATCCTGGCCTTCCCGACTCGTGGTCCAATATAGGGAACAGCTTTCTACATCTGAGCCAGTACGAAAATGCGATCGCCTGCTATCGCAACAGTCTCCGCCTCGAGCCTTCGCATGCTCTGGCGCTCAGTAACATGGGCGTAGCTCTTGATCATCGCGGAGATCATGCACTGGCGCGCGGTTTTCATGATGCCGCTGTCCAGATGAACCAGGACAACGTATACAGCCGGACCAACCGCGCAGTTTCGCTGCTTCAAAGTGGCGATTATGCTGAAGGCTTTCGTGAGTATGAGCATCGCTGGACAGCGCTGCGTGCTTCTGGCGGGCAAAGTAGTGTGCCTCGTTGGGGTGGTGAGCTGGCGCCTGACAAAACTCTGATGGTTTTCACCGAAGGCGGATTTGGAGACGTCTTGCAGTTTTCCCGATTGGCTCCGCTTGCGGCGCAAAAGGTCGGACAGGTCATTCTGCGTGTAAGGCCGGAGCTCGTCTCGCTTCTGGAGCGTAGTTTTCCCGAAATCACTGTCCTGTCGGAAGACGATATCCTCCCCGAGCACGATCTCGAATGTCCGGTTCTCAGCCTGCCTCACGTGCTCGGGACAACGCTCGAGACGATCCCTGTTCCTGGCAGATATCTGCGGCCTGACCCGATAAAGACCGCCCTGTGGCGCGAACGGCTTCGGGCTGGGGACGCTGATGACTGGCACAATACCTTTCGTGTGGGGCTTGTATGGGCGGGCGCACCGCATCCCGAAGTTCAGGCAGCATTTCTTGCTGACCATCGCCGCTCCATGAATCTGCAGGATCTGGCACCGCTGGGACAGGTCGCCAGACGCTTTGAAACGCTCAGGTTCTATAGCCTGCAGATAGGAGAACGCGCAGCGCAGGCGGCAAATCCGCCTGAAGGGATGGGTCTTTCAGATCACACGAGGCACATCGCCAGTTTTGATGATACGGCTGCGCTGATTGACACGCTGGATCTCGTTATCGCCGTCGACACATCGACTGCGCATGTATCGGCTGGGCTGGGGAAGCCCACATGGCTTCTTTCACGCTATGATCAATGCTGGCGTTGGCTCTCGGGGCGACGTGATTCACCGTGGTATAAGTCGATACGCCTTTATCAGCAAAAGCAGCCCCTCGATTGGGGAGGGCCTGTTGCCATGCTCACAGACGATCTCACGGCTCTTCTTGAGACGAGGTATGCTCATACGCCGGTTTCAGCCCGATGAGACAGGCGTGTCCCAAAAGACGCGCTGACGCAGGCATTCGAGAATTTTGAAAAGTTTCATATTCCCGGTCTCGTATTGTGCAACAAAGCATTGTAGGCTGTAACCATCATATATCGGCATGGGGGCATCGAGCTGCCTCTATGTTGCATGCCAGATAATTCGAAGATTGCCTGATATTGAAGTCCTGTGCGCAACTGAAATGATATTTCATTGCGATAAGAAAATATAATGTCGATGCAAGAGGCTCTCCGAAGTGCTCTTGATAGGGGTGTCCTGAAATGATGAGATCGCTTGATATTGCGAATACGGGCATGCAGGCCCAGACCACAAATGTCGAGACGATTTCCAATAATATCGCCAACATGACAACCACCGGATACAAGCGTCGTCGTGCTGAGTTTCAGGATCTGATCTATCAGGATCTGCGTCGTGCCGGGACGATGAGTTCTGATACCGGGGACCTTGTTCCTGCGGGTGCGCAGGTCGGTCTTGGTGTCCGCACGGCCGGCATATACCGCATCAACGAGCAGGGTACGCTGGAGCAGACCGGAAATTCGCTGGATCTTGCCATTGAGGGGCGTGGATATTTCCGTGTAACCCTTCCGTCGGGAGAATATGCCTATACTCGTGACGGAACATTCTCGCTCTCGGAAGACGGTACGATTGTCACTGCAGACGGCTATCCCCTGTCTCCCAATATCTCCGTTCCCAACAATGCGGAGAATATCACGATCGATCAGTCTGGACAGGTACAGTACACGCTGTCTGGTCAGACTACAGCCCAGGTGGCTGGTCAGTTGCAGCTCGCGACGTTCCAGAATGAGAATGGTCTTACGGCGATGGGGCAGAACCTGTTCACCGAAACAACCTCGTCTGGTACAGCCAACCTCAGTACACCACAGAGCGAGGGATATGGTTCGGTCCGTCAAGGCTTTGTTGAGGAATCCTCAGTTAATGTCGTGACCGAAATCACTGCGCTCATTACGGCGCAGCGAGCCTACGAGATGAACAGTAAAGTTATCACTGCCTCGAATGAAATGCTGCAAACCCTGACTAATCTGCGGTGATACCAATATGCGCGGGCTCACGATCGCTCTGATAGGGCTATCTTTGATAGGCCATTCCGTATCGGGATATGCAGCGACCCTGCGCAATACGTCCATCGTTTCGTCCGGGATGGTTCGTCTTTCTGATATTTTTTCTGGTCTTGAGCCCGGGCAGGATCGGGTTCTGGGTCCTGGACCGGCACCTGGATCGAGTATTCATGTCAGCGGTCAACAACTGATTGCGATCGCCGATCAATACGGTGTCGAGTGGGAAGACCAGTCCTCCTCTTCGTTCATGACGATTACCAGAGCGGGAAGAATTCTTGACGAGAATTATTTCGTTTCCCTCGTCAGGAAAAACCTGCCCGACCTGGGCGAAGGCCCCGTTTCAATTACGTTTCACGACTTTCATCCTGTGACAGTCTCTGCGGATGAGGCCGAGCCGGTTGTTCTGTCTGATGTGAAATGGGATCAGCGGAGCGGGTGGTTTTCATCCACTGTTTATCGTGCCCACCCTACAGGAGATCTGGCAACCGACTCGTTCATGCTGACGGGTGTTGTCCATGCCACCCAGCGCGTGATCGTGTACACCCACTCGCTGGGGGCAGGAAGCGTTGTCAGTGCCGCAGATGTCAGGGTGGACGAGGCATATTCCGGTCATCTGCCGTCGCGTGCTGTCACCGATCCGGCTGAGGTAGAGGGGCAGACCATCAGCCGTGGTGTCGTGGCGGGCTCCGCGGTCATTGCGCAGGACCTGCAGCGCACTGTGATCATGCATAAGGGAGATCCCGTCATGATCACCTACGTAGCTCCAGGGCTCAGATTGTCGATTGCTGGAAGGGTTCTTGAGGATGCCGGTGCCAAACAGCAGGTCCGCGCATTGAATGAGTCGAGCGGGATGATTGTCAGCGGGAAAGTCACTGATGGGTCAAATGTGGAAGTGGCGTTGACGAGTCATCCAGTCCCGTCCGATCCGAACACAATGCGCCGGCTTTCGGCGTCTATGCGCAATCCTGCGCCTTGACGTTTCCTGGCGATAGGTGGCTCTGAAAACGATGACGCGTTTTTTCTCCCGTGGCTCATTGACCGTGCTGCTGCTTCTGGGCGGCTGCACGTCTCTCTCTGATCTGACGGAACTCGGTCACCCACCGAGAATGACCCACACTTCTGATCCGACACAGTCGCCGGACTATCGTCCGGTGACAATGCCGATGCCACCTCTCCAACCTCCGCCGACCGAGGTCGGGAGCCTGTGGCGCTCAGGAAGCCGGGCTTTTTTCAAAGACCAGCGTGCCTCTCAGGTTGGCGATCTGATAACGATCAACGTCAACATCTCGGACAATGCGGCACTCAACGACAATACCACCGTCGCAGGAAGCGGCTCGCAGACATTCGGGATCCCGAGTTTCTTCGGAGCCCAGGGTAAGGTGCTATCAAGTAGCAGTGCGCTGGACACAAGTAGCGCGACTGCGAATACGGGCGCAGGTGTCATTCGCCGTAATGAGACTGTCACCCTTGCCCTGGCGGGGACGGTGACTCAGGTACTGCCCAATGGTAACTTCGTTGTCGTTGCCCGGCAGGAAGTCCGCATCAATGGTGAACTGCGTCAACTCATGGTTAGCGGCGTTGTTCGACCCCAGGATATAACGGAAGACAACATCGTCACACATGACCGTATTGCAGAGGCACGGATTTCGTATGGAGGTCGTGGACAGCTGACCACTGTCCAGAATGCGCGCTGGGGACAGCAGATTATGAATGGTGTCCTCCCATTCTGACCAGGCAACATGCTTGTTGGCAGGCCTTGGTTTATCGGCTTCTTAATCTTGCGAAATGTGGTGTCTTTCGCGTAGCGCAGCGCCCTGCCACAACGAAGCTGTTTCGAGCAACGCTCCGTCTTGCCCACGTTTCCTCCGGCTTTTCGCCATAGGGCTCGTGGGAACTGCGTCAAAAAAAGTAACGATGACCGGAAGGAACGGGTAAGAGAGGGGCCATTATTTATATGCTTACCCCCTCACTCATCACGGTCGATATTCTCGTGTTGGCGTTTTTCCGGCCCTCTGCATAGAGGCAGGAAATACATGGCCGCACCATGGCTGAACGCATTGATGAAAGCCCTCCATAGACCCCGAAAATTCTCGTGATCGAGAATGCAAGGCGAGCGCCGTCAAGGCGGATTGAGCGTGTTAAATCCCATCTTCTGTTAACGATTGGCTCCTAGAACTCGACGTTCTCGTCAAAAACCGAGGACAGGGGCCGTTACATGATTCTGAAGCTGATCATACTTCTCATAGGTTTAGGCGTTGTAGAAACCATATTGGTGAAGGTTTTCTCCTTCATCGGCGATCGTCTGGTGTATCTGGGGCTGTTCGATGGTTCCTTGGAACGACTCGCATCGATCTGCGAGACAGCAGCCCTGATATGTTTTTCGTGTGCCGCCGGCTTCTTTTTCCTTCGCTTGATAAGCCGCCTCCGCGCCACGGACACTCGGGAAGGGCGTGACGCGGGGTCTGGCTGATGATTACAGCGACCTACTTGAAGCAGGTCTGATCAGCCTAGATTCTTGTCAATCCCTATCTGCAAAGCAAAATCTGAAACGAAGCCGCCCACAGGTTATATGAAGGGGCATCGAGAGGATTTATTAATAATTCCGATGGACCAATGAAAGGGTACGCGGAAAAAAGGCTCGTCCCTCTCATGTTCAGTGTCTTTCGGTTCAAGGCCAAGATTGCACTTGTTGCAATAACATTGACGTTGGTTACATTTATCGGTTCAGGTTTTTTAGTCAATAACCAGTTAAAATCCGGCGAGCGCTATCGCTCATTCATCAATTCAGATGACCGGGGCACAATCATGCTTGCGCGCATCAGCGACAAGCTCAATGCACTCCTTTACGCCTCTCATCTCCTCATCGATCAGGCGAACAGCCCATTCGTCGGTGAGGTTGTAACGCGGTTCCAGAAAGATATGCGAGGAACCCGTGATATCTTTGCTGAGGCCGCGAGGGTGGATCCGCGTCTCGTCTCCACGCTGGATCCACTATTGGGACGTTATGGCACTTTCGAGCAGCAGTTAAACAGTCTGCTGGTTGCGCTTGATAAAGGCGACATTGCCAAAATGCGCCAGATCGCCCAGGCATCTGATCAGGATGGGGTTCACCTGGCGATCGATATCGGGGCGATCACAGGCCGCCGTATTACGCATGTTGAGAGTGCATCAAACCAGCTCGCTCATGATGTGAATGTTTCTGTCCGTAATTGCGTCATTAGTCTGGTGCTCATCCAGATTCTTATTCTTTTCGCGACCCTGCTTATGAGCCAGAAAACGATCGTATCACCGCTTCTGATGGTGAGGGATCGTATGCTCGGTATTGCTGAAGGACGGCTGGACGAGAGCATTCCCTGTCTTGAGCGGGGAGATGAAGTTGGAGATATGGCCAAGGCGCTCAGCACGATCCAGGGTGGTTTGCAACGAGCAAAGGTTCTGGCTGCCGAGCAGGCTGTCGAGCGGGAAGCTGTTGCCAAGGAGAGGGCCGAAAACGCGGAGCGTGTTGCGAGAGAGCTTGAAGAGGAATCTCGTGCAGTCGAGGCTATCCGCACAGGGCTATCGGCGGCTGCCGAGGGTGATCTCGTTTACCGTATTGATGTTGCACTGCCGCAGCGCCTTCAGGTCATGAAGACGGATTTCAATGACGCGTTTGAGCGTTTGAATCAGACATTCTCGGTGATCCAGCAAAGCGTTATGGCCATTGGCTCTGGTACAGGCGAAATCTCTGTCGCTTCGAATGACATGTCACGGCGCACCGAGCAGCAGGCGGCAAGTATAGAGCAGTCCTCAGCCGCGATCGAGCGCGTTGTGAGCATGCTGCGTGACTCCGCAGACAGTGCGAAGAAGGCCGCTTCAGTGACTGATGACACGCGACTGGGTGCTGAAAAGTCTGGCGCGATGGTTCATAACGCCGTGAACGCGATGAGCCAGATCGAGAGTAGCTTCGCCCAGATCAGTCAGGTGATCGGACTTATCGACGAAATTGCTTTTCAGACAAATCTCCTTGCACTGAATGCAGGGATAGAGGCCGCCCGAGCCGGGGATGCAGGACGTGGTTTTGCCGTCGTCGCGACAGAAGTGCGCACTCTGGCTCAGCGGTCGACTGAAGGCGCTCGTCGCGTGAAGGAGATGGTTTCGAGTTCGAGCGATTTTGTTTCCGACGGCGTAAGGCTGGTGCGCGAAGCCGGTGGCGCTCTAGGTATTATCCTGAGTCAGGTTGGGGAGATCGACAAGCTCGTCGCGGAAATCGCTCATTCCTCGACTGGTCAATTCTCGGCGATACAGGAGATCAACCTGGCGGTTGGAGAGATGACGAAATCTACTCAGCAAAACGCAGCCATGGTAGAAGAAAATACTGCAGCTATTTCGTCCTTGGACAAAGCCGCAAGCGTACTTCGTGATCGGGTCGCATTCTTCCGGTTGGAACAATGAGGCACGTTCTGAAGAGCATGAGCTAGAACGGACTGACCGCACGGTAGCCATTTCCATCGTGGCTACCGACTTTCTCAAATATGAAAAAATGAAGAAATTTACGAGTACTGCCTCGCGAGGCGAGTATATTGTGTAATATGGCCGCATGGTAAAGCTTTGAAAACCAATGCTGGAGCCATGACGTAACGTCATATATTTATCATATAAACGGTCTGTATTCATGTCGGATATGTTTTCTGGTTCGTTGATATCCTCGGAATTCACCGGGATAACCAGTACTCCGCCGCGTATCATGGCAGATATTGTGGAAACTGTTCCGGTATTGGGGGGTGATGATATCGGAGCTACGGTGAACCAGCTTTTCACAGATGACGACAATCTTTCAATGATCGCTGTTTTACATGAAGACGGGCGACCGGTCGGGATTATCGATAGACAGTTTTTCTTCGCGGTTATGTCAGGACGTTTCGGACGATCACTCTACACCCGACGGAAGGTGGGCTTACTCCTCAGAGGGCCAACCAAAGTTGTCGAATACGATGTGGCCATAGCAGATTTCACTCGTTCACTCCTTGGTGCCGACGCACACGATCTCTATCGCGGTTTCCTCATAGTGCGAGAAGGGCGGTACCTTGGAGTTGGTTCGACCCTCTCTCTGGTTCGAGCTGCGAATCTGCAGAATGAAGCGTCTGCCATACGTTCAGCAGAAACGGCTGAAGACCTTCGTCAGGTCATCGCGGCTATCTCCACGAGTGTTGAAGCGGTCTGCAGGGCATCGTCGTCTATTCGGGAGGGAAGCCTCACATTATCCGGGCATACCCAGAAACAAACCCAGGATCTCACGATTGCCGCCGCAAGTGTGAGAGAGATGAATGATGCAGTGCAGGTAAATGCAGAAGACGTGGCTTCAGCCAGGCGGCTCGTTTCAGATATCAATGAACAAGCGGGCTCGTTCAAGGATATTGTTGGTGAGACAGTTTCAGCCATATCCGGTATTGCCCAACGCTACTTCAATATGGTCGAGAGCCTCCGACTGATAGAAGATATCAGCCTGCAAACGCGATTACTCTCGTTCAACGCTGCGGTGGAAGCCGCTCATGCTGGAGAGGAAGGGAAGGGTTTCGGCGTTGTTGCGGATGAAATCCGATCACTCGCGCATCGCTCGGCGGAAGCCGCGCAGGTTATCGCTGAGCTCGTGACCCAGTCCCAGGAGACCATGAAGACAGGCGTCGCACTTACTGAGAAAGTTGCAAGTGGCATGGAAAGCATAACATGTCAGGTTGCGAGCGTGAACAATTTCATTCGTAGTATTGAAGATACAACCAAAAACCAAGCCAGTAGTATTGGCGAAATCAATAAAAACATAAGATCGATCGAGGACGTTGCCGGCAATAATATGTGCATGACCGAAGATGTTAATAGAAATTGCCTAGACCTGGACCATCAAGTCGCCTCGTTGAACGACTTTCTCAAGCGGTATGCCTGTTAGGATCAAGTTCAGGATCAATGCGTTTACGTGACATGATCTGGGTCGGATTCCACGAGGAGACTACAATCGAGAGATCGACTCTGGATGGCGGATAAGCCGACGGAGCGTCTGCGGTCCATCGCGCGGCAGGATGAGGTCTGAGTATGCGGTATGAGTAACGCAATTCCGACCTGCTGCAGAACGTCAACAACACCGCCTCTCAGGGTATCGACCAGATTGACAGCTGCCGCATAAGTCTCTGGCCGATCCTTCCTGGCGATTGTCCGCATTATGGTGAACCGTTCCGTATTCTTGGTTGGATACGAACCAATTATGCACAGCAAATTTTTGTGTAAATTGCTGAATTCCAATGACCGCAATTTCAGCTTTGTCATTTCCCGCGCATGTTCGGGTTCGAGCAGACGCATCTTGATAACGTGAGCAGACACGGTGTCGCGCCCAAGGCTCTCATAAAAAGTGATGGTCTCGTCCAGTGTGGACGGTAGGTTTTGGGAGTCTTTTTGGGTTTATCTATAGCATGCACTCTGTAAAAGAACTGTCCGGCCCGGTTTTATACCTGTGCCGCCCGCCTGCGAGCCTCGAGTTCAACCGCAGTATCAAGCGAAAGGGAGATCTCTGACTGCCTCAAGAGAGGCTGGATATCTTTCGGGACAGCCCAGCGAAAACGGTAGCGGGACCTTGTCAGACGCAGCATCAGCCTGTCCCATTACGGAGAAATTTTCGGGGAATCTAGGTTCGACGCCTAGAAAGCCAAAAACCTATTAGTTTCAATATATAATGTGGCGCGCGCTACGGAGGCTGAAACAATACAGGTTCGAAGCGCACTATGACGGCCCCTTATAGGCGATGCGGGGCACCGAAGCCTTCTATGGTGCGATAAACTGTAGAAACTATACTTGGAACCGCGAGGATAAGGACACACGCAATGGAGACTTTGATACTCTCTCACGATGAGATGGCTTCGTTACGAAGCTTTCTGATAGCAACTGTCTTTGAATTTTTTGACGCTATAGAAATGGAAACTATCGGGCGTTACGAAGCCAACGCAATATTGGACATAGCAAAAAAAGTATATTCACGCATCGAGTTCGGCAAGAAAGAGTATGTCAACCCATTCAGTCGGGAAGAGCTGGATATAATAGGAAATTGTATACTCCATGGAGATATGGGCTTGGGCTTATACAAGCCCTACAAGAGATTTATAGATTATGAGTCCTGTGTGTTCGAGGAGACGATGGCTAGGATAGATCGCTACATCAGGTCTAACGATCTGGAGTGAGCGTATTGGCATCGCCGGACTAGACAGCTTGATGTGACGATAGCCAATACCAAACGCCTTTTAACGCTTTGGCTTCGTGCATCATTCTCTGGATGGTTCGCAATCCAACGCCATATTCTTTGGCCGCAGCGGTACTGGTCTCTTCGTCGCGGCGCCTGCGGATAGCTCGCTGGACTTGTCTGCTGAGCTTGGGTTTCCTGCCCATAGTAAATCATTGATGTCCTGAAAGAGCCCCTGCGTTACGCGATGCACTCCTGAAAACAGCCTGTCCGTGGCCAGAAAGATTGAACAGACCCGGCTTTTCGCAAGCGATTTGTCGTTCGCGTCGAGCGTAACCCAAAGCTCACGTCGTCTCATCTGTTCACGCAGATGTGTCGGAATGACAAGTCTGAAAGCATATCCGGCAGGGCGTCGAACCAGCATTGCAAGGCCATGATGGGGCACCCGGATGGTGCAAAACACCAGGTTCAGGTTGTGGGAACATGAAAAACACAATCATTACAATGCCTTGTGTGGTGCGAACTATGGGACTCGAACCTTAATACTTCGGGTCGATCGCATCACTATTTCCAGTGATTTGAGGTATTTCGCCGTCTACGCGCTTCTTCCTGTTTCTTTCTCTTCGCATTCTTGGACAAACAATCCGGCAAGGCAAGAGCTGATTTTCAGGGTGCTCGTGGCATATAATTTGCCCGTCATGATTGGATGAAGCGTTGTCAGAGTTCGACAGGTGATATCGGGGAGAATGAGCGATTGATATCTCTTCTATCGATCATGAAAGACGTTTATAGTGATCGATAGGTGGTGGGGATATCGATCATGCGTTGGAACTGGCAGCTGCAGGACTGGACAAATTTCCAATTCGATAGGGCTCGTTTGGAAGAGGCTGAGAAGCGACTTTTGAAAGGTTCGGGCATCGTCGTCGGGTCCATGCAACACCTGGGTAACGCGGCCACTCAGCATCTTGTCGTGCAGTTGCTGTCTCAGGAAATGGTGCAGAGTTCGGCTATCGAAGGTGAAGTGCTTGATCGTGCAAGTGTGCAGTCATCGATAGCTCGACAATTAGGCTTTGCCGCAGACAGGCGTCGTTCCAGTCCTGCTGAAGCAGGCGCCGCCGAATTGATGACCGATCTCTATAGAAACTGTTCGACGCCTCTGACGGATCTGGGGCTGTTCGCCTGGCATGCCATGCTGATGAATGGCCGTCGCGATCTGGAGGTTATTGGTGGTTATCGGACACATAGAGAGGCGATGCAGATTATCTCTGGTCCCGTGCATGCGCCGCATATCCATTTTGAAGCGCCACCTTCCGAGCGTGTGCCTGCGGAGATGGCCCGATTTGTCGATTGGTATAACGAGACAGCGCCGGGTGGTGCAGACCCGTTGCCTGCGTTGGAACGGGCTGGGATCGCTCATCTTTGGTTCGAGACCATTCACCCTTTTGAAGATGGGAATGGTCGCCTCGGTCGGGCTCTCGCTGAAAAGGCTTTGGCGCAAAGTCTTGGAACCCCGGTAGTGACGGGGCTGGCCGCAACCATCAATACTCATAAAAAAGCGTATTATGATGAGCTGCACCGGGCGAGTACATCCAATCACATCGAGAGCTGGATGGCATGGTTCGCAAGCATCGTTCTCGAGGCACAATCCCGGACAATTGCCACGATCAGTTTCGTCGTGGAAAAGACGCGGTTCCTTGATGATCTGAGGGGGCAGCTTAACCCTCGTCAGGAGAAAGCCGTCCTCCGGATGCTGGCTGAGGGAATAGACGGATTCCAGGGTGGTTTGAGCGCCCAAAACTATCGCGCAATCACAGGAGCGACGTCCGCTACAGCCACGCGTGATCTGGCGGAGCTGGTCGCGCTTGGGGCGTTCATCAGGACTGGAGAGAACCGCTATGCCCGTTATGCTCTCAATCTCAAGCATCGTTCCGGATCTGATTGACCGCCACCGCATATTGGAAAGCCTCTGTCTGGCCGGGCGTGGCTCACGCGAAGCGGTCTCTCCCGACTTCCCCGCTTCCCTTGGCGGGAGATCGGTATAAGATCGGATGTAACAACGGGCCGGATCACGGCCCATCATGGCGTGACGAAGCGGGACCCAGAACGTGACCGAGCAGATTTCACAGGACACCATCAACAAGGCGCTCTGGAGCGCCTGCGACACGTTTCGCGGCACTGTCAGCGCCGATACCTATCGCGACTATGTTCTGACCATGCTGTTTCTGAAATACATCTCCGATGTGTGGCAGGACCATTATGACAACTACAAGGCCCAGTTCGGTGATCATCCCGAGATGATCGAGTCCATGCTCGCCTCGGAACGCTTCGTTCTGCCGAAAGGGGCTGATTTCTACGCGCTGTTCAAGGAGCGCAACGCACCCGGCAATGGCGAGCGTATCGACAAGGCGCTTCATGCCATTGAAGAAGCCAATGGCACCAAGCTCAAGGACGCCGGGAAGAGCGTCTTCCAGGATATCAGCTTCAACTCCGACCGTCTCGGCGATGAAAAGCAGAAAAACAGCATCCTGCGCCATCTGCTGGAAGACTTTGCCAAACCAAGCCTGAATCTGCGCCCGTCGCGCGTGGGCAATCTCGATGTCATCGGTAATGGCTATGAGTTCCTTATCAAGAACTTCGCCGCCAGTGGCGGGCAGAAAGCAGGGGAGTTCTACACCCCGCCCGAAGTCAGCGAACTTCTGGCCCGTCTGCTCGACCCGCAGCCGGGTGACAGCATCTGCGATCCTGCCTGTGGCTCGGCCTCGCTGCTCATGAAATGCGGGCGTCAGGTCACGCAGAACCACAAGGGCAGCAAGAACTACGCATTGCTGGGGCAGGAGGCAATTGGGTCCACCTGGTCTTTCGCCAAGATGAACATGTTCCTGCATGGTGAGGATAACCATCGCATTGAATGGGGCGATACCATACGCAGCCCCAAGCTGCTGGATGACAAGGGTCATCTCCTGCGCTTCGATATAGTGACGGCCAACCCGCCTTTCAGCCTCGATAAATGGGGCCATGACGAGGCCGAACACGATCCGTATCATCGTTTTGCCCGTGGCATTCCCCCCAAGACGAAGGGCGATTACGCCTTTATCCTGCACATGATCGCCACGCTAAAGGAACGCACCGGGCGCATGGGCGTGGTGGTGCCGCATGGCGTGCTGTTCCGTGGCAGCTCGGAAGGAAAGATACGGCGCAAACTGATCGAGGAAAATCTCCTCGATGCCGTGATCGGCCTGCCCGAAAAGCTTTTTTTCGGTACCGGCATCCCGGCGGCTATTCTGATCTTCCGTAAGGATCGCAAGACACGGGACGTGCTGTTTATCGATGCCAGCCGGGAGTTCAAGGCAGGCAAGAACCAGAACACGCTGAGCGAGGAGGCAATCGAGACAATCGTTGCTACCTATTGCGCCCGGCAGAACGTTGCGAAATACGCTCATCTCGCCACACCGGAAGAAATCGCGGAGAACGACTTCAATCTGAATATTCCACGCTATGTGGATACGTTTGAGGAAGAAGAGGAAATCGATCTGACCGCCATTCGGGCGGAGCGCGTAGCCATTCGCGAAGAGCTTTTGACACTTGAGGCGCAGATGGATGTTTATCTGAAGGAGCTGGGTTATGCTTCCTGAGGGGTGGAAAAGCGGCAAGCTAGCAGACCAATTGGATCAAATTATTGATTATCGTGGCACAAGTGTACCTAAAGCTAAATCCGGTATCCCTCTCATAACAGCACGTAATGTGAGAAGAGGATTTTTGGATTTAAATGCGCCCGAATATATTGACCCTAACGCAGAAAAAGAGTGGATGTCTCGGGGCTATCCTTGTGCCGGAGATGTTTTATTCACTACTGAAGCGCCGCTCGGGAATGTTGCAAAATTTCCAGAGAACGGGAAGTTTTGCATTGGCCAGAGGGTAGTCGCTCTTAGAACAAAGAAGCATGTCCTTACTTCTGATTTTCTATTGTACCAACTCCTATCCGATAAAGGGAACGACCTGATAAATGAACGTTCTTCAGGATCAACCGCAAAAGGTATCAAGACGAAAGAATTAAAGAAAGTAATTATCCCCCTTCCCCCTCTCCCGGAACAGAAAAAGATCGCGGCGATCCTTTCGACGTGGGATCAGGCGATTGAGGTGACGGAAAAGCTTCTGGCCAATAGCCAGCAGCAGAAAAAAGCCCTCATGCAGCAGCTCCTCACAGGCAAAAAACGCCTGCCGGGGTTCACGGGGGAGTGGAAGTCAGCAGTTTTGGGAGAAATTGCCAATATTGAAACCGGAAGCTCTAATCGGGAAGACTCGTCAGTTGATGGCCTATATGCCTTCTTCGACAGATCGGAAGATATTCGTACCAGCTCTCGCTATTTATTCGACTGCGAAGCAATCATCATTCCGGGAGAAGGGCAGGACTTTATCCCAAAATATTTTCACGGAAAGTTCGATCTACATCAAAGAACTTATGCAATACATGGATTCGATAGGAATGATGGAAAATTTCTATACTTCACGCTCAGCTTTCATAAATCATATCTACTGTCACAAGCTGTTGGTTCGACTGTAAAATCTCTAAGGTTGCCGATGTTCAAGAAAATGCCTGTGAGACTTCCTGCCCTTCCCGAACAAAAAGCCATCGCCTCCGTCCTTACCAAAGCTGATGAGGAAATCACGCTTCTCAAAGCCGACCTCTCCCGCCTGCGTCAGGAAAAGAAGGCGTTGATGCAGCAAATTCTGACCGGCAAGCGCCGGGTAAAGATCGAAGTGGACGCAGGATAATCCCATCATGAGCGTCAGCCCGAAATTCCAGGAAGAATACAGCGCCAAACTGCCCGCGCTGGCACTGCTGAGCACGCTGGGCTGGCGCTTTCTTTCGCCCGGTCAGGCGCTGGCCTTGCGGGAGAATAACCGTAGCCGCGTAGTGCTCGAACCGATCCTGAGGGCAGAGCTGAAAAAGCGGCGCTACAGCTTCGAGGGGCAGGAACGCGCACTGTCGGACAAGGCTATCGATACGCTGGTCTCTCGTATCACCCATCCCGATTTCGTCAGCGGGCTGAAGGGCGCGAACGAGGGCATCACTACCCATCTGCTCTATGGCATAGCGGTCACGGAATTTATCGACGGACACAAGGCCACGCCCACCATTCCCCTGATCGATTGGCAAAACCCGCAGAACAACGATTTCAGCTTCACCGAAGAATTCAGCGTGCTGCGCACCGATCAGGCAGCCACCCGTCGGCCCGATATCGTGTGTTTCGTCAATGGTATGCCGCTGGCTGTGATCGAGGCCAAGCGCCCTGATGGTCAACCGGGCAAAGGCCCGACGGTGAATGAGGGTATCTCACAGACGTTGCGCAACCAGCGTAAGGAAGAAATTCCGCAGCTTTTTGCCTATAGCCAGTTGCTTTTGTCCATCACCGGACATGACGGTCGTTATGGAACATGTGATACAAAAGAAAAATTCTGGGCACGGTGGAAAGAAGAAGATGTGTCAGAGGCGCAGATGGACGCGCTCAAGAACATGCCTCTGTCGCCTGACCAGAAACAGGCGATTTTCACCGAGCGCAAGCCGTTAGACCGTGCCTGGTTTGATGACTGGGCCTCGCGCCCTCTTTCCGTCACGGGACAGGATCGCCTACTGATCGGCCTGCTTGCACCTGAGCGTCTGCTGGAGATGGCCCGGTTCTTTACGCTGGTTGATCGTAAGGCAGGCAAGATTGTCGCACGCTATCAGCAGGTTTTTGGCATCAAGCGGCTGCTGGAGCGCATCAAGACACGGCGCAGTGACGGCGGGCGTGAAGGGGGGGTGATCTGGCATACGACCGGATCGGGCAAATCCTTTACCATGGTGTTTCTCAGTCGGGCGCTGCTACTGGACGATACGCTCAAGCAATGTCGCCTTCTGGTGGTAACGGACCGCAAGGATCTCGAACGTCAGCTCAGCGCCACCTTCGCCACAGGGGGCGAACTGGGAGACAAGAAAAACAAAAGCGACGTTTTTGCCAGCTCAAGCCGTCATCTGGCCCAGCAGATCGGCCAGAGTCATGAGCGCATTGTTTTTTCGCTGATTCATAAATTCTTCAAGGCCACGTCTTACCCCGAATGCCATAATGACAGCGCCGATATTATCGTGCTGGTGGATGAGGGGCATCGCACGCAAGGCGGAGAAAGTCATAATCGTATGAAAACGGCGCTGCCTAATGCAGCGTTTATCGCCTTTACCGGCACGCCTTTGCTCAAGGGGCAGCAGACGACCAGTCGCTTTGGTAAGATCATCCATTCCTACACTATGCAGCAGGCCGTGGAGGATGAGACCGTCACGCCTCTGCTCTACGAAGAGCGCAAGCCTGATCTGGATGTGAATGACCGGGCTATCGATGCCTGGTTTGAGCGCATCACGCAGGATCTGGGTGATGAGCAGAAAGCCGATCTCAAAAAGCGTTTCAGCCGCGCCAATCAGCTCTACAAGGCTGATGATCGCATCCGCCTTATCGCCAATGATTTGGCGGTTCATCTCGACGCCAATATCGATGACGGGCTCAAAGCCATGCTGGCCTGCGACAGCAAGCTCTCGGCCATACGCTACAAGCGTTATCTGGATGAAGTCGGTCTGTTCGAAAGTGCTGTCGTCATGAGCCCGCCCGATACGCGTGAGGGGCATGAGGAGGTGGACGAACGCAAGCTGCCCGAGATCCAGCAATGGTGGAAAGAAAATATCGGCGACAAGGACGAGGAAGATTACACCCGCGAGACGGTTGCGCGTTTTGAGGAAGATCCGGCGCTCAGGCTGATCATCGTGGTCGATAAGCTGCTGACGGGGTTCGACGAGCCGCAAAATACGGTGCTCTATATCGACAAGCCGCTCAAGCAGCATAACCTGCTCCAGGCCATTGCGCGTGTGAACCGTCTGCATAAAAAGAAGAAATTCGGCCTGTTGATCGATTATCGCGGCATTCTGGCAGAGCTCGATACGACGCTCGCCCGTTATGACCAGCTCGCAGCACAGAATGTCGGTGGCTACGATCCGGCCGATCTTGTCGGGCTTTATAGCCAGATGAGTTCGGAATACCGCGAATTGCCTGCGCTGCACAAAGCGCTCTGGGCGATTTTCGATGGCGTGAAGAACAAGAGCGATCTCGAACAGCTGCGCAGCGTGCTCATGCCCCGCATGACCGAAGAGAACGGTCAGATGGTAGACGCCAATCTCAAACGGCGTGACGATTTTTACGAGGCTCTGACGAAATTTGCCACCTGCCTGAAAGTGGCTTTGCAGTCACTGGCTTTTTTCCAGGATAGCAGCGTTACCGAAAAGGATCGTCGCACGTATAAGGAGACCTTGAAGCAGCTCACGAACCTGCGTCAGATGATCCTGCAGGATACAGGCGAGCGGATCGATTTCGATCAATATGCCGATCAGGTGAAAAAGCTGCTCGACCGTCATGTGGCAGGCGTGCGCGTGCAGGATTCCTCCGGCGTGTATGCCGTGGGCAAGATGGGCCAGAAAAACGATGAAGCGCCTGAGGACTGGAGTGAAGAAAAGGCCCGTAACGAAACCGATCTGATCCGCACACGCATCACAAAAACCATCGAACACGAGATGCAGGACGATCCCTATGCAAAAGAGGCTTTCTCGGCGCTGCTGCGCAAGGTGATCGAACAGACCGAGAGCCTGTTTGACCACCCTCTGAAGCAGTACATGCTTTTTCAGGAATTCGAGGAGCAGGTCGCGCGACGCAAGCTGGATGCCATCCCTTCGGTTTTTGAAGGGCGGCGTTATGCGCAGGGCTATTATGGCGTGTTACTGCAGGCACTGTCGGACAAACCGGAGGCCGAAAATCCCGATGCCCACAAGGACTGGGTCGATCTGGCCTTCGAGATCGACCGCATGGTCGAGCAGGCGGTGCAGGAACATTCGCTCAATCGGCCCGATATGGAGAAGAAAGTCAGGCTCATGCTGCTTCCGCGTCTGTTCGGGGCTGGTGTCGATCCTGCAAAATGCGGTGTCATTGCCGAACACGTTATCCAGATCATGCGCGTCGGCCCTGCCAGCGCCGCGCTGTGACGCCGGAAGAACATATCCTGACCTATGGTGGCGAGCAGATCCGCGTGACGCTGCAGTCGCGAGGTCGGCCGGGTACAAGGCTGCTGGTCAGGGTTCATCCTGACCTGAGCGTGCGGGCTCTTGTGCCCGAAGGCGCGACACAGGAGGCGCTGGAAAAGGCTCTTGCGGCAAAAACACGCTGGATCTGGCAGAAACTGCGTGATTTCCGTGCAGTGCAGGAACATGCGACGGCCCGCGATTATGTCAGCGGTGAAAGTCACTTCTATCTGGGGCGCAGACATCTGCTGAAAGTCGAGATTGCGCCGGATGCATCCGAAACCGTTCGCCTGCTTCGTGGGCGTCTCGAAGTCAGGGTGCGTGAGCGCCATGCCCTGCGTATCCGAAAGCTGATGGAATTATGGTATTTTACAAGGGCGCAGGAGGTATTTCGCTCCCGGTTTCAGGCCGTACTGCCCTCGGCCTTGTGGGTGACGTCACCACCCGCCCTGAAATTGCAGATCATGCAGACGCAATGGGGTAATTGCTCGCCTGACGGTACGGTGACGCTCAACCCGTGGCTCGTGAAAGCGCCACGCGACTGTATCGACTACGTCATTCTTCATGAGCTTTGTCATATACAGGAGCATCACCACGGTGCGGCTTTCTGGTCTCTGCTGGACCGCGTCATGCCCGATTGGGAGCGGCACAAGACAAGGCTTGATAATATGGCTGAGCTGCTCCTCCAGACATGATCCTGCCATGTGCATGATGGAGGCCCGTGCTGCATCCGGACTGGACCACGTCACCAGGGATCGAAGGTGGGAGATGGTTTCACCGAGGAGGGGGCTGGGGCCTCGACAATGGGCGCAGCATTTTCGCTCTCCATTTCCTCTACCAGTCGTTCTGCCTCCGCCTCGTCCAGCTTCCTCAAAGCGACCCGCGTCACAAATCTGGCTTTTTCAAGATTGCCGGTCAGCTTGCATTTCATGATCTCCGCCTGTGTCTCAGGCGGCAGTTTTGCTGGTGGTATCCAGATCGCGTCCAGCAGTTCCAGATTTTGTCTGGCCCTATCGCACTCTGCAACATGGCGTGCTTTCCAGGCGGTGATCTCCTCCTGCCTGCGCCTGTCGGCCTCGCGATAGAGCGTGACAAGCCATTCCCTGCATGTGTCCCGACTGACGATCTTCCGAAGCAGCTCATGGTTCTCTCTCCGCAGCTGCGCATTGGCTTCTTCGCGTTCTGTCGGAACAGGCAGGCAAAGCGGTTCAGGCGGTGTGGTACGCAGGCCAAGATGCCAGAATATGGTCTCCAGAAGATAGCGCAGGATCTCGGCTAGTATTTTTGAAAGCCGCTCGATTTCCTCGTCGAGATGGGAGAGACGTTTCTTCTTCGATAGAACGAACACCCTGTCTTGCAGAGCGTCACGCTCCCGCCGTGTTTCCTGCAGCTGCTTTCCGGTCTGCCATAGCTGCCTGCGCGTGTCTTCTATCTGCGCAAACAAAGCCGCGCCTTGTTCTTCCACGGAGCGCCGTGGACCATACTCCAGAGGCGGTCTTGCATTCAGTACCGTGCGGCACGCCCTGGCTTCACGTTTCCACTGCCGGATGTAGTGAGCAAAGTTCGGTGGCAGCAAATCGATACGATCCAGCGAAACGATCCTTGGCTGTTTTTCCGCAGGTTGTGACGGCCCTACTTTGGCAGCCGCTCTCGCAAATGCTTCAGGGTCACGCCTGAGCTCCTCGAAGGGCGGCGGGAGCAGACCACTCTCTTCTCCATGGCGCACTATCGCAGCCATCTCCAGAGGGGCACGCTCCAGAAGCGGTTTGACTGCTGCCCTGATATCCCCGCGTTTCGGTCTGGCAGCGTCATCGACCAGCATCTGGCGGAAATCCTTCATGCGCGTTTTCGTCAGGCGCGTGAAAGACCCGATCAGCACACCATCAGTCGTCTCGATGATATGCGCGTCCTTGCGGGTATCCTGCCGGTCTCCGGCACGCATGACCCAGTCCTTCGTTTTCAGTAGAGCGCGGAAACGGTGCAGCTGATTATCCGACTGCGCCCAGAGAGAGGCCATGGTCTTCTTCGCTTCCACAAGATCCAGCCCCTGTCGCTCGGCCATACGACGTGATTGCGAGGAGTAAGCTGCACGTGGAAGGGGCTGAGGTCCGCGTTCTGATGCGGACGGAGAGAGTGGTGTGCCAGGAGACGCTGGGGCTGGCAGTTTCTCAATGTTGGTAACAGGTCTTTCTATGAGTACCTCAACACGCTCCGCTTCTGTCGTCTTTCCTTCCTGACGCAGGGCTTTGACTATGGCCCGGTCATGCCGCCCCGGCACCAGCTGATGCCCCAGACGCAGTTCCTCGAGACGGGCGCATTTCTCCAGACGCTGCCATGAGAAGCGCGAGCTCAGCACATGGTCGTCCTGCCATTCGGGCAGAAGCAGATGGCCATGGGTGCTGCCATCCTTCTGATGCACGACCAGCGTCATGCGTTCCCTGTCCGCCTGCAGCTCATCGCAGAGCCTGGCGGCGAAAGAGGCGAGAGCCTTGTCACTCATGGGCTCGGCAGGGTTAAACGCGATATGACGCAGGCCATAGCGTATGCCCTCACGCCTTGCTTCCTTCATCCAATTGGCCAGACACCAGTCACTGCCACACAGAACGCGTATCGCCTCGTTCCTCGCACCCCGAAGCACGTGGTGGGAAACGGCCTGATGGCCGCTGCTTGTCCGGATGCGGGTTTCCTGCACAATCATGCGTCCCCCTCCGGACTTTGAGGAGGCTTAGTGCAGCGTTGTTGGTGAGGTCGCTATTGGCTGGGATACTTCCGCCTCTGTCCCTGTCCCTGTCTCTGGTTCGACCATCTTCCGCGTTCGGGACGTCCTCCTTGCTCTCGTCACACGCAGGGATTTGAGCAGGACATCGACGCGGTTCTTTGTCTTTTCCAGCGCATCCAGAACATCCCCAGCCCGGACGGCATCACCGCAATTTGCAGAGTGGGCCAGCTGGTTGAGGTTGTTGCCAATGCGCCCGAGCTCGCCCCGCAGCTTGCGCAGCGAGATGCCTACAGTCATCCCGTCATGACCGGTCAGAGACGCCTCCTTCAGCAGGGAGCGCACCCAGAGGGCGGTAGTCTCATGACCCAGAAGACGCGCTGCCCTGGCCCAGTCGGCCAGCTCGTCAGGCGAGGCACGGACCGACAGGCGAGAGGAGCGGGCAGGGCGGGAGTGGCCGGAGACGGGAGGCGTCACGGGCACAGGAACAAGGGGCGAGGTAGACATGGGATGCGCTTTCCATCAAGGGGGTCAACGGGGGCGACAGCCCCCTTGCCAGCTGCTTCGTGCACCCAACGGGTAGCCACGGAGCACTGCTGGCTCAGGGGAGCCAACCCATGTCCTCATGATAGAACAGGACAGGAACAGATGCCGGACAGAACAGGCGGCCTCTGACAAACCCCATGCAGAATGAGAGGAATTTTCTACCTTCCGTCTGATGAAAATCCGCTCTCTTGCGGGCTGTCCCCTCCGGTCTCCCGGAGGGCTTTCCTCAGTTTTCCGCGGTCTCCTGTGAGGCAGTCTCGGCGGTATCAGCATCGGCAGCGGCAGCAGTCGTCGGTTCTTCGACGGCTTTCAGTCTCACACCGGGACCGAACTGCTCATCCGCCGGGATGAACACTGCCCCGCAGGCTTCGAGCGTTTCGCGCATGGCCCGCAGGGTGCGGATATGGGGTGTGCGGGCATTGGTCTCGAAATCAGCCACGGTGCGATGCGCCATCTCGGCCATTCTGGCAAGGTCGCGCTGCGAGAGCCCCAGCATGGCGCGGGCGGCACGGCATTGCGAAGCAACAAGCGTCATGGAGGGCTCCGTAGAGGTAAGGGCAGGGGATGGAAGAGAAGGGGGAGAGGAAGAGAGACAGGGGGTAGGGACAAAAAGCAGGGCAGGGAAATTAATGCCGATACTGCCTCATATGCGCTGCTCTCGAAAGGTGCTCGGTCGAGTTTCTGAAAAAAGGCAGGGTTTTTTCGCGGTTTGGTGTGCTGAGGATTCGGATGCGAGTCCAAAAAGGATTGTAGGGAGTCCAAATATGGTTTGGAGTCCAAAAATGTTGACTATGACATAAGAACGCCGCTATTTGTGGTCTCGAGAAGGAGAACGCAGTCATGGCGCGCTATGGATATGCCCGTGTGTCGACCGATATGCAGAGTGTCGATGCCCAGCTTCCCGCCCTCGAAGCCGAGAAGCTGGACATGATTTTCGTCGAGACCGTGTCAGGTGCCGTGCCTGCCAGAGAGCGTCCTGTCCTCGTATCGCTGCTGGACCGGCTCCAGCCTGACGACAGTCTAGTGGTGGTGCGTCTCGACAGGCTCGGGCGCGATGCAATCGATATGCTGCAGCTCGTCTCCGCGCTGGATGAGCGCAACGTCAGAGTGCGCATTCTTGCGCTGGGCATCGAGACGGGCACGGCCAATGGTCGCCTGTTCCTCACTATCCTGATGGCGATAGCGGAGTTTGAACGCGAGCTCATTCGCGAACGTACCCGGGCGGGGATTGCGGCAGCGCGGGCAGCGGGGCGTCGCATCGGACGGCCCCGTGCCCTGACATCGGCGCAGACCCGGCATGTGAGGGCATTGGCGGCACAGGGACTGTCTATCCGGGACATCGCGTCCGTCATGAATGTCGGGCGCGCCACTGTGCATCGAGCGCTGCAGGGCGAGGCTGGACCGCAGCGGGCCGGGCAATCCTCCAGCGCCGCAGCCTGAGCCTGATGCTGAAGTGGTGTGTTGCCTCAGTGGCGGGCCTTGTGCATCAGTGCAAGCGCCGCGAGACCGCAGGCGGCGACAAGCGCAATCCAGTAGCCGCTATTCCATGAGATGGCATCAATCAGTGCGGTCACCTGTTTCTGCACCAAGACCTGCAAATCATGCCGCATGGCGGCAGTACCGCCCAAACCGCCAAGAAGCTGACCTGTGCTCTGGGCTGCCTCGGCTGCGAGATGATGCAGCCGTGCATGCACGACCAGAGGCAGGGCGAGCAACAGAAGCATTGGCAGGATATTGAGCAGACGCGCCCGGGCAGAACCGAGCCATGGTGTCACCCAGGGCAGGAGCGTGATGGCACAGCCGAGCAGGCGCCAGAAGCCGAACTGCACCGTGATGCCTGCACCTCCCATCTGCACACCGAGCAACTGGTTCAGCGTGTAATCGAGCTTCATGCCCAGCATGGTGTTACCCGCATCCAGCGTCCATCCCGGCAGAGCGTAGAACCCGAGCAGCAAGGCACCTGACATGACCATGCCAGGCAGGGTCATGCGGTCCCTCTGCTGGCGCAGGTAGGGCAACATCACAGCTCCCACTGAGCCGCCATTGCTGCGCAGGGTCTGACCGAATGCGCTCAGCGTTTCATTGGCGAGTACATCGCGCCCCAGCACATGGATGGACGCGATGCGTCCTTCCGGTGTCAGGATAAAGCTGACTTTCTGGTTCAGGGCCGGGGCTGCCGGTCCCTGCCAGATACCGGAGAGCATGAACGCGTGTTGTTTTCCGTCAGACACGAGAAGGCCTGGTTGAGCGTCGGGAATGCGGATGATGGTGCCACGACTGGCAACGCCCGGCTGTGCATCAGTGGGTGCATGGGCTGAAGAGCTGGCGTCATGGGTATTGCCAGCGCTGGGCAAGAAGGAGGGATGGTTCATCGGTCTGTCCTCACAGGGCGGGCTTCGCGGTGGCATGCGCGAGTTTGGCCTCGATAGCTGCATTGAGTTGCCGGATGATCTCGGCTGTGATGGCCTGTTCGGCACCGATATCTTCGGTCGTGATGCTCAGGCTGCGCACGGCGGAGGGATTTTGCGGCACGACGCTGACAGCGATGCGCAGCCAGGCCTGTGTCGTAGCAGCGCGCGGGTCTGACGAGGGCGAAGGATCGATCCCGGCACCATCCGCTGTCTCGATGACATTACCGCTTTTGAGAGCGTAGAGCGCGGTCGCAGCACTCCCACCCGACAGAGGGGGCAGATGCGCCGTGTAGTGCGCAGTGAGTTCGGCCTTGAGGGCATCGTATCCCGGCGCATTGAGGGGCGGGTAGGAGACATTGCGCTCGATGCGAGTCACCACGCCGCCCATGACCGGTGGGGCAAGGGTGACATCAATCCTGTCGTTCTCGCGCTGGCAGGCCAGCGATGACGGATAGGGCTGGCTCTCGATATCAACGCCCTTGTGCGATGTCCGCAGTGTCTCGGTCCGGATGCCGGGTTCTGTCTGGCAGTAATGGCGCAGCACGTTGGTAGCTTCGGGGGCGGACATGCCAAGCGACAATCCGAGTATGGAAGCCTGACCAAGCGCATTGCTCATTCTGGAATAGGTGAGCTTCTGCGTAAGTGCGACGCCGCCATTATCCTGTGTCGCAGGAGACGCCGGGGGTTCCGTGACGTGCCCCTGACCAAGCACATTCGCTGCATTGACCATGTTGCGGCGGAAAGCCTCCATATCCTGAGCCTGAGCGAGCGGCGCTGAGGACGCAGACAGCAAGAGGCAGGCGATGACGCGTTTCATGGTTTCCCCCGGAATAATGTGACGCAGGCCATCACAGGGTTGGGACAGGTGTCAGTCTGAGCCGCCCAGGAAGTCATGACGGGGGCGATGTCAGGATTATCGATGGGCGGCTTGGAAGCCGACCTCGTAAAACCCATGCCCCGCCTGACTTTCTGGCGGCTCGACCGTGTCCTGGCCGGTTGTGATGACCGGTTCACAATCCGTCGGTTTCGGGACATCACGGCACCGGGCCGGGTGTCCTGTCTCCAAACCGTGTTCCGAAATGACCGAGGGGGTTTTCATGACACGGTATGGCTATGCACGCGTCTCGACCGATGATCAGACGCATGATCCGCAGCTTCTGGCGCTTGAGCGGGAAGGGGTGAGGGAGATCGTGCTCGATACAGTCTCGGGCGGGGTTCCGGCGGCGTCACGACCGGGTCTGTCGGAACTGCTGGCGAAATTGCAGCCGGGCGACAGTCTCGTTGCAGCGCGTCTCGACCGGCTGGGGCGGACCATGCTCGACGTCATGGGGCTGGTGGGCAGTCTTGTGGAACGTCAGGTGCGCGTGAGGCTTCTCGATGTCGGGATCGAGACCGGCACGGCAAACGGGCAGCTCTTTCTGACCATCCTGGCCGGGTTTGCCGAGTTCGAACGCGCGATCATCCGCGAGCGTACGCGGGCCGGTCTCGAGGCAGCACGACGTAGCGGGTCACGGCTGGGACGGCCTGCGCGGCTGACCGACAGGCAGCGACGCCACGCGGTCGAACTGCACGCATCAGGAAAATCTTTGCATGAAATTGGGCAGATCATGGCTGTCTCGAAAACCACGATCTGGCGCGCGGTTTCCTACGGGGGAGAGCATTCCGGAAACGGAGGTTCCGGGACGGATGACCGGAACGATCGGTCCATCCGATTGACACCGGCACGATAATGACCGGTTCCGGGACAGAAGAACGTGGCAGAGAGGGGTAGGTTTGATGCGAGGGGGCGGCTATGGGGGGAAGCGGAATGTCCGGTAATAGACATAAAAAACAGGATAGTGTTCATGCTTGGTAGGGTGTCTCTATCTAGCACTTTACGACATTTAGATAATGTGAGTGCAACCATCCTTATTTCTATAATAATTTCCTATGATATTGACGGAATAGGTTTTTGATATGAGGATGCTTGAGATTAATTATAGCAAAGAGTTTTCAATGAATAACTTATATACAGAAAATAAGCAGATTAAAGATCCTATCTACGGATTTGTAGATTTTGAAGGTCGAGAGACTCAATTACTTAGCATCTTGAGTGACCCATTTTATCAGAGACTACGGAGAGTTAAGCAGTTAGGATTCTCAGACCATATTTTTCCGTCAGCTACACATACTAGGTTTTCTCACTCTCTTGGGGTATTTCATGTTGCTAAGAAAATGCTTGCACTTGTCGAACCCCAGGTAGTGAATGGAAACTGGAGTAATGAAGGCTTGGCATGTTTGGCTGCTGCCCTGCTTCACGATGTTGGACACGGAATGTTTAGCCACGTTTTTGAGGGTGCAGTAAAAAAGCATCTTGAGAAAAAATATAGATCGGAAACTAATAAAATAGAAAAAGATCCCCTATTTTTATCAGTAAATCATGAGAAAATAAGTCAACGCATTATCAAGAGCGGATCTATATCGAATATCCTCAACAAGATATACCCAGGAATGTCGAATGACGTTTCTGATATGCTTGACGACAAAGGTAATAGAAGTAAAAGCATATACAAATCAATAATTTCTTCACAGCTTGATGCTGACAGGCTGGACTATGTTCAGCGAGATCCGTACTTTGCTGGAGTGTCTTCTGGTGGAATAGATCTAGATTGGATATTGAGAAATTTAACTGTTGAAAAAGAAAAAGATGATAATTTGTATTTTTCTATAGAAAGTAAAGCTTATGCTTCTATAGAGCAATATCTTGTTACTCTTTTTCAGCTGTATCCTACAATATATTTACACAAAAAAACTCGCAGTCTTCAATATATGTTTGGTTTAATAATTAGCAAGGTTTTTAGATACATAGACGCAAAAGATCTAGATTCTGTAGGGTTGTCCGATACACACCCTTTTGTTGTTTTGATAAATAATCCGGATGATATCGATAATTTGCTAAGACTGGATGACTCACTGTTTTGGTATTCTATCGGATTATTCAGTGTGTCTACCGATGATCACCTTAAAAAACTCATTGATATGATTTATAGAAGAGACCTATTTAAGGTAATAGATGTATGGAAAATTGTTGATTCAGTAGTTCCAGAACGCGCCGACGAAAGTGCCAGTGATCATTTCAAATCAGTTCAGAATATATGTCAAAAAATATGCGATAAACTAATAACTGATGAGAGATTTATTTCAGAGAAATGTTTTTATGATTCTTCTAAGCGTATCCTGTACAAAGGATCATCTGCGATAACGCCGAAGACGCAGAAAATTAATATTAAGATGGGAGACAGATGCAGTGACATATCTCTCGTTTCACCTATCGTAGCTTCGGGTGCGGAATATCATGTGCACCGAATATATGTAGACCATTCTGTCTATTCCGAGTGGCAGGGTATGGAAGCCGAAATTAAAGCCTTAGCGAGAGAAATAGAATAAACACAGTGACGGCATGATTTTTCCGTCAGATGAGTAGGTATATCGAATGGATGCGTCTGGCCGTTATAGATGATTCTTAAGCATGTATGTCCGCTATGGAGCCTTAAAGAGGCTAACACGCATGTCCGACATGGGGGCGAAAGCGGACGAGCTAACGTCTAAAGATGTGTATCCGCTCACCTTTCGGGAATTGTTAGATCAAGCGTGTCGTAACTGATCGCTTCGACAACACGCTTGAGGTTAGGGACGTCAATCGCGGAGGTATAGTTCATGGTCCCCTGGCTGCGATGCGTCGCTTCATGCCCAAGGAGACGATCAATCCAGATCTCCCGCAATTCATGCCCGGTGTTGCGCAGCTTGGTTGAGACTGTGTGTCGGAAGCTGTGAAAACAGACTTCCCTGGGGAGACCGGCTCTGCTTCGCAGGCGCGCAAAGGCCTGAGAGAAGCTCGCCGAGCGGTCGCCTGTCTTAGTGACGACCAGATCCGGGAACAGCCAGACCTGATCGGGCTTCATGAAAGACAGAATACCCTTTGCAATCAGCTCAGGGTGGATTGGTACGATGCGTGTGCCAGCCTGTGTCTTCGGGGACCATCCGCTCTCGCTGTGCGGGCGGACCTGGAAGCAGGCGACACCCTCGATCATCTCGATATCGGCGCATCGCAGGTTGCAGATCTCACCCAGCCTCATACCTGTGTAGGCAGCAACATTGATGATTGCGGCTGCCGTGCGTGCAGAGGGCAGGCGGCTCGCCCATGGTGTCAAACTGAGCTGCGCCAGCTCAGCGTCGCTGAAGCAGCGTCGTTCGACCTTCTTCGTGACATGGTAGTCCCAGCCTGCCCAGACATTGCGTGACACCAGATCACGCTGCAACAGGAGCGCCCAAAGAGCGGAGAGACGAGAGAAGTGGTTCTTGACCGTCTTGGCACTTATGGTCTCGAGCTTCTCGGTTTCAGCGCGCGCAACCTCGTCACGGATCGAGCGGCCGTTGCGTTCCTTGCCGTGGGTGGCAGGAAGACGGAAGAGGAGATCACGGAATTCGCCTGCCGTCTCGCCGGTAATCCGTTCAACCTCCATGTCGCCGAAGGCATCGATGAACAGGTTAAGCGCTTTGCGCGTGCCGCGTTTCGTATCCTCTGAGCGATTGGTATCTGGGTAAATAAAACGCTCCGCAGCCATGCTGACCGTCAGAAGCTTTGCGCGGGAGCCGGAGCTTGCAAGCTTTTTCTTTGGTATGGTTTGTCCGCGTGGGTCTGGTTCAGCAGTCAGCGGCACCGGGGCGATAGGTTCGCTCTTCGTGGCGGTTCCAATGTCGACAACGATGCTTTTCAGGAGATTGACCTGAGCGGCCAGATTAGCGGCCTCCGCACGCGCTTCAGGCAGATCCTTCTTCACGATTTTCCGCATCGTTTCGAGCCGCTCGGTATCCTTGGCAAGATAGGGGCCGATGATGGAGAGAAAACGCGTCACAAGGTTGTTGAACTCGAGGAAGCGTACCTGAACCTCAGTCATTTCCCTCTCATGCTTGAGTTCGAGCAGGCGCATTTCGATGGCATGGGCAGACTCGGTATCGCGAACGAAGCTCTCATAAAAGGTGATGATCTCGTCCGGTGTGGGCGGTCGGGCTTTCGAGTCACTCATGGCGCGCACCTTGTCGAAGAACTGTCCGGTCCGGTCATATAGCTGTGCCGCCCGTCTGCGAGCCTCGAGTTTAGCTGAAGTATCAAGCGAAAGGGAGATCTCGGACCGCCTCAGAAGAGGCTGGATATCCTTCGGCACGGCCCTGCGAAAATGGTAGCGGGACCCGATCAGACGCAGCATCAAAATTTCCCATTCTGGGAAGAATTCCGGGAAAACCCCGGTTTGACGCGTTGAGAGCCAAAAAACCTATAAAATTCAATGAGATAGTGGTGCGAACTATGGGACTCGAACCCATACGCCCTTACGGACTCGAGATTTTAAGTCTCGTGCGTCTACCATTCCGCCAAGTTCGCACAGCACGGCTCAGGCTCTAGCACGTGGGCGAGGGGGTGAAAATCCCTTGCGAGTTGCTTAGCCATTATCCCAATGCCATCAGCGCTGTACCATGCTGCCTGAGCCAGGCTTGTGCCGGCTTGCGGTGTTCATGAAACCGCTCCACCAAAGCCCAGAAGGCCGGGCTATGGTCGAAATGCGTCAGATGGGCGAGCTCGTGCACCATCACGTAACGGCGAACAGGTTCAGGCATCATGATGAGGCGCCAGTTCAGCATGACCCGTCCGGTTCGTGTGCAGCTCCCCCAGCGGGTGCGAGCATTGCTGCAAGCGAAACGCGAGATCTGGCATGACATTCGCTCGGCCTCATGAGCAAGCTCGGCGGGGAGCATCAACCCGGCCCGATGCCTGAGGAAAACCAGAACCCGTTGCTCGAAGCGCTCAGTGGGACCGTTGATCCGTAGGCTACCCTTTTCCATAACGGCGCTCTGTCTTTGCTCTGGCGCATGAATCAGGGTGACCGGGTGATCATCAAGCAGGATGGTGCTTCCCGGAACAAGGGCGGTCACAGCAGGCAGGGCATTGAGTCGTTCGCGCACCCAGCTGTCGTGAGTGCGTAGAAAGCGTCGCGCATGGGACAGCGGTAAATGGCGGGGGCAGGTCACCACCACCTGACGGTTGGCGCCGTCGATGCGAAGCGAAATGCGCTTGGCACGCGCAGAGTGTCGCCACGTCACCGGGTAGGCGGGTTCTGTCACCAGCGTCGTTTGGTTGAAGGTCGCTTGCGCCGTTTTTTCGCAACGCCGGGGGGAATTTCCGCCGGCCACTCAACGATATGGTCTTCCAGCATCCCGGCTTCGCGCTCGCTGATCATGCGGCCCTTTCCCGAGATTCCTGCTTCGTGCACAGAGTCAGCCGAGCCCGTGCGCAAATGGTGCCAGGCGGGGAGGTCCTGTCCGTCACGGATCAGCACATAGGCGCAGCTTGGAGGCAGCCAGTCGATATCGGCCAGAATTTCCGGTGTGAGCGAGACACAGTCAGGCACCTTGCGAAACCGCGTGGGATATTGCGAGCACTGACAGGTTTCCAGATCGAGCAGACGGCACGCGACATTTGTGAAATGGATCGCGTCGGTCTCTTCATCACGCAGCTTGTGCAGGCAGCATTTGCCGCAGCCATCGCATAAAGATTCCCATTGCGCCTTGGTCATCTCTGACAAGGGGATCACCTGCCAGAAAGGATGTTCGGAGTCAGACATGGACAGGCTTTGCAAGCATGAAACAGAAGGTGAGGGCAACAAGAGAAATCAGGCAGGAGAGTAGGATCGGACCTCTCAAAAGGGGAAACCACAGCAGGCGTATGCGTGCGCGGGAGCCCGCCCCCAGGCCGGATGCTGCGCGGCTCAGCGCTTCAACTCTACCCACAAGCCTCCTGTAGATCGGCAAGGTGCAGAAAGGCGCTGAGAGAGCGCCGCTCATGAGCATCGCACTGTGAAAAGGCCAGGGCGGCGGGGCGCTGCTCAACCAGAATGCCCCGATCAAGGATGCCCAGGCCGCGTGTGTGTAATAGGTTTCCTGAGCTGGCTGTCGTCTGAGGTGGGCAACGCGGGGAGCAACAAGAGCAATCAGAGCCAGGCAAAGCGCCCAACCGCCAATAAGTGCCAGCAAAGAGATCATCATGGCGTTGCCGTCAGCCATGCCTGAAAACGCTTCTGCAAGGCGTAATAGTTTATCGCCCAGAAACCATCGTTTACAGCGAGCATACGGATATCTCGCCCGTCCTGGGAGGCTTCCTGCGTATCGTCATGCAGTGGCGTCTGATCGCGCAACATTTTCAGAACGGCCTCAGCCTGCTCGGGAGAAACGTTGCGCGGTATTGCCCAGGAAACTTTCTGGCGCAGGGATTGCCGCCATTGCACCGCAAAACTCGCTTTATCCCCAAGGTCTGCCAGCCGATCATGGGGGGTGGAAAGCATAAGGGCAGCCCCACTGCTCATGATACGTGATGCTTCCTCTGGCGTGCGCCACCAGACCAGATAAGGTCGCAGCTGATCGAGCTTGCGGAATGCGCGATCCACCCCGGCAGGGGAGGCGAGGGCGGTATAGATATCGCCGGGCGCAACGCCATCAGCCATGAGGGCAATTTCAAGCGTGCCACGCGGGTCAAGGCGCAAGGCGCGCTTGCCGGGATGACGGGCTATGTCCCAGAAATCGCTCCAGCTAGGCGCTTCGTCTCCCAGCCTCCCCCGATCCCATGCCAGCACAAGGCTGTCCTCGCCAGCAGCAATGCCACAAGGTGAAGCCGGGGGATTGTTTGCCACCGCAGCACTCGTCGATACTGGCAAGGTTTGCACCACGCCATCGCGGCAGGCGGCGTAAAGCGTCATGTTATCCATCATCGCGGCCAGCCACGCTGGTTTATGTGTCTGTGCAGCCAGCCGCAGCGTCGGAAGCGTGCCGTCCCACTCCTGCAATGGGTAAGGCTGGTCGGGCATCAGGAGCGAATGTGCGTCCAGACTGCCCGATAGCACGGCAAGACCCAACTGGGATCTGGAAGGATGTACTGCCTTTTTTCCTGACGCATGATGTGCAACGTGGCGGGCGTGATGGGTCGTCGCGACGGCCTGACATGAGGATGAAGGCAACGCTACGGACAGGCAAAGCGATACCAACAACGAGTATACGGCTTTGCTACAAGCGTCGCGTGTCAAACGACCATGTCGGATAAGGGTGGGCGACGCGTTCAGGAAACGGCCTTTCTATGAAAAAAAATACGGAACATCCCTTATAGATCGTCTTTCATCGGAAAGGCCACAGCCTGACTTGCCTGCCATGCAAGTTGCATGGGCGTGCCGGGCGCGAGGTGGCGGCCGGACTGCAGGAGCGGGCGTCTCATCTCTATCTCCACACCGTCGGAGAGACGAAGCCTCAAACGCATCTGCTCCCCCGTATTCAGCACGGATTGCAAGGTTGCGACGAGAGGCTGTGGGCCGTCATCATCCAGCACAGAAGTCGAGAAGAGCGGCGTTATGCGATCAGGGCGTATGCAAAGTACACAAAGGCTGTCTTCCTCCAGATCAGCGTCGGCAAGTGCCTCTACAATCCCGCCACTGGCGAGATGCACAGTGGCAACATCATCTTCGATTGTCAGCGTGCGCCCAACCAGAAGATTCGCCTCCGCGAACAGGGAAGCAACCCAGGGGGTGGCTGGGCGATCAAGCAGAATGCTGGCGTTGGCGCACTGGACAAGGGTCAGCTTGTCGAACAGCGCGATGCGTCCCCCCAGCCAGACTGCATCCTCACGACTGTTCGCGGTGTAGAGCAGGGTCAGGCCGAGCGCTCTGTGTAGCTTCGTGATCAATTGACGCGTTCGGATGATGGCGCGCAAGTCCAGCCCGGACAGAATATCATCCAGCACGAGAACTGAAGGATTGAAGGCCAGCGCCCGCGCCAGCCGCAGCCTCAGATCATACTCGGGGGACAGACTGTCAGCACGGGTCGATGAGAAAGCATCGAGCCCGAGAAGCGCGAGACGGTTGCTGACGATGGCGTTCATCTCATGAAGCGGCATCCCCCGCACACGCAGGGAAAAAGCAATGTTGTCGGCAACGTCCATATGGCCGAAAACAGGTTCGCGCGCCGAAACCAGTGCGATATCACGCCTCTCGGGCGGCTCTTCAAGAATTGGCTCACCGTTGATCATGACGCACCCCGATGCCGGAGCTGCAAAGCCGCTCAGAACATCGCAGAACAGACCTAGCTGGTCGGTTGTCTCACTCAGCAGGCTGATGGCCTCGCCTCTGCCCAGCTCGAGAGAGAAGCCGGGTGCTCCCGCCGTCATCGAAAGCGCATGTATCGACAGTGGCGGCTGATGTTCCCGCGATGAACCTGACATGAAACCTCGCCTGAACTCTAAGCGTTGTATCCGAAACCATAAGATACGGTTCAGACCGTTTGAGGAGTTGTGACATGAGCAAGACCGACGTCAAGAAGTCTGTAGACAATGCCAGCAAATCGGCTCAGGAACAGATCGACAGCCTGAAGGACCAGCTGGAGCAGCTGCTCAAGGATCGTATCAACCCTGCGCTGCTTGATGTTGCAGGGCGCGCCGATCAGGCAGTGGCCAATGCCCGCGAGATCACAGACGTGCAGCTTCACAACGCCGAGGCCCGTGTGCGTGCTCGCCCGATCGCTGCGGTTTTGATTTCTGCAGTCATTGGCTTTATTGCAGGACGTGTCTCCAAATAGGCTGTCTTCCCTCCTGGATAAGGCGGCCTCCTGTTCCAATCCGTTTCAGGGTTGGATGTTCGGTGGCCGGCTTGCCCGGGTTGATCTCTGGCGGGTTCGCCTCTGGCACGTCCAGCACTGGCACGACTACACCGTAAAGGCTTGCGAATCTCCATGAAGGTCATTGATGTCGGGCAGGAAGCCCTTCAGGCTCAGGGCGAAGTTCTGCAGCGCGTGGCGATGCGCCTCGGCCGCCGTGTAGCCTACTTCGTCATCGCGGCCATTTTTGGGCTTTTTGCCCTCGTCTCGTTTCATGCCGTACTGTGGGCTTTCGCATACAGTGTCCTTCACTTCTCGGCTTTTGCTGCGGCCTGCTCGGTGCTTGGTCTTGACCTCCTGTTTGTGGTCATCTTCGGGTTGCTCGGCACGCGTAACATTGCTGACCCCGTAGAGTTCGAAGCCAGGCTGCGTCGTGATCGCAAGATGATCGAGTTCAAGCAGACACTGGCCCTGTCAACCATTGCCGGATTGCTGGTTGGCCCCATTGGCCGTTTTACAGGCAAGCAGCTCCTCGAGATTCTGCGTAATATCTTCACCCGGCGGTAAACCTGCTAACCGCGTTGTGAAATTTGTTGCTCTAAATCTAATGCAAAATTCAGGTTTGCCTTCTGGCGGCAAGCCTGGGTTTACCCTATGACCTTCCCTTAGTTGCCTCAGGCGTCAGTTCTGGGGCTTTTCCGGGTTCGGTCAGGACATCCGGTGTCTGCGCCCCTACAGCATGGCGGAAGATCCCGCACTTCATGTTGCCGGGCTTGGCTCTCCTCCTTCTGATCCCGCAAGGTCGATAGTGGAAGGAGAAGGGAGGCTGATGCTCGCGGAATTCGATCTCTTCGGCGTATTCATATCTCCGATGGCCATCTATTTCCTCGCCGCCATTCCCGTCACCCTTTTCATCCGGTTCCTGCTCTGGCGTACAGGCGCCATTGAGTGGTTCTGGCATGTCGCCCTCTTTGAGGTTGCGCTTTATGTCTGCGTTTTCTGCCTGCTGGTGCTCTATGTGTGAGCGCAGGGCAGCTTTGGAGATGGCCTTGGTTGGCCTTGTCTGCAGTTCTCCAGGCCTCGTGTATCTCGTCCTGCAATCTGTCCCACACAAGGAAATGCCTCCGTGTTGCTCGCTCGTACACTGATCCGGGTCTTTCTGACATTCGCGGTGCTCGGAGTGACGATCCTGCTGGGCTACACGTTGTGGGAGACTTACATGATCGCACCCTGGACGCGCGATGGACGCGTTCGCGTGTATGTGGTCGACGCAGCGCCTGAAGTGTCGGGAACAGTGGTCAGTGTGCCGGTGCATGACAATGATTTCGTTCATCGTGGCGACCCGCTTTTTGTGATCGACCCGGTACGGTTCCGCCTCGCGATCAAGGAGGCGGAGGCCCATCTGGCGAGCGCCGAGGAAGATCTGAAGCTGCGTCGCAACGATGCCAAGCGCCGTATGGGATTGAGCGGTATCGTCTCGGCTGAAGAGCAGGAAATCTACAACTCCAATGTCGAGACGCAGGAGGACGCGGTCAATGCAGCGCGTGCCACGCTCGATGTAGCGAGGCTGAACCTGCAACGCTCCATCGTCTACTCGCCGGTTGAAGGATACGTGACCAACCTCAATCTGCGCGTGGGTGACTACGCGCATGAAGGGCAGTCCCGCATGGCGGTCATCGATGCTGACAGCTTCTGGATCAACGCCTATTTCGAGGAAACGAAGATGTGGGGCGTGCATGTGGGCGACGTCGCCCGCGTGAAGCTCATGGGCTATCGCGAAATCATCCCGGCCCATGTCGTTTCCATTGCCCGGGGTATCAACGATCAGAACGGGTCGCCGGACAAGCTGGGGCTGCAGGATGTGAATCCCATCTTCACCTGGGTCCGTCTGGCGCAGCGTATTCCCGTGCGTATCCATCTTGATCGCGTGCCGCCCGAGGTCATCCTGGCGGCCGGAATGACCTGCACGGTCACGGTCGGTACCCCGCCACAGGGGCAGCGGGGCCGTCTGACCACTTGGCTGCAGAACCACCTCTGATCATGGTGTCTCTCTCCCGCAGGCTTTGCGCCTTCACTTTTGCTGCCTCGCTTCTTGCTGGATGCACGGTCGGGCCCGCCTACAAGCCCGACCGCATGAAACTGCCCGATGGCTTCGTCGAGACCGATCACGCGGCCACCGCAGAGGAAATCGCCCGCACTGAGGCCGAGATGAAGGAGTGGTGGGGGCAGTATAACGATCCGCTGCTCAACCGGCTCGTGGCGCAGGCCATCAAGGGCAATTACGACCTGCTCATTGCCGACCAGCGTATCATCGCCGGTCGCGCCATGCGTGAAGAGGCCGCATCGGCCTGGTACCCGCAGCTTGATGTCAACGCAGGCGGTGGTTCAAGCCGGTATTCCATCAATATCGACAACTGGCCCATCAGGCCCGGCAATCCGCAGAACCGGCCAGAGGCATCGGTCCTGACCTATGGTGCCCAGGCCAGCTGGGAGATCGATGCGTTCGGGCGCATCAGGCGCGAGGTCGAGGCGAGCGAACGCGCCATCGATGTGAGCATCGAGGACCGACGCGCCACTCTGATGACGCTGCTTTCGGATCTGGTACGCGCCTATATCTCGCTCCGGGGGGCGCAACTGCGTTTCTCGATCGCGCAGGCCAACGTCAAGAATGCCCAGAGTGAGGTCGATCTGACCAAGCGTCTTTATCTGGAGGGCATAGGCAACACGCTTCAGACCGCGCAGGCGCAGAGCGAGCTCGATAGCGAGCTGGCCTCGCTCGAACCTCTCAAGGCCCAGATCGACACGTTGAGTCACGGGGTAAGCGTGCTGCTGGGCGATATGCCGGGCGATCTCAAGGCAGAACTTGAGGCATTGCCCAATGGGACAGCCTCCCTGCCGGTCATGCCGCGCTTCCCGGCCACATTGCCCTCGATCGTCGTGGCCAATCGCCCCGATATTCGTGCCGCTGAGCGGGGCTATGCCGAAGCAACGGCTCGCATCGGCGTGGCCGTAGCCCAGCTTTACCCCAAATTCTCGATTCCCCTCACATTCAACCCGAATGCCTCCGCCATGTATCAGGCGTTTCAGGTCAATGCGATGAGCTGGTCATTCATGATGCTGGCAACCCTGCCGGTCATGCACGGGGGGCGTTTCACCTCGCAGGTGGTCGAGGCCCGTGCGCGGGCCGAGGCCAGCCGTCTGACCTATCGCAAGACCGTGCTCAATGCGTTCCGCGAGGTCGAGGACGCCATGACATCATGGCTGCATAACGACCACTATGTCGCCCAGCTGCATCAGGCAGCAACCGATAGCGGCCTGGCAGCTGACAGGGCAAGGCGGCTCTATGCCGCGGGTCTGACCGATTATCTGAATGTTCTGACGACGCAGCGCACCTTGCTGGGGGCTCAGGACCGTGAGGCAGTTGCCCGTACGGCCAGACTGCACGATTCCGTGGCGCTCTATACGGCGATGGGCGCAGGGTGGCAGGGTGTGGCGATGCGCGATACGGCCTTGCCAATCGATGCGGCAAAGCAAAGTATCCTTGCAAAGGCCTTCTCGCGCTAGCTCACTTGAATTGCCGGCGATGGTCACAATATACAACGTATGAATTCTGTAGTATTCACGAAAAGCAAGGAGATACAGGCGTGAAAGACCCTTATGCAGCGCTTGGCCTGACGCGTAGCGCCACGGATAAGGAGATCCGCAGCGCCTATCGCAAGCTCGCCAAGGAACATCATCCGGACCATAATCCGAACAACAAGAAGGCTGAGGAGGCCTTCAAGGCCGTTGGTGCCGCCTATGCCATTCTGGGCGACAAGGAGAAGCGCGCGCGCTTTGATCGCGGCGAAATCGATGCCGAGGGGAACGAGAGAGGGCCCTTCGGTGGCGGTGGCTTTGGTGGCGGCCAGGGTTTCCATGGCGGCGGTAACCAGTTCAATCAGGAAGATCTGGGGGCCTTTTTCTCGGACATGTTCAGCGGCGGTGGCACCGGTGCCGATTTTGGCGGAGGGCCATTTGGCGGGCGTCGTCGGACGCGTCGCGGGGCAGACCGCTCCTATACACTGACAGTCTCGTTCGAGGATTCCGTGCTGGGCACGACAAGCCGTGTGACCTTGCCCGAGGCGGGAACGGTCGAGGTCAAGATACCCGCCGGAATCGAGGATGGTCAGACTTTGCGCCTGAGTGGCAAGGGCGGTGCCGGTATGGGAGAGAATGCCCCTGCCGGTGATGCGCTCATTACGATCTCGGTGTCGCCAAGCACGATCTATACCCGCGATGGTCGCGATCTCAGGGCAAATGTGCCGGTTGATCTGGAAACAGCCATTCTTGGCGGCAAGATCGTGATCCCGACGCCCAAGGGGCAGGTGACCATGAAGGTGCCTCCCCATTCCGATACCGGTACGGTGCTCCGGCTGGGTGGCCGTGGTGTCGCCGAGCACGGGCAACAAAAGGCGGGAAATCTGTACGTCACGCTTCAGGTCAGGATCGGTGACGTCGATCCCAAGCTCGAAGCGTTCTTTGCCGAACAGCGCGCGCAGCAGGCACAGGAGGCCTGATAACAGTGACGAGGCCCGGTTTTTTCGACTGGAAGCTGATCTTCACCCGTGAGGTGATGGGGGCGATTGTTGCCCTTCTTTCCACCGCATTGCTCGTGGTCCTTTGCTATGGCGGCATGAGGATCTCGGGGATCTGGGCCGGACTTTAGTCTTTCCATCACGGGGGAGTGTGATATCTCGGGTCCACTGATCTGATTTCTTGACCCGGACCCCCCTCATGAGCTCATCCTCTCTCACAGAGCTTCCGACGCGACGACAGGCCTTCTCGGTCGTCTTCGCGATCGAACTCTGGGAACGTTTTGGCTATTACGGCATGCAGGCCGTACTGACGCTCTATCTGGTTCAGCGTCTGGGGCTGAGCGACGTGGCAGCCAATGTCATGATCGCCGCCTTTGTTGGTCTTACCTACATTACCCCGGTTCTTGGCGGCTTTGCGGGCGATCGCATCCTTGGCCCGAGGCGCACCATGCTGATGGGCGCCTTTGCGCTGGTCTTCGGTTATGCGGCGCTGGCGCTTGCTGACCAGCATCGCTCATTGCTGTTTTTCGCAATGGCCCTGATCTCGGCAGGGAATGGCCTGTTCAAGCCCAACGCGGCCAATCTGGTACGTCGCATCTATGAGGGCGACGACGCCGCGCTCGATGCCGCGTTCACCATCTATTACATGTCGGTCAATGTGGGCTCGACCGTCTCAATGCTCATCACCCCGCTGCTGCAGGATCGCTATGGACCTGCAAGCGCCTTCCTGACCTGTTCGGGCGGGCTTGTCGTGGGGCTGGCCTATTATTTCTGGCGTCGCCGCTGGATCCATCATGCTGGCTCGGCGCTGGATCAGGGGCCCTTCCAGCTCAAACCGTTTCTGACCGTGTTTGGCGGGTTTGTGCTGACGGTGCTTGTGCTGACAGGCATTATCGCAAGCCCCGGTGTAGCGCGGCTCTGCGTCTGGTGCGCTACGGCGGCCATCGCCTTCCTGTGGGGGCGTCTTTACTGGCGCTCGGGCAATGCAGCCCGACCCGGTTTGCGTCTGACTTTCCTGCTCTGTCTGGAGAGCATGGCCTATCTGATTTTCTATCAGCAGATGATGACATCGCTCACGCTTTTTGCGCTGCGCGCTGTCGATGGTGATCTTCGTATCGGTGGCGTCACCCTGGTGCATCTCAGCGCTGGCCAGTTTCAGGCGCTCAATCCAATCTGGATCATGCTGGCGAGCCCGGTTCTGGCGGCCCTGTATAATCGTTTGGCCCGTCAGGGGCGCGACCTGTCACTTGCGCACAAGATGGTGCTTGGCTTTGGCCTCGTGACGCTGGGCTTCCTTATCTGGTGGATTGCCGCTTCTCATGCCCAGCCTCTGGTTTCGGCTTGGGTCATGGTTCTGGGTTACGGCCTGATCTCGATTGCCGAGCTTCTGACCATGGCGCTGGGGCTGGCGATTATCGCTCGCTACACCTTGCCCGAAAGCAGCGGCTTCATGATGGGGTCACTGTATCTGCTATGGGGCGTGGCCATGTACGCTGGCAGCCTGGTTGCCAATTTCGCTGCGGCCACGGGCACACCGGCGACGGGCGCTGCTGCGGCGGCGCTCTATGTGCCTCTCTTCCGCGATCTGTTCGTGGCAGGGTTGATCCTGACGGGTGTTCTCGTATGCCTCTTGCCGCTGGCGAAGCGCTGGGATCGTGAGCATGTTCTGGCGACAGGACTGCACGTCCATCCTGATGCCCGACCCGCCATGCCTGCCGAAATGGAAGGCTAGTCTTCCCGGGGCGGGGCGGTCTCTCCGGGCCTCCTCGACCCGCAGCTGTGATCCTGTTTTGCAGGTCACAGGGGCGGCAGGAGCATTTGTTGCTTTGCTGCGGCGTGTCGTTTCTACTTTCCGGCAGAGGCGCTCTTTTGTTTCCCAGTTATGGGTTCAAGGCCGAGACGTGCCGTTCTTGTGCTTTTGAGAGCAGGCATTTCTTGCAAGCGCCCCTTGCTTTCGACACGCCGCCTCCGGCGCGTGCGAGGTTGAGCGCTGACCATGCAACCCGCTTCAGACCCGTTTCCAACATCCTGATATCCCTGAACGATGAGACGCAGAATGGCGCTGCACGCGTGGGTTTTGCCAATTGCTTCGCATGATGCCTATGATCCTGCCGTTCAGAATGACCCTGTTCAGAAGGACGACAACATGAAGCCGAACTCCCGTCTCGCTCTCGCCGGTCTTGCTCTCATGGCCGGTACGGCGGCTCTGCCCTGCCTGCCCGTCACAGGGCTCGTTTCGCCGGCATTGGCTGCCAGTGCCCCGGCTGCCGACGCACCGCTGACGCTCAAGATTCTCAAGGTTGAGGGCAACAAGGCCGTTTCGACTGACGAAATCATGGCCGCACTTCCCTATCATGTGGGTGATACCGTCACGCGCGATCAACTGGATGCAGGTGTGCAGAAAGTGGCTGATCTCTACAAGGCCAAGAATATGGGTGCCAAGTTCAGCGAGAAGGAGCGCTTTGTCAAAAACACGGTGCAGTTCTATCTCATGATCGAAGAGCAGGCACCGCAGGCCGCCGCAGCTCCCGCGCCGTTCGTGCTCGATAAGGTCGAGTTCGTTGGCAACAAGAAAGTGCCGACCGCCGAACTTGAAGCTGTGACGAAGCTGCGTCCCGGTGCCACTGTGACAGCAGAAGCCGCAACCGCTGACACGCAAGCTATCCAGAAGGTCTATCAGAAGCATGATCTGGGTGTGCAGATCCAGCCAGTCGCCACCCAGCCCAATCACGACAATCATGTCGTGCTGACCTATCAGATCACCGAGAAATAAAGCGGTCCGATATCGTCTCTCGCTATCAACCGGCGCAGGGTACCGCGGTACCCTGCCAGCCGAAGCACCTGACTTTTCCCGTCAAGGGGCGGGCTGACCATCAAGCGCCTTGAAGAAGGCGTCGTCTAACCGGACCGGTTTCAGGGCAGAGGGAAGGTAGAGGGGGTGCTCGGGTCGGCCTCCCTTGCTCAGCCTCAGAACGAACAGGGGAATCCCGGCAGCGTGCAGGGTCTGCGCGACATGGTTGCCGCGTGCCCGTAATGACGGGTGGGTGGGTGAGCCATAGGCCAGTATCACCTTGTCGGCCTGAAGCGCCATATCGAGCAATGCCGCATCATTGCCTGGCCCCACAGGGTCCTCGACTTCAAGCAGACGCTTCTGGTCCGTGCAGCGATAGCCAAAGCTGTTGCCGACAAACATCGCGCCATACCCCCACTCGCGGGCGTAGCGCTGGCATTTGGCTACGGTCCGGTCGTCGCCATACTCGGTGGCCACGGATGGGTTCATCATGAGCCACATGATGCTGGGCTTTTCCGGCGCCCATACCCTGTGCAGGCGGTAGCGGTAGCAGTCACCGGGGCCATCGTAGAGGGCGGTGCTGGTCACGTCACCCTGCAGGCGCAGGGGACGCGAGGCACCAACGTGGTGGGTCTTGTCTGATGAAGTCATGAACGAAGCGGCCACCCGTCACAGCGTGTGGCCCGATCCCTATTTACGGCGGTTCTTCATGGTATCGGCCTTGAAACTCTTCAGCGCTGCCAGCGCCTTGCTGACATGATTGCCCGGAGAGTCCGCGCTGATTGTGTCGATAATCTGCCCTTCGGGTGCGATCACATAGGTAATCCGCTGCGCGATATCGAGCATGGGCATCTTGGCATCATACAGGCGCGTGACCTTGCCATCCGTATCGGACGCTACGGGGAACTGTCCCTTGATCTGGCTGATCGAGAAATCATCCAGTTTGTGAATGTTGTCCATCGATACGCCAATGACACTGGCGCCAAGCGCCTTGAACTGGGGCATGGCGTCCGCAAAACCATGCGCCTCGGCCGTGCAGCCCTTGGTGAAGGCCGCCGGGTAGAAGTAGAGCACGACGGGGCCGTTCTTGAGGGCATCGTGCAGCGTGTAGCTGGTTTCCTGCCCATTCTGCGTGGCGGGGAGCGTGAAATCCGGTGCTTCACCCCCTTGTTTGAGCGCAGCGTGTGCCGAGGGGACCGCCGTCGCTATCGAGAGTGACAGGAGAGCGGCGGAAACGGGGATAAAACAGCGTTTCATGATGTCTCCACAGGGAGCTTGGTCAGAATGATGATCCCGGAGAGACGACGACGCAGGGTGTGTCGCGGCCCATTTTCCGGCAGGCGGCCACGGCATTGTCATGGGAGAGATTGACCAGACGCGCCCGATACAGATGCGCCCGGCCCGACTGCACCGTGGAAACCTGACTACGCGCACCGGAAAGCGAAGTTCCAGCGTGATTCTGGGCCTGGGCCACAGCACGTGTGGCCTGCACGGCAGAATTATACGCGCCCACCTGGATAGCCCAATTGCCGGGTGTGATGGCCGGGGCCGCGCGGGATACAGCAGTCTGGCGGACGGGTCGGGGTGTCATGACCGCCAGTACGGGTTCGGCGGAGAGATGTCGACCAACGGGGATAGGCTGTACCGGTGCCCGCCCCGCCCAGGCCTGCGCCACGCTGTCAGTGCTGGAGTCAGAAGATGTATCCGAGGCGGAGGTCGTCAGACTTGCCATCTGGACAGGAGCAGGTGAAGGCGTTGCTGTGATACCGCGGGCAGCCCAGGCAGAGCTGACAGAATCGCGGTTCGAGGATGGAGCAGGCGCTTCGGCCACCTGCATGTCCTGCTGGTCTGCGCTATAAGTGGCTGCCTGCGCCTGATGTCGCCATGCTGCACGAACCGAGGCAGTCTCACTGTCATTCTGGGCGACCATCGTCGCCGCCGAAGGGTCGTGCTGGGCCACCAGCAGATCGGCAGCCGAGCGGTTGCGCGGCCAGATCCCCGCAATCTGCGGTCCCACATGGGCTACATAGCGACGGGTTTCGCGCGGCAGAGCCCGCCCCCGGCGAAGATAGGAGTCCAGACTGCCGGGACCATCATTATAGGCTGCCAGAAAACCTGGAGATCCGTAGATATCGTACATCTGCCTGATATAAGCCGTGCCCGCCATGATATTATCGTGCGGGTCATAAGCGTCATCACCGAGGCTGTACTGCATGCGCATGTCGTCATAGGTGGGGGGCATGAGCTGCATAAGCCCCATTGCTCCCGGTGCCGACGTGGTGAACTGGCCATTCCGGTCGTATAGCCGTCCGCCCGACTCCTGCATCATCACAGAGCGTATCCAGGTTGTCGGTACGTCGAACCGCTGGGATGCCTCCTCGATATAGGGCCCCCACGGATCGTCTGCCGGGCCGGGAGGCGCGTAATAGGATTTGGCATGCTCGCGATAATGCGCGGCTTCCTGTGCAACAGGGACCTGCGGGCGCTGAGGTGTGCTGGCGCAGGCACTGAGTAAGGCCGTTATCCCCGTAATCAGTAGAACGCGCTTTGGTGGCATTCCCGCAAGACGGGACCAGCCGACTTCATTCTGTCCGGCCTGAATGGTCGAGTGACGGGGAGGGGCCATGATGGATTTCACCTGATGCAACCGAGCGTGATCCGTAATGTGGGGCGAGAATGAGGCAAAACTACGGAGTGCAGCAAGAGAAAGGAAGCCAAAAGTGGCGTTATCGTGCGGCCCTGGATGATTTGGCCCGGTCTATCGCGCTGCAGTTGCGAAACCGGGTCTGATCCGCTACGCGAATTGTCCAGCGCGTCATGTGTTTTCAAGCGCTTGTCCCAAAAGAGACTGTCAGCAATTCCCGGAGAGACATGAGCCAGCGTCGTTATGCCCTCGCATGGGAGGATATACTATCAGGGCTGCGTATGTGGCGACTGGCAGCTACTCTGGGTTGGACTGATATACGACTGCGTTACCGCGGTTCGGTGCTTGGCCCGTTCTGGCTCACCCTTTCTGCCCTTATCATGATTGCTTCAATGGGGGTGATCTATGCTCGTCTGTTCCATATGGTGCTACGAGATTATCTGCCTTTCCTGTCGCTTTCTCTCGCACTCTGGCAAGTTGGCCTGTCGAGTCTGCTGACCGAGTCCTGCACCTGCTTCGTTGAAGCAGAAGGAACCATTCACGCGATGAAGCTGCCTTACACGCTTCATGCCATCAGGCTGCTGGTGCGCAATCTTATCGTGTTTGCTCATAGCATCATCGTGCCGATCGGGGTTTTTGTTCTCTACGGTGTCTGGCCGGGGCTGATCAGTCTCGCTGCATTGCCCGGGCTCGTACTGTGGGCTCTGAACGGCTATGCGGCATGCCTGCTCCTGGGTGCCTTCTGCGCACGTTTCCGCGACATAACGTCTGTTGTCGGGGCCTTCATGCAGATCGCTTTTTATGTCACCCCGATCATCTGGCAACCCAGCCAGCTGGGACCGCGCGGCCGGTACCTGATTTTCAATCCATTCTACGATCTTCTCGAGCTGGTGCGTGGCCCGATTCTGGGGCACCTTCCCGGTCTGGACGTCATCACCGTTTCCTGCGGTGTCAGCCTCGTCTGGTGTCTGCTCGGCTTTCTGACATTCGTCAGAACGCGTGAGCGTCTTGCATTCTGGGTGTAAGAGCGATGTCCTCCATTACTCTCAAGGATTACTCCCTGATTTATCCCATGTTCCATGGGAGTGCGCGCTCGTTCAAGAAGAGCCTGTTCAAAGGCGTCCGACAAAAGATCCAGAATCGCCAGGCCGTTGGTGGCAGCATCATCAGCCAGGATGACACGACAATCATTGTGGCGCTGGATGCCATTTCGCTCACCATTGCATCTGGGGAACGTGTCGGACTGATCGGGCATAACGGGGCTGGGAAGTCTACCCTTCTGCGGGCGCTCGCCGGAATCTACGAATCCTCGATCGGCCAGTTCGACGTCACGGGAGAGGTCCACGCACTTCTCAGCCCACAGGCCGGGATGAATACGGAACTCACTGGCCGGGAGAACATCCGCTTGTATGCCCGTGTGCTGGGCATGACTGCGCAGGCAACCGTGGCGCTCGAAAAGGACGTCGAGGCATTCGCCGAACTGGGAGCTTTTCTGGATCTCCCCGTCAGGCATTACTCTTCGGGTATGGCCATCCGCCTGGGCTTCGGGCTCGCAACATCACCCCGCCCCGAGATCCTCCTCATGGATGAGTGGTTCATGGCGGGTGACAGCCATTTCCAGGAGAAAGCGCGAGAAAGACTGACGCGCCTGATCGAATACGTTCGCATTCTTGTGGTCACGTCGCACTCGCTGCCCATCCTGCAAAAATGGTGCACGCGGATCATCTGGATGGAAGGGGGGCGGATCCGGATGGACGGGCCACCTGACCTGGTCATCGCCGCCTACGAGGCTGCAGGACAGGGCTAGCAATGACCTGCCCCCAGGATTTCGCCGGGGGCAGGAATGATCCCGCTTGGGGATTGTGTATCAGTGAAGCGCCCCGTCGGAAAACGATGGCGCACACCGCATTCAATAAGTCAGCTCTTGAAAATGCCAGTGATGGTCGAGAGGAGCGACAGAGCCTCCTCACGCGGGCGCTGGAAAGTATTGCGGCCGATGATCGAGCCAAACCCGCCGCCGGCATGGATGCCATGGATGGTGTCCAGCAGGGCCTCGGTGCTCTCATGCTCACCACCCGAGAAGATCACGATGCGGCGCCCTGCGAAGGTTGACTGCACAACGTGGCGTACACAGGCCTCCATGGTCGAGATGTCGATCTTCTGATCGAGATAGACCTTTTTGGCTGCCGGCAAGGAAAGCGCGTCTGTCGGCGGTTTGACCTTGATGATGTGCGCTCCACATTCGGCGGCCATATGCGCTGCATAGGCGCAGATATCGATAGCGGTTTCACCGGCCTTGTCGAGCATTGGGCCGCGAGGGTAGCTCCAGACGATGACGACGAGACCAGCGGCCTTTGCCTCCTGGGCCAGCTCACGCAGTTCGTTCATCTGATCGAAGCAGTATTCGCTACCCGGATAGATGGTGAAGCCGATTGCCGAGCAGCCCAGACGCAGGGCATCGGCAACCGTACCAGTGACGGCCTGGTTCTTCTCTGTCGCCAGAGAGTTCGAGCTGTTGCATTTGAGGATAAGCGGCAGCTGACCGGCAAAGGTCGAAGCACCTGCCTCAAGCATCCCGAGGGGGGCGGCGAAGGCATTCAGTCCGGCCTCGATCGCCAGCGAAAAATGATAATACGGGTCATAGGCCGGAGGGTTGGCCGCGAAGGAGCGGGCAGGCCCGTGTTCGAACCCCTGATCGACGGGCAGAATGACAAGTTTGCCGGTGCCAGCCAGAACGCCCGTATTCATCAGGCGGACAAGATTGGCCTTGGTGCCGGGATTATCTGACTCGTAATTGGCAAGAATCGCTTTGACCTGCGGCGTAAGTGACATGCAACGCTCCTGTTTTACTGTCATGCCCGTCATTTTTGAGCTTCCGGGCGACCATCATACCGCTGTTTAACTGACGCGAGGGCGCTCCGTTTCTTTTGCAGCGCCAACAAGTCTTCACAGATGCGATATCGTTTTCACGGGCGATGGATCCTGTGCCGCTTTGCAGCGTTCGGGAGGTGGCTTCGAACGGCCTGTATGCCACCCGGATTGTCGCGGCGTGGCGGGTCTTGGAATGCGATAAAGGAGCTTTCATGCGATATTCCGGTCAGGCCCCGCTATCACCGGTCAGGCGCAGTCGGCTCGCGGTTCCAGCGTTCTCCCTCATCGCAGCCCTTGGCGTTTCGATCGCTAGCGGCGAACCGGCACGAGCCGAGCCGGTTGCGCTGATTCACGCGCGTGTTGTCGATGGCACAGGCGCACCGGCACGCACGGATCTTGCGATGGTGGTCGATCATGGCCAGATCATCGGCCTGGCCATGACACCGCCTGCGGGGGTCAGGATTATCGACTTGCAGGGCAGGACGATCATGCCTGCGCTGATCAGTGACCACAGTCATGTCGGGCTGGTGGACGGGATGAGCGCCGCTTCGGCCAACTACACACGCGCCAATATCCTGGCAGCGCTCAACCAGTATGTGCGCTACGGGGTCCTGACCGTGACGGCGCTCGGATTGAACAAATCCCCCCTGTTCGATCAGCTGCGTCACGAGCAGCATGAAGGGGCCAATGAGGGGGCCGATCTTTTCGGTGTCGATCAGGGTATCGGCGCGCCTGCCGGGATGCCGCCCGAAGCCATGATTGACGGCATGGGGCGTGACCAGATTTTCCGCCCGTCCACCCCGCAACAGGCAAGACAGGCTGTGGACCGGATGGCTGATGAGGGGACGGATTTCGTCAAGATCTGGCTCGATGATCTGCGTCTGACCAATCCGGGCAAACCGCCCTTGCCGCTGCTCGGCGCGTCTGTCTGGGATGCGGCCATCAAGGAGGCTCACCGGCGTCACCTGCGCGTGGCGGTCCATATCCATGATCTGGATCTCGCCCGAACGGCCCTGCAGCATGGGGCCGATATTCTGGCGCATGGTGTGCGGGACAAGCCGGTCGACCAGGGCTTCATCACCCAGATCAGATCCACCGGAGCCTGGTATATCCCGACATTGTCGCTGGATGAGTCGACCTATTATTTTGCCGAGCATCCGGAGACACTGGGGCAGCCCGTGGCACATGATGCCATGTCACCGGCCCTTCGCGACAGGATCGCCGATGAACAATGGCGCAAGGATAGTCTGGCGAAGCCTTCGGTCGGCGCGGCACGCGCCGCATTGGCAATGAATGAACGCAACGTTCTCGCCCTGTATCGTGCCGGAGCAAAGATCGGGTTCGGGACTGACTCCGGAGCGACGCCGCTTCGCCTGCCGGGCTACGCCGAGCATCGCGAGCTTGTCCTGCTGACGCAGTCAGGCCTTACGCCGTTGCAGGCTATCAATCTGGCGACGCAGAAAGCAGCGGCTCTTCTGGGGCTGCAGGATCGTGGCGTGTTGGCTGTCGGGAAACGAGCTGACTTCCTCGTCATTGACGGCGCGCCAGACCGCACCATATCTGACATCGACCTGATTTCTCAGGTCTGGCAGCGCGGCAAGCCGGTCTCGGACGGGCTCGTCATCAAAGGGAAGACACCATGATTCGTCATTTCGGGTCAAAGCGTATTCTGGGGGTAGCCCTTTCGGCGCTCTCTCTTGCTGCCCCCTCGCTCGCGTTCGCGCAGCAAGGCCCGGCACCCCACCGCTATGCGGACGGGACTGGCAACAACATGATTGAGCAGCTGAATTCCTCCCAGCTGAACAACAACTACAAGGGGCCTTATTACAACCGCGGAGAGGCACCGCCGCCGTTCAGGCCCGTGCAGATGCAGCCACCGCCGCCACCCCCACCCCCGGTACGCCCGCACAGGCATCATTATCATCCGCACCCGGTACCGCCCGGACCCATGCAACCTGTTCCCCCCGGCGGTCCACGCTGAGCAGGTGCTGCCCATGACCCCTGCCGTCATTCTGGCAGGGGGACAAGGCAGTCGGTTGGGGTATCGGGACAAGGCGCTCATTCCAGCCGGAGAGGGGGCTTTGCTTGATCAGCTCCTTGACCGGTTACGGCTACAGGTCGGTCCGGTTGCGCTCTCGACACGACGCGACTGCGAAACTGTCTATGGCCGTGATCTGCCGCTGCTTCAGGATCGATACACCGGGGCCGGTCCGCTCTCCGGCGTGCTCGCGGCACTTGAATGGGCACAGGGTCTTGGCAGGTCGGTCGTTCTGACCGTACCGGTCGATACAGCTTTTGTCCCGAACGATCTGGTGAAACGGCTGGACGTGTCGCCCTGTTGTGCCATGAGCCGAGGACGCATCCATCCTCTCGTTGCGCTCTGGCCTGTATCGTCTCTCCCCTTGTTGGATGACTACCTGAGCGCGGGCGTGACATCGGGCGATCACCGTCAGCTGGCCGTCTGGAACTTTGCACGACGCATCGATATGACCCCCATCCCCTTTGATGATGAGGGGCCGGATCCGTTCTTCAACGTCAATACGCCGGATGATCTGCTGGCTTTGACAGCGCTTCTTGAAGCGTGATTACGCGGGCTCAGTCATCAACAGGCCGAACTCACGCAATGCCGGAACAAAATTCTCATTTTCATGGCGTGAGCGGGCAAGCTTGACCAAGGCAAAGCGTTGCAGCGATGTCAGCGTTCCCCACGCCTCAGGTGTTGGCGGTGAGACCCTATCTGAAGCGGCCTGCTGAAGAACACAGTCAGGAATCGCCGCGCTATCACGCCAGAGATGATCCTCATTTGCGGGGAGGGGCTTTGGTGGCGCGTCACAGCGTTGCGCGATAAGGGACAGAAGATGAGCATGATAGCGGCTTTGCTCGTCTGGTGTAATGCAGGCGCGTTCCAGCAATTCACGACGTTCGTCCGGAAGAAACTGGCTCCATTGGCGCAGGCTTAGCTTGATACCTGTCAGATCGAGCTTCATTCGCACACACATCGGTATGCAACGTAACGATCCTGCAAAATCCTGCTCGAAACCGAAAATTCCCTGTGAGGCCGGTGAGGAGTTGGGTGTCATGTGGTCATCATTTCCAGAGTTTCGGGTCTGACAAGGCGATGGCCGCCGCAGAATACAGAGAAGCGGTCCCGCCGCGCATTGCCGATCAGGGTCATATCTGCCTTGCGGGCAATCTGGATGGCGCGATCGGTTGGAGAGGAGACCGCTACCAGTGTCGAGATACCCAGGGTCAGTGCCTTTTCAACCATTTCGTATGAGCAACGGCTGGTCAGCAGGCAAAAGCCTCGCCCCGGGTCCCTTGGTGACTGGCTTAGTATGCCGATCAGCTTGTCCAAAGCGTTATGGCGCCCGACATCCTCACGCACGTAATGGATGATGCCATCAGGTGAAGCCCAGGCCGCAGCATGCACCATATGCACTTGCTGGTTCAGGACTTGCTGGTCTGGCAGGGCATTGAGCGCCGCGCGTATGGATGACACCGGAATACTATGCGCGGGAAGGCTCGGTGTTGCAGTGGCAATATCGTCAAGCGAGGTCACGCCACAAAGCCCGCATGAACTGCCTCCGGTCAGCAGGCGCTGACCCCGACGGATCAACCGGCTGAAATCGGCACCGGTGATGCGTATATGCGCTGTAAGCTGCTCTTCATGACGTTCGATATGGCAGGAGATCATATCGCTCGGCGCAGCAATGATCTTTTCGGTGAGGACGAAACCGAGCACGAAATCATGCAGGTCAAGCGGTGTGACCATCATGACGGCATGAACATGGAATTCATTGAAAATCAGGGTGAGGGGTATCTCTTCGGCGATGCCAAGCTCGATCCGCTCCTGAACGCCCTCGGGGCCAATTTCGATGGCGTGGCGCAGCACATGGGCTGCTGCAAGACTATCCGGTCTCGTGGTCATGATGTCCCCTCCGCGAGGAAAACACGCACCGGGATCGATTTGGCAGCGGGTGTGCCACTGATCTCGTCGAAATGGTTGAGCGGCAGCAAGGGGTTGAGTTCGGGATAGTAGCCCGCAATTGCGCCACGCGGCATGGGATAGGCCACCGCCACGAGGTCGTTCACGCGGCGATGGATGCCGTCTGTCGAGATCGTTTCCAGACAGACGACCATTTCCTGCGTAATGCCGCGCTCTTCCATGTCCTCATCATTCATGAACACGACCATGCGGGTGTTGTAGATGCCCCGATAGCGATCATTCATGCTGTAAATGGTCGTGTTGAACTGGTCATGAGAGCGTATGGTGGAAAGACGCAACATGTCAGGATCATCGACCGCATCATCGACGGCGAGGCCCGGAAAGAGCAGGAACTGCGCCTTTCCAGTCGGAGTTTTCCACGCGCGACGACGGGGCGGAATGTCGAGATGAAACCCCTGCGGGTTGCGTATGCGCGCGTTGAAATCGGCATAGATGTCGGGATAGACCGCCGCAATCCTGTCGCGGATCAGACTGTAATCGGTGGGGAACAATGCCCATGGGATGGTGCTGTCCGGCAGGGTAGCCTGCGCCATGCCACAGACAATGGCGACTTCCGAAAGCAGGTCCGGGCTGGCGGGCTCGAGCACGCCGCGCGAGGCAGTCACATTCGACATGGCGTCTTCGATCGTCACGAATTGTTCGCCGGTCGCCTGACGGTCGATCTCCGAGCGGGCCACGACCGGCAGGATGAGCGCATCGCGCCCATGGACGATATGACCCCTGTTGAGTTTGGTCGCTATACCCACGGTCAGGTCCAGACGGCGCATGGCCTCATAGGCGCGCGGTGTGTCCGGGATGGCATGCACAAAATTGCCGCCCATGCCGATAAAGACGCGGGCCGTACCGGCAAGCATTGCCTCGACCGAATCAACAGCATGATGGCCATGATCCCGCGGAGGCTCGAAGCCGAAGACATCGCGCAGCCGGTCGAGATAGGCCTGACTTGGCTTCTCATCGATGCCAACGGTGCGATCGCCCTGCACGTTGGAATGGCCCCTGATCGGGGCGATCCCTGCGCCTTTCTTGCCAAAATTGCCCCGCAGCATGAGAAAGGCCGCAATCTGCTGGATCATGCGGGCACCCTGCTGATGCTGGGTAATGCCCATGCCAAAGCAGATGATCGTGGCATTCGATCGCGCATAGATGTCTGCTGAGCGCTCGATCTGGGCCTTGTCGATGCCAGCAATACGCTCGATTTCCGCCCAGTCCTGCTGCACTACCTCCTGGCGCAAGGCCTCGAAACCTTCGGTATGGGTGGTGATGAAGTCATGATCCAGCACGCTCTCGCCTGCCTGATCCCGCTCGAACAATGCCTTCATCATGCCCTTGAAGAAAGCGAGATCACCGCCGATCCGGATATGGACAAATTCGGTCGCAATCGCTGTCGATCCCCCGGTTGCCATCTGCACGGCATCCTGCGGCTCCGTGAAGCGTATCAGGGCGCGCTCCGGCATGGGATTGACCACAACGATCGGCACGTTGCGTTTGCGGGCATGGGCCAGAAGCCCCATCATGCGTGGTGAATTGGTGCCGGTATTCTGCCCGATAATGAAAATAGCCTCGGCATGGTCGAAATCATCCATGACCACGGTGCCCTTGCCGATGCCAATGGCACCCGGAAGGCCGCGACTTGTCGGCTCATGGCACATGTTGGAGCAGTCGGGAAAATTGTTCGTGCCATAGGCCCGCACAAAGACGGAATAGAGAAACGCCGCCTCGTTCGAGGTTCGTCCCGAGGTGTAGAATTCGGCCTGATGTGGCGAGGCAAGGCCCCGCAGATGCTGCCCGATCAGGGCGAAGGCTTCGGGCCAGCTGCACGGAACATAGTGATCCGTCTGTGCATCATAGCGCATGGGTTCCGTCAGGCGCCCCTGTTCCTCAAGCCAGTAATCGCTCTGTGCGGCAAGATCGCTCACGCTGTACTGCGCAAAAAATTCCCGTGTGACGCGTCGCTTGGTGGCCTCAACCGCCAGACCCTTCACACCGTTCTCGCAAAACTCGATCTTCTTGTGCCGCGTGGGGTCCGGAAAGGCACAGCTCGGACATTTGAAGCCGCCCGGCTGGTTCATGGCCAGAAGCGCCCGCGACCCTTTGCCCACCACGCTCTGCTCCAGCAGAGCCTTGGCCGTTGCCTTGACCGCACCCCAGCCACCCGCAGGATGGTGATAAGGGCGATAAACGGTCTTGCTTTCGGACATGGACGGGTCTCCGATGAGGGGGCAGAACCTCACCTTAAACGCATGAACCTTGCCAGCGTCGAAATCGCGGTCTCATTTCTGCGTGAGGGGGGTGCAGGATAGCCCTCACGCTGCAGTCCCGGCGTTGCTGATCAGTTCAGAAACTGCTGACCATGGAGAAGAACATGCCCCGCCGCTGGCCGTACTGGGCCTGGGTTACACCCACGCCGCTGCCGTCACGGAGCTGGTAACGATGGTCGAACAGATTGACCACATCGGCCCTGACCTTGAGGGAATGTCCAACCGGCACCTTCGTGAAGGTATGGGCGTAGCCAATGTTGAAAATGGCGTAGGCTGGCTGCTTCTCAAGATTGGCAAAGCCGCTGCGCAGGCCGTAGCCATACAGGAAATCGAGATAGGCCATATCATGCCTGTTGGCATAGGAGACCCCGGCTGAGGAGGTGAACTCTCCCTGATGATCGAGCTGTATGCCGTGACGCTGGATGTAGGCCAGTTCTGCTGCCTCGAACTGATACTGCGCCGAATTGATGTCCTTCGCCCAAGTCTTGACGAAGGAGAAATTGCCATAGACCGACCAACCTCCGTGACGCCATGAATTGCCGATTTCCGCCCCGTAAACGCGGCCGCGGCGATAACTGAACGGTGCAAGAATGACCGCGCGCCCGAACTGCCCCAGATCGCCCTGGTCATGTGCCCATTTGCCAAACGCATCGATCGTGATCTGATAGTCGCGCGTGACATGCTGAAGAATGCCGACATCAACGTAATGCGATTTCTCGACCCGTGTGGGTGTGTTCAGCATCGTATCGGGCGCATTGGTCGTGCCCGCGAATTTCTGAAGCGTCGCATCCGATATGTATTGCGGCGAGGGCGGCGCGAAGTAACGGGAATAGCCGAAATGTACCGTGGTCGACGGGCTGGCTTTCCAGACCATGTTGGCGCGCGGGCTGACCTGTCCCTCACTATGGAAGGACGAGGCAAAGCGGTCATAACGCAACCCATAATTGAACGTCAGGCGCGGCGTGATATGAAATTCATCCTGGATATAGGCCCCGGCCTCGACGGCCCAGTTTCCGCTATGATCGATGATGCGCCTCGGGTCGATCGTGCTTTGGGCACCGGTCTCATCAACAGGAAAGGCCAGCGTGTCGGTATCGAGCTTTTCTGAGGTATATTGCGCGAGCAGGCCAAAGCGCAGCACGTGATGGGGGGCAATATCGTAGGAATTGTCGATTTGCAGACCGCCCGTGGTGAAATCATTCACTTCGTGCTGCGATATGCCTGAAAAAGCGAGATCCCTGTTCGGGTCATTGCGATAGCCGATGCGTCCGTAGCGGAAATAGGGCGAGATCTGCAGGTTCGATTTCTCTGTGCTGCGCTGATAGGACATCACGGCATAGTAGTTCTGCTCGCTTTGGCCGTCGCGCAACAGACGCGACTGGATGTCCGGATCATCGGGCGCAATGGTGGAGGACTGATAGAGGATGGGCAGGGCGGTTGTGTTGGGCAGCTCGAAATCGGCGTAGGAAGCGCTGGTCAGGAAACTCAGCCGGCTTTCATCGTCAATCTGATAGGCGGCATAACCGAAGGCCTTGCCCTGCTGGGTCGTGTCATGCGTGGCGCGAAAGCTGTTCGTCGGGTTTTCAATGCCGATGTCGTTCCGGTTGTAGGAGGCCGTCACGAAGTAGTCCCACCGGCCCTTCGATCCTCCCAGTTGCAGCGACGGAATGAACGTGTTGTAGCTCCCGCCATAGAGTGAGACCTGGTTCTCCCTCAGCGTTGCGCCGCTCTTGGTCTTGACGTCGATGACGCCCGATGTGCGAAAACCGAACTGGGCGGGTAGCGTGCCTGTCAGCAGGTCCACCGACTGGATGATACGACTATCGAGTTCCTGCCCGAAGCCGTTCAGCCCCTCAGGCAACAGCACGCCGTTCACGCGATAGGTGAGGCCGCCATGCTCGCCACGCACATGCACCTCGCCATAGCTGTCCATCACGACACCGGGGAGCCGGAGCAGGATCTGGCTGAATGCGGCGTTTTCACCTCCCGGTGTGACCTGTATCTGCCGCTGGTCGATGCCATAGGAAACCGCCCCCAACCCCGGTGCGAGACGGCCACGGGCCTGATCCATATGGGCCGTGACAGTAATTTCCTCCCGATGCGGGGGAGGGGCGGCACTTGCCACGGCAGGCTCACTGCCTGCTTTCGACGGCTTTGCCCTGTCCTTTGACGTCGCAACAGATTGGCGGCCTGCATGCGTGGCAGACGGTGCCGGGCGATCCCGATGCGCAGGCGGTTCCGGCGGTGATGCCAATGGGGATTTTCGCACGGGATCGGCAAGGGTTGTACCCGACATAAGAAGGAGGGCCGTCGGCAGGCCAACCCAGAACGCAGGGCGGCGAAAAAAGCCTGCATTATGAGTGAGTGCTCTACTGAATCCCATATACTCATTATTATAGCATTTGCTAATTCCAGATTTGAGACGAGGCATGAAAGGGTCCTGAGCAGGGTTGAGAGGCCAATAGACGAATGGAGGCGGTAAGACGCGGGATTGCCGAGGCGTCATGGCTCGCTGCGTTGCAGGCTGCGCCATGACGCTGCGAAAAGTGCCGGACTCAGCTCATGAGCGTATCGTAGAGCAGCTTGAAGTTGAGCAGCAGGATCACGCCAGCGACGCCCCAGGAGAGCAGCTTCATGGGTGTGCCAATCGTGAATTGACCCATCTTGCGCTTGTCAGAAACGAACATCACGAGCGGGATGACGGCAAAGGGTAGCTGCAGCGACAGGACGACCTGGCTGAAAATCAGCAACGTGCCCACGCCATGATTGCCATAGAGTGCCGTGACCACCACGACGGGCAGAATGGCGAGGCCGCGTGTGACGAGGCGCCGGGCCCAGTGGGGCAGGCCAAGATGAAGAAACCCCTCCATCACGATCTGCCCGGCGAGGGTGCCGGTCACCGTAGAGTTGGTGCCCGCAGCGAGAAGCGCGACCGCAAACAGGGTCGAGGCCATACCCATGCCCAGAATGGGCGAAAGCAGGCGATAGGCGTCCTCGATTTCTGCCACGTCCTGATGGCCGGTATTATGGAAAGCGGCGGCCGAAACAATCAGGATGGCGGCGTTGATGAAGAGCGCCAGCATGAGCGCCACGGTGCTGTCGAGTGTCGCCCATCGCAGGGCCTCACGCCGCCCGGTCTCGGTACGCGGGTAATCACGGGTCTGCACGATGGATGAGTGCAGATAGAGATTATGCGGCATGACCGTCGCGCCGATAATACCGATCGCGATATAAAGCATGGCGGGATGCGTGACGATTTCAGCCCGTGGGATGAAACCGGCCAGCACTTCTGCCACAGGGGGGGCTGCCGCCACGATCTGCGCTGTAAAACACAGGGCGATGATGCTTAAAAGCGCGATGATGAAGGCTTCGAGATAGCGAAAGCCCCGATTCATCAGAAACAGGACGATCAGCGCGTCAAAGGCAGAAATCAGCGCGCCTGCCAGTAGCGGAATATGGAACAGGAGTTGCAGGGCTACGGCTGTGCCGATTACCTCGGCCAGATCGCAGGCAATGATCGCTAGCTCGCAGGTGAGCCAGAGCACGAGATTCATGGCGGGCGGAAAATGGTCACGACAGGCCTGCGCCAGGTCGCGTCCGGTCACGATGCCCAGACGCGCTGCAAGAGCCTGAAGGAGAATGGCCATCAGGTTGGAGATCATGATGACCGAAAGCAGCGTGTAGCCGAATTGCGCGCCACCCTGCAGATCGGTCGCCCAGTTGCCAGGGTCCATATAGCCCACAGCCACCATGTAGCCCGGACCGACGAAGGAGAGGAAACGACGTATCCAGCCCGACCCTTCCGGCGCAAGACGCACGGATGAGAAAACCTCAGGCAGGCTTTGTCCCTCACTGCCCAATGCGCGGACGAACCGCCGGGCTTTGGGCCCGGGAGGAGCCGGGTCGGGATGCGTCCCGCGAGCAGGTGGAAGAGAGGACATGATGCGTTACTCAAACCCAAGGCTTAGAAATATGCAATATACTATATTCATGACTGCAAAGATTTGTGGATATTAACGGTCCTGATGGTGCGAAGTTGAGCAGGTATTTCCGTGCGGGCTAGCGAGACCGCGAGCGGCAATGCACGGACCGATCACGCAGCCTCGTCATGCAGAGAGACAGCCAGAATGGAGGAAGGGATACGCGGCGTGCGAAGGGATGTCGTCCGGTAGGGGACGTTGTCAGCCCACCATACTCCCCAGACGAGAGGCAGCCTCTGTCTGCCATGTCAGGGCGGGTTGTGCTGCGAGCGACGCACGGACTGCCGAAGGGGAGGGTGTTCGTTCAGCCGATCTGCCGCACAAGGCTGCTGCGGGCGGTGAAGACGCGTGTGCGATGACTGAAGCGCAGGCGCCACCGCACCCCCGTCGCGGGGCCGCCAGAAGGCGTCGTCAGGACCGGGGGGATGGCGCCATGAAGGCGGTCAGGCCTGCTTCCAGGGCCTTGTGGAAAGCGGCCAGGGTCTCGTCACTGACATAATGCTCGATCCCCTCTGCATCGACCCGCACCGTTTCTTCGCTGATACCTAGAGCCCGGAGGAAATTCTCGACGATCTGATGACGGTTCTTGGCCTGATTGGCGACATCCTGCCCCATTTGGGTCAGGAACACGCCGCGATAGGGGCGGCGATGCACGTAGCCCTCATTGGCAAGGCGGGTGAGCATCTTGGCGACTGTTGGCTGTGAAACCCCCAGGCGGGTTGCGATATCCACCTGCCGCGCCTCATGGCCTTCAGCCAGAAGATCGGCAATGAGTTCCACATAGTCTTCTATCAAGGCATTGCGCCGCGCCGCCCGATTGAGACGAAAGCCTTCGGACTGCGTGTCGATATCGGGCAGGGTCATGTCACCTGCGCCGCTATCAGGCAGACCCGGCAAGGCAAACGCCTTCTCGCCCGGCTTTACATCCGCTTTCCCGCCTGCATCCTTACCCGATCGTGTCTTGCCGCCATTCATGGGTTTCTCATCGCAGATTAGGCGGGCAAGCTCAACCGTGGCGCCCACACGGCACAGTCAGAAAAGAGGCGGTGTCATAGGGCCATAGCCGTCCTGTCATCACGTCACGGTGCCTGACCGCGACCCGCCTGATCCGGCATTGTGCGCCGCCCTCGTGCATGTCATGTCTCTGGCCTCAGCCGGCTGTTTGGACCGGGTGATGAAGGGCCGATGTCTCGTGACGAAGGCGGGCCCCACGACGGAACAGGAAAAGGCAGGAAGGACAGGATATGGCCGATCTCGACAGCATCGTTGCCGAAATCGCGCGTGACATGCAGATGATTACCGAGCGTGGCCATGTGGCAGATTACATCCCGCCGCTTGCCTGCGTCGATCCTGCCAAATTCGGTATTGCGGTCATTGACGCCGGGGGCACCGCTCATGTGGCGGGCGATGCGGATGAAGCCTTCTCGATCCAGAGTCTCTCCAAGGTATTCGGCCTGACCCTCGCCCTCACGCTGCAGGGAAGCGAACTCTGGAGCCGCGTGCGTCAGGAGCCTTCGGGAAGTGCCTTCAACTCGATTGTCCAGCTGGAGAGCGAGCACGGTATTCCCCGCAATCCGTTCATCAATGCCGGGGCCATCGTCATTTCTGATATTCTGGTCTCCCGGCTGGGGCGTCTGGGTGCGCGTCAGGCGTTGCTCGATTTTGCGCTTTCGCAGTCCGGCGCGCCAGAGGGGCTGCATATTGATGAGAACATGGCCCGCCAGGAGCGCGATACGGGGTTTCGCAATGCCGCCCTCGCCAATTACATGCGTACTTTCGGCAATATCAGAAATCCGATCGAGGACACGCTCGATCTGTATTTCCACCAATGCGCCCTTACCATGTCCTGCCGTCAACTGGCTGAAATCGGTTGTTACCTCATGACGGGCGGGGTGGATCTGCGCTCTGGGCGGATGATCACCTCTGTGCCCGATGCCCGTACCACCATGGCCCTCATGATGATGTGCGGCCATTATGACGGGTCTGGTGCCTTTGCCATCCGGGTGGGGTTGCCGGGCAAATCCGGCGTGGGCGGCGGTATTTTGGCCATTGCGCCCGGGCTGGCTTCGGTCGCCGTGTGGTCGCCGGGGCTGAACAGCCAGGGAAATTCCCTGCTGGGAACGCTCGCGCTCGAGCGTCTGGTGCAGCGAACCGGCTGGTCGGTGTTCAACCCGTTCCCCCTCTCGGTTCAGACCATTCCCTGATTCACGCGTTAGGTCTGACAGAATAGCGCTGCGAAGTGGCGCTGACGAATGGAAGGAGAGCAACCGTCGTGAGCCGTATTACCCAGTTTTCGACCATCGGGGCCCTGATGGCCGGACATCTGCAGGCCGAGCAGAAAATCGCATCGCTATGCGCCTGCCACGAGACCGGGTTCGGTCTCGGTTGCTCTGCCGGGCTCAATGGCGAACTCACGATCTGCGATGGCCGTGTTTATGAAGCAACGGCGGGTGAGCCCTTGCATGAGCTGCCGCAACGCGACGCAGTCCCTTTCGTGCAGGTCACGGCGTTTCGGCCTCAGTTTCAGGCCGAGGTCGAGAACATCACCCATGAGACGGCCTATGACAGGCTGTGCACCCTGATCGCGCCCGATAATATCTTTATGGCGGTCAGCGTGACGGGGCTGTTCGACCATCTCGTGCTTCGCCGCCCCCATCGCGCCGCAGGCGAGAGCGATCAGCATCGGGATGTTGAGGCTGTTGCCGCGAGCCAGAAAATCGACAGGTTCGAGGGGATAAGGGGCCGATTGATCGGTTTCTGGACGCCCGCCCTGTTCGGTCGCATTTCGGTTCCCGGCTTTCATTTCCATTTCCTCGACGATGAACGCCAGATAAGCGGGCATGTGCTGGAATTTGCCGCCCGTCATGCAACGCTCAGCGCGGAGGAAAAACCGACCATCGAGATTACCAACCCGCAAAGCGACTCGTTCCGGCATCGAACCATCGAGACGGACAAGCTCGATGACATGATCCACCGTATCGAGAAATAACCCGCCCCGGGCCACGGGATGCAGGGCCGGACAGGCTGAACTGGCACAAAGCTCAGGCCGCGTGCTTGCCATGATGGTGTTCTTCGCCATCATGGGCACTTATTCGCCTTTCTGCCGGGTCCGACGCCATGCATCCGCTCGATCGTCTTGTCATCCTGCTCTATTTTGCGGGGCTATGTTTTCTGGTCTGGCGTGTCAGCCGCCGCTCTGCAGGGTCGTCGCGGGATTTCCTCTCTGCGCATCATGACCTGCCCTGGTGGGCCCTGTGTCTCTCCCTTGTGGCGACCGAGACATCGACCCTGACATTCATCAGCATCCCGGGTATCGGCTATACGCAGGGGATGGTTTTTCTCGGTATCGCCGGGGGATATTTCATCGGGCGTGGCCTGGTCGCCCTGTGGTTTCTGCCGCGTTATGTCGAGGGCTCGATGACGAGCGCCTACACCGTGCTGGGTGCCCGTTACGGGGCCCCCATGCAGCGTCTGGCGTCCGGTGCATTTCTGGTCACGCGTTTCATGGCCGAGAGTATCCGCCTGCTTGCCGGCGCATTGCCTATCGTTTGGCTGTTCACCCAAAGCGGGTTGCCTGTGGGCCGCTGGAGCGTCCTGTCCGCCATTCTGGTTTTCACGTTGTTCTACACAATTCTTGGCGGGCTTCGTGCGGTTGTGTGGTCAGACGCGATCCAGCTTGGCATCTACGGTTTCGGAGCCGTGTTCTGCGTGGTGTATGTCTGGCTCGGCATGGCAGGGCATGGTGTAGCAGGGCAGGGCTGGTCCATGGCCTTTCAGTCAGGCAAGCTCGCAGTCTTTCATCCCCTGACCGCACAGAATTGGCTCGGTGACCCCTTCACCCTCGCCGCCTCCCTTTTTGGCGGGGCTGTGCTCTCCATTGCGTCTCACGGCACAGACCAGCTCATGGTGCAGCGTATTCTGGCGGCGCGCTCATTGCGGGAAGCCCGCATGGCCCTGATTGGCAGCGCTGTCGTGGTGGCGGCCCTGTTCGGGCTTCTCTCCCTTCTGGGGGTTCAGCTCTGGGTTGCCCGTGCAGGACGCAGCCTTGCTGTGGATCATATGATGTCTTCCGACGCGCTTTTTCCCCATTTCATGATTGAGGCGTTACCCGCCGGGATTGCCGGTCTGCTTATTGCCGGGGTGCTCAGCGCCACGATGGGGTCGCTCTCTTCCACACTCAACGCTATGGCCGGGGCGAGCCTGACTGATTTCGGTCCGAGGCCCCGTCGCTGGATCGAACAGGCGATGCACCATATCGGCTATCGGCCCGGCCCGCTCTCTGCGCCACGCTTCATGACCCTTTTATGGGGGGCTGTGCTGCTTGTCGGGGCGGCCCTGTTCACGATGGGAAGCAAATCGGCGGTTGTTCTGGGGCTTACCATCGCCGGGTGGTCCTATGGGCCGACACTGGGAGCGTTTCTCTGCGCGCTGTTTTTGCCCGGCCTCCGGGCTCGGGCGGTCATGGCGGGATATGTGGCATCCCTTGGGGGCATGGCGCTTGTACTGATCGTTGGTCAGTTGCGTGGTATCGCGATTGCCTTTTCATGGCTTGTGCCACTGGGCATCCTGTTTCACCTTGGTGCCGCGGGGCTGTATCGCGCTTTGGCGGGACAGCGCGCCGCTCGCCCAGAAGCTGCCAGTCAGGAGCCCCAACGTGACTGAAACACCGTCAGATATCCTTCCGCAGAAGCACGCTGTGGAGAAACTCCAGACGGAGCAGCAGGACCCGCGCTACGCCACGATCGAGCTTTGGCCAACGGCAACGATCCTCGATGCGCTGGCTGAAGCGCAGATGGCGGCCACGGCGCTTGTCCGGGCGGCTGTTCCATCGCTTGAAGCGGTCGTTGAGGCGGCCCTGCCCCGTTTACGGCGGGGAGGAAGGCTCTTTTATGTCGGTGCCGGCACGGCGGGTCGGGTGGGTATGCAGGACGGGGTGGAACTGACCCCCACCTATGGTTGGCCGCCGGAGAAGCTGGTGATGCTGCTGGCAGGAGGCAGTGCCGCCGTATCGCAGGCTGCCGAGGGTGCTGAAGATGATGAGCAGGCGGCCTGTGCGGAGATGGACGCCAACCATGTGGGGCCCGATGACGTGGTGTTTGGTATCGCGGCGAGCGGCAACACGCCTTTCAGCTGCGCGGCGCTCGGTTTCGCGCGCAGCAGGGGCGCGCTTACCATCGGGATAAGCTGCGTGGCGGAGGGACGCCTGCTGCGTGAGGCCGAGCTTGGCATTGCACTGCCAACAGGAGCCGAAGCGGTCGCGGGCTCGACACGGCTCAAGGCAGGGACAGCGCAGAAAGCAGCGCTCAACCTGCTCTCGACCACGCTTATGATCCGTCTCGGGCATGTCTATCAGGGGCTGATGGTTGATATGCGTGTCACCAACGCCAAGCTGGCACGGCGAGCGATCGGCATGGTGCGCCGCATTGCCGGGGGAACCGACGCGGAGATCGGGAATGCGCTGAAACAGGCCGATGGCAACGTCAAACGTGCTGTGCTGCTCCGTCACGGCATGACGCTGGAAGAAGCCGAACTCGCACTGAAGACGCATGGGGGTGATCTGCATGCGATACTGGGCCGCAAGACAGAGACCGGTTCATGATCGCGTCCCCACAGGATGACGGGCCCCCAACGGGGCATGACGGCAGATATGAAGGCACGGGCAGATTTCTGCGCGTGATCGGTCTGATGAGCGGTACATCGCTCGATGGGGTGGATGCCGCCCTGATCGAGACGGATGGCGTGAGCGTACGGTATCGCGGCGCTGCGGTTGGTGTGCCCTATGAGGCCTCATTGCGTGAGCGTGTTTATGCCCTGTTCGGCCGGGCAGCCGCCTTTGCCGGTGAGACGCTCGAGGCCCTGCCGGAAGAATTCAGGGCGGTCGAGCGCGAGCTGACCGATGCCCATGTGCGGGCTGTGCAGCAAGTGCTGAAGCAGGAAGGCGCGGCCGATCTTGTCGGTTTTCATGGCCAGACACTCTATCACGCGCCGGAACGGGGGCGGACATGGCAGATGGGTGATGCCTCTCGTCTGTCCCATCTGACCGGGCTGCCGGTCATCCATGATTTTCGTTCGGCCGATGTTGCGGCAGGCGGGCAGGGTGCCCCTTTGGCGCCTTGGTATCATGCTGCCTGTCTGGGCGATATGCAGGGGCCGGTGGCGATCCTGAATATCGGCGGCGTGGCCAATGTCACCTTCATCGGGGCGGATGGGGCCATTCTGGCAGGCGACACTGGCCCGGGGAACGCGCTGCTCGATGACTGGGCCCTGCGTCATACAGGCGTGGCGTGCGACCGGGATGGCGCTCTGTCGCGTGCGGGGCAGGTCGATCAGGCTATTCTGGCCGGTCTGATGGCCGACCCTTTTTTCGCACGGCCCCTGCCCAAATCGCTGGATCGGCAGGCTTTTGCGATGGCGCTGGAGCGCGTGTCGGGACTGGGGGCAGAGGATGGCGCGGCGACCCTTGTGGCCTTCACGGTTCGTAGTATCGCCCAAAGCGCCCTGCCGGAGGTGCCGCGTGGCTGGTTTGTGTGCGGGGGCGGGCGTCACAATCCGTCGATCATGCAGGCGCTGAGCCATGCTTTGCCGGGCACGGTCGTGGCAGTAGAAGCTCTGGGGTGGAACGGCGATATGGTCGAGGCCGAGTGCTTTGCCTTTCTCGCCATGCGCAGCTTGCGCGGCTTGCCGCTCTCATCGCCCGGCATCACAGGGGCGCCCGGTTTCGGCTCGGGGGGCAGGCTGAGTTGTTCAGCCCTCGTGTCCTCGTCGGTTCTTGGAGGGGCGTTCGCCCGCTGAGGGGATTTCAGGAGTGGGTCTGCGCGTTCTTTCATCGTGTCAGTCCCGCCATCCCCAAGGCGTGATGAGGATCCCGGCTGACCCCGATTGACACTCTGTGCAGGGTGGTGCGTTGATGACCTGTAACAAAGGGTGGATCGAGCATGGGCAAATTGATGGCATTTCTGGTGGGCGCACTCGCTCTCACTTCCTGTAACGGGATCGATCATGCGGCATGCGCCAATGATCCGACGGCCACCTCCTATCAGGTGACGAGCGCAAAATCGGTCCTGCATACCTGCAACTGACCCAGCATTTCCCGGCTGGCCGGCGTTCGCGCAGGCTGCCGGCCTTGCTTCAGCCGGTCTTCATGATCAGCGGCGCAAATCTGACCGTACCGTGGGTCATAAGACTGGAGACGCGATGATTTCTCGCTATTGTCAGTAGAAATTCACGTCGCTGAAATATTAACAAATCAGACCAAAAATAGTCATCAAACTATAGTTTGATACGCGGGAACCCCTCGCACAAAGTGCCGTCCGATATCGCAAGCGTAACGACACGCATGCCGTCACAGTATCGGAATCGGGTTATGTCGCGTCCTATTTCCTGCAAAATGGCTTCTCTGCTCGCGTCTGGCGCTCTTGTGGCCCTGCTTCCGCCGCGACCCGCCTGGGCTGTGCATCATGCCCCCCATTCGGCGCATAAGGGCATGCCCGTCAGTTCAGGCACACGGCCTGCGGCAAGCCGGGCCAAACGGCATGAGCCGGTAAAGAGCCAGGATGAAAACGTCAGTGTCTCAGGGCGCCGTGCCGTTCTGGGGGGCGGCTTGATGGCGCGGCAGACCGTTGCGCGTTCGATCAGTACGGTGACGCAGGAATATATCGCGAGGCAATCGCCGCTGGTCAATCCGGGCGTGCTGGTCTCCAGCCTGCCGGGCGTACAGGGAAATAACGAGGGACCGCTCAGCACGAGCTCGGAGACAGTTCATATCCGTGGTCTCGACCAGACCCAGATCGGCATGATCTATGAAGGCATGCCATTGGCTGATCCCTTCACCTATAGCGCTTACACATCGGCGATGGTGGATAACGAGGATCTGGCGAATGTCTCGGTCAGCCAGGGATCATCGGACCTTACGGCGCCAACCTATAATGCCGATGGCGCCCAGATGACCATGAGCCTGCGTCATCCCTCGGACCATTTCGCTCTATACGCCGAAGGCTCAGGTGGAACGCACAGCACCAACAAGGAATTTGTACGCGTCGATACGGGCGAGCTGGGCCATAGCGGTGTGACTGGTTTCGTTTCCGGCTCGTATTCCAGCGGCAATCTGTGGCGTGGCCCCGGAAGCCTCTATCGCTGGCATCTGGACGCAGCGCTTTTGAAACACTGGACGCCCAAAAGCAGCTCCGAGGTCATTTTTGGATATAATTATGCGAACCAGACGGAGTGGGTCTATCCCAATCTCGCGCAATGGCATCAATATGGTACGGGCTATAATACGCATGGCCAGTATACACCGGGAGACACGCTGTATTACAAGCTGAATACCAAGGCCACCAATGCCGTGGTCGGCACCATCAAGAATCATTTCGATCTGGGGAGCGGTTGGTCGCTCGATGCCCAGCCCTACGCCGTTGAGACTTATGGCCCTAACAATTATGGCGCCAATATCCCTGTGACGAACGGGTATCGGGGTACCGAAAAATATGCTGTTCTGGATGGCTATACGCCGCAATCCGGCACGATCACGGCCATCAGTATTCACCCCTGGGTGCAGACCTCAAGCGGGCTGAACATGATCGCTGCCTGGCACCGTGGCATCAATACGCTGAAATTCTCCTACTGGTATTCCTATGCCGTTCATACCGAGTTTCAGAACCATTATCCGGTGAATGCCATGGGGCAGTACACGAAGAATAACGGCTACCTGACTGTAGGTGGAAAAGCGGTCACCCAGTATGACATCAACGGCTTCCAGCAGCTCAACGCGCTCGGTATCGAGGATCAGATCAAGCTGTTTCATGATCGCCTGACCATTGATGCGGGTTTACGCGCCAATATGATCTCGCGCCAGTTCACTGAAGATCTACCCGGATCGACCCCGTACAAATCGATCAAGAACATGTTCATCCCTGCGCCGCAGGTGCTCATCAGCTATCAGATCGACCCCGACAACCAGATCTATGTGAACGGCACCACAGGTTATCGCGCCCCCTCATCGTTTCAGGCGCAGGTGCCGGTCTATACCTTCACGACGCCCGTAGCTGTCACGCAGCCTCTGGCAAATTTCACACCCGAATACATGATTGGCGAGGAAATTGGCTTCCGGCATTATGGGCCGGTCATGCTGAGTGTGGCGGGCTTCAACTACAATCTCACCCATCACCAGATCAGTTCTGTCTCCTATATTCCTGGGACCAGCATTCTCACCTCGCAACCTATCGATGCCGGGGGTGAATCAGCGCAGGGCGTGCAGGCTGAGCTTTCGACCCGTCCCTGGCATCATTTCAGCGCCTATGCCTCGGGCCAGTACATGCACACCCGTATCGGCAATAATATCGCCTATATGGGCGACATTCTGCCCACCAAGGGGAAGCAGGAGGTGGCTTCTCCCAAATTTCTCGGGGCGCTCGGACTGACCTTCGATGACGGCACGACATTCGGCAATTTCAATTTCCGTTACTCCGACTCCCAGTATTCAACCCTCATGAACGATCAGGGCATCCCGTCCTATTTCACGGCCGATGCCTCGATCGGCCGTTATCTGCCCCGCTTCGGGCATGTAAGACCCAAGGCGATGCTCAGCCTGATGAATATCGGCGATGTGCATTATCTGTCATCCATCACAGGTTTCACGCCGAGCGCTGCGAGCCGGATCAAGGGGCTGGGGGGCAAGACGCTTGTCGGGTCTCAGCCCGCCTATGCCGTAGGGACCGGCTTTGCAGCCATCGCGACCGTGTCTGCTGCCTTCGAGTGAAAGCCAGACAGAACACGGCGATGTGAGAGACTGCATGCGGAACATGCAGCGCGTCGCAGCCTTTCTTTTGGCAATCACTGCGAAAGGCTGTTCCGACCCATGAGCCAGGCTCTCATTATCCACGCGCCCCATGATCTGCGCCTTGAGACATTCGAGACGCAGCCCCTCCAGGCCGGTGAAGTCATGGTGCGGGTCGAGGCAGGGGGTATCTGCGGTTCGGACCTGCATTACTATCATCACGGCGGCTTTGGCGCGGTGCGCATCAGGCACAAGATGGTGCTTGGTCATGAAGTAGCTGGGCGCATTGCGCAAAAGGCCCCGGATGTGCAGGGGCTCGAAATCGGTGATGTCGTGGCCGTCAACCCAGGTCTGGCCTGTGGCCATTGCGCCATGTGTCTGGCTGGACTGTCCAATCACTGCACCGATATGCGCTTTTATGGCAGTGCCATGCGCGACCCGCATGTGGATGGTGCCTTCAGGCGCGACCTTGTCTGCAAGGCGGTTCAATGCGTCAGGGGGCATCACAAATCACCTGCTGATCTCGCTCTGGCCGAGCCCTTCGCCGTTGCACTCCACGCTGTCAGACGGGCGGGCGCACTGCTTGGTAAAAAGGTACTGATCACGGGGGCAGGGCCGATCGGAACGCTCGTGGCGGTTGCAGCTCGCCTGAATGGTGCGAGGCGGGTGATTGTGACCGATATCCTTCCCGAGCCGCTCGCAATTGCGCACAAGGCTGACGCGGATGAGGTGATCAACGGGCGGGAAGAGCCTGATGCGCTGGCGGCGCTCAAGGGGCAGGTGGATGTGATGATCGAGTGCTCAGGCAATGAGCAGGCGCTCAGAAATGGTATTGATCTGATGAGCCCTTGCGGGACGATCGTTCAGCTTGGTCTTGGGGATGATGTGACTCTGCCGCAAAGCCGTATCGTGGCAGGCGAGCTGAACTGGGTGGGGTCATTCCGGTTCCGTGAGGAGTTTGCCCTTGCAGTCGAACTCATCGATAGCGGCAGGGCCGACCTCTCGGCCCTCGTCACGCACCGCTTCGCGCTTGAGAGCGCGCAGGAAGCATTCGATCTGGCCTCCAACCGCAAGGAGGCCATGAAAGTGCTTCTCACGCTCTAGGCTTGATCCCGTCAGAAGGCTGCGGCGATCGACCCGATAAACTGCCTTGGCGATGCGACAAAGAGATTGCTGTTGTTATCGCCCGACACCGATGCCGCGCCATACACGCCACCGATGTAATTCTTGTCAAAGAGGTTGGTGACGCCAAAGCTTGCCTTGAAATGCTCGGCAAAGCCGATACGGCCGAAATCATGGGTGAGAGTCAGATTGGCGAGCCAGTAGGACGGAATGCTCAGATCATTGAGAAATGTCATGGGTCGTGAGCTGATGTAGTTCACGTTGAAGTTAAACTGTGTCGAACGCCATGTGTAGGCCAGATTGGCCTTGTACATATAGGCTGGATAATACACCTGACGCTTGCCTTTCAGGCTGTAGATCTGACCGCCGTAATTGATGCCCGTCCCCTGATAGCGCGCGTTGTTCCAGCTGAAGCTGTTGGTGATTTCGAGCCCCTTGACCGGGCGGATGGCACCGAGGATATCGACCCCATCCATGGTTTCGCGGCCGACATTCATATAGGCATTACGCGTGTTGTTCGACGTCCCTTCGGTGATCGAAGCCAGACGATTATAGTAATCTGTGTGATAGTAATCGACTGTGCCGGTGAAAAATCTGGTGTCGTAGCGGTACCCCACGACGTAATTCCATGTCCGCTCGGGCTTGAGGATTTTCTTGTTTGCGTCAAACACCTGTTGCGCGGGCTGCGAGGCATTGCCGAGCCCACCCCAGGCCGTGCCGGAAGCAACCTGCGAGTAGTAGTCATAGGCGCGCAGGTTTTCGGCAATATCCCAGTAGATCTCATGATGATCGAGGAAATGGTAATCGAAGCTGAAATGGGGCAGGAAGGCGCCTGATGCCGTCAGGGAGCCACTGGCAGGGCGTCGATAATACGTGTTCCAGCCCTCAGCCTTGAGTTGTTGCGTATAGTCATTTTTCGTGCCGCCATGCGTGGTCTGGGTGAGTGATTTGAAACCCGCCAGAAGCGTCATACCCCTGATGATGGTCCAGCGATCCTGCAGGAAGAACTGGAAACTGTTCGAGTTGTAAGTGTCCTCGAACCACGTGGCCCCTGTTCCCTTCCTGAGATCGGACATCATGTTGTGGGCGCTGGTTGGGGTGTCCTCGTACAGGCGTGCGTTGTAGATCCAGCGATTGTTTTCATACCAGAGCCCACCCTCGACGAGATTATGATGCGGCGCTTCGTAGGAAAGCTTCTGCGTAAAGCCGACGCGCTGCATGCCGGCATGGGCCCGTTGCAGTGCCATGGGAACACCACTCACCGTACCATCCGCCAGAAGCATGGGCACACCGTAGCTTGGTGACGTCACGAAATTATTCGTGCCGCCATAAACGCCGCTGGCCACATTGCCATAGGCCACCGTGTCAGAATGCAGGCGCGTAGAGATATCGAAATGACCGTTGACCGAGGACAGGTAGCTACGCTGGATCTGGGAGCCATCCCATGCGTAATTCCCCACCTCGCTGTTGGAGAGAACGCCCTCATAGCCGGGCGGCACATCATCGGTGAACTGGGCATAATAGGCCCAGAGCTTCGCCTTTTCGTAATCGGGTTTGAGGTAGGTGGTATCGCGCCCGAGACGCTCCCACATGTTTTTCGTCAGGCTCAGATAATTGGCCTGGGTGAAATTGCCGAACCCGAAGAACCCGGTGATCTTGCCGTGGTCTCCCACAGGCTGCACGAGTTTGGCATCGGCCTGCAATTCGCGCTGATAGCCTTCGCCCTTCCAGAGTTTGCTCTCGGTGCGGGCAAAGGACGCATAGAATTTCGTACCACTCGGGTTGAGGATACCGCTATCGGCCCTTCCATAGGTGCGAAAGGCGTTATAACTGCCAAAGCTCTGACTCACCCGACCGCCGGCCTTGTCTGCAGGATCGGAGGATGTGTACGTCATGGCGGCGCCCAAAAGCTGCCCCGAGAACGTATCGAGCGAGCCTGCGCCCTGCGAGATGGTCATCCCCGCCAGATCATCCTGAATCATGGCCTGGGTGATCGATACCCCGTTCTGGTTGGTAAAGCCCTGCGTGCCGAGCGGTATGCCGTCAAGCGTTGCGCCGATCTGTGTCTGCGTGAAGCCGCGCACGTAAAAGGTATTGGCGGCGGTATCGAGGCCGAAAGCGTCGGACGACGTGAAATTGGCTCCCGGTGTAGTGAGAGAAAGGACCTGCATCGGGTTCGTGCCGGGAATGAAACGATCCATGACGCTGCGCGAGATAGCGACTTCGGCAGCATGGCTGCGCAGGCGCTTGCCGCTGACAGAGATCGACTCTTTCTGCGCAGGGACGGCCAGGGCAGCAGTCTTTCTGGCCGTTACGGGTGTCTTCTTGCGTGCCGAAACGGATTTTTCCGCCTTCTGGCCGGCGTGAGACGCGGCCATGACAAGAGCAGGATTGCAGCCGAGAAATATGAATACCATGAGGAAAGTGCCAGAACGGAGTCTGTTGTCTGGTATCATCACTTTCCATCGACGCATGATCGCTTTTTCCGTAATCAGTTTCTTTCTAATTACGATAAAATGACGATATCGAAATGGTCAATCGCTATTCGTTACGGGAAGTCACCAAATTTCCAGGTTCGTGCCGGGGTCTCAGGCAAATGCGCCTGCGTCACGCTCTCTCGCTGGCACCGACAATCAGGCCTTGCCTGTCCACCACCAGCACCCCGATTTCACAGTCTGGATAATCAAGCGTTTTGCGGGCGGTGGCGCAGGCCGCTTCGGCAATGAGGTTGCCCAGCCTTTCATCAGCGAGGGCAGCATAGCCCTGCGCAATGGTCTTGGCCGCATCGAGTTGTGCCATGCGGGAGGCGGATAAGCCCAAAGGCGCGGCGATGCTGCGCAGCGCGGCCGGATTGGCCAGGGTGCGGCTGGAATGCAGATCGAGATGGCCCTCAGCCAGCTTGGTCATCTTCGCGATACCTCCAGCGAGGGTCAGGCGCGGCACCGGATGCCGATGGAGATATTTCAGCAAGCCACCCGCAAAATCACCCATCTCGATGAGGGCGGCCTCACTCACTCCGTAGCGCAACCGCGCAGCATTTTCAGACGTCGCGCCGGTGCTCGCCACGATATGGGGGAGGCTGAGAGCGCGTGCGACATCGATGCCGCGATGGATCGAATGGATCCAGGCCGAGCAGGAATAGGGTATGACAATGCCGGTCGTTCCCAGAACGGAGAGACCGCCAATGATGCCAAGGCGAGCATTGAGCGTCTGTTTGGCCAGCATTTCACCATCGGCAATCGAGACCGTCACGATGGCATCCGCCCCTTCTGGCGTGACCTGCAGGAGTGCTGCGCGGATCATCTGTCGGGGCACCGGGTTGATGGCGGGCTCCCCCGGCGGCAGGGGCAGGCCGGGCTGTGTGATGATGCCAACACCTTCGCCAGCGCGAAAGGCGACACCCGTGCCCGCAGAGGCTTGCTCTACCGTCACGCGCATTATGGCACCATGGGTTACATCCGGGTCGTCACCGGCATCCTTGATCACACTGGCCCAAGCGGTTTGGCCGTCTTTCCCATGCCCGTTGAGCGCAAAACACGCTTCCTTGCCGCCGGGCAGGCTGATCGTCACCGGGTCGGGGCAGATATCGTGCCGCAGCAGAGACCAGGCTGCCTTGGCTGCTGCCGTAGCGCAGCTTCCGGTTGTCCATCCGCGACGCAGGGCCGTGGCTTGCGTCATGACGGCGTTGGCTCCTCTCATCGCGGGGGAGGACATACCTCCTGTTGCAGGTCTGTGTGTTCTTTACATAGACGGCCCCGCGCCGCCAGTGCGGCGTGGTGGAGCGATAGCAACGGAAAGGCGCACGCCTTGTCTGGGGCGCTCAATAATGCGGACGTAACAATTCTCTCTGTATTGGCTGGATAACACGGCTATGGTTGGTGGCTTCTCCCGCAAGAAGGAAACACTGACCATTCCCGCGCCCGTTCTTCTCACCATTGTTGTGGTTCTCGCCCTGTTCCTCGTCTTCTGTCTGCTGTTCGGCGGGATCATGATCGTGCCCGGGCGGATGGTTTACGTCACCGAGTTTCTCGGCAAGCCGCAGCGCAAGCTTCTCGAAAGCGGTCTTCACTTCCGTATCCCTTTGCTCACACGCGTTTCGTACAAGGTGTCCCTCCAGCAGATGCAGGTAGAGACCTCTTCCGAGGTCAAGACGCTGGATGACGTGTTCATCGAGATACGCTGGGTGCTGCTTTACAGTGTCCGTGATGACAGCGAGGCCGTGTTCAACTACGCCTACAAGGTATCGCAGCCCGTCAAGCGTCTGGTCTTTCGGGTAGAGAATGAAATCCGGCAGATTGCGTCCACGATGACGCTAGCTGCGCTCTACTCGCAACGCAACGAGATTGCCCGCCGTGTCATTGCCGATCAGGTGGCCGATGCCCTTGAGTCGGGTCTCGATATCCATGGCGTTACAATCGAGCAGCCCATGCCGCCGCGCGAGATTCAGGAGGCCATGAACAACAAGCTGGCCGCCATTGCGCGCAAGGACGCTGCGCAGGCTGAAGCCGAGGCTGAAATGGTGCGGCGCGTCGGTATTGCCCGCGCCGAGGCCGAGAGCAAGAAGCTGCAGGGTGAGGGTATCGCCAATGAACGCAAGGCGATTGCGGCAGGGTTTGCCGAGGCGGCGGAGCTGTTTCGCCAGAGCGTGCCGGGTGTGAGTGAAGAAGCGATCCTGACCCTCATGCAGAATGTCAATCAGGCCGATATGGTGGTGACAGCCAGCCGCTCGGGGAAGGCAACCGTCATCTTTGTTCCGACCGACATGAATGTTGGTCAGATCGCCGCGGCCACGTCAGGGCAATTCGTCTCATCAATCGTCTGATCGGCACGCGACAAATGCGGATCATGGGGGTGTGGGGTGCCCCTGACCGTCAGCAGGGGCGTCGGTCAGGGTGTTGAGAAAATCCACAATCCTGTCGCGTTCGGCCTCCGTCAGGGCAGGTTTGTCACGCGGCCCGAAAGGCGCGTCATTCCTGTCGACATTGGCGCGGTATTGCCTGGGCAGATCGTCATAAAGGGCGACCGTTCCGTCTCTGTTGCGAGGATAGAAGCGCGCGGGCTCGATATCGCGCAGCACATAGAAATCCATTACCTCACGCAGGGAGGTGAACACGCCATTATGGAAAAAATGCCGACGCGTGGCGCTGTTGCGCAGTGAGGGAGTGCGAAAGAACCCGCAATAGCCAGAAGCGGCGCCGATATCGGTCCGGCCGGCAGCGCACAGACCTAGATCCACACTGCCGGGCAGGGCGAGTTTCTGTCGTGGCGCGGCAAGGGCCTCGTATTGATGATCGGTGAAAAGCGGTGGTCGCCCCTCCGCATCGACCGTGCTGAGATGACAGGCGGCGCAATTTCCCTTTTGCGGATCATTGAAGAGCGTCAGACCCTCGGCTTCATGGGGTGTCAGACGCGCCTTGCCCTCAAGCCAGGCATCATAGCGGCTGGAGTATGGGTGAAAGCCGGGAGATTCAATCTGGTATCGGGCAAGGGCAAAGAGTGCCTCTGCGACCAGCATGTCATCGGAGGCTGAGCCACCGACCAGCGCCATCAATGCCTTCGTGTAGGGTGCATGGCGCAGGCGCTGCACGACATCAGCCTGGGTGGCAGCCATTTCGCGCGGATCGAAAAGGGGCCCCGCTGCCTGCGCCTGTAGCGTATCGGCCCGGCCGTCCCAGAACAATCCGCCCTGAGGCACGAGGGCCAGGGCAGAGGCCGCCGTGTTGCCGGCGGATTTGGCTGCGTGCGGCGTCTGTGGGCCTGCCTGCGCAGGAGCGGCGGGTGCGGCCTCGCTGGTGGCATCATCCGGCCCGATACTGAAGGGCGGCTGGCGCTCCCGATAGGTAAGAGACGGCACCGCCCTCACGCCAGCAGCCTGCATCGTCTTTCCACCGCGGGCAAATACACGGTCATCATCGGGCGCGTAATGAGCCTTTGGCACATGGCAGGAAGCGCAGGAAAGCTGCCCCGACCCCGAAAGTTTAGGGTCGTTGAACAGATCGCGGCCCAGTCGGGCCATCGCGGAAAGGGGCGCTGTTACCGGACGCAGCAGTGTGACAGGGCAGGGATTGCTGCCATCGGCACGTATGCTGCACTCAGGTGCGGCGCTTTGCGAGGCGGCAAGGGCCAGACCGGGATGACAGCCCAGCATCCAGACGGCCCCGACCCAAAGTGGGAAAATCCGCTGGATCAGACGAGTACGCCCCCCTTGCAAAGGCCTTGGTAAATCAGTGCGGGGTGCAGCGAATGCAGGCGATTTCTCAGAAGACCGTCGGCGCATCATGCAGGATCGAGCCGTCTCTGGGGGCAAGATAGAGCGGCGACAGGTCAGGCTGTCTTTTGAAGTCGAACAGCGTATCGAGGTCGTTCGCGTCCTGATCGAATGATCCGCCACCCAGGCGCGCCCCGGCAAGCCAGTTATTCTCGATGAAGCGCAGGACTGAACTCTGGGTCAGCAGGGTATGGTCAATCGCATTACGGCGTGCCCAGGGGGAGAGAACGAGAAGCGGCGTTCTCGTGCCCGGACCACATCGTCCGTTGACCGGTTTGCCCTTCACCCCGGCAGGGGCAGGCGCGTTGCCGCACTGGCCGGGGCCATCCAGCTGATCGGCCTGCGGGTCATGAGAGCTGTGCTGGGGTTTGACGAAGGCATGGTCATACCAGCCATCGGAGTCATCATAGGCAATGATGATGGCCGTGTCTTTCCATTCAGGACGGGACTGGATGAAATTGACCAGACGTACCACGCCTTCCTGCTCGTCCAGCGGGTTGGAATAGCCCGCATGGGCATCCTGAAAGGCGGGAAGTTTGAGGAACGACACTGCAGGCATATGACCGGCCCGTGTGGCGGTTATGAAATCCTCGAGATCATACTGGTGGTTGGCGGGGTCTTTCGTCCTGCCATCCATGCCAAGCGTCTGACCAATGGCCGCAACACCCGAGGGGCGCAGATGTTTGGGATTGGCGGTGGAGGGATAATACTGGAACCAGTTGTGATGAGGAATGTAATCCACCACTGTCTGGGCAACGATGCTCGAATAGGTGGCGCGCTGGCACCCGGTTGTTCCGTTGCGGTTGCGGGAAGACAGGTCGAACCCGGCCATGAAGCCGCCCCAGCTTACGCCTTTCGCCGTCAGCAGATCACCGATATTGCGGCCTTCCATCCAGACCTGCTCACCGGGAAGCGAACAGACGTCTCCGCTGGGGTCGATATCGTTGATCATGGTCATACGCCCCTGATCATCCGCTCCCGTCCCGCCATTGCCTGACCCATCGGGGATAAAGGGCGAGGGATGCTCGCGTGTGCTTCGTTTCTCGGCCGAGGCAGTGATATGCAGACCGTTGGTCTGACCCGAAACGATTTCGAGTGCACCGGGCGTGGAGGGACCATAGGTATCGGTAAAGGCATTATCGCTCATGGCAAAACGCTGTGCGTAGCGCCAGAGGGCGGTAACCGTGTTGCCATCGAAATAGCCCATGACCTGACCGCGCGTGGCAAAAGCCCCGACACCGCCGGGTGAGGCCCTGCCGGTATGAAGCGGAAACAGATCGGCCTTGCCGCCATTATAGGCCATCTGTTCGGCCGTGTAGCCATGATTCTGGTCGGCCGTGCTGGCCTGCGTCCGGTCCAGCCGGAAGGGCAGCGCTGCGTCCGCACCATTCGCCGGGTTGGTGTTGGGGTTATGGGTCAGAAGATTGGCGCGCAGAAGGGTATTCGCAGGCGGTGTGCCAAGCTGCGGCAGGAAAATCGGCTCACCTTCGAGATTGGCTGCCTGGGGATAGGTGGCGAAATAATGATCGAAGGAAACGTTTTCATCGAAAATGACGACCACATGCTTGATGGGTGTCCTGGTTCGGAATCCCTCCGCCGCATCACGGGCAGTTTGTGCCTGTGCCTGTGCCGGTTTCGCAGCGAGGCTTGGGCTCAGGCAGGTCAGGGCAAGGAGGACGGCGGCGAGAGAACGTGTCGGACGAGTCATAATCAACGGCGATAACATCTGTTCAGCGAGGAGAGAAGCGGCCTTTTGTCTGAAGCGTGGGGCCGGATGTAAAGCGGGTCACGCCTCAGGTCTGGTCATCCTCACGCAGGGGCTCTTCATCGAGAGCCATGAGCGCGCCGCGACGCGATTGCAGGGAAATGGCTGTCAGACGGTGCTCCCGCCATGCCGCAACAAGCGTCTGGCGCCAGCGATCTGAAGGGGCTGAGGATCTGTCGTGCTGAAGCTGAAGTTCCATTGACCTGCTCCTTTTCCAGAAGAGTGCCGGGTTACGGCGCCTCGATAAAGGATTCCCGAGAGCCGGTGTGTGACCGTTCCATGAATTCGCCCCAGCAGAGCATTCGGCGGTACGGCGTGTCCTTTAAAACCATATAAAAACATGGGTCTAGCTATGATTGGAGATATCGACGCCTGCGCTTGTCACCTATTTCCTAGTCGCTGAGGCAAGGGGACTTACGGAGAGCACAATCCCGATATATTCGGCGCAGGCGGCTTGAATCATGGGGGCGTTAACGGACATGCTGGCGTAAAATGAGGTGCAGGAAAGCACCAGGAGTTACACCAATGTCGTTGCCCTGCTATGACCGTCTGGCATCTATAAGCGCCATTCCGTCAACATGTGAACCCTTCTCTTGGGGGCTGCCGAACGGAAGGTTCGGACTGGTGAGAGGGCCTGAAGCTCAAGCCTTTATCGTCGCGCAGGGACTTAATATCGACCTTACGGTCCGGTCTCCTCTTGAGTGCAGGCTGGCGGACACGTCTATCAGGCTTTGCGCGGGCGATCTGACGCTGCCTGGGAAACTATGGGGTCCCGATGAGGTCTTGCCGCCGCGCACCTACCCAAATTTCGGAGCCTCAATGGAGGAGATAAGCGCATATCTCCAAGTGCAACCCGCCACCGTTGCGGCGCTGGTCATCATCAATGATGCGGATCCTCTTCTCGCGCAGGCCTATCTTGATCTCACTGGCAAGAGCATTCCTGTTATCGACCTGCGAAGAATCGATCTGGAGTCGAAAATTATCGAAGCCCGTGCGGCCTTGGGCGCATTACTCGCTCAGAAACTGACCGCCGACGCCTATATTCCCCGGTTCCAGAGCATGGAAGAAGGGACCTCAGGCGTTCAGAACGAAGAGTCGAGCCGTTATTTCGGATCCCCCTTCATGCCGGAAACGATGGCGTGGCCAAATTGGCGCTGGGGAGAGAAGAGCGGACCTTATCTCTTCTACTGTCAATACCAGGTATCTGATCTCCCGGATCCGGTTCGCGCTTGTCTGCCTGAAGATGTCACCTCATTCCTCGTTTTCGTCAATCCGATCATTGATGTCTGGCCCCATACGCCTGACAATCCGCCTTACGAGCTGCGTTTCGTTCGTGCCGGGGAGAAATGTGCACTGTACACTGCACCCTCATCCTCCGATCAAGAAGCGCCTTTAGGGCGTGACATCGCAAGGTTCTGTCGAACGAGAGATACGGGAAGCGCACGAGAGTATTCCTCCCGTCCAGACGCAAGGCCAGAGTTTTTCGAGCTTGCGGACATGCCGTATAGCGTCAGCGAACCCTTTTTTATGAGCCCTGAGGCTGAACGTCGGTTTGTTCTTGACGAGGTGGCGGGAGAAGTTCTGCCTGAATCTCCACTTCTGAGATGGGAGGGAGACAAGTTCCTCGGAGAGCCCATATGGCTTCAGAGTGCGGAATACCGTTCCAGCCGGGATGGGACACCGATGATTGCTTTTTTACATATTTTTTATGACGGTGTGCCGGATCTCGCCCCCCCGCCTGAGGCTCTGTCGCGGGATGGGGCCGGGATCATTTGGTTGCCGAGGCGCTGGGTCAAAAATCGGACCTATGAATCCCAGGTCGAGATGACCTGGGATATGGGTTGAACCGTTCACGAGGTGGTTTTCGAGGCCGCCTCACAGACGGGTTTCAGTTAAAGCCCGCCGAAACACCGGCGAAAACGCCAAAGCCGTCGCCGGGTTGAAACACTGCGAGCTGCTTGCCTGCGGCGATGTAGCCCGGCACGACAATCGAGGCGTAATGCGTGTTGGCGAGGTTGTTGAAGGACAGAAAGACCTGCCGGTGTTTGTGCGGCCACTCATACCCGATGGTGGTATTGAAGATGTGGTAGGACGGGGCGTAATAGGTGTCGTCATAGGAGCCGGAGACTTTTGACGAGACCTGTGTATTGAAATTGGCATAAAGCCCGTTCCTCAGGTCGAGGCGTATTTCCCCCTGATAAAAATGCGCCGGTATGCCCGGCAGGGCGTTATGGCCGAACACCGCGTCATGCTTGAAGTGGAAGTCCTGCCAGGTATAGGACTGGCGCAGGCCGAGCTTGCCCCCTGACCATTTGACGAGATCGGTTTCCAGCGAGGCCTCGACACCCTGATGCGTCGTCGGGCTGGCATTGGAATAGGTGGCCGCACCGTAAAGCTGGGAGAGCGGCGTCATGACCGAGAGCAGCTCATTGCGTACGTCTGAATAGTAATAGGAGACGCTCCAGCGATTGTTTATCCACTCTCCCCGTGTGCCGACTTCATAGGTTGTGGCGGTCTGGTTATCGAGCTTTACCCCCGAGGCATTGAGGCCCTGCGCCGGGCCGGAGGTATAAAGCGCGCCGGAGAGCAATTGCCAGTCATTGGGCGGCTGGAAGCTGCGGCTGACATTACCGTAAATCGAGGCATGGGGCGAAATCACGTAGCGAAAACCGCCACGTGGCGTAAAGCCGAGCCCGGAGGTGCCAACTGAGCTTTGCGTGGGATAGGTGACCTCGGTCGAACGCTGCACGAAATCAAGCGCACCAGCTGCTGTCAGCCAGAAATTATGGAACAACTCAAAATTGTTCCGGATGTGAAAGTAGTTATCGGTGCCGCCGTAATTCGAATGGCGCAGCACGGTGCCGAAGGGGATTTTGGCATAAATGCCCGTATTGGTGCGCGACCGGTTGGTCTGCCACGCCTCCAGATCGGTATAGGTATCAATGCCGAACAGCGTTTCGCTCTTGTGGCCCCATGCAGTGTCGTTGCGGCTGTAACGCAGCACACCCGCGACTGTCTTGTAGCCCCAGCGCTGGGCAGTCGCCGTATTCTGGATATCGATCGGCGCATCCTGATAATCGAAACCGAGTTCGAGCTTCGAGCGGTCATCGATACGGATCGTGGTCATGTCGCCATAGAACTTGCTGCCGGGCTGGATGCGATGCCCGTGCAGCGAAGCGTAAAGCGCCTGAGCCTGTTTGGGGTTGGTTTCGATCTGGTCGCGGGTCAGATAGCCCGGATAGCCGTTCTGCGTCTGGCGATAGCGAAAGAAGAGGCGTGTCGAGACATTGTCATTGAAGCGATAGCCGTAATTGGCATTGACGCCGAAGCTGCTCGCTGCCGTCTGGGCCTGATACCCGCCGCGATAGGATTTGGTGATGCTGATATAATAATCGGACTTGCCGATGACGGCGCCGGAGCTGATCTGCTGCTTGTTGTAATTGAAGCTGCCCGCCTCGACACGCGCCTGGAAATGATCGGCCGTATAGCCCGTGGGCGCCACGTAATTGATGGCACCGCCAAGCTGCAACCCGCCATAATCGAACGCATTCGCACCGCGCAGAACCTCAGTGTACTGGATACCCAGCGTCTCGAATAGCTCATAGGGCGTGCCGGCAGGGGTGGTGACGGGCAACCCGTCGAACATCAGCAGAATACCGGAGCGGAAGTAGTTGGTGCCTGTCTGGATGCCGGAACCACGAATGGAGAGGCGCAACCCGTCGCCGCCGCCAGAACTCTGGGCAAAGACGCCGGGCTGGAAGGCCAGCAGATCGGCATTGGTCAGATTACGGCTGCGAAGGACTTCCTTCGAACTGATGACAGATACCCCACCGGGCACGGTTTCGAGCTGGCGGCTTGCTGCTGCGGCCGGGGAGAGACGATGCTGTGAAACGGTAATCGATTCCGCTTTGCCGATGACAGATTTCGCGCCACTGCGTCGATCGGGCGTTTGGGCACCCCTTCTGGCTCGGTCGGTGGTTTTTGCCGATGCTGCGTGTTCCGAAGCTGACGGCGGCTCAGCGTTTGGGCCAGGCTGAGTGGCCGTGTGACCGGGCTGCACGAGAGCAGGGTTGCGGCTCGGTGAGACGGCGGCAAATGCCGTCGAAACGGGAACAAGGCTCACCCCGGCCAGAAGGGCGAGGGAATGAGTGCCAAGCGTGTTGCGACGCAGGAGGGGCAATTCAGATCGGTGGCGGTGTTTCATAAGGGCGATATCCGGGGAGGGTGATGAATGAACTGGAGGGCGTGCGAGAAGGCGGACATCGGTCGCATGAGGGGATAAACGTCATATTTTCGTTGTTCATTATTTCACTCATTTGGAATCGTTGAATTTGGTCGCGGATCGTCCGGGCGCAGAGGGAAAAGCCCTTCATGCCCGGAGGGTGAAAGAGGGGGCGCTCACGGGGCCTGGTTTGAGGGGCAGAGCGTCTGCCCCCTGTTTTCGTCCCGTGTGCGATACAGGGCATGACGCAGGGTCGGGTCAGCATCGGCGTCATAGCCGAACACCTCCCATCGCAGCGCCATGTGCAGCGCAATGCCGAACAAGGGGGCAATCAGGATGACCCAGAAGATCTGCATACCGAGTGCTGTATAGAGCGTAGGCAGCGCCCACATGCTCAGTGTGCCACTGAACCCGGCTACGAAATTGGTGAAGCCGATGCCTGTGCCGCGCAATTCGGTCGGGTAGCTGAGCGTCGGATAGACCATCTGCTGGCATCCTGGCCCGAAACCCTGAGCGAACAGGAAGAGGGCAAAACCGCTCATCACCGACACGATGCCCAGGCTGCTATGCGGCGTACCGGTCAGGGCAAGCAGTAGAATGCCCGCCACCTGCATGGCATAACCGGCAAGTGTGATCGGTCGCGATCCAAAACTGCGGGTCAGCCTGACGCCAAGCAGGCCGCCACTGAAGGCAAAGACCAGATTGAGCAGGATCGACACGCCCAGCACTTCGGTGCGTTGCAGGTGCAGCATGGACGACAGAAGCCCCGGCAGACCAAAGGCAATCGCTGCATAGGAGGTGGCACTCACAATCTTCATGCCAATGACAAGCGTGGTGCGCTTGAGCAGGGGTTTGCGCAGCAGGGCAAACAGGCTGGGCGGCGTCTGGCGCGGCGGCGCTACCGTGATATGCAGAACCGGGTCCACCCCATGTGTGGCGCGCAGGATGGCGGCGGCTTTTTCCAGATCACCGTGGCGGGCAATCCAGAGCGGCGATTCACTCATGTAGCGGCTGCGCACCAGAATGATGATCAGGGCAGGGACCGCGCCAAAGCCGAGCGAGGCACGCCACAGCCAGTCCGGGTGGCTGGCTGGCACAATGGCGTTGAGCGCAAACACGAGTATGAAGCACGCTGAGGAGGCCGCATACCAAGTCGGGCACCATGCGGCGGCCCGCCCGGCCTTGCTTCCCTTGCCCGAGAGCTTCGAGAACTCTGAGAGAAACGCCATGGCAACGGGCAGATCCATACCAACGCCAAACCCCATGGCAAAACGGGCCAGGATGAGAATGCTCGCGCTTGGTGCAGCAGCGGCAACAAGGGCCGCAATCACGAAGCATGCCATGTCGGCCATAAATACAGCGTAGCGGCCGATACGATCAGTCAGCCATCCGCCCATAATACTGCCAATAATCGTCCCTGCGCTCATGGCGGCCGCGACCATTCCGGTCTGCGAGCCGGTCAGGCCGAAATGCTTCTGCACATCGCCAATGCCATAGGAGAGGGTCGTCAGGTCGTAGGCGTCAAGAAACACGCCGCCCAAAGCCAGCAGCACGATGATATTGGCATGACCCTTGCCGCTTGGCCCGCGATTGATCAGGGCCGCAATATCATCGGCCGAGCGAATGATCGGGCGTTCGGGCGTATGAGAGGGGGCGGCACTCATGATCGGACCTCATCGGGCAGACGTTGCGTTGCAAGAGAGAGGAGGGATGCGAGATGGCGTGCCACCGACTGCGCGTTTTCGGTCACTTCGGGCAGGCCCATCAATTCGCCGAACGTGCCGCGTGACAACGGCCCCGCAATAAGGACGGAGTCCACCTTGTGGCCATCAGACAGCGCGTGATGATCGAGGCTGGTGTGCAGTCCAAGGCCGGTCGGGTCCGGGGCAAGGGCACCCTGTGCTGCGAGCGAGCGCAGCACAGGCATGTGTGCGACAATGCCTGCATGGTCGGGGCCGGTAGTATTGATCACGTGATCCACCACAAGGGGAAAGGAGGGCTCCCCCAGCTTTGTTCCGTCCCGGGGCTGGATGCGCAGGCGCACACCACCTTCCGAAATTTCTGCACTCACAAGGCGTGCAGCACGCTGGCTGAGGGTTTTTTCGGCCAGACGCTGCGTCAGAACGGCGTCGATCTGAGGGGCGATGCGGAAGCGATGCACATCCCAGAAGGGGCGCAGGTGACGTATCAGTCGTCGACGCTCCGGAAGAGACAGTGCCGACCATAGAACAAATCCTTGCTTGCGCACGGCATCAATCACTTCGTGCCATGACAGATCGGCATGATCGCGCAGTGCCTGTCGCACATGGCGCAGCAGGCCCCTTGCGGTCGGGGCCGGCGCAATGGGCAAGAGCTCCGAGAGCGCCGAGGCCTCGGCAGCATGAGCGCGCGGTCGTAGCCCACGCCGTGAGAAGGCAACGATGGGTCCGTGATGGCCGCGTGCGGTCAGGCTGGCCACGACATCGGCCATGGTAAGGCCCGTTCCGATAATGGCCACACGATCCTGCACCCCGATGCGCGACAGCGCGTCGTCACGCCACGGGTTGGCAATCACGCGTCGGTCGTGGGCGAGCGCCCTGAGCGGCACCGGCAGGGCGGGTGCGGGATGGGTCAGGGCGATGACAAGCCGTTCCGCCAGGATGGGCGGCCTATCGCTGAGAGCGATACGCCAAAGCCTGCCGCGCGTGACATCGAGCGCCTCGGCGCGGATATGCCGCAACCGCCCCGATGTGATTTCAGGGGCGAGACGGGCCGCGACATAACGGCCAAACTGCGCCCGTGAGGGGTAGAGATCGCCCGAGGGTAGAAAGGCGTCAGGATCGGTGGCGGACAGGGCATCGAGATCGAGCCATGCGCGGAAATCTCCCGGCACGCTGGTATCGAGACTCATGCGCGACGCGGGCACATTGATCCGGTGCTGCGGGTCCTGCGTGCCATAAGCGAGCCCCGCGCCAAGCTGGGCACGCGGCTCGATAATCGCCACCTGGCCGGCGGCGAGGTCAGGGCGCAGCCTGAGCAGATGATAGGCCACCATCGCACCTGAGGCGCCGCCGCCGATAATGGCGACCGGGTAGGGGGGTGATGCGCTGCCCATTATGACGCCGCGACCCGTCCGGGCCTGTGGCTTCCGGCAATGGTTTCGCCAAACGGGCCCATATTGCTGCTGGCCTGCTTCGTACGCACGGGATGGGCGGTTGGCAGCAGCGGCAGCACGAGTTCACCGAAGCGATAGGCTTCCTCCAGATGCGGATAACCTGAGAGGATGAAGCTGTCGCACCCTGCGCGGCGGTATTCATCCATACGCTCGGCAATGGTGGCCGGATCGCCCACAAGCGCCGTCCCCGCGCCACCGCGAACCAGCCCGACACCGGCCCAGAGGTTCGGGCTGATCTCGAGCTTGTCACGCCGGCCGCCATGCAGGGCACTCATGCGTGACTGCCCCACGGAATCAAGCCGCGCAAAAACAGATTGTGCCTCGGCAATGGTGGCATCATCGAGTTTCGAAATCAGCCGGTCTGCCTCTGCCCAGGCCTCTGCCGTCGTTTCGCGGGCAATGACGTGAAAGCGTATGCCAAAGCTGACCTCGCGACCCGCTTTGGCAGCAGCCTCGCGCACACGGGCGATCTTCTCGCGCACAAGGGCGGGCGGCTCGCCCCAGGTCAGGTATTTCTGTACCCGTCTTGCCGCAATATCGATCCCGACATCGGAAGAGCCGCCGAAATAGAGCGGCGGGCCGTTTTCCTGATGGGGCGGAAAGAGCAGCCGACCATCCTCGATGCGGAAATGCGGCCCTTCATGGGCGATCGTCTCGCCACGCAGAAGGCGCGAATAGATATCCAGAAATTCGTCAGTAATGGCGTAGCGCGTGGCATGGTCATGAAACAGCCCATCGCCGCCATTCTCGCGCGGGTCACCCCCTGTCACGACGTTGATCAGCAGACGCCCCCCGGACAGGCGGTCGAGCGTTGAGGTCATGCGCGCGGCGAGCGTGGGTGACTGGAGCCCCGGACGCACAGCCACAAGGAATTTCAGACGCTCGGTCGAGGTGACCAGCGCGGAGGCAACAACCCAGGAATCCTCGCAGCTGCGCCCGGTGGGCAGAAGCACGCCATAATAGCCCAGCGAATCAGCGGCGCGGGCAATCTGTTGCAGATAGGGCAGATCGACCGCACGACCGCCCTCACTGGTGCCAAGATAACGGCTGTCACCATGCGTGGGGAGGAACCACAGGACGTTGATCTTGTCCGGGGTCGTGTAGGCTGCACCACCATCGCCTGAATGCCCCCCGAAAGAGGTGCTGTCTGCCGGTGCGAACGGAAGGGAGAAAGGGGGGCGGGTCATGGCAGGGCGCTTTCTTTCTGCACGGTCTCTTGCCGTGGGCTGGTCTGTGGTCGCAATGCGGGCTCTGGCGTGCGCCGAGCTGGCTGGGACGTGCTGGGATGTGCGTCGGACGCTGGCGGGGTGGGCCAGAAGGCCGGGGGCTTGCGATAGGCGGCGGCGGGATGGGTGTCGGGCAGGCGGTCACGCCCTGTCAGGCGATGGCGCAGCGTTTCACCCTCTGCCGGGGCAGGCGGCAGCCTTCCGCGGCGGCGCAATTCGGGCGCGATCAGGGCGGCGTAATCGTCCAGCGTTTCGTGGCTGTGATATTGCCGCAGATTGATGCCATCGATGCCGTCCTCATCGAGCCAGGTCTCGATGGCATCGGCAATCTGCTCCGGCGTGCCGGCGATGAAAAAGCGCCCCTCGTCAAAGCTTGCGATCTGCGCCAGCGCCGCACCGACTGTCTGATCGGCACCAAAGCGACGCCCCATATTGCCCAATTCACGTCCGCTTTGAGAAAGGGCCCGACCGATGGTGAGCGCCGGGTCGAACTGCCGCAGGTCGATTTCAGCCTGAGCATGGACCAGTGCGCCCTCCACGGAATACAGAGCCCGATAGCGCGCCAGTTTGGCCTCGGCTTCCTCGGTTGTGCGGCCTGCAATGAGACCGGCCATCACATAGAATTTCAGCTCCGAAGGATCGCGCCCTTCTTCTGCGGCCGCTGCGCGGGTGCGGGCAATATGGTTGCGCACCTCATCCTGTGTGCGACCGCCAATGAATACGGCCTCGGCATGGCGTGATGCGGTTTTCAGCCCGCGTGGCGAGCCGGTGGCCTGAAACAGAACCGGTGTGCGCTGTGGTGTGGGCTGCACAAGATGCGGCCCCTCGACACGGAAATGCGTGCCGTCATGATTGATGTGGCGCACACGAGCGGGATCGCTGAAGCGATCACCTTCGCGATCCGCAATGACAGCCTCCTCCTCCCAACTGCCTTCCCAGAGCTTGTAGAGCACTTCGAGATATTCATCGGCGCGGTCGTAGCGGCTGTCATGTTCCAGCTCGCCATCCAGGCCGAAATTGCGTGCGGCATTGGGCAGGTAGGAGGTGACGACGTTCCAGCCCACGCGGCCATTCGTCAGCAGGTCGAGCGTGCTCATGCGCCGCGCAAAGGCGAAAGGTGGTTCGTAGGTGGTGGAAAATGTCGCGGCAAAGCCGAGCGTGGTGGTAACGGCGGCCATTGCCGGAATGAGCGAGAGCGGATCGAGATTCGGAATCTGCAAACCAAGACGCAACGACGCATCGAGCCCGCCAAACCGGTCATAGATGCCGATCACGTCCGCCAGGAAGATGGCATCCATCCCCGCAGCCTCTGCCTTGCGGGCTGTTTCAAGCCAGAACGCCATCTCGCCGAAACGATGGCGCTGGTTGCCTTCCTCGCGCCACATGCCGTGGACGATGTGACTGACGCAGGCCATCTCGAACAGATTGACGTGAAGGGTCTTGCGTTTGCCGGGCGGTGCTGCGCCCTGCCGATCGGCGTGGGGTGCAGGGCTCATGCTGCGTTCTCCCGTTTTGCGTCTGCCGTAAGGCGGCGCAGCCCGTCGCGGTAGGGCGTCCATAATCTGGTGCCGTTGAGCGCCACATCGCCCAGCTCACGCTGGCGCTGTGCGGCGGGATTATGCGAGGCCAGTGTGCGGGCATTGCGCCAATGCCGATCGAGACGCCGTGTTTCGGAAGTGGCCGAAGCACCGCCAACCTCGAACAGGGTCGTGGCAGCTTCCAGCGTCTGCTGTGCGATGATCTGCTGCGCCTTGAAGATTTCCTCCTGGGCCTTTTCGATGGCATCGTCATCATGCTGCCCGGCAAGGAAGAGTGGCTCGATCTCCTCAAGCGCCTGTGCTCCGCGATCAGCAAGCACAGCAGTCGAGTAGGCAAGAGAGGACAGACGTCCCACGACGCTCTGCACGATCGGGTCATCCTTCTGGACCACCTTGCCCGGCACGCCGAATACCCGTTCGCGCGGGCGGACAAAATCCAGCGCATCGCGCAGCACGGCCTGGGCGATGCCTGCGAGGGTGGTGTTGTGGAATTGCTGATAATAGGCCCCAAGGAAAGGCTGGCTCGGCGCGGCGTTAGACGGTGAGCGTTCGACAATCTGCCAGGGCTGCAGCGGAACCTGCTCGAAAATTGTGGTGCCGCTGCCGGTCAGGCGTTGGCCAAACCCGTCCCAGTCGTCCAGTCGGGTAACACCGGGGGCGTCTGCAGGCACAAGCACGCGCACCCTGTCACTGCCGAAAGTGGCCCAGACGATAATCCAGTCAGCATAGAGCGTTCCGGTCGAGTAGTATTTGCGTCCGTTCAGCTGCAGCCCTTCAGGGGCCTCGGTAACCTGGGTGGTGACGCTCGTCTCGTTATTGCGCTCGGCCATGGCCGCGCCCAGAACCCGGTTTTCGCGTATCAGGCCGCGCCACCGTTCGGCATCCGGCAATCCGGCGCGCAGCGTTTCAACGAAGGCAAAATGCGCCCGGAAAATCTGTGGAATATTGGAGTCCGCGCTGGCGAGGTCACGCAGGATCTGGAAGCTCTGAGACAGGCTCAAACCTGCCCCGCCTGCCGCCTTGTCCAGACGCAACCGACCAAATCCGGCCTGAGCCAGAGCGGCAACAGCGTCGTGCGCAGGGGCTCTTTCACAGTCGCGCTGCGCCGCATCCTGAGCAATAGCACGAAAAATATCTGTGAAAACCATATCAAAATTCCTATGACAGGACTGGATCGCCACAATTAAACTATGAAAAATAGTTATTATTCTATCATAACAGAATGGATGGGCGGTTTCTGTCAACGGCTAATGTCGTTAAATAAGTTAATCACTATAAAATTGCGTTATTATGATGCGCCGATGGTATGCCGAACGGCGGCCTCGGCGATGCGGTCAAGGTAGATTCCGGGCTGCTTTTCCCCGTGGGGTTGCGGGGCTAAACAGAGTGGATCGTTGGCGAGACGTGACGAGAGGCGGGGGCGAAAGATGGCGGCCGAGGCTTATCTGGATGAATGGAGAGCAGCGCTCGAGCGGGGAACCGGAGCGCTCTATCTCGTGATGGTCGAGTCAATTGCTCACTCCATTCGAAAGGGCGATTTGCAGGAGGGGGAGAAGTTGCCTCCCCAGCGCGAGATCGCCGCCCGTCTGGGGACCAATCTCAGCACGGTGACACGCGCAATTGGCGAGGCCCAGAAGCGTGGGTTGCTTGATGCAACGGTTGGCAGAGGTACATTCGTCAGGATCAATGCGGGCGATGGCTCATGGCGCCAGACGAGAGCCAGCGTGATCGACCTGACAATGAATTCGCCCCCCCTGCCTCAGGATCCGTCGCTTCAAACCATGATCCAGGGGGAGATGGCGTCAATCTTTCGCCATCAGGACGTCCAGTCAATCATGTCGTACCGGGTGACAGGCGGCACGCAGCAGGATCGTCAACTCGGGGTAAACTGGCTGCAGCCAGTCCTCGGGCGGAGGCGGGCGGATGAAGTGCTCATCGTACCCGGTGCCCAGGTGGCGCTCTCGGCCATTATGAGTTCGCTACTCAGGCCGGGCGAGGCAATTGTCACAGATTATCTGACCTATCCGGGCATGCGATCGATTGCAGCGCAATTCGGTTACGTCCTGCTCGGGGTGAGCCACGATGAGGAGGGAATGAACCCCGAGGCGCTGGATCAGCTTTGTGCACAGCACAGGCCGCGCGTTCTGTATTGCACCCCGACCTTGCATAATCCCACAACCGCAACCTGGTCGGTCAACAGGCGAGAGGCCATATTGGCCATAGCCAGACGCCATCAGGTTCAGATTGTCGAAGATGATCCCTATAGTCTCCTTCTCAAGGCGCCCCCGCCAACACTGGCGATGGTCGATCCGACGCGTGTCATCTATGTAGCCACCTTGTCCAAGGTGCTCAGCCCTGGTTTGCGCACGGCTTATATCGTCCTGCCAGGAGCCGAGATGACCCGGCGGATTACCTCTGGCGTGCGCGCAATCTGTCAGGCCAAGGCGGGTTTGCTGGACGCTCTTGTTTCGCGCTGGATCGAAACCGGTCTGGCACAGCAATGTCTGCGTAGCATCCGCGAAGAGTTGACCCATCGTCATCAGGTGCTGGCGCAGATCATGGGGCGTCATCTACACGATCGATCGCCCAGCCCCCATGTATGGCTGCCCCTGCCAGAGTGGTGGAGAAATTCTGATTTTGTGACGTTCGCCCGCAGGCAAGGTCTCGCGCTTGTTCCCAGCTCTGTCTTTGCGGTGACGGGTCATTCGCCTTCAGCTGTGCGGATTGCTTTGGGCAGCGTGCCGGACCTGTCGGGGCTACGGGATTCCCTGATCAATCTGCGATCAGTCCTCGACTACAGGCCTGCCGCAGGCTTTGCGGATATCGTCTGAGTTCGGGATATCCTACGGTGATCACGAAAAAGAGAGGCTAAAACCAAGCGTTTCCAGTGCTTTGCAGTACTGACGTCCGATTGTATTGAAAGCGTGCTAAAATTGTATGGGTATGTACGGGTCAATAACGGCAGAATTGTTAAATTGATTTAATTGTATTGATTTGAAATCCAGACAATATCTTGCATTTCCGATCAGTTTCTCGCACTCTGTCCGGGTGATTTGCGAGGCCACCTTGGCGCATTGGCGTCTGCGGTGTTTCTCGCGAAGCATGACCGAGTTGAAGACGGAACGGCACCGGGGGGATGTACCTCATCACGGATGCTTCTTCGTCTGGGAGAGAAACGATGACCGCAGAATTAGCCAACGACACTTTGGATATTGCCGAAGCAAAGGCTCAACGTCGCCTGCGCTATCGTATGATTGCTATGGTCGTGGGCGTCGTCATGTTTCACGTCTGTCTTGCCTGGGCCATTGCGGGCACGTCGGTCGACATGCAGGACCATTTCCACACGAATTACTGGGCTCTGAGCGCCACACTTTTCTGGGCGATCTTCGCCGTTTACAACATGAGCGTCTCGTAAGGGTTTTCCTTGCGGGAGCGGCGTTGTGATGCGTTCATGACCTGCCCATAGATTACCTCATAACGGTCGATCATCGTCTCATGGCTGAAAGCGGCTTCGGCCCTAAGGCGGGGGATCGACCTGTTGATGTCGAGAGCCTCTCTGATCGCTACCGAAAGACCGGATACATCCTCAGGCGCAGCATAGCGTCCGGCCTCTTCGCCGATGATCTCTCGTACCGCGCCTTGATCGAACGAGGCCACTGGCAACCCACTCGCCATGGCCTCGACAGCGATCAGACCAAAAGGCTCATCCCAGCAGGGCGTAAACAGCAACAGTGCGGCCTGTTGCATTTCATCCGACAGGGCTGCGCCTTCCAGAACACCGCCATACGTGATGCCCTCTCCCAATTCGGGTGCGATCTCCTGATCGAAATAGGCCCTGTCCTCCAGATACCCAAAGAGACGAAGCGACATATTGGCGCGTTTTGCGGCCGCGATGGCAAGATGCGGCCCCTTGTTGCGCGTTATCCGCCCGCACCAGATGGCGTGATCGCCTCCTGAGGCACCGAATGGCCAGCAGGCCATGTCGATCCCGTTATGTACAACCAGGCTCTCAGGCGGGATGGCCTGCCCCCACCATGAGATGTTCTGTCGGGCGGATGTCACTGTGACATGATGGGTGTCACTCAGCGTGTCGCGCACCACGCCGTGTATGGCGTCAAATGGCGGGACATGCAGCGACGTCACGCAAGGCAGGCCGGTGCGTTTTGCTTCCTGCATCACGAAGCGATGGAGGGAGTTGTTATGAACAATGTCATAGTGTTCCGAAAAAATCCGGTGGCGGGCTGCGCCAAAGGCCTTGTCGAGAACGGTGTAGAGCTCCGGATGGGGGTTCGTATTCTCCCAAGGGTAGTCGCGGTCATAGTGAACAGGCAGCAAGGGGTCGATCGTGAAGGCGGGATCGCTGTCACCCGCAGCGAAAAGCGTGACGTCATGCCCCCGCGCCATCAGGCCTCGCGCAAGATGAAAACTATGCGCCTCCATCCCACCCTTGAATGGTTCGGCAATCGGGTGGCGCGGATGCGCCACCAGAGCAATGCGGAGCGGGCGGTTCATGATGACGACCCGTCACTCAGCCGCGATGGCGACAGGGTTCACCGCGTCGGGGCGTAAAGAGCCAGGAGGTACTGGCAGGGGCGGGGCAGTTTCAGTCGGTCGCAGCGCAGCGAGAGCGGCTTCACGTGTTGCCTGACGCTGCTCAAGAATTCTGATGACCGAGGCCGTATTGGCATAGGGCTGATGAGCCTGCTGTCCTGTCAGGGCCAGATCGTCTGCATTGGGTGCACGCAGAATACGGATAGGCTGTCCGGGCGTGTCATCGATCAGCCCCATGAGCCGGAAGGCGTGAAGCCAGTGGCCCATGGTCCGGTAGCCCCATTTGCTCTCGAAAATCTCGGCGTTCCGAACAACCGTCTCAAGATGGTGAACGGGCGGCATATGATGCGTGTGGTGCTGATGATAGACGCGTGCGCCATTGACCCAGGCCAGGGCATTGCCGGCAAGAGTGAAACCCTTGGCAAAATCCGTGTCCTCGCCGCCATAGCCGGTGAATCCTTCGTCGAACCCGCCAGAACTGGCGAAGCGTGTCCCGCGAATGGCGAAATTGAGCGACCAGAAGCAGCGATAATCCGGGCAGGCTTCTACCCCATAAGCCGGTGGCCCGCGTCGGTCGGAATGGCGCTCGCTGACGGCTTCGAAAGCGGCGTAGGTCCAACCTTCATCATTTGCCCCGGCGGGGAGGTACATGACCTCACCCATCAGCAGCCCGTCGCAGATTTCCAGCGCATCGCGATAATCCCGCAGGCAATGCGGTGCCGGGATACAATCGATATCAAGAAATACGAGAGCCTCACCGATGGCTTCCGACGCCGCAAGATTACGCGCGGCAGACAGATTCATCACCCCGGCAGGGGCAAGGATCTGACGCACGGGAAAATCCACCTCTGGCAGGTTTTCATAGGGCGTATCCTGCATCACGATAACGATGAATTCGTCAGGCTGGATGCTCTGGCGCGACAGACCGAGCATCATGTTGGCCAGATGGCTGGCGCGCCCTCTGGCGAGAGTCAGAACCGAAAGCGTGTTCATGGCAGGAAGCTTTCATGCGCGGTGGCGCCGGTCATGGTGGAAGGGGGCTCGTTCCAGAGGCGGGCAATCAGGGTTTCAAGCCAGTGCGCAACACCCTCGGCGGGACGATCATCTATGGCGCTGCGCTGGATGCCGGGCCGATGGTTCGCATAGGTTTCTTCCAGCGCTTTTGCCCAGGCGAGTGCTGAAGCGGGCAGGTGCTGACGTATGACGGCCATATGGGCGGCCTCGAGGCACTCGGCCTTGCGACGCTGTTCATCGAAATAGCGCCATTCCGGGATGGCAAGCCACGGCTTGCCTGCGGCGAGAATTTGCTGGCAGGTCGTATTGCCTGTGCTTGCAATGATGCAATCGGCCGCGGCAATATAGTTTGTCGCGTTCGATACCCACCCGCGATGAAGAATATTGCCAGGCTCTGTTGCGTGCCAGTCGCGTTCCAGCGCGCCGATTGTGACCCACAGGGCATTGGGGCGGTGGCGTGCGCCGACTGTGATGGGGGCCAGAGTGAAACCCGATCCGCCGCCGCCCGTCATGACAAGAATCATCTCCCGGTCGGGGGCGATGCCGATGCGCTGTCGGGCCACTTCCTTTTCTGGCAGGATTTCGGGCTTGCCGAGGCCACCGGCAAAGAAAATCTGCTGTAGCCGTGAGGTCGTCCATTCAGGTTGCGCAAGCTGGGCCGAAAACGGTGCCAGCAGACCTACTGCGCCATCATAGGCAGCCTGATGGCCCTCATCATCACGGTCGCCATGTTGCAGGATCTTGATATGCGGCACACTGCACAGGCGGCAAAGTTGGGCAATCTCGGCCGAAACATCGCAAATCATCAGGGCCGGGTCTGCCTCGACAAACCACGCCACTATCTGCCCCATAGCCTTCCGTATGCCGGGCCAGCCAAGCGGCGCACAATGTAGGGTGCGGGGCGTGGGCATATCCGCCAGTGCCGCGTTTTCCGCCCCGGTCGCTTCGAAAAGCGACGGAATGACGGTCAGGCTGACATGAGCGGGCAGGTCAGGAAACAGATCGGCGCGGGCACAGAAAATGCGTACCGGGCGCGTATCGGGCAGAGCGTTGATGATCGCGAGACAGCGCTCCGCATGACCGCGACCCTGGTGATGCACGAAATAACCAATAGGGCGCGTCATGCGGACCATCCTGACAGTTGCGGCTGGGTTGCGCTGTCAATCAGCTGGGAGAACGCTGGCAAGGGAAGAACCGATGGCGCGATGCTACCCGACGGCAAGACAGTAGTTGCAAGCCTGCGCGGGGCAGGACGTGCCATACGCTGACGGTGGCGTCCAAGCTTGCGGTAGAACGCGACAGAGTCTGCGGCATAGTTTTCCCAGCCCAGGAGCGCCTGATGTCTGGTGGCTGAGCCTGAAAGCCGTGCCCATAGTTCAGGCGACGACAGCAGATGGTTCAGGCTTTCCGTCAGGCTGTCTGATGAATCAGGGGAGAAAAGCAGGCCATGCCCCAGTCTGGCGATGATATCGACCGGACCACCCCGATTTGTGGCAAGGACGGGCAGTCCGACCGAGGCCGCTTCGAGCAGGGTAAGACCGAAGGGTTCGTGACGCGCCGGATTGACAAAAACGCCTCCTGTATGAGCCGCAAACCGGTAGAGGCTGGCAACATCATGCGCCTCATGAGCGGCAGGTAGCGCGAACTGCGCCTCCAGCCCCGCTGCATGACGGATATGATGCAGTTGTGCGATTACACCGGCTTCCTCCGTGCCGGGTTGCACACCGGCATGTTGCCCCGCGAGAATGACCAGATTGGCGCGCTCGCGCAGGCCAGGATCACTTGCATAGGCCTGAGCCAGGAGGACAAGGTTCTTCTTATCGACAGCGCGGGCGATTGCCAGAATGACGGGGCGATCAGGATGGGCCAGATGGCGGGCGATAAAGGTCCGTCCTTGCGCGGCGGGTGCGGGATCGAGCGTGGGGACGCCGGGTGTGATCTGGCGCAGACGTGAGCGGTTGAGCGCGACGCCGTAGCGGGGGATCTGGTGGCTCGCTTCATCGCGGGTTGAAACGATGATGCCATCGGCCTGAGCGATGGCGCTTCGCTCCATGGCGATACGTGCGTGCAAAGCCGGGCAGTTGCGCCCTCCCGCCTGCAATTTGTCGATGCCTAGTGCATGGGGTGTGTAGATGACGGGAATATTCAGCTTTTGCGCAAGAGCGAGACCAAGCTGGGCAGCATCGGCAAAATGCACATGAATAGCGTCGTAACGCTGGTCCGGGCGGCTGGCATGGCGCAGCAGGGCTTCAGTCAGGTCAGGAAGGTCCGCAAGAGCGGCATCTTTTTCGCGGTAAGGCGAGGCAGGAGCACCGATGCGCTGGATCGTGATCTTGTCCGAAACACATTCGATTTCCTGATCGTGAATCAGACCAAGCACTTCATTACGAAAACGTCTCGTAATGATTGTGATATGATCAACATCAGGACGGGCCGCCTGTGCATTGGCTGCCTCGAGCACATAAGCGATATGACCGCCCGTATCAGGCGTAATTCCGTAGGTAACCGGGGGCGCGCGAAGACAGCCACCCAGCGCAATGTGAAGTATATGCACGCGTCACCTCGCTCATGGGGCGATGTAACGTTTTCGGGAGAGAACGGGTTGCGCCGCTCAGGGACTCATTCATCGTCCTGGTCCTGCTTGTGGCGCTTGAGAGACTCTCGTTGAATCACGGGCGGTCATGCAAGCCGACTACGCATGGTTGCCGACACCAGTCCCACGCTGCAGGGCGTCCGGCGAGGATAGGGATGTGTATGCCCAAAGGAGTGGGCGACAGGCGTCATGGTTCGAGCCTGTCGCATCACGGAAAATCAGTCCCGGTTGATCAGGATATCAATTGGTGGGCGGCCATTGAGATAACCCAGCGAGAAAGTACCCGCCTCTGGCGCAATACCGTCATGCAGCAGGCTGCGCCAGGCGCCCTGAACAGGAAGCATCGTTTCGCTCAGGCCGCGATGGTGAATGCATAGTCCTTCATCGGGCGCCAGCTCCATTGTCAGCCGCGGCGCAATGATGAGGCATGAGCCTTCCATCGTTTGCCGCTGGAAGGCAATCACATGCTCTGCCAGAGGGCCGGTGGCACTGAGTGGCAGATAACGCCCAGAAGCAAAGAGATCCGTGTTCTCAAGGCGAAGAGCCAGAACGGTTTCGATCAATGCCTGCTTGATGCGGCCATTCTTCCACCCGGCGCTGCTTTGGGAAAAGGGCAGGGCTTCATCGAGCATTGCCCGATGGGCGGGATAATCGACGGGTCGGCGGTTATCCGGATCGACAAGGCTGAAATCCCAGGTTTCACGACCCTGATAAAGGTCAGGAACACCGGGGCTGGTCATGCGCAGCAAGGTTTGGGACAGGCTGTTGAGCGTGGCAGCCGGGCTGATGCGCTCGACATAGGATGACAGGCCTTTGCCAAAGTCTCCGGTCATGCAGCGATGGGCGAAATCCAGACAGGCTTTTTCATAGGCCTCGTCAGGATTGCTCCACCCGGTCTGGCTGCCGGCTTCACGCAGTGCCTTGGTCAGATAGGCGTCGATACGTTCGCTGTAATCGCTGAAACCAGCCTCATTTAGGGGCCAGGAAGAAATCAGCGTCTGGAAAATGAAATAGGCATCGGCCGATATGGGTGAGGGACCATGGGCAGTCTTTTCAAGGAACGCCTGACTTTGGTCCAGCCAGCGCCGCGCCGTTTCAGGCCAGTTGGCCGCGGGCTCACTGAGAACCATGAGCCGAGCCCGTCCATCTTCCCCGCGCTTGTGGTCATGCGTTGCGGTGGTAAGGAGTGCCTGGGGGTGGTTTGCCAGACGCTCGATGTTCATGCTGTGAAAGCTCTTCACAGGGGCTGCGAACCGATCGGGGCTGCAACCGACATCGTTACGCGAGAGAAGGCGGGCATAGCGATAGAACGCTGTATCCTCACCTGCCTTGGCCGTGAGAGGCGCTGTGAGATGCTCGAAGCGTTCGAGAATATCCTGCCGTTCCGTCGTGTCGATCCGGGCATCGGCAAGGTACTGGCAAATCTGGTCCAGTATCTCGTGCTGATAGACGGGCAAAATCTGCTGTGCTGCGAGACGTGCCCTGTCGATGGCGCGAAAATCGGCACCAGAATCACCACCATCGGCGAAATAGCTGCGATAGACCGGAAAGACGGTCAGAAGAGCGCGCAGGGCAACGCCAATGGCGTGCGGCGTAAGGTCACGACCCGACGGGAACTGCCCCGCAAGCCGCGCTGTCAGCGCCTCGAAATCGCCCACGAATGAAGTGTCGAGTTTTTCATGCCGGGCCCCGTGCTCGACGGTTTCAAAATCGGCCGGACCGTAAGCGGACCACAATTTGGTTAGTGGTGCCTCGCCACGTGGGTCATGAAGGGCAAGATCAACCTGCTCGAGAAAGTCGTAGCCAGTCGTCCCCGTGACCGGCCATTCCAGTGGCAGGATTTCGTTCTTCTGGAGGATCTTCTCGATGAAGAAAGGTGCCTGATCGCGCAGACCTTCCGGGCGTTCCCGCCGCAAGGTGTCCAGACGGGCGCGAAGTCTCGTGCAGTATTCCGCCGGGCGAGCGAGGCCATCGACATGATCCACGCGCAAGCCGTCGATCAGGCCTTCACGATAGAGCTCGAAGACGAGTTTATGCGCGTCATCAAACACGTCCTTGCGGTCCATACGCAGGGCAACGAGAGAGGTAACATCGAAAAAACGGCGCCAGTTGACCAGATCGCCTGCAACACGCCACCAGGCCAGACGGTAGTGCTGCACCTCAAGCAGGGCTTCCAGTCTCTCCCGCCCGCTCTTGCTGTCAGGGGTGATCAGCTCATTGAGTTTCGCAAGGGTCTCATCGGTCATGACCGATGCCCCTAAGCGTCCCGCTTCGGCAAGTAATGCGGCTTCGCTTTGTGCGGATAAAGGATAGAACTGATCGCCGTAATGGATGGCGAGATGGTTGGACGCCTCATGAAGCGCGATCTTCAGATCACCGCTCCTGATGGTGTCATCAAGGGGATCGCCGAGAAAAGGCAGCAACACCTTGTTGTGCAGCATCGGGTTGGCTGGTGACCAGTCGATGTCGAAATGCTGGGCATAGGCGCTGTCGCGCCCGTGGCGCAGGACATCCATCCACCAATGGTTGGCGCAGCCGACCCCCATATGGTTGGGGACAATATCAAGAATAAGCCCCATGCCCTGGTCACGCAGCGCTGCAACCAGATTCTTCAGCCCTTCAATACCGCCACGATCAGGGTCGATCGTGTGGCAATCGACCGTGTCATAGCCGTGCATGGAGCCGGGGGTGGAGGACAGGAGCGGCGATGCATAGACATGGCTGATCCCGAGCTTTCTGAAATATGGAACCAGCGGGACGGCGTCATTGAGGGTGAATTCACGATGAAATTGCAGCCGCAGGGTTGCTGTCAGAGGCAGATAGGTCATGCGCGTCACTCCAGTCCGGCCACTAGACTGCCGGGTGGCAGTTCTTCTACGGCGCGTCGCGCTGCCGAGCTATAAAGGAGCGTGGCAGGTTCGGAAATCTTGCAGGTTTCATGGTCCGAAAGATTGATGGCGATCGACAGGATTGATCCATCGTCGAGTTTCCAGCGCGCTATTACCGATTTTTCGCCTATCACGCTGGCATCGAGGCTGTGCACATTCGAGAGCCTTGGCACAAGAAAGCGCTTGCGCAGGGAAAGGAGACTGTGGGTGCGGTCAAGCCAGATACGCCCATCCAGCGTGGCGCGCTCATCACGATCCGGGCGCGACTGGTCGAAGGTCGAGAGCGCATTGGGGTCAGGGATGGTCTTGCGCTTTTCGGGATCCTGAAACGAGGCGAATTTGGCAAATTCCTTGCGTCTGCCCTCACGCACGGCGTCAGCCAGTTCATCATGAAAATCGCAGAAGAAGAGAAAGGGTGTGGTGCAGCCCCATTCCTCTCCCATGAACAGCATCGGGACCATCGGACACAGCAGCAAAAGAGCATAGGCCGCATGGAGGGCTTCGGGCGCTGCGAGTGAAATCAGACGCTCACCCATGGCACGGTTGCCGGTCTGGTCATGGTTTTGCAGGAACAGGATGAATTTGGTTGCGGGCAGGTCACCGCTCGGCATGCCGCGTTTCTTGCCCGAATACGGGTTCATCTCTCCCTGATAGGCAAATCCCTCATGCAGTACGCGGGCAAGTATGCGCGTGGGGTTATCGGCGAACATTTCATAATAACCCTCCTTCTCCCCCGTGAGCATGACATGCAGCACGTTATGGCCGTCATCATCCCATTGGGCGGTATACCCATCACGCAGGAGGCCTGCGTCGTTATTTTCGTTTTCGAGAATGAGATGCACGTAGCGACCGGGTTCGATTGTTTCGGTGACGCGCTTGCGCAGCTTGCCGAACCACGCATGGTCGGTAATGGCCGAGGCCGCATCGATGCGCACGCCGTCAAACCGGAATTCCATCAGCCAGTAGAGCACATTGTCGATGAAGAAATCGGCCACTTCGGGCTTGGCGAAGGCAATGCCAGTCCCCCAGGTGGAATTGTTATCGTGATCGAAAAATGCTTCGGCGTATTCGTGCAGAAAATTCCCGTCCGGGCCGAAATGGTTATACACCACATCCAGCAACACCATCATGCCTTTGGCATGAGCCGTGTCGATGAGCCGCTTCAGCGAGTCAGGGTCGCCATAGGCCTGCGTCGGGGCGTAGGGCAGGACACCATCATACCCCCAGTTGCGCGTCCCGCCGAAGCTGTTGACGGGCATGATCTCGATGGCCGTAATCCCCAGCGCCTTGAGTTCGTCCAGACGATCACGCACGCCATCAAAACCGCCGAGCAAGCCGGCATGGAGCTCGTAAATGACGGCTTCGACCCAAGGGCTGCCAGCCCAGTTCCGTGTTTTCCAGATATAGGAAGATGGGTCTGTCACCACGCTCGGACCATGCACGCCGTCCGGCTGACTACGGCTGGCCGGATCGGGAACGGCAAGATCGTCCCGTACGCGATAGCGATAGCGGGCACCTGACGGACATGACGTTGTCAGGGTGAATGTACCGTCAGGTTCGGCCTGCATGGGCAGGGGCGCCTGATTCTCCAGTTCGAGGCTGACGGCCTTGCATGACGGCGCCCAGAGCGCGAAACGTGTTGTTCCGTCACTCTGGGGGGTGGCACCAAAACGGGTCTGGTAGAGATACGCTTCTGGCATTGGTGCCTCCGGTTGGGGAAGGGTCAGCCGTGTTTCGGGACGAGATACAGAACGGCGAGAGGAGGAAGCGTCAGGACGAGTGAATGTTCCATGCCATGAGCAAATTCTTGCGACGCCATGACGGGATTGTCATGAACCACGCCAGAGCCACCCAGCTCGCTGCGGTCGGTATTGACGCGTTCGACCCACGCCCCCCCACATGGCACGCCGATGCGATACTCGTGGTGGACCACTGGCGTCATGTTGCACACGACGAGAACAGGGTTAGCCCCCGGGGCCTGCCGCAACCAGGCGAAAACCGTATTTTCGGTATCGTCTGCGATGATCCATCTGAAACCGTCATGGTGGTAATCATGAGCGCTAAGCGCCCGTTCCTCGCGATAGACCGCGTTCAATAGGCCGACCGTATCGTGCATACCCTTGCCAAGATGATCGTGCAGACGGTTCCAGGCGAGTTCACGGTCATTGTGCCACTCTTCCCACTGGGCGAGTTCACCCCCCATGAAGAGCAGCTTCTTGCCCGGATAGGCCCACATCAGGGCGTAATAGGCGCGCAGATTGGCATGTCGCCGCCAATCATCACCCGGCATGCGCGACAGAAGGGACCCTTTGCCATGCACGACCTCGTCGTGAGACAGCGGCAAAATGAAATGCTCGGTATAGGCATAGACCATGCCAAAGGTGAGGTCTGACCCATGATAGCGCCGCCATAGCGGGTCCTGCTGCATGTAGCGCAGCGTATCGTGCATCCACCCCATATTCCATTTGAAGCGAAAGCCCAGCCCACCGACCTCAGCAGGCGCAGTCACACCCGGCCAGGCCGTCGACTCCTCGGCAATTAGAGCAGCGTCATGGCAGTAATCGCGTATAATCCCGGAGAGCTCGCGCATGAAATTCACGGCCTCCAGATTTTCACGGCCGCCATAGACGTTGGGACGCCACTCGCCTTCCTTGCGGCTGTAATCGCGATAGAGCATGGAAGCCACTGCATCGACACGCAGGCCGTCGATGTGAAAATTTCTCAACCAGTAGAGCGCACTGCCGGTCAGGAAATTGCGAACCTCCGTGCGCCCGAAATTGTAAATGAGCGTATGCCAGTCCTGATGGTAGCCCTCCATCGGGTCAGAGTGCTCGTAAAGATGCGTGCCATCGAAAAGGGCCAGCCCGTGGGCATCTGCCGGAAAATGCGCCGGTACCCAGTCCATGATAACACCGAGCCCCGCCTGATGGCAGCGGTCCACAAACCGCGCAAATTCGGCGGGCGTGCCATGGCGCGAGGTTGGCGCATACATGCTGAGAGGCTGGTAACCCCACGAGCCTGAAAAGGGGTATTCCGTGATCGGCATGAGCTCGATATGGGTGAAGCCCAGCCCGGTCACGTAAGGAATGAGTTTGTCGCCCAGATCGTTCCAGCTTACATAGCCGGTCGGGCTGTTCAGGCGCTGCCATGATGGCACGTGTAGCTCATAAATCGAGATGGGTGCCTCGAGCGACTGCCGTGCCGCGCGCTGCGCCATCCACTCCTGATCCTGCCAGTCATGCTCGAGCGGTGGGGCAACGATCGAGGCTGTGGCCGGGGGGAGCTCGGCATAACGGGCATAGGGGTCTGCCTTGGCAGGCAGAATGACACCCCCTTGTGCCATGATCTCGAATTTGTAGCGCTCGCCAGATCCGATGCCCGGAACGAACAGCTCCCAGATGCCTGCGCTGTGGCGCAGGCGCATGGCATGACGACGCCCATCCCAGATGTTGAAATCACCGATGACCGACACGCGATGGGCATTGGGTGCCCACACGCTGAAGCGCACACCCGATACACCATCGATCTCACAGATATGGGCGCCCATGATCCGGTCGATGTCGCGATGATTGCCTTCCGCGAAAAGATAGAGATCAAGATCGCCAATCAATGTGCCGAAGCTGTACGGGTCGTGCGTTTCCTGCCAGCCATCTGCCCACAGAATGCGCAGGCTATAGCGTGTGGAGGTCGCCGCTATGGTTGCCTTGTAGATGCCGCGCTCATCGATGCGGTCCATTTTCTTTTCGAGCGGGGGCTTGTTCTTGCGTTCAGCAAGCAGCCTGACCTCGACGGCGTCCGGGTAGAACACGCGTACGACGCCACTGCGTCCTTCGCGATGGCGGCCGAGATATGAGAAGGGATCATGAGCGCGCCCTTCGACGATTTCATCGATCAGGGATTGTTCCTGAGGCTTGATGGCCTTGATGGCGGCCTGCGTGGTTTCTGTTTCAGTCATGGAAAAAACGATCTCGCCTCAGGGAATTGCGCAAGCGGGTGGGTGCGCGGGCCATGAGGTCCGCGCGTCATCAGGAGCGTGATACGGGGTGGTGCGGTCAGGCACTGGTCCCGAAACGGGGCAGATCAGTGCGACCCAAACCAGGGTTGCGCGGGCGGCTCTGCGGCATTCTGGCCGTGCGGTTGAAGGATGTGTTGGGCGCAAGAGGGATGCCCACATCGCTCAGTCGCGGCGCAATTTCGCTCTCACCGATCAGGCGGGCAGGTGCGCGACCGGCCATCTCGAGAAGCAGGCGCGCGTAATGGGCCGCCTTCCCATGCCATGAAACATCGTGCAGTGACCCATTGCGCTGCAAGCGGGCCCAGACCGATTTCTGTCGATAGAGCCTCTGCGCATGACGGATAGCGCGGTACAGCGCATCGCCCTGGGTCGGGGAGAACAGGATGCCGTTAGCCACACCTTCTTCGATGGCGGCGGCATTGGCGTCCACAATGGTATCGGTCAGACCACCTACACGGGCAGCGATTGGCACGGACCCGTAACGGAGGGCGTGAAGCTGCGTCAGGCCGCAGGGCTCGAACCGCGAGGGTATGAGTGAGGCATCGACCGCAGAATGCAGGCGGTGACCGAGCACTTCATCGTAACGCAGATGACAGACCAGATGACGCGGGTAACGCAGCTGAAGCGACCGGAAAGCCTGCATGATGTCGTTATCGCCCACACCCACGACGGCGAGCTGGATATTGGCCTGAAAAAGGCGTGGCGCGATTTCGGCCAGGATATCTACGCCCTTCTGGCGGGTCAGACGGCTCACGATACCGAGCAGCATGGCATTTGGATCCTGCGGGAGGCCAAATTCTGCCTGGAAAACACGCTTGTTCGCACGGCGGCCCGCGATGTCACCCACGGCATAAGGGAAGATCACCGCAGGGTCAGTCAATGAGTTCCAGTCGTGGAGATCGATGCCGTTGAGAATACCATGCAGGTCATTCGCCCGCGTGCTGAGCAGACCCTCGAGACCCATGCCGTTTTCGGCCGTCTGGATCTCCTCTGCATAGGTAGGTGATACGGTGATGAGCTTGTCTGCAAGCTGCAAACCCGCCTTGAGATACCCGAGCTTGCCGTAGAACTCGACACCATCGACCGAGAATGCCTTATCGGGCAGTCCGATGCGTGAAAGAAGGTCGCGCGGAAAGAGGCCCTGAAACGCCATGTTGTGGATGACATGGGCAACCGGGGGCGCTGGCAGGTTGTCGTAGCGCAGATAGGCGCTCACGAGCCCGGCCTGCCAGTCATGGGTCATGACAACGTCTGGCTGCCAGTTTGCGAGGCAACCCTGCGCAATGCAGGCTGCCACGCGGGAAAGCACCGCGAAGCGCATGTCGTTGTCAGGCCAGTCTCGCCCGTCAGGCCCCAGATAGGGACCGCCTATGCGGTCATAGAGGTCACTCGACTCAATCGCGTAGAGATGATGCCCGTGAGCCATTCCTTCCCACAGGGTAACCCGATAGCCAAGCATGTCATGAAATACATAGACCTGCGTTCTCTGGGTCAGGGCTTTCATGACGGCCGGATAACCGGGAAGGATGGTGCGGGTGCGCACCCCGTGATGACGCAGGGCTATTGGCAACGAAGCGGCGACGTCCCCCAGCCCGCCCGTTTTGACAAAGGGAAACATTTCCGCCGTCACGGAAAGCAGCTGCAAATCCGTCGGAAGCGCAACGATCTGGTCTGAGGGCATGGCGGGCCTCGTTTTAGGAATCGGAAAAGAAATTGCAGAGCCTTTTAGGATGCTAATACTTATGAAACGCTTCGCATCTGAAATCGTTAATCGCTCGCGTTTATGTTATCAGCCCTTTCCTGTTTCGTAGCGTTAGGCCCCTCGAACCCGGTTGCAGATAGGAAACACGCCAGTCTGTCGGGTCAGGATGGAAAGAAACTCATGAGTGATTCTTTTGCGAAACGCCTGAAAGAAGGAAGCCCGGCCGAGAGAGGCGCCGTCTATGACGGGAAGGGCGTCAATTTTGCAGTATTCTCCGCCAATGCCGAGGCGGTTGAGATCTGTCTATTCGATCAGAACGGCGAGAAGGAGACCGACCGGATCCGTCTCCCGGAATATACGGACCAGGTATTTCATGGCTGGGTGCCCGACCTCCGTCCGGGGCAGCTATACGGGCTGCGTGTTCATGGCCCTTACGAGCCCGATGCAGGGCATCGTTTCAATCCGAACAAGCTTCTGCTTGACCCTTATGCCCGTGAGCATTTTGGGGAAATCGAGTGGAATCCCGCGCTCTTCGGCTATCAGATTGGCCATGCCGATAAGGATCTGAGCTTTGACGAGCGCGACAGCGCAGCATTCATTCCGAAATGCGTGATTACCGATCCTACGGCGCAAAACCTGCGTCCTTTGGGCACGCGTTGGTCCGAGACGGTGGTTTATGAGACTCACGTCCGAGGTTACACCCTTAATCATCCCCGGGTTCCGCGTCGCCTTCGGGGCACTTATGCAGGGCTGGCAAACCGCCATGTGATCGAACATCTGAAATCGCTTGGCATCACCACGATTGAGTTGCTGCCGATCCAGAGCTTCGTTGCAGACGAGTATCTGGTGAACAAAGGCCTCACAAATTACTGGGGCTATAACACGATCGGCTTCTTCGCTCCCGACACGCGCTATGCTGCAGATCAGGATGATGCCCTGACCGAAGTGCGCCGCATGGTCGCCGCCTATCATGAGGCGGGCATCGAGGTGGTCATGGATGTGGTTTACAACCACACGGCAGAAGGGAATGAACTCGGTCCGACCCTCTCCTTCAAGGGCCTCGACAACGCGACCTATTACAGGCTTATGCCTGACAACAAGAGATTCTATATTAATGATACCGGTACAGGAAATACGTTCAACCTGACAAAAACTGCCTCATTGCAGTTCGTTGTTGATAGTCTGCGCTACTGGGCCAATGAGATTGGTGTAGATGGCTTCCGCTTCGATCTCGGCACCATCCTCGCGCGCGAGGTCGACGGGTTCGATAGCCAGTCGGGCTTCCTGCGCATCTGCCAGCAGGATCCGACCCTTACCCACCTGAAAATGATTGCCGAGCCTTGGGATATTGGACCCGGTGGGTATCAGGTTGGACAGTTTCCGCCCGGATGGGCTGAATGGAATGACAAATTCCGCGATACCGTGCGCGACTTCTGGCGTGGCGAGGCCAAGGCTGATGTATTGGCGCCGCGCCTGCTTGGCAGCCCCGACCTGTTCAATCATCTGGGCCGTCAGGCCTGGGCCAGCGTAAATTTCCTGACGGCTCATGATGGTTTCACACTATGGGATAGCGTCTCGTATAATGAAAAGCACAACGAGGCGAACGGCGAGGATGGCAAGGACGGTACGTCGGACAACCGGTCATGTAATTACGGTGTGGAAGGTGAGACGGACGACGCTGCCATCAACGAAGTACGTTGGCGCCAATGCCGCAACATGATGGCCACGCTTGCGTTTTCCCAAGGCACGCCCATGATCGTCGCCGGTGACGAATTCGGTAGAACCCAGGGCGGCAACAACAATGCCTACTGCCAGAATAACGATATCTCCTGGGTTGACTGGCGTATCAGTGAAGGGGGCGCACGCCTCTCCAAATTCACAACACGCCTTCTCGCACTGCGTCGTCGCTTCCCGATCCTGCGACGCGCTCGCTTTCTGACTGAGGCCTATAATCCTGAACTGGATGTGAAAGAACTGACGTGGGTGAGCGCGTCAGGTGGCGACATGCAGCAGGATGAATGGTCGCTGGCGCAGTGCTTTGGGCTCATGCTTGACGGCCGGGCCCAGCCCAGCGGTATCATGCGTCGCGGTGCCGATGCCACGCTTCTGCTCATTCTCAACAGCTGGCACGATGTCGTGGAATTCACGCTGCCCAAGGCAGAAGGTGATGAGTGGAAGCTGCTGCTGGATACCAACCGGCCAGATGATGGCGAGGCGCTGGAATCCGAATTGTTTGCACAGGAGCAGGTTTATACAGTGACAGGGCGTTCGGTGCTTCTTTTTGAACTGATCACCAAGTCTGAGGCCAACTAATCCCCTCTCTTCAGGCCCAACGATTGACGATGAGCACCGCACTTTACGCGTCCAGCTCATCGTCAGCGGGCTGCCTGATCCGACCGGGATTTTCCCACGGTCCCGGCCTTTTCTCAGCGTCTTTCGGGTCGATGATTGCCCTTCGGGGGCCGTAGCATCACACAGGCATGTCACGGTTATCGGCGATAGCCTCCATAGAGAGATAGGAGGTGACGGTGTCCAGCTCCACCTTACTGATGAGCATCTGATAGATGCGGTCGAACGCGTTCATGTCCTTGGCGACAACCTTGAGCATGTAGTCGTAATCACCCGCCAGACGGTGGAAATCCACGATGTTAGGTATGGCCAGAACGGCCTCGCGAAACTGGCTCAGCCATTCGCGTGAGTGGTAGCGGGTGCGTACCATGACGAAGACCGTCACACCCAGCCCTATGGCCGTTTGCGACAGGCGGACGGTTTCTCCCTCGATCACGCCGCTGGCTCTGAGCGCATTTAGCCGGCGCCAGCAGGCATTCTGCGACAACCCGACTTTCTCGGCCAGACCCCGCTGGGAAAGCGATGAATCCTGTTGGAGGGCTCGGACGATGGCGCGGTCTATTTGATCCATGAAATTGAGAAAAACAGATCATTTGATAGAAAGAAAGCGTAATCTGCGATGAAATAGGGTGAGTTCTCCACCATTCCATCGCTCTATCCTGTGCTCATCCGACCACAGGAGCCTTATGCCATGCTGAACCCCGATACCTGCCTCGATGATTTTGCCGTTTCGCTGAAGGGCGAAGAGGGGCTGGCAGGGCTTCGCAAAGGGGTCATTGGTGAGGGCGTGCCTGTGCCGGGGCCCTTTGGCGATCATCCGCTGCTCTATGCCGATTACGTGGCCTCGGGGCGCGCGCTTCAGCAGGTTGAAAGCTTCGTCCTCACGCAGGTTCTGCCTTACTATGCCAATAGTCATACCCAGGCGTCCTATTGCGGGCGCATGATGACAAGGCTGCGTGCCTCGGCGCGCGCTCATATCGCCCGGCTCTGCAAGGCAACGGAGGCGTACAGCGTTGTTTTCACCGGCTCAGGTGCGACGTCAGGCATCAACCGTCTCGTCAGCCTTATGGGCGTTACACAGGCCGTCGCTGAAGGCAGAAAACCGCTCGTTCTGATCGGGCCGTACGAGCATCACTCCAACATTCTCCCGTGGCGCGAAAGCAGGGCGGAAATCATCGAGATTGGCGAGGCCGTGCAGGGCGGGCCTGATGTGGCAGAGCTCGCCCGCGTGCTGGAAGCCCTCACCCCGGGTCGGCTGGTGGTGGCGGCCTTTTCCGCAGCCTCGAATGTGACCGGCATCCTGACCGATGTCGCGGCCATCACGACCCTGCTCAATGCGCATGGCGCGCGTTCGGTCTGGGACTATGCAGGCGGTGGGCCGTATCTTGCCATCGATATGGCAGCGGGCACGCCTGCCCAGATCGATGCGGTGGTTGTATCGCCCCACAAATTCGTCGGCGGACCCGGCGCTTCAGGCGTGATGATCGTTCGTGACGCCGCTGTGGCCATCACACGCCCGAGCCTGCCCGGTGGTGGAACGGTGCGTTTTGTCTCGCCCTGGGGCCATGATTACTCCGATCGCGTGAGCGACCGTGAGGAAGCGGGCACACCCAATGTGGTGGGCGATATCCGTGCGGCGCTGGCATTTCTTGTGAAGGACGCCATCGGTCAGGATTTCATGGATGAACGTCATGCCGAACTGCGCGCGCGGGCGTTGAAGGCCTGGGGCGAGGTGGCAGAGATCGAACTGATCGGCGCCTCAGCCGACAAGCCGGCTTTGCCCATTTTCTCCATGCGCATCCGCGATCATCAGCGCGGCGGTCATATCCATCAGCAGCTTTTCACCCGCTTGTTGTCCGATTGCTACGGTATTCAGGCTCGTGGCGGCTGTGCCTGCGCCGGGCCCTATGCGCATCGACTGCTGTCCATCGATGAGCCTGCCTCGGCAATCCTGCGCCGCGAGATCCTGTCGGGTCACGAAATCGAAAAGCCCGGCTGGACCCGGCTGAACTTCAGCGTTCTGATGAGTGACGAAAAGGTGGATCGGGTCATCAACGCAGTGGCGACGCTTGCGCGACAGCCATACCCGATGGCCGATATCTATCGCTGTGACGAGCAGACAGCCCGCTTCGAAGCGCTCTCAGCCTGAAGGGCAACCTCTGCGGGGGCGCATAAGGCAAACCCTGTGTTCCGCCAGGCTCTGGCCCGGCGGGATGGTCGTCAGGATATCAGGCGTCCTCTTCGGTCTCGTTCTGGGCAATCTGAAAGGCCCCGGCATTGAGCTTCGAGGCGGCATGGTGCCCCAGCGATACCGCGCCAAGGCAGAGCACGGCTGAAAGAATGATGTTGAGCATGGCGCGGCCCCATGCATCGGCACGCATCAGATCCAGTGTCTGGAGGCTGAATGACGAGAAGGTGGTGTACCCTCCGCAAATCCCGACCATGACAAAGAGCCGCATGTTTTCCGAAACCGGAAAGCGGCCATGGGCGAGCGTCAGCGTGCCGAAAAAACCGATGACGAACGACCCGACCGTATTGATGGCCAGGATCGTGCCCCACGGCATGGAGCGGCTATAGGGCGCGGTCGCGACAGAGACGAGATAGCGCCCCAGCGTGCCAAGGGCCCCGCCGAGCATGACGAAAAGACAGGCGGTGAAGGACATGAGGGGGAATAGCTCCGGTCTGGTTCGTCGAGATCACCGCCTTATCATAGGGTGGCCGAGGCTTACAGGGCTGTCTCGCGCGGCATGACCTTCCTGAGCCGGTACAGGCCCAGGGTCTCGATGCTTGCCCCTGCGCCCGTCGCCTCAAGCTTGAGGAAGCTGAGCGGGTTGGCCGGAAAGAGCAGTGCGGTTCCCACAGAATGGCCACCATTGGCGAAGACCTCAAGTGTGCAGGCATCAAGCACCAGACGTATGTCGAAATGGCGGTCATCGGCATTGAGAGGGGTCGAGAACTGCCCGGTAAAGAAAGGCTGCTTGAAACCGTTGAGATCGGCTCGGTCAATCCAGAGCTGACCGCTGAAGGCGTCAAAACCAATGGTCAGGTTTTCGCCCATATCATTGCCGAACACGATAACGAACCGGCCTGTGCGCCCCTTGTCCCCAAGCGGCAGATTGGGGGGCATCTGGTCAACGGTCGCACTCAGGACCAGTTCGAGCGCCACGCCTTGCGGGAGGGGCACCGAGGCACTGGCACCGGCGGCCAGACGCTGACAGGTGAAAGCGATGGGCGCTTCACGCAGCGTTTCCAGACCTCTCGGGGCCTGGGCGAGGCGCAGCCAGCCGGCTGAATCATGGCGCAGTGTCATGAGCCGGGGCAGGGTCATGCAGCCGCGCCAGCTTTGTGTCGGGAGTTCCTGACAGTACTGCCAGTTGCCCAGCCAGGCGATGGAGACGGCCTGCTTGCCCGGCATGTTCTGGTAACATTGAAGGGCATAGGCATCCTTGGCAAAATCCGTCAGCCCGATCACGGTGTCATCGGGGGTGAAGCGACTGCCATCGAAGCTGCCAACGAAATACTGGGTGATGCTGCCCCCCGTTGGCCCACCGGGATTGACCGAGATGAACAGAACCCAGCGTGACCCGCCGCCTTCAACGGGAATCTCGATCAGATTGGGGCATTCATAATCGACGCCATACAGACCGGACGGGCCGAAATCGCTGAGATGCACCCAGTGTCGGAGATCGATGGAGGCGTAGAATGCAATCTGATGCAGGCGTGACTTTGCAACCACCATGACCCATTGCCGGGTAGGTTCGTGAAAGATCACCTGCGGATCACGGAACGAGTTGCTGCCGATATCGAGCACCGGATTCTGGGCGATATCGCGAAAACTCTGTCCCCCGTCCTCACTGATCGCGAGATACTGCGACTGCTTCTTGGGCGTGGCGCGGGTGTAGAGGGCAACCAGTCCACCTTGCCCCTCCTTGAACAGCCCTGAGCTGTTCTGTGCGTCCAGCACGGCGCATCCGGTAAAGGCCTCGCCAGCAGGCGTTTCATTGAGCGCAATCGGCTGATCCTGCCATGAAAGCAGATCCTTGCTCGTCGCATGGCCCCAATGCACGTGACCGGCATAGGGGGCAAAGGGGTCATATTGATAATAGAGATGAAAAACCGACCCATCATGAATAAGCCCGTTGGGGTCGTTCATGAAACCGCTCTCGGGTGAGAAATGGATCGTGGGGCGATAGAAGGCATCGCTTTGCGTACGAATGACCGGATGGGCGGTGGCTCCTGGCTGATCGGCAGGGGAGGGATGCGAGGCGTTCGGCTCGGCCTTTCTTTCCTTGTCCGGTGCCTTGGGTGCCGCCACAGGGCCGGGCGCGGCCTGCGCCAGTGCCGCTCCCATCAGGCCACCTCCGGTCGCGACAAGCGAAGCGAGGGCCCGTCGGCGACTCAATCCGGGGAAAACGGGACGCTCGGTCATCAGAACTCTTTCTATTGGCATTGGAGGAAGGCCGAGGTGCCCCCCGATGGAAAATCAGCATAGGTCAGCCATGACCCAGCGCCAAACCGGGTCGCTGCGCAGTATCTCGGGTCAGTGCAGTGCCTGCTCACAGAGGGCCGCGTTGAGACCGAAAATCACGGAGTGGTGTTCTGCTCACGCAAGAAATCATCGGATTTTGTGAACGACAGATCTATTTCATGAGACGACGTCGTTATATCTAACAGTTCTGTCATGTTCGCGTATCGCTGGAGCATGTCAGGACCTGCAAGGAATGACGATATGGCACAGGCACTGGTTCTCGAAGAGCGTGGCAAACTGTCGCTGCGGGACATTGCCCTAGATGACACGCTTGGCCCTGATGATGTGCGTATTGCCATCCATACAGTCGGGATCTGCGGGAGCGATGTGCATTACTATACGCATGGTGCCATCGGGCCGTTTATCGTGCGCGAGCCCATGGTGCTCGGGCATGAGGCCTCGGGGACCATCACCGCGCTGGGCAGCCGCGTCTCGGGGCTGAAAATCGGTGACCGTGTGTGCATGGAGCCGGGCATTCCTGACCCGCAATCGCGTGCCTCCCGTCTGGGGCAGTATAATATCGACCCTGCCGTGCGCTTCTGGGCAACCCCACCTGTGCATGGTTGCCTGACCGACTCTGTCGTGCATCCGGCGGCTTACACCTACAAACTGCCTGATCGCGTGAGCTTTGCTGAAGGGGCGATGGTCGAGCCGCTGGCGGTCGGGGTTCATGCCTGCGTCAAGGCGCGCCTGCAGCCCGGCGACGTCTGTCTTGTTACAGGAGCAGGGCCGATTGGGATCATGACAGCGCTTGCGGCGCTGGCCTCCGGGGCAAGCCAGGTTTTCATCAGCGATTTCTCGGCCCCCAAACTCACTATCGCCGGGGCTTATCCCAATATTGTGCCGATCAATCTGGCAGAAGGGAAAGCAGCAGAGCGCATTGCCTTGCATTGCGGCGAGGGCTGGGGGGTTGATGTCACGTTCGAAGCGAGCGGTTTCGAAAGCGCCTATGACGATGCGATAGCCTGCACGCGCCCCGGTGGCCGTCTCGTTCTGGTCGGCATGCCGCCGCGCAAGGTCGCTTTCGATATCGTGGCGGCTCAGGCGAAGGAGCTGAGCATGGAGACGATCTTCCGCTATGCCCATGTCTATGATCGCGCGATTGCCCTGATTGCCTCGGGCAGTATCGACCTCAAGCCGCTTGTCTCCGGTACTTATCCCTTCGGTGATGCCATCGCCGCCTTTGAGCGTGCGGCAGAGGGGCGCGCCGAGGATGTCAAATTGCAGATCACGCTCTGACGCGCCGCCATTTCCCCTGAGCGAGACAACAACGTGCTGTCTTCTGCGCATAATCCGAGAGTACCGAAACGACCATCGGGTGGCGTTGGGCGTGGGGCCGTCAATCCGGCCGTGCTCGAACTGATCCCGGAGCGGAAATCGTTCAGTTTCCGCTGGCATCAGCACGATTATCCGGCGGCGATTGCCCGCTGGAACCATCACCCGGAATATGAGCTGCATCTGATCACGTGCGGGACCGGCAGGGCAATGATCGGTGATCATATCGGCCCCTTCCAAGCCGGTCAGCTGGTGCTTGTCGGCCCCGATCTGCCTCATGCGTGGTTCAGCCCGCTTGCAGAGGGGGAGGTGCTGAAAGGCCGTGATGTGGTGCTTCAGTTCAGCCAGAGCTGGATAGAAGGGCTGATCGCTCTCTGCCCTGAACTTGCAGGCCTGACACGTCTGCTGGTTGATGCCCGCTACGGCGTTGAGTTTACGGGCGCGCAGGCCCTCGCCAACGGTCTGGCGCTCAGAAATCTTGGTAGCCCAGTTGGGGAGTGCATGGGCGAGCAGCCTTGCACGCCGGATTGTTTAACCGATGACACGATGAAGCGTGCTGCCGCTGATCGCGGTGTGCGTCTGGCTAATTGCATCGCCCTGATGGCGCGTCTTGCGGCTTCCCCCTGGAGGCGTCTTTCCGGCAATTGCCAGAAAATGCAGGGTTCCCTCGCACAGGGGGGCTCGGGCACCGTCAGGATCAACCAGCTGGTTCGTACGCTTTTATCTGCCGATCCGGCAACGCTGCGCCATGAGGATATTGCCGCCTCTTTAGGCATGACGGCATCGGGTTTCTCGCGCCAGTTTCGCGCGGTCACCGGTGAGACATTCATGAGTTTTGTGCAGCGTTTGCGCATCGATCATGCCTGCCATCTTCTAAGCACCACACATGATGCCATCACGGTGGTCTGTCTAAAGGCCGGTTTTGGCAATCTCTCGAATTTCAACCGGGTTTTCCTGAGCTTGCGTGGCTGCACACCGCGACAGTTCCGGCACCACTCGCACCAGATTACCGCCCCCTGTTTTCCCGGGTGCCACATGGCGCCCCTTCCGGAAGGATCGACCCTGTCATGAACGCTCTCTCGAACCGCTTTTCACTCGAAGGAAAGATTGCCGTCGTGACCGGTGCCTCACGCGGCCTGGGGGTCACGATCTGTGAGACCCTGAGCGCAGCTGGCGCCGATATCGTGGCTGTGGCGCGGGACGAGGCTCTGCTGGAAGAAACACGAACCCGCGTAACGGCGAATGGACGTGAATGTCTGGCTCTGGCCGCAGATCTTCTGGATGCCGAGGCCGCCGAGGCAGTAACGGCCCGGATCAAATCGACGCTGGGTGACGCGACGATCCTGGTCAATAACGCGGGCATGAGCATCCCGCGCTCGCTGACCGAGCAGAGCGTTGAGGAATGGGATTCCATCCTGAACCTCAACCTGCGTGCGCCCTGGCTTATGGCCCGTGCGCTTGCACCTGGCATGATTGCCGCCAAGGCAGGCAAGATCATCAATATCAGCTCGATGGCCAGCGGTGTGGCGCTCGTCGATCATGGTCCCTATGTCGCGTCGAAAGCCGGGTTGAACGGCCTGACCAAGGTGATGACCGCTGAATGGGCCCAGCATAACATCCAGGCCAATGCGGTCTGTCCTACCGTGGTCTGGACGCCCATGGGCGAGCGCGTATGGGGGGAGGGGGACAAGCTTCAGCGTTTCCTGGAAAAAATCCCCGCAGGTCGTGTGGCCACGCCGCAGGAAGTGGCCGATCTGGTGCTTTATCTTGCCGCGCCCGCCTCAGGCATGATCAACGGGCAGGAGATCTTTGTCGATGGCGGTTATACCGCGCTGTAAGAGGTGTCACAGGGCCCGTTATCACCCCCATGGGAGAAACGGGTCCGGCATATCGGCATAAAGACCGGGATCGAAAGCGCCTGTATCGGGCGGTGTGATCAGGCACGCGTCAAGCGCCTGACGCAAGGCGGCCTCGTTCAGGTTGGCACCGATAAAAACGAGCTCCTGTCTGCGGTCACCATAGCAATGGTCCCATAGCGCATCGAGTGTTTGCCGCCATTCGGGGTCGGTCGGCCAGTCTGCCGCAGGGATACTTGCCCACCAGCGCCCGGCGGCCTGATTGCGCGCCAGCGAGCCGGCAATGCTCAGCTCTCCCACCCAGTCGGGGCGGGTCGCCAGCCAGAAATACCCCTTGGCGCGCACAAGCCCCGGCCATGAGCGGGCGATCAGTGAGGCGAAGGCTTCTGGCTCGAATGGTCGCTGGGCGCGATAGACGAAGCTGGTCACACCATAGGCCTCAGTCTCCGGCGCATGCATGTGCGGGTGATAGAGTTCCTGAAACCAGCGGGCATGGCGATGGGCCCGCTCGAAATCGAAAAGGCCGGTATCAAGCACCTCCCGCGAGGCAAGACGGCTCTCCGAGGTTTCGATCACCCGGGCCTCGCTATTGAGGGCGTTGATGATGGAGCGTGCGACCCGGCGCTGTGCCTCGCTTGCCGTATCGATCTTGTTGAGCACAATGACGTCGGCAAATTCGATCTGCTCCGTCAGGAGATCGACAAGGCTGCGATGGTCATCCTCGCCAGCGCTCTCACCCCGCTCATGCAGGAAATCGGTGGAGGAGAAGTCATTGAGCAGATTGACCGCATCGACCACCGTCACCATCGTATCGAGCCGCGCCACGTCGCTCAGACTATGCCCTGCCTCGTCACGAAACTCGAATGTGGCGGCAATGGGCATAGGCTCTGCAATGCCTGTTGACTCAATCAGCAGGTAGTCAAAGCGATCAAGGGCGGCAATGCGGCTGATTTCCGTCAAAAGGTCATCGCGAAGCGTGCAGCAGATGCAGCCATTGGTCATCTCAACGAGGTTTTCCTCTGCACGCGTCAGATCGGCATGGCCCGCGCGAATGAGTGCGGAATCGATATTCACCTCACTCATGTCATTGACGATCACCGCTATCCGCAAGCCTTCGCGGTTATGCAGCAGATGGTTCATCAGCGTGGTTTTCCCTGCGCCGAGATACCCTGAGAGTATGGTCACCGGCAGGCGCGTGTCACGGTCTCCCTTGTTGGTGGCGAGGGTTTCGGCGGTCTCGCCGGACAGATGAGCGGGGGAAGGGCTGGATGAATCGGGCATGAGGCGCTCTGGGCAGGAAAACAGGGAAGGATTGAAATCTTTGCTGGATCTGTTATGTTATAACATAACTTACTCTGAGGGCCACCCATGATTGCTTCCTGCCCGACGCGACGCATCCTCGCCTTCCGTAAAAGCCCGCTGGCGGTCACACTCCCTTCCGGCGACCTGACGACGCTGCCACTGGGCTTGCACGCAGAGGTGCGCGATGCGGCCTATCGCTACCTCGCGACCCGCCCTGCCGTGATTGTGCTGCGCGGTACGTTCGACGAACTGGGAGCGAAGCTGGCCGATGCCATGCAGGGCACGTTCGACGCCTTGCGCGAGGATATCATGTCGCTTGTGTCGCTCTACGCCGATATGACGGGGCACTCTGTCATGCGGGTCAGGCTCGAGCGGATCGTGACGGATAGCTGCCGCAAATTCCATGTCGATCACCTCGCCTTGCGTCTGTTGCGCAGCTATGTCGGGCCGGGCGTGCAATGGACACGTGATGACGGCGCCCATATCGAGGATACCCCGCCCGGGGCGGTTGTCTTTCTGGCAGGGACGGCCCATCCCGACTGGTCCGATCAATGCACGGTGCGACATCGGTCTCCACCGATGACAGCGGCACAGCTTCAGGTCGGGGGGAGGCTTCTTCTGACGATTGACGAGACCGCGCTGGGGCATGACGGTCTGATCGATGCCTGCTGCGAAGAGGACCATGACACAGTTGATCGCGGCCTGCCCCCGCAGGACGGGCACGCGCCGGACGACGATGCGGGGTTGCATGTTCGCCATTGAGAGCTGGCCCGACGGGCAGGATATGCTGCACGGGATGGCTTCCCTGTCAGGCCAGGTTCCCCATGTCCGCGCCGGTAATCTGGAGGACACACTGGCAAGCCTGACCCGTCAGGATCTCGATATGGTCATCTGGACGCGCCAACCTCCACAGAGCTGGGTGGAGGCCATGAGAGAGGCCTTGCCGCCTCTGGAGCCGCTCTCGCTCACAGGAACGGTCGAACAGGTGATGCAGGCGGCTCAGGCTCTTGTTTCGGAGGAAGGATATCCGGATTTTCTGGCAGAGGACCTTGCCCATTGTGCGTCGCTTGCCGCGGCCCTCTCGGGATCGAACCGGATCAGTCTGGTTCTCACCACGGGCGTGGCCGGGGGGCAGCCTGAGCCGGGAGGGCGTCTGTCGCTGTTCTGCGCCTATGGTCATGATGAAGCCAGCTGGAATTCGGGCGAGCCTTTTACGGGCCCGCGCCTCACCCGGTTCGCGCCGTTCAGTCTGGCTTTCATGCCAGTCCGGGATGAAAGCCGGGTGAGGATCGATCTGGACAAGGCCTCGCTCGGCGTCGTGCTGTTCCTGCGTGCCGACTGAGGGCCCAGCGTCAGGGGTTGATCAGAGCGAGATCTTTCCCTGACGATGCAGTATCTGGATGCGGTCGGCGGTGCGCAGGGCAATGGCGGTGATGGTCAATGAGGGATTGACGCCCCCTGTGGTCGGGAAGATCGACCCGTCGCAGATCCACAGATTAGGGACATCCCAGCTGCGACAATCGGCATCGACCACCGATGTTTCTGCCGAAAACCCCATCCGTGCCGTTCCCGCCAGATGGTTGGTATCGTTTTCCTGACGCCAGATATCCTGTGCGCCGATGAGTTCGAGTGAGCGCTGCATTTCGCCCAGAGCGTGCTGGATCATGACCTTGTCGTTATCCTGCCAGCCATAGGTGATATGTGAGATGGGCAGGCCATACTGGTCTTTCTCATCAGCCAGCGTCACGTGGTTATTCATGCTGGGGAGCATTTCCCCTACCATTTTGAGGCCGACCTGATGGTTGTAATCCATCATTTTCTGGCGCAGCGCCTCGCCCCACATCCCGCGCGATGAGGACACGGCAGAGGACCATTCCAGCGGCAGGGGACCCTGGGCCATCCAGCAATACCCGCCAAAGAAATCCTTCTTGTCCTCATAGTTCCAGTGCTCGGTAATGGTGAGAGAGGGCGGCCCCTTGTTCCAGCGCACCGTCTCTTTCATCTTGCCATAAACAGCCTGATTGGACTGCACCATGAGGTTGCGCCCCACATAACCCGACCGATTGCCGAGCCCTTGCGGAAAGCGGTCTGTGGCCGAGTTGAGCAATAGCCGTGGTGTCTCGATGGCATAACCGGCAACGATGACCTGTTTCGCCTTCTGGAAATGCCACTTCCCTTCGCGATGATAATGCACACCGGTCGCGACACCCTGCGCGTTGGTCTCGATACGTCCCACCATGGCAAGATCACGTATCTCGGCACCGGCCTTCAGGGCACGGGGAATATAGGTCACAAGCTGGCTCTGCTTGGCGTTGGTCGAGCACCCGACACGACAGAAGCCACGATAGACGCAAGAGGGGGAGTCGCCGCGCGGCGCCGATACCGTAGCGAGAGGCGTTTCAGACCATTGATAGCCCATTGCCTCCGCACCACGCGCAAGCCACTCCGCCGCGCCGCCAATTTCATGCGCACGATAGGGATAGCGTGGCCGTTTCGGCCCCCAGGGATAGGAAATCGGCCCGGCTATGGCGAGGTCGCGTTCAGCCTTGTCGTAATACGACCACATCTCGCGCCAATCGAGCGGCCAGTCGACCGCATAGCCCAGCTTGGTGCGCGACTGGAACCATTCGGGCCTGAATCGTAATGAAACCATAGCGAAATGGACCGTCGAGCCGCCAACAGCCTTGCCGCTGTTATTGCTGCCCATCTTGATCGGATTTGCCCCGTCGATCAGCCGTTCATCGGTCCAGTAAAGCTGGCTCTGACTGGTCTCGTCAGAAGCAAAATCCTCAAGCGGCCTGAAATACGCACCTGCATCGAACCCGATGACCGAGTAACCCATCTCAGCCAGACGGGCGATGAGGGGACCGCCACCCGCCCCGGTGCCAATCACCACGAAATCCACCGGCTCATTCTGCGCATATTCGCGCATGGGCACCCATTCGCCCTTGCGAAAGACATCCGGCGCGCGGCCATTGATGGCGCGCGGTGTGAGCAAGGGATTATCGGACATGGCGGTTTTCCTTGCGCACTTTTTCGACCGCTTCGGGCGTGGCTTCGATCGCCTCCCAAGGGTCGCGGCGGTCATTCTGCATACGGACGTAGCCCCGTGGGCTCGCTGGACCGCCAAACCCGATCTCGCTCCAGGCGGTGGGATGGGCGTAATAGGCGGAGAGGATGTCGGTCAGTACATGCCCATTGAAGAAAAGCTGCATCTGCTCAGCGCTCCACCCGGCATGGCCCAGACGACCGGCCCCGGCTTCGCGCATCAGGTTTTCCTGATCGGCGGCGGATAGAAGGTGGAATGAGGCGTCGTGGCGTGCGCGGGCTTCGGCTTCGAATACCGCCAGGCCACTTTTCCATGTTTCGCGCTGGGGGGGCAGGGCTGCATCGCGAAAACCGGGGCGCTCATCCTTCAGCAGCTTCTGGTCAACATAGGCAGCGAGCGGAACGGGCGGGCGATCATTCGGCTGGGGCATAACCCTGTCGCACAGGGCGCAAAGCGTCAGCCATTCCGCGTGCTCCAGAAAGCGCGCCTCACGTGGTACAGCGAGTCGCTCGTCAATCACGCGGCGCGTTGCATCGTTCCATGAAGGACCAAGGCGCTTATTGAGCACATCATAACCCGGATAGCGCTCAGACATCGCGGTCGTCCTCCATCAGATCGAGCGCCGCGAGCCCGGCAAGCGCCAGTCCGGTGAAGGCGGGCGGGGCCGGAATAGGGGGGCCGTTGAGCAGGTTCTGTTGGATGTTGCGCCAGCCATCCATGTCACGCCCGACCCCGATCGCATGAAAAACGGTGCCGGACACACCCATGATGGCGGTAGCGCGCAGCCACCAGCGTGTCAGGCGGCGGTCCGTCCGGGCATCGCCCAGCGCGGCATGGGTGATGGCCACGGCAGCGGCAGGCGGCATGGCAACAGGCAGGACCATGAACGGGTCGTGGAAACTGCCGCGGAAGTGGAGCAACCCGGCCTCACCCGTTGTGCCGACCATGCCAGCGCCGGTAACCGCGCCGATGACGCGCCCCGCGGGCAGACCAAACAGTTTCGGCACGTCGCCCGGTTTTGTCTCGCGCACTCGTTCAGAGAAAAAACCGAGAAGGCCAGAGAGCCCTATGGCCATGGGCGCACCGAGCGGTGCCCCGTAAAAAAGGTTTTGCCAGATGAATCGTCCCGGCTTCTGAACGACATTCCAGAGGTGAAACCCTGTGCCTACCAGCCCCACGAGCCCTGTCAGAGCATAAACTCCGTCACGGACCAGATGCGCATGAGCGCGTCTATCCGCCGTACCATGCGCCGAGACGGCGAGGGCGAGGGCCGAGGTAACAAGGGGGGTGTACATTGCCTTGTTTGCAAAATCGCCCCGGTAGTGCTCGACGGCACTGTCGAAAAGAACCGAAGCGGCCAGCGTGCCGGCGGAACGGTTGAGGCGTCTCGCAGCGAGATTGGCACGATCCGCCGAGGGAGGCGGCTCTGCCGCAAGGGCGGGAAGGGCGGATTTTCGGCTCATGCGCCCGCCCCGCGTTGCGGCAGCGAAGGCCGCCGCTGTGAGCGCGCCGGTCAGGCAGAGGGCCCAGCCGACCGCGCCACGCGGGCCACTATAACGCGGCACTCAGGATTTCTTCGAAGGCAGGAACGTGGCCAGCATTTCCTTCGCTGACCCACGGATGACATCGAGCAGTTCAGGTTCGGTCGGCAGGGAAGAGAGGAAAGCCTTGGCCTGTTGCAGGGTGATGTGCGGTGGCAGGGGCGGCACGTCGGGATCGGTGCGGGCTTCGAGGATAACAGGTCGATCCGCGTTCAGGGCCTCTTCCCACGCACCGGCAATCTGATCGGGGTGATCGACGAGAATACCCTTGAGGTCGAGCAATTCGGCGTATTTGTGATACGGGAAATCTGGAATGGATTGCGTGGCGGTCGTCTTGCCCTCGCCAAGCTGGACGCGCTCTTCCCATGTCACCTGATTGAGGTCCTGGTTGTTGAGCACGAGAACGATCAGTTTAGGATTTTCCCATTGCTTCCAGTATTTGGAGATCGTGATCATCACGTTCAGGCCGTTCATCTGCATCGCCCCATCGCCCATACAGGCAATGACGGTCCGTTCAGGAAAGGCCATTTTCGCGGCGACCGCATAAGGTGTGCCAGCTCCAAGCGAGGCAAGGCCGCCCGAGAGCGAGGCCTTCATGCCACGACGGATTTTCAGATCCCGCGCAAACCAGTTGGCGACCGAGCCTGAATCGGCGGTGATGATCGCGTTTTCAGGCAAACGGGGTGACAATTCCCAGAATACGCGCTGCGGGTTGATCGGGTTGGCGTCCGTCATGGCGCGGGCTTCGAGTACCTTCCACCACGTCTCGACTTCCTTCTCGATTTTTTCGCGCCAGCTCCGGTCGCTCTTGCGCTGCAAAAGAGGGATCAGGGCGCGCAGTGTTGCAGCGCTGTCGCCTTGCAGGCAGACTTCCATCGGGTAACGCAGAGAGAGATTGGAGCCGTTGATGTCGATCTGGACGCCGCGTGCCTGACCCGGATTGGGCAGGAACTCGCTATAGGGATAGGCCGAGCCTACCATCAGGAAAGTGTCACATTCCTTCATCAGATCCCAGGACGGTTTGGTGCCGAGCAGGCCGAGTGAGCCGGTGACATAGGGTAGTTCGTCTGGCACGGCGGCCTTGCCCAGAAGCGCCTTGGCAATGCCGGCGCCGAGCAGGTCGGCAATCGCAATCAACTCATCCGTGGCTTCCAGCGCGCCTGCGCCAGCCAGAATGGCAACTTTTTTGCCGGAATTCAGAATCTCCGCGGCGGCTTGCAGGCCGTGCATCTCTGGCACGGGGCTGATGACCGTCTCGCCAATGCCGGTATGGGTAAAGCCATGCGCGACAGGCGCTTCCTTGTAAGGCAGCTCCTGCAGGTCGTTGGGGACGATCACGATGGTGGGGGCACGTTTGTCGCGGGCAATACGCACGGCGCGATCGATGGCGTGCCTCATCTGCGAAGGTTCGGTAACGGTAACGATATATTCCGAGCCGACATCCTTGCAGAGCGATTGCAGATCGACTTCCTGCTGGTAATTCGACCCGATACAGGTGCGCGCCTGTTGGCCCATGATGGCAACGACGCCCACATGATCGAGCTTGGCGTCGTAAAGCCCGTTGAGCAGGTGAATGGCACCCGGACCCGAGGTGGCAAAGCAAAGTCCGACCTGACCTGTGAATTTGGCATGGGCGGAAGCCATGAACGCCGCCATTTCCTCATGGCGCACCTGAACATATTCCACACGCCCGGCATCGATTTCGCGCTGAAGCGCCACATCGATCCCGCCTGCACCATCACCCGGATATCCATAGGCCCTTTTCAGGCCCCATTCCTGAAGGCGTTTCCACATGAATTCGCTGACATTCATGGACATGGCTCTGATGCTCCGGCGATTGGCTGTGTGCCAGAGCAACGTCGCGTCAAGCGGGAATGTTCATTTTCATACTTTGTAAAATTATTTTATATTCATGAACCGGAATGATCAGAATTCGCTGTTTCCTGCGTTATCCGATGCTGAAAACGGGATGAACCGGGATAGGATCAGCGTGGCGCGCGAGATGTCACTTTAACGTGACGACACTGCATATGCGCCAGAAGCCTCCGGCCCCGTTCCTGCTCCATTGCCATCGTATCCGCATGAACCTTCGGGAGATCTTTTCATGTCCATCACGGCCAAACGGCGTTTGAAAGATATCTATCAGCTTACCGATTTCGAGAAGGCCGTGAAACGCTATCTGCCCAAGGCTGTGTATGAGTATGTGCGCAATGGCGCTGGGTCGGAAATAACCCTTCGCCGCAACCGGGCCGTCTTCCAGCGCTATTTGTGGCGGCCCTATCGCCTGCGCGATGTGTCCAGTCTCAACACTAAAATTACCCTTCTGGGTGAGACCTATGACCAGCCTTTCGGGTTCGCCCCGACGGGTGGTGCCGCCATGACCCGTTATGACGCAGACCGTATCGAGGCATCGACCGCGCGTCGCCATAACCTTTTTTATGCGCTCTCTGCCAATTCGCTCACACCTCTTGAAGAGATCATACGCATCAATCCCAGGGCCTGGTTTGCGGCCTATCTGCCCAGCGATATGGGCATCATCGATGGCATGATCGATCGTGTGCAGCAGGCGGGCTATCCTGTTCTTCTCATTACCTGTGACGTGCCTGTACCCGCGCAACGTATTGCCGAGACACGGGCAGGCTATTCCATGCCAATCCGGCCCAATCTGCGCGCTACACTCGGTGGCATGGCGCATCCCGGGTGGACCTTCGGCACGCTGGGCCGCACGATCCTGCGCGATCGCAACCCGAAGATCGTGAACATCCGCCCCCAAGGTGGGCCGGGCCTCTTCTCCAATGAGATTGCCGCTGTCGGCGGGTCGCCTCACTTCACTTGGGACCATATCCGCCACATCCGGTCGCGCTGGAAAGGCAAGCTCGTGCTCAAGGGGCTGCTGCGTCCGGAAGATATTGCCGAAGCGGCCCGGATCGGGGCCGATGCGGTTGGCATCTCCGATCACGGTGCCCGTCTGCTCGACTCTACCATCGCTCCGCTTGAGGCTCTTGGCGAAATCAGGCAGGCAGCGGGCGATATGGCCGTGATTGTCGATAGCGGCTTTCGTTGTGGCGGTGATGTGCTCAAGGCCCTCACGCTCGGCGCCGATGCGGTCATGCTGGGGCGTCCGTTCCTTCAGGCCTGTGCGCTGGCGGGGAGTGCTGGGCTCGACAAGGCCATTTCCATTCTCAGCACCGAGATCAGCCGGGATCTGGCCCTGCTGGGTGTCACGGGTCTGGAGTCACTCGAGGAGGATCTGCTCAAGGATCTGGGCGATGTCCGTTTCGCCGAACAGGCGACGGAAAAAACCTGACCGATTGGGCAGAGGGGGTATCGGAACACGGGGCAGCTTGTGTCATGATCGCGCCCACCTCCCACCCCTGGCGTGAAAGACTGGGCTATGAATGCGACCGAACGCGGCATACGTGAGCAGTTCTCCTTCTGGCGGGCGCTGTCGTCTCCCGGTTCTTCGCCCGAGCCCGGTTTTGCCCATGTGGTGATTGGCTGTGGCACCTCGGTCCATATCGCTGACAGCATTGCCTGTGCGCTGAACGAGGCCGGGTTTGCCGCGCGCGCGGTGCCGGGCAATGAGTGGACGCGTCGTGCCTCATCCTATGTACCGGCCGGGACACCCACCCGTATGCTGGCGCTGTCGCGCAGTGGTGAGTCGACCGAGACCGTGGCAGCCGCCGCAGCGGGCCTCAGGGCAGGGCTCGATGTCTTAGGCGTTACCTGTGCGCCCGGCAGCGCCCTGACGCGCGTTTCGAGCGAATCCTTCGAGGCTGAGACCCATCCCGAGGAGGGGATCGTGATGACCGCCTCGGCCAGTCTGATGCTGATGACGGGCCTGCGCTATGCCGGGTTGTCCATTACGCCTGATACGATCGTCGCTGCCGAGGCCCTTCTGGAGGCTTCCGACCCGCATCTCGTTTCACTGATTCAGGGGCGCTCGCATTTCGTGTTTCTTGGCGGCGGCGCCTATTACGGCGTGGCCCGCGAGGGGGCGCTGAAGATGCAGGAAATGAGCCTTAGCCAGAGCGAGGCGCATCATCCGCTCGAATATCGTCATGGCCCGACCAGCCTGATCGATGAACATTCCTTTGTGGTCATGCTCTATCATCCTGATACCCGCGAAGAGGAAGAGCAGGTAGCGCGTGAGGTGATGGAGAAGGGAGCGGTCGTGCTTGGGCTTGGCGGTCTGGGTACGATTTCTCTCCCTGTGGGCGGCGATCATGGCGCGGGACCGCTGGTATGTCTGCCCGTGCTGCAACTTCTGGGCGAGTACGTGGCGCGCGCCAACGGGCTCGACACGCTGGCGCCGCGTCATCTGACCAAGGTCGTCACATTCGACGCCTGACCGGTTTATCCCGAGCAAGGTGCTCTTGGCCGGTGTTGCATCCGATGGGGCAGCCATCGAGCCACAGGTGGGGTCGTGCCTCAGGTGTGTCTGACACCGATGGCACGAGCCTATGGCAACCCGGACGGTCGCCAGACGCTGGGAGCGAGGAAAAATCGAATTCCTCGCCCAGACCTGCAGGAGCCGATCGATGCGCGCACCCATCGCCTACCACCCCGACATCGAGAAAAGCTCGACAGATGAAGGGGCCACTCACGGACAACTGCGTCGGACATTCCGGCGCATCATTACGGCGACGCATCGTGATATCGGCACGGCTTCTCGCGGGGTTCATGCCAAGAGCCATGCCCTGCTTGAAGGGACATTGCATGTGGCGGCCAATCTTCCGCCGGAGCTTGCACAAGGGCTTTTTGCGACACCCGGTGCCTATCGCCTGACGGCACGGCTTTCAGCCATACCGGGCGATCCGCTGCGCGATGCCGTTTCAGGGCCACGTGGCTTTGCCCTGAAAATTCATGACGTGCCCGGTCCGCTGCTGGAAGACAACAAGGGGGTGGCGGTACAGGACTTCCTGTTTGCCAACGGTGCCGTTTTCGGGGCACCCGATGCCAGGGGATTTCTTAAGAATCTGCGCGTGCTGGCGCTGACAACCGATCGGGCAGAGGGCGCCAAAGCGTGGCTTTCGCGCACGCTGCGCCTGATACAGCGTTTATTGACGCGCTTTGCCAGACCCAGTGCCACGCTTGCTGCGCTGGGTGGATTCACACCCACTCATCCGCTGGGCGACCGGTTTTACTCGCAGGTGCCGGTGCGTTTTGGTGATTATGTCGCGAAGCTCGATCTCGTACCTGAGTCAGAGAGCTTTCGTCGGCTGACGGGCCGTTTGATCGATATCGATCATGATCCGGTTGCGATACGCCGGGCGATCAGGCGCGTCATGGCGCAGGAAGGTGGGCGCTTTAGCCTGCGCGCGCAGCTTTGCCGCGATGAACAGCGGCAACCTGTCGAGAATGCCGCAACAGAGTGGAGCGAGGCTCTCAGCCCTTTCCACACTGTGGCAACGCTCGAACTCCCGCCACAGGATAGCTGGAACGAGGCGCGATCATACCAGATTGATGAATGTCTCTCGTTTTCACCCTGGCATGGGCTCGAGGCGCACAGACCGCTTGGCAATATCATGCGCGCCCGACGCGCGGCCTATCCTTTCTCCGCGGGATTGAGGTCCAGGCTGAACGGATGTCCGATGAAGTTCCTGCCGTGATAGATGGCTGCTTACACGCGTGTAGTCGAAACGTGCGTTAGGTGAGACTTTGTGCGGGCGATAGTGGAGGTTGTCTGGTATAAGTGCTTCGGTTATTGTTCTGCTGATTTTTACGACAAAACATTTCTTTCGTTTGATTGCGAAAAGTTCACTTTGTCATAAAACAGTCATTCAACTGACTTATTGGGTCGTTTATAGCATCGCGCATACGGTCCAGAGGCAAAGTCAGTCAAATTCATGCGCGCGCGTTCCCTTACTTCCCTGCTGCTTCTATGCGGCGTTGTCATGCCGGAATCCGGTCTTGCCGCGGGGCAATCAGATGACATCGCCGCCCTGCGCCGTGAAATGCTTGAAATGCGGGCGCAGATGCAGGGGCAGATCAGCGATCTGCGTCGCGAACTGGCGAAGGAACGCACGCTGCGCCGTCAGTCAGAGCTTGCGGAAAACAAGGCGGTATCTAACCGTCATGGTCGTGCCACCGGCGTTGTTGGAACACCCAGCCCTCATGATGTCGCTGATGCGCGACCGGGCTTGCATGCGAAATCCGCTCGGCCGCAGCCAATCCAGCCTCGTGACGATGCACCTGATGTTCGCACTGCATCAGCCGGGGCGGGCGGCGTTGTCGTGCAAACTGCTCGCACGGCTCAAACCTCGGCGTCTCCTTCCGGATCGGGGAGCGGGACCGTATCGCCCGGTTCTGTATCACCCGGTTCTGTATCACCCGGTCAGCCGACCAATGCTGGAGGGGAAGGCATACAGTTAGCTTCGGCCCGGTCACATGGGGAGGGCAAGCCCTCTGACCCACAGGTAGCTTATGATACCCATCTGATCCCGCCGCCCGATCATGGTCTGAACATGTCATTGGCCGATTTCCGCCGGGCCACGAAATCTGCTGAATCGGTCGATATCGGGGGGATACGGATCGGCTTTCCTGCCGGGCGTCCGACCATCGCATCCAGTGACGGGCTCTATGCCTTTTCGGTGGGGCTGGTCATGCATCTGGATATTGGCGGTTTTCCGTCAACGGGCGGTACGGCGCAGGGGCAGACCGGTCGTTTCCCCAAGATGAATGAAAATGCCCGTCGTCTGCGTCTGCCGCTGACATGGCGTTATGGCAATCTTCTGGCCAACCTCACGCCAGAATGGGGGCGCACGGTCGACGGGACGGCTGGGCTCTATGAGGCCAATATGGTCTATAGTGGCATTCACAATTCGCAGTTCACCTTCGGCTATTACCAGCCGCGCGTGACGATGCAGGATTCAGAATCGTCCAACGGCTTCATCCTGATGGAGCGTGCCTCGATTTCGGAAGTGGTGCGTCTGATTGCTGCTGGCGATACCCGTATGAGCCTTGGTGGGCGCACGCATGAAAAGCGCTGGTATCTCGGCGCTTATCTGACGGGTCAGACCTATGGTGATCGCACCAATGACCCCACAGTGTCCGACAGCCAGATGGGTGGTTTGCTGCGTGTGGCGGGTCGCCCGGTGGCGACACCCAATGTCGATCTTCACCTTGGCATGTCCTCCACCATGTCTTTCAAACGCAACCAGACATCGCAGGGGCGTGTCCTCTCGCTCAGCGATCGTCCTGAGACACGCCTGACCAATGAGCGTCTCGTTTCTACCGGGACCATCGCCGATATCGGCAAGGTCTGGGCGATCGGTCCGGAAATCGCCCTGCGCTACAAGGCCGCGCTCATCCAGGCGGAATATTATCATATCGGTGTCGACCGTACCGCGGCTGCAAGGGTCAAGGGTCCCGCGCCCAATCTCGGCTTTGACGGCTATTATGTTGCGGGCAGCTACACCCTGTTCGGACAGCCGCGGCGCTACAGCCCCAAGGATGCCGCGTTTTCGTCGCCCGCCCCGACAGAGGATTTCGATATCTGGAACAACAAATGGGGCGCGCTCGAACTGGTCGGACGCTGGAGTGTGCTCGATTTCAACAGCAATCTGCGCGGCGATGCGCCCGCCTCGGTAACGGGCGGGGTACGCGGTGGCACCCAAACCGTCTGGGCGGGCGGGCTGAACTGGTACATCAACCGGCATTATCGCATCCAGCTTCAATACAGTCACATCGATGCCACGCGCTCCCAGACGGTCGGCACAGTCAATAACAAGGGCCGTTCGATCAACGCTGTGGGCAGCCGTATCCAGGCCGCTTTCTGAGCCGATGCCCCAGTTCGGAACGACCCGGCGTCAGGGGCATCTCCCTCGGTCAGAAGGTCTTCAGCGTGGGGGGAGCGTATTGGCGATGCGGTCAGCCAGTTGCTCGAACAGTTTCCGCAGCAGGGCCGCCTTGGCCGCATCATCGGCCACACTGCCCTGCACGCGGAGACTGGCTCGGCCCTGACGCGCCGGGCGGGCGTCGTCGCCGGGCAGATCGGTCCATGAGGCGAGCAGAATAGCCTGACCCTGCCTGGTCAGATCCATACGCTCAATCGTGATGTTCAGGCGTGACTCTGGGGTTTCCAGAGGAGAATGGGCCGTGATCGTGCGTTGCGGCCAGTCTTGCGAAAGGCGCGCCACGATCAGATCGGTCGCCGATTGCGACAGGCGGCTGGCCCAGCGTCCGTTGCTGCTGCGTATCAATCGGCTGCCATCACGAACCAGGATATCCTGTGTATCCAGATAATCCGGCATGACGATACGCGGAACATAGACCACCGCCGTTCCCGTGCCTGCCGGTATGGCCGTGCCCGGATCCGGGGCAATTGTATAGAACTGTACGGGCGCCGAGGCACAGGCCGTCAGTAGGCCCAGAGCGATGGCCGGAATAAGCTGGCGCGTTTTCATTGGCGGCGTCCTGTCAGCAGAAGTTGCGGGTTGCGCTCCACATCATTGGCAAAGCCGCGCAACGCCGCAGCCGCCGAGGCAATATCGCGCAAGCTGGCATCCAGATTGGCGCGATCGATCGAGCGGGGTGAGGTCATGCCTTGCAGGTTCAACAGCGTCTTGTTGGCGGTCACCATGGTTTCACGGCTGTTTTGCAGCAGCAGACGCAATTCCTGCCCGCGAGCCGTCAATTGATCGGACCCAGTCGTGGCCAGCCGATCCACGCTGGCCAGGGTGCGCAGCAATTGCGGCTGAACGGCCGTGATCATGTCATGCGCGGCATCGAGTGTCGCGCGTGTGCTTTGCGAGGTCTGTTGCAGGCTGTCAGCAAGAGCCGGCAGACGCTCATCCAGCATCTCTGCCAGATGATGCATGATGGCGATCGTTGCTGCAGCGTCATCACTGAGCTTGCGCAACGGCAGGTGGGTGATGGTGTTGGTAATGGCCTGAATGGATGACTGGCGCGTCGGGATCTCGGTCTCGTTCGTGAGTTCGGGATGCAGGATTGCCGGCGTATCGGGCGAGATGTCTAGATCGATCTGCGACGTGCCCGTGACAAAGCTCTTGAGGTTCATCTCACCGCGCAGACCATGATCGACGAGGCTTTTCAGGCTAGGAAGATGGCCATGCTTCTGCCCGGCCACCAGAATATCGTCGCGTCGCAGCGTGACATAGACCGGGATGTAGGCCTCGCGGTTTTTCGGATCGTATTCGATGGCAATGCGATCGACCGCACCGACCTGAACGCCACGGAAATTGACCGGCGCACCCACAGAAAGACCGTTGGTTGACCCACGAAAAATCAGGACTGCCCGATCTGTATGGGTGAAGGGATGGAAATTGCCGAAAAAGACAAAGGCCGCCACCATGAGGGCCATACCACCCAGCACGAATGCGCCGACAAGGGCTTGCCTGTTCATGAGGGGGATCCTTCTTCGTTACGTTGCCGGTTCATGAAAGCATGGACCTGACTATCGTCGCAGTGATCGCGCAGAAAGCGCGGCGAGCCGTGGGCGATGGGTCTTTTGGTGATGGCATCGAGAAAAATGCCATCGTCTGCGATACTGAACAGACTGGGCAGTTCATGGCTCACGATGACGATGGTCGCACCCAGACCGTCACGCAGATTAAGGATGAGGTCATCCAGACGCGCTGATGTGATCGGATCGAGCCCCGCAGAGGGCTCGTCGAAAAACAGAATATCGGGATCGAGGGCCAGAGCGCGTGCAAGGCCGGCGCGCTTGCGCATGCCCCCGCTGATTTCCGACGGTGCCAGATCGATGGCGTCGAGCAGTCCCACCAGAGCGAGTTTGAGCTCCACCAGCCGTCTGATGGCCCGGGCATCGAGAGAGGTGAACATCTGCAAGGGCAGGGCGACATTCTCGCCCACAGTCATGGAGCTCCACAGGGCGCCGCTCTGGAAAAGCACGCCAAAGCGGTGATTGATCTGCGTGCGATCGGCATCCGTGCCTTTCCAGTAATCCCGCTCGCTAACCATGAAGTGGCCCGTCGTGGGACGCAGCAGGCCGATCATGCTTTTGAGCAGGGTGGATTTGCCGCAGCCCGAGCCGCCCATCACCGCGAAAATGCTGCCCCGCCGCACCGATAGGTCGATATGCGACTGAATGACTTTGGGGCCGAAAGCGAGAGTCACGTCCTGCATTGTCAGGATGGCGGGAGCAGGGGGCTGTGTGTCTGTCTCGTGGCTCATGGCTCAGACCCCCAGACTATTGGCGATGACAGCAAAGATGGCATCGAGCGCAATGACCCCGACAATGCCAATCACCACGGCTCGTGTTGCGGCAATACCGACATCTGCCGCCGATCTTCCAGCCTTGAGGCCGATGCGGCAGCTCGTCAGCCCGATGAACGCGCCAAACACGATGCTCTTGACGAACCCGAAGATGAACTGGCCGATGCCAAAGGCAATGACGGTCTGATGAAAATAGCCAAGGCTCGTGATGTCGAGCATCGATATGGCCACCACATAACCGCCCAGCATGCCAATCAGACAGCCATAGAGATAGAGAAACGGCATGGTGACGACGAGCGAGAGCACAGCGGGCAGGATGAGGTAGGAAGAAACCGAGATGCCGAAAACCTTCAGCGCGTCGATTTCCTCATTGCCCTGCATGGTCGATATGCGCGCGGCATAGGCCCCGCCTGTGCGTCCGGCCATGATGATGGCCGTCATGACCGCCGCCATTTCGCGCACGGTCGCAATGCCGACCAGACTGGCGACATAAATACCTGCGGCGAATTTTTGCAGCTGTACGGCACCGACGAAGGCTAGAATGGCCCCGACGAGAAAATTGACGACCCCGACGATCAGCAGGGCTGATGGGCCTGCGTTGAACAGATCGGAAAACAGGTCACTACGCCGCAGGCCGATACGCCGGAACAGCGAGCGGAATGCAGCCAGTGCCGTGCCTGAGGCCATACCGGCCACGATACCCGTCTCGGCAAGCACATCAATCGCCTTGCCCCCGACATGCTCGAGGAAAGGCTGGCGGGGTTTTCTCCTCGGTGTCGCGGGGCCAGCCTGATCAGGAAGCAGATCAAGCAATTGCTGCATCGGATGCGGCAGGGGCGTGGTGTCGAACATGCGCTGTGATGCATCGCACAGGCGGCGCACATCCCACAGAAACGCGATCAGCCCGGTGTCCCAGTCCGTGACGCCTGAGACATCGCAGGCCAGTGTGGTGGCCTTGCCCATCGGGGCGAGTGCCTCAACGGTGCAGTCCGGCAACGCTGAATCATGGCTGAGCCAGGATCCGGTCAGGACGAGTCGTGCCGGGAGAGATGCCGCATCCCGCGTCATGCGATCAGGGGGCGGGATGATCTCGAACCGGCCGGTTGGCGTCTCACCTGTCGTGTCGGCTATTGGATGCGCGCTCGAGGCAGGCGACGTTTCACGGGTGTCGGGGGTATGACGCATCAGGCCGTCACGCTGTCCGGTTGTCTAAACAGGAGGCGTCTTGTCGGGGCCGTACCGGAGGCTTTTGGTTTGCTGCCATCATAAGGGTGTATTGTGAGGGCAAGACTGCGCCCGCGCAAGAACAGCGGGCCCCACCCGGGGGCAGGCTGCCCGATATGTGATCACTGCAGATCGTTCCATGTGGCGGTGGTCAGGTCGCTTACTTGCCCTGACATTCCGGTTCGGGCCAATCGATCAGTGTTCCTCCAAATAGAATTCCACAGGAACGGTAAGGCTTAGCGTGGCACCCGATATGGTATCGGGCGGGGCAGGCAAAGGCTCGGCGCGCCGGACAAGCGCGAGGGTCTCGTCATCCAGCATGGCATAGCCGGTCGGTCTGACGAGACTGGCCGAGAGCACATGGCCTTTGCGGTCCATCGTAAAGCGCAGCATCACGGTTCCTTCCTGATGCTCGGCCTGTGCCTGTGCCGGATAGCGCTTGAAGCGTTCAAGTCGCGCCAGCAGGCTGCCTTGCCAGCTTGCCTTGGCCTGCGACATTTCCCGCGCTGAAGGCGCTCCCTTGGCGCTGGTGGCCGATACGGTCGAAGGGGGAGCATCCGAGGGTGGGGGTGCGGTATTCGCTGTTGACTGCGTGGGCACGAGTGGAGCGACGTGGCGCGGTACGGGCGGTGTGGGCGTCACCTTGCGGCGCACCGGCGGCACCTTGATCCTAGCAGGCACCGGCACGGGCGGCAGGGGGGCGGGCGACGGAGGGGCCATGATTTCGGGAGGTTTTTCAGGCGCGGGCAGTTCCGGCGTGGCGACCTGAGGCGGCCCGGGCGGCCGCTCCTGGGGCGGTGAAGGAATACTGGCGGGCTCGGGTGCAAGATCGATGGCGATCGCAGCAGGCGGGGGCGCATAGGGTAGGGGCGGGGTTGTCCGCAGCGTCGAGGCTGTCCAGATCCCGAGACCCGTCAAGGCAAGGATAGCGAGTGCAGAGCAGCCGCCAAGACGCCTTTGCCGCTGTCCCTCAAGCTTCTGATGGAGCTGGTAGACAGTGCGAAAGGACAGCATGTCCCCTGTTTCAGGTACAGCCGCTGCCGGGGTGGCTGGCACTGCGCGATAACGCCTTGCGGTCACGGTTCGTCGCCCTCCTCCTGACCCTGCAGATTGACGAGTGCCACCTTCAGGAACCCTGCCTTGCGCAGCAGATCCATGGTTTTCATCAGCGTTTCGTAATCCACGGTCTTGTCTGCGCGCAGGAAGATGCGTTCATCCTTGTGGCCGTTCGTCAGGGTCATGAGGCGCAGGGGAAGCGCCTCATTGCTGATATCGTCCTCACCCAGCGCCAGGGATTTGTCGGCTTTCACCGTGACGAAAATCGGATTGGCTGGACGCGGGGCCGGTTTCTGGGTTGATGAGGGCAGATCCACTGGCACGTTGACCGTGCTCAGCGGTGCCGTCACCATGAAGATAACCAGAAGCACGAGCATGACATCGATCAGCGGTGTCACGTTCAGCTCGTGGGCATCAAGCGCCGTATCGTCGGCATGACGCATACGCAATGCCATGGTCAGCGCCCGGCCTGCTCGGCACGCGGCGTTGCAAAGCGCAGCACCTGCCCACCGCCGCCCTGCACATGCAGGCGGCTCAGGTCGCGTGAGACGAGACGCAGGATGAGCGCTGTGAGATCACCGACCTGCGCCTTGCAGCCAAGGCACTGTCGCGACAGGAAATTATAGATCACGACGGCTGGGATGGCTGCCACGAGTCCGAGCGCAGTCGCAAGCAGGGCCTCGGCAATGCCGGGCGCAACGACAGCGAGGCTCGTGGCTTTTGTGGCGGCAATGCCGGTGAACGAGGTCATGATGCCCCATACCGTGCCGAAAAGCCCGATAAATGGCGATGTCGCGCCGATCGTAGCCAGAATTCCCGTGCCGCGCATCAGACGACGCCCCTCTGCCGCTTCCAGACGCTCGAGATGCAGCATGATACGCTCTTTCAGCCCTTCGCGGTCTTCCAGCACATCGGCAGAGCGTGTCCATTCATTGGAGGCTGCGAGCAGCAGGGCGCGGACAATGCCGATATCGGGGCAGAGCGACTGGGAATCGGCAAGCGAGGTTGCGTTTTCCAGCTTCAGTTCGGCCTGTGACAGTGCACGCCTGACGCGCATGACCTCAACGACCTTGGCGACAAACACCGCCCAGCTGATCACGCAGGCTACGATCAGCAGCATCATGACGAAGCGCACGACGGGGCCGGCACCGAGGAACATTTCCCACGGGGTAAAGGGAAGTGAGGCGAGGTCGCCAGCGGGCGCAGCCATGAGGCTCTCCTGTTCGTATGAGGTGCGTACACCCCCATTTCGGGGTTTTTGTTCTTGTTACGGGGTGTAACCAACCGCTCATTCCCTGTTAATCAGATTCATTCTCAATTACAAGAAGTCGATTGCACAGGAGAGCGCCCATGCTGGTTCACATTCCCAATGTCCTGACACATGAAGAGCTGCGTCATTGCCGTCAGACGCTTGAGCAGGCGTCATGGCTGGACGGCAAGGTGACCGCCGGGCAGCAATCGGCAAAAGCCAAGCACAATCTACAGGTGCCACAGGATTGCGAGGCCTCGCGCAAACTGGGCGAGATCGTGTTGCGGGCGCTGGGACGGAACCCCGTGTTCAATAGTGCCGCCCTGCCGCTGCGCGTCTTCCCGCCGCTTTTCAACCGCTACGATGTGGGCATGAAATTCGGCGCCCATGTCGATAACGCCATACGCCCCATCCCCGAGAGCGGCTTCAGAATCCGGACCGATGTGTCCTCAACGCTCTTCATTACCGGGCCGGATGAATATGACGGGGGTGAACTGGTCATTCAGGACACTTATGGTGAGCAGCGTGTCAAACTGCCCGCAGGTGACATGGTGCTGTATCCGTCTACCAGCCTGCATCGCGTGAGCGAGGTGACACGCGGCTCACGCTGGGCCTCGTTTTTCTGGAGCCAGTCCATGGTGCGCGATGATACGAAGCGTGCGCTTCTGTATGACTTCGACCGTTCGATCATCGAGACCCGCAAGGTACTGCCCGATGATCATCCGGGTGTGCTCGGGCTGACCTCAACCTATCACAACCTGCTGCGTCAATGGGCGGAGCTCTGAGCGCCCCTTTGTTCGCGCTGCTGCCTTGCTGGGGTAAATGAAGGGGAGTGCTTTGCGAGCAAGGCTGACGCCCTGACTGCTTCATTTGTCCCGGCGGCAATTGAGCAGTGATATTCAGGGCTGGCCCCATGATGGCACTTGCCGTTATGTCGGGCGTTCCGGTCTCCTGAACCCGAGTGTGCCATGTCGCCCCGCTTTTCCCCTCACTGGCAACGTCTCCTGCTGGTGGGAGCCCCGTTCTGCGCGGTTCTGCTGCCCATGCCTTTTCTTTATGGGGCCTCATGGCGCCTGCTTGGTGTGCCGGTGATCCTGTGGTGGCTGTTTGCCTGTCTGCCGTTCACGACACTCTGCCTTGCCCTTGCAGTCCGGCCCAAGGGGGTAATCGCTAAGGATGCTGCACCTGTCGGAGGGGCAGAACGTTGAGAGTGGCGGGTTTCGTTCTCGTCCTCCTGCTCGCTTTGGGATTTGCCTGCGCGCCGCTCAAAAGCGGTGTCAGCCGTGACCCTCGCGCCTTTTTTGCCGCACGAGGGCAGTTCGGCGTTGCGCTCTTCTTTCTGCTTTCAGTGGGCGAGACCTATTCGATCGGTTCGGTTCTGGGCTTTCCCGGAGGTATCGCCGCAAGCGGTTCCATCGACGTGGCATTGTGGTTTGTCGGGTATATCCTGCTCGCCTTCCCGGTCGGGATGGTGCTGTATCCCCGGTTATGGCGGGTGGGAAATCGTCTGGGTGCCATCACCTTGCCAGACCTCCTGGGGGGGTATTTCCAGAGTACGCTTGTCGGGCGTGTGACAGGTCTTGTGCTCGTGATTCTGATGCTTCCGCTGGGGACCATGCAGTTCATAGGGCTGGATGCGGTATTCTCGACCCTCGCCCTACCGGTTTCCCCTGTCATGCTCAGTGCGTTCGCAGCGTTACTGGCTTTTCTGTTTGTAGCAGGTGCCGGATTGCGTGGTGCGGCGCTGAGTGCGGCATTGAAGGATAGCCTGATCCTGCTCTCCATCGTCTGCGTGGCGTTTGCAGCCCTCCTGGCCTGGCCCCATCAGGCGACGCGACCTCTCAACGTGGCGCTGCGTGGTGCCAGTCCACATCCTTTTTCGACCTGTGTGATGATCATGAGTACAATCGTGACGCAGGCTTTCGGCTTTTGCATCGCGCCACAAACCGCGGCCGCCGTCTTTTCGGCCCGTGATCCGCAAACCATCAGACGTGCCCAGATCTGGATGCCGCTTTATATGGTGCTGTTTCCGCTGCTGGTTGTCATTGCATGTTTTGGCCTGACTCATCCTGTCATCATGGGGCGGCCCGACTCAGTTTTTCTCTCGGTAGCATCGCATCTGCTGCCAGGTTGGGGTGTGGGGATCGTCTCAGGTGCGGTGGCCCTGACTGCGCTCGTCTGGCTTGGGGCGGTGTGCCTCAGCCTTGCAGCGATCGTCACCCGCAGTTTCACGCCGCATCTTTCTGCCCCTGCGCAAAAGCGCACGGGTCTGGCCATCATTGCACTTTATCTTGGCCTTTCCGTGCTGACAGCTGCCCTGCATACCGCGCTGATCGTGACACTTAACCGGCTGTTCTATGTGGGTCTGGTGCAGCTCCTGCCCGCCGTACTGCTTTGCGTAACGGGATATCGCGTTTCACCCGCACGACTGCTTGTCGCCCTGTTCCTCGGGCTTGTAACGGGCGGGGTGATTTTCGCTCTGGACTGGGCCCCCTATGGTCTGAGTCCGGCCCTTCCGGGCTTGCTGATCAATGGTGCGATACTGTTTCAGGCCGGACTGCCGTGCAGGGGTGACGAAAGGATGCCGGGTACTGCGAGACATTGATCAGGCATGAGCTGCCCGCGCAAGGAAGCGTCAAGGCTGCCGTGGCGGGAAGATATCAGCCTTGCCTGACTCCCTGAGTGGGATTGTGGGGTGTGCTTCCAGACCCAAGCAAGGTGATTACCCGCGAGAGAGGGCAGGGAAGGCGATGACCGCCCGATGGTTGTTCTGGCTCATCCAGAAGCGCCCTCCGCCGCAAGGGCAGGTGCGCTGATTGACGGCCGGTGCCATGTGAAAAAACAAGAGCGAATTTCGTCAAAACATGGCGGTTGCGGAGGATTGCGCCTCTGTCGAAATGAAATATCACATATGTGCATTTCGGGTGAGGGCAATTGGAGGGGCAATGTTCCCCTTATATCATCCAGCATATTAAACAAGTCACTGATAATATTGCGTGTTTAAGGGGATTGTCGGTTGGGTAATCAAGAAGAATGTAATCAGGATCGTTCTGGTCCCACATAATAGGTAACGAATATCACTCTCGTTAGTGTGATTTCGTTCATAACCACTGTTACGGTTATGGTTCTTGGGCACTTAGGGTGTTTTCCCGGCACACAGTATGGGGCCCATTATGGTTCATTCAATCGTTCACGCAGCGCATACCGGCCATGGCGATGGCGCTTCGTCCCAGTCTCCCGCAGCACGGCCCAAGCTGGACCGCATCTTCAATGACCCCGATGGTGTGGTCGAAGACGGTGTGCGCGGCGCACTTCTTGCCCATCCCGACATCATTGTCGAAACGGCCAATCCGCGTGTCGTCAAGCGCGCCAAGACCACGGGCCGTCGCAAGGTCGGCGTGATCACGGGTGGCGGTTCGGGTCATGAGCCGGCGTTCCTTGGCTATGTCGGTACGGGCCTTCTGGACTCCGTTGCCATTGGCGAGATCTTCTCTTCTCCGACGGCTGTGAGCTTCCTCGACGCCATGAAGGAAGCCGATATGGGCGCTGGCGTAGCCTGCCTGTTTGGCAACTACGCGGGTGATACGATGAATGTCCGCATGGCGGCGCGTGATGCGCAGCAGGCTGGCATCAAGGTCGAGACCGTGGTCGCCACCGATGACGTTGCTTCGGCTCCGGCAAGTGAAGCCGAGCGCCGCCGCGGTGTTGCTGGCGAAATCCTGATGTGGAAAGCCGCCGGTGCGCGCGCCGAAGAAGGCGGCTCGCTGGACGAGGTGATTGCCGTGGCCCGCAAGGCCATTGCCAATACCCGCTCCATCGGTGTCGGCCTCACGCCCTGCACCATCGTTGCCAACGGCCATCCGAATTTCTCGATCGAACTCGGCACCATGGAAGTCGGTATCGGCCATCATGGCGAGCCCGGCGTGTCGGTTCAGGAACTCGGCCGCTCGCGCGATATCGCCAAGCTGATGCTTGAGCATATCCTGCCCGACCTGCCCTTCACCAAGGGCGACCGCGTGACGGTGCTGCTCTCGGGTCTGGGTGCCACCCCGATCATCGAACTCTATGTGCTGTACGCTGATGTTGCCGATCTCCTGAAGGAGAAGGGCATTGAGGTGGCGCATCGCTTCGTTGGCAATCTCTTCACCTCGCTCGAGATGAAGGGTGCCACCCTGACGATCATGAAGACCGATGAAGAGCTGGATCGCCTGATGGCTGCGCCCGCCGAATCAATCGGTCTGGTGCGCGTCGGTGCCGGTGCGGCACAGGTTCAGGCCGCTGAAGCGCCGACGGCCAAGGCCGACCCGGTCGAAGCACTGGTCAAGACCGCGACGGGCGAGAAATACGTGCCCAAGAGCGGGATTCCCGTTGCCGAAACCACGAAGGTCATCCCGGCTCTGGTCGATGCCATCGTCAAGGCACGTGACTGGCTGAGCGAGATCGACGGCAAGATCGGCGATGGCGATCACGGCATCAACATGGCCAAGGGCTTTGCCCGCTGCGGTGATGCGCTGGGCGCCAATCCGCCGGTCATGGAAAAGGGCCTCGATGCCCTGTCAGACTCCCTGATGGCCGGTATCGGCGGCTCGATGGGCCCGCTTTATGGCCGTTTCTTCGAGGGCATGGCGATCCCGCTGCGCAATGTCGAATTCCTTGATGGCAAGCTCTTCGCCCAAATGCTCGATGGGGCGCTGGCCGGGATCAACAGCCTTGGCAATGCCCGCGTAGGTGACAAGACCCTTGTCGATACGCTGCAGCCCTCGGTTGAAGCCTTCCACAAGGCACTGGATGACGGAAAGTCGTTCGAGCAGGCCCTGATCGCGATGTCGGAAGCGGCAGAACGCGGTCGTGACTCTACAATCGATCTGGTGGCCCGTATCGGCCGCGCCAGCCGACTGGGCGAGCGCTCACGCGGCGTGCTCGATGCCGGTGCAACGTCCTGCTGCCTGATCCTTCAGACGATCGCCAAGGAGCTCGTGGCTCCGGCGCGTAACCACAACGCCTGATACGCCACGAACCGAAAGACCAAGACCATGAACAAGATTGTTACGCCTGACCTGGGTGCCCTGCAGAAAGAAGCAGCCAGCGTCGCCCTGCCAGAAAAGATGATGGCCGTCGTCGCCTACGAACCCGGCGATTATCGCTGGGAAGAGGTGGATGTGCCCCGCGCCGGTCCCGATGACATCATCATCGAAGTCGAGACCGTGGGCATCTGCGCCGGTGACATCAAGTGCTTCCTGGGCGCCCCTTCCTTCTGGGGCGACAAGGAACAGCCCCGCTACGTCAAGCCGCCGATGATCCCGGGCCACGAATTCATCGGGCGCGCTGTCGAGATCGGCGAGAACCTGCGCGGGCAGTACAAGGTGGGTGACCGCCTGATCAGCGAGCAGATCGTTCCCTGCGACGATTGCCGCTACTGCAAGGGCGGTCAGTACTGGATGTGCGAGCGTCACGACCTGTACGGCTTCCAGAACAACACCAATGGCGCCATGGCGAAGTACATGCGCTTCCCCAAGACGTCGCGCACCCATCGTGTTCCCGAGGACATGCCCGCCGAGGCTGCTGCCCTGATCGAGCCTTATGCCTGCTCCGTTCACGCTGTGAACCGTGCGAACATCCAGCTTGATGACGTGGTGGTTCTGGCCGGTGCCGGTACGCTGGGTCTGGGCATGGTAGGCGCTGCCCGCTTGAAGAACCCGAGCAAACTGATCGTGCTCGACACCAAGCAGGACCGTCTGGATCTGGCCAAGAAGTTCGGCGCGGATATCGTGATGAACCCGCTTGAAGAAGACGTGGTGGCCAAGGTCAAGGAACTGACCGGTGGCTATGGCTGCGATGTGTATATCGAAGCAACCGGCCATCCCTCGAGCGTGCGTCAGGGCCTGCACATGATCCGCAAGCTCGGCCGCTTCGTCGAGTTCAGCGTGTTTGGCGATGAAGTGACCTGTGACTGGTCGATCATCTCCGATCGCAAGGAGCTGGACGTGCTCGGTGCGCATCTGGGTCCGTACTGCTACCCCTTCACCATTGCCGCCATTGCCGATGGTCGTCTGCCGGTCGAGGGTGTGGTGACCCACTCCCTGCCGCTGGACCAGTGGAAGGAAGGCTTCGACCTGATGAAGAAGGGCGACAAGTCCATCAAGACGGTCCTGATCCCATAAGATCAAGCCTGTCTCAGGTGAGAAAGGCGGTTCCAAGAGGAGCCGCCTTTTCTGTTTTCAGAGTGTCAGCGTGCCCGCAATGCGTGGCGTGACAGTTCCCCCGACCCAGATCGTCTCCCCGTCCCTGACGATTGAGACACGGCCATTGCGGCCCATCGCAGTGCCCTGGCTGGCAATATAGCTTTCCGGGGCTGTGCCCTTGCCAATCATCCACTGGGCCATGGCGGCATTGAGACTGCCGGTCACCGGGTCCTCAAATCCCTGGTTCTGGCCGACAAAGGCCCTGATCTCGAAAGCAGCGCCCGTTTCATCGCGGTCTTCCTGCCAGGGCGCCACGATCCCGTAGAGATTGTCGCCCATTCTCGACCAGTCAGGCCTGACCGAAAGCACATCCTTGCGCTCACGAAGGGAGAGAAGCTGCCAGGGTGGGCCATTATCCCCCCAGGCAGCATCCAGAATATCATCGGGAGCAAGGCCCAGCGCCGCGCAGGCGGTGTTGCGCTCCTCGATCGTCAGGGGGGTGGCCCGTCGCCTCGGTGGGGCTGCGAAAGCAAAACGTGCTCCATCAACCCGCACGCGCACCAGCCCCACACCACATTCCTGCACGATGGTGCCATCATGGGTGTTGCCGGGGAGGGAGGCCCATACGAAGGCTGTGCCGAGTGTCGGGTGCCCCGCAAAGGGAAGCTCACCGCCGGGCGTGAAGATACGCACGCGATACGAGGCCTCGGGCGTCGTGGGGCGCAACAGGAAGGTTGTCTCGCTCAGATTGGTCCAGTTGGCGATGCGGGCCATCAGCGCATCATCAAGGCCATCGGCATCCAGAATGACCGCTAGGGGATTGCCGGCGAAGGGCGTGGCGGCGAAGACATCGACCTGCCGGAAGGGGTGGTCGCTCATGTTCGACCCTTTCGTGAAGCAGTAATAACGGAACACCAACGTAACAGACAAAAGATTGCACAGGCCAGACTGGCCGAAAATCGCCACAAACCGCCGTATGAACCACGGGAGGACGAAGAGGACCCGAAGGCAGGAGGAGCGCAGCCATGAGAGGCGTGTATGGACTGGGCGTTATGCTCGGGGTCGGCGTTGTCATGGGGTATGCCGGAATTGCGCGGGCTGATGCTCTTGCCACGCTCGGTAGTCTCTCGGCGTTACGCGAGCACGGTGTGATGTTCCACGTGCAGCATACCAACGAGACTCAGGCGATGATCGGCTCCCCCACGCCCGGGCTCGGTCTGGAAAAAGGCGTCGGCAATGTAGGTATCTTCACCTATGGCAGCGATATCGACTGGGAACGTCTGGCGGGCCTGCAAGGTGTTTCGACGCATATCATTCTCGCCAGTGGCTATGGCAGCCCGACGAGCCACAAATTCGGGGATTTCCTGAATCCGAGTCAGGCCACCTATGGCGGTGTCGGCAATGTCGTGATCCATCTGGTATCGGCCTATGTTGAAAAATCCATGCTGTATGACCGGGTGAGCGCGGCTGTGGGGCGCATGACGTTCCTTTCCGATTTCTCGGCCAATCCGCTCTACTGCAATTTCATGAACGGCGCTTTTTGCGGCAATCCGCGGGCAGCATCGGATAACAAGGCTCATGCGCCATTCCCCATGTCGAACTGGGCGACACGGATGCGTGTGCAGATTACCGATGAGATGGCCATCAAGACCGGTCTCTACCTGACTGAAACCGAGGCGATCTATACGCACCATCAGACACGCACGGGCTTCAAATTCAACGGTGCCACGATCGATGGCATGGCCCTGCCGCTTGAGGTGAGCTGGACACCGGCCTTCGGGCCGAGGAAGAGCCTGTCGGGTCTCTACAAGCTCGGCTTTGTTTACGACACGGCCCGTCATGACAGCCGTTTCGAGGGCATGGAAGGGCAGAACCTCTATCTGGTCGGCGCATCGCCACGCCAGATCAAGGGGGCATGGTCGGCATGGGTCATGGCGGATCAGATGGTCTGGCGCTTCAAGGGGCGTGGTCGCGATGCAGGCCTGACCCTGCTGGGAGCGGCCTACTGGAACGTGCCACGCACAGCCTTGCGCAAGGCCCAGTACTCTCTGGGGTTGTTCATGAGAGGCATGATCGCCTCCCGCCCGAGCGATGCCATCGGGCTTGATATGACGGTCATTCAGGTCTCACGTGCTGCACGCCTTGCCCAGCTTGCCGCCTATGCCCAGGAGGGGCGTTTGCGGGGGCATACCAGGCGACCTCAGGATTGGGGGGGCATCATCGAGGCGTTCTACCAACTGCATGTCTGGCGTGGTGTCTCGATTGCGCCTGACATCCAGTATTACATCAATCCAGGGCTTCAGCCCGGGCTGCGGAACCAGCTGCTGATGGGCGTCAAGACGCATATCGAGTTCATCTGACAGAATGACCTTTGCCTCGCGTGAAGCAGGCGCCCCTCGCTAGGCAACGCTGCTCGTGCTGTGCCGGCGGAATGTTGCAGAAAAAGCACATATCTGGTCCGAGTTAAGAAAGATTTTAAGAATCGTTTGCATCTGAGTGTAACTTGACCGAAACACAGCACCGAAGGCCAAGCGCCGCGATTCTGAGTATTGAACCCTGCATGGGAAGGTAATGGTTGGGCGTTGCCGAATTATATTCGGTTATGTCAAAACATTTCAGGTCGTTCTGCGCCTCGCTTTCGCTGTCGATAACGGATTTCTGGTGAGTCGTATGCCTGAAGACTGCACGTTCCCTTGTGGAACGCTGAACAATAGCGCCCCCCGCACAGTGGTGTCCGGTAGTTACTCAGGCAAACAGAAACGTCTTCTGCTGCTGGCGCTCACGGCCGGTATGGGTCTTGGTGCTGCCGAGGACGCTGAAGCGCAGGATTCCGTCACGACAGACCAGAAGGCGAGTGATGGGCAGTCCATCGCGCTGCCGGCGGTGCGCGTGCATGGCAAGGAGCAGATCAACACGCTCAACACCAACACGACGACGCTCGATATCGGCCGTATGCCCGATAATGTGCGTGAAACACCCCAGACGGTCAGCGTCGTGCCCAAGCAGCTGATCGAGGAGCAGCGTCTCTTCACGCTCGATCAGGCGCTGTCCAATGTGCCGGGCATCACCATGTCTGCCGGTGAGGGCAATGGCGGCATGAATGGTAACCAGTTCCGTATTCGTGGCCAGCAGGCACGTGGCGATATCTATGAGGACGGCCTGCGCGATTTCGGCAATTATGTGCGCGACGTTTACAACACCGAGAGCGTCGAAGTGGTGAAGGGACCGTCTGGCGAGTATTTCGGTGCGGGCAACGTGGGCGGCGTCATCAACCAGACGCTCAAGAAGGCGCATAGCGGCAACGCTTTCGGGGCTGATCAGTCCTTTGGCAGCGGCATGCAGTATCGTGGTTCGGCGGATGCCAATTACGAGATCAATGCCCACACTGCGCTGCGTGTAAACGGCATGTACAACAAGCAGATGGTGGCAGACCGCAACAATGTCCGCACCGATCGCTACGGCGCTGCTGCCGATCTGGGTGTCGGGCTGGGCACGAAGAACACTTGGCATCTGAATTATCAGTGGCTTGGCAGCCGCGGTCGTCCCGATTACGGCGTGCCGATGATCCAGATTGGCAAGACCTATCGTCCGATTACAGAATACGGCCTGCCACGTGACACGAATTATTCGCGCAATTTCGACCGCGACATGGGCAATGTGCACATGGTCACCTCGAAATTCGCTTCCGAGCTGTCCAAATGGCTGACCCTGTCAAACGACACCCGCTACTCCCATTACACCCGCAATTTTGCGGCGACGACGCCCGCAGCCTGCTCCGGAGCGTGCGCGACCTCCTTCCTTGCTGGCGGTAACCCGACACTGGCTTATGGCGCCGGTGGTGGCATGGGGTATGATCAGGCTGGCTGGGGCGTGCAGAACGTGAGCATGGGCCATTCCAAGTTCCGGACCGGCTTCATGCATCACGACATCCGTGCCGGTGTGGACATCAATTATACGAAGGATGACCGACTCTACGGCACCTGGATCAACCGGGTGAACAACCAGCAGATCCGTACGCCGCAATTCGAATATCCGGGCACGATGCTCACCTTTCCGGCATCTGGGAGCCGCACGGCTGATTTCCGCGATCTGGGCCTGTTTCTGGCAGACAAGATCCATCTGACCAAACAGATCTCGGTCTATGGCACAGTGCGCTGGGACGATTACCGCTCGACCTATTGGAGTGCGGCTCAATCCTCGATTGGCGTGCAGAAGCAGAAATCGAACAAGTTCAGCCCGTCCGCCAGCCTGATGTACGAACCGCTGGAGAACACGACCTTCTACTTCACCTTCTCGCAGTCCTATAAGCCTGTGGGTACGGATGTTTCCTCACTGACCATGAGCTCGACAAGCATCGGCGACGTGGCGGCCAATGGGCGCGACCTCAAGCCGCAGCGCAGCGACCTGTATGAACTGGGTGGCAAGGCCGATTTCTTCAACAAGCGCCTCGGCGTGACTGGCGCGATCTTCCAGACCGAGCAGAACAACTCCTTCACCTATGACGATGACGGCAACATCATCACTGGCTTCCAGGATGCAGGCTCCGGTCGTCGCATTCGCGGTCTTGAAGTCAGCGCCACAGGCAAGCTGACCCGCAACTGGGAGATCTATGGCTCCTACGCCTATATGGGTGGCAAGGTGACGAACAGCGCGCTTTATGGCGGCAATCGTGCTCCGCAGCTGCCTGCGAACAGCCTGTCAGTCTGGAGCACCTATGATGTGTCCAGTCTGGTCCTGAAGCCCAATAACGGCAAGCTGCAGGCCGGCGGTGGTGTGCAGTATTCCTCGGGCTACTGGTCCAACGAAGGCCGTACAGGGCGTATGCCGGATAATGTGTCGCTCAATGGCATGATTTCCTACGACATTTCGCACTACCATGTTCAGTTCAACGCCAATAACCTGACCAATCATCGCAACTACGCCTCAGCCTTCTCGACCTCGCGTGCTGTCCCGCTATCGGGTCGTACATTCCTCGGTTCGGTCGGTCTGCGCTTCTGAGCCATGCGGACTGACGTTCCTGAACTAGATCGGGATAATCATGAAGGGGAGGCAGGCGTCACGCTTGTTTCCCCTGAGGTCATTGCGCCGCGTTTGCCGCCGCTCGACAATTCGGTGGCAGCGCAACTCTATCTCGCACAATGGCATCTCGATCGTGGGGCGATGAGCGAGGCCTTCTGCCTCTTCTCACAGGCTGCACGTTCAGAGCATCCAACATGTCTCAATATGCTGGGGCGTGTTTTCGAGCAGGGCTGGGGGACGAAACGCGACGTACAGGAAGCACGCCGTCTTTTCGAGTGCGCAGCGTCCGGCGGTGAGGGATGGGCGTTTTACAATCTGGCCGATCTTTATCTGAACGGTGACGGTGTGGTGCAGGACCGTGTTCGTGCCTGTACACTCTATATGGAGGCAGCCCGTCGCGGTGTGGGCAAGGCATTCAATATGCTGGGGCTCATTCACGAGGATGGCTATGGTGCCTGCCCGGCCAATGTCCATCATGCCAGGGACTATTATATTGCCGGGCGCGATTGCGGCGACGCAGCTGCGGCTGTCAATCTTGCCCGGCTAGGCGCCTTAGATGGCAGCTGAAGAATAGCCAACGGCCAGAAGCTGGATGCGTCGGGGCGATGCGCGGGGCTCAGTTGACCGAGGCTTCCTTGCGCTCGCCCATTGCAAATGCCTTGAGAATTGACTCTGCCAGCAATTTGGCCGCTTTGGGCGTCAGGCGCAGATGCGCGGTCGGTGCCACGACAATCTCGTTACCATAAGGGCGCTCTGCCGCGAGTGTGACCGTGATGATACCTCCGACATGACCATAGACTGGTACGTTGTCAGCAAAGATGATCGGTGCGGATTCTGCACTGAGCGATGCAATCCCCTGTGCGATCTGATGCAAGATCTTGTCTGAAGTATTATCTGCCATTTGCAGAGTGCCTTTGATTATTGATTGAACGCAGCTGGATCGCAGCGACGTTAAGGATGTCATAACGCCTTTACCCGAACAAGCACGGTCCTTGCGGCAAAAGCGCGGCGTATCTTGGTGGCCCGGCACGATGGCCGGTCCTCGCGTTCTGAATACGTGACCGACAAGGCCGGAAACAAGGCCAATATTAGCCCATACCCGTAAAGTGAGGGATGTCGCGAACCACCCGCCCGGCCTGAGGGCGTCGTATGCCTGATTGTCGTGCGGGGTGTCAGATCATGCGGCTCATGCCTGTCGCGACGGGGGCCTGCGTATTACCCGAGAGGACGATGGCCGATTTCTCGGCAAGGATATTCTCCAGCGTCAGATCAGCTTTTATCTTGCCGCTGGGCGTGCGGATCACAAAGCCCTTGCGAACGAAATAGAAGGCGAAACGGGTGATACGATAGCTGTTCATCGTTGCGACGATCCGCTGGCGCAGGGCCGGAATGGCCTCGATATCGTCGTGCTCAATGATCAAATTTGGCAGCTCGCGCTCAGGCAGGGCGGGCGGCACCACGACGCAAAGCGCGCCTCCGAGTGCCTGACTGAGTGAGAGAGCAATATCGTTCGTATAGTAGACATTCCCCTCATACAGGAATTTCTCGCTCAGGCGTCCGATATGGAAAAGTTCGCCTTGATGGAGAAAGCCAAAATCCTGCGTGCGGAGATACCGTTTGCCGTCGCGCTCGACAAAGCACTGGGCATTGCGAAGCGGACTGTTGAAATAGCCGATACTGACGCTGGGACTATCGATCCAGATTTCACCGACCGTGCCTTCAGGCAGAAAAGTTTGATGCTCGGGCTCGACGATATGGATATGCTGGTCCTCATGTGGCGTGCCACAGCTTGCAAGAACGGAAACGGTCTCGCGGTCAGCCTCGCTGCCTGGATTGGCGAGCGGCAAAGCCTTGCCGTGACTCAGGGCCTCGCGATCGAATGCGACAAGACTGACACCGGCGCCCTTGCGACCGGAGGTCACGAGCAATGAGTTTTCGGCCAGTCCGTAACACGGGTAAAAGGACCTGCCTCGGAACCCCTGTTTTTCGAAACGCGTCACGAATCTTTCCAGCGTATCCGGACTGATATTCTCCGATCCATTGAAGGCGATGGTCCAGCGCGAGAAGTCCCAGTCAGGCGAAATGTCCTTCTCTGGCAGGCGAGCGCAATAGCGATATGCAAAGTCCGGGCCGCCGGAAATGGTCGCGCCATATCGGCTGATCGCCTGGAGCCAGCGCGATGGCTTCTCGATAAACTTGTCAGGTCCCATGAAATAAAAGGGATTGCCCGCAGCCAGTGCAGGCAGCACCGCGCCGACCAGACCCATATCATGGGTAAACGGCAGCCAGCTTAGCCCGGTATCATTGTCCTGATACTGAAACGAAATGAGTTGCGTGTGGATATTGTGGCAGATGTTGCGATGGGTGAGGCAAACCCCTTTAGGGTTTTCCGTCGAGCCCGATGTATACTGGATGACGGCCAGTGTATCGGATGTAAGCGCGACAGGCTCGTCAAGTGGCACCGCCTTGAGAGCGCTCTCAAGCGGAATCCACTTCAGGCTACTTTTGGCGGCCTGCCCCTGATGAAAGAGGGTGAGTGTATCGCGTTTGCCCAGCACAGCTTTCGCCTGACTGTCCTGCAAAATGAAAGCAAAGCGTTCTGTGGCCCCGATGGCGCTGGGATAGACACCTGAAACAGGCACGTGCCCTGCATACAGGCACGCAAAGAAAGCCACGATATATTCGATGCCGTTTTCGAAGAGGAGAACGACATGGGCGCCCTTGGGCAAGGTACGTGCGAGATGGGCACCCGCCGACGCGGCGCGCTCATGCAACTCGATGGCGCTGAGCGTGTCGGTGACATTCTCTCCATCACCGAGGAAAAGGAAGATCGGATTTTTCTTTTTTGTCAGACGACGCAGTCTGAGCAGATCAACGAGCGTGCGCTCGTTCCAGGCGTCCGCTCCGACAATGGCTTGTTCGTCTTCATACATCGTGTTGAACCTGTTCGGTCTCTTCTTCGGGGATGGAGGCCTGCGCCGTGAGCTGCGCATGTAGCTGATCGCAATAGCGCATGACATGCATGGGCGTGATCAGACGCGTGCACTCGAATTGTCTGGGAGTATCAGCGTGCCGCGGGCAGAACAGAAGGTTGTCGTGCTGGAACGGCGTTCTGACATCATGCCAGCAACTGTTGCAGACATGAGGGTTGAATATCCGATACGGGGTCTGGAATTCATTCGACGGGTGGGTAAACCCGCTGATCATGACAACGGGGGTTCCTGCGGCCCATGCCAGCCAGGACAGCCCGCTGGACAATCCGATAAAAAACGCAGCATGACGGAGCCAGTAGGCGCGCTCGGCGAGCGGTCGATCTCCTGTTTCATCCCGGGTGCCGTGCGGGATATAGTTCCAGTGGTTGCCATGGCCCCCAACATGGTTTTTGTCGATGCAGACAACCTCGTACCCGAGTTCGTGCAAATGGGCGATCACGGTGGACCAGCCGACTGGATTATTCCAGTATTTGCACTGGCTGGAGGCTTGGGTTGCTATGACGACATAGGGCCTGTCGATGGGGCGTTCATTGACCGGCCATTGGACGATCCGCGGCGGGATTTCCCCGTCATCAACACCAAGAATGTGGGCTGCCGTGCGGTGTAAACCGACCAGCCTGAAATCTGAGGGCTGCCAGTTATGGTCCTCATCCTGGAAGAAAAGGCCGATGTAATAGGTGGCGTAGAACCTTTCCCGGTCGGCTTCGTACTCGGCAAAGGTGCAGCACCGGATGCCGGCATACTGCCCCGCGAAAAGCTTGCAGGCATCTGCGCTCATGCCCACCGTCAAGCGGCAATCGTGTTTCTCCTGGAATTTAACAGCGTAGGAGAACCATCCGATTGCATCGCCCAGCGTACCACCCGGGAGAAGGATCGCCACGTCGCGGTCTCGGCAATCATAGTCATGGGTGAGTACTGTTTCATTCGTATCGAGCGACTCAATCTCGATACGTGTACGGATGAAATAACGTTTTGCACCCAGGATGGTGCAGTTGCTCGCTTCCTCATTGTAGAGATAAAGAGAGCGCTCGATGTCCATGATTTTCACGCGCCAGCGTCCGGAAGGAACGCTGATGCGTGCGCCGGCATTGAAATCGAACGCGATGTTATGAGAGACTTTTTGGGTCAAATCGGGCGATGGGTCTGGAAAAGCTCTCCCATCAGATGGTTTCGCCGAGCTATTTTCAGCTGTGGCAACCTTGTCCGACGGGTGCTCCTGCCCGAATTGCATCGATGTTGCATCTTCTCGCGAAGCAACCGCGCTTTCACTTGCTGCGGAAGATACCGTGTCCGCTGAGTCGAAGTTCAGGATTGAGTCGATGATCGCATCAATCTTGCTCATATCAGCCTCGATCCTGATGGTCAGCGATGACTTGATCGATCGTCGTCGCGACCTGTTCGAACGAAATCAGCTTTGTACACTCGAAGTCGCGCTCTGTATTGGCATGGCGGGGGCACCACATGTAATTGGTACGCTCGAACTCGACGGTTACGTCATTCGAGCAGCTGTTGCACACATTCCGGTTGATCACGCGATAGGGCGTCTCGAATTCGTTTAAAGGCTCGGTAAAGCCGCTGATCATGATGACCGGACAGCCGCTTGCCCATGCCAGCCATGACAGCCCACTGGAAAGGCCGATAAAAAACGAGGCGTGCCGCAGCCATCTGGCCCGCTCGGCAAGGGGAATGGTGCCCGTCATATCTTCGACGCCATGCGGGATATGATGCCAGATTGTGCCCTGACCTGAGACGCGATCGCGATCAATACAGATCACGCGGTAACCTCTTTCTTTCAGGTAGCGAATGGTCCGGTACCAGCCTTCAGGATTATTCCAGTATTTGTTGTGCCCCGTCGCCTGGGTGGCAATACAGACATAAGGCTCTTCGATAGGACGCCCACCCTCGGCGATACGGATCGACGGCAATCTTTCCCTTATCGGCAGTCCCAGTATATATGCAGCGGTCACGGCGAGCCCGACCTGACGGTAATCCGTGGGTTGATAATCGCGATTGAGGTCGTTGAAAAAAATCAGAACCTTGTAGCGCGCATAAAAAGGGCGCTCCAGAATGGAAGGGTCGTCAGTGACAGTGACCGCGTCATTCTGTCCTGCGAACAGGTCGGCAAGCCCTGGCCGCACGAGGCAGTGCAAACGGCAGCGATGTCTGGCGGCAAATTCCTCGACATGGCCCATCCAGGCAAGGTGATCACCAACACCACCAAGGTGCATATCGACAAGGACGTCCCTGTCGACCAGGTCGAGCTGATGCTCGAACACCGTCACGCCCTTGCGTGATACTCGCAACGCGAACGGGACATAGTATCGCTTGGTACTGCAAACTAGCCCTCCGGAGAGATCCTGAGAGAAAAGCAGTGTGTGTGTGCCGGTATCCCTGATCTCGGCGTGCCACTCGCCGGGGGGTAAACCGATGCGACAGCCATCCTGAAAATCGTAGCAGATACCCTCAGGGCCCACCTGACTTGGCGTATTATCCATAATGGTTGCTCTCGATTATCCTGCCTGCACACGCATATTATGACCGTCCAGTATCTCACGATAGACCCGCAGAACAGATTCTCTAATCGCTGCAACAGAGTACTGGCGGGCGGTCTTTTCGGCTTCATCCAGCATTTTCTCGATGTATGGCTGCGGTGCGTTGCTTCTGAACCCCGAGATCAACTGTGCCAGGCAGTCAACAATCTCCTCACATTGTTCCGGCGAAAACCAGTAGCCGTTGCGATGAGAGGCATAATCCTTGCCGCCCGTTCCATGAAATCCGACCAGCGCGCAACGCGAAGCCATGGCTTCCAGTGGTGTGAGTGGAAGCGCCTCCTGCCTCGACAGGGCAAGGAAGATGGCTGAATGCCCCATTATCTCGGCAATTTCGCTCTGAGGCATTTTCTCAAGCAGTTGCCACGGCACATCTGCAGTCTCGGGATATTTAAGGTGCAGCATGGACATGATAACGAAATAGATAGGCGAGTTTACGCCCTCCGCCGGCCACTTGCCTGGATTTGTAGCGATACAGAGATGCTTCTGTCGGGGATGGAATAACGTGGTATCCACAGAATTCGGTACGGAATAGACGCGTGGGACACCCAGGATAGAACTCACCGATCGCGCAGCCTCGCGACCTGTAACAATGAAATGTTCGAAACCCATATCAAGTAGTTTTTCTCCACTCTTGTTGTAGCTGTAGAGATAGAACGGATTCTGACAGAATAATACTTTAGTCCCATCAAAAGGAATTTCTGCCATTTCAAGGATAAATTCCTTTAGGACCTCGGGAAAGACCAGTATGTCCTCTTTGCCCGCTTCGAAATTGTCGCACACCCTGACATTGGCAGGAATATCCATCCAGGTGGGCTTGCCTGCGGGCTGATAGACTTCAACCTCGTAACCGTTATCCGCGAGGATTGCAGCGTGCTGATAGGTGACCTTGATCCCCCCGGAGATGATATCCGGACTGAAAGGGGTGAGAAATATTATCTTGGTCATAAGGGGGCCTTTCCAGAGGATGGGGGAGCGTCAAGTCAAATATGGAAAGGCTTGGGCGTGACGAATCCCTGAAAGAGACTTTTCTGCCGGCCTCGCTTGAACAAACACGTTCTGCATACGTGATTACACAAAATAGTTATCGGCCGATTGGAGCTGCGAGAGATCCTTCCCGGGAGAATATTGAAACGAACATTAATGATAATCACCCGGGAGATGGTTGGGGAGGATAACGATAGTCGGTTCCTGTTATTGTGGCTGATAGAAAAATGCTAGCGTAGAACGTGTAATAACAATCAGTATCATCTCGCGCAAAAGAAGATTTATAACATTTAATGAATGATGGTTCATCATTAACTCGTTTCTGTTTATTAACTATGATGGTTTTACGATTTGGTTCCATCGTTATTTAGTATCAAAAAAGTGAAGATTTTATACAAAGATATAATGTTTGCATTACTCCATCCATCGTGACATCGATTGTTTGTCAATCGATAACTAAATCACTCCACACCGGGTGATCCATATCAAGAGCGGTAGCGACCATATTCGAGTAGCCCCAGTCGTGCCGGGAGCGGTGAACGGAAGCGTCAAACCGCCTTAAAGGAGGATTTGAGATGGCTATTACGTCTGACGTCAGACCATCGGGCGCAACGATACAACTCTCAGGGGGCACCTACAGTGTTCTCAGCGGGGCCACCCTTCTCGTGCAGGGGGCCGGCGTCTATACTAATGGTGCAATCGTCTCCGGGTTCGGCGACGGGTCGAGGAATTCGGGCTTCATCCCCGGGCAGTCCGGCGGAACGAACTACCCGGCACTTCTTCTGGCTTCCGCGGGGGGTATTGTGTCGGGTTCCACCGTCGGTTTTGGCGGTGTCGGCATGGCAGTCTATAATGGCACCGTCATGGGCGGTACGGCGTTTGACAGCGGCTCATTTGTTGCGGCGAACGGTGGCGTCGTCAGCGGGGTCAATATCGGGTCAAATGGTGGTCTGCTTGCTTCCACTATTTCAGGAGAGGGTGGAGGGGCCGGTTTGGTACTCGATGCCCATGTGCATTCAGGCGGCTATGCCCTGGCTGGTGGTGGCTTTACCATCAAGGGGCAGGATTTTGCTGGTAGCGGTGTGATTTCCAACGGCCGATTTGATGTTGGTTCTACCGAAATCCTCGTATCTGGCGGAGCTGATTCGGGCAGTATTTTTGGCGGCACGCAGATCGTCGGTTCGGCAGGCTCAACCACCAAGAATATTTTCAGTGCGGGCACGCAGATAATTTCTGCGGGTGGGGTCGCGACCAGCTCGGTTGTCTCGGCTGGTGGTCGTATCGAGATTTATTCGGGTGGTTCCATGAATACGGTGACGGTCGGCTCCGCCGGGTCGCTGCATGTCTATAATGCTGGTCGTGTGGAGGCCATGAAAGTGCAGTCCGCTGGCGAAGCATCTGCCGAGGCCGGGGGAGTGATCGTCAATCCGACCGTCAGTGCCGGAGCCACCTTGACACTTGAGTCTGGCGCAACGCTCATCAGCGGTACCATCATCGGTACGACAGCGGATGGCAGTTACGGTGGCCTTCTTGTCGTGCACTCGGGGGCTGTGCTGAGTGGCTCTCTGACCATGGGATGGAAGAGTCGTCTTGATATCAACAGCCTTCGTTACGATCCCACTTATCAGGTCACTGCCACCAGCACGACTGTCACGATCAAGGACGCGTCGGGTAAAGTCGTCTGGAGCGGTAACATACTTCCGTGGCAAGGCGTCGGCTACCATCTTGAAGAGGATCCGAACGACGGTAGTACCTACCTCGTGTATGACAAGTGCTTCCTCAAGGGCACCATGATCCGAACCGCGAATGGGGATACTGCGGTCGAGGATCTCGTTGTTGGTGATCGGGTGATAGCTTTCGTCGATGGCCATGAGGTGATGCGCGAAATCATATGGACTGGCCATCGTTCCACAGCGACCCGTCCTGGTTTGCATGATGACGAAGCGGGTTATCCTGTACGCATCCGGCGTCATGCGTTGGGTGAGAATGTCCCGAACAAGGATCTTCTTGTCACGCCGGAACACGCCATGTTCCTTGACGGAGCATTCGTGCCTGTTCGTATGCTCGTCAATGGTCGCAGCATTTTCTATGACCGCACCATTACGCATTTCGATTACTATCATATCGAAACTGACGAACACTCAATAATCTGGTCTGATGGTGCGCTTAGTGAAAGTTACCTTGATACAGGTGATCGAGCTATCTTCTCTTCGAACAGTTCCATTGTGCATCTGCTGAATGCCCCAGCGAGCGACTGGGATCGGGATGCGGCAGCTCCGCTGAGAGTGGACCGTGCTTTCGCCGAGCCACTTCATGAGCGGCTGATGGATAGGGCCCGTGTGCTGAATCTGGAATCGGTCATGTCTCCTGTTCCGACCACGAATGATCCGGGTCTTTGTCTGATCGACCCCGCCGGGCAGGTGTTTCATGCGCTCCGGACAGTCAATCGTTCATATATCTTTATGGTGCCGGCAGATATGGGTGAGGTTCGTATCGTATCACGCACGGCGCGCCCGGTAGATATGATAGGTCCGTTCCTGGATGATCGCCGCCACCTTGGTGTGCTGGTTGGCAAGATCCAGGTATGGGAAGCCGAAAAGACCCATTCAATTGATGTGCATTTCGCCACAGATGAGCTTCCTGGGTGGGCTAATCGCGAAAACGGCGAATATCGTTGGACCACGGGTGACGCTGTTTTGCCTCTGGCGGATCTGCGCCCTGGCGAGGTCGTCATGCTCTCGATCGAAATACTGGCCGGTGGCCCATATCCCGAAGAGAGCGCGGCGCTGAACCGGCAGTTGGCCGCAGGCTAACTAGGTGGGCGCTTCAGGACACACGACGGAACAATGCGCCGCGTATTGTTCCGTCGTGTGATTCTGACGTTCAGATATCAGGTATTCTTCGGCTATATGTTTTTACTTACTTGGCAATCTGTGGATTTTCATGGGTTTTACGAGATCTTCACGTTTAATTCAAGATATTGTCTTTGCTTAAAAGAAATCAACGCATTCGGCCCGGTAGAGAAATAATCTTTGTTTTCCAGGGCATTATGTGAAATTCCTAAGGATGGTTGGGTTTTTGCAAATGAAAAACCAGTTTTACCTATAATAAGTTCTGATATATAGCGGCGTTGCTTATCGAATTCTTCTATGTCAGGAAATGATTAGTTAAGTAATTGTGAACGAACTCATGGTGCGTGCAGGATTTTCCTGAATTCGTGCTCATGGCATGGCCTGTCTCGCTGCAAATGCCGAGGCGCGGTGCATGCTGGAGGCGTTCCTGGCGGAGGATGGCAGGTGGGTATAACCTCAGCGTGTTTGAGCGGCAACGCGTCGATCATCAAGACGGGGCCGGCATCATATCAGGTGCTCAGTGGTGCAACGCTTATCACCACAGGTGCGAAGTATTCGACATCGAATGTCTACGTCGAAGGTCTTGGCCTGGGGGGAACCAATAATCCCGCCATGCTCATCGCCTCTGCGGCAGCTGTTGCCTATGGCGCGACCGCCGTCTCCGGTGGCGTGGTTCTTGCCGGCGGCAAGGGTATGGTTGCTGGGGGAACCGCGTATAACAGTGGTGGTTTCGCTGCCATTAATGACGGTGTTGTAAGTGGTGCCACGATTGGCAACCTTGGTGGTGTGCTTGCCAGCAAGATGTCCAATTATGGCGGCTCGGCCGGTCTTGTGATCGATACCCATGTGCAGTCGGGTGGTGTTGGCCTTGCTGGTGGCGGCTTCACGCTCAAGGGGCAATCCTTCGTCGGTCCGGGGGTTATCTTCTCCTGCAAGTTCGATATCGGGTCAACTGAGGCGCTTGCCAGTGGCGGTACCGATATTGGTAGTATTGTCGGTGGTACGCAGCTGGTTTCAGGGGGCGGTTCGGCAGTCAACACGCTGTTCAGCGCCGGTACGCAGCTCCTTGGTGCTGGCGCGTGGGCGAGTGGCTGTGTTGCCTCAGCGGGTGGGCTTATTCATGTAGGCGGTGGTGCTCGCAGCATTGCCACCACGCTTGGCGCTGGAGGCAGTCTCGTCGCGGACGCCTCTGCCACCGTCAATACATTGACTATCCAGGCTGCGGCAGCTGCAACGCTCAGGGCGAAGTCCTACATGACCACCGCTCTTATCGCTGCGGGTGGTACGTTGCGGGTGGATTCCGGGGCGACCCTGACCAACGCCGTCATCTCCGGTATCGCGAAGGAGGGTGACGGCACGGGTGGTCTGCTGATCGTACAGTCTGGTGCCGTCCTTACCGGGATCACGATCGGCTGGAAGGGACGTATCGATGTCGATACGCTCAACTGGACCGACGGACAGCGCGTTATTTACGGCAACAACACGATCAGTATTGTTGATGCAGCAGGAAATATCGTCTGGAGCGCCGACGTGCGCGGTATGAAGGGCAATTCCGCTACCGATTATCACCTCGAGCGCGATCCGGTGGATGGCAGCACGGTTATTGTCTATGACAAGTGCTTCCTGAAGGGGACCCTTATCCGGACTGATTGTGGTGAGATACCCGTGGAGGATCTTGCCGTTGGTGATCGGGTGGCTGCTTTGGTGGACGGCAAGACCGAGTTCCGCGAGATTGTGTGGATGGGTCATCGTTCAACGATCGTGCGGACATGGCTTGAGGATGACGAGGCTGGATATCCAGTGCGTATCCTGCGCAACGCATTGGGTGAAAACGTTCCCAGCAAGGATCTTCTGGTCACGCCCGAACATGCGATGTACCTCGACGGCGCCTTTGTGCCTGCGCGTATGCTGGTGAATGGCCGGAGCATCTACTACGATCACTCGATCACGCATTTCGATTACTACCACGTCGAGACAGATGCACATTCCATCATCTGGGCAGATAATGCGCCGAGTGAGAGCTATCTTGATACCGGTGATCGCAAGCGTTTTGCGCAGCCTGGCGCGGTTGTCCATATCCTGAATGCTCCGGAAGCTACTTGGGAAGGTGACGGCGCAGCGCCACTGCGTGTCGATCGCGCATTTGTCGAACCGCTCCATGCTTCGCTCGCCCATCGTGCGGCATCGCTAAACCTGGGCTCGGTAGTGCAGCAACCCGAAGTGACTGAAGATCCCGACCTTCATCTCGTTGATGAAAAGGGGCGTATCATGCGCAGGATGCGCGTCGTGAACCGCTCAAGCGTCTTCATGCTCCCCCCGGATGCCAAGCGCGTTCGTCTGGTGTCGCGTGTGTCCAGGCCCGTTGATGTTGTTGGTCCGTTTTATGATGATCGACGCCATCTTGGTGTGCTGGTGGGTGACATCCAGATATGGGAATCCGACAGGACGCGTCACCTTGCGGACCATCTGACTGATGAAAGTCTCGATGGCTGGGCCAATATTGAGGATGGTCGCCAACGCTGGACGACAGGTTCTGCAATGATTGATCTCAGTGATCGGCAGCCGGATGCGGTTTGTATTGTAGCAATTGAAGTTTTGGCAGGCGGCCCATATCTTGTTCATGCCCCTGCCGAGCAGAACGAAGCCCGGGTGGGCTGAGTCTCTCCAATCAGCTCTCTCTCCGGAGAGGGATCCTGGGCGGCCGTTTCGGCCGCCCCGTTTGCGTTTAGGGATTGTTATAGATGTTTCATGTTACGGCCCTCCGTTACGCTCGACGGAATCCACAATCCCTGGCATTCGACAGCCTTGCTCAGGACTGGACCTACGCTGAGCTGGAGCGCGATGTAACGTCTGTTGCTCTTGCTCTCGACAAGCTACGAGAGGCTGAACCCAGACTGGTTGGCATACACTGCGGAAATCTCTACTGGCACTGGGTCTTCACCCTTGCTCTCGCCTCCCTGGGTCTTGCCAGTGCGTCCTTTCCCGAGAGCTCTGATCCGTCATTTCTGCGCGACGTCCAGTTGCTCGATCCCGATATCATGATCTCGATGGGAGGCTTGTCTCTTCAGGACGTGCAGGTACTCGAGATCAATCAGCGCTGGCTTGACCGGGTGCGTCAGACCGATGCGAAACCGTGCAATTACGCCACAGACTATGATGCTGTCTGCCGCTACGCGATTGCCGCCGGTACAGATGCGGAGAGACAGGTGCTTGCCATGTCTTTTCGTCAGGCTGAAGTGGCGATCATGCATATGGTCATGCAGGACCAGACACTGAGTGCGGTCGCCGCCATGCAGCCGCATATCCTTTCAACGATCGGAGTAATCTCCCTTACCGGGTTCGTTGTTGGTTGCACCGGGCTATGCAGTGGATCGCCGCTCAATTTTGTCAATCATACCGACATAGGCATCCTCATTGCGCGGAAGATCCCCACAGTCGCCGTCGTGACACCCAGTCATCTTGCGCACATCCTTGAAGTCCTGCCACCCGGAATGAAGCCTCTTGATACACTGAGGCTCGTTGTGACCGGTGGTCGTCTCAATCACGTGCTGCGTGGCAAGGCGCTGGCAAAACTCACGCCTCATGTTGTCTGTGCTTATGGCACTGATGAATGTGGGGCGCTGGCAATCGGCCATGCCTCGAATCTCACCGGCGATGATGTTGTCGGGGAAGTTCTTCCATGGGTGACGCTTCAGATCGTTGATCAGAGCGATGCGCCTGTCGCGCAGGGCCAGGAAGGTATTGTTCGCACGAGAAGTTCCGGGCTTCTGAACGGGTATGTCAGTGAAAGATCAGGTCAGTCGCGCCGCTTTTCCGAGGGATGGTTCTACCCCGGTGACCGTGGACGTATCGCTGATGATGGCATGCTTTGTATCACTGGGCGTGTGGATGATCTGGTATCGATTGGCGGCGAAAAATTCGATCTTGGCGTCGTCGATGACATCGCACGGGATATGCTCGAGACACGCACACTGGGCAGTTTCCTGTCGCTAGACGAGACCGGGCGCATGCGTATCAATATCGCCATTGCCTCATCTTCGGAATTCGATACCGAGCGCCTCGCGCAGGCACTACGAGCCTTTTATCCGACGTTGCCGCCCGTCCGCGTGATGTCGGTTGATCATATTCCGTGGTCGCTTGATGGCCGTGTCGATCGCGAACGGCTCTCGAGTGCATTCTATCGTTCCGAGAGTGCGAACGGATAAGCAGAAGTACTCGTCAAACTGGTTCGACCCACAACAATATGCGCGGGACCTGCTGTCCTGTTAGCAATAAAAAATATAAGTAAGGTTCGAGTTAACATATGTCGCGCAATAAAAAATCTGATATCGCCATCATCGGGATTGGATGCCGACTGGCACCCAATATCACCAATGTTGACGAGCTCTGGTCATTTCTTTGCGCCGAGGGGGAAGCGGTTACCGATATCCCGGAGGAGCGTTGGAGCGTCAAACGCTTCTATGCCGAGGAAATCGAGTCCCCGTCGAAAACCTATATGCGCAGGGGGAGTTTTCTTAAGCGCAACATACATGAATTCGAACCACTCTTTTTCGGAATCTCGCCACGTGAGGCGCAGATCCTCGATCCCCAGCAGCGCCTGCTGCTTGAGGTGACGTGGGAAGCCATGGAGACGGCGCGTGTCCTGCCGTCTCGTCTGTCCGGTCACAAGACGGGTGTGTTCATCGGCATTTTTGCAATCGATGCCCATGCTCATACATCGAGCCCCTATAATCTGCCGACCGTACGTGATCATTTTGCCGCTACGGCCACGCCCTCGACCATGCTCTCTGCCCGTCTGGCGCATGTGTTCGATTTCCAGGGACCATGCATGTCGATCGACACCGCATGTTCGTCGTCCCTTGTGGCCCTGCACCAGGCCTGCCGCGCCTTGAATGAAGGCGATATTGATGTTGCCGTCAGCGGCGGTGTCAGCCTTATGGGATGCCCCCAGACGTCGATCTTCATGTCCAAGGGGCATTTCATCGCGCGTGACGGTCGCTCGAAAAGCTTCGATGCCGCAGCCGATGGTTATGGTCGTGGCGAAGGCAGCGTGGTGTTCATCCTCAAGCGTCTGGAAGACGCCGAGCGCGATGGTGATACAATTCATGCCATCGTGGGCGCAACCGGCGTCAATTCGGATGGACGCACGCAGTTTCTGACGTCGCCCGATGCTGGCGCGCAGTCGCGTCTCATGACCGAAGTTCTGGAACGCGCCGATGTCGATCCGCGTGACGTGGCCTATGTCGAGACGCATGGCACCGGAACGCCGGCAGGTGATCCGATCGAGACCTATGCGCTATCGCAATCCATTGCGCGTTTCAAGAACGAGAAACTCGTTATCGGTGCGGTGAAGGCCAATCTTGGTCATACCGAAGCAGCAGCCGGTGCGCTTGGTACGCTCAAGGCGGCACTCTGCCTGCGTCATCAGGCGGTCCCCCCCCAGCCAGGGCTCAAGACGATCAACCCCTCGATCCATCTGGACGAGTGGAATCTGGAGATCCCGCGCGGCTCGACACGATCGCTCGGTGAGGGGAAGATCGCGCGTTTTGCAGGCGTCAACTCGTTTGGTTACGGCGGTACCAACGCCATTGCGGTCCTGCGTCGCCCCGATGACAAGGCCCCTGTTCGCAGCGGGCACAAGGCTGCCCGTCGCATCAACGGCAAGATTCCGTTCCTGCTCACCGCGTTTTCCAAGACCTCGCTACCGCTCATGGCAGCAGCTTATCGCGAACGTCTCGATGGTGAGGCACAGCCTGCTCTGGGCGATCTCGCTTTCAGTCTCGCCACGTCACGCACCCTGTTCCGCCATCGCCTGCTCGTCATGGCGCGTGACGAACAGGAACTGGCGGACAGGCTTGATGCCTATCTGAAGGACCAGCGCGAGGAAGGGATGTTCCAGGCAACGGTCGAGGCAGAGTCCGGCCGTGGCATGGTGTTTGTCTATTCCGGCGTCGGCCCGCAATGGTGGGGTATGGGTCGTTACCTGCTGCGTGAGGCGCCGCAGGCTGTTCTGGACAAGGCGCGCGCATGCGACACCCTGTTCAAGGCGTTGTCAGGTTATTCGATCTGCGATGAAATCCTGCGTGAGGAAGCCGATAGTCGTATCGACAACACGGCCATTCTTCAGCCCGCCATTTTCCTGATCCAGGTTCTCGTCACCGAATATCTGGCCTTGCAGGGTATTCTGCCGGATGCCGTGGTTGGTCACAGCATGGGCGAGGTTGCTGCCGCCTATGTCTCTGGCGGCCTCAGCCTGGAAGACGCCGTCACCGTTATCTATTACCGCAGTAACCTTCAGGGTACACTCGACGGCACAGGCCGCATGCTTGCTGTAGGCCTCTCCGCGGAAGCGGCAGCCGAGCTGATTGCGGCGGAAGCACCGGAACTCTGCGTGGCTGCCGTCAACGCACCGACCACCTGCACACTTGCAGGGCCGGAGGAGGCGATACGCCATCTGGCCGCGCACCTCACGCAGAAGGGTCTGTTCAACCGCGTTCTGAATGTGGAAGTCCCCTTCCACAGTGCCGTAATGGACCGGATCGAGGGGGATCTCAAAAAGGCTCTCTCACGGCTCGCACCGGGTGCGGCATCCACGCCATTTTATTCGACAGTCTATGGCAAGCGTGCCGATGACGACCACCGGGCAGATTCTGGCTACTGGTTCAGCAATGCCAGACAGCCCGTCCTTTTTGCCTCCGCTATTGAATCGTGTCTGGCCGATGGTTTTACGCAGTTTGTCGAGATCGGGCCGCACCCGGTCATCGGGCGTGCGCTGAAATCCGTCGCGGACAAGCAGCAGGCCAAGCTGAGTGTCATCAGCACCCTCAACCGGCAGGAAAGTGAGGCAAAATGCCTCGAGAATGCCGTTGCCAATATCATCCTGCATACGGCGCGCCTCGATTGGGCAGCCATTACAGGAGGGACGCTGATCGACCTGCCGACCTATCGTTGGTCGCGCGAGGTTTTCCATGCGGAAAATGAGCGCGAGCGACGGTTCCGCTTGGGCGGCACGGGTCATCCGCTGATCGGCTTTGGTGCCATGACACCGGGGAAATCCTGGGTTGTTGATCTTACCGAACTGGGCGTGCCCTGGCTCAAGGATCACTGCATCGACAATGTTGTGCTTCTGCCTGCCGCGGGATTTATCGAGTCCGCTCTGGCGGTCGGTCACGAGATCGAGGGTCAGACAGGTGTCGTCCTTGAAAACCTCGAGATCATGGCGCCGCTGGTGGTGCAGTCGGGCGATAATCCGATCCTGTATCTCGATTATGACGAGAGCCGCCGTGCGCTTCGTTTCCACAGCGCCAAGGAAGAATTCTCTGAAATGTGGATCGACCACGGCAAGGTCGATATCCTTTCCGCCGCGCCATGGCCCATGCCGGTCATCGACCGTGCGATGGTCGAGCAGGCGCTCGAGCAGGGCGTGGATGGGGCCGGGCTTTATGAAAAGATCCGTAATCACGGCTTCCATTACGGGCCGCGTTTCCAGACCCTTCAGCGCCTTGCTGTGCAGGATCGGGTGGCCTATGCGCGTATCGGCCTGACCGAAGACGAACTGGGTTCGGCAGAAGCCTATTATCTGCATCCGGCCCTGCTTGATGGCGCAATGCATGCGCTGATCGGGCTCGTCCCCGAGAGTTTCTCTGATCATATGTATGTGCCAGTTGGCTTTGATCGTCTGAGCTGCTTCGGCATGGGCACGACCGAGGGGCTGGCACGGGTCGAGATCACTGCTATCACCAAAAGCCAGATCGAGGCCTCACTGCGCCTTTACTCCACGACCGGTATGCCGGTGGCCGAAGTCAAGGGCATGCGCCTTGCCGAAGTGCCGCGCATCCACAAGGAAGCCGCCGCACGCGTCGAGACGCAGGAATACTACACCAAATGGATCGAAACCGAGGCGTCGATCCTGTTTGCCGAGCCCAAGACCCTGCTCCTCGTCGGGCACAAGAGCACGGCACAGAAGAAGCTCTGCGCCTTGTTCGAGGAAAATGGCGTGACGGTTCTCTCGACGCCGCGCAGCGGAGAGATCACGCCTCAGACAATCGGGCTTGAGGCGGGCCTGACGCTGGATGCCATCATCTACATGGCAGGCCCGACCCCCGACGCGGATTTCGAAAAGCTCGTCGGACAGATCGACGATATGGTGACATTTGGCACCCGTCTTCTGATGGAGGGGCAGGACAAGCAGCCGAAATTCATCTACGTCTCTGAAAACGCGATCTTCTTCGACCCCGAAGATGTGCTGGCCCACAAGGCCAAGGTGCATCCGGATGGGGCCGCGCTGGCCGGGTTCTTCAAGGGGCTGGTCGATGAGCGCCCCGACCTTCAGGGCAAGGTCGTCGATGTCGATACGCTGGCCGGTCAGGAGGCGCTGACGGCGCTCGCGGCTGAAATCCTGCACGAGGATAATGAGGCGGAAGTTGCCCTGCGTGAAGGTCGCCGTTTCACACCGCGTTTCATGCCTGTCGAAGGGCAGCCGGATCGCCCGCTTGCGCAGCTTCCCGGTACGCCGGGCATCAAGTTGCAGAAGAGCCGTACGGGCACGCTCGATGGCCTGTATTACAAGGCTTTCGATGTCCGCCCACCGGGACGTGGCGAGATTACCATTCGCGTGCTGGCCACATCGCTGAACTTCAAGGACATGCTCAAGGGCATTTCGGTCCTACCCGACAAGTTCCTGCTCGATACCTATCACACCACTGAAATGGGCATGGAGTGCTGCTTCGAAGTTGTGGCCGTTGGCAAGGGCGTCAAGAGTTTCGAGGTGGGCAAGCGTTATCTGACCTGTCATCCGGGATGCTTCACCTCGCATATGACACTGCCGGTCAAGGGCTTCCGCGTGATGGCGCTCGACCTGTTCGAGACGGCCGGTCGCCCCCTAACTGTTGCCGAGGCAACGGGTCTGCCGATTGCCATTGCGACAGCGCTTTACTGTCTGCACGACCTTGCGCGCCTCAAGAAGAACGAGATCGTCCTGATCCATTCGGCGGCAGGCGGTGTGGGTCTTGCTGCGATCGAAATTGCCAAGATTATCGGCGCACGCATCTTTGCAACGGCCAGCAGTGACGAGAAACGCCAGATCCTGCTTGATCGGGGCTGTGAAGCGGTGTGGGATTCTCGCAGCCTCGCCTTCTATGACGGTATTCTGGAAGTAACCGGTGGTCAGGGCGTCGATGTTGTCCTGAACAGTTCACCTGGTGAAATTCAGGCCCATAGCCTTGCGCTGCTGTGCAATACAGGGCGCTTTGTCGAAATCGGCAAGAAGGATATCTGGGAAAAGCGCGACCTGTCGCAGTTCAGCTTCAACGGCAACGTGTCTTTCCACGCCTTTGATCTCGACCTGATGATGGCGCGTGATCACCGCAAGGCGGTGTCGATCTTCGACCGGATTCCCTATCTGTCACGCAAGTTCGACACGGTCATTCTGCCGCACAAGGTCTATCCCGCTTCCGAAGTGCGCGATGCCTTCAAGTTCATGTCGTCCTCCAAGCATATCGGCAAGATTCTTGTGTCGTATGAGGATCTGACGAATGTGCGCGCGCAGCGTCAGCCGGTCCGGCCTGTCGATCCGGCGGCTGCCTATCTGGTGACGGGGGGGCAGGGCGGTCTTGGTCTCGCTACGGCGGCCTGGCTGGCGGCCAGTGGCGCACGGCATCTGCATCTGATGGGGCGCAGCGTACGCCGTGACAAGGAAACGCTCGACAAGATCAAGGCCCTGAAAAAGGCCGGTGCCCGCGTTACGCTGCATTATGGCGATGTCAGTGTTTACGAGGATGTGGCTCGTATCAAATCGGCCATTCTCGAGACAGGTATCCCGCTCAAGGGTGTGTTCCACGCCGCAGGTATTCTCGATGACCGACTGATTTCAAAATACTCGGAAGAGAGCCTGCGCAATGTGCTCAAACCCAAGGTATTGGGCGGGCACCATCTGGACGTGCTGACGCGCGACTGCCCGCTGGATTACTTCGTGCTCTATTCCTCCATCGTGACGGTCACAGGCAATATAGGGCAGAGCAGCTATCTCGCGGCCAATGCCTATCTCGATGCGCTGGCCAGTGCCCGCCGCAAGGCAGGTTTCCCTGCGGTTTCTGTCCAGTGGGGCCCGATTGCCGAGGTTGGCATGCTGGCCCAGGAAGACAGTGTCGTGCAGTTCTTCGAGAATGCAGGGTTCCGTCTGCTCGAAAGCAACGAGGCGCTTTCGCTGCTGCCCACGCTCATCAATCGCGACCGCGATACCGTAGCGGCCATGGCGATCGATTGGGAGACATGCTTCGGTCAGCATGGCGCGATCGAGCGTAATCCCAAATTCGCTCTTATCCGGCGCGAGAAGAGCATCAAGAACACCTCGGCGCAGAAGCTGGCCCATCTCCAGAGTCTGTCACCCGAGGAGCGTTACGAGTTCGTGCTGGACAACGTGAAATCGATCCTGGGGAATGTTCTCAAGCTCGAACCAGACAGCATCGATCCGGGCGCACGGCCAAACGAGCTAGGAGTCGATTCACTGGCCGGTGTGGAAATCCAGACGGCGATCAAGACAGAATTCAATGTCGAGATCTCTCTGCTTGTCCTGTCGCGTAATGAGCCGATACGCGAAATTGCCCGTAACGTGCTGCGTCAGATCAGTCTGAATATGGCCGCTGCCTGAGGCGGGACGGCATCGGGCGGGTTTGGTAAAAAGGCTGGTGGACGAAAGTCCACCAGCCTTTTTTGATGTCTGACCGTATGAGGGCAGGGCGCTACGCTATTCGTTTTCCATCGTTTCGCCCGGAAGCTCGTCGGGCTCTGCCCACGCAATGGCGCCCACGATCACGCTGGACCCAATGACAAAAAGCTGTGCCGACAGCGGAAGGCCAAGATTGCGCCCGAATACCGGAACAAGCTTGCCTGCAAGCCCCTGCCCAAGCGAGCCAATGGCATAGCTCAGCCCCATGCCGAAGCTGCGCGTGTCTGAAGGGAAGCGCTTGGCGAGATAATGCGGCACAAGGGCAAAGACGCCCGAGGCAGCAAGCCCCATGATCACGGCCGATACCAGCAGAACGGGATAGGTCTCCGCACTCAGGAACGGATAGATTGTAAGGATCACCACAAGCAATGTGCCGATAATCACGCGCAGATCGCCGAAGCGGCTGGCCAGCGCCCCGCATGACAGCTTGCCCACCAGCGAGCCGATACAGAAACAGCCGATCGGCCAGAACACGAGCGCCGGCGTCAGGTGATGAACATTACGCAGGATCGTTGGATAAAGGCTGTAGATGGCGGCCTTCTGGAACTCCAGAAACGACATGAGCGCAATGGCCTGCACGGCCGCCAGCGTAAGGATGAATTTGGCCTTGGGCTGGGGTGCCGCGCCATTGAGCCCCTTCTGGCGCTCCTGCTTGAGCGTCCATACCGGGCTTTCCTGAACGCCCCACCGTATAAAGAGGGCAAGCACGGCGGGCGCCAGCCCGATAAAGAACAGCAGGCGCCACGAGTAATGCGGCAGAATGACCGCCTGGGCTGCGGTGGCAGCCAGAAACCCGAGTTCATAACCCGACATCATGATGGCTGAGGCCATGGCGCGGCTTTTGCCTGGTACGCTTTCCATCAGGAGCGCTGCGGAAGCCGTCCACTCACCACCAAAGCCGATGCCAAAAAGGAACTGAATGACAATTAGGCTGATTAGGCTGTGAGAGAATCCTGTGGCCGCGGAAAACACGCCAAACCACAAGACACCCAGCAGAAACGCCAGACGGCGCCCGTAACGGTCTGCCAGCCATCCCCACCCGGTATTGCCAACGGCACGCCCGATGCTTTGCGCCAGAAGTACCGTGCCCATGGCGCTGATGGTGACCCCGAAATCATGGGAGATGTCGGGCAGAGTGAGCAACAGCGCTGTCTGGTCGAAGGCGTCGAGAAACCAGCCGAGGAAGGCGGCAAAGGTGACGCGCCAGAAGGGTTTGAGCGCGACCAGCGGGGGGTATGTGAGGATCTGGGACAGGTAGGATTGGCGGGCGGAGGCCGACATGGTCTCGTCCTTGAGAGAGGGAGCAGAAAGGAAGCAGGGGTAAAATCGGTTGGGAGCGAAACGGTTCCATGACGCCTTTGGGCCGGCGCGGCAGGGGGGGGCGTCTTGGGGGGCGTCAGAGATTATACATAGAGGACTACTTCACTCCTCATTCTGCCTCGGAAGCGCGATGAAATCGAGTCCCGTTTATCACTTGGGGGCGATCGAGGTCGCCGTTAAGCCAGCGATCAGGCAAGCTGAAAGGTCCCGAGCGTTAAGGGCATATTATCATTCATCCTTTAAGCAACGGGTCCTGTCACCCGTGCTGCGAGGAGCGTTGCTGCGTTGCCAAGAGATAGCAGCCCGATCGAAGAGTCTGGGGTGGCGGCGCAGGATACCGCCTTCCTTTCGGATGTCGCTCTCAGGGGATGCGCGCTGACGGTGCCGTCGAGCGTTGGGGCAACCGTTGAAGAAGTCGGGCTGCCCACTTTCCTGTTGTCAGACCTCAATATGACGGAGGCAGACAGAACAGGTGTCAGGGTATCGAGCGTCGCTTTGTCGAGCATCATCCTGCCTGGTCTGACACAGATCGATCTCTCCCATCCGACCGGGACACCGGTAAGTCCCTTGACGATTGATCTTCCCGGATCAGGCGCTTGTCAGCCGGATGCGACGTCCGAAGGCAGGATGGGAGTGCGGTCTCGGCGCTATTGCCGTCAGTCAAGACGTTATGCACCAGTCACGGGGGCGCCCGATCTGCGCTGGACTGGTCGGTATGGCCGCGTGAGTGATCATATCACGCTTATTGGCTGGGATGTGGCCCCGTCCGGATCGCAGGCGATCTATCGCAAGCCAAACGATCGAAGGACATGCCCCAGAGCTGATATTGCCATGCTGGGTGAGCTTTGCCGTCGCATGGCACCTGTTGGAGGGCATTACCGGGCGAGCCTCACGCTCACGGATCCTGCATCTCCGGATTCACACTTTGTGCAGGCCATGCAGGAAGTATTTGTCGAGACCGGCTTTCGGCCGGAGGCTCTGCGCCTGGTTCTTGATGAACGCAGATTTTCGCTCGCCGGGCGTGATGAGGCGCTTTGCCTGGGAGAACTGGTCGATCGGGGAGTCGAGTTGTGGGTTGGGCGTTTCGGTCAGGGTATATCGAGCCTTGCCCTGCTGCGTGAGCAGGCGAATACAGGGTTGATCACCGGGGTCAGCCTTGAAGCTGGATTGGTCTCTGCGCCATCAGGGCTCTGGCGTCTGGCCCAGCAGGGAGAAAGGCACAGCGAGGAACGTCTCGACCCGATTGCGTCCAAGTTCTTTTCCGCCACATGCGGCGCTCTGCAGGCTCTCGGGATCCGGACGCATTTCGCCCACATCTCCAGCTCCACACATTATGGTTTTGCCCTCGCTGCAGGGTTTGACGAGATGAGTGGCCTTTGTCCGGAGCTGGAAGGCATTGCGATGGAAGCAAAGCCGCCTTGCGCCTGAAGCAGGGCTGGACGAAACGGCCCGTATGCGACAGGTTCCGCCGGCGTCTCCCATCGCGCGGGTGCGCACCCATAACGTGAGTTTAACTTGCCCTGCAACGCGGTTAGCTGTTCTGCGCTATGGTCAGACAAGAGGGAATAACGAGATGGCGCAAGTGGATACAGTCTACGACAAGTATTTCCAGACAGCTCTGGACGGCCTCAAGGCCGATGGCAGCTACCGGCATTTCGCCGAGCTCGAGCGTCATGCCGGACAGTTTCCCCACGCTTACCATCATGGTCTGAAGCGCGATATCACCGTCTGGTGCTCGAATGACTATCTCGGCATGGGCCAGCATCCGGATGTGCTCAAGGCGATGCATGAGAGCCTGGCCCGCAGCGGTGCCGGTGCAGGCGGCACGCGAAACATCTCTGGCACCAATCACGAGCATGTTGCGCTTGAAAAGGAGCTTGCAGCCCTTCACGGCAAGGAAGCAGCGCTGCTGTTCAATTCGGGTTACCTTTCCAACTGGGCGACACTTGGCACGATCGCAGCGCGCCTCAAGGGCTGCGTCGTGCTCTCTGACGCTGCCAATCATGCCTCGATGATCGAGGGCATACGTCACTCACGCGCCGAAAAGATGATTTTCCGTCATAACGACGTTGAGGATCTTGAGGCAAAGCTCAAGGCGATCCCGCTCGATACACCCAAGATTGTCGCCTTTGAGTCGGTCTATTCGATGGATGGCGATATTGCCCCGATCGAGGCCATCTGCGACCTTGCCGATCGCTACAACGCCCTGACCTATCTGGATGAGGTTCACGCTGTTGGCCTTTATGGGCATCAGGGCGGTGGCGTCGCCGAGGAACGCGGTCTGGCACATCGTCTCTCGGTCATCGAGGGGACCCTAGGGAAGGGCTTTGGCGTGGTCGGTGGCTACATTACCGGCAGTGCTGCACTGTGCGATTTTGTGCGCTCTTTTGCCTCGGGCTTCATTTTCTCGACGGCACTCCCCCCGATGGTGGCAGCAGGGGCACTGGCAAGCATCCGTCATCTGCGCAACAGCCAGAGCGAGCGGGCGGCGCATCGTCAGGCCGTGGCATGGCTGCGCGAAAGCCTCGACCGTGCCGGTATCCCCCATCTGGACAACCCGTCGCATATTGTGCCGGTCATGGTAGGCGATGCGACGCGGTGCCGTGCGCTTTCTGACGCTCTGCTTCAACGCTTTGGTCATTACATCCAGCCGATCAACTACCCGACCGTCCCGCGGGGCACCGAGCGCCTGCGCATCACGCCGGGGCCCCTGCACACCAAGGAAGATATCGACTCCCTCGTCAGTGCGCTGGCCGCATTGTGGCGCGAGCATCGTCTGGCCAACGCCGCCTGAGAGAGGCAACGCATCCCCGCAACAACCCTGAAACGTGTCGGAGTTGTTGCGGGCAATTGATACGATACGCCGTACTCTGCGGCCCGGCCTGCTACCGGAAACTCCTGCCTCACACTCCGTGGCAAGCGCGAGGTCGATGACCCTACTGCAAAGAGCGATACCCGGGCGCGTGTTTCACCCGTCAGGTGATTTATTGCCTGATCCGCCATTGTTCGGATCCGTCGGGACGGTATAGGCAGGTCATACATTACCGAACTTCTGTTTCCGCAAGGATATGCCTGATGTTGTCCCTTTCGCGAGCGCCCAATCCGGGTGCCACGGTCCTGACACTCGAAACCAGGTATTCTGTGCGACGGCCTTTTTCATGGTGTCTGCTGATCTGTCTCCTGGTTGGCGGTCTGTGCCTGCAATCAGGGAGCGCGCGCGCCCAGACACAAGCCGCTGCGGCAGTGCCCGATGCGCCGCGCATCACAGCCGATCAGGCGCGGCAACTCGCCTCGGTGCTCAATAACGATGCCAAGCGCCGCGAATTCCTGACGACACTGCAAAATCTCAGTCAGGCTCAGCAGGCGGCCAACCCGGCCAACACAACTGAGAAATCCGGTCCAAAGCTCAAACCCGATGGGCTGGGGGCAGAACTGCTCGGCAGTGCCTCCGACTGGACCCATGCTGCCAGTGTTCAGGCGCATAGTCTGCTGCGCACAGTCGTGGATGTGCGCGCCATAGGGCCGTGGTGGCGCCATATGCGCAACGATCCGGCGGATCGTCAGGAATCGCTCAAACTGCTGCTCCGCGCCCTGATTCTGGCTGCCGTAAGCACCTGTCTCTTCTATGCGTTGCGGCTTCTGTTACGAGGGGTGCGCAACCGCGTTGAGGCGCTGGCTCGCATCAAGGGGCGTTCTGCGCTGGCGCGTGAAATCGATGATCGTCAGGCCGCAGAGGAGGCAGCCGACGAGGCTGCTCGAGAAGACGCTGAAAGGAAGGCGGGCGAAGGAAGCACCACCACTGACCAGATAGCTCACTCCGACAATACGGCGCCCTTGGTGCAGGATCACGGAGATGCCTATCAGCAATCCGCTGACGAGGCCTCGCCCCCTGAACAGGAGCGCCCGACCGTTCAGACGGAAGGCCCCTCCGGTGACGCGGCGCCCACCCCCGACACGCAGGATCGAGAGCGTCTGTCGCGTTTGCGGCATCAAGGCGCACTTGCCCGACTGACGCTTGTTCTCAAGCGGCTTCCTTACAGCTTCCTCTGCCTGTTGCTTGACTGTCTGCCGGTGCTGGTTGTGCCGTTCATTGCCTTGCTGATCGTCATTGCCGATCCGGCGGCTGACGAGTTCACAACGGCCTTGCTGCGTGCGCTGAGCCTGACGGCCCTGGTGGCTGGAGGGCTGATCATTGCCATACGCACCATTCTTGCGCCCCAGCGCCCCTGGCTGCGTCTTGCCCTGCTCTCCGATTCTGCGGCGAGCTTCCTCTTCGACTGGCTACGCCTGCTGATCCTCACCACAGGTATTTCTGCCGCCGCCCTTGAGACACTCGACGATTGCGGCTTGCCCGACAGGGTGATCGAGGCACTGCTCAAGATCCTGACGCTCGTTCTGCATCTGATGGTGGCGGTCATGATCATCCGCAGCCGCCCCAGGGTCATGCGTTTTTGCGAGCGCAGGGAACGGCGTGGTTTTGGCGTTAGCATGTTGCATCTTTTCGGTCGCACCTGGTGGGTGGTCGCGCTCTTCTTCGACATGGGGCTCTGGCTTGTCTGGGCGGCGGAAATCCATCACGGTTATGCGGCAATCTGGAAGCTTTTTCTGCGCAGCGCTGTGGCGCTGGTGGTCATGCGTTGCGTCAGCATCGTGCTGTACGGGCTGCTGGAACGCGTGTTCCGCTCGGCTCCAGGCTGGGTCACGCTAAGCGAGGATGCACAGACACGCTTCAGCCGCTATTACGCCCCGGCACAGCGGGTCACGTCTGTCATCATCATTGCGCTGACCGTTCTTGCTCTGGCCAGTGCCTGGGGCGCGCCCATCAAGGTCCTGTTTGGTGCCGGTGGGCTTGGCTATCGTCTGGCCTCGTCATCCATGACAGTGCTCATCGCCTGCCTGCTCGGGGTTGTGGTCTGGGAGGCGAGCAACATCATGCTCGAGCGTTATGCCCGCAAGGTGGGCGGGCTTGATGACGGTGCGGCCAGGGTGGCCCGTGTGCGCACATTGCAGCCCATGATCCGTATCGTCCTCATGGTCATTCTGGTGGCCGTCATCGGGCTGACCGTGCTGAGCGAGATCGGCGTGAATATTGCCCCGCTTCTGGCAGGGGCCTCGATTTTTGGTGTCGCGCTGGGTTTTGGCTCGCAAAAGCTCGTGCAGGATTTCATCAACGGGATTTTCCTGCTCATGGAAAATGCCCTGACGGTAGGCGATGCTGTCACGCTCAACGGTACCTATGGCGTGGTCGAGCATCTCTCGCTGCGCACGGTTCATGTGCGTGCCAATGATGGCTCCATGAACATCTTTCCGTTCAGCTCGCTTGGTCAGATCATCAATTACAACCGCGATTTTGCCCGCGCCATTATCGTGGCCGAGGTCGGGTATGAGACGGATACCGATGAGGTCGTGCAGGTCATCAACGATATCACGGCCGAGATGCGGGCCGATGAGAACTTCAAGGCCCTGATCATCGACGACTTCCAGATGTGGGGTGTGGACGCGCTCAATCAGACCTCTGTCACGGTGCGCGGTACGTTGCCGACAATCACCTCCGGGCGCTGGCCTGTGCAGCGCGAATTCTATCGTCGCCTGAAAAAGACGTTCGAGGCGCGTCATATCCATCTCCCTTATCCAACGCGCTATGTGGAGGTTACGGGGCTGGCCGGCATGGGAGGCAGCGATGAGCCAGAGCGTGACAGGCGATCAGGCGAAGATGGTACCACAGCGCGAGAGGGACGCGTCCCATCCTCCCGACCCGAATGACGGGTTGCGGCCTCAGGGTTACTCGGAATTGCCTTGAGGTCAGGCGGCCCATGTCACATGACGGACGCCGAGACGTCACGCTGTAACGACGGGGTCGTGTGACGACGGACGCAAAAGAGCCTCGCCGTAGGGGCTTTTTCGCAGGGGCTCTGGCCGCTCCAAGCCGATCGGCCCAGAGGGCAAAACCGATCGGCTTCGTATGTGAGGCTAGCCGCGCCTGAGGGCGTTTCTCAGTTTCTCATCAAGCATGGCCGTGGTGAAGGGTTTGGGCAGGATATGGATTTTCTCATCCTGTCCACTCCGGTCAAATATGGCCTGTTCCGCGTAGCCCGTGATGAACAGCACCGAGAGTGATGGCCGCAGCACGAGCGCCGCATCTGCGAGTTGCCGCCCATTCAGACCACCCGGCAGGCCGACATCGGTAATCAGCACATCATACAGGCGTTCCCGGTCATTGAGCAGGGCGAGGGCTGCCGTGCCGTCGCTTGCCTCCTGAACAATGGCGCCCCAGTCTTCGAGCGTTTCACGAACGGTAAAGCGCAGCGTCTCCTCATCATCGACTAGCAGGACGCGCAGGTTACGCAGGGCGTCGCCATCCGGCGAGAGGTCAGGCGCGACGACAGGCGAGGGCAGGGCGGCGGCATGGCTGGGCAGCCAGATATGGACCGAGGTTCCTGCACCGGGGATCGAGGCAATGCTGACCCGTCCCCCCGATTGTCTGGCAAAGCCATAGATCATGCTCAGCCCCAGCCCGGTCCCCTTGCCCAGAGGCTTGGTGGTAAAGAAGGGATCGAAAGCGCGCGCCATGACATCGGCGCTCATGCCCACACCCGTATCTGTTACCGAGAGCACCTGATAGATACCGGGGCGCACCCCCCATTCTTCGGCCTGAAGGGCCCCGAGCGTGGCGCGTGAAGTGGCAATCGTCAGATGCCCGCCTTCGGGCATGGCATCACGGGCGTTGATCGACAGATTGAGCAACGCATTTTCAAGCTGGTTGGTATCGACCAAGGCCGGCCCGATGGTTTCGTCCAGGCAGAGTTCGAGCACGACAGCTGGCCCGACTGTGCCGGCAATAAGGTCCTGAAGCCCGAGGATGAGAATATTGATGTCAGCGGGTTGCGGGTCGAGTGTCTGACGGCGCGAGAAGGCCAGAAGGCGATGCGTCAGGGCGGCGGCGCGATCCGTGGCACCTTGCGCCGCCGTGATATAACGGTCCAGCCCCTCTGTACGCCCCTGGGCGATACGACGTGTCAGGAGCGAGAGTGCGCCCCCGATCCCGGCCAGGATATTATTGAAATCATGGGCGAGGCCACCTGTCAGCTGTCCGACCGCTTCCATCTTCTGCGACTGGCGAAGCTGATCCTCCAGAGCGATGCGATCGGTCACGTCACGTCCGATCAGATAGATGTCTTCTCCCTCTGTCGAGCCGGACCAGTTGAATGTGTGCCATTCACCGTCCTGATGCAGAAATCGAAGATCAACGCCATGATCGAGCTTGCCCTCGCGCAGCAGGGCCAGGGCCTCGGTTGCGCGTGCCATATCGGCCGGATGCACCAGCTGCTCGGCCTTGCTGCCAATCCAGTCACGCGCCTTGTCACCAAAGCAGGTCTGCCAGCTCGGATTGAGGTAGCGCAACCTGCCGTCACGATCGGTAAGGGCCAGCAGGTCGGCGCTGATCGCCCACAACCTGTCGCGTTCACGCGTACGGCGTAGCACCTGCTCTTCAAGGGTTTCGTTCATGCGGCGCAGGGCTTCCTGCGCGCGCATCTGGCGTATGGCGGCCCAGCTTCTGTCAGCAATCGTACGGACGAAGGAGAGCGTGATGTCGTCCCAGCAATGGGCGTGGGCAAAATGGACGATGGCGACAGCCTGCAGAACACCGTTATCCATGATCGGCACATTGAGCAGGGCACAGATCTGGAGCGGTGCAAATTGCGCAGCCTGCACAGCAGTCAGGGGATCAGTCCTGACATCATCAATGGCGACAACCTCACCGGCCTTGAGCAGATCGATATAGGAGCCAAAGGACCGGAAGGCATAGAGCCCCGAAACGTCGGGGGTCTCAGGGTCCCGGCGCCAGCAATCTGTAACCTGCGCCAGTTCGCGCTCATGATCCACATCGGCAAAACCGGAACGGTCTGCCTCAATGGTCATGCCCAGTGTCCGCGCTGTGAGCGCCAGAATGTCAGCCTCACTCGTCAACGCGCGCAGTTCGTCACCGAAAGTCACCAGCGCCTCACGCTTGAGCGTCTGGCGTTTGGGCGCGTCAATATCGAGCAGAATGCCGGGGAAATGACTGATCTGACCGTTATGGTCATAGGTGCACGAGCCATTGGCCTCGATCCACCGGCTGGCACGCGAGCCGTCGTCGCATAGACGAAACTCGCAGCGGAACGGCTTGCGCTCTTGCAATGCCGTGTCGAGCGCTGCCTGAAGAACCGGGCGATCTTCAGGGGTGATGCAATCCAGCAATTGCGTGAGCGCCACCCCCTCGGCAAGTCGGGCCGGGGAAAGACGGAGCGTCTCCGCCATGCGCAGATCGCCCGTCACAAGCTGACGTTTGGCGTCCCACAGCCACATGCCGATGATGGTGCCGGCCGCAAGTGCAAGCTCAAGGCGCTCGTGCTCCTGATTGGCCACCGTCATGTCACGCGAGACACCAAGGATACGCTCGGGCCTGCCCCCGGGGCCAAGTATGGGTGTCACCACGACATCCCACAGGCGTTTGCGCCCATCGGTCGTCTCGACATATTCCTGGAAATGGCTGGTAAGCCCGTCCCTGGCAGCGTCGATCGCGTTCAGCGAGAGCTTGCGCCCGCGCTCCTGCCACACATCGGGCCAGTAGACTCCCAGCATATCGGCAGGAGAGCAAAGACCAAGCACCAGAATAGCGCCGTGATTGACGAAGGTGATCTTGCCGTCGAGATCAAGGATCTTCACGCAGTCACTGGCGCTGACGAGCAGCGAATTGACGAAAGACTGGCTGGCGCGCAACGCAGCCCTTTCATCCGGATCGATCGTGGTGTCGATGACCGTCCCGGTGCAGCCATCGGGATGGGGATGCACACTGATATGAACGGCTCTCGGCGGTCCGTCCTTCTGCCGGAAGGCTACATCGCCTGTTTCAGCCCTCGTCAGCCATGCGACAGGGTCGGTTTCCGGCAGGATTTCAGCATTTTCATGGAAACAGGCCAGAAAAACCGGCCATTCGACGCCGAGACGCAAGGCTTCAGGGTCGAGGCCACAAAGAGACGCGAGATACGGATCGCCCGTCAGCAGACCATTCTTGGCATGCCAGAGCAGAAAGCCAAGCGTGGCCTCGCGTGAACCGTTCTCGCCGGGAGGGGGCACCGCAGCCCGTGTGACGACAGGCGTTAGTGGCGCATTCTGCAATGGTGCATCGAGAATGCCGCCCCGGCCTGCCACAGCGACGGCAATCGCGCCCCTTTGGCCCACCGTACCAAAAAGTGCGGCATGAGCCTGAACGATGCGCTTTTGCTGCGGGGATAAAGGGTTTTGCCGAGCGGCTGCTGCAATCAGCCCTGAGACTGGGGTACCGAAGGGAAAGAAGTCCCAGCCGGCAAACTCACCCTTTCCTGAGAAGGATGACTCGCGGGTCCAATCCTGTTCCGTCGTGCGTGAGAGGTCAGGAAATACCGGTATCGCGTCGCGGGTTTCAGCCCCGCCCTGTGCCGTTGCGACAAGATGTGCATGACCGCTGCTGACAGCAATGAGTGCGAAAACGATGTCGGGGAAGGTTTCGCACAGGGGGTGCAGTGCCGGGTGTGTTGTGGTGGCGGGTGAGCCTGTCAGGTTATCCGGACCGGGACGCTCCCAAAGCAACATGTGATACGCCCCCGGATGTTCAGGCTGCCCCCGGGTTGCGAGGGCAGGACAGGCGTCTCAGGCACCATACGATGAGCCCGCTTGATCCGGTTCAGTCATAGCCCCCTGAACGTGAAAGCGTAAATACAGAATCCGGGGCTGATTACACGGATGCCGTCAAACCCCCGTCAACAGTCAGAATATGACCATTAACGAAGCTCGAGGCCTCGGAGGCGAGAAACACAGCGGCGCCTACCAGCTCCTCACTCTTGCCCCATCGTGCCGCGGGGGTGCGCTGGCACAACCATGAGGAGAAGGCCGGATCGGCAACAAGAGCTGCGTTCATCTCTGTTTCGAAATACCCCGGGGCGAGCCCGTTGATCTGCAGCCCGTGCCGTGCCCAGTCGGTCGCCATGCCCTTGGTGAGCATTTTCACGGCTCCTTTGGTTGCGGTGTAGGGGGCGATGCCGGGACGCGCCAGCTCGCTCTGCACAGAACAGATGTTGATGATCTTGCCGCGCCCACGCGTGATCATGCCTTTCGAGACCGCCTGGGCGACAAAAAACACCGAGCTGAGATTGGTGGAAATCAGGCGGTCCCACTCGGCACGTGGAAACTGGTCGAGAGGCGAGCGGAACTGGATGCCGGCGTTGTTGATCAGGATATCGATCGGACCTTCGGCCTCGATCGCCTCGATACCTGCAATGACCTGGTCCTGATTGGTGACATCGAAAACGCCGCCGCGTGTCACAATGCCCTCGCCCTCCAGACGGGCCCGTGCAGAATCGAGATGTGCCGGGTCACGCCCGTTGAGAATGATTTCAGCCCCGTAGCGCCCCAGACCCTGCGCGAGCGTAAAGCCGATGCCGCGCGAGGCGCCGGTGATGAGGGCGCGCTTGCCCTTGAGGGAAAAAAGGGCGGGCTCGGACATGGCTGGATCCTTCTCTGGACGGTCCGGCCCGTGACTGTCGGGGCGGACATGATCTGGCGGCTCGTTGAACACATTGTCGTTTCGAGCCGCTCATATGCTGGGCATGGTATCAGGGATGCTCAGACTGCCCAGCCGACATTTTCGTGTGGTTTCTTTCAGCCATCCTTTGCCTGCACCCTTGCTATGTCATGGAAAGGGGTGACGGGGGCGTGTGCCCGAAGGGTTTTCGGGTGCCCGTGTCGGGGCCAGCAAGCGGGCCTGTGTCGCGGCCGATCTTGGCGCGGCGCATGGGGCACGCCATACAGGAGAAATGACCAAGGAAGCGACCTATCTCCCTATCGCCCTGCGCCTCGATGATGGCCGCGCTCTCGTAATCGGGGGCGGGCAGGTGGCCGCCAACAAGCTGCGCCTGCTTTTGGGGCGCTGTGATGATATCGCCCAGATCGGTCCGGTTCATGACATCGAAATCCGCCAGGCGATCGACAGCGGCCACGTCACCCATCTCGGCGAGGCACTCGACGCGCATCGTATCAGCGCGTTGCTGGGGGAGATGCGCATTGTTTTCGCGGCCACCGAGGATGCTGCGTTCAACCGTGTCATTGCGGCACAGGCGCGCGAACAGGGGGTGAATATCTGCGTCGTTGACGATCCTGAGCCATCCACTTTCATCACCCCTGCCATCATTGACCGGACACCGGTCCAGATTGCGATCTCCACCAATGGCGCGGCGCCCGTACTGGCCCGGCGCCTGCGCACCCAGATCGAGGCGCTGCTTCCCGAAGGGCTCTCGCGCCTGGCGCGTTTCATGCAGGCGCAGCGCACTTGGATACGTCATGCCCAGCCGGACACCATGATCCGGCGACGGGCATGGGAGGATTTTGTGGATGGCGCGGGTGCCGAGCAGGCCCTTAGGGGAGAGGATGAGGCTGCAAGAGCGAGTCTCGAACGCAGCCTGGGTGGCGTGCCGAGAGAAGGCGAGGTCTGGCTGGTCGGTGCCGGGCCGGGTGATCCGGACCTTCTCACGCTGGCGGCCCTGCGCCTGATGCAGAATGCCGACACCGTCCTGTATGACCAGTTGATTCCACCCGCAATTATGGACCGCGTGCGGCGTGACGCAGAGCGTGTGTTCGTTGGCAAGAAGCGCAGCCACCACACCTTGCCGCAGGAAGGGATCAATGACGAGTTGATACGCCGCGCCAGAGCGGGGGAACGCGTTCTGCGCCTGAAGGGAGGCGATCCGTTTATCTTTGGGCGTGGTGGTGAGGAAATGGAGGCGCTGGTGGATGCCGGTGTCACTGTACGCGTCATCCCGGGCATCACGGCAGCCAGTGGGTGTGGCGCGGCGGCGGGAATCCCGTTGACGCATCGGGACTGCGCGCAGAGCTGTGTGTTTGTCACCGGTCACGCCCGCGCCGATGGCACGCTCAATCTGGATTGGCCGAGTCTGGCCAAGAAAGGGCAGACACTCGCCATCTATATGGGGCTCGCGCCGATGGCGGATCTCTGCGCCCAGCTTCAGGCCCATGGCCTGCCGGGAGACTGGCCCGCCGCTGTAATCGAGCATGGCACGCGCCATGATCAGCGCGTGCATGTGGCAACGCTTGCGACGCTGCCTGCGTTGGTTATCGAGCGCAATGTGGCCAGCCCGGCGCTCACCCTTGTGGGGGAGGTGGTGAACCACCGCCGCTCGGGGCATGGGAGAACAATTCACCATAAAGAAGCGTGAGTTCGTAGTTTACCCATTGCACGGTGTTGTCTGAGGTATTATGTCGAGCGTGATGGCGCAATAAGCGATTTTTCAGTGTGGATTTAACCGATCATGGCCCTGACCCAGACCGAACGGCAGATCCTTGAAACGACCGGCGAGGAAGCAATCCTGGAGCGCTCCATGAAAGTGCTTTCGGGGCGTATGGCGCTTGTCTCGTCCTTTGGGGCCGAATCCGCGCTGCTTCTTGCGCTGGTTGCCGATATAGACCGCGATTTTCCGATATTCTTTCTCGATACCAGGCGCCATTTCCCCGAGACGCTGAGCTATCGTGACGCTCTGATCGATCACCTTGGGCTGACGGGGGTTGTGAATATCGCGCCCTCGGCCAAGGCTCTGCATGATCGTGATCCGCAGGACATGCTGGCCGATTTCGACCCGGATGCCTGCTGCGCCTTGCGCAAGGTCGAGCCTATGGATGACGCATTGAACGATTTCGATGCGTGGATAACCGGGCGCAAACGCGGTCAGGCAGCGACACGCGCCTCGATGGCCGTCTTCGAGCCGCTTGAGGACGGGCGAGCCAAGATCAATCCGCTTGCCTCCTGGACGCGAGAGCGCATCGCAAGCGAAATGACCCGGCGCGACTTGCCGCGTCACCCCCTGACGGCCCTCGGTTTCAAATCCATCGGCTGTGCGCCCTGCACACGGGCCGTGGCCGAAGGTGAGGACCCCAGAGCCGGACGCTGGGCCGGCCAGACCAAAACCGAATGCGGCATTCACCTGCCAGCGCGATAACGGAGCATAAAATGAGTTTGGCGTCCCCCACCCTCGCCACGCCGCGTGCCATGGATGACCTCGATCAGCTTGAGGCGCAGAGCATCTTCATTCTGCGTGAGGCCTATCGCAAGCTGCGTCCGCTCTCCCTGCTCTGGTCTCTGGGCAAGGACAGCAATGTCATGGTCTGGCTGGCACGCAAGGCGTTCATGGGCCGCGTGCCGTTTCCGGTCATGCATGTCGATACGGGCAAGAAATTCCCCGAGATGTATGCCTTTCGCGAGGAATACACCAAGAAGTGGAACCTCGACCTGATGCTTGGCGATTGCCCGCCTGTTGAGGAAATCGATCCGTCCCTGCCGCCTGCGGCGCGCTCTGCAGCGCGCAAGACCGCCGGTCTGGCCAGCCTGATTGAAAAGCACAAGCTGCGCGGCGTCATTGCCGGTATCCGCCGTGACGAGCAGGCGACGCGCGCCAAGGAGCGCGTGTTCAGCCCGCGTGGGGCGGGTCATCGCTGGGATGTACGCAATCAGCCGCCGGAATTCTGGGACCAGTACGCCACCCCTTATGAGGACGGGATGCATATCCGTGTGCATCCGCTGCTGTCGTGGCGCGAAATCGATATCTGGCGCTATATCGAGCGCGAGAACATCCCGCTGGTCGATCTGTATTTCGCGAAGAACGGCAAGCGTTACCGCTCGCTGGGTGACCAGGACATCACGAGCCCCATCGACAGCAATGCCTCGACTCTCGCCGAGGTGATTGCCGAGCTTGAAAACAGCAAGACATCCGAGCGTGCCGGTCGCGCGATGGATCATGAATCAGAAGACGCGTTCGAGCGTCTGCGTGTTGCGGGTTATCTCTGAGCCATGGGCGAAATCATGAAAAACAACAACCTCCCAGCCTCGCTGCGCGCAGCTGCCACGCCGATCGTTATTGTTGGCCATGTCGATCACGGCAAGTCGACGCTTATTGGCCGTCTGCTTTACGACACGGACAGCCTGCAGGACGGAAAGCTCGCTCAGATTGTCGAGAGCAGCCGCAAGCGCGGCCTTGCTGTTGAATGGAGCTTCCTTCTCGACTCGCTTCAGATCGAGCGTGATCAGGGCGTAACCGTCGATTCCACCCGTATTCCTTTCCATCTGGGCGGCCGCGAGTTCGTTATTGTCGATGCGCCCGGCCATCGCCAGTTTCTGCGTAACATGATCACTGGTGCCGCTGACGCCGAAGCCGCCGTGCTGGTGGTGGATGCGCTTGAGGGCGCTCAGGAGCAGACGCGTCGTCACGCGATGCTCCTGCGCCTGATTGGCATCCGTCATGTGATCGTGCTGCTCAACAAATCCGATCTGCTGGATTTCGATCAGGCGAAGATCGCCCAGGCCGAAGCCGATGTGCGCGACTTGCTGGGTCGTCTCGAAATCACAGTCGAGGCCTTCGTACCGGCCTCCGCTCGTGATGGCGATAACATTGCCAGCCGCTCGGAGCGCGCGCCCTGGTATACGGGGCCTACGCTGGTTGAGGCTCTGGCCGCCGTACCGGCACCGGCATCACGCCTGGCTCTCGATTTCCGTATGCCTGTGCAGGATGTCTATCGCTTCGACGATGTGCGTTATGTCGCCGGGCGGATCGAACGCGGTGTCATACGCGCAGGCGATCGCATCATGATTGGCTCACAGGGTCAGCAGGCTACAGTTGCAGAAATCTGCCGCTGGCATGCGCCGGAAAATCCTGTCGCGGGAGCAGGGGAGTCCATCGCGTTGCGTCTGGAGCCCGATCTGGTGCCGGATCGTGGGGATCTGCTTTATCCGGCGCAGGAAAATGGGGCGGCACCGATCCGCACAGCGCGCCTGCGCACCCGTCTTTTCTGGTTGCGTGGTGAGCCCCTGCGTGTGGGTGAAAGCTTTACCCTGCGTCTGGCCACAGCCGAACATGATGTGACGGTCGCCTCGATCGATGCCGTCGTGAACCTTGATGATCTCACGCTCTCGCCCGGTGACGAGGTACCGCCGGATGGGTTTGCCGAGATCACCCTTGTGGCCTCTCATGCCATCCTGTTCGACCCGTTCTCGCCAGGTTACAGCGATGGGCGCGGTGTGCTGGTGGATCGCTTCCAGCGCATCGTGGGCGGTGCGCCATTGCTTGGGGCTGCTGAACTGCCGGACGGTGCCCATGCCATCCACCCGACAGCCAGCAAGGTAACTGCCGCGCAGCGCCAGTCCTTGCATGGTCACAAGGGCGCTGTGTTCTGGCTGACTGGCCTGCCGGGTTCGGGCAAGAGCACAATTGCCCGGGCGGTCGAGACCGATCTGGTCGCGGCTGGAATTCGTACGACAGTGCTCGATGGCGACACGCTGCGCGCCGGTCTGTGCAGCGATCTCGGATTCTCGCCAGAAGAACGACGCGAGAATATCCGTCGCGCAGCCCATGTAGCGCGTATTCTGGCAGAGAGTGGGCAGGCCGTGATCGTGGCCCTTGTCTCCCCTCTGATCGAGGACCGTGCGCTTGCGGCGCAGATCGTGGGCGAAGGCTTCCACGAGATCCATGTGGATACGGCGGTGGAAATCTGTGAGTCACGTGATCCGAAAGGACTCTATGCCGCAGCGAGAGCCGGGAAGATTGCAGATTTCACGGGCGTCAGCGCGCCTTATGAAACACCGGCTAACCCGGCAATGCGCCTTGAAACGCTCGGGGCCCTGGACGGAACGGTGCAGGGTTTCGCGTCCTTCGTGCGCGGTGTGATCATCGCGTAAAGAGCGGATCAGGCGATTTTTCGGGTCGCCTGATCTTTTCTTTCATCCAGAAGGCGGTTCGCTCAATCATCTGTAAACGGTGAGTGGGCGGCCGCTTCAGCTTCCAGAGCGCAGCGTGCCTCGTCCGGGCGGGTTTTCTCCGCCTGCATGGCAAGGAGCTCTTCACGGGCCTTTGGCATCAGGGCCCGAATGGCCGGATTTTCAAGAGTGGCAACGGCAAAGGCCCCGGCCGCCTGATAGCCTGCGGCAACATCCGACGCCCAATGCACCCCGCATATGATGCGGCTTTCTCCAATCACACGACCACGTTGTAGCAGTTCTGCGCTGCGTTCCGGCAGAAGTGCGGAGAGGACAAGCGCGGTGGAATAGCCGGCGATGGTATGACCCGACGGGTAAGACGGGCTTTTCGCTAGTCTCTCATCACGCGCAACGCAGATGGGCGCATCATTGCCGATGAAGGGACGTTTGCGCTTCCAGTAATGCTTTTCTTCCGACGTTCTGCCGCTTTCGGCCTTGGCCATCATGTCGAGGATGCGCGCCAGAGTCGGGGCCTGGGCAATATCGATCGCAAAGCCTGCCGCACAGGAAAAGCCCTTGAGGAAGGGGGCAGGGCGCAAATCAGCATCGCTTTGCGCGAGTGCCCATCGTGGCGAGCCCTTCAGCGCGCGTGTGCGTGCGAAAATGCGGTCGTCACCACCTTGCGAGGCCAGCCCGGCCGATGGCGGGGTTGCAAGGGCCAGACGCTCATCCGGCAAATGGGCGGTATCGAGAGGCTGGGTGGGTGCAGTGGTGCACGAAGCGAGAAGGCAGAGCAGAAAACCGCCCCGGACAAAGGAATTCCGACCGGATTTGGGAGGGGTCATGTCGAGCCTGTTCGTTTCATATGGGATACGAATGGCTGTTATCAGTATTGGAAGATTCGCGAAACTGTCTCAGCAGGCAGGATGTGCCGTGACACACGCCTGCAACGTCATCAGAGGGGCATTCAAGGCAAAATCGACGCGAAATGAGCCCCATAGCGCGGCGGTTCGGCGGTAGCCGGAGCAAGTGATGATGATTCCCGGTCATCGAGCAGTCCAAGGATGGTTGTGGTCCGAATACGCTCTGCGGGTGAGGCAAAATCATAGATCACCTCGCGGGCAGCGCGACTGGAGACGATAATACCAGCACGCCGTAACTCTCCGAGCTGTTGTGACAGGGCAGGTTGACCGATGCCGGTACGGGCCTCGATTTCAGCCACGGTAAATGGAGCATCGATCAGGACCGAGAGGATCGATAGGCGCTGTCCCTGCCCATAAAGGCGGAGGCGCTCGACGAGCCGCATCATATGCTGATCGTTCAGGGGCGTCATTGCGAATCATCCGCCTGAAGGCAGTGGAACCAGGGCTGTTCGTGCTGGGTGTTGATTTCTTCCACGGTGAGCGACGGGGGGCGGAAGATAGCACCACCAGGCTGCCAGTTCTCCGGTGTCAGGGCGTCGCCACGCGCGGCACGTTGCAGGGCCGAAACCGTGCGAAGAATTTCGTTTACCGAGCGACCCACACAGAGAGGATAAACCAGGATGGCCTGTATCCGTCCCTCAGGGTCGATGATGTAGGTCGAGCGCACTGTGCTGCTGTCCTGAGCTGTCGCGTCGAGCATGCCGTAGGCCCGTGCAACGGCCATGGAAGGGTCCTCCACCACCGGGTAGCTGATTTCGGTGCCGAGATCGCGCCTAATAGCGCTGATCCAGGCGAGGTGAGACGATAGCGAGTCAACAGAAAGACCAATGAGCTGGCATCCGAGCTGATCGAATTTTGGCTGGGCTTTCGCAAAGGCGATGAACTCGCTGGTGCAGACCGGCGTGAAATCGGCAGGGTGGGAGAAAAGCACGACCCACTGTCCTCTGAAATCGCTGAGCGTCAGGGAGCCGAGTGTCGTACGGGCACGGAAATTGGGGGCGAGCGTTCCGAGGCGCGGGGGGCGCTGTGCCTGTTCTTCCATCGTCATCTATCTCCTGCACCGTTAATCCGGATTGGTACCAACCGATTCACGATTTAACGCCGGGGGCTGTGTTGTCCTTGACGGGGGCAGATATCACAATTACATAAATCGAGAAATATCATATTCAGTAAATATGTAATTCACGATCAATTCAGCGGAGCGCGCATGATGGATGACGCAACGATTGCCCAGGCAGCCAGTCAGATCGAGGCCAGCAGAGCGGGCCAGTCGCCGTGCCCGGTGGTGCGCAGCTTCTTCGACGAAACAACTTTCACGGCCTCGCATGTCGTGCACGACCCCCGTACCCGGGAAGCGGCGATTATCGACAGCGTGCTCGATTATGACCCCGCTTCCGGTCGTACCGGGTCATCAAGCGCTCAGGCCATTCTTGAGTATATCCGCGCTGAGTCCCTGACCGTGACCTGGCAGCTCGAGACTCACGCTCACGCCGATCACCTGTCTGCAGCGCCGTGGCTGCAGGAGCAGTTGGGGGGCAAGCTCGCCATAGGTGCCGAGATCACCCATGTTCAGGAGGTGTTCGGCAAGATCTTCAATGCCGGTACGCGCTTTGCACGAGATGGCTCGCAGTTCGATCATCTGTTCCGCGATGGTGAGCGTTTCAGGATTGGTGAAATCGAGGCGATTGCGCTGCATGTGCCGGGGCATACCCCAGCCGATATGGCGTTCGTCATCGGTGACTGCGCCTTTATCGGTGATACGCTCTTCATGCCCGATTTCGGAACCGCCCGCGCTGATTTCCCCGGTGGCGATGCGAGGCAGCTCTATCGCTCCATTCGTCGCCTGCTTTCCCTGCCGCGTGAGACGCGTCTCTTCCTGTGTCACGATTACAAGGCACCTGGGCGTGACTGGTTTGCCTGGGAAACCACCATTGGAGCACAGCGCGACAGCAACCTTCACGTGCATGACGGTGTGAGCGAGGACGAATTCGTCGAGATGCGCACGAAACGTGATGCGACTTTGAGCCTGCCCAATCTCATTATGCCCTCGGTCCAGATCAACATGCGCGGGGGGCGACTGCCGGAGCCGGAAGAGAACGGTACGCGTTATATCAAGATACCGCTCGACAAGCTTTGAGAGGACGCTGTGCAGTGACCAGCCTGAATGGCCTGCACAGCACCTTGTTGAACCCCGCCCGTTACAGAACGCAGCATCCAGCCGGTGCGCATTGACCCGGCCCGCAATACAGCCCGAGAAGAGAGAGGCAAGCTCATGTCCCTTCGTTTCCTGACGGCCCATTTCGCCGTATCGCCCCAGATCAGGGTGGAAGATCTGCCCGCGCTCAAGGAGCAGGGCTTCAGCGGCATTATCTGCACCCGCCCCGATGGTGAGGAAAAGGATCAGCCCGGCGTGGCCGATCTGGGCGTGGCGGCGGAAAAATGCGGACTGGCTTTTGCCTATATCCCGGTGCGTATGGGGGCCACGCCCGATGCGCATAGCGTCTCGGTCATGCGTCAGACCCTTGCCGAAATGACCGGGCCTGACAATACGGGCAAGGTTCTTGCCTATTGTCGCTCTGGCCGACGCGCGGCTGATCTTTATGAGCTGGCGTCGACCCAGAAAGAAGAAAATCCCGCTGGCGCTCAGCGTTTCGATGTTGTTGTGGTCGGCGGTGGCGCGGGTGGTCTCGCCTGCGCGGCAAGCCTGCTGCGTCGTCGGCCGGGGCTGCTGGTGGCCGTCGTTGAACCCTCGACCGAGCATTACTATCAGCCGGGCTGGACCCTCGTGGGTGGGGGTGTCTTTACGGCGCAGCAGACGCGTCGTTCCGAAGTCGGGCTGATCCCTGCGCGCGCCAACTGGATCCGTCAGGCTGTCACGGCCTTCCTGCCGGAGCAGAACCGCATCGAGCTGGGTGACGGGACCCAGATTGCCTATGAGGCGCTTGTTGTGGCGACCGGGCTCAAACTCGACTGGGCTGCTATTCCTGGACTGGCCGAGACACTGGGCAAGAATGGCGTCACGTCGAATTATCGCTACGATCTCGCCCCCTATACCTGGGAGCTGGTGAGCAAGCTTGAAGAGGGCAAGGCGCTGTTCAGCCAGCCGCCCATGCCGATCAAATGTGCAGGGGCGCCACAAAAGGCCATGTATCTCGCCTGCGATGCCTGGCGTCGTCGTGGGGTGCTGGGTCGCGTGCAGGTCGAGTTCGATACAGCGACGCCCAGCCTGTTTGGCGTGGCCGATTTCGTGCCGGCCCTGATGGATTACATCAAGGGCTACAGCATTGACCTCAACCTCAAGTCACGACTGGTGGCGGTCGATGGCGAGCGCAAGGTTGCAACCTTCGAGCGCGTTACGGAAGCCGGTACGGAGCGTGTCGAACGCGCATTCGACATGCTGCATGTCGTGCCCCCCCAGACCGCGCCCGATGTCATTCGTTCCTCGCCGCTCGCCGGCGCTGATGGCTTTGTGTCGGTTCATCCGGATACGATGCAGCACACGCAGTATGCGAATGTCTTCGCCGTGGGTGACGTAGCCGGGACGAGCAATGCCAAGACGGCTGCTGCTGCACGCAAGCAGGCACCTGTGGTGGTCGAGAACCTGATTGCCCAGCTTTCCGGGCGCAAGCCGGATGCCGTGTATGACGGTTACGGCGGCTGTCCGCTGACGGTTGAGCGCGGCAAGATTGTGCTGGCCGAGTTCGGCTATGGCGGCAAGCTGCTTCCGACCCTGCCGGGCTGGCTGCTGGACGGCAAGAAGCCCACACGCCTGGCCTGGTTTCTCAAGGAAAAGATCATGCCGCGTCTGTATTGGGATTTCATGCTGAAGGGACGCGAGTTTCTGGTGCGACCCGCCCGCAAGACCGAGGGCTGATCTCGAGCAATGCTGTCGACCCCGTTCATGCCTGACGCGTTCATGTCTGCCTCGTCTGTCCCGGCTCTGGCATGCGGGAGTCTGGTTGGTCTGGTTCTGGGCCTTATCGGCGGCGGCGGGTCCATTCTGGCTGTCCCGCTGCTGATCTATGTTGTGGGGGTGCGTAACCCCCATATCGCGATTGGCACGAGCGCTTTTGCTGTCGCGATCAACGCGTTGGCAGGTCTGCTCAGCCATGCGCGTGAGCACACGGTCAAATGGCGCTGTGCCGGTTTCTTCGCGCCTGCCGGGATGCTTGGCGCGGCGCTTGGGGCGCAGCTCGGCAAGGCGATGGATGGACAGCGACTTCTGTTGCTGTTTGCAGGACTCATGGTGCTTGTCGGGATCGCGATGATCCGTGGCCGTCACGACGAGGGCATACCGGGGGCGGCGTGTAATCGTGACAATGTCTGGAAGGTTGGGCTGTTTGGCCTGTGCACGGGCGGGCTGTCTGGATTTTTCGGTATCGGCGGCGGGTTCCTGATTGTACCGGCACTGATGGCGGCTACGCATATGCCAGTCCTCAATGCCGTGGGCACCTCACTTGTGGCTGTTGCGGCCTTTGGCGTGACGACGTCTGTCAGCTATGCGCTTTCGGGCCTTGTGGACTGGCCTCTGGCCTTATGGTTCATCATGGGGGGCGTTGTCGGGTGCCTGGTGGGGACGAAACTGGCGAGCCGTCTCGGTAAAGGGTCCGGTGCCACGTTGAAACTTCTGTTCGCTGGCCTCATCTTTGTCGTGGCGGCCTATATCGCCTATCGCACACTCTGAAAGCGCAGGCATTTTGTTCTATGCGCGCCTTCAGAGGGTCTCGCCCCTACCCTAAGGCGCCATGCGGCGTCTTTGACATATACGCGGAAAGATGAACCCCCATGAGCGCGCCTGATACCAGACTGACGCAAGATGATATCCTTTCGGCAGTGGAGGGGCTGGTGTCGGCCGAAAGCGACATGATCGCGAATATGGCCAATATCGCAGCGGTTCTCTTTGAGGCACTCCCCCGCATCAATTGGGCAGGGTTCTATCTGCTGCGCGAGGGCGAACTGGTGCTGGGGCCGTTTCAGGGGCGTGTCGCCTGTACCCGCATTGCGCTGGGGCGCGGGGTATGTGGCAAGGCTGCCAGCGAACGCAGTATCCAGCGTATCGATGATGTCCACAGCTTCCCCGGCCATATTGCATGCGATGCGGCATCAGCGTCGGAGATTGTTCTGCCTCTGGTCAGAAACGGTGAATTACTGGGCGTACTCGACATCGACAGCCCGGAACCGGCACGTTTTGGCGATGCGGAGCAGGCTGTGCTGGAGCGCGTTGTCACGCTTCTGCTCGATGCCTGATGCGGGATTGCCCAGCGCGGCTTGATCGTGCGGAAAAGGCCATGTGTGTAGTCCGGCAGGGATATTGCTGAGGGCAGAAAGGACGGATGAGAGCCTTTCTGTGGCTCCCACCCTCGGCTCTACCCTATCAAGAGGGCCAATGCCGATGGTGTGCCTGTTAAATTTCTAGGGGTGCGGCCCCGTCGCCGCCGTGCCGCTCACCTGAGGTAATTTGGTCCCGGCTGCGGCGGCATCGCATCATCCTGTTGAATGAGCGTCTCCAGCGCATTCGTTTGGATCGCGTGTTGCGGGACAATCGCTATGCGCCTCAGACATTCGGACGTTTCCAGACGACAATCGAAATCGGGAAGCTGAAAACAATCCCCCCCTCTGTCTGGCGTGGTGCCATGTCCGATCTGTTCTCGCCGCTCGCAATCTCCTGCATGAAAAAGGAAGCGAGAGCCTCGCGATCTTCTTCGGCAACCTGATCGTTCAGGCGGGATTCCAGACGGTATCGGATGGTCTCCACATGGAGCAAGCCCGCCTCATCACCCAGTGCCATGACCTGGCTGAGCGTAAGAGCCGTTGTGTGCGAGGGATCACGCAGCTTCTCGGCATGATCGTATTGGCTCTGGCAGGCTGGAGCGGGTGTCGCATCGATGACGACAATCCGACCGCCGGGACGACAGACACGGATCATTTCTGCGAGGCAGGCCTGCGGTGTTTCCATGTGATGGAAGCTGTAACGCGTCACCACCAGATCAAATTCCGCGTCCTCAAAAGGCAGCGCCATCGCGTTCCCGGTCTGGAAAGAGGCTTTGACGCCCAGCCGATCGGCACGCGCGCTCGCCTGTGCGATCATCGCGGGGGTCAGATCCAACCCGGTCACCTCGGCCCCTGCCTCTGCCAGCGCGCAGCTGACGATGCCGGGCCCACAGGCGACATCCAGCGCCTTCACGGCTGGGCCGGGCGCACAGGCCTTCATGGTCTGGGCCATGCTTTCCGCCTCAGCATGAATGGGGAGGTCAGCGAAAGGGGCTGCCCATTGGGTGAATTGCCGTATGACGGTGGCATTGTGCGGGTTAGGGTCGCCGCTCGGGGTCGCGGTTGCGGGCAATAATACAGACATGGTGGTTTCCTCTCCTTGCCTGACAGGATAGGAAGATCGCTGGTGGCCGACTAACGTCCTTCGGCCAGAAAATGACGGGAACCGGCCAGATGAAAATCCTGAGCAGCACAGAGACCACGGCTGTTCTGATCGAAGCAGGCCTCGACAGGCCGCAGCAGAAATCCTTTGCCCTACGGCAATCGGCCGATGCGATTTTCTATGACTGGCATGCGCATTCTTATCATCAGATCATCTGCGCCCGTGCCGGTACCACGCAGATAGAGGGGCCAGACGGGCGCTATCTCCTGCCTGCCGCCCACGCCTTGTGGATTCCAGCCGGGACGCGCCATCGCACCATGATCCGCAATCATGACGGCATGTCCTTCTTTCTTGCGCCGGACGATGCGCAGACAGCGGTCGAGGCGATGACGACATTTCCTCTGACACCGATCTTGACCGAGATGATGTTCTACGCACTGCGCTGGCCGGATGGACCACAATCCGCTGATGCGCTTGCGCAAAGCTTCTTCAATACCCTCGCGCTGCTTTGTCATGAGCGGATCAAGGCAGCGCCTGCCGTCGGGCTCGCCTTGCCCATGCCAAGGCACCCACGATTGATACGGGCTATCGATGCCGCATTGCTTGACCCGGCATCGGCCACGATGACCCGGATATGCGCCTGTGCTGCCATGTCGGAGCGCAGTTTCCGCCGCCATTTTCAGGCTGAAACCGGGATGGGCTGGCAAAGCTGGATAACTCAGGCGCGCCTGTTTCATGCGGCCCTGCAACTGGGACAGGGGCAGCGTGTGACGGATGTTGCCGCAGAGTGCGGCTATGCGTCATTGAGCGCCTTCGCCAAGGCCTTCAATCAACGTTTTGGTCTGACTCCTGCACGGTTCAGGGCACATGCGATGCAAGAACGCTAGGCAGGATTGCTCAACGGCGCGAAGGTAATCCCACCCGGTCCTGCTGAAACAGGTTTCCCGCAGGCGTTTCCGAAGGACGACGACCCTCCGGTGGTGCGTGGGGGAAACTTATGGTCACGGCCCCGCCTGAACCCTGACCGGACCGTACTTTAATGTGCCGCGCCCGGTGGTGTGCTCTCGTAGCGGTCCCAGTGCGTGGCGAGGTCGCGCACCACAATGCTGCCAATCTGATAGGCTGCGTTCACCGACGGGATGAAGGCCGAGTAGCCTTTCTCATTGGCTTCGTCCGAGAGAAGCTGCGCGGCCGTCTGGCCCGGTGGGGGCATGTCAAAATTGCTGGCAGTGCGCAGGATGAGCGCGCGTTCGGGATCGACGCGCCCAGCCTTTGCCTGAAGGGCGAGTGCCTGACAGAAGGCCACGTCTTCCTCGGCGGTAGTCGCCATCACACCCTGATTATCGGTCCAGTAGCGCACCCAGCGCTCGGCCCAGCGATTCATCAGCTTGCCCACCCAGAAGGTCTCGCCCGAAATGGTATCACCCATCATGACAGAAGGCGGCTTCTGCGCTGCGGCATAGCCATGATAGCGGGCGCGGCTCTGCTTCATGCCTTCGCTGTCGGGCAGGGAAACGGAACGGGTCAGCTCATAGGCCCAGCGGGTGAGACCGGGATTGAGGGTGTAGAGCATATCGCCCGAGAGGGAATGCAGGGGAGGGCGTGGTGTCTCGTCGGGGCGACTGCCCTGTACGGGCGTGAAGCCGTCAGGCCAGTCCTTGGGAATTTCACGCGGGTCGATCAGATGGGAGAGCCCGCCATTGATGACGCGGGGTGCCCAGACGGCGGAGCCGATCGTACCAAAATTGGGATCGATCCCCGCGATGCCTGCCAGCACGAAATAGCTGTGGCGCAGGTCGAAGCGTGGGTCGAGCAGCAGCGCCGTCATGGCAGAGGCCATATGTTCGGGGCCTTCGCCAGAAGCGATGGCAAGCACCTGCAACTCGGGGTTGTAATGCATGACCTCATGGTCAGTGCCCGGAGCGGGAAGCGTCTGGCTGAGCGGGAATTTCTCGATCCAGTTCTGATATTCGCCCGGTGTGTCGCCCGTGTCCTTGCCGATTTCGAAGGTCGTCACAACCACAACGCGCACAGGGATGGTGGCAGCAGAGGCATGACCCGCGACCGGTGCTGTCGGCCCGGCAGCATGGGCGGGAGCTGCGGTCAGGCCCGCGGGAACACCGCACAGGAGGAGGGAGAGGGCGAGGCGGTGGCGAAGGCCTTTGGGGCGTGTCATCATAGGAAAAGGGGCTCGTGGCTGACGGTGTTTTCGAAGGCTGCGAAGTTCTGTTCGAGCTGAAGCTGAAGGCGCGCCTTGGGGCTTTTCTTCAGGAAATCGGCGCAGGCAAAGCTCTGCGGAGCCTTGCACAGGGTGATGACGTGATCTCCGTCCCACAGGCTGGTGCCGGGTATGAAGGCATAGGTCAGGCTGTTGCGCGAGATGGTCTTGAGGTCAGCATAGGTCAGGGGGGCGGTTGAAAGCGCCCTGACATAGGCCTCCGTGAGATTGCTGCGGGACACGCCCTCATCATCGGTCGAGAGCACGACCGGCACATGGGCGCGTCGATACAGCCCCATCGGATGGGCAGCACCGCTCACCCCGAGGATCTGGTCATTGCTGGTCAGGTTGATTTCCACCGCGACGCGGCGCTGGGCCATTTCACCCAGCAGGCGCACAGCGTCTTTTTCCCATGTGATGTCCACGCCGTGGCCGATACGGTCAGCGCCAGCAATCTCGACAGCATCACGAATATGGCTCTGCAGCCCGGTGACAGGCACCAGTGCAGGGGTGAGTTCGCCAGCGTGGAGACTCAGGCGCACATCGGGATAGAGCGCACCAAGTTTTGCGAACATCTGCATGTGCAGGGCGTAATCAGCCATTGCCACGGCATCGTCTTCAGGGGCGACGAAGTTCAGGCCGACAAAGCGCGGGTCTTCATGGGCAAGCGCATAACCCGTATCGAGCTGCGCAAACACCTCGGGAGGGGTCATGGTCCTGATGGCCTGAAACAGATAGCGCACCGTCACAGCGCACCCCGGATGGGCAGCAGGCGTATCGCATTGCAGGATGTCGCGCGCCTGATGCTCCATCTCATCCGTCTCATGGCGCGCTTCGGCCACGAGGCGGGGGCGCTCATCATGAAGCGCCTCATGGGCGGCATCGAGGTCGAGGTCGTGCAGGGGATGCTGGTCGCCAGCTTTCACCATGCTGCCCAGTGCGGGTGAGATCATCAGTTCCAGATAGACCACGTGATCGGCCGCAGCCTGATCGCGCGCCTGTGCAAGCATGGCGCCCTGATGCGCCGAAAGCACCGGGGCAAAGCGCCCAAAAGTCGAGAAAAAGTGATCGTGCCCGGAGCGGTCTGCCGGCGTGGGAACGAAATCATGCATCGAAAGAGAATCGATCATGAGCTCGCGCGCGTCCTGTCGGGTGCGAAGCTGGGAAGCGGGCATATCGCCCGGCGTGGCCAGACGGCACTTTGTGGGCAGGATTCGTCCCTGCGCCAGAGAGACGCATAGGCCGTCCTGACCGGCCCATTCGAGGAAGCTTTCAGCCGGAATGGCGCCAGCCAGATGGTTGTGTAGATCGCCCCCCTTGGGAAAGCTGCGCAGAAACACGGTCAGGCGCGCTGGGTCATTACGTAGATGATCGAAAATGCGCGAGGTTGCCTGCGTGTCGGCTGTCTCGGCATGGGCAGAGGCAGACGAAAAGACGAGCGGAACGGCAAGGGCGAAAGCGGGCAGGATGCGGGGCAACATGCCGCGAAACGTGACGAAACCTTTTGGGTTTTGCAAGCACGCGAACACGCAGGATGTCGCTTTTATCGGCATGACGGCCGCACAAGGCTGAGGGAGCCGTCTGATAAGGCTTCGAAGAAATCGGCTGAAATCAGGGATGTCTGAGCGGGATCAGCGGGTGTGCAGCAGGCTGTGCTGGAACTGAACCGGAACAGGGCCCGGACAGAAGCCGGGAGGCACCCTGCCTGCTGCACGGGGCAGGAGAGGCAGGAGATACCTGCGTACCGGGCCGGGTGGCGTCGAGACGCTACCCGGCCCGGTACGATAGAGCGGCTTACTTGCCGGCCAGAGCGTCCTTGACGTTCTTGGCGGGGGAGTAGCTGAGCTTCTTGGAAGCTGCGATCTCGATCGTCTCGCCGGTCTTGGGGTTACGGCCCTGACGTGCTGCGGTCGAACGAACCTGGAACTTGCCGAAGCCCGGGATAGAGACTTCGTCGCCCTTGGTAGCGGCTTCGATGATGCTGGCCCAGACGGTGTCGAGGGCGGTCTTGGCGTCGGCCTTGGTGCCACCGGTGGCAGCGGCGATGCGGTCGATCAGATCAGTGGACTTCATAGTGATCCTCTTGCGTTTGAAATGGCCGTGGAGCCTTAGGCGCAGTTCGATGAGAGAACAAGGCAGGAAATGCAATATTCCTGATTGTTCTCTGCCGTCGAATCTTCCAATCATACAAGAGTTTCCGGAAATGGCGAAGGGGCCGCCCTCGTTCAATCAACCAGTTTCCACCTTTGAGGGGGGTAATCCATGCGTCAGACGATACGCTTCTATCTCGGGGAACGCCTCGTCAGCCTGAGTGATATTGCCCCCGACACAACCTTGCTGGACTGGCTGCGCCATGAGGGGCGTACCGGTACGAAGGAAGGATGCAACGAGGGTGATTGCGGGGCCTGCATGGTGATCGTGGCGCGGCTGCGTCAGGGCAGGCTTGCGGTGAAGGCCGTCAATGCCTGCATCCAGCTGCTGCCCATGCTGGACGGTGCCGCTGTTTTCACAATCGAGGATATCGGGACACCGGGAGCACTCCACCCCGTGCAGGAGGCCATGGTAGCGCTCAACGGCGCCCAGTGCGGCTTCTGCACGCCGGGTTTTGTGATGTCGATGGTGGCCTATCGACAGGCCGAAGGCGCATCGGATGACGATGCTGCGATCGATGCAGCGCTTTCGGGCAATCTGTGTCGCTGCACGGGTTACGCGCCCATCGTCAAGGCAATGAAACAGGCGCTTCTGGCTCCTCCTGCAGCCTTTGAGCAGAGGGTGGCAGAGATGAAAGAGCGCCTCCACGCGTTGGCAGACGGTCAGGATGTGCTGATCGAGCATGAGGGCAGCAGTCTTTTTGTGCCTGCTACGGCGGAATCCCTGGCGCTACGGCTGATCTCGTTCCCGGATACGGTGATCGTGGCCGGCGCGACGGATGTAGGGCTCTGGGTGACCAAAGCCATGCGTCCCCTGCCACGCGTCGCGTTCATCGGGCAATGCGCGGATCTGTTGCGTCTGGAGACGGGCGCCCAAGGCCCCTCTGCCAAGGGCCTTTATGTCGGCGCCGCCGTCACCTACGAGGAGGCGCGCGAGGCGCTTTCGCGGATTCTACCCGACTTCGGCGTGCTGATTGGTCGAATCGGTTCCACACCGATCCGGAACAGCGCGACGCTCTGCGGCAATATTGCCAATGGTTCACCGATTGGCGATGGGCCACCCGCGCTGATTGCCGCCGGGGCAATCCTGCATCTGCGTTGCGGCGATGAGAGACGGGATATGCCGCTTGAGGCGTTCTTTCTGGCCTATGGCAAGCAGGACCGTCGACCGGGCGAGTTTGTCGAGGGTGTCAGCGTACCAGCACCGCTGCCGGGAACATTCTATCGCAGCTACAAGATCTCCAAACGCTTCGATCAGGATATCTCTGCGGTTCTGGGCGCGTTTGCGCTGCGCTGCGACGCAAAGGGGTGTGTAATCGATGTGCGACTGGCTTTTGGTGGCATGGCAGCCACGCCATGCCGCGCCCATCATGCCGAAAAGGCCCTGATGGGTGCCCTGTGGAACGAGGACGCTCTGGAAGCCGCCCGTGAGGCCCTGTCGCTGGATTTCAAACCGCTGAGCGATATGCGGGCCAGTGCCTGGTATCGCCAGACGGTCGCTGCCAATCTGCTGACGCGGTTTTTCGAAGAGAGCCGGGGTGAGACCATGCGTCTCGCCAAGGCCGGGAGCCTGGCCCATGTCTGATGTTCAGGGTCTCATGGACACGTCAATCACAGGGGCAGGCAAACACTCTGCCGCCGAAGGTGCAAGCCCAGGTTCGATGAAGCACGAAAGCGCCATTCTGCATGTAACCGGGAAGGCGCAGTATATCGATGACCTCCCCGAGCCCAAAGGGCTGCTGCATGTCGTGGCGGGGCTGAGCGAAAAGGCCCATGCCCGCCTCTTGAAGGTCGATCTGTCAGCGGTGCGGGATTATCCGGGTGTGGTGCGCGTCATAACGGCGGCAGACATACCGGGAGAGAACCAGACCAGCCCGGTTCACGCCAATGACGAGCCCTTGCTGGCGATGGATCTGGTCCAGCATGTCGGCCAGCCCGTCTTTGCCGTGGTGGCGACCGATCGTGCCATTGCACGCCGTGCCGTGCGTCTGGCGCGCATCGACTATGATGAACTGCCAGCACTGCTCGATATCGACGCTGCGCGAGCCAATGGAAGCCCTCTGGTCTGGCGCCCGCTGACGATGGAGCGCGGTGCCGTTGGTCCCGCTCTGGAAAGCGCACCGCGCAGGCTGAGTGGCTGCGTGACGATTGGCGGGCAGGAGCATTTCTATCTGGAGGGGCAGGTGGCTCTGGCCCAGCCGGGTGAGGCTGGCGAGATGCGGGTCTGGTCCTCCACCCAGCATCCCTCTGAAACGCAGCATCTCGTGGCAAGCGTTCTGGGCCGCCCTCATCATCTGGTCACAACTGAAATCCGCCGCATGGGGGGCGGGTTTGGTGGCAAGGAGTCCCAAGCCAATGGATGCGCCTGCCTGGCTGCTCTTGCGGCAGAGCTGACCGGCCAGGCGGCCAAGATGCGCCTTGATCGTGATGACGACATGATGATCACGGGCAAGCGTCACGATTTTCAGGTGCGTTACGATGTCGGCTTCACCAGCCAGGGCGATATTCTTGCCGTGGATATGGAGCTGGCGGCCCGTTGTGGCTGGTCGGCAGATCTCTCGGGGCCGGTGACGGACCGCGCCCTGTTTCACGCTGATAACGCCTATTATTACCCCGATGTGCGTTTCCGCTCACAGGCGCTCAAGACCAACACACAGTCCAATACGGCTTTTCGCGGGTTTGGCGGCCCGCAGGGCATCGTTGCTGCTGAGCGTGTGATTGAGGAAATTGCGTTTGCCACCGGGCAGGACCCGCTCGATATCCGTCTGCGCAATGTCTATGGCACTGGTGAGCGCAATCTGACGCCCTATCACATGGTCGTCGAGGACTCGATCAGCGATCTTGTCATGACGCAGCTGGCAGAGCGCTGCGATTATCGTCATCGCAAGGCGGCCCTCAGAGCGTTAAATGCAACCAGCCGCACGCTGCGCAAGGGGATCGCCCTGGTGCCAGTGAAGTTCGGCATCTCGTTTACGGCAACGCATTACAATCAGGCGGGTGCTCTGGTTCATGTCTATACCGACGGGTCGGTGCAGGTGAATCACGGTGGGACCGAAATGGGGCAGGGTCTGCACACCAAGATGGCGCAGATCGTCATGCAGGAATTTGCCCTGCCTGCTGACTCAGTGCGTATCACCGCCACGACGACCGGCAAGGTGCCCAATACCTCGGCCACGGCGGCATCATCTGGCGCAGATCTGAACGGTATGGCGGTGCTCGATGCCGTGAGCCAGATCAAGGGGCGCATGATCGCCTTTGCTGCTGAAAAATGGCAGGTTGCGCCCGAGGCAATTTCTTTTACGCCCGAGGGTGTCTGCATCGGGGACGAGTGTGTCAGCTTTCGTGATCTGGTGTGGCAGGTCTATTTTGCTCGTATCTCGCTGTCAGCCAGCGGATTTTACAAAACGCCCAAGATTTCATGGGATGCCGCCACGGGGCGCGGGCGCCCATTCTACTATTTTGCCTATGGTGCAGCCTGCGCTGAAGTCACGCTCGACCTGCTGACAGGTGAGAACACGATAGACCGTGTGGATATTCTTCATGACGCGGGGCAATCCCTCAATCCGGCCATTGATATCGGCCAGATCGAGGGGGCTTTCGTTCAGGGCGCGGGATGGCTCACCACGGAAGAACTGGTCTGGGACGAGAAGGGCCGCCTGCGCACCCACGCGCCAAGCACCTATAAAATTCCAGCCTGCTCGGACCGACCGCATATCTTCAACGTGATGCTGCTGGAAGATGCTCCCAACCGTGAGGAGACGATCTACCGCTCGAAGGCCGTGGGCGAGCCTCCTCTGGTCCATGGCGTTGCGGTCTTGCATGCGCTGTCCGATGCGATTGCCAGTCTGGGCGACTACCGGCACTGTCCGGGGCTGGATGCCCCCGCGACACCCGAGCGGCTGTTGCGCACCATCATGGCCATGAAGTTATCTGTCGCCCAATCGTCCGCTACCCAGCCGTCATCTGCTGCCGTGGGCGCCCCGACGGGAGAGAGCGCCTGATCGACCTTGACCTGATCCGGCGCTGGCAACGTGAGGCGGTTGCCGTGCTCCGGATCCTCGTGGCCGACGCTGCTGGCTCGACCCCGCGTGAGGCCGGGGCGTTCATGCTGGTGTCTCACAACGCCCAGACAGGCACGATCGGTGGTGGAACGCTGGAATGGGAATGCCTTGCCCAGGCACGCCGGATTCTAAGCGGTGCCGCCCTTGCGCAGGAGCATCGCTATCGTCTCGGGCCCGAGGCCGATCAGTGCTGTGGCGGGGCCGTGACGATACGCTACGAACCGGTTTTCGATCTCGATCATGAATTGTCCTGCCTCGAGGCGGAACAGGCTTCATGGCCTGTGGTAAGCGTGTTTGGTGCAGGGCATGTTGGCCGCGCCCTGGCCCAAGCGCTTTCCCCCCTGCCTCTGGCCTTGCGCTGGATTGATTCACGAGCCGATGAATTCGGGCTCGTGCCCGAGGGTGTGACAATGAGCGTGACGCAGGATTGGGAGGCCGAACTCGCCTTGCTGCGCCCCGGTGATGGTGTGGTGATCATGACGCCCAGCCATACGCTGGATGCGCTCATCACGGCTGCCGCCCTCGATCGTGCCGATCTGGCCTATGTCGGCCTGATTGGCTCGCGCACCAAGCGGCGGCGGTTCGAGGCCGGATTTCGTGCGCTGGGGATGGCACAGCACAGGATTGATGCGCTGGTCTGCCCTATCGGGCATCACGACGGTCCGTACAGGATCCGTGACAAGCGTCCTTCGGTCATCGCTGCCCTCGTTGCGGCGGAGCTGGTCGTCAAACTCGTTCATGGCCACCATACGAGCGATGGGTGTGGTTCGTCATAAGCAACGCAATGGCGGGAAGCCGTCCATTGCCATCCCCTTGGCGCGACGCGCTGTGATCAGCCATCTGGCAACATCTGCGCGGCCTGGCCCGTTGAACCTGCATCAGTAACTATACCGAAGGAGACATTCATGACCGGCCCTGGCCCCATACGCGGCGTGTTATTCGATATGGACGGGCTTTTGCTCGATAGCGAAACCCTGTCTCTCGATGCCTTTACTCTCGGCGCGCGTGATCTGGGCTATGACATGGATCATGAATTTGCGCGCCAGATGATCGGCCTGCCCGGTGATGCCTGTGCCCAGCTGGTAATTGACAGCTTTGGCCCCGATATCGATCTGGCTGCATTGTTCAGGAGGCAGAATATCCGTCTGCATGAACTGGTGCAGGCGGGTAAGCTCGTGTTGAAAAAGGGCGTGCTTCCCTTGTTGGAAATGCTGGATGCCCGCCAGTTGCCTCGCGCCATTGCCACATCCTCGGGGCGTGAGCGTACCGAGGCGCATCTGCGCCATGTGGGGATCTATGACCGGTTCGATGCCATCATCACGCGTGATGATGTGACGCGCGGCAAGCCTGACCCGGAGCCCTATCTGCGCGCTGCTGAGGCGATCGGGGTCGAGCCCGCCTATTGTCTGGCGCTCGAGGATTCCCACAATGGTGCCCGCGCGGCCCATGCCGCCGGGATAAGGGTCATTGTTGTGCCTGACCTGATGGCCCCGAATGATGAGATCACGGAGAAGGCCCATGCCATCATGAATGATCTTCATGAGGTGTGCGACTTCATCGATCGCGCAGGCTGATTCTTCGCAGTTGAGGGGGGCGGGCGAGGGATACTTACCTGTCGCTTGTCTGCCAAATTCGATTGAAGCTTGTCAGGGGAGCGCGTTGCCCCCTCAGCCGATCCTAGTGACAGCCACCACCCTTGCAGCCGGAGCATCCCCCGCAGGACTTGCCCTCCTTAGGTGTCGGGGCACCCGCCGCGTGGGGGACATGCAGGCCAAGCGCGGTTTTGACGCGGCGCGCATGAGCAGGAAACAGCCGGTTCAGCCAGAAAACCACGGCGACCACGATAACGGCGATGACGATGAGAGTCTGGATCATGGGCCTTATCCGCTAAGGGCGACAGTCACATGATAGGTAAGAAACGACGCAAGATAAGCAAGGCCGAAAAGATAGGCCGCAGCACCGGCGACGACTTTCCATGAACGCGTCTCACGCCGCATGACAGCAAGGGTGGAGATGCATTGCGGGGCATAGACATACCATGCCAGCAGCGAAAATGCCGTGGCCATGCTCCAATGGGCGCTGAGTAACGGCAGCAGGGCACTTGCTGCACTGTCTTCATTGGCACCCAGCGCATAGACGGTTGCCAGCGCACTCACCGCCACCTCGCGCGCAGCAAGGCCGGGTATGAGCGAGACGCAGATCTGCCAGTTGAAACCGAGCGGGGCGAAAATCGGCAGCATCCAGTGCCCGATATGGCCAGCGAGGCTGTAATCGATGGCGGCCCCTGTGGCATTGGCGGGCGGCGCTGGGAAGCTTGAGAGCGCCCAGAGAAGCACGTTCAGGGAGACAATGATCGTGCCCACGCGGGAGAGGAACATCACCGCACGCTGCCACAGGCCCAGAGCCACGCTTTTCAGATTGGGCGAGCGATAGGGGGGCAGCTCGAGCATCAGCGGATGCTCTTCGGATGCCACACCGCGTGTCATGAGGCGCGCGGCAACAATACCGCTGAGAATGGCCACGAGGTAGAGCGCAAACAGCACGAGGCCCTGAAGGCCGAGAAAGCCAAGAACCGTTCGATGCGGCACGAAAGCGCCGATCAGAAGTGTGTAGACCGGCAGGCGCGCTGAACAGGTCATGAGAGGCGCGATCAGGATCGTCACCAGACGGTCGCGCGGGTTCTGTATCGTACGCGCCGCCATGATGCCCGGAATGGCACAGGCGAAGCTGGAAAGCAGCGGAATGAAGGAGCGTCCACTCAACCCGGCCAGAGCCATCACGCGGTCGAGCAGGAAAGTGGCTCTTGGCAGATAGCCCGTCTCTTCCAGGGTCAGGATCCAGAGGAACAGGATCAGGATCTGGGGGAGGAAAACGATGACGGTTCCTGCCCCGGCAAAAATGCCATCTGCCAGAAGGCTGCGCAAAAGCCCGGGTGGCAGGGGTGAGACCACCATCTGCCCCAGCGAGGCGATGCCGGCTTCCAGTGCATCCATGAGCGGCTGTGCCCAGGCAAAGACAGTCTGGAACATGAAAAACAGCACGACCAGCAGAATGATCGGCCCCCAGACGGGGTGCAGGAACCAGCGGTCGAGCCTGTCGGCCAGCCGGTCGCCACGCAGAGCCCCTTCATTGGTATAGCGGGCGATAAGCTCGCCCGCCCGGGCATGCAGGTCGATCTCTCTGCCGGGTGGGGGCGGGGTCAGGGTCTCGGTCTGATCCAGTGCCGCGAGAAGATGGCTCACACCGCTCTTGCGCAAGCTGATGGTCGGGATGATGGGCAGATCGAGCGCTGCGGCGAGGCCCGGTACGTCGATTTTCAGCCCGAGACGCTCGGCCTCATCCATCATGTTGAGCACGACCAGCATGGGGCGGCCCAGCTGCATGAGTTCGAGCAGAAAGCGCAGATGCAGCCGCAGATTGCTGGCTGAGACGACGCAGATGATCAGGTCAGGCTGTTTTTCGGAAGGATGACGACCCATGCAGACATCACGTGTGACATCCTCATCCGGGCTAGTGGCACTCAGGCTGTAGGCGCCCGGCAGATCGAGCAGGCGTACTGACCGGCCATTGGGCGTCGTGAAATACCCTTCCTTGCGCTCGACCGTGACCCCTGCGTAATTCGCGACCTTCTGTTTGCTGCCGGTCAACTGGTTGAACAGCGAGGTCTTGCCGCAATTGGGATTGCCGACGAGGGCGGCACGCAACGGAACGGTCTCCGTTACGGTCGAGGTCACGGCATCCATCAGGGATCAGTGATCGCGCTTGAGCGAGACGCGTGCAGCTTCGCCACGACGCAGGGCGAAGCAGGTGGAACCAAGACGAACGGCAATGGGGTCATGGCCGACCGGGCCGGTCGCGACGATCTCGACAGGTGCGCCCGGAATGAAGCCAAGCTCCCCAAGGCGCAGGGCGATCGGGTCATTTTCCGTGCGGGAAACGACCTGACTGATCACCGCGTGGGCGCCTTTGGGAAGGGAGTCGAGAGTCATGGGTCAATACACCTGTAATCTGGGGCGAGACGCCCTGAGAACGCTTCTCAATTGCCTAGATAGTCTTTCATGTTTTCTTAGGGAAGGGGGAAGGGGTGAAATCCTTTGATACGCGGGCGGCCTCGCCCTGCACCCTGTACGAAAACAGTGCGTTGGCGGGACAAGGTTATCATGATCAACGAAAAACCATATCGACACGGTGACCGTGATAGCCCTGCGTTGCAGAATTTTCCGCCCCTCTCATGCTCACAGGGGAGGGCTGCACGAACACTGCGGGGATGAGATGTGCGCGCTCAGGTGGTTGCCTATCTCGCTATTTTGATAGATTGTCATAGTTGATTCTATGAAAACCAATATTTATTTTGGTGAACCTTAAATTCGCTGCTCAAGAGCGAAATACTAAGTAACAATCCCCTCTGTATCGAGTGCGCGTCATGTCTGCAAATAACTCACAGCTATCTCATGACGTTTTGATCGTGGGAGCTGGTCTTGCCAGTCTGACACTGGCCAAGCAACTCCTCGACAGGCAGCCGTCGCTCGATATCTGTATCGTCCACAACCGCAGATTTCCCTACCCGGAGCGGGTACACAAGGTTGGCGAATCAACGGTCGAGATCGGCGCCTATTACCTCTCCAACATCATCGGTTGCAAAACTCACCTGGAGCAGGGCCATCTTCGCAAGATGGGGCAGCGATTCATACAGACCCAGGGCTTGCAAGGTGATGCCCCCTATCGTGAACTTGGCCTGACATTCTATCCCCACCACAGCACTTTCCAGATCGACAGAGGTCGACTGGAGAACCACCTGCGCGAGCAACTGGGCAAACGTGTCTGCTTTGTTGAGAACAGCCGGGTGCTCGACATGACGGTCGGGGAGGGGCAAAACGCCGTTTCCATCCGCGATCATGAGGGCATTATATCAACCCGTTCAGCACGATGGGTTGTCGATGCGTCCGGGCGTGGGCGTGTGCTCATGAAGCAGTTCGACCTGCAGAAAAAAGCGCAGGTGAATCATTCGTCCGTGTGGTTTCGTGTGGGCGGAAACGTCGATATCAACGAGTTCATTATGTCGTCAGTCCAGGCGAACCCGTTTGCCGACGTTGCTGAGCGCGCACACAGCACCACCCATCTGGTTGGGGATGGCTACTGGGTATGGATCATTCCTATCAACGCACAGACGACGAGCATCGGTATCGTCTTTGACAATGCGCACCACCAGTTGTCAGATATGAGTTCCTACCCCCTGGCAACCAGGTGGCTGAGGCGTCATGAGCCGCGGCTTATGGATTATCTCGAACTCAAGGCGTTCGAGGTTCTGGATTTCATGATGCTGCGCAATTATTCCTATCTATCGGCCCAATACATATCGCGTGATGGCTGGGCCCTGACCGGGGAAGCAGCCGGTTTTGTCGATCCTATGTATTCCAATGGTACGGATCTCATCGCCCTTGCAAACACATTGATCACGAATGCAATCACCCGACCTGACGGCATGGATCTTGTGGACCGTATCAATGGGCTTCTGGATGAGGTTTATAAGGGGTTTGACTATACGCACCGTGAGTCACTCGGTAACTTTAGTCGCTGGAATCAGATCTTTATCAAGACAAACTGGGACTCCTGTTTCTACTTCATGTTCATGTGCGTGCTTTTCATGAATGGGAAGTTCGAAGATATTGATTTCATTGAAAAAATTCACGGAACGATTGCAGAGTTCTACCGGATCCATTTCGTGGTCGTGGATTACCTCCGTCAGGCTGACAGGGGCGACGATTATCGTCTGCCGGACTTTATTGACTTGGCCCGGACGATTCAGGATCACGCGAATGGATCGATCATGATGAGTGACAAATCCAATGATGCTGTCGAGGCGCGCCTCGAGCAGAATCTCGAGATCTTGCGTAAACTGGCAGCGTCCATCACTCAGTCCGGGACATTCGATGAATGTTTCCGCAAACCGGAACTGGTGTTGAACGCAGCCTGAAGCGCGGGTTTCCCCTGTTGGCATGAACGGGCAGGATCAGCGGTCTTTCTTCGGTCTCCGGGCGATCTGCGGCAAGGCCATCGGGCAAGGGCCACGTCTTGCATCGCCCCGTTTCCTATGCGGCTATATCCTCTATAGATGACCTAGATGATGGGTATTGGGCGGCGGCACAGGTTTCGCGCCCCGGAGGAGAGGCAGATGAGGCGTGATGCAATCGAACGGCGTGTGAAGCAGGGTGCGGGGGCAGAACCAGCCGATCTCGTCATACGCAATGTCAGGCTGTTCGATCTGGTCACGGGTGACCTGCTGCCGACCGATATCGCGATCTGCGGTGATCGTGTCGTGGGTATTCTCGATACCTATGAAGGGGTACGTGAGATCGATGGGCAGGGACGCATTGCCGTTCCGGGTTTCATCGATACGCATCTGCACGTTGAATCGTCGCTGATTACGCCATTCGAGTTTGATCGCTGTGTGCTGCCCTATGGCGTGACAACGGCGATCTGCGATCCACACGAAATGGCGAATGTGCTGGGCGGCGAAGCCTTCGCGTATTTTCTCGAATGCGCCACCCGCACCGTGATGGATCTGCGGGTCAATCTGTCGAGCTGCGTGCCGGCCACGCCGTTCGAAACCTCGGGGGCAGTTCTCGATGCTGATGCCCTCTCGCGCTACCGGTCCCATCCCAAGGTGATCGGGCTCGCTGAATTCATGAATTTCCCGGGCGTGCTTTCATGCCAGCCCGATTGCATCGACAAGCTCGTGGCTTTTGCGGGTGAGCATATCGACGGTCATGCGCCTCTTTTGCGTGGGCGCAAACTCAATGGCTATCTGTCTGCTGGTATTCTGACGGACCATGAGGCCACGCTGGCCGATGAGGCGCTCGAGAAGATCCGTAAGGGTATAACCATCCTCATCCGCGAGGGGTCAGTTTGCAAGGATCTGGCAGCGCTGGCGCCTCTGCTGACCCCTGAGACCTCGCAGTTTTTCGCTTTCTGCACCGATGACCGCAATCCGCTCGAAATCGCGCATGAAGGTCATATCGACTTCCTGATACGCAAGGCTATTGCGCTTGGCGTCGCCCCGCTTGCGGCCTACCGTGCGGCGTCGCTTTCGGCCGCGCGTGCTTTCGGCTTGCGTGATCGCGGGCAGATTGCCCCAGGACAGCGTGCCGATATCGTTCTGCTTGATGACCTCGAAACCTGTCAGGTCGCGCAGGTCTTTTCGGCGGGGCGTCTGGTTGACGAGGCGTTGTTTGCAGCGCGTGAGACGATCGACCCGCAGGGATATGGCACGATGCGCCTCGCCGCGCCGATCACTGCCGAAGATCTGGTTATCGCGGCACCGGGGGAAAACCGGCCGGTCATCGGTATCGTGCCGGGGCAGATCATAACGGACTTCCTTCGTTTTGATCTGCCCGTGCAGGGTGGGGCGGTTCAGCCAGACCCGACACGTGATATCGCGAAGATCTGTGTCATCGCGCGGCATGGCAAGAATGACAATATCGGCCGCGGTTTCGTCAAAGGCTTTGGCCTGAGCACCGGGGCGCTCGCCTCATCGGTGGGGCATGACAGCCATAATCTTTGCGTCGTCGGGATGAATGACAGTGATATGGCGCTGGCAGTCGCGCGACTGGCCGAACTCGGTGGTGGCTTCGTAGCGGTCAGGGAGGGTCATGTCGTGGCCGAATTGTCCCTGCCATTGGCTGGGCTGATGAGCGACAGACCCTTCGAGGTCGTACGGGCCGATCTGGAAAAACTGCGTGCGGCAGTCGGCGCCATGGGGGGCACGCTGGAGGAGCCCTTCCTGCAACTGGCGTTCCTGCCGCTGCCGGTCATTCCCCATCTCAAGATCACAGATCTCGGGATGATCGATGTGGATACCATGTCACTGGTATCCTGAACGTTGGATAAACAAGGTTGATCAGGGCTGCGCCGGTGTGTACCGGCGCAGCGCCTTGCTCAGAAGTTGGTGGTGAACTGGCCGCCAATCACAGCGGCGTCGTTGAAGGTGGTTGTGGCACCGGGATGCTGCAGATACTGGAAGTCAAACTGCAGCGCCGTGGCCCGTGCCAGATGCACGCTGTAGAAAGCTTCCCAGACCTGTTCCCAGTTCTGCACGCCATAGACGTTGCCCCACTGGTTGGACACGAAAGGCAGCCCCAGAGCGACTGAGGATTCCTGCTGCAAGCGCACCGAGCGGCTCATGTTCATATGCTGGAACATGACACCGATCTGGTCGAGCGGGCGATGCCAAGGCGTGCCGCTTTGCAGGAGGCCGATCCATTCGTGGTCACGCATGGCCACCACATTGCCCTGGGCATAACCGACACCGCCGATAACGATCAGACCATCCGCTAGACCCTTGCCACTGCGCATGAGCATCTGGTCGAACATGAACCAGCTGGACCACATTCCCGACTGCTGGCGCGCGCCCAGGCCGCTGGCCTGATAGGAGCCGCCGTAACGGTCCTCATAGAGATGCGGGTAGCGTGAATTGTCGTAATAGAACCCGACCTTGTAGTGACCCAGCAGCTTGTCCTTGCCGAATGCGGGATCCCAGCCAGCCTCGAACTGAGAGCTGAGCTTGCCCAGACCATCCTGGGCAAGGGCCCAGCCTGACACGCCGCCATTGAAGGAATGCGGGCTGACGGCAAACAACCCACCCATAAGATAGGTGCGCTCCGTCGGGCGTACGCGCAGCACGGCGCCGATATTGGCAGAGGGCCAGTCGCGTCCGCCCGGCGCATATTTGCCTGGCGCAAAATTGCCGCACACGCTGACATTCATGAAGTTACAGGCAAGTGCATCGAAGTCGAAGAACGTCCCGGTAGGGATCACACCGGCGGAAAGAATGACCCTGTCATGCAAAAAGGTCTTGTCAGCATACATCGAGACAAGATGGGCGACGACATTGCCACGTGCGCCGTAGATCTGCTCGGGGTTGGAGACATAGTCGCCCAGCGAGTAGCTGAAATTGCGACCATGGCCGTTCACAACCAGCATATGGGTCCAGAACCCCTTGAAACCGGCCAGCTTCTGCCAGTCGATGTCGAGTTCGGCAGCAACCTGACCGGCAAAGACATTGTCACGCGTGCGTCCACCCGTGAGATTGCCCATATATTCCTCGTTGAGCGCCACGTTGAGGAAGATACCGCGCTTTTGCATCCAACTTTGCGCCCCGCCCCAGTCACCCAGAAGATGCGGATTACCGTAGAGGGAAGGAACAAGGGGGCCGATGGGCACAGCGCCCTGACCGGCAATGGGAAAACCCATGGCGACGTAGTCGTCGCTTTCGAGGGTCTTGGCCGTCTGCGCCTGGGCGTGAACCTGTGTGGCCGAGACCGCACCAAGGGCGAGTGTCAGTGACAGGACGACAGAGGCTCGCCATCGCCTTACAGGACGCCTTGAGTGGCCCGCAAAGGGGCTCGGGCCGGATGGGCTGGAAGGGGTATGCGGGATCAGTTCTGTTCTGCTCATCACTCTGACTGGTCTGAGTTGGCCGCCGCCTTGAAAAGGCAGCGTGATTGCACAAGGCATTAACAGAAAGACATGTTCGCGCAATACCAAGAAAAAATACAAGATTCCGTGTGATATTGTTACAAACCCATGAGAGTGTTGCGTGATTTATCACGCACTACTCTTTGCGCCTCATGCTTCATAGGTTTTGCGCCCGCCAACCCAGATCTCACATACGGTAAGCCCGGCATCCATCACCACCATGTCGGACAGCTTTCCGCAGTCGAGCGTGCCGCGGTCATGAAGGCCGAGATAGCGCGCCGGGTTGCTGCTCACCAGTGCGCTCGCCTCGGGCAGGGAGGCCCCATGGGCCACAGCATTGCGCAAGGCCTGATCGAGCGTCAGCACGCTGCCAGCCAGCGAATCGTTCGGCAGACGGACCACGCCATCCTTGATGATCACATCCTGACCACCCAGCGAACTCGGGCCGTCAGGCTGACCCGCGCCACGCATGGCATCGGTCACGAAAACCAGCCGATCGCGCATGACGCGTGAGGCGAGCCGGAAATTGGCCGGATGCACGTGATGGGTGTCGAAAATCATTTCCGCATAGCTGGCGTCATGACACATCAAGGCGGTGACCGGGCCAGGATTGCGGCCCTCCACAGGCGACATGGCATTGAACAGATGCGTCCCGCCTCCGACTCCTCCTGCCGTACAGATGCGGCAAAGGGCGGTCACGCTCGTTTCGTAATCTGCCGTGGTATGGCCGAGGCTGACACGGACACCGGCAGCAGCGAGGCGATCTATAGCCTCATCGGCATGTTCTATCTCGGGTGCGAGGGTCACCACGCGCACGCACCGGGCTGCCAGCACATCATCGAGCTTGTCTGGGGTGGGGGCGATGGTGAAAGGCGGCTGAGCCCCGAGTTTGTGAGGGCTGACAAAAGGGCCCTCCAGATGGACACCATGAATACGCGGCTCATCGGAACCGGGATTTTCCATGATGCCGGCCACATCATGGAGCGCGCGCATGACATCGTCCCAGGGACGGGTGATTGTGGTTGGCAGGATTGTGGTCGTGCCATGCTGCATATGAAATCGTGCGAGCGTTCTGATGGCTTCGGGGCCATCCATCGTGTCAGCGCCGCCCCCGCCATGTACGTGCCCATCAATGAAGCCGGGCAGGATGTAACGATCGGTCGCCCCGGTAGCTGGCTCGATGGATCGGATCACATCATCGAAGGAAATGGTACCGGGCATGATACGATCTGGCAGGACGATCTGTCCGGTAAGATGGGTAAGCACGATCCTATTCTCCCTGTGAGAGCCCGACGCGGCCATAGCGGCGGGCGTAACCGAGAATGATGAGATAGGCCGGAATGACGATCATGGCGAACATGCCCTGAAAGCCGAAGACCGGTTTGAGCCAGACATAGAACTGGGGCACGACCGCACCGCCGCTATACGACATCACCATGATGGCCGAGGCCATGGCCGTGAGATGACCAGCGCCGCGTATGGCAATCGGGAAAAGGGTAGGCATGATCATGGCATTGGTCACACCCAGCAGCGCGACGCAGAAAACGGAGGTATAGCCCTGGGTCAGCACGGCGAGAATGGTAAGCACACAGCCGACGAGGCAGGAAAGTTGCACATAGACTTCCTGCCGTACGAACCGCGGTACGATGATGAAGCCCATAATATAGCCGACCAGCATCCCCGTCAGCGTCAGGGCCGTGAAGAATTTCGTCTCATCCAGAGGCAGGCCGAAGCTTTGCCCGTAGGTGCCAATCGCATCGCCCGCCATCACTTCGATGCCGACATAAAGGAACATCGCGATGAAACCGAACACCAGATGCGGCTTGAAGAAACTCGGGCTTGCGCCGTCGCCTGTCTGGATAGGGGGAGCTTCAAGATTGGGAAGCGGCGCAAAGGCCACGATTGCGGCAATAATCACCAGAATGCCGGCCATGCCCAGATAGGGCAGATAAAGCGCCTGCACAAAATTGTTGAGTAGGGCTTCACGGACAGCAGGGTCGGTGGCGGATTGGGCTTTCTCTGCGACGGCACCGATATTGCGCATGACCAGGAGGCCAAGCACGATGGGAGCCAGTATGCCGGCCGTCTTGTTGCAGATTCCCATAATCGAGATGCGTTGCGCCGCACGATCGGCTGGCCCGAGCAGGCTGACCAGCGGATTGATCACCACCTGCATGAGCGAGATGCCGGCGCCGAGAATCAGCAGGCCGGTCAGAGCCCCCGGATAGATACGCCAAGCCACAAATTGCCCGAAAACCGCAACGCCGAGAGCGGAGACGAGAACGGAGAGTGTGAGTCCCGCCTTCAGCCCCAGTCTTTGCGCAACCAGCGAGGTCGGGATCGAAAAGAGGAAGAATGAGAAATAAAACGCTAGTGGAATGAAAAAGCTGCTGAACTCACTTAGTGAGAAGGCGACGCGAACGAAGGATATGAGCGGCCCATTCAGCCACGTCACGAAACCCATGGCGAAAAAGATAAGGGCAGCAATGGCCAGGGCGCTATAGCCATAGGAGCCGACCAGCCTGTTGTCATCCGGGGGGAGCTTGGACATCTTGTCTGAAATTCCTCATCTGAACGAGGGTATTTATTTTAAAAAATAAACTAACGGGATTATAGGTAAGATGCTGCGATCAGGCCAGCATCATTTGCAAGTTTCGCTTTCACAATAATCGGAGACTGCGATTGTTTCACGCCCGGACGTGCGCAGAACCTTGGGCGGCCCCGATGAGGCGCATTCCGGTAGAGAATCCGTAGTATCGACGATCATCGATTTCAGCGGGCAGGATTCCTCTCGCGCTGACACGCTCTTGGATATCTGCCCGCTGCGCAGGCTCGTTAATCCCCGGCTGTGGGGAGAAAAAGATGCCTCAAGGCTGTTGCGAGCATATTCAACACGCGCAGCTCTGGTTTTGATCGAACCCGGCATCAGACAGACATCTGTCTGAAGTTGAAAATTGACTTCCGAGCCAGATTGGATCAGGCCTGTAGAAGCCTGCCTGGCGGCGTACCACAATCCTGATGATAGAAAATCCGCGATAAATTAAGAGAATGAAATAAAAAATGTTCTCGATTGGCCATCACCGAATCCTGAGCGTGCTCAGTCGCTCCGGCCCACAGAGCCGCACCGATCTTGCGCGTATACTTGACCTGAGCAAGGCGAGTGTAACCGCCCTGGTGCGTGAGTTGATAGAGCGTCGGATTCTTGACGAGAGAGAGCGTGTTTTCGGTTTTGGCCGTCCGTCTGTCATGCTTGGTCTCAGGCAGGATGCTGCGAGCTTTATCGGAATCTCGTTACAGGCCGACCCGGCCTGCGCTGTGCTCACGGATCCGCATGGTCGCGTCCATGCGCAGCTGACTTTCCCCCTCGTCAATGATGTCGAGGCCAGTCTCGCTGCCATGTCGTGTGCAGTAAAAAGGATCATCGATATGGCGACGCCTGATATTGGCGCGATTGCCGGTATCGGTATTGTTATTGCCGGGATCGTCTCTTCGGACAGTCAGACATGCCTTGCCTCAGCCACGCTGGGCTGGAAGGATGTGGAGATTGGCTCCCGCCTCAAAGCGATGACCAATCTGCCGGTTTTCGTCGAGAATGACGCCAATGCGCTGATCGTGGGTGAGCAACTTTTCGGCAATTCAGGCGACTTGCAGGATTTCAGCCTGGTTTTTGTCAGCGAGGGTATTGGTGGTGCCCATATCATCAACGGCCGACTGCATCGCGGGCGACACGGTGGGGCAGGCGAGATGTCGCATTCGCCCATTGCCATTGACGGCGTCGCTTTACCGTGCCGTTGCGGGAATACGGGATGCCTCGAAACCCTTGCGGCGCTGCCCGCAATTCTGGGTGCTGCGCGCCGGGCAGGTTTGCCCGATGATATAGCAGGTATTGTCCAGATGGCGACGGACGGACACCCTGAGGCCCTGACGATATTGCACCGGGCAGGTACGGCGCTAGGCGTCGCGCTCTCGCAGGTCATCCAGTTTGTCGACCCTGCTCGTATTGTTGTCCGTCTGGATCCGAATCTGGTTGAAAGTGTGTTTGCTCGCGCCCTTCGACAGGCTGTTGAGGCGCATGTTCTCAGGCGTGACAGCTATCATACAGAGCTATTGCTTTCATCTCTCCTGCCGCTGGATTTTGCGACTGGCGCCGCCAGTCTGGCGGCCCAGCATTTTCTTTTTGGCAACGCGAATCTCTGATCGACCAATATGGTCAGAAATTCATCGCGTATCCTGTCAAAAAGCGGCTGGTGAGACATAGCCTGACGGTACCTGGCGCCGTTATGCCGCAACACAGGCTATTTGACGGCAGACGTGCTGGCTGGGTCGATGAAGGAAGCGGGCAGGGCGGAGAGGCGAGTAATATGGCATCCGATCAGGATCGTGACGTCCCGGGTGTGAGACGTGATATTCCGGCGAATACCAGAGGATCAAGCGCTCGTTCCGGGCAGACAAGCCTGGAGATCTGCGTTGACGATATGGCGGGGTTTGAAGCGGCCCAGCTTGATCAGGTCGAACGCATCGAACTCTGCGCAGCGCTAGACCTTGGGGGCCTTACGCCCTCTGGCGGGTTTTTGGCGCAGGCGCGGCGCTCCCGCGTGCCAGTGTTTGTGATGATCAGGCCGCGAGCGGGTAATTTTATATTTTCTCCCGCAGACATTGCCCAGATGGAGAACGATATCGCGCTCGTACGGGAGGCGGGTATGGATGGTGTCGTGCTGGGTGCCGCCCTCGAAGATGGGGCGCTCGATTATGCGCTGCTCGAGCGACTGTCTCTCGCCTGTGGGAGTCTGCACCGGCAACTGCATCGTGTTTTCGACCTTACACCCGACCCGATTGCAGCACTTGATGTGGCGATGGATCTGGGGTTCGAGCGCGTACTGACCTCAGGGCAGGCCGTTCGTGCGCCCGATGGGGCGGCCTGTTTGCGCAGGCTGAATGATCATGCGCGTGGTCGTATCGACATCATGGCTGGCAGTGCTGTGCGCCCCGACAATGTGGGCGACCTGATTGCGTCAAGCGGCGTGAAATCGTTTCATGCCTCTTGCCGGATAGAATCAGCAGTGCAGGATGGGCGACTGGATCATTTCGGATTCGCAGCGTCTCACGCTGTGACATCTTCTGCGGAGATCCTTCGGCTGCACGAGGCGATACGCACTGCATGCCCGGAGTGACCTGCTTCTGAAAAAGGATTGGGCCTGATGTTTCTCCCGAAAAGGGTAATCCACTCCGGGGTTGCGCTTGGCGTATTGCTGGCTGGCTGTGCCGCGATCCGACCTGCCTTGGCTGCGCCATTGACCCCGGTTTTCATGCCCCAGCCTGCCAGCGTTGCACTGGATGTGCAGAGCCTTGCGCTTACGGCGCTGCCGGATATTCACTGGTCACACGCGCCCACCCCCTTGCTGAAACGGGCTGCTGCGCGTTTCAGCGCACGTCTCGCAGCGGCTGGCGTTCGCCCCGCGACGGGTCATGGACCTACGCTCACGATCGACGTAGGGCGAGACCCTGCCTATCTGACGCTCGACGCGCATGAGGCCTACAAGCTGGATATCTCTGCCAAGGGTATCAGGCTGACTGCCGATGGCCCTGCTGGTGTAATCCACGGTTTTGCCACGCTGCTGCAGATGCTGGACACGAGAGGCACTGCACCGGTGATCGCGCAGGGGCGTATTGTCGATGCGCCACGCTTCAAATGGCGCGGTCTCATGTTCGACGTTTCGCGTCATTTCCAGTCCACCGATACCATCAAACGCCAGCTGGATGCGATGGAACTGACCAAACTCAATGTCATGCACTGGCATCTGAGCGATGGAACCGGCTTCCGGGTGGAGAGCAAGCGCCTGCCACGCCTTCAGGAACTCGGCGGGCATAGCCGTTACTACACGCAGGATCAGATACGCGAGATCATCTCCTATGCCGCCGACCGGGGCATACGGATCGTGCCGGAATTCGACGTGCCGGGGCATACGCTTTCCATTCTGGCGGCCTATCCTGAGCTTGCTGCGCAGCAGCCCGTCGTGACGATGAAAGACTGGGTGAAGGATTGCGACGTCGCCTCGGGTAATGGCGAAACAACGACCCATTGCGCGAAGCACCCTAACCTCAACACGCCGGCGATGGACCCGACGAGCCCCAAAGTGCTCGAATTCGCCCGTATCCTGTTTGCCGAAATGGCACGGCTTTTCCCGGATCGCTATTTTCATACCGGGGGTGATGAGGTGGTATCCAGCCAGTGGACAACCAACCCGCAGATCACGGCCTATATGCAGGCGCACGGCTACAAGGATGCGCCTGCCATGCAGGCGGCCTTTACCGCAGAGATCGAGAAGCTCCTCGCTGCGGATGGCAAGATCATGATGGGCTGGGATGAGGTAAGCGAGGCCCCCATACCTAAAAATGTCGTTGTTGAGGCCTGGCGCGGCTCCAAATGGATCGGCTCTGCCACGCGTGTCGGTCATCCGGTGGTCGTGTCATCGGGGTATTATCTCGATCTGCTCAATCCCTCGACCACACATTATGCCGTTGACCCGTTTGATACGCGTGCCGATGGTCTGGCACCCAATCCGCCGGGGCAGAAACCTCGCCCGCTTGACGATGCCTTTACGCTCGATCCCAATGCGCCGCCGCTGGACGAGGCTCAGAGGAAACTGGTGCTGGGTGGTGAGGCACCGCTCTGGACGGAAGTCGTGTCTGATGAAATGGTCGATGCGCGTCTTTGGCCGCGCTCTGCCGCCCTAGCCGAGCGCTACTGGTCCGATCAATCGGTGAGAGACCCGCAGGCCCTCACAAGCCGCCTTCCGCTGGTCATGAATATGCTTGAGACATTCGGTTTGGAGGCGAGCGATCATCAGGCCCGGATGATCGCCCGCCTGACCCCGCAGAACATTACGCCATTGACGCAGTTGGTCGCGATCACCGTGCCGGTGCGCAATTATGCAATCAACCGGCTTGCGAGCCACAAGGGTGATGAAATCCTAAGTTCTCCTGCCGCAATTGCAGGGCCGGACAGCTTTGAAGGGAACGAATTCAACGCGCTTGCGGCGCGCTACAAGGCGGGAGATCGTAGCGTTATCGCCGCGGTGCAGGGCCACCTTTTACGCTATATCGGTAACGACAAGGCGTTTCAGGCTTTACCCGCGCAGCCAGTCATTGATGAGGTGAAGCCCGTTTCGGCTCAGATCGCGGCGCTGTCACAGCTTGGCCTGGACGCCATGCAGCCGGGCAGGAAAAGCAAGGCCTGGCATGAGCATGCCGAGGCTCTCCTTGCCGAGCAGGATGCCGCTTACGCCGCGAGCGCTGACCACGAAGCCTCGAACCATACGAACCAGCCCCCGGGAGGGCTGTTGATTGCTATTGTGCCCGGCATAAAGGCGCTGGTCGCCAGCACCGACTGAAAAAAAGGGGCTCCGGATGATTATTCCGGAGCCCCTTTTTCATTCAGGAAAATATTCCGGGCGTTGATATGGAAGGAGCAGCGCCCCTGGATACGCCGCGCCACGAAGCTACATGGGGAACAGGCTTAAAAATGCGCCTCGGCACACGGGATTTTCAGCGCGGGCGGAAGTCTGCACTGCGTCTCGTCTGCTCTGTCAGGGCAGAGGCGCTGGCCTCGTCCAGAATGACCGTGCAACGGTCATGAAGCCGAATGGCCGACGCGCTGACCTGCGGCGTGACATCGCCCTCAAGGGCACGGGCCACGATATCCGCCTTGGCAGAACCCAGCGCAAGAAGCAGGAGATGTTTCGCTTCGAGAATGGTCCCGACGCCCATCGTCAGGGCCCGATCAGGCACCTTTTGAGGGTCACCACCGAACATGGCGGCGTTCTGCTCACGGGTGCGCTCATTGAGCGTGACACAGCGCGTGCGCGTGTCGAATGGCGAGGGCGGCTCGTTGAAGCCGATATGCCCTGTATCGCCAATGCCGAGTAATTGCAGGTCAATCCCGCCTGCATTGCGTATCGCCTGCTCGTAATCCGCACATTCCTGCGCAAGATCAGCGGCGACCCCGTTTGGAAGGTGTACGTTTGTCTGGGAAATATTGACGTGACGAAAAAGCAGATCGTTCATGTAGTAATGATAGGACCTGCGGTCATCGGCAGAGAGGCCAACATACTCATCAAGATTGAAGCTGGTCGTGCTTGAAAAATCGAGCCCCTGTTTCTGGTGTAGTCGGACCAGATCCCCATAGACGCCTTCCATGGTCCGCCCTGTCGCCAGGCCAACCACAGGCGATGCGCAGGAGGTCATCACCGAGGCGATTTCGGCAGCGGCGAGTCGCATGGCGGAGCCGGACTCTGGCATGATAATAAGGCGCATGGACGGTCATGATCCTGTGTTGTGAGGCCCCTGAGGCATCCGGGGCGATACCGATTCCATCTCCTGATAAGACCTCCCCCTTTGTTTATCGACATAAATTAAATAAAAATCGCGGGAACGACACTCAAACGTGACGTAACAAGGGTTTTCTGGCGTTAATTTTTCTGAACACCAGCAAATCACTTAGTTTTTTCAATAAACAATTGCAGGGTGAAAATCAGCCGTCTAACGTTTTGCAAGAACGCGGAACGATACGGACGGACAACAAACAGTTCTTTCAATCGCGGCCGATTTATTTTGAATCCTCCACGCAAACGGGAGTGGACCATGCGCCATCTAAGACGTGATCTCCTTGTTTTCTGTTCCGCCATCGCAATTAATTCTGCGGCCGAGGCTATGGCCGCACCGGTAGCAGATCAACCCGAGGGAAGCGCTCAGCACGCAAAAGCCAGGGCCCCGGCGCCCGTGCAGAAAGCCGGCTCCGGGCATCGCCGGGCGGGGAGTGCGACTGAGGGTTCTGTTCTGGGGCCCAACCCGCAGGCAGAGGAAATCTCGGTCAGATCATCCAGCCGTCATGCAGATGGGACGACTAACACCACGCCGGGCGGCGGGTTGATGCCAAAGCAGACTGCGCCGCGCTCACAAAGCGGGGTGACGCGCGACTTCATCGCCAAGCAGGCGCCCACGGGCAATATCTCGTCGATGATCGCCAATCTGCCGGGCGTGGTCTATGCCAATCAAAGTCCGCTCGCGACGGCAGGTGACAATATCACCATGCGTGGCATGAATCAGAGCCAGATCGGTTATCTGTTTGAAGGTGCACCGCTGGCTGATCCGATCAATTACGAGCCTTATACGGCGATGCTTGTCGATACGGAAAATCTGGGCTCCGTGACGGTCTCCCAAGGCTCGCCCGATCTCAATGCACCAACATTCAACGCGGTTGGTGGGCAGATCTCGGCAACAGCGCTGAACCCATCGCACAAATATGGTGGCTTCATCAATCTGATGGGAGGCAACAAGAGCGCTAACAAGGAATTCCTCCGTCTGGATACGGGTGATATCGGCCAGACTGGTATTCGCGGTTTCGTATCGTTCTCGCACCAATCGAACAATAACTGGCGTGGTCCCGGCGGGCTGAAGCGCTACCATGTCGATGCGAAATTCGTGAAGGAATGGGGGGATGGCAACTCGATCAGCGCCATCTTCGGCTTCAACAAACAGGAGCAGACGCCTTTTCGATCGCCAACGGCGGCCCAGTGGAAGCAATGGGGCGAGGGACTTACCTATAGCGATCACTACACGCCAGGAGATGCCAGCTACTACAAGCTTCAGTTGAGCAATCTGAACTCGCAGGATGTCGTGGTGCCCATGCATTTCACGCTGGCACGCGGGCTCAAGCTGAGTGTCACGCCTTATTATGTTCATCAGTTCGGCCCCGCTGTGGGCGGCGAGAATATCCCGGCATCCGGTGGTACTTTCGGGACGCAGGTTTATGGCAATCTGAACCAGCCTTACGTCACCAACGGCAAGATCACGACGGTTGCGGTCGATCCGTGGAACCAGAAAGTCGGTGCCATCAATACGTCTCTCGACTGGACTTCCGGGCACAACACGCTGTCTGGCGGTTACTGGTATTCCTATGCAACCCATGAGGAGCACTCGACCTTCGCGACCGTGGATTTCTCGGGCAAGGCTGCCAATTCCTATGGAGCCTATGGCATCCGTGTGCCGGGCGGTGATCTGCTGAGCGGCTACAACCTCAATTTCATGCAGCAGATCAACGCGCTGTTCATTGCCGACACGCTAAAACTGCTCAATGACAAGCTGACACTGAGCGCGGGCTTTCGTACGGTCATGGTGTCACGTCAGGGGACGAATGACGTGCCCGGGGCCGATCCCTACAAGACAGTGCGCAATTACTTCGCCCCCTTGCCACAGGTGGCCATCAGCTATGCGCTGACGTCCAAGGACCAGATCTATATCAACGGCACGACCTCGTTCCGTGCGCCGGCTTCGGTGCAGGCCTATAGCCAGATTTTCGATCCCAACTCAGTTGGGGCCACATCACAGCCAGGCAGCCTGAAGGGCGAGTACGGTATTGGTGAGGAAATCGGTTATCGCCATAACGGCACGCTGATCCATTTTCAGGTTTCGGCGTTCAACATGAACCTGACCAATCATCAGGTAAGTTCTACCTCCTATATCCCTGGCACCAACACGCTGGTTTCCATGCCGATCAATGTGGGTGGCGAGACGATCCGCGGTTTTCAGGGTGAGCTGGGGCTCAAGCCCTGGCATCATTTCAGCCCTTATGTCTCGGCCCAGTACCTGCACGCGACAACGGATAATAATCTGCCTGTCTCTGCGACCAACGCAGCGGGTCAGTCCGTCATCGATTATCTGCCAACCGCGGGCAAGACGATGGTGGCCACACCGCATGTGACGGCGTCCGTCGGTCTTGCCTATGACGACAACAGGCAGTTTTTCGGGAATTTCAGCCTGCGTTATATCAGCTCGCAATATTCCACGTTCATGAATGACCAGCGCATGCCGGGCTATGTCGTGTCAGACATCACGCTCGGTTATCGCCTGCCTCATGTCGCGCATTTGAACGGCCCGAAAATCCAGCTCAATCTGGTCAATATCGGCAACAACATCTATCGTTCCGCACCAGCCAGTTTCGTCACCAGCGCCCAGAGCCGCACAGGGATTTACGGCAATCAGACCAAGGCTGGCTCACCGATCTATCTTGTTGGTGGCAACTTCGCGGCTCTGGTTTCACTCTCGACCGGGTTCTGATCCGGGGTGGATGAACAACCGGATCGACTTGACTCATCGCCCCCGCCCGGAGAATGTCCGGGCGCGTTTCAATGGCCTAGAGACGGGAAACACGTGCGGAACAACGATATTGTCGCCATTGATGGCGGCGGCACGAAAACACTCCTTCTGCGCGTCAGACCTGACGCCTCCCTTGCCGACATACGCAAGGCCGGTGGGTCGAACCCGTTTGACGTGCCAGAGTGGCGGAGCGTGATTACAGGGCTGCTGGAGGGTCAGCAGCCCTATATTCGTGCGGCCGCTTTCGGCATGGCTGGATTTGGCGAGAGCGGGCGTCTCAGCCGCGAACTGGCGCAGACACTTGGTGCAGCCTGTCCGGCGCCCCATGTCATCCATAATGATGTCGATATGGCCTGTCGGGGTGCCTTTCTTAACGGGCCGGGTGTGCTGCTGCTTTCCGGCACGGGGTCGATGGCCTGGGGGCAGGATGAGCAGGGGCGGACAGCCCGTGTAGGTGGCTGGGGCAGTCTCTTCGGCGATGAGGGAAGTGCCTACTGGATCGGGCGTCTGGCCCTTGCGCATCTGGCGCAGGTTCTGGATGGGCGCCTCCCTGACGAGACCGGCTTTCAGGCGCGTTTTGCGAGGATGCAGGGCTGGCCGGAGGAGACCGCCGGTTGCACGAGCGCTCTTCAGGAATGGTATGCAGGGCTGCACGAGGCCCGACCGGCCGTGGCAGCCCTTACCGCAGGGCTGGGGCGACTTGCAGAGCAGGGGTGTATCGTCTCGCATGACCTGTTTGCGCAGGCGGCAGAGCACCTTGCGCGGCATGTTCATGCCCTGCGTCACAGGCTCGGCGCGCCGCATCTGGCATGGAGCTATGCCGGGGGAACCATGCGCAGCCCTGTCCTGCGCGAGCGTATCACGCAGCAATGCGGTGCGCCTGTCGCGCCGGGTCTGCCCCCCATCGGGGGAGCCGTGCTCGTTGCCGCTCAGCTGGCGGGTTGGGTTACGGACAGCGCCTTTGTCGCGCGCCTGGGTGAGGCGCTGGAGGCTGCCGGGATCAGCTAGGGCGCTTCGGCGCTCTCGCAGCTTCTATCGCGTAACAATGGTGACGACGTGATGGCAAGGCGTGCCTCGCCGGCCTAGGGTGGCGAGATCACGCACCGGAATGGAGCTTGCGATGCGCGTCGCGCTTGGACAATTTATCGTTTCGGCCCAATGGGAAGAAAATCTTGCCATAGCGAGCGGGATGATCGCGCAAGCCCGATCGGGTGGCGCGAAGCTGCTTGTGTTGCCCGAGGGAATATTGGCGCGCGATCCGGCGGACCCGGATCATGTACTGCGCACGGCACAGAAGCTGGATGGCCCGTTTGTGAGCGGGCTGCTGGCGGTCACGCAGGATATCACGGTCGCGTTTTGCGTGAACGTGCCTGATGGGGCAGGGCGGTTTCATAACACGCTCGTTGTCATGCGCGATGGGGCTATCCTGACCTGCTACAGAAAGCTGCATCTTTACGATGCCTTTGCCATGCAGGAATCACGCCTGATTGCCCCCGGCCATGACCTGCCACCTGTTCTCGATATCGGTGGCGTGCGGATCGGGTTCATGACCTGCTACGATGTGCGCTTTCCGGAAATCGCGCGTCATCTGGCACTCTCGGGTGCGGAGGCGATTGTTGTGCCTGCTGCCTGGTTACGCGGGCCCGGCAAGGAGCGGCACTGGGAAATCATGCTGGCGGCCAGAGCGCTCGAAAACACCTGTTATGTGCTGGGGGCAGGCGAGTGCGGCCCGCAGAATATCGGCAACAGCATGGTGTTCGACCCGCTTGGCGTGGTGGTGTCCGCGCAGGGCGCCCGACCGGGGTTGATCATGGCGACACTCGACCAGAGTCATGTGCAGGAGGTCAGGCGCATATTGCCTGTGCTCGAAAACCGTCGTTTCGCTGCGCCTGTTCTGCGCGACGATCTTTGAGAGTGCAGCGAGGATGCAGGGCGTGGTCGCCTCTTTCTGGCGACAGTGCTGCCCTTGCAGCGCTCTCACGAAGCGGTGACCTCTCGCGAGCTTGAGTAAACCCGACCGGCTTTTTCATGTTTATCTCATGAATAACGTTAAATGGCACAGTAATTCTGTTGCTGGTAACGGCTATACTGAGTTCGGGCGGATAGGCCCAGACATCCCTCGAGATGTCGCCCTACCGCCTACTGGAAAGGTTGATAAGATGTCGGGAAACAAGGCAGCTCCTCCATTTCGCGAACGCTATGGCAATTTCATCGGCGGACAGTGGCGTGAGCCAGTTTCCGGCCAGTATGTCGATAATCACTCGCCAGTCGATGGCCGCGTGCTGTGCCAGGTTCCCCATTCCACCCCTGCTGATATCGACATGGCGCTCGATGCCGCCGAGCAGGCGCGTGAATCATGGGGCCGGACCTCGGTGGCTGACCGGGCGCTTCTTCTGCTCAAGGCAGCGGACCGCATGGAGGCTAATCTTGACCTCATTGCCCGTGCCGAAACCTGGGATAACGGCAAACCGGTGCGTGAGACGCTCAATGCTGATATTCCGCTGGCGATTGACCATTTCCGCTATTTTGCCGGGTGCATCCGGGCGCAGGAAGGTAGTCTGGGCGAAATCAATGACACCACCGTGGCCTACCATTTTCATGAGCCGCTGGGTGTTGTCGCGCAGATCATTCCCTGGAATTTCCCGATCCTGATGGCTGCATGGAAGCTGGCACCTGCGCTTGCCGCCGGTAATTGCGTGGTCATGAAGCCCGCCCAGACGACGCCCGCCAGTATTCTGGTGGTGATGGATATTATTGGTGATCTGTTTCCGCCGGGCGTGCTCAATATCGTCAATGGCAGCGGGCGCGATGTGGGGGATTACCTCGCTAAAAGTTCACGCATTGCCAAAGTGGCCTTCACGGGTTCGACCGGCGTGGGCAAGACCATTGCTCATGCCGCCGCGGAAAACCTTATCCCTGCGACGCTCGAACTGGGTGGCAAATCCCCCAATATCTTCTTTGCCGATGTGATGGATCGTGATGATTCCTATCTCGACAAGGCCATTGAGGGTTTTGCCATGTTCGCGCTCAATCAGGGGCAGATCTGCTCCTGCCCGAGCCGTGCGCTGGTGCATGAATCCATCTATGAGCGCTTTATGGAGAAAGTGTTGCCGCGCGTGCGGGCCATCAAACAGGGCGACCCGCTCGATCCCGCTACCATGATGGGGGCCCAGAACTCGCAGATGCAGCAGGACAAGATCCTGTCCTATATCGCTATCGGCAAGGAAGAAGGGGCCGAGCTTCTGACGGGCGGCAAGGCGGCAAAACTTGGCGGAACGCTGGATGACGGCTTTTACATCGAGCCGACTGTGTTCCGTGGCAATAACAAGATGCGTATTTTCCAGGAGGAAATCTTCGGTCCTGTTCTGGCGGTAACGACCTTCAAAACCGAGGAAGAAGCCCTGGCCATCGCCAATGACACCGAGTTCGGTCTGGGTGCGGGCGTATGGAGCCGTGATGCGAATACCTGCTACCGCATGGGGCGTGGGCTACAGGCCGGGCGCGTATGGGTGAATTGCTACCACGCCTATCCCGCTCACGCGGCCTTCGGTGGCTACAAGAAATCCGGTATCGGCCGCGAAACGCACAAGATGCTGCTCGACCACTACCAGCAAACCAAGAACCTGCTGGTCAGCTACAGCGAGACGAAGCTCGGTTTCTTCTGAAACGGGAGGGGAGGGGCTGTAGCCCCTCTCCGAAGCACGGTGCGACAAACCCCGTGCCCGACCGTTTTATTTCGACGTGTCGTTATAAAATGCCGAGACGTCACGCGTGAGCGCGGCGCGGCTGGCAGGGCGGGTATAGAGCATATGCCCGCCTTCATAGAGATGCAGCGCAATGCGATCGGCCCCGACCGGGATATGGTCCTTGGTCCAGCGCGTGGTGCCGAACGGGCAGGCCATGTCGAAATAGCCATTGGCGATGAAGATATGCAGGCTGGGGTCGAGTGCCAGCATCTTGCGCAAAATACCGACCTGATCGGTCAGTTGTGAGCCGGAGCTAGTGAATTTCCAGGCGCCGTTCACTTCCATGCTCAGCAGATCATAGGTGAGGTCGGTCTTGTAGCCGAGCTCATTGGCCAGATAGCCGCTATAGGCATTGCCATAGGCACGACCGAAACCGGACAGCGTCATTTCCGGGCTCTGGCCGTTCTCGATGCCATCGGCGTACGGGTCAGGGATCGACTGGGTGAAGTCGTAGATGCCGTACAGGCGGCCATCGCGGCTGCGCACGTCATGCGCAAACGGGTTGGGCTCGCCCATTTCCTTGGTGATGACATCCACCGGCAGGCCGGTGCGGGCGGCTAGATCGGTATAGAATTTCCTCGCGTCATCCCCCTTCGGCGCGGCATTGGCGATGGTGGTCAGATACGGCCCGAGCGCATAGTGATAGGCTTCATCTACCGCCTGCGGCGTCAGCTTGCCGGTTTGTGACAGATGCGAGGCGATGAAGGTGGGCAGCGCCATGGCCGAGGCCATCGGGTTGTTCGTGTTGTCCAGAAACTGCATCTGGATGGCGGGTGAGATCATCACGATGCCATTGACGATAAGGTTCTGCTGCTGCTGCAACGTATCGGCCACCTGTGCCGAGCGGATGCCGCCATAGCTCTCACCCACCAGATAATGCGGCGAGCCCTGACGCCCGTTTTCACCAACCCAGAGCGCAATAGCCTTGGCGAAAGCCTCGCCATCCTTGGTCACACTATAGAACTGCTCGGCCGCCTTTTTCGGGTCGGTCGGCTGCGAATAACCCGTGCCCACGGCATCGATGAAAACCATGTCGGTGGCGGGCAACCAGCTATCCGGGTTGTCGGCCAGATGGGCGCGCGCGCCATCTTCCGGATGATCTACCGGGAATTGCAGCACGCGCGGGCCAGCCGCACCGAGATTCAGATAGGCCGTGCCTGCGCCAGGGCCGCCATTGAAGAAGAACGACACCGGGCGCGTCTGGGCGTTCGCCCCGTCCTTCGTATAGGCCACATAAAAGACCTTGGCGGAGGGCTTGCCCTCCTTGTCACGCAGCGTGACCGTGCCCGCATGGGCGGTATAGGCAATGCTCTGGCCGCCTGCGGTCAGATGATGCTTGGTGATGGAATCCGCAGGCAGCAGCGCCGCCAATCCCTCCTTCGGCGCCTCGCTCTTTGCGGGCTCAGCCGCGTAGGAGGCGGGGAGAAGGGGTAGGGCGAAGCAGGCCGAAGCCAGCAACGCCGCAACAAGAGTCTTGCGCGACATGCAAAGTCCTTTCGAGTTTGGAACAGTATAACAATCTCGGAAGGGGGTGCAATGCGGGGAGGGCCCAGGGCGCTGTCCTTAAACAGGCTTCGGAGCTGGGGCTGGGGCTGAAAAGCCGTTTGCTCGGATAATAGAGTTCAGAAGTCACTTTCGCCTCATATGAGGCGTGTAATATAGGAAATGGTAAAAAATTGGTGACGCGGGCAAACATTTGTGATGGTCTTACGACAAGGTTGAGGTACGTATATTGAGCCTAAGCCAACGTTTATCCGTTGTTAATAAATAGAATTGGAATATAGGAATGAATGTCGAAGTCATCGAAGATGGGCAGCTGGAAGAGCTTCTAGAGCAGGAGGCCGAACTGTCTGCAACGGATGAGATAAATGAAATTCCTCCCAGCGATATAATAGCATTCAACGAGCTTAGATCCTGTTTCGACTTGGTCCGACTTTATGAGACCGGGAAACTCGATATTCAGCCCGATTTTCAGCGCGAAGTCGTGTGGTCATCGGCGGCGCAGACGAGATTTATTGATTCGTTAGCGAAACAGCTACCAATTCCAAGCATGTGTATTGCCCTAGATTTTAAAAATGACAAACGGTACATGGTCGATGGTCTCCAGAGAATGTCATCCCTGATTGCTTTTTTCAAAAATATTGAATGGAGGTTAACAAGATTAGGTGATGTTAATCCTGCGCTCTCGGGTAGGAAAGTTTCTTATATAAAGGAACATTCCCCAGATATCTGCGAACGCATCGAAAATGTGACAATCCCGGTCACTGTGCTCCGTTGCGATTTATCGAATAAAACACATCAAGAATATCTCTTTACCATATTCCATAGGTTGAATGCTGGCGGCTCACGCCTTAATAATCAAGAGATTAGAAACTGCATTTATCAAGGCAGCTTGAATGAAATGCTCATCTCCATAGCAAAATCTACAGAATTTACAAACCTTTTCGAATTAAAATCAAATAAGAAGTACAGATTTTCCAACGAAGAGCTTCTGTTGCGCGCATTGGCGCATTCTCAAGATTATGAGAGCTATGTTGGTCCTCTTTCGAAATATCTGAATGACTTCATGAGTGACAATAGAAATGTCGATGTTTCCAAATTTCGAGATGACTTAATGTTTGCAATAGACTTTATTTACCATAAAGTTTTGAGCGGGGCAGCGTTTGAGCGCGTCAGCAAAGCTCACATTGAAGCACTATTTGTCGCAGTTATCCGGAACAGGCATAAGCTTTTGACCGAATCAAACACGACCGTCAAGCATAAGTACGATAGGTTGAAAGTGAACCCTCTGTTTAGTATAGATGCTCTAAAAGAGGGGCTTGCGGCGCCGGAAAAGGTGATAGCCCGTCTGAAAGCTGCTGTTGAGATATTCAGTTAAATGGCTAATATAGAAAGATTACGGAAAACGCTCCGTTTTTTGGATAAGATGTTTCTAGATCATCAATCGGCCGAGGACGCGGAAGAGGCCGTTGCGTTCGCAAAACTTGCAGTTTTGGAGTTCTGTGGGTGGGTCGAGATGACGATAGATGATATTGCCCGTAAGGCCGTATGTATCAGTTTACCTGAAGATCATCAACGAGCGCCATTAGAAGAACTTATCAAAAAAACTTCGGCTTTCGGATACAAAAACAATATAACTCCCATAATGGTTGCCGCGATAGGATCTGTCAGATTCGCAGCTTTTGAACAAACTCTTCGTAATGAGGGTGTGTTATCTCAAATAGAGGGTGTTATCAATTCCGCAGAATTCATTAATATGCGAAATCGTGCGGCTCATACTTTTAATGATGGGACTCAACGAAACTATGATGCGCCATCTGCTATCTTGGGGAGGTTAGACCAGGTTGCGCCATTGCTGGACAGAATGCGAGCCCTTTGCAGGGAAGACCCTACGCAACATTAAGGCTATGAACACAGTTATCGTACAGAATTTATTTTGACGGCAGCTTATATCGATCTCCCCGGGGGTATACCGAATCAAGAAACCGAATGTGGAAAAATAATATTCCTATCTACCACGGGTGATTGAAGTTATATTTGACAAATTAAGTATAACTTAGGTCACGTGGTTCGCATCTAGGAGGAGCATTTCAAAAATTCAGTAAATTATCGATAGGCACAATCAAAAGCACATAAAACAAAGCTCATTCTTTCCAGAATGCAGATTGAGGCTATGTAAATCCTACCGGGATGAAAGGGGCTTCCACCTCTTTCTGAGGGGCGGGGCAGAGCCCCGCTTTCCCTTACTTTCCCTGCAGATTCGGTGCCAGCATGGTGCGCGGTTCGACCAGGTGGCCGAAATCGGCTTCGCTCACCGCGTTCAGGGCCAGGGCGGCCTCTTTCAGCGTGCAGTCATGGTCCACGGCGTGGTGCGCGACTTTCGACGCCGTGTCGTAGCCGATGGTGGGGCGAGGGCTGTCACCAGCATAACGGATTCCGCCACATAGCGCTCGATGCGGGCGAGGTTCGGCTTGGTGCCTTCAATCAGGAAGGTGCGGAAGTTCTCGCTGCCATTATGTAGCGGGATGCAGATTGGCCCACTTCAGGTATTCCTCGGAAAACAATGACTTGCCGGTATTTTTGTGGCAAAATGCCCTAAAATAGAATATGGATCCAGTTATGACAAATGGACCTCCTCGCGATTGGAAGCGTGATCTTTCTCACCGCAAAATGGCTCCAGCAGGTGGTTTAACTCCTCCGGGGTACAGCGGCGGGAATAAGCAGGATCTGACACCTCCTGCTTCGCTCCAGCTACTTCCGACTTACCCTCATGGGACAATGGCAGCTACGGGAAAGACAGTGCGTAATGCGGCGTCTGCTTCTCGCCACCCTGACAAGGTAGCTTCGGGTATCATTATCGGCGGTAAATCCATCGCAACGGATGATAATGTCGCAAGGCTCGCCACAGTCATCCAGTCTGAAGCCGGCGTTTACGGTGGAACAGCACAGGCAATGGTGGGTTGGACTATCGTTAATCGCATGAAGTCGCACCAGTATGATCGTGTTTCCTCGGTTATCTTCGATCACGGACATCGACAGTATGCATCTAATCAACCCGCAACTTCTCAGACCCTCCGGATAGCTCGAGAGATTTTATCAGGCCGTGCCCATGATATCAGTGGGGGCGCGACTTACTTCTATTCGCCGCAGGTTATGCCTAAAGAAAAGGATGCTGACTCCGTGAAGCATGGAAAGGATATCGGAGGTGGTCTGGAAAGCGTCACAGGTGTGGTCGATAAGAAAGGAGCTCCTGCGAGGAATTATAGACTGTCATGGGCTAACTATTTCGATCATGTTGCGGTCCCGGGTTTGGATGAACGCAATTTCAAATTCTATCGGGGGAAATAATGCGCATTTTTATACAGGTCCTCGCATCATTTCTCTTTGTGGTGGTGCCGGGTGAGTCGATCGCTGCTTCCGCGTGGAATCCGATCGACGCTGTGCTGGAATCCCCTACGATTGATGGCGTCGCGATAGCTGCCCGTGAGGCATCGAAGCGGCGATGTGAGTCCGAGGATTGCCGGTCTCTCATCCTGCTTGACTATTTGACGCGTGAAGTTGGTCTCTATGGGGCAGGTACCGCCAATGGGCTCAACAGCTTGTACACGGGAGATCTACCGATTGTCGCTGGCAGGAGGCTGGATGCGCATCTGCTTTACCACCCGAACCTTTATCCCGGATTATGCGCGTTTGGCGTCAAATTGTTCTCGCAGCTTCATAAGGCGCAGACGCCTATCACGCCGGGACCCTTTGTTGAGATGTTCCTCGCGGCGGCGGATATGGATACGAGAAACGGGGGAACCTGCACCCGGTCACTATCAGAGGCGTTACGCGATACGCCCTCAGGGCGGTTAATCCGTGAAAACGCTTATCAAGGCTGTCAGGGTGGCTCCGAAAACCACAAGCGTCCGATAAACGTGTGCGATGCAATCAGGTGGAAGTCACCCCGATGAATGCCAACTGCACAGGGCTCTGTGGTCAACCACGTCAGAGGAAACGGATCGGCAGTCGTTAAGGCGTCAGGGCAGATGCAGGTGATGCGTTTTGTAGTACCCGTTAGCGTCAGCGGAAGGACGGATGAAACGGGATGAAAGGGGCTTCTGCCCCTTTCCGGGGAGCGGGGCAGAGCCCCTCTTTCCCTTACTTCCCCTTCAAATTCGGTGCCAGCATGGTGCGCGGGTCAACCAGTCGGTCGAAATCGGCTTCGCTGACCGCGTTCAGGGTCAAGGCGGCCTCTTTCAGCGTGCAGTCATGGTCCATGGCGTGATGCGCGACTTTCGAGGCCGTGTCGTAGCCGATGGTGGGGGCGAGGGCCGTCACAAGCATGACGGACTCTGCCACGTAGCGTTCGATGCGGGCGAGGTTCGGCGTGGTGCCTTCAATCAGGAAGGTGCGGAAGTTCTCGCTGCCGTCATGCAGCAGGGTGATGCTCTGCATGATGTTCTGGATGATGAGCGGCTTGTAGACGTTCATTTCCAGCAGGCCACCGGCGCCGCCGAAACCCACCGCCACGTCATTGGCCATCACCTGCACGGCCAGCATGGCCAGCGCTTCGGCCTGGGTCGGGTTGACCTTGCCGGGCATGATGGACGAGCCAGGCTCGTTTTCAGGCAGATGCAGCTCGGCAAAACCGGCACGCGGGCCGCAGGAGAGCAGGCGGATATCGTTCGCGATCTTGTAAAGCGCGCCTGCCGTGGTGCGCAGCGCACCAGAGAAATGCACGAGCGCATCATGCGCGCCTTGCAGGGCGAACTTGTTTTCGCCGCTGATGAAGGCGGCGTCGCTCAGGCGGGCGATTTCGGCGCAGGCGCGACCGGCAAAGGGGGCATCGGTATTGATGCCGGTGCCAAGCGCGGTGCCGCCAAGGGCGAGGGGGTAGAGACCCTTCTCGGCTTCCTGAACACGGGCGATGTTCTCGCGCAACATTCCGGCATAGCCGTGGAATTCCTGACCCAAAGTGACCGGCACGGCATCCTGCATATGGGTGCGGCCAATCTTGACGATGTCCTTCCATTCCTCGGCCTTGGCCTCGATGGATTCCGCCAGACGGGTCAGGGCCGGGATCAGCCTGCGACGGCTGCCCAGTACGACGGCCACATGCATGGCGGTGGGGAAATTGTCGTTGGAAGACTGAGACATGTTGACGTGGTCATTAGGATGAACCGGGCGCTTGCTGCCCAGAGCTTCGCCGGAAAGCTGGCAGGCGCGGTTCGAAATGACCTCGTTGATGTTCATGTTGAACTGCGTGCCAGAGCCGGTCATCCAGACATGAAGCGGGAACATGTCGGCATGCTGACCGGCAAGGATTTCATCGCAGACTGTGGTGATCAGCTTGTACTGCGTCTCGCCTAGACGGCCGCTCTGATGGTTGGCGCTCGCACAGGCGCGCTTGACGATGGCATAGGCCTCGATCATCTCGCGTGGCATCAGCTCGCGGCCGATGCTGAAATAATGAAGCGAACGCTGCGTTTGCGCGCCCCAGAGCTTGTCGGCCTGGATTTCGATTTCGCCGAGGCCGTCGCTTTCGATGCGTGTATCGGTCATGTCAGATCTTCTCATAAGCACAATATTCGGGCGTCCAGACCAGAGACTGGATGCGTTCAAGCAATTCGTCATCGCTGAAAGAGGGGCAAACGCCATCTTCACGCGCCTGACGGGCGGCGGCTTCGGCCACGGCCAGAGCCACCTTGCGCAGCTGCGTGACGGGCGGCAGCAGATTGCCATCGGGGTTGCTGCGCAGCGGTGAAAGCGAGGCGAGCCCGCGGGCTGCGGCCATGAACATGGAATCCGTCACGCGGGTCGCGCCGGTGGCCAGCAGGCAGAGCCCGAGACCGGGGAAGATATAGGCGTTGTTGGTCTGGTCCACGCGATGGGTGCGGCCATGCAGGTCGAGCGGCGGGAAGGGGCTGCCCGTGCTGACCAGTGCGCGCTCATCCGACCAGGCCATGATGTCCTCAGGGGTCGCTTCGGAATGGGAGGTCGGGTTGGAGAGGGGGAAGATGATAGGGCGTTTGCAGGTCTTGCTCATCTCGCGCACGATGGTCTCGGTAAACAGCCCCTTCACGCCGGACACGCCAATTAGGATGCTGGCCTTGCACTCGCGCATGACGCTTTCGAAATCGGTGGGGCGGTCTTTCCAGTCCTTGCGGGCAAAAAGCGCCTGACCGTCGGTCAGCCCTTCGCGCCCGTCCAGCAACAGCCCGTCCTGATCGAGCATGTAGAAGCGGGCCAGCGCGTCTTCCTCGCTCGCGCCCTCATCGAGCATGACCTGAAGCAGCAGCTTGGCAATGCCCACACCCGCAGAGCCCGCGCCCAGCATGACGATGGTTTCGTCTTTCAGCTTGCCGTCATGGGCCGCATTGGCGCTCAGAATGGCAGCAGTGGTGACGGCCGCCGTGCCCTGGATGTCGTCGTTGAAGGTGCAAAGCCGGTCGCGATAGCGCTCAAGAATGGGGGCCGCATTGGCGCCGCTGAAATCTTCCCAGTGCAGGGCCACATGGGGCCAGCGTGTCTGCACGGCGGTCACGAAACGCTCGATGAAGGCGTCATATTCTGCGCCGCGTACGCGTTCGTGACGCCAGCCGATATAGGCCGGGTTTTGCAGCAGATCCTGATTATTGGTGCCGGTATCGAGCACGATCGGGAGGGTCTGGTCAGGCGAAATGCCAGCGCAGGTGGTGTAGAGCGACAGCTTGCCAATGGGGATACCCATGCCGCCTGCGCCCTGATCGCCCAGGCCAAGGATACGCTCGCCGTCCGTGACGACAATCACACGCACATCGTCATAGGCCGGGTTGTCGAGGATATCTTCCATCGACTCGCGCTCGGGGTAGCTCAGGAACAGGCCACGCGGACGACGCCAGATCTCGGAGAAACGCTGGCAGGCCTCACCCACGGTGGGGGTATAGACCAGCGGTAGCATGGCATCGATCTTGCGGGTCAGCAGCGCGTAGAACAGCGTTTCGTTCGTATCCTGCAATTCGCGCAGGTGGACATGGCGTGCAAAAGGCGAGGGCAGGGCATCGAGGAATTTCAGCGCTGCCTCAACCTGCTGGTCCAGCGTCTGGACGGCCTTGGGCAGAAGGCCATGCAGCTCGAAAGCATCGCGCTCCTCGCTGGAAAAGGCGAGGCCCTTGTTGAGGAAGGGATGGTTGAGCAGATCCTGCCCCGAGAGCGCAACAGACAGCGTTCTGGTCATGGGCTTGTCTCCGGAAAAAATGGTCGGGGCGGTTTCGCCAGAAATCGCGGGCGGGAAGAAGAACATATGCTGAGTCATGTGGCGAGCCCTGATAGAGCTAACGTGATCGCAGCGTTATTATCCCGGCATTATTTTCCTGCCCCGCCCTCTGTGTTGTCGGTCCAATAGGGTGGCTGTTGCGCTGGGGCGGAATTACCGCTGCGTGATTACCGGCGCATGATCACTGGCGCGACGGTATGTCCGACCACAGGTCGATGTTCATGCCCGGTGGGCGCGTTGCGGTGTAAACCCCTCTCGCGACGGCGCGGGCCAGCACATCGGCGGCGATACTGCCCAGACGCGCCACCATCAGAGCCCGCCCTTCGTCTTTTATTGTGCGGCGCTGCGTTGAGAGCGCGAAGATCGTATCGCCATCGAAAGGCGAGTGGACGGGGTGAATGGCCCGGGCGAGCCCATCCTGTGCCATCATGGCAATGCGCTTGAGGTCGTCCTGGTCGAGGGTCGCATCCGTGGCGATGCAGGCCAGGGTCGTGTTGGCACGTGGGGCGGGGGCGAGTTTCGTGCCGGTCCAGTCATCGGGGGCGACAGTGGCGGAGGAGATTCCAAGGCCGCCAAACTCCTGCCCCTGCTCGAAAGGGGCGGCCCAGAACTGACGCTGATTCGGTGGCGTCACGGCCCCAAGGCTGTTGACGGCGACAAGGGCCGCAACTGTGATTCCGTCGGCCGTGACCCAGGAGGCTGAACCGATACCACCCTTGAGCCGGCCCGATGTCGCGCCGTATCCCGCGCCAATTGTGCCAAGTTCGAGGCTGCGCTGCGCATCGCGCACGGCCTGCATACCGAGGGCTCGATAGGGTGGGGTTTCGCCCCAGTTCTTGTCTCCACCATTATCGAGGTCATACAGGATGGCCGCTGGAACGATGGGGGAGACGGGCACACCCGCCACACGGCGCATGGCAAAGCCACGCCCTTGCGCGCCAAGCCATGCGGCCACTCCATCGGCTGCGGCCAGGCCGTAAACCGATCCGCCCGAGAGGGTGAGGGCATCGATGCGATGGACGAGATTCCAGCCATTCAGCGCGTCGGTTTCACGTGTGCCGGGACCGCCGCCGCGTACATCGACAGCACAGGGTACGGGCTGGTCCGGCAGAATGACGGTCACACCAGTGCGGCGCACGCTGTCCTGCGCCTGCCCGATTTTGAGGCCCGCAACGTCGGCGAGTGTGTTGGATTGCCCCACATGGCCGTGTGACGCAGCACGGGTCTTTGGTGTGCTCGCGAGCGCTGTCGCTGCCAGACTGGCGAGGCAGAAAACACGGCGTTTCATGGCGGGGGTCCTTTGGGCATATGCTGGTTCGGGCGGGCCAAACTAGAGCGATCACGCGCAAGGGAGCAATGAAAGACCTATGTTGGCCCGGAGTGAGCCAGTCAGCGCCACAAGGCAGTGCGGCTTCCGGATGAGAATGATCCAGCCCCAAAGAAAAAAGCGCCTTCGGTCCCGTTCGGGATCAAGAGGCGCTTTCTCCATTTCGCAACAGATCGGGTCCTGAAGGCTTCAGGCGGGAAGCTGGTGGTGGTCAGCGTTCATGACCGCCGCCAGCCGAGGCCTGATTTAGCGCTCAGATGTAATGCTCGCTCAGCGGGGCAAAGCCGTTGAAACCGGTTGAGCAGTAGGTGGTGACATAAGCGCCGGTGGTCAGCAGCTCGATACGGTCCCCCGAGTTCAGGGCGTGTGGCAGCTGGACGCGGTTCTTTTCATACATGATATCGACGCCATCGCAGCTCGGGCCGGCAACGACCGTCTCACCCGTGGGCAGACCGTCATGCGGGGTACGGAAACGATAGCGAATGGCCTCGCCTTCGGTCTCGGCCAGACCGCCGAAACGACCGATATCGAGATAGACCCAGCGCGGATCGCTTTCCTTGCCACCGCGGCGGCTGACAAGCACGACCTCGGTCGAGACAACCCCGGCTTCAGCCACCATGAAGCGGCCCGGCTCGATCAGCATCTGCGGCAGGGCGTTGCCGAAATGCTCGGTCATGGCACGACCAATGGCCAGACCGAACTGTTCGATCTCGGGAATATCGTCGCGGTAACGCACGGGGAAGCCGCCACCGAGATTGACCATCTTGAGGTCGATGCCAGCCGCCGAGAGATCGGTGAAAAGCATGGCAACCTTGGCAATAGCCGCCTCATAGGCAGCCGTGCTGGTCTGCTGGCTGCCCACGTGGAAGGACAGGCCATAGGGCTCGAGGCCAAGCTCGACCGACTTCAGGAGCAGATCCCTGGCGTGGTTGACGGTAGTGCCGAACTTGCGCGACAGCGGCCAGTCAGCGCCTTCATTCTCGACGGCAAGGCGGCAGAAGACGCGCGAACCGGGGGCGTGTTCAGCCAGCTTCGCCAGCTCTTCCTCGCTGTCGAAAACGAACAGGTCGACGCCAAGACCGAACGCCTCGCGAATGGAGGAGACCTTCTTGACGGTGTTGCCGAACGAAATCTGGCTGGGCTGTGCGCCAGCGGTAAGGCACTGGTGGATTTCACCGATGGAGGCCGCATCGAAAGACGAGCCCAGACGCACGAGGCGCTCAAGGATCGGGGCAGCCGGGTTGGCTTTGACGGCGTAATAGATCTGCGCGAGTGGCAGGGCATCACGCAGGGCGTGATAGCGTGCCTCGACATGATCGACATCGACCACGAGGCAGGGAGTTGCCGGCTGCTGCTCGGCAAGATAGCGGACGATTTTCGGAGTCATGAGTCACTCCTCCCGAAATCCGCCCGGAACTGCACGGGCGGAATTGTTGCGAAACGGTCGAACGGACCGGCGATCAGGACGAGGCTGAGTGCTCATGAAAGTGAGCAGGATCAGCCCGATTGCCAGAACGCTTGACGTCGTTGCGTAACCTACAGAGGGCCAGTGGCACGTGCGTTGCTGCGTGCGGCGCATATGGGACCAAAGCCCCCCTGTTGCAACTAAAAAATGGGCCGGCCTTGTATTTTTCACATGGGGGCCGCAGTTGTCGCGTTTCAACGTCGGTGGGCCTGCAACGTTTCTCGTGCCGGGGCGTCATTCCGACAGTAAATCTGTGCCGCGCGCCGGGTGACATATGCTGTGTTCATCAGGCCGAACGGCGCTGTTTTGGCAGAAGGAAGTGTTTGTGGACGAGTCACCGACCCAGAAAACTCAGTTGTCGCGAGCTGCTGCAGAATCGGGCGGTGCCCTTGGGGAGGCACGACCGACCGAGATTGATACGACTGCAACGCGCAACGCGACGCCGGACCAGCGGGCTGAGGACACCTCAGTAGGGGAAGTCGATATCCCGGAAGAGGCCTTGGGTCGCGAAGCACCCGGCACGGGGGCACGAAGCCCCATCCATATGCCGCTGGGTGGCTGGAAACTGGTCATGCGCCAGACATTCAGCAATCTGGGATCGAGCCAGACCAGTCTCTCGGCTGCAGGCTGCGCCTTCTACGCCACGCTCTCGCTCTTTCCGGCCATATCCTCTCTGATTTCGGTGTATGGGCTGATTTTCGATCTGCAGACCGTCGAGCCTCAGCTCAATGTCCTGCGCAATCTGTTGCCGCCGACTGCGTTCGAACTGATTGCCTCACAGATCCATACGCTGATCGCCCAGCCTCATGCGTCACTGACTGTCGGCCTGATTTTCTCCACCGTGATCGCTTTGTGGTCCGCGTCTGCAAGCACGAAATCGGTGCTGTCTGCGCTCAACCTTGCTTATGACGTGCTGGAAACACGCGGTTTCTTCCGGTTCCAGTTTCTGGCTCTGGGGGTGACTTTCGGCGCGGTCGTGGGCGCTTGCCTTACACTGGCCCTGATGGTGGCGTTCCCGGCGCTGATCGATTATCTGCCGGACCTGCTCAACAGGTTCGGTCTGCGCAACCTGCCGCCGGAAATCCTGTATCTCACGGATTATCTCATGAGCTACAGTACGCGCTACATCGTCCATTTCGGTGCGCCGGCTCTCATGCTGCTCTTCGTGTTCATGGCGGTGACGTTGCTGTTCCGCTATGGCCCCTGCCGCGACAAACCGGACTGGCGCTGGATCGTGCCGGGCTCGCTGGTCGCAACGCTCCTCTGGGTTCTGACCTCGCTTGCCTTCTCCTATTATGTCAGTCATTTCGCGAGCTACGGCTCGACCTATGGTCCCCTTGGTGCCGTTGCTGCCATCATGATGTGGTTCTTCGTTGGCACTTACGTCGTGCTGTTCGGCGCGGAGCTGAATGCCGGGCTTGAGGACCGGATGCGAGGGTTTAATCCCAAGATGCCCGGTATGACCCGCGTGCAGGAAGAACCCGAGCCTGCGGCGGTACGAAGCGGGGACTGAAAAGCGGGTATAGGCCCGCAAGGGCCTGAAAACAGGAAAGGCGCCGGTACAATCCGGCGCCTTTTTCTATTGATATCGTAAGTGATATCGTAAGCTGCAGAATTTCTGCTCAGAAGCGCATCAGGCAGATAAGTGGTCCCGCGGCCTCTTAATTACTTATGGTGATGGCGTCCATGATGAGCCGGTGCGTGCGAGGCCATGGCAGTTTTAGCCTCGTGCGGTGTCAGACTCGGGGTCACAGCGTCCATCGCCTGCGCATTGGTGTCGTCAGCCTCGGCTTCGGCCACTTCGATCGGCTCGTCTTCCTTGATCGGCGCGCCGGCCGGGATTGGAGCAATCTTCACATGGGCTGTACCGCTACCCAACATGCCGATCTCTGCGGCGGCTGCATGGGAGAGATCGATGATGCGGCTATTGAACGGTCCGCGATCATTCACCGTGACGATGACGGAGCGCCCCGTATCCTCATTCTGAACGAGAACCTTGGACCCCATGGGCAGGGTCGGATGGGCTGCGGTCAGGGCGTGACTGTCCAGGCGCTCGCCGCTGCTTGTGCGATGACCTGCAAGGCGTCGACCGTACCAGCTGGCGACACCATGTTCCGACCAGGCGAGGACGTTATGGCTGGCGAGAGCGATGCGATGGGCCCGCTTGGCGAGGGCAAGCCGCACTGAAGAAGCCCAGGGCGCATGATCGGCGGGGGCTTCGACCAGATGGTCGGGCTGGGAGGTCGTCGCGGCATGTGCGCCGTGCTTTGGCGCGAGCACTGTGCAAAGCAGGGCGATGCCACCGATTCGAGCGCGGAGACGCTTCTTGCAGCGTTCCGTGGAACTGTATGCGCGTTTTCTGCTTTTCATAGATGTCACGACAGCGTGCAGCCTTTTGCCCAGTTACTCCGAACGAACGATTGCCCCGACAAGCCAGGGCGGCGAACGACGTGTGTATCACAGACTGGCCCGATCACGAAATCCTGAGGCGGGGCGAGGTTTACGCGCCGCATCATCACCGTGAAACAGGCAGCTGTCTGTCTCCTGTGTAGCAAGTGAGCCTATAAACTGGGCAGGAATGAGGCGTAATCCTGCGGCGCAGCGCAGGGAGGCTTTTACGCAAGTTGTGAAAGTGCTACGGGCTCCTCTCATGATTCGCCCGATGATTGCCGTGCTTAACGGCCCCAACCTCAACATGCTCGGAATGCGGCAGCCGGAAATATACGGCCACGCGACCCTGGACGACCTCGAACAGGTCTGCATCCAGGCTGCCGAGCAGCTCGATGTTGCCATCGATTTTCGTCAGACGAATATCGAAGGCGAACTGGTTTCCTGGATCCAGGAATGCCGGGGGAGGGCGCGTGGCATCGTGATCAATCCGGCGGCCTATGGCCACACCTCCATCGCTTTGCTCGATGCGTTGCTGGCCACCGGTCTGCCGACGGTGGAGGTTCATATCTCCAATATCCATCGCCGCGATGCCTTTCGCCATCATACCTATACCTCCCAGGCCGCAATTGGCGTAATCTGCGGGTTTGGTGTGCGTGGCTATGCCATGGCATTGCGTGCACTTTATGACATGATTGAAGACGAGGACGAACGATGAGCCGTATGCTCGTGGACGCGGATGCCATCCGGGCATTGGCTGATATTCTGACCGAAACCGGACTGACCGAAATCGAGGTCGCGGAAAAGGACAGCCGCATTCGTGTGGCACGCAATGCCGGTGGTCAGGTTGTGCACGCCGTGGGCGCTGCCCCTGTCGCTGCAGCGCCGGTTGCAGCGCCTGCTCCGGCTGCTGCGCCGGTCGATGCAGCAAGCCACCCCGGCGCTGTCAACAGCCCGATGGTCGGCATTGCCTATCTGGCGCCCGATCCGTCGGCACCGCCTTTTGTGCAGGAAGGTCAGGCCGTGACAGCCGGTCAGACCCTGATGCTGATCGAGGCCATGAAGACCTTCAATCAGATCAAGGCCCCGCGTGGCGGCACATTGAAGCGTATCCTGGTTTCCAGCGGTGACCCGGTTGAATTCGGCGAAGCGCTCGCCATCATAGAATAAGCATTACTGACTGAGTCTGGGGCCTGATGTTTTCCAAGATCCTGATCGCCAATCGCGGCGAAATCGCGCTTCGCATCCTGCGCGCCTGCCGTGAACTGGGCATTGCAACGGTTGCCGTGCATTCCACGGCCGATGCCGATGCCATGCATGTCCGACTGGCGGATGAGGCGGTCTGCATCGGCCCGCCTTCGTCGCGTGAATCCTATCTGAACGTAGCGGCTATCCTCTCCGCAGCGACCATCACCGGGGCAGAAGCCATTCATCCGGGTTATGGCTTCCTGTCCGAGAATGCCGATTTTGCCGAGACGGTCGAGGAGCACGGCTTCGTGTTCATCGGCCCTACCGCCCATCATATCCGTACGATGGGTGACAAGATCATGGCCAAGACCACCATGCGTGAGCTTGGTGTGCCGCTTGTGCCGGGCTCTGATGGTGCCTTGCGCGATCTGGCAGCAGCGCGCGAAGTTGCCGCCAAGGTTGGTTATCCTGTGCTGATCAAGGCCGCCGCTGGTGGCGGTGGTCGCGGTATGAAGGTCGCTCAGACCGAGGATGAGATCGAGGAAGCCTGGTCGGTTGCTCGTACCGAGGCACGCGCAGCGTTTGGTAATGACGAGGTCTATCTCGAGAAATATCTCGACAAGCCGCGTCATATCGAGCTGCAGATCATGGCCGACACGCATGGCAATGTCGTGCATTTCGGCGAGCGTGACTGCTCGCTGCAGCGTCGCCACCAGAAGCTTCTGGAAGAGGCTGGCTCACCCGTTCTGACCGCCGAAGAGCGTGATGCGATTGGCGCCACTGCAACGTCAGCGTTGAAGAAGATGGGCTACCGCAATGCCGGTACGCTCGAATTCCTGTATCAGGACGGCCAGTTCTGCTTCATCGAGATGAACACGCGCCTTCAGGTCGAGCATCCGGTGACCGAGATGGTGTGCGATGTCGATTTGGTGCGTGAACAGATCCGTGTCGCGGCTGGTGAAGCCCTTGGATATGAGCAGTCGGACATCACGTTCAGCGGTCATGCCATCGAGTGCCGTATCAATGCTGAAGACCCCGAGACGTTCATGCCCAACCCGGGCACGATCAAGGTGTTCCATGCTCCAGGCGGGCTGGGTGTGCGCATCGATAGTGCCATCTATGCGGGTTATCGCGTGCCCCCTTACTACGACAGCATGATTGCCAAGCTGATTGTCCATGCGCCGACCCGTGCGGAAGCCATTGCCCGCATGATGCGTGCGCTGGATGAATGTGTGGTCGATGGCGTGAAAACTGTCATTCCGCTGCATCGCAAGATTCTGGCGGACCCTCAGTTCCAGAAGGGTGACTACACGATTCACTGGCTGGAAAAATTCGTCGAATCACTCAAGAAGTAAGAAGCGCAAGGAAAAGCCCCGATGTCGGTATGTGTTGAAACCTTTGTTCTCACCTGCCGCTCGGGCAGCGTTCCTGAGGTTGTCGCCGCGCTTGAGGCTCCACTTGTGGGGCGTGCCGGTTTCCTTGGATGCTGGACAACCGAACTGGGCATCCTGAATCAGGTTGTCGTCATGTTCGAGAAGCTGCCGGACGACATCGTGTGGCCCGGTTCTGATCACGGCGTGCAGGGCATTGTGCAGCAGGAATGGACGCTCCACGCTGGAACATCCCCGCAGCCCGGCACGTATGGCGCTGCCTATGAATGGCGTCTCTACGATATTCTGGACGGGTGCGAGGCACAGGTCGTCGGTCTGATGGAGGCCTCGACCCCCGCGCGGGCCGAGATCTCCCCCGCCTACGCCGTTATGACCGCCTCGCAGGGGGCATCACGCCTCCTTCACATCTGGCCCTATGCCGATCTCGCTGACCGTGCTGCCAAGCGGAAGCTGGCGGTGGAGAGTGGTGTGTGGCCGCCAAAAAATATCCTGCCCCTGCTCGGTACCATGCAGAGCAGTATCCTGACGCCGGTGGCTTTCTCGCCCAGCCGTTAAAGGCAACGCCGTCGGGGCTTCACGCCTTGCGCCGCGGATGACCGAAGCTCGGGAAGGGATGTCGTTCCATCCCGGGCAGGGACCAACGGTGACGGGTCCGTTCGGCTGAATGGCCAGATTGTTGCGCCAGCAAGCCCCTCGAATCGCAGCATATTCGCCAAGGGCACAGACTGGGTGTCGGTCAAATGCGTCCGTTCCTTCGATCCGGCTTGTTCGGTCTCCTCGAGCACCGGGGGCGATATCGCTCTGCGTAGACATATCGCCCGACCGCCGGGATCAGGCCGCCTGCATGACCAGCGTCAGCAGGCCGGTATCCTGTCTCCCGACCGAAAGAGGGAGGCAGGGATCATGTCAGTGAGGCAAAGCCTCCGCGGCGCCCGAGAAGCCTTCAGCCGCCATTGGGGTGATGGGCTGCTTTTGCAGCAGCCCGCTCAGGGTTTCCAACGCCTTGTCGAGTTGCTGGTCCTGACCGTTGAACGTCGCGACCGGCATGTTCTCGACGGCGATGTCGGGCTCCACGCCGTGGTTCTCGACAAGCCAATGGCCCTTCATGTCGAAATAGGGATGCTGTGCAGTCCGGGGCAGGCCGTTATCGGCCAGACGGTCGGAGTCTGAGAGCCACACGCCTGCTCCGGCTGTACGCATGCCAATCAACGGCCCGATGCCGAGCGCCTTCACGCCTTGCGAGAAGGTCTCGCCATCCGAGTAGGTAAATTCATCGCACAGAACAACGATATGCCCCCTGAAGGCCTGTTGCATGTTGCCTTGCGATGCCTTGCCGTGGTCGGACCAGAACATCCAGACCTTGCGTAACAGCTGCGAAAGCACCCAGGAATCGATATTGCCACCCAGATTGCGACGAACATCGATAATCAGCCCGTCCTTATCGGTCTGGGCATAGAAATCGCGCGTGAACGCTGCAATATCATCCGGGCCCATGGCGCGCAGGTGCAGGTAGCCTATCCGTCCGTGGCTGTCCTTTTCGACACGCGCGGCGCGCTCGCTTTCCCAGGCACGCAGACGCAGACTGGCCTCCTGCTTGGCGGACACGGGCGTGACGATGGTCTGGAACTGCCTGTCCTTGCGTTTGAGCGTCAGCAGCACCTGCTTGCCCGCCTGATTGGCAAGCAGCGAAGACAGATCCGGCAGGTCGGCCAAGCTTTGCCCGTTGAGGGAGACTATCAGATCACCCGGTTGCGCATCGACATCCGGTGCAGCCAGTGGCGCGCGATCCTGCGGGAGATCCGGGTTGCCTGTGTAGATGCGATCGATCAGAAAGCCGCCTGGCTGGCGTGTCAGATGGGCACCAAGGCCGGCAATCAGGGTTTCGTTGTCGCGGGTTGTGGTTTCGGCAGGGCGAAGCTGCGAGTGAAGGGCATTGAGTTCACCCATCATCTGGCCGAGCAGATCGTCCAGATCCGAGCGGTCGCCTATGCGGGCCAGAAGCGGCCGGTAGCGTTCGCGAACACTGTTCCAGTCCACGCCATGCAGTGCAGGGTCATAAAAATGGTCTCGATGCAGACGCCACGCATCGGTGAACATGTCCTGCCATTCCGCACCGGGGTCGATGCGCAGTCGCAGGCCATCGAGACTGACCTGTGACTCCGGCCCTCCAGCATCACCCAGCGTCGCGCCCGCCGGGACAAGCTGGATCTTGGGTCGCTGCTTTTCCTTGCCGGAGACCAGCATAAGTGTCTTGCCATCCGGTGTCAGGCTGAAATCCCTGAGATCTGCTGCAAAGACCTTGGGCTTGATCTCGTCACGGGTCACCTTGACGGAATACAGCGTCATCCCGTCGTTTTTGGCTGTCAGGTCGTCCGGCTTTTTTGCCAGCAGGTAGAGATAGTCAGGCGCGATTTCGATCTGGCTGTAATCCGCCGCCGGGACGGGCAGTTGATACAGGCGTGCGGCCAGACCGTCGGGGTCGAAGATCGGGGTCTTGGTGTTCGACGGCGCGGCTGGCTTCTCGGGGGGCTTGGTCGGGGCTGCCGGTTCGAGCTCATTGTGCGGTGCAAAGGGGAAACGCGCGCTCTTGTGCAGGGCCAGCGCGAAAACTCCCGTACGAGGCCCGAACACGGGTGCGGGGTTGCGGTCCCCCCAGGGGCTGCCATTGCTCAGCTTGAAAAGCCTGTCGGACAGGAACCACAGGAAGTGACCATCCGGGCTGAAGCGCGGCGCGTAGGAATCGTAGTCCGGCGTCGTGGCCCAGAGCGTGGCCCCTGTTTCAAGAGGATAAAGTGCGATCTGGCGCCGGACATTATCCCCCCGCGCCCGTGTAAAGGCCAGCGCCCGGCCATCATGGGACCAGACCACCGACTCATAATCGCTCTGCCCGTCGAGACGAGCATCGTCGATGAGTTTGTCGGTGCGTGTCGCAACGTCCAGAACAAACAGATGCCCGGCAAGATCGGTATGAGCGATATGGGTGCCATCGGGTGACACCCAGAGCCCGGTAGGCTCGCTCTTGCTGGCATGGGTCAGGGCCGTGCCTTCGGCGCCTCCCGTGGCCGGAAAAGCCCAGAGCTCGGATTCCCCGCCCTTATCGCTGAATGCATAAAGCGTCTTGCCGTCAGGGGAGAGGCTGGCATGACGCAACCGTGTGCTCGCTGCGGTTGCCAGCGTGATGCGTCTTTGCGGCCCCGTGCTGGCGAGCGCCACGTGGCCACGCAGGGTCAGGGCGACCTGCTTGCCGTTGGGCGCGAGATCGATATCGGTCAGATAGGGGAAAGGATTATCAAGCCACTGAGGGCGCCGCGCAGCATTGTCACTGACAACATCAACGGGAATGAGCGTCTCGGCGCCGGTATCGAGGTCGAAGTGATAGAGGTCGGCCTCACGCTGATAAACCACATTGTGGCCGCTCAGGCTGGCCTGTCTGATGCCGAAATCATCATGTTGCGTGAGCGGATGGCCATCCGTGCCATCCAGCGCATAGCTCCAGAGATTGTCGCGGCCGCTCTGGTCGCTGATGACGATCAGCCGGTCTTTCCAGAGCATCGGGCGGCGCAGATTGACGTTTTGCGGCCCCAGACGTTCGGCTTCACCGCCGCCTTTGAGTCGATAGCGCCAGAGTTGCGCCACGGCCCCGCCGCGATACAGCCTGAGGTGGTCATGGGAGACGGCCGTGCCGAAACGGACAAAATAAAGCCATTGTCCGTCAGCGCTCAGGGCAGCGTCATTGGCATCGGCCAGAGGGTAGGTACGCTTCGTGCCGCTTACGGGAAGGATCGCGCTTACCATGCGGCTCAGTCCCGGGCCCGTCGCGGGAGCAGAACTGTAGAGAATACCCGCCTTTCTGTCCCAGCCAATGGGGATGACATTCTGGTTCTCGAAGGTAACGCGCCTGGCCGTCCCCCCTTCGATCGGCATGACATAGATTTCCTGCGGGCCGTCATAATTGGCCAGAAAGGCGACCTGCTTGCCATCCGGTGAGAGAATGGGATGCGGATCTGTGCCGATTGGTGCCGTCAGGCGCGTGGCGTTGCCGCCCTGCAAAGGGGCGCTCCACACCGATTGCTCGTCATCAAAAACAAGGGTCGTGCCTGACAGGGCGGGATCACGCAGATAGCCGGGCGCAGCCTGAGCCGGAGGCGAGGCAAGGCCAAGCAGGGTCAGGCTGGCAATAGCGGTACTGGCGAGCAGGGAGGAGAGACGCATGAACACCTTCTGGAGCAACGAAATTCTGTGATGCGGGAGAGCGGCGCGGAAGCCTCACCTCGACGGGGTTGCAAATAGAAACTGTGAAGTGTCCCCAAACGCAAGCCTCATGGCCGGTATTCGGGTGCTGAGACGGGACGGTACGGCGCAGGAAACGGCACTGGGAGGGGCCTTAGCTGGTAGCGGCGCGTAATCCGCTTCCGGCGGCCAGGGGGCACAAAGGCAGTGCCAGCGCCAGAAAGGCGCCGAGTATGCTCAGCTCCACCCTGTTGCTCTGACCATTGGCCGCCGCATCGGCGGCTGCTGCGCCAAAGATCAGCACAGGTGAGGCGAGGGGCAGGGTCAGAAGCGGCAGCAGGATGCTGCCACGGCGCGCGCCTAGCACGAGCCCCGCCGCCATTCCCCCCAGAAGCGAAAGCAGCGCCGTTCCCGGCACGAGCCCCGCCAGTAATGGCAGGATATCGCCCGGCGTGCCCCCCAGCATGAGTGTAAGAGGGCCGGCCGCAACGAGCAGGGGCATGCCGGTTGTCAGCCAGTGCGCGATGATCTTGGCAAGCGCCACCAGCGAAGGGGGCAGGCCGAGAAGCAGGAGGTGATCGAGGCCGCCATCATCAAGCTCGGCACCAAAAAGCCGGTCGAGCGGCAACAGGCTGGCCAGCAGCGCGCAGACCCAGATAATGCTTGGGGCCATGCGGTGAAGCAGAACCGGCGATGGTCCAAGCGCCAGCGGAAAGAGGCTGGCACAGAGCACGAAGAAAAGAACAGCCGCGAGCGTGTCGGCCCCAAAGCGCACGGCAAGAGACAGGTCGCGCCGGATGAGGGAGAGGAAAGCGCTCACCAGCATGGGTCACTCCCCTGAAAAGCCGTAGGAGTGAGAGCGAGGGTCATGGCATCGGTCAGGGGCAGGGGAACATGGGTTGTGGCGATGATCATGCCACCCTGGGCACGATGCCGGGCCATTACATGCCCGAGTGTTTCGATGGCGTGCGCATCCAGCCCGAGGCTCGGTTCATCCAGCAACCAGAGGGGCGCGTGGCGCAGAAGGAGGCGGGCGAAAGCGCCGCGTCTTTTCTGGCCTGCCGAAAGAAGGCGCGTCGGCAGATCAGCCAGCGTTATCAGGCCAAGGAGGTCGAGAGCCTGATCCAGCGCTGCATCCTTGTCCCCTTTTGTTGTTCGTGTCTCAAATAACCCGGCCTCAAGGCTCAGGTTCTGACGCAGGGTAAGAGCAGGCTTGAGCGCATCCTGATGGCCAAGATACGCGATATCCAGAGTCTGTTCCGGATCGGGCCTGTCGGCTGACCTTGTCTCGCCATTCCAGGTGACCTGACCACGCTGTGCGGGGCAGAGTCCAGCCAGAAAACGGAGCAGGGTCGATTTGCCCGCACCATTCGGACCCGTGAGCAGGATGGCCTCGCCGGGCGCGAGTGATAGGCTGAGTCCATCCAGCACCAAACGATCACCGCGTATCACGGTTACGTCATGCAAACTGAGCCAGGGCGCTGGAGGCGAGGGAAAACCTGACATCGTGCGGAAATAACATCTTCCTGAGAGAGTTTTATTCGACTCTGTGCGAATAAGGGTCGAGACTGTATAGAAGGCTCAGCCCTTGAGGGCCAGTTGACAAGGCAGGAGGACAAGCCATGAGAACCGTTGGACGGGATTCCCTGGGCGTGATGCGGGATCTGGAGGTTGATGGCCGAAAGTACCACATCTTCTCCCTGCCAGAGGCGGCGGCCAAGCTGGGCAATCTGTCCCGCCTGCCAGTCAGCCTCAAGGTTCTTCTCGAGAACGTTCTGCGTTTCGAGGACGGGCTGAGCTATCGCACTGAAGATGCGCAGGCCATTGTCGACTGGACGGCGAAGGGCCATTCGGATCAGGAAGTGCCCTTCAAACCGGCGCGTATCCTTATGCAGGATTTCACCGGCGTTCCGGCCGTGGTCGATCTCGCTGCCATGCGCGACGGCATCATTGCCCTTGATGGCGATCCGGAGAAGGTGAACCCGCTGGTGCCGGTCGATCTCGTGATCGATCACTCGGTCATGGTGGATGTCGCGGGCAGCGCCGATGCGCTGGAACGCAATGTCGAGATCGAGTTCGAGCGCAATGGCGAGCGTTACGCCTTCCTGCGCTGGGGCCAGGGCGCATTCGAGAACTTTCGCGTTGTGCCGCCGGGTGCAGGTATCTGCCATCAGGTCAATCTCGAATATCTGGCGCAGGCCGTCTGGACCGGCAAGGTCGATGGCAAGGACTACGCCTATCCCGATACGCTCTATGGCACGGACAGCCACACCACCATGGTGAACGGAATGGGCGTTCTGGGCTGGGGCGTAGGCGGCATTGAGGCCGAGGCTGCCATGCTCGGTCAGCCTATTGCCATGCTGATCCCGGATGTGATCGGCGTGCGTCTCGAGGGTGTCCTGCCTGAAGGCGCAACCGCGACCGATCTTGTGCTGACCATTACCGAAATGCTGCGCGCCGAAGGCGTGGTCGGCAAATTCGTGGAATTTTTCGGCCCCGCCCTCGATCATCTGCCCGTGGCCGATCGTTCGACCATCGCCAATATGGCGCCGGAATATGGTGCAACCTGCGGGTTCTTCCCGGTCGATGCGCTGACGCTGGATTATCTGCACCAGACAGGACGCGACGAGCATCGCATCCGTCTCACCAAGGCTTATCTGCGCGCCCAAGGCATGTTCCGCGATGCCGATACGCCTGAGCCCGTGTTCTCGAAGGTGCTGTCGCTCGATCTCTCGACCATCATCCCCTCACTGGCTGGTCCCAAGCGTCCGCAGGATCGCGTGGCCCTGACCAATGCGACGGCGGCTTTCGAGGACGCACTGACGACCACGCTGGGCGTGAAGCCCGACGACGTGCGCAAGCGCGCCATCGTGGCCGGGTCGGATTACGACATCGGTCACGGCGATGTGGTGATTGCGGCCATCACCTCGTGCACCAACACCTCCAACCCGGCGGTTCTGGTGGCGGCTGGTCTGGTGGCACGCAAGGCGCGTGCGCTTGGCCTGAAGCCCAAGCCCTGGGTCAAGACGTCGCTTGCCCCCGGCTCGCAGGTGGTGACAGATTATCTCGACAAGGCGGGTCTCAGTGCCGATCTCGATGCGCTTGGCTTCGAGACGGTCGGTTATGGCTGCACGACCTGTATCGGCAATTCGGGCCCCATCGCCCAGCCGATCGTGGATGCGATCGAAGGCAATGGTCTGGTGGCGACGTCGGTGCTTTCGGGTAACCGTAACTTTGAAGGGCGCATCTCGCCCAACGTGCGCGCCAACTACCTCGCCAGCCCGCCGCTGGTGGTGGCCTATGCCCTGCTTGGCACCCTGCGCAAGGACATCACGAAAGAGCCTCTCGGCATCTCGAAGGATGGCAAGGAAATCTTCCTGCGCGATATCTGGCCGAGCAATGAAGAGATCGCAGCGCTCATCAAGTCCTCCGTCACGCGTGAGAGCTTTGTCGAGCGTTATGGCAGCATCTCGAAGGGCACGAAGCAGTGGCAGGCTCTGGCCGTTGCCAGCGACGCCCGTACCTTCGCTTGGTCGGACAGCTCGACCTATATCCAGAAGCCGCCCTATTTCGAAGGGCTGACCAAGGAGCCTGGCGAGACGCATGACATCGAGAATGCGCGTATTCTTGCACTGCTGGGCGACAACATCACGACCGACCACATCTCACCGGCAGGCGCCATCAAGCCGTCTTCCCCGGCGGGCAAGTTCCTGAGCGAGCATCAGGTGGCGGTTGCGGATTACAACTCCTACGGGTCGCGTCGCGGCAATGACCGCGTGATGGTGCGTGGCACCTTTGCCAATATCCGTATCCGCAACGAGATGCTTCCGGGCGTCGAGGGCGGCATGTCGAAATACCTGCCTGATGGCACGGTGGCGTCGATCTATGACGTGGCGCATCGCTATCAGCAGGATGGCACGCCTCTGGTCGTGATTGGCGGGCGTGAATACGGCATGGGCTCCTCGCGTGACTGGGCTGCCAAGGGCACGAATCTGCTGGGCATCAAGGCCGTGATTGCAGAGAGCTTCGAGCGTATCCATCGTTCCAATCTCGTGGGCATGGGCGTTCTGCCTCTTACGTTCCGTGAGGGCACGACGCGCAAAACGCTCGGGCTGGATGGCACCGAAACGATCTCGCTGGGTGGGCTCGAGTCCATCACCCCGCGCATGACCGTACCCATGACCATCACCCGCGCCAGCGGCGAGACCGAGCAGGTCGAGCTTCTTTGCCGTATCGATACGCTTGATGAAGTCGCCTATTACAGGCATGGAGGGATTCTCCCTTATGTCCTGCGCGGGATGACCGAAACTGACTGATCACGCCGAGACCGTTCTCGACGCCAGAAACATCACCAAGAGCTTTGGGCGACATGTCGTGCTGCACGACATGTCGCTTCGCGTTAGGCGTGGTGACCTGATTTCCATCATCGGGCCTTCGGGCTGCGGGAAATCGACTTTTCTTCGCTGTCTCAATTTTCTGGAGATACCCGATTCCGGAACGATCCGGATCCGGGATATCGAAATCGACACGGTCGCCGGTCAGGGCTGGAACCGCGCCCAGGAGCGCCGTGCCCATAAGCTGCGTGCCCATGTCGGCATGGTTTTCCAGTCGTTCAACCTGTTTCCCCATCGCACTGTTCTGGACAATGTTATGCTCGCACCGCGGGCGGTTAAAGGCATGGCGACTGGCGATATCGCGCCGCTGGCGCATGGTCTGCTGGCGAAGGTCGGGCTCGATGGTCTGGCTGACCGTTATCCCTCGACACTGTCTGGCGGCCAGCAGCAGCGTGCGGCCATTGCCCGCGCCCTAGCCATGAAACCGGCCATCATGCTCTATGACGAGCCGACCTCTGCGCTGGACCCCGAACTGGCTGAAGAAGTTTTGCAGGTCATGCGCAGACTGGATGAGGAGGGCATGACCCAGATTGTCGTGACGCACGATATGCGCTTTGCCCGTGCGGCATCGAACCGCGTGCTGTATGTCGAGGGTGGGCATATTATCGAAAGCGGCGACCCTGAAGAAGTCTTTGCGGCTCCCGAAGATGCCAGAACGCGTCGCTTCCTGAGGTCGCTACTGTGATGGCCCGCATCGTGTCAGGGCGGGTTCTTGCCAGCGCCCTGATGGGGGTGATGCTTCTGATCGGTGGCCATCCTGCCCATGCCCAGACATCTTCACCCCCACCAGCAGTAGGTGAGGTCGCCTCATCGTCGGTTCTGAACTGGGCCTCGGATGGTGAGGCCAATGTTCCCTATGTCTTTCACGACCCGGCGGACACGAATCGCCTTGAGGGGTTCGAGTTCGACATGGTGCAGGAGATCGCTCGGCGCCTGAAGCGTACACCGCATTTCGTGCAGAACGATTGGGACGGTCTGATCCCCGGCCTCCAGCGCGGCATGTATGACATGGTGGTGGACGGCATCGAGATGACGCCCGACCATGTGAAGGCGGCGCTCTTCTCACGGCCTTACTATGTGACCGGCGATCGCATCGTGGTGCGTCGCGACCGTCAGGACCTCGCCAGTTTCGCGGCCCTCAAGGGGCATGTGGTCGGAACGATCAAGGAGACGCTGGCCGAGCGGCTGTTGCAGAACGAGCCGAGCATTACCACGCGTTCTTACGAAGAGGAGACCTATGCCTTTTCGGACCTGCGCAACGGGCGTCTGGATGCGCTCCTGCTCGACGGACCCATCGCGCTTTTCTATGCCGGGGTGACCGATGATCTGGTGATCGTTGGCGAGCCGGTGGGGCAGACCCGCTATGGCATTGCCTTCAAGCCGGGCAATGTCGCGCTTCATGATTCCGTGGATCGTGTGCTGGGTGACATGATGAGCGATGGGACGCTCCAGACCATTCTGCGGCGATGGAATCTCTGGACACCCGACATGGCTGCCATGACGGGCGACCATACGGTGCGTGAGGTGCCTCCTGTCGCGTGGTTGCGCTATCGCGACGCCATGCGCAGTCAGCTTGGCTGGATGGGGCTGCTCCACCGTTATCTCGGATTTCTGCCCATCATCGGCAAGGCGGCGGTGCTGACCCTTGTGGTGTCGGCTCTGTCCATGATCCTTGCCGTCAGTCTGGGGCTCGTGCTTGCCTTGTGCCGCCACTACGGCGCACGCCCCCTGCAATGGCTGAGCGGCCTCTATATTGAGGTTGTGCGCGGCACGCCCCTGCTCATCCAGGTTCTCTTCATCTTCTATGGTCTGCCGGGCATAGGCATCAAACTGTCGCCTTTCTTCGCGGGCGTGCTGGCCTTGGGCCTGAATTATGCCGCCTATGAAGCCGAAAATTATCGGGCTGGCCTCTCCTCTGTGCCGCGCGGGCAAATGGAGGCGGCAATTGCGCTCAACATGACGCGCGCCAAGGCTGTGCGACTGGTGATCGTGCCGCAGGCTTTTCGCACGGTCCTGCCGGTTATGACCAACGACTTCATTGCCCTGCTCAAGGATTCTTCGCTGGTGAGTGTGATCACGCTGACCGAGCTGACAAAGACCTATATCCGGCTTTCATCGACCTATTATGACTATATCGGTACCGGGCTTCTGATCGGTGCGGCCTATCTGCTGCTCGGACTGCCTTTCGTTCGTTTTGCCCGCCATGTGGAACGCCGGCTGGGGCAGAGCCTCACACGCTCGGGACACCACTGAGAAGTCTGTTACAAAACTTCTGAGTCCGATGCAGAGGTAAGTGCGTCGTTCGCAGCAGGATCGTGAGCAGCATGTCCCGCCATGATGGTGTGAGGCACCGGGACTTCGGGCGCAATGCTCAGGCGCAGTAAGCGTTGTATGATCGGCATGGTGCGACGTGCAGCCCGTGAACCGACCCGGCTTAACAGCCTGGCGACAGGCTGAGCAAGCGGGAGGGACGCAGCCACAGCCGTGAATGTGCCAAAAATGGGCGTACCGCTTTCCTTTGACCTATTCGCGAGCGCTCCCCGAGCCTCATGAGATAACGCGGTCGACCGGGACAGTGATTATGCAACGCGCCAAATGAAGGCGCGCGAGGCATCGAGCATGATGGAGGAGCCAGTGTTCGCTGAGACGGATTCAGCCTCGTCAACGCATATGATCATCATGGCGACGTCAGAAATTGCTTATGGAGGCGGGAGGCACCCACAAGAGAGCGCCGCCTGACCGTTCCACTCCTCATAAACCGGTTTATGCTCCTGCTCTGCCTAGGGGGCAGCAGGGTCTTTGGCCAGCAAAGCGTCAGGAACCGTACCGCTATAGTCAGTGGTCATGCCATGACGCATGACTGGGACCCATTCTGCAAACCAGTTATCGACGTGTCGTACAAATTCGAGCGCGTCCGGAGCCCGGTTGATGAGACGCTTGTCCCAATAAGGGAGCGGGGCCCGCAGAACCACTGTGCCGGGGCGGGTAGGCGAGAGAAGAAGTGTTACGTTGGTGGAGCCCTTCGTGCTCTCACCGGCGCCGCTACTGTTCAGCCAGCTCGCAACAACGAACAGGGACGGCATGGGAAAGCCCAGCGTCGTCAGGCGTTTGAAGGCAAGCTGGATCAGCGGGTCTGTGGATATGGCGCCGTTCGGTCCCAGATAGGCCGCCGTGAGATAAGCACATTCGATCTTGCCATCAGGATGATCAGCCAGGATGGTAGAATGGTAATTCCTGTCGTCGTGACAGTGATTATAGGCATCCTCGATGACGTCGCGTGGCAGTTCCTGATTGGTCGTGCTGGCAATCAGCACTCCCGTGACGATACCGCGATCGGTTCGCACTAGAACATTGAGCGACATCATGCCGTTCAGCCCGTACTGGCCGCTCAGCACCGGATGCCACACTCCGGCAGGCAGGGGCAGGCTGTGGCCGCCAAACGGAATGGCGCCCGTAATCGCCGTCGCGATATCAGGTGTCACGAAGCGCTCGGGGTCGTTCAGGTCGGGACCTGCGCTGCCAGTGCTGTTGCCGCGCGTCTCGTCCGTTTCAGGCGGAGCATCAGGATCTGACGGCGTCTTGCTACCAAAAGAGGGCAGGTGACGGGTCAGAGCGTGCAGCCACCCGGTATGTCGGGAAACGAACGGTGTAGGGAAGATCAGTCCCAGCACCAGAAACAGGAATGTCGTGTAGAGAAAAAAGCGCCACGCAGGGGCGCGGCGCCACAGGCGCGACGATGCAGACATCAGGAAATCAGACCAGAGATATCAAGGCATAAGACGGGCATTGAGTGCTTGTTTCTCTTCTGCGATTTCAGCAACCACGCCGTTATCTGTCATGACCAGACGCACAAGCTTGGCGCCATTCTGACGGGCGAGGATGAGACTTTCACTAACCATATCCTCGATCGATCTGACAAGATCACGCGCCGAGGCGCCTGTTCCGAGCTTCTGCTGCCGTTGAAGCAATTGGAACAGGAGATGGGCGTCGATGCCGCCCGCTTCCACGTTCAGGCCGTATCCCTTGATCATGGCTTCGATTTCAAGCGCTGCGACACGGGCCAGATCGAGGCCGTGGAGACGACGGAAGACAAATATGCGGTCGAGGCGATTGAGAACCTCGGGGGCAAAGCCGGCCTTGCGCAGGGCTTCGGTGGACTCGGCACGCATCCGCTCGGCGTCGTCATGCAACCTGTCAGCGATCTCCGTGAGCTCTTCAGTGGCGATGTTCGACGTCAGCATGAAGATCGCACGTGTTGTCGAAATCTGTGCCCCTGTGGAGGCCTCGGTCACATGACCATCATTCCAGGCGGTGAGAAACTTCTTGAAAACGTCCGGATGGGCTTTTTCGATTTCGTCGAGCAGCACGACCGCATCGGGTTTCTCCTGCAACCCCCCGGTGAGTTTGCCGAAGCTGTCTGACCCGACATAGCCCTTGGGGGAGCCAAAAAGCTGCGTGGCTGCATGGGGGCTGGACATCTGGGTCATGTCAAAATGCAGCAGGGGGCGCTCCATCTGGCGCGCGATCTGCTTGGCAAGATAGGTTTTGCCTGTGCCGGGAGGGCCGGCCATTAGGAAGATGCCGACCGGTTTGTTGCGCACGTGCAGGGCAAGGCGCCTGCGAAGCTGCTGGGCAATATCCTCGCAAACCTGGTCCTGCCCGATGACACGGGCGCGCAGCGCTGCGGCAAGCTCCTCGGCATCAATCGTTGTCTCGCGCTGTTCCTGCGCCATCAGGGCTTCGAGCATGTCGCGGTTGGTCAGTCTCGCCAGTGAGTCCATGAGAATACCTCTCCTTCTGCGAAGGCCTTTTCGGATCAGCTTTTCGGAATGTGTTTCAAAGAGAAGGCCGCTCAGTACCGCGATCGCCGAAATCCCGGCCAGAGGAAGGTAGGCCTCGCGCGCCCAGGAGAAAAAGCGGACGAACATGCCCCCTGACAGGTGCAGGGCTACGGCCGCCTGAATGCTCGCCAGAAGCAGGAAGATAACCATCATGACGGGCATGAGACGGTTCAGGGCAGGAAGCAGGGCTTTCATTGCGCGATGACGTCCAGGGTGACCAGCTCCGAAGAGCTCAGTGTGGGGAGGTTATACATCCCGTAGACAGTCAACACGCTGGCGGCAAGCGTGTTGCCCGCAAGCATATGGACGGGTGAAATTGTCACTTCCCCTGCGTGGTAGATCGGAATGGTGACGGCCTTGAGCGCCGGGCTCAGAGTGACGATCTGGGAGAACCCTCCCGTGTCGATCTTGACGCTTGTTCCTGCCTTGCCGTCGATTTCAGCGATAGGCATCTGAACGAGCGAAATATCCCGTCTCTTGTAAGCTGCAAGAATACGTGCCTGATCCTGGGTACTATAGTTCGAATGGGCCAGTGCCAGGGCCGCTCGCCCTTCTGGAATCATGGGCAGGTCGGCCCCCATATGCGACGCCGTGGCTGGGGTTTGTGTTCCAGTGGGCGGCGCCGCAACTTCGGCAGTCGTCTGGTTCGTGCCCGTGTGACCGAATTGGGCAGGGTCAGCGCCGAACTGATGCACCACCGCAAGGGCTGACAGAGCGAGCGCAGCGACAATGATGCACCCGCCAAGGCGCGAGAATCCCCGTCCCTTATGCGCAGCATCATCAGGGTGCATTTCCATCAATTGCGGGGCGGGATGCTCTTCATTGCTCATGTCCTGTGACGATGGCAGGGCCTGTCATTCCCTCGCAACCGTTACGGTAGTCCAATAATGTAAGTGTATGTAACGTACGTGACTCGTCCGTTTCCTTTCGCGAGTCTTGCATCGACGGCCATCTTGGCCTAAACAGCCCGTATTCCTTTCATCTTTCGTCTTATCGGGGGGTGGCCTTGACGGGCCGCCTTTTTTGTCTTGGCCAATGAAATTCCCAGCCTGAACGGTCTTGAAGCGCGTATCGCGCAGCAGATCGAGCCGACCCTGACCGATCTCGGTTACGAGCTCGTGCGCCTGAGCGTGCTGGGCCGCGAAACGCCGACCATCCAGATCATGGCTGATCGCGCCGATGGGTCCCTGATCGGAATCGAGGATTGTGAGCAGATCAGCCACGCCGTTGGCGCCGTGCTGGATGTGGATGATCCGATCCCTGGCGCGTGGACGCTTGAGGTTTCCTCTGCCGGAATTGATCGCCCGCTGACGCGCCTGAAGGACTGGGACCGTTTTGCGGGTCATCTGGTCAAGGCCGAGCTCGATCTGCCGCTCAATGGTCGTAAGCGCTTTTCGGGTATCATCACCGGAACGCGTGATGGTGCAGCCGTAATTCGTCTGGATGACGGCGAGGAAGCCGTTCTGCCCATCGACACGATCCGCAAGGCCCGTCTTGTGCTGACCGATGCGCTGATCGAGGCGAGTGCCGCGATGCTGGGCATTGCATCCGAGGATGAAGGGGCAGAAGAAGAGGAAGCACCGCGTCGCAAGACGCCGAAGCTCAATCCTGCCAAGCCGGGCAAGGGATCGCGGCCCGGACGAAAGACACACTGAAGTTAGCTGTACTGGGTTTATCGCCTTTCCCGTTTCTGATGGTCCGCGCCGCACCGGCGCGCCGCATTTGAGGATTTCGTCTGATGGACACCTCCGTTACCCGTCCTGAGCTGCTTCTGGTGGCAGACGCTGTTTCGCGTGAAAAGAACATCGATCGTGAAGAAGTGCTGGAGGCGATGGAGCAGGCCATCCAGAAGGCCGGGCGCGCCAAGTATGGCCACGAGAAGGATATCCGCGCGACGATCGATCGCCGCTCCGGTGAGGTTCGTCTGTCACGCTGGACCGAAGTGGTCGAGACCGTTGAAAACGAGGACACCCAGATTCCTCTCGCCATTGCGGTGAAGTTCCAGCCTGAGATCAAGCTGGGTGAGCATCTGGTCGACCCGCTGCCGCCCATCGATTTCGGCCGTATCGCTGCCCAGACTGCCAAGCAGGTTATCGTGCAGCGTGTTCGCGAATATGAGCGCAAGAAGCAGTATAACGAGTTCAAGGATCGCGTGGGCGAGATCGTCAACGGCACGGTCAAGCGCACGGAATACGGCAACCTCATGGTCGAGATCGGTCATACGGAAGCGCTGCTCCGTCGTGACGAACTGATCCCCCGCGAGTCGTTCCGCAATTCCGATCGCGTGCGCGCCTATATCTATGACGTGCGTGACGAAACGCGTGGCCCGCAGATCTTCCTGAGCCGCACCCATCCTGCGTTCCTTGCCAAGCTGTTTGCGCAGGAAGTGCCGGAAATCTATGACGGCATCATCGAGATCAAGGCCGTGGCCCGTGATCCGGGATCGCGCGCCAAGATGGCCGTTGTCTCCAAGGATGCATCCATCGACCCGGTTGGTGCCTGCGTTGGTATGCGCGGCTCACGCGTTCAGGCCGTGGTGGCGGAGCTGCAGGGCGAGAAGATCGACATCATTCCCTGGAGCCCTCAGGCCGCAACCTTTGTGGTGAATGCTCTGGCTCCCGCTGAAGTGACCAAGGTGGTTATGGATGAAGAAGCCGGCCGCGTGGAAGTTGTCGTGCCGAACGAACAGCTTTCGCTTGCCATCGGTCGTCGTGGTCAGAACGTGCGTCTGGCAAGCCAGCTCACGCGCTGGGACATCGACATTCTGACCGAGGCCGAAGAATCCGAGCGTCGTCAGGAAGAATTCCGCAAGCGTACCCAGCTCTTCGTCGATGCGCTTGATGTCGATGACGTGATTGCTGGCCTGCTGGTGACTGAAGGTTTCCACACCATCGAAGAGCTGGCTTATGCCGATCCGGATGAGCTGCACGCCATCGAGGGCTTCGATGAAAGCGTAGCCGAAGAGCTGATGCGCCGCGCCGAGGAATTCCTCGTGCAGAAGGAGCAGGAGCTGGACGATAAGCGTCGGGGCCTTGGCGTTGAGGATTCGATTGCCGAGCTCGGTGTATTTACCAATGCCATGCTGGTGACGCTGGGTGAGAAGGGTGTGAAATCACTCGATGATCTGGCCGATCTCGCAGGCGACGAGCTTGTCGAAATGCTCGGCAGTGACAATATAGATGAAGACGCTGCCAATGAGATCATCATGGCAGCCCGTGCCCACTGGTTTGATGGCGAGCAGGTAGAAGCAGCCCCCGAGGAAGGGGAGGCTTCCGACGTCTGAGATCCATCAAACACAGACACCGAGTCCCGACTCCGATATCGAGCTTGACCCGATCGAACTTGATGACGAGAAGGGGCCGCAGCGGCGCTGCATCGTGTCCCGCGAGAGCGGGAACCCTGAAGTCATGCTGCGTTTTGTCGTTGCGCCCGATGGTACGGTCGTTCCCGATCTGGCGGCTAAGCTGTCCGGGCGGGGAATCTGGTTGAGTGCCAGACGGGATGTGCTAGAAACCGCGCGGACGCGTCACCTGTTTTCTCGGGCAGCGCGTCAGCCGGTAAAGGTGCCTGAGGATATTGCACAGGTACTGGTTTCAGGAATAGAAGCGCGGCTGGTGCAGGGCCTTGGGCTCGCGCGTCGGGCCGGGCAGGCTCTCTGTGGGTTTGTTAAGTGTCGCGAATGGATTGCTGCCGGAAAGGCTGGCTTGGTGATCCAGGGATCGGGCGGAAGCCCGGATGAGTTGCGGCGTCTGATATCGGGAAACAACAAGGTTCCGGTACGGACGTTACCGGCCCAGATGCTCGCGACGGCATTCGGGCGGGAACATGCGGTCTATGTTGTGATAGCGCCCGGTGCGCTCGCGCAGCGTCTGATGGCTGAGCATGAACGATTTTTGGGGCTGACCGATGGGTTGGTTCCTGAGCCGCGCAATGAGCGGCTCGGACGGGAACAGGCAGGTATATGAGCGAAGGCAACGAACGGAACCAGGGCACTCAGGCTCAGGGCGGTCAGACAGATGGCCAGAATGCCCAGGATCAGGGCGCCCAGGCTCAGGGTGACCAGGGTAAGGGACGTCTGTCCCTGCGTCCGGGCGGACGCACGGAAGTCGGGCGGACTGTAGACGCAGGCTCTGTGCGTCAGAGCTTCAGCCACGGCCGATCCAAGGTGGTGCAGGTCGAAGTGCGCAAGAAGCGCGAGACGAATGAGCGCAAGGACGGTCGCGGTGCTGCCGGTGGCCGTGGTGGCCGCGCAGGCGCAGGACGCGCGCTGACCCCCGCAGAACTCGCCATCCGCCAGCGCGTGCTTGAAGAGCAGCGCAAGGAAGCGGCGCGCGAGGCAGCCCGTCTCGAAGAAGAGAAGATTCGTATCCTCTCCGCAGCCGAAGAGGCCAAGCGCGAGGAAGAGGCACGTGCCGAGGCAGCTGCCCGCGAGGTTGAGGCCCAGCGTGAAGCTGAAGAGCATGACCGCCAGATGGCAGCCGCGGCTGAAGATCAGGCGAAGCAGGAAGCTCTCGAAGAGCAGCGCAAGGCGCGTGCCGCCGAGCGCGAGCGCGAGGAGGCCGCACGCCGTGCGCCGCTCGAGGCGACTGAGTCGGCCCGTCGTACCGGTGGCGTGCAGCTTGCTGCCCCGATGGAACGTCTGCGTCCGTTGGCCGAACGTGCCGTCATGGCGCCGCGTCCCGTCACCCCCAAGCCGGCGCCCGCCGCGGCCGGTGCATCGGCTGCAGCGCCTCGCAATGAAACACTGCATCTGCGCCGCGGTGGCGCTGGAGGCGAGACCGAGGAAGATCGTCGCGCAGGTCCGCGCCGTGCCCCGGCCGCGCCGCCACGCCGTGGTGCGCCAGCTGCCCCCAAAAAGAGCGGTGATTCGCGTCGTTCGGGCCGTATCGACGTCCGCGCCGCCATCGAAGGTGACGACGACAAGACGCGTTCGCTCGCTTCGGTTCGTCGCCAGCGTGACCGCGAGCGTCGTCAGGCCGAGCTTGAGCGTCTCCGCGCCGATCAGGTCCGCGTGGTGCGTGACGTGATCCTGCCGGAATCCATCACGGTGGCCGAACTGGCCAACCGTATGGCGCTGCGTCAGGCTGAAGTCGTCAAGGCACTCATGAAGATGGGTGTGATGGCCACGGCCACGCAGCTGATCGACGCCGACACGGCGGAACTGGTCATCAGCGAATTCGGCCACCGTGTCCGTCGCGTTGCCGAGAGCGACGTGGAACTGGGCATCGAGGGTGTGGAAGATCGCGAGGAAGACCTCGTGACACGCGCTCCGGTTGTGACCGTCATGGGCCATGTCGACCACGGCAAGACCTCGCTGCTCGATGCACTGCGCACAACTGATGTGGCAGCTGGCGAAGCCGGTGGCATCACCCAGCATATCGGCGCCTATCAGGTGACGGTGCCTAGCGGCGCGAAGATCACCTTCGTCGATACGCCTGGCCACGAAGCCTTCACCTCGATGCGTGCCCGCGGTGCTTCGGTCACTGACGTGGTTGTGCTGGTCGTGGCCGCCGATGACGGCGTGATGCCCCAGACGATTGAGGCCATCAAGCACGCCAAGGCTGCTGATGCACCGATCATTGTGGCGATCAATAAGATCGACAAGCCGGGTGCAAACCCCGACCGCGTGCGTCAGGCTCTGCTGAGCCACGAGATCGTGGTGGAAGCCCTTGGCGGTGACGTGCAGGATGTCGAGGTTTCGGCGCTCAAGCGTACGGGTCTGGACAAGCTGGAGGAAGCCATTCTGCTGCAGGCAGAAGTGCTCGACCTGAAGGCGAATCCGAACCGCGTGGCTGAAGGCTCGGTCATCGAAAGCCGTCTGGATCGCGGTCGCGGTCCGGTGGCAACGGTTCTGGTGCAGAAGGGCACACTCAATCGCTCCGACATCGTCGTGGCTGGTGCCGAGTGGGGTCGCGTTCGCGCCATGCTGGATGACAAGGGACGCCAGCTCAAGGATGCTGGTCCGTCCATGCCCGTCGAGCTTCTGGGTATCACGGGTGTTCCCGGTGCCGGCGAACCGTTCGTGGTCGTCGAGAACGAGAACCGTGCCCGCGAGATCTGCGAATTCCGTCAGCGCAAGCAGAAGGACAAGATGGCAGCCGGTCGTGCCGCAGCCCGCGGTACGCTTGACCAGATGCTGGCCCGTATCCAGGCGGGTGAGCAGAAGGAAGTGGCTCTGCTCATCAAGGCAGACGTGCAGGGCTCTGCCGAGGCCATTGAGGCTTCGGTGCTCAAGCTCGAGCATGAAGAAGTTCGTATCCGCGTGCTGAATGCCTCTGTCGGTCAGATTACCGAGAGCGACATCCAGCTCGCCAAGGCGTCGAACGCTATCATCGTGGCCTTCAATGTTCGCGCTACCACGCAGGCCCGTGAAATGGCCCAGCGTGAGGATGTGGACATCCGCTACTACTCGATCATCTATCAGGTGACCGACGATGTGGAGCAGCTGGTCAAGGGCAAGGTTGCGCCCAAGCATCGCGAGAAGTTCCTCGGTTACGCCGAGATCCGCCAGGTCTTCAACATCACGAAGGTCGGCAAGGTCGCGGGTTGCTATGTCACCGAGGGCGTGGTCAAGCGTGGCTGTGGCGTGCGTCTGCTGCGTGACAACGTGGTGATCCATGAAGGCGAGCTGAGCCAGCTCAAGCGCTTCAAGGATGACGTCAAGGAAGTGGCCCGCAACTATGAGTGCGGTCTCTCCTTCGCTGGCTACAACGACCTGCGCGAAGGCGACATGGTTGAGTGCTACGAGATGGAAGTGATCCCTGCATGAGGGGTTCGCGTTCCAAGGTGCCGGGCTTTTCAGGGCCCGGCGACGCCGGTGGCCCTTCACAGCGTCAGCTGAGAATGTCCGAGGAGGTCCGTCGTGTTCTTTCGGATCTCTTCGCCCGCACCGAGTTCCGTGATCCGGAACTTTCGGGCGTGCATGTGACGGTCACTGAAGTGCGTATCTCCCCCGATTTTCGCCACGCCACGGCTTTTGTCAGCCGTCTGGGGCGTAGCGATATCGAGGAAGTGCTGCCTGCGCTCAAGCGCGTGGCGCCGTTCCTGCGTACAGGACTTTCCAAAACCCTGCGCTCGCGCATCGTGCCGGAAATCCATTTCCAGCCCGATACCGCGCTCGAACACGCGATGGAAATGGATGCGCTGATGCGCACGCCGGAAGTCCGTCGTGATCTTGATTCCGAAGACTGAGTGGAGCGACCCGTCATGGGACGCAAAAAAGGGCAGGATATCGACGGCTGGCTGGTCGTCGACAAGAGCCTGAAAATCGGCTCGACCGATGTGGTGAACAAGGCGCGCCGCCTGTTCGATGCCAAAAAGGCCGGGCATGGCGGTACGCTGGACCCTTTGGCGACGGGCATCCTGCCGGTCGCTTTCGGTCAGGCCACCAAGACGATCCCCTATATCATGGATGCTACCAAGCGTTATCGCTTCACGCTGTTCCTTGGTGAGTCGCGCACAACCGATGACCGTGAAGGCGAGGTCGTGCTGACAAGCGAGCATCGCCCCAGTGATGCCGAATTGCGCGCGGCTCTCCCTGCGCTCACCGGTGATATCATGCAGGTGCCGCCGGTCTACTCGGCGCTCAAGGTGGATGGCGAGCGATCCTATGACCTCGCACGGGCCGGACGACCGCCCGATCTGCCGCCGCGGCCTGCACGCGTTGACTCCATCACGCTTGTCGACCGTCCTGATCGTGACCATGCCGTGTTCGAGGTTCAGTCGGGCAAGGGCGTGTATATGCGCAGCCTTGCACGTGACATCGCCCTGGCCAGCGGTACCGTCGGGCATATTGCCGTATTGCGCAGGACCAAATGCGGCCCGTTTGACGAGACCCATGCGATAACACTGGACAAGCTGGTTCAAAATGACGACAAGGCCGATGCACTTTCAGCGCTTTTGCGCCCGGTCTCGACCGCGCTGGCCGACATCCCGGCTCTGGCCGTGACCGACGCAGAAGCACAGGCCTTGCGCTTTGGACAGAGCCTTTCTCTGGCCGATTGCGCCGCTCTGATGCTGACACCGCAGGAGGGTGACGTCCTGCAGGCCCAGGAGGGGGGGTGTCTTGTCGGTTTGTGCCGCGTCCAGGAGGGCCGTCTCAAGCCGATACGGATATTCGAGTCGTTTAAATACGGAGACAGAGATGTCGATTACAGCTGAACGCCGCACGGCGCTGATCGAAGAATTCAAGACCAACCCGACCGACACCGGGTCGCCGGAAGTGCAGGTTGCACTGCTGAGCGAGCGTATCGTCAACCTGACGGGCCATCTGCAGACGCACAAGAAGGACTTCCACTCACGTCGTGGTCTTCTGATGCTCGTTGGCCAGCGTCGTGGCCTGCTTGACTATCTCAAGCGCAAGGATCAGGGCCGCTACCAGACCCTTATCGAGCGTCTCGGCCTGCGCCGCTAACATGCTCGGGCGGAGGGTCATGCCTCCGCCGCCTCCCGTCGTCATTCTGGCGGCGGGGTACCAGGCTTCGTCACTGAACGTTGAAGCTGGAGACAGAACCGGCCTTCGGCGTTTCAGGCCACATGGTGACATGCCGGTCCGATCCCGGCCTTTCTTGCCATGCCGTCCGAAACGCTGCCAGCCAGTCAGGGCCCGTTCCCTTCAGATCACCGTAACCGGTGCCAAAGCCCCCTAATCAGGACAGAATGATGTTCAACTACTTCCGCAAGGAAATCGACTGGGCCGGACGCCCGCTCGTTCTGGAAACCGGCAAGATTGCCCGTCAGGCTGATGGTGCGGTTGTCGCCACCTATGGCGATACGGTTGTGCTCTGCACCGCCGTTGGCGCCAAGTCGGTCAAGCCGGGCCAGGACTTCTTCCCGATGACCGTCAACTATCAGGAAAAGGCCTATGCAGCTGGCCGTATTCCTGGCGGCTTCTTCAAGCGCGAGGGCCGTCCGTCCGAGAGCGAGACCCTGATCTCGCGTCTGATCGACCGTCCAATCCGCCCGCTCTTCCCTGAGAACTTCCGCAATGAAGTGCAGGTCACGGCGACCGTTCTCAGCCATGACATGGAAAACGACCCCGCACTGGTTGCGCTGATCGGCTGCTCAGCCGCGCTCACCCTTTCGGGTATTCCCTTTTATGGTCCGGTTGGCGTGGCGCGCGTGGCCCGCATCAATGACCAGCTCGTCATTAACCCGACCATTGCGGAGATGAAGGAGAGCGCGCTCGATCTCGTCGTCGCCGGGACGAGCGAAGGCGTGCTGATGGTTGAATCCGAAGCTTCCGAGCTTTCGGAAGAGATCATGCTCGAAGCCGTGACCGCAGGCCATGCCGCCTTCCAGCCCGTGATCGACGCGATCATCGATCTGGCCGAGCACGCCGCCAAGCAGCCCTGGGACCTCGAAGGCCCCACCAAGGAGCAGATCGCCCTGCGCAAGCGCGTGGAGAAGATCGGCACCAAGCTGATGGCCGACGCCTATAAGGAAAAGGCCAAGCAGGCACGCTACGAGAAGATCGCGACCGCCAAGGCGCGCATCATCGAAGGCCTGACCGAGGAAGGTCTGGACGTCGATATGGCCAAGCCGATGCTCAAGGAGCTTGAGGCCCAGGTCGTTCGCGGCGCCATCCTGAAGACCGGCATCCGTATCGACGGTCGCGACACCAAGACGGTGCGCCCGATCGTGTCCGAAGTCGGCATCCTGCCACGCGCCCATGGCTCCTCGCTCTTCACGCGCGGTGAGACGCAGGCTCTGGTCGTTGCCACGCTGGGCACCACCCAGGACGAGCAGATCATTGACGCCCTTGAAGGCGAGTACCGCTCGAACTTCATGCTGCACTACAACTTCCCACCCTACTCGGTTGGTGAGTGCGGCCGCATGGGAAGCCCGGGCCGTCGCGAGATCGGCCATGGCAAGCTGGCATGGCGTGCGCTGCACCCGCTGCTGCCGGGCAAGGACCGCTTCCCCTACACGGTGCGTATCGTTTCCGAGATCACCGAGAGCAACGGATCGTCTTCAATGGCCACCGTTTGCGGCTCCTCGCTGGCGCTGATGGATGCCGGCGTGCCGCTGCCGCGCCCCGTTGCCGGTATCGCCATGGGCCTGATCAAGGAAGATCGTGGCTACGCCGTGCTGTCCGACATTCTGGGTGACGAAGATCACCTTGGTGACATGGACTTCAAGGTGGCCGGTACCGAATCCGGTATCACTGCGCTCCAGATGGACATCAAGATCACCTCGATCACGCCGGAAATCATGAAGGTGGCGCTCGAGCAGGCCCGTGACGGTCGCATCCACATCCTCGGCGAGATGGCCAAGGCGATCGATGAAGGTCGTGAGGGGGTCTCGCGCAATGCGCCGAAGATCACCACCATGAACATCGCCAAGGAGAAGATCCGCGATGTGATCGGTTCGGGTGGCAAGGTCATTCGCGAGATCGTCGAGTTCTCAGGTGCCAAGGTTGATATCAACGACGAAGGTGTCATCACCATCGCTGCATCGAATGACGAGCAGGCCCAGAAGGCCATCTCGCGCATCGAAGGCATCGTGGCTGAGCCGGAAATCGGCCGCATCTACGATGGCAAGGTCGTCAAGACCGCCGATTTCGGTGCGTTCGTGAACTTCCTCGGGCCGCGCGACGGTCTGGTGCATATCTCCGAGCTGACCGATGGTCGCGTTGCCAAGACCACCGATGTCGTGAAGCAGGGCGACGCTGTGAAGGTGAAGGTTGTCGGTTTCGACGATCGCGGCAAGGTCAAGCTGTCGATGCGCGTTGTCGATCAGCAGACCGGCGCCGATATCTCGGAGAGCGTCGGTGCAAAGGCCGCTCGTCCGACCAGGCAGCGTGACGCTGACTGATCTCCCGTTTCAGGAGGAGGGCCATAAAGGGGCCTCCTCCCTCGGAGTACAACACAGATTATGATGTCGATTGATACCGTCCGCATGGCTGGCCGGGAAGTCCTCCCCCTCGTTGAGGGTGGCAAGGGCGTCTCGGTTTCGACCGGTATATCAGCAGGCCATTGGGCTGCTGCTGGTGGCGTGGGCACTGTCTCTGCCGTCAATGCCGACAGCTATGACGCAGATGGCAACCGTATCCCCCAGATCTATTCGGGCCGTACGCGCCGTGAGCGTCATGAGGAGCTGATCCGCTACGCGATCGAGGGCGGTATCACCCAGGTTCGCATTGCCCGCGAAATTGCAGGCAGCAAGGGCATGATCAACGCCAATCTCCTGTGGGAGATGGGCGGTGCCGAGCAGGTGATCGAGGGCATCCTCGAGGGTGCCCCCGGGATGATCGACGGGCTGACCTGCGGCGCAGGCATGCCTTATCGTCTGTCGGAAATCGCCGCACGTCATAAGGTGCATTATTATCCGATCGTCTCCTCGGCGCGCGCTTTCAACGCGCTGTGGAAGCGTTCGTACAGCAAGACATCCGAATTGCTGGGCGGCGTGGTTTACGAGGATCCCTGGCGGGCGGGCGGCCATAACGGGCTGTCGAACACCGAGAACCCGCTCAAGCCGGAAGACCCCTATCCCCGCGTTGCCGCGCTGCGCAAGTCCATGAACCAGTTCGGTCTCGAGACCGTGCCGATCATCATGGCTGGCGGTGTCTGGTGGCTCGAGGAATGGGCGCACTGGTTCAATAATCCCGAGATTGGCCCGATCGTGTTCCAGTTCGGCACACGCCCGTTGCTGACTCAGGAAAGCCCTATCCCTGACGCATGGAAGCGCCGCCTGCGCCGCCTGCATGAAGGCGATGTGTATCTCAATCGCTTCTCGCCCACCGGCTTCTACTCATCGGCTGTAAACAACAGCTTCATGCAGAACCTGCGCGGGCGTTCCGAGCGTCAGGTGGCCTATAGCAGCGAACCTGTGGGCGAGCATGATACGGCTCATGGGATCGGCGCGCGCAAGCGCGAGGTCTGGATGACCGCGACGGATCGTGAGCATGTTCTGGCGTGGGAGGCTGCGGGCTATACCGAGGCCATGCGCACGCCGGATTCGACGCTCGTTTTCGTTACGCCCGAGGAAAGCCGCGTGATCGTGGCCGATCAGGTGGCCTGCATGGGCTGTCTTTCGGAATGTCGCTTCTCCAACTGGAGCCAGCGAGGCCCGAACTATACCAACGGGGCCAAGTCCGATCCGCGTTCCTTCTGCATCCAGAAGAGCCTGCAGGACATTGCACATGCCGATGACAGCATGGGGATCGAGGCCGCCGACCAGCTGGTTGATCATAACCTGATGTTTGGTGGGACGAACGCATGGCGTTTCGGTTCCGATCCGTTCTATGCTGATGGCTTCACGCCGACAGTCGGTCAGCTTGTTGAACAGATCATGACGGGGCGCTGAGCGCCCTCAAGCAGCGGAGGTGCGAAACGGCATGATGAAGGGCAAGACCCGGCTTTCTGCCTCTCGCCCTCTGGCTGCCTTTCTGACAACCTCCACAAACCATCTCGCCCGTTATGCCATCACGCTCACGCCAGAGCAGCTGAGTCTGTACGAAGGCGCGCGAGCAGGCCTCGTCACGGCGCTCGCCCTGACCCCCTCGCTTTTCTTCGACCAACCCGTTCTCGCCTGGATTGCCTTCGCCTGTTTCTGGGCCTGTCTGATTGATCCGGGTGGCCCCAATCGCGAGCGCTTTCAGGTCCTGGGCGGGTTCACTCTGGCCGGTACCCTTCTTGTGTTCGGGGTTTCCAGCCTGAGCCTGTTCGGTCCCTGGGCCACCGTGCCGCTCGTGGCGCTTATCGGGCTGGGTTGCGGTCTGGCGCGTGTGTTTTCTCCGGCAGTCATGCAGCTCTGGGCTCTGGCTGGTTGTGCCGCTGTTGCCGCCACCGGTTTTCCATCACCTCCGCGTCAGGCGGCTGAGATTGCGGGCCTGTTCTTCGCGGGGGGTGCCCTGGCGACGCTGTTCTGTCTGGTGCTTTGGCGGCAGCAGCCTTACGCCCCGGCGCGCCGTAGCCTCTCGGCAACGTTCTATATTCTCGATCTGATGGCGCGTGAGTTATCGGCCGGGCGTCTGCGCGAGGCCGTGCATCGTCAGGCGGCGCGCAACGCGATCGAGCGTGCCAGAACCTTGCTGCTGATGCTCGATGCGCGTCATGGCAATATGCGCCTGCGCCGGCGTATGGAGGCGACACTCATGGCAGCCGAGCGCGTCTTTACCGCTTTGCTGGCGCTGGAGCATCTTTCGCAGAATGGGCCTTTATCGCCTGAGCTGCGCGTTCTCCTTGGCCGGCTCGGCATGGCCTGCCACGAGTGCATGCGACAGGCTGCGCGGCCAGAGCCCGATTTTCGTATTCTCGGGCAACTCGCACAGCGCCTCGACAGGGAGTCACGCAATGGTGGTGTGGTGAACGCCATGCCTGTCATCGCCTGCGCCGCGGCTTTCCAGCAGATGATCGCCGCGTTTTCGCGCCGCCATCGTGAGGAAGGTGAGGGGCAATCCGGGCGCGGGCGCGCCCTGACCCCGTTGATATGGCGCCATGCACTGCGTCTTTCTCTGGCGCTTACATTGACCCAGATCGTCTGTCTGTATGGCGGCGAGGGGTTTTCCTACTGGGCGCTGATCGCGGCACTGCTGGTCATGCAGCCAGCTGGTAACCTGACTATCGTGCGCAGCATGGAGCGTGTTGTGGGCAGTATCGGTGGCAGTCTGCTCGCGGCACTCTGCGCTCTGGTGCTGCCGGGTAAAATCCCCCTTCTGATCGCGGCAGTTTTTCTCTCTCTCGCCGCGATTGCGACCCGGGCCGTCAATTACACCATGCTGGTGTTCTTCCTGACCGGATTGGTGGTCGTTATTGCCGAGGCGCTGATGCCGGGGGGCGGCATCGTGTGGGCGCGTGTGCTGGACAATCTGATCGGCAGCGGGATCGCTCTGCTTTGCGTCCTGCTGCTCTGGCCCCAGCGCGGCGATTCCGACCGGGAAACGCTGGTCAGGCGTGCGATACTGGCCCATTGCCGTTATGCCAGCCTTGTTCTTTCGGGTGATACGGATCAGGGCCAGACCGACAAGGCGCAGCGTGAGGCCGGGATGACAACGATTGCTGCCGAGTTCTCTCGTGGGGGACTGCCTTTGTTCGGCGGACTGGTGACGCAACTGCGCGATGGGGAGTCTCGGGATGTGCAGGCCGTCCTTCGGGCGCTCCGTCGCCTGAGCGGCGAACTGACCCTCTATCGCTTCGATATGCAGAACGGGTTGCGATGCCCTGACCCGCAGGAAGCGGCACGCTTCGAGCGGTGGGCGCAGGCGATCGCGTCTGAGGGAAAGTCCCGCGGCGCGAAGATCGTGCCGCAAGATGCCGAAAGGACGGGCCTTCCCGCCATGCAGGAAGTTCTGACCTGGCTTAACGACGAGACGGCTTTGATGCGGCTGGGGCAGAAGGCCGGGCTTCGGACCAGGGTGGCAGGAGATACCATGCTATGATGCCGCCTCCGCCTGTCCGGAAATCAAAGCAGAGAGAAATCAGATCAGGCAGAGTTCGGACAGGCTGCGTCTGAGCGCCGGGGGGAGGTTCTCGATCCCCGTCGCTGCGGGTGACGCGCCCAGATCGATGGGCGCGTCCTCGGGCTTCAGATAACGCCAGCCTTGGAACGGCCGCATGGCGCGCGGCTGAACCGGGATGATCTCGTCAGTAACGAGGATATGGGTGCCGAGCTGGCCATCCGGGCGCGTAAAAGGCCGGAACCCCACAATCGGCTGACGGCAGAGCACCAGCCCGCCCATCACTCGAAAAAGCGAGCCCTGCCCACTGATCTCATCGGCCTGTTTGGGCATTGTGCGTGTGCGTATGACGCCATACCCCTCGACACGCTCACCGCGCTGCATCCAGGCGGCGAGTTCATCGAGTGTCGTGCAACCGACGACCAGTTTGATCATGTGCAACAAGGGATCAGTGCTTTCCCATGAAGCCCTGCGCCCAGCCGGCATAAAGCTTCTTGAAGTGATCGACATCGATGGCCTGCACGATGCTGACCTTCCGAACGCCCATTGCTCTGGGTGCCAGGGCATCCGGCCAGACATAGGCGTGGCCATAGCCAATGCCCTTGCCGATCTCGACATCCATATAGGCGTCCTGTTTCCTGGTAACGAGGGAGGGATCGGCCACGATGGCGCTCGTGACTTCGTCCCACATGGCCAGCGGGACATAGTAGCGTACGAGATAATCGGTGGCGGCCGAGCGATGATCCTTCGCAATGGCCTCGACCTCAGCCTTGCTGAGCACCACGTCATTGGAGACATTGGCGACAGAGGTGATATGGGCCCAGGGCGCGGTCAGGGTGATATGCGCGGCCTCGGGATCGAAAATCAGATTGAAATCAGATCCATTATCCGCATTGCCGGTGACAGACATCATTGCCAGGTCAAGATAGCCGCCCATAAAGACAAGCTGCTTCGCCGTGCTCGCAAAGCTTGGATCCAGACGAATGGCCAAAGCCAGATTGGTCATGGGGCCAGCTTCGATGATCGTCACCTCATGCGGGTGAGCATGGACCTGCTGGATCATGAACAGCGCCGCAGGGATGCCCTGAGGCTGAAGCTCGGGCTTGCCATCGGGGGTCTGGGCAACAGCGGGCTGTGTGTCAGGAGTCTTGTCCATTGACCCCATGCCACCCCACGCCCCTTTCCAGGGCAGGCTGCCATATTGCTGCTCGCGCAGGCGGGTGAGTGCCACTGTGTTGATCAGGGGTTGTGTTGCCCCGTCATAAACCGGCACATCACGATGCCCCGAAATCTCCAGAAAGCGGCGGATACGTGCACTTTCAGCATTTTCCCAGTCATCGCCAGCCACGACCGTGAGGCCGAGAACCTTCAGTTTCGGGTTGTTCAGCAGGGGAATGACGGATTGGATGTTCGAGCCGCCCGGGCCCAGATAATCATTATCGGCAATCACAAGCTCCGGACCGTTCCGGGTTTCGGCGGAGGCTGTGCCGATGGTGAGGGCGGCAAGCGCCAGACTGGCAAGGAAACAACGCATAAGCTGGTTTGACTCCGGAAAAGCGGGACGGTTCCCTGTGTCTCATACTGTGAGCAATAAAGTCTTAAGGGAAGGGGCGATGAACGTCATCCCGTGGCGTGCAGGGTGTTCATGCAGCCTGAATAATCGCAAAGCTGAAGGGCGGTGATTTGCGAATGATCAGAGGACCAGAGCACCCAGCAGGGCTTCGAGCCTCACACGACCTTCGTCTGTGGCAATGAGCCGGTTGTCCCGAAGGTTGAGATAATTCTCTTCCTGCGCCGCCTCGAAAATCATCGGGTCCACACACTCGGTCAGGTGGCGCCCTGTACGCATTGCGAACCAGTCCAGATCAATCCCTTCGCGCAGGCGCAACCCCATCAGGAGCGCCTCACGCCCGCGTTCCACGGATGACAGAGGCGTTTCCTCGGTCGACCCGCTTCCTCGCTGTTCGACACGGTCTGCCCAGATTTCCGGAGCACGATGCCGCCGTGTGGCCAGAAGTGTGTCATCCAGCGTCAGCCTGCCATGCGCTCCCGGCCCGATGCCGATATAATCCTGATAGCGCCAGTAGGTCAGGTTGTGACGGCTCTCGGCACCGTGGCGGGCATAATTCGAGATTTCGTAATCCCGCATCCCGAAAAGGCCTGCGATTTCGGCAGTCTTTTCATACAGGCGAGCGGCTTCATCCCCCTCGGGCAGGGTAAACCGCCCCTGTCGATAGAGTGCCTCGAATTTCGTGCCCTGTTCGATGGTGAGCTGATAGAGGGACAGGTGATCGGAGGCGAGGGCAAGGGCCTCGCGCAGCTCTGTCTCCCAAGCGCTCAGACTCTGGCCGGGGCGGGCATAAATCAGATCGAAGGAAAGCCGCGGGAAGAGGGCGCGCGCTGTCTCGAGAGCCTGCACGGCCTGTCCCGCTGAATGTTCACGGCCCAGAAACCGCAGGGAATCCTCGTTCAGGCTCTGGATGCCGAGCGATATCCGATTGACCCCCGCCTGAGCAAAGCCGGCGAGTTTCTCGCGCTCCACGCTGGTCGGGTTGGCTTCGAGGGTGATTTCGAGATCAGGCGCGGCGTCGAAATGGTGCAGGGCATCCTGAATGATCATGGCCACAGTTTCAGGGCGCATGAGCGACGGTGTGCCGCCACCGAAAAAGATCGAGCGCAGGCTGCGTCGCCCCGTGCGGGCTGCATCATGGGCGAGCTCCCGACGCAGCGCCGCCGTGAAGCGCTCATGCGGGATGACGTCGCGCACATGGGAGTTGAAGTCGCAATACGGGCATTTGGCCAGACAGAAGGGCCAGTGCACATAGAGCGAGAGCGGCGGTGCTGCGCTCAGATCGCGATCCTCACACCAAGCTCGACCACGCGATCAGGCGGAATACGGAAGAACTCGGTGCTGGGTACGGCATTGCGCACCATCAGCAGGAACAGCCACATGCGCCAGATCGAAAGCTTGGGCAGGGTGGAGCGCACGACGAGCTCACGCGAGACGAAATACGAGGCCTGGATGGCATCGAACTCAACCCCGGCCGCGTTTAGTTCCTCGAGGGCCTTGGGCAGATTGGGCATTTCCATGAAGCCGTAGCGTACGATCACACGGTGAATGTTCGGCGCCAGCTCCTGCACCATCGCACGATGGCCGCGCTCTGCCTCGGGCTGATCGAGGTTCTGCACCGTCACAAACAGGACGTGGTCGTGCAGCACCTTGTTATGCTTGAGATTGTGCAGGAGGCAGGTGGGGACGGTATCGGGATTGGCTGTCAGGAATACGGCCATGCCGGGAACCCTGACTGTGCGCGATTGCGGCAGACGCGCCAGAAAGGACGCCATGGGTAGCGAATCTGCCATCTGGCGGGTGCGGATCAGACTGCGACCGCGCGCCCATGTGGTCATGAGAATGGTGGCCGAAACACCGATGGCCAGAGGTACCCAGCCACCATCGGGGATTTTCAGCACATTCGCTGCAAAGAAGGTCCCATCGCTGAGCAGAAAAAATCCGAAGACAAGACCCGCCAGAGGGGTGCTCCAGTTGAACACGCGGCGGAACACCACCATGGCCAGAACGGCCGTGCACATGAAGGTGCCTGTCACGGCAATGCCGTAAGCCGCAGCCAGCGCCGAAGAGGAGCGGAAGGAGAGTACGAGCAGGATCGAACCGAGAGCGAGCACCCAGTTGAACACAGGAAGATAGATCTGGGCTTCTTCCTCCGCGTTGGTATGGGTGATGCGCATACGGGGCAGATAGCCCAGCTGGATAAGCTGACGGCAGAGCGAGAAGCCACCCGAAATGCCGGCCTGGCTGGCGATCACGGTTGCCATGGTGGCAAGGAGCAGCAGCGGAATCTGGGCCCAACCGGGGGCAAGATGGTAAAACGGATTTTGCAGCGCTGCCGGGTTGCGGAGAAGAAGGGCACCCTGACCCAGATAATTCAGCGTCAGGGACGGCAGAACGAAAAACAGCCACGCATAGCGGATGGGCGTCCGGCCGAAATGCCCCATATCGGCATAAAGCGCCTCGGCGCCTGTCACGGAAAGAACGACAGAGCCCAGGGCGATGAAGGCCAGCCATCCGTGATAGAGCACGAACTGCGCGGCGTAATAAGGTGATAGCGCCATCAGGATATGGGGCGTCTGGGCGATGGAATGGATGCCCATGACGGCCAGCGTCAGAAACCAGATCATCATGATCGGGCCGAAGGCACGACCGATCCTGCCGGTGCCCAGTGCCTGTGCGCTGAACAGGGCAATCAGGATGATGATCGCCACCGGGATGATGATGTGGGAGGCAGACGGCACCGAGACCTCGATACCCTCAATGGCCGAGAGAACCGAAACGGCCGGCGTGATGATGCCGTCACCGAAGAAGAGGCAGGCACCGCCGATGCCCACAATGCCGAAGAACCAGCGATATTTTGGCGATTTGCAGACACGCTGTGCCAAAGACATGAGAGCGATGATACCACCTTCGCCATCATGGTCGGCGCGCATGACAAGCATGACGTACTTGATGGTGACGACCAGCATGAGCGCCCAGAAAATCAGGCTCTCGATGCCCATGATCTCCCAGCTTTCTGCCGGATGACGGATTGAGCCAACAATCTGGACAGAGGCCTGGAAGGCGTAAAGTGGGCTGGTGCCGATATCCCCATAGACTACCCCAAGAACGCCCAGCAGACCGGCCAGACCGACAGGGGCTTTCTTTTGCAGCCCGTCATTCGCGCCGAACTCACGGATGGAGCCCTGCCCGTCGGTTGCGTTTCTGACAACGGACCCTGGTTCTGCGGTGGTGGAACCTGGCTGTCCGGCAGGCCTGTCTGTCATTTCTGTTCCATCTCATGGCAAGCGCGAGGCAAGCACGGGGGCAAATACGGTGCGTGATACACATAGATGTGAGCGATCACTGACATAAAGCCTGCCATACGATCATTCGTCCTGTCGCCGCAAGCATGGTGTGGCCGAAATCAAATGGTGGGACGGCTGCCGAATATGGCGGTCCCGACGCGCACGAGTGTCGCGCCATGGGCGATAGCGGTTTCAAAATCGGCCGACATACCCATGGAGCACTCTGCCAGACCATGAGCCTGCGCCAGCTGTGCAAGGTACGCGAAGTGGGGGGCCGGTTCCTCATCCTCGGGAGGGATGCACATCAGTCCCTTCACAGCGTTGCCGAAACGCGCCCGGCACAGCGTGATGAATGCATCGGCCTCCTCGCGCGGGATACCTGATTTCTGGGGTTCGTCACCGGTGTTGACCTGAACGAACAGGTCAGGCAGTCGGCCCAGCCGGTCACTGGCCCGGGCAATGGCATCGGCCAGAGCGGGGCGATCGAGGGATTCGATACAATCGGCCACGCGACACGCGTCCAGCGCCTTGTTGGTTTGCAGGCCCCCGATGATGTGCAGACGAAGATCAGGCCAGACTTCACGCAGGGCAGGGAATTTGTCCCTGGCTTCCTGCACACGGTTTTCACCGAACAGGCGCTGCCCGGCCTCGAGGGCCTGCTCGATGGCGGAGGCCGGATGAAACTTGCTGACGGCAACGAGCTGAACGCTCTCCCTCTGGCGTTGGGCTGTCATGCAGGCGGCATCGATACGCGCACGAATCCGGTCGAGACGAGAGGAGAGCGTGTCGTTTGTCATGGCCATATCCGCAAGTTGTTGCTGTTAAGATGCATGAAGGGGTAGCGCGGCGCTTCGCGAAATGCCATTGGCAAGGCAATGTCCAAAGCACCTTCTCAGATTCCCGCCGATCCGACACGCGATCTGGCCTTCGATATTGTCTGCGGTGTCGTCGAGCATCGACGAATGCTGGAGACGACGCTCGACCGTAGCCCGCTGACCGACCCAAGGGACCGTGCAAGCGCTCATCGCCTTGCGGCGACCGTGCTGCGGCACATGGGCAGCATGACCGAATTACTGCAACCGCTTCTTCGTCGCGAGCCGCCTGCGCCCGTGCGCTGTGCCTTGCTGATGGGCGTGGCCCAGCTGCGTCATCTCGAGACACCCCCCCATGCTGCGGTGGGCACGATTGTCTCCCTGCTTCGTCGTCGTGGGCTGGCGCCTTTCGCCGGGCTGGCCAATGCCGTGCTGAGGCGTGTGGCGCGCGATGGTGACGAGCTGGCCGAGGGTCTTGATGCCGATCGGCTCGATGTTCCGGCCTGGCTCTGGACGGCCTGGGGGCACCGCGCCCGCGATATCGCGGGAGGGCTGCATCGCGAGGCGCCGATCGATCTGACCCTGAAACCGGGCGCTGTGGTTCCGGAAGACGGGGAGATGATGCCCAATGGCAGTGTGCGTTTCGCACCGGGAACGCGGGTGACGGAGCTTGAAGGCTTCGAGGAAGGCGCGTTCTGGGTTCAGGATGCGGCTGCCACCATGCCAGCGCGCCTGCTGAACGTTTCGCCGGGACAGAGCGTTGTCGATCTCTGCGCCGCGCCAGGTGGCAAGACGGCCCAGCTGGCTGTAGCCGGGGCGAAGGTCTATGCGGTCGAGCGCGAGGAAACGCGCGCCAGGCGCCTCAAGCAGAACCTTGAGCGCCTCAGGCTCGATGCCGAGGTGGTTATCGCCGACGCCCTGCAATGGCAGCCAGAAGAGAAAGTGGACGCGGTTCTGCTTGATGCGCCATGTTCGGCAACGGGGACATTGCGTCGTCATCCAGACGTCCTGTGGGTGAAGCGCCCGCGTGATGTGCTGGCGCTTGCGAAGGATCAGGATCGCCTGATCGACGCCGCTGGTGCCATGCTCAAGCCGGACGGCGTCTTGCTATACGCAGTATGCTCACTTCAGGATGAGGAAGGCCCGCAGCGTGTGGCGGCAGCGCTTAAACGCGGCTGGGTGCTGGAGCCTTTCACCGCTGAAGAGCTGACGGCCATGCCCGAGGCACTCACAAAACAGGGAACATTCCGCACTCATCCCGGCATGTGGGCCGAACAGGGCGGCATGGATGGCTTTTTCGCTGCAAGGCTGCGCAAGACGGCCTGAGATGGACCGGTCAGAGAGCGTCGCCCTGTCGGGCGGTGCCAGTTGAGTGGCCTGCTACGGAACGATCGACACAGAGAGAAGGTAGAACGATGCCCCAGTTGAAAACGCCCCTGATTGCACCAAGCATTCTCAGCGCCGATTTTGCGCGCATGGGCGAGGAAGTCGAGGCCGTGGTGCGCGATGGGGCCGACTGGCTGCATCTGGATGTGATGGACGGGCATTTCGTGCCCAACATGACATTTGGCCCCGGCATGGTGGCGGCCCTGCGTAACCGTACCGACAAGCCCTTTGACGTGCATCTGATGATCGAGCCGGCCGATGCCTTCATCGAGGCTTTCGCCAAGGCCGGTGCGGACCATATTCATGTGCATGTAGAGAACAATCCGCACGTGCATCGTACGCTTCAGCACATCCGTGCCCTTGGCAAGAAGCCCGGGATTGCCATTTGCCCGGGTACGCCGCCTGAAGCGCTCGAATATCTGCTCGACCTTGTCGACATCATTCTGGTCATGACCGTCAATCCCGGTTTCGGAGGGCAGAAATTCCTCGAGAGCCAGGTGCCCAAAATCCGCAAGCTTCGCCAGATGGCCGATGCCACAGGACGCGACATCCGTATTGGCGTCGATGGCGGGATTGATCTCGCGACAGCGCCTCTTGCAACCGGCGCAGGCGCAGATATGATGGTCGCCGGAACCTCCATTTATGGTCAGCATGATTATGCTGCTGCAATAAACTCTCTGAGACAGGCGGGCAGCCTGTCCTGACAACCTGACCAGAGGAATCGTACTGGCATGCTCGGACGCTGGGCACGTGAAGCTCGTCTTTCATTTGCCCGACTGCCATCGAGCGTGCCGGGTCTCGCGCGTGCGCCAGACCGGCCGGTTCATGCCATTCGCGATATATGGCCCGGTAATGCTGATCATGGTGCCTTGCTCGTAAGCGGGGCGGCCCGTTTTGAGGGACGCACCGTCCCCTTGCGGGTCAATGACTGGGAATATGCCGACCTCTCCCCCGCGATCCGTGACTGGTTGCAGGGGTTTACTTGGCTAAGAGACCTTCGTGCGCTCGGTAGCGACGAAGCCCGTCTCTATGCCCGGTCGATTGTCAGCAGCTGGCTCGATCAACCGCCTATCGATCCGCTTGTTCTGAACGCAACCGTAACAGGCGCGCGTCTTGCCTCTTGGTTGGGGCACTTCGATTTCTTTGCGGCATCAGCCAGCGAAGCGTTCAGGCAACGATTGATGGATCGTCTTCTGGTCGAAGGACGCCTGATCTCCATCATGCTGCCACTCGAGGCGCATGGATGGCGCAATTTCACAGCACTCAAGGGGTTGCTGGCAGTTGCGGTTGCCATACCGTCCCAGACCGGCTTCCTCCAGCGTTTTGAACGTTTTCTCGGTCAGGAGATCGACCGTCAGATTCTTCCTGATGGCACGTCGCGCGAGCGTAGTCCCCTCGCTCAGATGGAGGCGACGCGTGAACTGGCCGAGATCAGCGTGTTCATGCGTATGGCGCAGATGGCGCCCTCGGAAGTCGTGCAGAATGCCCTTGCGCGCCTTTGCCCTGTATTGCGTGCTCTGCGGCATGGGGATGGCGGGCTCGCCCTGTTTCACGGCAGCAAGGAGGGTGACGACCGCCAGATTGACAGGATCATCCAGTATGGGGCGCGTCAGAGGCTCTTGGCATCTTCCATGCCTGATGGTGCCTTCTGGCGTGTGAGCGCCGGCAAGGCGCTGCTTTTTGTCGATGGAGGGCAGACGCCTGCAGCCGGGTATGACCGGAACGCGCATGCGGCTCCTCTCGCGCTCGAGTTTTCCTATGCGCGCCAGAGGCTTATCGTAAACTGCGGCGGAGCCACCGCAGGATTATGGAAGCGCGCCCTTCGCCAGACAGCGGCTCATTCATCCCTCGTCGTTGAAAACACATCCTGCTGCGATATTGGCGCCGATGGCACCATCACGCGACGACCGGCCCACGTTACCCTCAATCATCAAAGTCAGGATGGCTCGCACTGGATCGATGGCCAGCATGATGGGTGGTATCCCGGGCTTGGCGCCAATTGGCGCCGGCGCCTCTACCTTGGCCCTACAGGCGAGGATCTGCGAGGTGAGGATTGTGTGGAGAGCGAGCGAAACGTGGGTTTCGCCCTGCGTTTTCACCTTCATCCTACAGTGACGGCCGAACTGGCACCTGATGGTGATGAGGTGTTGATGCACGCTGGCGGCATGATCTGGCGCTTTCGGCAGGAGGGTGGGGAGTTGGCGCTTGAGAAAAGTGTCTATGCTGGCGGTGAAAAGCCGGTTCCCAGTCTTCAGATCGTGGTGCGTCCCGTCGCGCCAGGCACGGAAAACGAGATAACGGCTATCGCGACTGCCGATGAGCAGGAGACACCTCGCATAGAGGCGCTCGAAACCGAGCCTGCCGGCAGTTCCGGGACTTTGGCTGAGTCCGAAGATGTATCAGATGCCGGTAATGAGAGTTCCGGAGGGGCAACCTCTGTTCGGAAGGAGATCACAAAACCTCTGCCGAATGACACGGCGCCGCCTTCTGCACCTGCGCGCTCCGCTGAACCGAGTGTCGTGCATCAGGTTGTGCAATGGGTCATGGAGCGCGTGCCTGAATGAAAAAACGGCGCTCAGGGGCAGAACCCCAGCCCGGCACGAGTGGAAAACTGCGTATCCTTGAAATCACGAATGTCGATTTCGCGATGAGGCAGTTCATTCACCCGTTGATGCGTGCCTTGCGCGATGCAGGGCATGAGGTTGAAGGGGGATGTGCGGAAGGGGAGCATTTATCCACCGTTCGTGCAGACGGCTTTGTGGTGCATGCTCTTCCCATGGCGCGGTCTTACTCGCCGTTCGCGCAGTGGCGCGCGCTACGGGCTATCGTCCGGCTCATCCGACGCACGCGCCCCGATCTCGTTCATGGGCATATGCCTATCAGCGGTTTTCTGGCGCGGGTTGCGGCGTGGTGGTGCGACGTGCCTCTCATTGCCTATACCTGCCATGGTTATTTGTTCAATCAACCCGGATCGTGGCGACGCAGGGCGTTGTCCTACGGGCTTGAATGGCTCGCAGGGCAGGTAACCGACTGCTACATGACCGTGTCACATGCCGAGGCACGCGATGCTCGTCGTCTGCGTATCCACCCTTGGCCTGAAGCGGTTGGCAATGGTCGTGATCCGCAACTTTATCGGCCGGATGAGGCGGTCAGGCGGCAATATCGCCAAACACTGGGTCTTGACGATTCTCAGGTCGTTATTATCGCCGTGTCGCGTATCGTTCGTCACAAGGGATACCCAGAGCTTCTACGCGCTATGGAGGCTGTGCATGGCGCCGTGCTGGTCATCGTGGGAGAGCGTCTCGCCTCTGATCATGGTGACAGCATGTCTGTCGAATTTGCGGAGGCTGCATCGGTACTCGGGGATCGATTGCGCCTTTTGGGCTATCGTAATGATACGCCACAGCTTTTGGCCGCAGCAGATATCTTCGCTTTGCCCAGCCATTTCGAGGGGCTGCCTATGTCGGTCATTGAGGCCATGCTGACCGGTCTGCCGGTTGTGGCGACCGATATACGGGGCCCGAACGAGCAGATCGTGCATGGTGAAACAGGCTTTCTGGTTTCTCCCGGCCTGGCGGCGCCTCTTGCCGACGCGCTCGATCAGCTTGTGAGCAATCCTGAGCTGCGGGCGACAATGGGGCGGGCCGGTCGGGCCCGTGCTGTGCAGCTCTATGACGAGAAGAAGGTTCTGGCTCGCGTGGTCACGCTGCTGAGCTGATCAGAGCCAGCCGTTCTGCCGAGCAATTCTACTTGCCTCGACGCGGTTACGAGCCCCGATTTTCTGGATGATGTCAGAAAAACAGTTGCGCAGGGTGCCGGGTGTCAGCTCGAAAAATGTTGCTATCTGTTCGCTGGAGCGTCCGGATTCAACCAGGCGCAATATGGCGCGATCACGCGAATTGAGCGGGTCATGGGCAGCATCCCAAACTTTCTGGGCGAGAGAAGGATCGATGGCGCGCCCACCGCGTCCAACATTGCGTAAAGCGCCGGCGAGCTGACTCAGCGGCGCATCTTTCAGCAGATACCCCCGCACCCCCGCATTGAGCGCACGCTTCATATAGCCTGCTCGCGCAAATGTCGTCACGATGACGACTACAGTCCGGGCTTTCTCGGCCTGTAATGTCTCTGCCAGTTCGATGCCGCTCATACCGGGCATTTCGATATCAGTCAGAAGGATATCGGGTCGCTCGGACCGGCAAAGGGCCAGAGCCTCCAGACCACTCGCGGCTTTGCCAACAACCTCGAAATCCGGTTCCATCGATAAAAGCGCTTCAAAAGCGTCGCGCACCATGGCCTGGTCTTCAGCCAGAACGAGGCGCAGCTTCTGCCTCATGACGGGTCTCCAAGCGAGATGACGAGGGTCAGGCCGTCAGGACGAGAAGTCAGGACAAGTCGTCCATCGATTTCAGCCAGGCGCCGACGCATTCCGCTTATACCATTCCCTTCGCGGAATGATATCAAAATATTGCCGGGTTGAGGGCGATCCGTCAGATCGCTGATGATGAGGTGCGCCGCGCCGAATGCAGCACGCCGAAACTCGATGTGGCAGGATACGGCGTTGGCATGACGCAGGATGTTGGTCAGCGCCTCACGCAAGGCTTGTGCCAGAACCGCCTCCGCCCGTGCGGGCATCAGGCCGGGTTCGCCTGTGATATCGGTCTTTATGCCTGCGTCATGCAGCACGGCGACTCCCGTAGCAAGTTCGTGGGAAAGAGAGGCGACGCGCATGTCCGATACGACAAGACGCGTTTCTGCCAGTGCATTGCGGGCCTTCCGACCGATCTCTTCCAGTTCGCTTTGCGCCTTGTCGGTGTCATGAGGCAGATGACGCCGTGCCAGATCGGATTTGAGCGCGATCACGGTCAGAGACTGGCCAAGCGTGTCATGCAGGTCACGCGCAAGGCGCTCACGTTCTGCGACAAGGGTGAGGGATCTTATCTCTTCCTGCGCTGCAGCAAGCGCCTCATTCCGCTGATGCAGATCCATAGAAAGCGTCATGGTGGCAAATGTGCCAACGGCAACGATGATTGTGATCAGGCAGCCGACAAGATCCTCATAGGCGAGCCATGTCAGTAAAGCGCATACGATCAGAATGGCGGCAAGCAGGGCATGAGCGAGCCGGCGGTTTTCGATCGCACCACATGTTGCGGCGGCGGAGATGAAGAACACCCCCCAGTAGCCGTGAAAAGGGATAAGCAGAATGCCGATGGCAGCGTAAACTACGGCCCTGAGCGCAACAGGCATGGCAAGCCTGCCCGGCAGAAACGGCAGCACAAGGAATACCATTGCTCCCGCGATGAAGGCGGCCGCTCCCGACAGGCTCCCTCCATGAGCGAGCCAGGGGAGCGGGAAGAGAAGCAGGTAGATGGCCGAAATGCTGCGGCGAAAGGCAATACGCGAGCGGGACCCGGGGGCGAAAGACATGACAGCGCCTCTGTTCATTGCGGGGCGGGGAGATCAGGCTTCAGGATGCGAGGCGAGTTTCGGTTTCGTCACCTCGTGCCGGGATGCGTGCACTCCGTACGAGGCGCCATAGCGCCCCGATCCAGCAAGCAAGTGCTGTCCCAAGCCCAGCGACAGCACTGTGCAAAGGCTGATTCAGGCTAAGCGACATCATGGTGACAATGAGAATGGCGATACCCGTGTAGACATGTACAGGCTCGTCCATGGCTCGCCCCAATGGCAGGTAAGAGGCACCAATGATGAGACCCGCAGAAACGAGCATCAGGTCAGGTCGGTGCAGCATGGACAAAACCATGCCGGTAGCCAAAAGAGCCAAGACCCTCAGTCTGCGGGCCTGCCGAGCCAGACGATGATGATGAACTCTCTCGGGCTTACCCTGCGTGATGTCTCTTCTCAGGAAGCCCCAACCCAGAGGCAGAGAGATCACCGCCGTCACAATCAGTCCTTGAGACGGGGCAATGCCAAGTGCTGTCAGTCCTCGCATGCTCCAGAGGGCCGCGAATAACAGCCCGGTAAGATCTGTAAGGGCATAGCGCCATGAGTTCTGGACGGGGGTCGATAGCATGTCACGTTCTCTCGTTCTCAGGACAACGGAGACCACGATGGTGTATCGGCCGGGCGCACAACAGTGAGAAGAGTCAGGTGGCTGAATGACCTGGCATTACAAAGTGCTTAGCTTGAACCCGGCACGAGCAGAAGGTTGCAGCGAAGGAAGCCGGGCGTAGTTTTGCGTACACAACTCGTGATGCTGTGCATGGACCAGGGTCCACCGGACTGGGATCGATCCCGCCAGGCTTTCCCGCGCCCAGGCCGAGTACGCTCATTGAGGTCTTGCGGTCCTGATTAAAGAGGATATCCGGCAGTGCCATTGCGGTTGTTGATCCGGGGTGAAAATCGACGCTGACATAGCGCTGACGCCCGAGCTGGCTGCATCAAAAAAATGATGAGTGCTTCCTGATCATTTCAGGCAATGAGAAGATCTTCAGGATTGATTTGCAGCGAGCCAGGGAAGCGTTTCCGATGGTCGGGCATCAAACGTGGACAGGCAACAGAGGAGAGCACTCCCGGACGGCTTTCTGGCCGCCGGGAGTGGGCGGAGACATGATCCGCCCGAACAAGGCTGGCGAAACCTGCGGGAGCGTTTCCGTATTGGAATGGCTTTGCCGCGACGAGTTCGAAACAGCCGTACAGCCACGCCCCCAGAGGCGTGATCAGACGATACGCAGCAGCAGGTGGCGCTTCTTGCCAGAGGAGAGCTTGAGCACCCCTTCTGCAAGATCGTCCGGACCGATGATCCGGTTCTCGTCCTGAATGGGCTGATCGTTCAGCCTTGCGCCGCCTCCCCTGATCAGACGGCGCGCCTCGCTGTTTGTCGCGACCAGCCCCGACTCGCCAAATAGACGGAACGCCGGAATACCAGCCTCCAGTTCTGCACGCGGCAGGTCGCGCGAGGGAAGATCAGCGGCAACGGCACCGGCCTCGAAAGTCTGCCGTGCAGTTTCGGCGGCAGCTTGAGCGGCGTCGCGGCCGTGGCAGATGGCCGTGGCTTCGGTGGCGAGGATTTTCTTTGCCTCGTTGATTTCGGCCCCTTCAAGCGCACCGAGACGATCGCATTCCTCAACGGGGAGATCCGTAAAGAACTTCAGGAAGCGGCCAACATCGGCATCTTCCGTGTTGCGCCAGAACTGCCAGTATTCGAAGACCGGCAGTTTTTCAGCGCTCACCCAGGTGGCACCCTTGGCCGATTTGCCCATTTTCACACCGGATGATGTCGTCACCAGCGGTGTCGTCAGGCCAAAGACCTGCTTGCCATCCGTGCGACGCGCCAGATCAATGCCGGCAACGATATTGCCCCACTGGTCGGAGCCGCCCATCTGGAGCACGGCGCCAAAGCGCCGGTTCAGTTCACGGAAGTCATAGGATTGCAGGATGGAATAGTTGAACTCTAGGAAAGTCAGGCCCTGCTCGCGGTCCAGGCGCTGCTTGACGCTCTCGAATGACAGCATGCGGCTGATCGAGAAATGCACGCCGACATCCTGCAGCAATTCAATATAGGACAGGCTATCGAGCCAGTTGGCATTATTGACCAGCATGGCATCGCTCGATCCGGTGCCGAAATTCAGGAACTGGCGCAGACTGATCTCGATGCCAGACAGATTATGCGCCAGTTTTTCCGGGCTCATCAGCGCTCTTGCCTCGTCGCGAAACGAGGGATCGCCGATCTTGGCTGTGCCGCCGCCCATGAGGGCAATCGGGCGATGGCCGTGCTTCTGCATCAGGCGCAGCATCATGATGGAGAGGGCATTGCCCACATGCAGCGAGTCCGCTGTTGGGTCAAAGCCGATATAGCCTGCCACCGGGCCTTTGCTCATCGCTTCATCAAGGGCGGCAAGGTCGGTGCACTGGAAAATATAGCCCCGAGCCTGAGCCTCTTTCAGTAAAGGACTTTTCAGCGCGTGCTCTGCCATATCGGGTCATCCATCAGAATAGGGTCAAGGCTGGGGGTCCTAGCATGAAACTGCCCGGAAACCGACCGGGCACGCCGATCTGCACCCAAAAAATTAAATCACCAATAAAAAAGGCGGGGTATGCCCCGCCTTTTAAACAGATCCGATGCCTTTCAGGCGTCAGTCGGCGGCGATAGCCAGAACGCGACGATTGCGCATGACAGTCACGTGGTCTTCCAGCGCGTGGGCGACCTTGTCGGCCTCGCTGGCAAAGATGTGGTTGGCGCCCTCAAAGACACGGTAATCAACCTCGACATTCTTCTGGGTGTTCAGCTTGTCGACCAGCTTGCGGATGCCCGGCTCCGGGGCCATGTCATCCTTGTCGCCAGCAATCATGAGGCCACCGCAGGGGCAGGGGGCCAGAAAGCCGAAATCATAGTCGTTGGCGGGTGGTGCCACGCTAATCCAGCCGCTGATTTCAGGGCGACGCATCAGAAGCTGCATGCCCACGAACGCACCGAAAGAGTAGCCGGCAATCCACAACTCGCTTGAGTTCGGGTTGACCATCTGCATCCAGTCCAGCGCGGCTGCGGCGTCTGAAATTTCTCCGATACCGCCATCATAGCGGCCTTGCGAACGCCCCACGCCACGCGAATTGTAGCGCATGACGGAAAAACCCATTTTTTCGAACGACCGGTACATCGTGTAGGTAATGCGGTTGTTCATGGTCCCGCCATGAAGCGGGTGCGGATGCAGAACTAGAGCGAGCGGCGCGTTGGGCTCGTCAGAATGGTGGTAACGACCCTCCAACCGGCCATCAGGGCCGGCGAACATGACTTCTGGCATCAAAATGCTTCCGAATTATGCCCCTGTCTGAGGGCGTGCCCTGCAGGGGATATGTGTTTCTTATGGGAGATGAGGCTATGCCTGAAGACCCGGAGGCTTGTTGCTCCAGACCTGTTCAGGGACAGGTCATGATGATTGACGCGGATCTCTCAGCGAAGCGGCACCGTGGCGACACGTACCGAAGGGAAGGCTGGTCGGGCGTGAAAACCATGTAGGGATTCGGCAGGCGTTGAAACGCGCATGGACTAGCTCCTCAACGGTAAGGGAATATCAAGCGGATATTCCCTGAAGCGGCGCGGGCCCCGTGGGAGGGATTTCTCTCTCAGGGGCAGATCACCACGCCATCATTGGCGCAGTGTATAACGATGCTGACAGGTAAAATTCCACAGAAATCGTCACAACACGCCATTTCCCTTTCCTGCGCTTTTGACTTGCACTTGGTGAGCGCAAGCCGATCTATAGGAAGATGACCGTTTATCTTGATGCCAATGCTACTGACGTTTTGCGTGATGAAGCCAGATTGGCGATGCTTGAGGCACTGTCGCTTAAGGGCAATCCCTCCTCGGTGCATGGGCCGGGACGCGTTGCGCGCCGGGCGCTGGAGGAGGCGCGTGACCGCATGGGTCGCTATTGCGGCGTAGGGCCGGAGCAGGTCGTTTTCACCTCGGGCGGAACCGAGGCGAACATGCTGGCCATACACGCCCTGACGCAGGGAGATGGCCTGCCCGGCGGGACGACGCGACGGCTGCTGATTGGCGCGACGGAGCATGACGCTGTAAGAATGGCGCGTCCTGATGCCGCGATCCTGCCCGTGCTGGCAGATGGGACACTCTGCCTCGATGCCCTGGAAAAGGCGCTTGCTGATGGCGCACCGGCGCTCGTCTGCTGCATGGCCGCCAATAACGAGACGGGGATTGTTCATCCGACGCAGGAAATCGCTGCGCTCTGCGCACGCTACGGGGCTCTGCTCCATGTCGACGCGGTGCAGGTGGCGGGGCGTATGGCGTTACCCCTTGGTTCGGTCGCAAGCCTCGCACTGTCCGGGCACAAGGCCGGTGGCATCATGGGCGCGGGCGCCTTGATTCTGGGAGCAGAGGGACACATCACCCCGCTCATCCGTGGCGGTGGCCAGGAGCGTGGCAGACGCGGAGGCACTCCGCCACTCCCCGCAATCCTTGGTATGATGGCCGCGCTTGAAGCATCCCGCCAACAGGACTGGCGCGAGATTGCAAGGCTTCGTGACAAGGTGGATGAAGCGGCGCTCGCCTGCGGTGCGCGCGTAACCGGAGATCGCAAGGTACCCCGCCTGCCCAACACGACTTCTCTGATCTTGTGGGGTGTACCGGCGCAGACGCAACTCATGATGCTCGACCTGCAGGGCTTTGCCGTATCAACAGGGTCGGCCTGCTCCTCTGGCAAGGTTTCGGCCTCCCATGTCCTTCAGGCCATGGGGCTGGGTGAGGCAGCTGCCAATGCCATCCGCGTCTCATTGCCCTGGAACATCACCGAGGAGCAGATTGACCGTTTTATCAAGGCCTATACGTCCATGGCGCTTCGTCTGGGGGCCAAGGCAGCGTGATCTATCTCGATAATCAGGCAACGACGCGTTGTGATCCCGAGGTCGTGGCGGCCATGCTGCCCTGGTTCAGCGAGCATTACGGCAATCCGCACAGCGAAGGGCACGCGGCAGGTGAGGCGGCAGCCCGTGCTGTTGAAGAGGCACGTGCTGCCATTGCGGCGCTGATTGGGGCGCAGTCACGCGAGATCATCTTTACCTCCGGTGCCACCGAGGCGAATAATCTGGCGATCAAGGGCGCAGCCCGGTTTCTGGCCCGCCAGAACAGTCCGAAGCGTCGCATCATTACTGTTGCGACAGAGCATAAATGTGTTCTGGAGTCGGTGCGCGATCTGGCAGCAGAAGGGTTCGAGCCCGTCATCTTGCCTGTCGGACCCGACGGCTTGCTCGCGCCCGAAACCTTGGCCGCTGCCCTGTCGCAACCGACGGCTCTGGTCAGTGTCATGACAGTCAATAACGAGACAGGCATCGTTCAGGATATTCCGCGCCTGTCTGCCATGGCCCGTGAGGCAGGTGCGCTGTTCCACACCGATGCCGCACAGGCCGCTGGCAAGATGGCGCTTGATTGCGGTCTGGTCGACCTGATGTCGCTGTCGGCCCATAAGTTCCACGGGCCCAAAGGCATCGGGGCGCTTTATGTACGCCATCGGCCAAGGGCGCGCCTTCTTCCCCTGTTCTCCGGGGGCGGGCAGGAGAGGGGATTGCGCTCGGGCACCTTGCCGACACCCCTGATCGCCGGGTTTGGCAAGGCGGCAACGCTGGCAAAGGCGCTGATGCCGCAGGAGCAGCAGCGCCTGGCCGGTCTGCGTGACCAGCTTCTGGCGGGGCTTGAGGAAATCTTTCCCGGGGTGCGCGCCAATGGTGCTTCGTCGCCTCGAATTGGTGGCGCCCTCAATCTCATCTTCCCCGAAGGGGTCGAGGCAAGGGCACTCATGGCAGCGCTGCCTGATGTGGCCTTGTCCACCGGATCGGCCTGTACCTCGGCTGATGTCACACCTTCCTATGTTCTGACGGCAATGGGGCTTGATGCAAAAGACGCGGCACGATGCTTGCGTCTGTCGGTCGGACGCTTTACCTCCACGCCCGAGATCGTGCAGGCGCTGGGATATTTCCGTCAGGCAGCCTGCGAGGTCTATCGCACCTCGTAACGAAGAAGCAGGGTAGAAACACTATGCCACACATGATTTTTGTCGAGCAGGACGGCACCCGCAGGGAAGTCGATGCGCCGGTCGGCCTCTCCGTGCTTGAAGTTGCCCACAAGCACGACATCGAGCTCGAGGGCGCCTGCGAGGGCTCGCTGGCCTGCGCCACCTGTCATGTGATTGTCGATCCTGAATGGGCCGACAAGCTTTCCGCGCCGACAGACGACGAGGAAGACATGCTCGATCTCGCCTTCGGGCTCGAAAAGACTTCCCGTCTCGGCTGTCAAATCGTTATGACCGATGCGCTGGACGGTCTGGTTGTGCGTCTACCCAAGGCTTCCTGAAGCCTGAAATTCCGTTTTTTGAAAAGTAGAGAGATCTCATGCGTATCCTAGTTGCCATGTCGGGAGGCGTGGACAGTTCCGTAGTGGCCGCGCTCCTGAAACAGGAAGGGCATGAGGTCATCGGCGCCACGTTGCAGCTTTATGATCATGGTCAGGCCGTGTCCAAGCCCGGTGCCTGCTGTGCGGGTCGTGACATTCTTGATGCGCGTGCCGTGGCCGACAGGCTCGATATCCCGCACTATGTCATCAATGCTGAAGACCGTTTTCGCAGCAGCGTGATGGCCAGTTTCGCCGATAGCTATGCACGTGGTGAAACGCCGGTGCCCTGTGTGGCGTGCAATCAGGGCGTCAAATTCACCGATCTGCTGAGCATGGCCCGTGATCTGGGCTGCGAGGCGATGGCGACCGGTCATTATGTGCGGCGTATCGAGGGCGAGGAGCGGTCGGAGCTGCATCGCCCGTCCGACAGTTCGCGTGACCAGTCATGGTTCCTGTTCGCGACCACGCAGGACCAGCTCGACTATCTGCGCTTTCCGCTCGGCGATATGCCGAACAAGGACGCAGTGCGTCAGAAAGCCGAGGAATTCGGACTGGCAATTGCGGCCAAGCCCGATAGTCAGGATATCTGCTTCGTCCCCACCGGCACCTATGCCGAGGTGGTTGAGAAGCTGCGCCCCGAAACCAGTGGGACTGGCGAGATCGTCGATGAGACAGGGCGTATTCTGGGCCAGCATGAGGGCATCGCGCGCTACACGGTCGGGCAGAGCAAACGCCTGGGTGACATCCACACGAAGGATGGCCGCCGCCAGATTGTCAAACGCATTGACGCCACGACGCGCCGTATCATTGTGGGACCCAAGGAAAATGCCGGTCGGAGCGAATTCGCCCTGCGCGACATGAACTGGCTGATCGATGCGCCAGAAACCGGCGTGCGCTGCCAGGTGCAGATCCGGGCCCGCGAGGTGACGCGTGACGCCTGGGTCTATCCTCTTGCAGGCGGCGCGCGTGTCGTGCTGGATGAGGCAGCCATGCCCGCGCCCGGACAGGCCTGCGTTCTTTATCGGGACAGCAGGGTTCTGGGCGGAGGCTTCATCCTCGCCTGAACAGGACCATTGTCATGGATCGCCTCGTCATCGGAACGCGCCGCTACTCCTCCTGGTCTCTGAGAGGGTGGCTCGCCGTGCGTTGCGCCGGGCTGGACGTGCCGGATGAGGTCATCGCCTTGCGCGGGGGCGGACAGACGAGCGAGATCCATGCGATATCCCCCAATGGGATGGTGCCCTATCTGGTGCATCAGGGTGCCCGGATATGGGAAAGCCTTGCGATCTGCGAATACTGCGCCGAGATCGCGCCCGTATTATGGCCGGCCAATCGCGTGGCCCGCGCCGTGGCCCGCAGCGTAGCCGCTGAGATGCACGCAGGCTTTCGTGCCTTGCGTATCGCCATGCCTATGAATCTCGGGCGAACAAACCGCCCATTGGTCGAAACCGGCGACGATGTGCTGGCAGATATTGCCAAAATCGATCGGATATGGTGCGAGACACGCGAGCGCTTCGGGGCAACCGGTCCTTATCTTTTCGGCGCCGATTTCTGCATTGCTGATATCATGTTTGCACCGGTAGTCTCGCGTTTCACCTCCTATGGAGTAACGCTTTCGCCTATTGCTGAAGCCTATCGGCAGAGGGTGCTCGATCATCCCCTCATGCGGGAATGGGCGCGTCTTGCGACGCTGGAACCCACCTCGTGGCATCTGGAGCGTTACGAGGCACTCAACTGAGCGCCATGGTGACAGCCTTGATGCGCAAGGGCTCTGCCTCGCATTAAGGCATCGTGCTTCATACCGACACTGAACCCCGGCTTGATAGTAGTTATGGACGGGGCCGAATGATCCTGGATAGGGTCCTGTTCCTGTTTCATCACTTTGAACACTTTAACGACGGTGAATTGCTTGGGAATTCGTTACCTATTGCTCAGAGGTGGTCACGGTGCACTTCACGGTATTGATTGAAACTCCCAAAATAAAAAATCGTGTTGCTGTATAAGACAATTTTATTACCGTCAGGTGATTTTTGGATTTATATAGTCTGTTAACTAATAGATTGCGCGTTTTTGACAGTTCGGGCTTGGCGATCGTTACCAAGGCGGGTATAAGCCGCGCCAAACCAGCCATGCCGTTTTGCTCAGGATACGGGTTTGGGCCCTCCTCTCCTGCAACGCATATGACGGGACGGCGCGGCTCAAGCGACTTGCGTTAAGGACAGACGTGCATGATCACGCTCCCACCGGATTATCGGCCCTCCGACGACGAAGAGTTCATGAATCCGCTTCAGGTGGAGTTCTTCAGGCAGAAACTGCTGCGTTGGCGCAATGACCTCCTCAAGGAGGCTAATCTGACGCTCGCCAGTCTGTCCGAAGGGGGAATTCACGAGGCCGACGTTACTGATCGCGCCAGTGTCGAGACAGACAGAGCTCTGGAGTTGAGAACGCGTGACCGTGCTCGCAAGCTGATTGGCAAGATCAACCTTGCCTTGCAGCGTGTCGAGAACGGTTCCTACGGCTTCTGCGAAGAAACGGGTGAGCCTATTGGCCTTCGTCGCCTTGAGGCCCGCCCCATTGCAACGATGTCGATCGAAGCGCAGGAGCGTCATGAGCGTATGGAAAAAATTCATCGCGACGACTGATTCTTTTTACAAAAAAGCGCTTTCGGGGCTTGCAGCTTTCAGGCTGAGAAGCTACGAAGCGCTCCAGTTGCTGCTGTAGCTCAGTGGTAGAGCACTCCCTTGGTAAGGGAGAGGTCGCGAGTTCAATCCTCGCTAGCAGCACCATGATTTTCCTGACATTTTTCTCCGCCGCACGCGAGACGCATTTCCCCGTCGAGCGCTGATACCGCATGGTATGACACTACGCTCAGGTTTCTGCTGGCTACGTGGCTTCTGGACAAACAGAGCCTAGCCGAATGCTCCGGGCCGGTACCGTTGGTCCTCTCTGATCCGTTTCCATTCTCTGCCTCGGACCTGATACGTCGCGGGATATGGATTGAAGCTGACAGTGGCCCAAGCCGTAAATCGATCCCTGCAGACAGATGGCCTGCTACACACAGCATTCCCCCGGCCTCAGGCATAAGGTGGGTATTTCCTCCCTTGCTGGCTGGTCAAGACGTTCCGGGTGGAGCGCATATGCCTTGCGATGCCTGACCTGGATTATGGCGTCGGCGGTGGGGTGCAGGATGCTGACAGGCGTCTGCCGATCGTTCCCATGAGGACAACATTGGAAAGTTTGTCTATTTTTTCGTATCTCGGCCTGATTGCCCGGTTCGATGACTAACGCGTCGACCTGACGCTTGAGGTCCAGCGCCAGGATGGGGACAAGCGAGGTGTCCCCATGGCACTCACATGCGCTATTTCATCGCTCAGCCTGTCAGTTCAGTTTTTCGTAGGCTTTGTGTCATCGGCATTTGCCGCATGTCTGCTGTTCATGGCGAGGTGATTGACCAGATTATAAAGGCCCAACCATTTTGAGCCTTCGGCTGGACGCGGCCAGAAACGGGCCGCGACGGCACATGATGCCACAACGAAAGTTCCAAGCACCGTGAGGTCGGAAGCCAGTTCAGCCGGGATTATCGGCATAATGGACGTGTAAAACGCCTGCCAGTCGAGATCCATTGTCAGATTACCTTTGACGATTTGGGTGGAACGATGATCAGGCGCAACTCGGCACACCTGTCACGGGTTGACCGAAATAGACGGCGCGCTCGAGTTGGCGGCGCCTCCTGAGACCTGCAAGAACCACCATCCGGCCGTTCACACTGGCTTTGTCCCAGCGGAGCAACTGCTCACCGGCGGCTGTGTATTGGCCCTGATTGAGCAGGGTGCGCAGAGTGGAGCGATACATGGCCGCGCTACCGATATTGAATTGCCATGACAGGAGGGCGGCCTCCTGAGTAGGTAACAATGGTACTGAAATCGCTTTACGCAATTTTTCGCGTAGATCGATAAGAGTGCATCTCAGCAGGCTGATTGCGCTCTTTTCTGTCAGTTGGGGCGTTTCGGGGGTAACCGGGCTACCATCAGCGAGAAACCGGTTGCCAATGCCAATCGTCCAGTATCCGGCAGGGCATCGGTAGGGGGCGAGGCGTAGTCCCTCAACATCGTCACGACGCAAAAGCGCCGTGGCAACTTCGATTGAATTGCTCATTATATTTCTCATTACTTGTAATCTATTGTTTAATGACGTTCGGTATCCGTCAATTGCGTGCTGGAAACCAAGATGTTTTCTGCAAAACTTCTGTCAGCAGGCTGTGGGTGTGTTGGAAATTTTTCTTTTGCCCACTTACGGCGGGAATGTCTGGATCGTTCCACCGTGCTTGCAACAGGCGCAGGGATGCTGCTGTGCAGCTCGTAAGCACAGAGAGCGGCCATCCCTGGTCTGGACCCGTAGAATGCTCTGCCCTGATCGCGTATCGGCGATGTAGATCCTGAAGAGAAGCGGATGGTAAGTTCCACCTCGAACACAGATATACTTCAAGGTAATTATATTGATATCACATCTTGGATTATATTTGAATATTATATTTTATTGATCAATATTTCCATTGAAAACAGATATGATAGATAAAAACCCCGGTGTTCGTCTGCGATTGGGGGCAAAATAAGATCTCTGGCTACCTGATTCGAGAGCAAGTCAGTCTGTCACTGAAGCAATGAACTCGCCGCAAGCCTGTCATGGGCGGCTTATGCCGGGTGGGAGCCTCGCTTGTTGGGGAACATGGAAGTGTGTGAAACCCACCCGGCAAGGTTTCGTTTGAGCCAGATGTGATGCCCCTCCGGCATTCACCGGGGGAGAAAATGTGAAGCAGCGCGACGACTGGCACCTGACAGACGAGCTTGATTATGAGCAGGGGCGAGGTGACCCGTTTGCCGCTGCTGTCCGGGCGACGCGCATGCCCATGGTGATCACGGACCCGGGTCAGGCAGATAATCCGATCGTTTTCTGCAATGTCGCTTTTCAGGAACTGACGGGTTATGACCGCGCCGAAATTATCGGCAGGAACTGCCGCTTTCTTCAGGGGCCCGAAACCGACCCTCATATGGTCGCGCGAGTTCGTGCAGCGATCGAGCAGGGGCACGACATCGACGTTGATTTGCTGAATTACCGTAAGGACGGTTCGACCTTCTGGAATGCGCTCTATCTCTCTCCCGTCCGCGACGCGAATGGCGATATCCGCTTTTTCTTCGCTTCCCAGCTCGATGTGACAGAGCGTGTGGAAGCGCAGCAGATCATCAACCACCAGAAGATTTTGGTGGAGCGTGAGGTTGAACGCCGAACGGCGGATCTACGTGATGCTCTGGAGGCGAAAACCATCCTCCTTCACGAAGTCGATCATCGTGTGAAGAATAATCTGACCATGATCGGGTCGCTTCTGCGTCTGCAAGCGCGCACGATTGACGACCCGGCTATCGTTGCGAAGCTCGACAGTATGCTTGAGCGTGTCGATGCCCTCGCTGTGGTCCACCGTCAGCTTTACCAGTCAGAGGATATTGCCGCGTTCGACATTGGCGGTTTTGTTGAAAACCTCGCACGCGACGTCGTCGGGTCGAGTGGTCGCACAAATATACGTCTCCTGTTGAAGGTGCGGACGCTGATGGTTGATTCAGCCCATGCCTCTGCCCTTGGTCTCATCCTCAACGAGATCCTGACAAACGCCATCAAGCACGGTTTTGCCGATGGTCGGGCAGGTGTGCTCAGCCTGTTCGCCGGGGAGGAAAACGGGCTTGGCACGATCCGGATATGCGATGACGGTCCCGGCATGCCCTCAGTCAGACGAACCAGAAGCATAGGCGCGGCCCTGATCACCCGTCTTTCGCGTCAGGCTCAGGCTCAGGCCACATGGAGTGACAACGGTCCTGGCACCTGCGTCACGATCACTTTTCCCAAAAGCGATACTCTCTGATGGCAACTCCCATGGATGTCCTCATCGTTGAGGACGAAATGATCATCGCTATGGATATGGAAGCGCTGATACGTGACAGTGGTCATGAGGTGGTGGGAGCTGTTGCGTCGTTACAGGAGGTCGAGGCGCTGCCGGATCAGGTCAGTCCGCAACTCGCATTAGTTGATCTTCATCTTGCAGGGGGATCGAACGGGTTTGAGGTCTGTGCGCACATACGCGAGAGATGGCCGCAAGCCCTGATTATCTTCCTGACCGCTAACGTCTCGAAAATCCCCGAGGATTTTTCAGGGGCCCATGGTGTAATCGCCAAGCCATTTTCCCATGCTGGCGTGGTGAACGCATTGCGTTATCTGTCTGAGGGGGTGTTCGATCCACCGCCCTCTGTGCCGCGCCCATCAAGCCTCGCAACGTCAGAACATCTGCGCGAACGCTGGACGACCTGCGCCTGAAGCATGATCCGCGTCTGCTCAGGGTGCAACGATGTCTTGCTCATTGCACCCTGAGTAAGCAGCCAAAGGTTAGAGGATGCCGCCCGAGATCGGCATCGTAACGCCTGTGATATAACTTGCGTCCTCACTCAGCAGGAAAGCCACGGTGCCAGGAATTTCCTCGATGTCGCCAAGACGACGCATGGGAACACCAGCAACCATCTCCTTCTTGACTGTCTCCGGATCGGTCGAGAAATACTGCGTATTCGTGGCCGCTTGCAACTCGGTCTGGCGGTCCCACATGAAGCCCGGCCCCATCAGCGCTGGGGCGATGCCATTGACCCGGATGTTATGAGGCGCGAGATCCTTGGAGGCGACTTGTGTCAGGCCGACCACGCCGAATTTTGACGAACCATAGGCACCCATGTTTGGAGGGCCCTGCAGGCCTGCCATGCTGGCTGTGTTCACAATGCTGCCCGAACGGCGAGCAACCATGCGACGCGATACGGCACGCAGCACATGAAACGCCCCAACTAGATCGATATCGACGACGCGCTGGAAGTCTTCAACGGGGTACTCATGAATTGGTGCGAAGGCGCCCTGATAACCGGCATTATTGAACAGCAGGTCGATCGGGCCGACATCCTTCTCGGCGTAGTCAACGGCTTCCTCGACGCTGGTGTAGTTCGTAACGTCACAAACCACCGTCTTGACCTTCACACCATGCTCGGCGAACTGCTTCGCCGCTTCGTCGAGTTTGCCCTGATCAAGATCGAGCAGCACAACGTGACTGCCTTCTTTCGCCAGACGGCGTGCTACGGCGAGCCCGATATTGCCAGCGGCACCGGTCACGAGAGCTGTCTTGCCAGCGAAACGTTTCGTCTCACTCATTGGTTGTCATCCTTCATGGTCGTATCCCGGCCTTTCGACCGGGATACGCCGAAAGACCCTGCCTTGCCTTTAGCGGCATAGGCGCGGGTCGGTTCCTCATAACTAGCAGTATAGCAGGGCTTTCGCATTGCTATGCATCAAAGGGTTTTAAGCATTCCGCCATCAACGAAATACGACGAACCCACGCTGTAGGAAGCCTTGTCGGAGCACAGGAACACAAAGAAATTGGCCAGTTCCTCGGGTGACCCAAAGCGCTTGATGGGGGCATGTTCGTCGGCAACGCCCTGCAGATAGGCTTCCCAGTCGCCACCGCTTTCGCTGGTCAGTTGCTTGGCCGTCTTGATCCAGTCAGGCGTCAGGATCAGGCCCGGATTGACGCAGTTCACGCGGATGTTGTCCTTGATCACCTCTGTCGAGAGGGTTTTCGAGAACATCATCAAGGCTGCTTTGGTGACATTATAGATCGGCTCGTACCACAGCGGCTGGGCTGCACAGATGGAGGCATTGTGAATGATGGCGCCACCGCCACGTTTCTTCATGCCAGGCACAAGGCCGCGTGCCAGGCGAATGGCCGCCATGACGTGCAGATCCCAGTAGAACTGCCACTTTTCGTCAGAGGCTTCCATGATAGTCTCGTTCGAGCCCGTTCCGGCATTGTTGATGAGGATATCCGCACCACCAAAAGCGGCTTCAGTTTCACGAACAATGCTTTCGATGCCCTCGCTGGTCGCTACATCGGCAGCGATGGGCACGCAGCGCACGCCGAAGCTTGCCGCGAGCTTTGATGCCGCTTCTGTCAGCCGCTCCTTGTCGCGGGCCACCATGACGATGTGAGCCCCTTCGCGGGCCAGACCCTCAGCCACAGCAAGACCGATGCCGACACTACCACCTGTGATGACAGCAACTTTATCCTTCAAACCCAGATCCATACCAATCGTCCTTGTGAGATCCTGTGTCACCTCCCTGTGAGGCGACCCATAGGCGGCATACTGAACGAGGGATCAGAAACGGGAGGAAGAGGGAGAAGCGCACAAGTTTGAGTGACATCGAACACGCTACGGTGAGGCGAGGGAGATGAGCAGTGCAGCTACCCGTCGGCTGACCAGAACCGACACGAGCCTCAGGCTGGGACGATCCGTGCGGAAAAGGTTTCTGGGGGTGACTTTTTCACCGTAAGCATCGTTGAGTATCCCGATAGGGTATTCGGCGCGTCGCTCTTTCCAGTGACCGTTTATCTGCCGAGCTTCTCACCTGGGCCAGGGAGCGTCATCAACCGGATTGTGCCCCCTCGTGGCAGTAAACAATCCCGGGTTTCAGGACGATCACTGCCGTTCTTTGCCGCGGCACCGTATTCGCGGCGATGTCGACAGACGAAAGTTCTGGGGGCGAGCGAGCAATGCAGCTTGATGTGGCGCGGCTGACGACGCCACTAACGGTGCCGTGCCCGGTATGACCGAGGTCTTGCGCGCTGCCATCTGTGCAGGCCTGCCCGTAACGAGTCTTTCATGGTCGTTGGTTTTCTTCTACCCTGCAAATCGTGATCCGGGCTTACAAGGAGGCGGGACCTGGATGCGTGAGCCGCCCTCGACGCGGCACCTGACATGGTTCATCACCAGACGCTGTAGATAGAAAATTGCGTGAGAGGGACACATGTCATGATCAGATTGCGTCAAACAGGGAGACAGGGCTTTCCCCGCTCCATCGCGCTGTTCACAGTGCTTCTGACATCAGTGCTTGCAGGATGCGCTCATGACGATAGACCGGCAAAAGGTGCCTATCTGGCCAATCCCGCTTCTGTTTATTGCAAGGAGCAGGGCGGTAAGCTCGAAATTCGGCATGAGAAAGATGGTGAGGTAGGTTACTGCCACCTGGCCTATGGACGCGTGGTTGAGGAATGGGTGCTCTACAGGGCGGCCCACCATTAGGCGCGCAATTCACTTGGGCGGTGACAGGAGGTGCTTGAATGCACGACGTTGAGCATTCGAGCATCCCCTGGATTTTCAGACGCGCTCCTGCGGTAGCGCGGTTGTGAACGAAGGATGGGCGACACCATGCGAACAGCCGGTGCGCGACATCGTTAAGCCTTAAATGGGTTGTATGCACGCGTTGATAGAACCCAGCTACCCGTCTGTATGAGAGCAGCGGGACGCCGTTGCTTCTGGCCAGTCTCTCGTCGAAGAGGAAATTCTCTGGGGGTCGCGGCATTGGATCTGCTGCGAAAGAGACGCGAGATGGTTACAAAAACCCTGGCCGAATCCCTGATCACCACCCCACAGATGTCGGTTCGCGGTGTGATTTTGGACATGGACGGTCTCCTGCTTGACAGCGAATCGCTAGGTATAGAGGCCTCCATGCGGGCTGCGCGACAATGCGGTTTCCCGCTGCCGGTATCTCTTGCGAACGCCATGATAGGCCTTCCTGAGGACAGGTGCCTCGAACTCCTTGCAATGCATTGCGGTGCAGCAGCGCAAGCGGAAAAATTCTTCGCCTTGCAGGAGGAGTGCCTGTCCGAAATGGTCGGGCAGGGTCGTTTGCGGTTAAAGCCGGGCGCCCTCAGTCTTCTCGATCTGCTCGACGCCAGAAATATTCCACGCGCAATTGCCACGTCATCAAGCCATGGGCGCGCCACAAATCATCTTGCCGCTCTTGCCATGACAGAGTGTTTCGACGCCGTTGTGACGCGTGACGATGTAACCCACGGCAAGCCGGATCCTGAACCCTACACGCTTGCCGCCGCCCGTATCGGCGTGACCGCCGAACTATGCCTCGCACTCGAGGATTCATCAGTAGGCGTCAGGGCGGCGGTTGCAGCAGGTATGCGCGTCATCATGGTGCCGGATCTGGCTGAACCAGACGATTTTGCGAGAGCTAACGCTCTTGCCATCGTTGGAAGTCTCGACGTCGCCAGGGACTATCTCATGCGCTATGCCCGATAGGGTCCTAATTCGCGTATAAAACGGCGCAACGACAACGTAGCGTCGAACCTAACGCCAAGGCTACGAAAACTTCATGCTGTGATGACAAAACCGATGAGCCGGTCTGGCGCTGTTCATCACGAACCTGCGATTACTTGAGCGGGCCATATGCCCATAGGACCACGCGCATCCGTTCATGGTCTCTCCAAGTGATCATTCGAGATTTATTGTATAGAAAAAGTAATAAAACAGACCAATAATCTTTTTGCGGTAGTTCTGTCATGTCTTTGTCATGATTGCCGAGAGAAATCCAAAACCTACACGCATAACGCCAAATATGTGACGCGTGACATTCCTGCAGTTATGCGGACTTCATTGGCCGAATGGAAAATCCCGCTCTCCCAGGAGAGATATTTTGACGTTTTTCCTTGCATTTCTATTTTTCATGCTTATCTTGAGCCCATACACACGATTTCGTGATTGCCCAAACCCTGTGTGCAGAGAGCGCCGATCGGTGCCCGCACAAACCGAGAGAGGACAATATCATGACTGTAGCCCCCGCTAATGCTACCGATATTCCCGCAGCCCTTCGTGAAGATGGCTCATTGAAACTCGTCATTTTCGATTGCGATGGCGTGCTGGTTGATGGTGAGCATCTGTCGACCGCCAAGATGGCTGAAGAAGCCCGTCATTACGGCTGGAACATTTCCAATGACGAGGCCCACAAGATTTTCACAGGTGGTGAACTTGTGAAAATTGGCGAGCGGATTGGCCGCGAGACCGGCACCGAGATGCCCGAGAACTGGGACATGATGATGCAGGACCGCATCGTCAAAATGATGGAAACCGAAGCAGAGACCATCGATGGTGCTCATGACATGCTGCAAAGCGTGCATGATCTGGGCCTCCCCATCCGTATTGGTTCGAACTCTTCCGGCGCTGAAATGGAAGCAAAGTTCTCGAGCACGGGGCTCGACGAATTGCTCGAAGATGAGCGCATTCACTCGGGCCGTGATCTCGACATGCCGAAGCCGCGCCCCGATCTCTATTTGCACGCAGCTGAAATGGAAGGCGTGCATCCCGAGAATTGCATCGTGCTTGAGGATTCAGACACAGGTGCTGAAGCCGCTCGTCGCGCCGGTATGGCCTGTGTGCTGCTGCGCGACCTCAGCAAGCCTGCTCCCAGCTGGCCTGGCCTTCTCCGCATCGGGCATCTTTCTGAATTCCCGCTGATCCTCAAGCAAATTCTGGATGTGCAGTCCGGCGCAAAGGCAATCGCTGCCTGAGGCTTGGTGATCGTCCACTCGTCAAAAAGCCGTCCCTCGGGGCGGCTTTTTTAATGTCTGCTCAGTTGGTGAGGCAGGCAACATTCCCGCCTCACCCTGCGTTCGGCTTGCACGGGATTTTCCTTCCCAACCGCCCGCCGGGCAGAGCAAGGACAGGCATCATGTCAGCAAAGGACTTCAAGAAGGGTGATGACGTCACCTGGAAGACGAGCAACGGCGAAACCGAGGGCCATGTGGTCAAGACGGTTACGAAGCCGATGAAGATCAAAAGCAATGAGGTGAAAGCGTCCAAGGACAATCCCAAAATTGTGGTGGAAAGTGACAAGACTGGTGCGAAGGCCGCTCACAAGCCAGACACACTGCACAAAAAGTGACACAGATGCAGATTCAATCGTTTCGGCGCTGGAGAGGCGCTGCGCTTGCCGCTCTGGCTTTCGCTGTGGCTCCCGCAATTGCGCAGGCAGCAGACGGCCAGTGTGATAACGCGAAATTCCAGTCAGATCAGGCCGGTTTTCTGCAAACAGGTCCGACGCGTGTCGACCTGCCTGAACATGTCTGCGGAAAGGTCATGTCGGTCACCACGCGTGCGCGTCATACGCGCAGCGGTGTCCATGGCTACTTCATCATGCAGCTGGCGCCCGGGCAGGCCATTCGTATCGTGTCTGATCTCGACCGTATGAACGCACCCGCATGGCCATGGGTCAAGCCGGGCGATCAGGTTGAGGTCGTAGGCCGGTATTATTTCGACTCAGCGCGCAGTCAGGGCATTGACTGGACGCATCATGGCACAGGCAGACACTGGGCGACGCCCGGCTATGTCGTCGTGAACGGTACACGCTACGAATAAAAAAAGCGGTGGGGTTTTCCCACCGCTTTTTCTTTTGGGCTCATGTGAGCCTGTTGTTTCTTTGCCCCTTGTCCGGCGGGATACCGAGGTAAGGGGGCTGCGGTCAGTTATCGCTGGTCGCTTCCGACTTCTCGTCGGAGTCTTCCTCACCATTTTTCGGTGTGGCCGGAGTGGCCTCAAGGAAGTCGAAGTGCAGTGCGTTGTCCTTGAGCCCGATGCGTACCGCACCGCCATTCGCCAGAGCACCGAACAATAGCTCCTCCGCGAGGGGCTTCTTGATCGTGTCCTGAATGACGCGCCCCAATGGGCGTGCGCCGTAATGGCGGTCATAGCCGCGTTCAGCCAGCCATTCCTTGGCCGCGGAACTGATCTCGATCGTCACATGACGATCCGCCAGTTGGGCTTCAAGCTGCAGCACGAACTTCTCAACCACCCGGCCGACAGTCTCGGGTGTGAGATTGGCGAACGGGATGATCGCATCCAGGCGGTTGCGGAATTCCGGGGTGAACAGGCGCTTGATGGCGTCTTCATCCTCACCCACACGATCCGTTCGGCCAAACCCGACAGCTTCCTTGCTCAGATCGGCCGCGCCCGCATTGGTCGTCATGATCAGGATGACATTACGGAAGTCGATGGTCTTGCCGTTATGGTCGGTCAGACGGCCATGATCCATGACCTGGAGCAGGATATTATAGAGTTCGGGATGCGCCTTCTCGATTTCATCAAGCAGAAGCACCGCATGCGGATGCTGGTCGATGGCATCGGTCAGCAAACCGCCCTGATCGAAACCCACATAACCCGGCGGCGCGCCAATAAGGCGTGAAATGGAGTGACGCTCCATATATTCCGACATGTCAAAGCGGATCAGTTCGACACCCAGCGAGGCGGCAAGCTGCTTCGCCACTTCGGTCTTGCCCACGCCAGTCGGTCCGGAAAACAGGTAGTTTCCGATAGGCTTCTCAGGATCACGCAAACCGGCACGAGCCAGCTTGATGGCAGAGCTGAGGGCTTCGATCGCCGTATCCTGACCGAACACCATGTTCTTCAGATCACGGGACAGGAGGCGAAGCGTTTCGCGGTCATCGGTTGAGACCGATTTGGGCGGAATACGTGCGATCTTGGCCACGATCTCTTCGATATCCTTGAGCGTGACCGTCTTGCGGCGCTTGCTTTCGGGCAGGAGCATACGCGACGCACCGGCTTCATCGATGATGTCGATTGCCTTATCCGGAAGCTTGCGGTCATGCATGTATTTGGCCGAAAGCTCGACCGCTGCCTTCAGGGCGTCATCGGTGTAACGGACCTTGTGATGGCGCTCATAATTGCCTTTGAGCCCGCGCAGGATCTTGATCGTATCGCTGATCGAGGGCTCGGGCACGTCGATTTTCTGGAACCGGCGCACCAGCGCACGGTCTTTTTCGAAGTGCTGGCGGTATTCCTTGTACGTGGTCGAGCCAATGCAACGCAGCGTACCGGCTGCCAGTGCGGGCTTGAGCAGGTTGGACGCATCCATCGCCCCACCCGATGTCGCCCCCGCGCCAATCACGGTGTGGATTTCATCGATGAAGAGGATGGCGCCCGGCGTCTGGTCCAGCTCTGTCACCACCGCCTTGAGGCGCTCCTCGAAATCACCGCGATAGCGGGTGCCAGCAAGCAGCGCGCCCATATCGAGCGAGAAGATCGTCGCATCGAGCAGCACCTCCGGCACATCACCTTCGACGATGCGCTTGGCAAGCCCTTCGGCAATAGCAGTCTTGCCTACGCCCGGATCACCCACATAGAGAGGGTTGTTCTTGGTCCGGCGGCACAGGATCTGGATCGTCCGCTCAACTTCGCCGTCACGCCCGATCAGCGGGTCAATCTTGCCTTCCTCGGCACGCTTGTTGAGATCGACGCAATAGGCGGCGAGCGCTTCCTGCGGCTTGGCGGCCTTGCCCTGCTTCTCCTCACGTTCCCCCTCATCCTTGTCGCGTGACCCGGTCGGGGTGCGGCGGCTGGATTTGTCAGGTGCCTTGGCAATACCGTGGGAGATGAAGTTCACGGCATCGAGCCGGGTCATGTCCTGCAGCTGCAGGAAATAGACGGCATGGCTTTCGCGTTCGGCAAAGAGCGCTACCAGCACATTGGCACCCGTCACTTCATCGCGACCCGTCGACTGCACATGGATGGCCGCTCGCTGAATGACGCGCTGGAAGGCGGCTGTCGGCTTGGGCTCGGTGGGGCGGTCAGAAGCAAGGCCCGCCAGATCCTTGTCGAGAAACTCGGTCAGATCTGCACGGAGCTTTTCGAGGTCGATTCCGCAGGCCTTGAAGACCGTCACGGAGTCCGTGTCTTCGGTCAGAGCCAGCAGCAGGTGTTCGAGGGTTGCGTATTCGTGGCGTCGCTCACCGGCGAGGGTGAGGGCGCGATGGAGCGTCTGTTCGAGCATACGAGACAACATGGGGGCGCTCCTTGAGGTCAGGCGTGACGGGTCAGCATGACAGGATGTAGGCAAATAATGGGTTTGTAAAAGGGTCTCTCCTGCCGTTTCCCCGGCAAGGTCGAATAATTTCGATTCAGGCTTTCTCAATCATGCATTGCAGCGGGTGCTGGTTCTGCCGTGCCAGATCCATCACCTGGGTTACCTTGCTCTCTGCCACCTCAAAGGTGAAGACCCCGCAGACGCCAACGCCTTTTTTGTGGACATTGAGCATGATGTTGGTCGCCTCCTCGCGTGATTTGGAGAAAAAGCGTTCCAGAACGTGCACGACGAATTCCATCGGCGTGTAGTCGTCATTCAGCATGAGAACCTTGTACATCGCCGGGCGACGCGTTTCGGGGCGCGCCTGGATGACGACGCTGATATGCGACTCGTCGTTATTGCCATCCTTGCGCGGTGGATCGTCCTCGCCCGCCAGATGAGGCAGGGTAGGGGCGGGGGTCACCGAGACATCGGCTAACCGGATTCCTGAAACTTCTGTGCGGTACGGCATGATCCAGACCATATGGGATCAATGCGGCGTTCGCAAAGATCATTCGTGCGTTTTGCGGACTTGCCGCGCGCGCATTCGCGCCACGTGGAACTGGACTTCCAGCCCCAAATCTCAGGTTGAAATCCCTGATGAGGTTCAGTTGCGATTCTTGTGTGCTCTTTTACCTTATTTTTCCCTCAATTATGTCAGATCGTCGTGGACGGTTTGAAATGTGTCAGTCTATGATACGAGTTAACGCCAGATCTCCGGGGGCACGAGTGACCTACTGCATGCAGTCCGCTATCAAGACGAACCTGATCAAGGTCACCCGGGCGGACAAGGCGCGCAAATGGTCGGTGTTCACCCGTGCGCTTCTGGGTGCCGGGCTGGGGCTGGGTACTGTAGCGGTCTCGGCACCGGCACATGCCCAGTATGCTGGCCATGTCAGCTCCTATGTCGTGGATGTGAATAGCGGCGCCGTCCTCTCGCAGGTCGATCCTGACCTTCAGCGATATCCGGCCTCGCTGACCAAGCTCATGACGCTATACATGGCGTTCCGCGCTATGCGTGCAGGCGAGATCACGGCTGATACCCCGGTGCCGGTCTCCATCCACGCGTCCATTCAGGCGCCTTCGAAGCTCGGCCTGGTTCCCGGCACGCATTTCGTCGTGCAGCAGGCGATTCTCGGCCTTGTTACCAAATCAGCCAATGACGCCGCCTGCGCGCTCGGTGAATTGCTGGGCGGAGGCGACGAGGTCCGTTTTGCGAATATGATGACTCAGCAGGCACGCGCACTGGGTATGTCGAATACGACGTTCCGCAATGCCTCGGGCCTGCCTGACCCCGATCAGGTGACGACGGCACGCGACCTGTCCATGCTGGCGCAGCATCTGGTTCAAGATTTTCCTGAATATTACCACTATTTCTCCACGCCCATGTTTGCTTTCCACGGGCGCATGATCCCGAACCATAATCCGATGCTCAAGACCTATGCAGGTGCGGACGGGATGAAGACCGGTTACACCGATCTGGCAGGGCATAATCTGATCACATCCGCCCAGCGCAGCAATGTGCGTCTTGTGGGCGTGGTGCTGGGCGCGCGCTCCAATCCCCAGCGCAACGCGATGATGGCGAACATCCTCGATCAGGGTTTTGCGGCGGAAGGTGTGGCCCCCATGGCCCCGCTGCATCCCCCGGTTGTTCTGGCACGCAACACGCGCCGTCACGGGCATCTCTCTGCCGGGTCTGCGGCCGTTCTTGAGGTGGCAGAGGCGCCAACAGGCCCGCGCCGCTATCAGCCTCTTGCGCATGGTGCCAAGCACCACACAGTCGCGTCTGCAAAGCTGCGTATGGCTACGTCGCGTCATGTTGTCTCGACCCGGAAGACGAGCCGCCACCAGAAGGGTTGATCCGGTCAGGCGATAAAAAACGACGATCCGGCCTTGCTCCTCCTGCTCCGGCAGCGCATTTTCTCTGCATCATCCGTGAAGTAGACAACATGAGCGGGAGCAACAGCAGGGTATGGACAGTATGGCGCACGACCACGGGATCACGATTTACACTGAGGACGATTTTGTTGGCCTGAGAAAAGCGGGTCAACTCGCTGCCGCCACACTCGACATGATCACGCCCTATGTCGTGCCCGGCGCCAAGACCGATGATCTCAATCGTCTGATCCACGAATACACGCTCGATCATGGGGCAGTTCCTGCACCACTGAACTACCGTGGTTTCCCGAAATCCTGCTGCATCTCGATCAACCATGTCGTCTGTCATGGCATCCCTGGCGAGCGCTGCCTCAAGGATGGCGATATCGTCAATATTGATGTCACCTCCATCATCGATGGCTGGTATGGCGATACGTCGCGCATGTATCTGGTGGGGAACGTGCCCCGCAAAGCTGTCAATCTGGTTGATGCAACCTACAAGGCACTGATGCTTGGCATTGCGGAAGTTGCGCCGGGCAAGACACTGGGGGATATCGGGCACGCCATCCAGAGCTTTGCCGAGGGGCAGCGACTTTCGGTCGTGCGCGATTTCTGCGGGCATGGCATCGGGCGTGAATTCCATGCCGAGCCGCAGGTCGTGCATTACGGCAAGCCGGGCAAGGGGTTGAAGCTGAGAGAAGGCATGGTGTTCACGATCGAACCCATGCTCAATCTGGGCAAGGAAGGCACCAAGACGCTTGAGGACGGCTGGACAGCTGTGACGCGTGATCGTTCCCTTTCCGCACAGTTCGAACATATGCTTGCCGTAACGAGTGAGGGATGCGAGATTTTCACGCTCTCGCCTGCCGGCTTTACCAAGCCGCCTTACGTCTGAAGCCAAAGGCTTCTGTCTGATCTGCAAGGAACGATTTACGTGAAGCGTGTCAGCACCCGGGTTGCGGCCCTGCCGCTCCTCCTCGCCAGCATTTCTGTCTCGAGTCTCGCCCAGGCTGCGCCAGCAGCAATGCCGTATGATCCGCTGGCCTTTGGCACGGTCAACCCGGCGCTCAAGCCCGCAAAGCCGGTTGTCGGAACGCGTGGCATGGTCGTATCGGCCCAGCATCTGGCGTCAGAGGCCGGGCGTCGTATTCTGGCGTCGGGTGGCAATGCGGCTGATGCTGCCGTTGCGGTGGGGTATGCGCTCGCGGTTGTCTATCCGGCTGCCGGCAATATCGGCGGCGGTGGCTTCATGACCCTGCGCCTGCCAGACGGCAAGACGACCTTCATCGACTTCCGTGAGCACGCGCCGCTCGCGGCCACGGCAACGATGTATCAGGATGCACAGGGCAAGGTTGACCCCAAGGCCTCCATCGAAGGTTGGCGGGCAATCGGCGTGCCGGGCACAGTTGCCGGACTGGATGAGATCCAGCGCCGCTGGGGCAAGCTCAGCCGTGCTCAGGTCATGGCACCGGCCATCGAGCTGGCGGAGAAGGGCTTTGTGATCGGGCAAGGCGATGCCGATCTGCTGCACACCAGCACCGCGGCCTTTCAGAAAGACCCGCATGCATCGAAGATCTTTCTTCGTCCCGACGGTACACCGCTTCAGCCGGGCGATCGACTGGTGCAGACAGAGCTTGCCCGCACGTTGCGCAGCATCGCGAGCCAGGGGCCGGATGTGTTCTACAAGGGCGATATTGCCCAGCGCGTTGTAGCCGCCAGCAAGCAGAATGGGGGGATTCTGAGCCTCGCCGATTTTGCGGCCTATCATACGCGTGAGCTGGAACCGATTCATTGCAGCTATCGTGGCTATGATATCGATACAGCCCCGCCTCCCAGCGGCGGTGGTGTGGCCCTGTGCGAAATGCTCGACATTCTGTCTGGCTATGACATGAAGCAGCTTGGCCTGCGCACGGTGGCTGGCGTCCAGCGTCAGGTAGAGGCCATGCGCCATGCCTATTCCGACCGCCGCGATCTGGGCGATCCGGACTTCGTGAAGAACCCTGTCGCCCACCTGATCGACCCGGCCTATGCGGCCGCCATCCGTCAGGGTATTCCGCTTGATCACGCCCTGAATTCCGATGCGCTGGTCGCGGGCGCCCCCCTGCCGGGTGTCATGCAGGCCCAGCCTGCTGAAGATCACGAAAAGCATGAGACAACGCAGTTTTCTGTAGCTGACCGCTCAGGCTTCGCCATTTCTGCCACCTACACGCTTAATGGCTGGTTCGGCGCGGGTGTTATCGGTGGGGATACCGGCTTCTTCCTCAATGACGAGATGGATGATTTTGCCGCCAAGCCGGGCAGTGCCAACATGTTTGGCATTGTCGGGTCCGAGGCCAATGCCATCGCGCCGGGCAAGACCCCTCTGTCATCCATGGCCCCCACGATCATCACGCATGAGGGCAAGCCTTTCATGGTGATCGGCAGCCCCGGCGGTTCACGCATCCCCACCATCATCCTGTCTGTCGTGCTCGGGGTGATCGATGGCGGGCTGGACATCCAGCAGGCCGTGGATCTGCCGCGCATTCATGAACAGTGGAAGCCCTCGGCGATCGAGCTCGAACCGCGGGCACTCAGCCCTGATGTCATGCAGCAGCTTCAGATTGAGGGATACGCGCTCTCGCCGCATCGCCCCTGGGGTGTGGCCGAGGGAATTCTGTTCGGGCGTCCATCGGTTGCGGCACCTGCAAGCGGCAAGCTTTATGGGGGCTGGGACCGACGCCATGAAGGTGGCGGCGCAAGCGGATTGTAAAAAAACCTGATCCTGCCTCTTGCGCATGAGAGGCAGAATGGTGTTAACCCTGCACCGGGAGGTCGGCCTTGGACGGACGGCTTGCGAACCCGGTCAGGTCCGGAAGGAAGCAGCCGCAGTGAGTTTTGTTCGGGTCATGTGTTCGGCCTCCCACCCTCTGAAGCAGCCGGTCTCGTCGCGCGAGTCATGACGCCTTCAGATACCCCCTCCCATGATGACGATATTCCGCTGCCCCCGGTTGAGGCTGGCGGATTTTTCGATGCGCCGCAGGAAAGTCCCGTTGAGGCGGCTGCTCCTGCACCGGCAGCGTCCTGGGCACCCGCGCGGGATAAAAACGAGCGCAGCGGACCCTATCGTGTTCTCGCCCGCAAATATCGCCCCCAGCATTTCGATGACCTGATCGGGCAGGATGCCACGGTGCGTATCCTGCGCCGTGCCTTCCAGCTGGGCCGCGTTGCTCATGCCTTCATGCTCACCGGCGTGCGCGGCGTGGGCAAGACGACGACGGCGCGTATCATCGCCCGTGCGCTCAACTGCATTGGCGTCGATGGGCAGGGCGGCCCGACCGCTGATCCTTGCGGTGTCTGCGCCAATTGCACGGCCATTCTCGCCGATCGTCATCCCGATGTGCTCGAGATGGACGCCGCATCACGGACGGGCGTGGACGATATACGCGAGATCATCGAGGCGACACGTTTCCGCCCGATGCAGGGACGCATGAAGGTCTTCATCATCGATGAGGTCCACATGCTCTCACGCAACGCCTTCAATGCGTTGCTGAAAACCCTCGAGGAACCGCCCGAGCAGGTAACCTTCATTTTTGCGACGACCGAACTGCGCAAGGTGCCGGTGACCGTGCTGTCGCGCTGCCAGCGATTCGATCTGCGCCGCGTGCCGCAGGAGATGCTCATGCAGCATTTCGCGGGCATTGCGGAGAAGGAGTCGGTCGCGTTTTCGGAAGAGGCACTCTCCCTGATCGCACGCGCTGCCGATGGCTCTGTGCGTGATGGGCTGTCTCTGCTCGATCAGGCGATTGCACAAGGTGAGGGCGAGGGGGCCGAGCGCATCGAGGCCCCCATGGTCAGCGCCATGTTGGGGCTGGCCGATCGTCAGCTCGTGTTCGACCTGTTCGAGATCCTGATGCAGGGCAAGGCCGAAGAGGCGCTCGCCATAAGTGGTCAGGCCTATGCACAGGGGGCCGATCTCGGCATCCTCCTCGCCGATCTGCTCGATCTGATCCATGTAATCTCGCGTCTCAAGGCCATCCCGTCGCTGCGTCACAGCCGCGAATTGCCGGAGGCCGAGCGTGATCGTGGGGCCTCTCTGGCCGATCGCCTGCCCAATGCCGAACTCGGGCGCGCCTGGCAGATCCTGCTCAAGGGTATTCAGGAGGTCGAGCAAGCCCCTGATCGACGCGCTGCGGCGGAGATGGTGCTCATACGTCTGTGCTATGCCAGCACCCTGCCGACGCCGGATCGCGTGGCACGCATGGTCATGCAGATGCAATCCGAGGACCGCCCCGCCGGTGATATGGACAGGGAAAGCCTGTCGGGTCCCGCAGGCAGCAGGACGGGTCAGGGCGCCGGATCGGTTTCCGCACAAGCGAGCAGCCCGCAGGGGATCTCGGGCATTCAGGGCGGCGATGACCGCCAAAAAGCCGCCCTGCGTCTGGTTGCGAATGGGGGTGTAGCCTACGACCCTGTCTCCAGTGCCGTGGCTGTCCCAGCGCCCGTTCTGACCCCGGTCCAGCCAGCGCCGCAGGGCGAGGAGGCAGATGCTCTCCTGCCGCCCCTGCGTTCATGGCGTGAGATGGTCGCTTTTGTCGCGCGCCAGTCCGAAGCCATGTTACATGGCATGCTGCGCCATTCGGCTCATCTTGTGCGCTTCGAGCCGCCGCGTGTGGCCATACGCATGGCCCGTGGCACGCCACCACGTATTGAAACGCGTCTGCAGGCTCTGCTTGAGAAAGCCTATCCGGGGCAGTGGCATGTCGAGGCCTCGGATGAAGAAGGCGAGCCGACGCTGGATGAGCAGGGTGCAGAGATCGTGGCCCTGCGCCGCGAGGAACTGCATGCGCACCCGCTGCTGCGTGCCATACTCGACGTGTTTCCCGATGCCCGTGTTGGCGAGCCAAAGGATCTCTCGCTCGACGAATACGGGCTTCCCCCCGAAGAGCTTGAAGAGCCGGAGAGCTGGACGGCAGAACCTGCCGTGCCCGATCTGGACTTTGCGCCCCTCGATGCCGATCTGATGGATGACGATGACTGGCACGATTTCGGTGGCAGCCCTTCTTTCTGACCTCAAGGACAAGACATCATGAAAAATCTCGCAGGACTAATGAAGCAGGCCTCACAGATGCAGTCGCGCATGGAAGAGGTGCAGAACACGCTCAATGCGCTCACGGTCGAGGGCTCCTCGGGCGCCGGGCTCGTCAGCGTAACCCTCAGCGGCAAGGGTGACATGCGCGGCCTGCGTATCGATCCGAAGCTGGCGGACCCGAATGAAGTCGAGATGCTTCAGGATCTGATCATCGCGGCTTTTGCCGATGCCCGCAGCAAGGTCGAGGCAGCCAATGCCGAGGAAATGCGCAAGGTCACTGGCGGGATCGATCTGCCGGCTGGCATGAAGTTTCCTTTCTGAACCTTAAAGACCTGAAACCGTCATACCGGTTGTACTGAGCAGGAGCGCACAGCCATGATGGGTGGTGGCGATGTCGAGAGGCTGATCCAGCTTCTATCCCGTCTGCCCGGACTGGGGCCGCGATCGGCGCGCAGAGCCGCCCTTGTGCTCCTGCGTTCCCCGCAGACCAGGCTTCTGCCTCTGGCCCAGGCCATGGAGGCCGCAGCCCATTCCGTGCGCAGCTGTTCCATTTGCGGCACGCTCGACGCCAGCGATCCCTGCAGCATCTGTGCCGATCCGGCGCGGGACAAGGGATTGATCTGCGTGGTCGAGACAGTGGGCGATCTTTGGGCGCTTGAGCGCTCAAGGCTGCATCCCGGCACCTATCAGGTGCTTGGTGGGGTACTCTCGGCCTTGTCCGGCACCGGTCCTGAGGATCTCAACACAGCGTCGCTGCTGGCGCGGGTGGAATCCGGTCAGGTGCGTGAGGTTATCCTTGCGCTGGGAGCTACGGTTGAGGGGGCGAGCACCGCACACTGGCTGCAGGAGAAGCTCGCTGCCTTTGATGTGACCGTCACGCGCGTAGGGCATGGCGTGCCGATCGGTGGTGCGCTTGATGTGCTGGATGACGGCACGCTGGCTGCGGCACTCTCTGCCCGGCGACCCGCGCAATGAAAACGACCTCTGCACCATCTTTCCCATCGGGTATGCCCCGGGCGGCCCTGATCACGGGTGGCGTAAGGCGCATTGGTCGGGCGCTGGTCGAGGCGCTGGCGATGGAGGGATTCTCGGTTGCCATCCACTGCCGCTCTCATGCGGATGAGGCACGAGCCCTGCTGGCCACGCTCGATGTGACGGGCTGTGTGCTTGAGGCGGACCTCACAGATGAGTCACAAACCGCCCGTCTGGTGGAAGATGCAACGAAGGCACTCGGGCCTCTGGGTGTCCTGATCAACAATGCCTCGGCTTTCGAGCGTGATGAGTGGTCCGACGTCACACGCAGTTCGTGGGACCGGCATATGGAAACCAATCTGCGAGCGCCTTTCGTGCTGATGCAGGATTTCGCCCGAATGCTGCCCGAAACAGCACAGGGCGCGGTGCTCAATCTGCTGGATCAGCGTGTCTGGAATCTCACGCCGCATTTTATCAGCTACACGCTTTCCAAGGCCGGGCTATGGACCCTGACGCAGAGTATGGCGCTTGCCCTTGCGCCGCGTATCCGGGTCAATGCTATCGGGCCGGGGCCTGTGCTGCCGGCAGTGGGGCAGTCGCAGGAGCATTTCGACAGGATGCGCCAGAACGCCCCGCTCGGTATCGGTGCCGACCCGCAGGAAATTGTCACAGCCGCGATAGCTTTATTGCGAATGCCTTCAGTCACTGGCCAGATGATTGCGCTTGATGGAGGTCAGCATTTACAGTGGCGTCCTTAACATTTGAATAAAAGAGGCGAATATCTCCATATGACATCTTTTACTCGCCGCATGGCTGATGGAGATCGCTTCGGTTTCACCATATCCAGGGTCCGCACCCATCACGACACCTATCTGAACCTTCGGGCTCGGGACCACAGTCTTGCACATGAAACGTCATCTGCCCTCGAGGGGGAGACGATCCTTGTTACCTGGTCTTTCATGCCTGAGTTTGGTTTGCTGGTTTCAAGCGATGGAAGCTGGCCGGAAGCGCTCTCAAGAGGAGAGGGAAAGCCCTGGAGTCCGGCTTTCATGGCGCTTTCCGTGATCGACATGCAGGCAGGTCGCCACGCGCTCAAGGAATTCGGAAAACCCGATTTTCTGACTGCGGAAATCAATACGGGCCTGATCCATACCAACCGGCCGACCATCTCGGACTGGGAGCTCTTTGAGTTCGAGTCCGTCAGGCAGTCGGTGCCGGTACTTCTGGGCGACTTCGCCGAACAATTTGGCATTGTGCTTCATGCCCGTCACGATGCGGTAGCTGCCCTGCATGCGCTGCTTTCAGCCCCCGCGCCTTTTCTCCCAGCCCTTTTCGATATCCTGCTGACAATCCTGCGGCCGGACGTTCTGACCTCTTTCGTAGCGTTGTTTACGACCGACCTCGCCCGGGCCGTTGACCCCGCAACACGCGACGCCGTGCGCCTTCTCGCCGCCCTGCCGGGAGGGGGTTGGATCGCGGGTGCCCTGCAGGATCTGCATGAATGGAAAAACGGGCGCAGCCGGGCCTGTCTGTCGGCCGACGAGCGTTTTGATTTTCTCGGACTTCATGACCAGCGCGGCCCGGGGAGTGCCTACCATCTGGGCGCCCGGCTGCTGGGCGAGGCCCGTCGTGCAATCGTTCCGAACCACAAACTGGCGATCCTGGCCACGGCGCGTGATGAGGGGCTGTATCTGCTGGAATGGATTGCTCATCATCGCCGCGTCGGTGTCGAGCAATTCTTTATCTACACGAATGATCTGACAGACGGCTCGGATGTCTTGCTGCGGCAACTGGCAGAAGCGGGCGAGATTGTCTGGATTGACAATACCGGAGCATCTCCTGCCAGAATAAACATGCAGGACAAGGCCTATTATCATGCACTGACCATCGTGCCCGAAATACTGGATTATCGCTGGTGTCTCGTGCTCGATCTCGATGAGATGGTCCTGCCTGGCGCTCATGTCGATTACAGCCTGCCGCCATTGCTGGAAGCCCGAGAGCATGAAGGTGCCGAGGCTATTGCGATCTCGTGGCACGTTTTCAATTCCAATGGCCGTCTGACATGGTCCCCCGGACTGGCATCCGAGCGTTTTGTAGAGACCGAGCGTCACCCGCTGATCAAATCGGTGTTTCGTACCAACCGCTTCTTCGGGTCTTCAGCCCATCATCCGGATGCACAGGACAGGCGCGTGATCCCGTTCCTCACCATTGATGGCGAGCGTCACCGTAGCGGTGATCTGGGGGAACATGATATCAATTTTGCTATCCGTCCCACCGTCAATGCGATGATCTGCCACTATCACGTTCGCTCTCTTGAGGAATATGTGTGGAAATTCGCCCGCGGCGAAAACGACGGCAACGGCGTGCTCAAGACCAAGCATTTTCGATATAATAATCCGGGTGTTTTCAACCTTTTCACCACGCGTTTCGAGGCTGGTGGTCCCAAACCTGCACTGCCTCTTGCCGAGGACGTCCACCGGGGTATCCGGCGTCTCTCCCGTCTGCCCGGCGTAACCGAAGCCCGCGAGGAGATCGAGAGACGCTTCGCTGAGCAATCGATCAATTACGTTGAGCAGAGTGCGGCCATCATGAAAGAGGATGATCGCATCGATGTCGAGACACGGGAAAGATGGTGCGCCCTGGTTGCGGAATGGCGCAGGCTGCGCGGTCTCTCCTGACGGAGGCCCGGTTACCGGGCCTCCGTCAGGGTTGGGTTTGATGCGATGCTGATGTGAGCCCTGCAAACCCGGAGGCGAGGTAATTTTCGACCACCAGGGAGAAGGGCAGACCGTCAGTCCCGCGCGTGAGCATGGCGGTGTTGCGCAGCAGGACATCTGACGGAAGGTGGTCGCGCTCGCTTTCCAGCCCCACCCGGTGAAAACGCAACGCGGCCACCACATGGCCAAAAGGCAGGGTGGTGGTGTCGAGCAGCTTGTTCATGGCGGGTTCAAGACGCTCAGGCACATACCAGTTCCAGGCATCAGAGAGCACATAGGTTCCGCAGCGCAGGCTGACATGGCGCAGCCGGATATGCTCATCCGCACCCAGCGAAAAATGTGTCCTGAAGGGCGCAGGCGGCGGCAGACTGTCAGCGGGTAGCGGAATGGCCGTGATCGCCACGCCAGGCGCGAGACGCGAGCAATAGGCTTGCAGCACTTTTGTAGCGCTTGGCTCGGCCTGAAGGGCGCGGCCCAGTTGATCGGCCGTCTCGGCGTGGGAGAAGGAAGGAGCCATGCATAAAAGAAAAAAGCCGGTCAGACCGGCTTTTCCCAAGGAAATCAATTTTCGTTATCGTCGTTGTCGGTGGTGACTTCGATCTCGGAGCCAAGATCATCATCGTCATCATCGAGATCCGATGCGTCTTCCATCACATCGTCATCGCCATCTTCATCGGCGTCGAGATCGACATCGATGTCATCCTCGTCACTCTTGGGATCATTCTTGGTCTGATCCGCGGGGATGTCGCCACCGCGCTTGGGCTGGGGCAGATCGCTGGGCTGTTCTGCGCCGCATTTGGGACAAATCGCGGGAGCGCGATTCAGGTCGTAGAAACGTGTGCCGCAGGAGACGCAGACGCGTTTCAGACCGAGTTCTGGTTTTGCCATGATGACTACCTGTCGATCCTGAACCGGTTGAAAAGGGAAACGGCTTGTGCCGCGAAGCACGGGGCCATGCCAGCTTGTGCCCGCAATGTCAAATGCCAGCGGGGATTTTGATGTCGAAACCTGACGTGAATCCGGTCTCGGCAATTGACAGGGAGGGGGCTCGCATCGGAATGAACGCTATCATGGAACATCATCCCTCCGCCCCCGTCATTCCTCTTTCCGTAGCGCGCAATCCTGGCCCGCTTCGGGGTTCGATTCGTGTCCCCGGCGACAAGTCGATCAGCCATCGCGCCCTGATGCTGGCGTCTCTTGCCAGTGGGCGTACTGTTGTAACCGGCCTGCTTGAAGGTGAGGATGTGCTGCGCACGGCCGATGCCATGCGCGCCCTTGGTGCGACAATCACCCGAGAGACGGATCGCTGGGTCATCGAGGGCAAGGGTGTCGGTGCGCTGAACGAACCGGACGATGTTCTGGATATGGGCAATTCCGGAACGGCCGCCCGCCTCTTGTCAGGTATCCTGTCCAGCCACGCCATTACCAGCTTCATGACGGGCGATGCCAGCCTGCGCAGTCGTCCCATGCGCCGCGTCACGCAGCCGCTCTCGGCCAACGGGGCCTGTTTTGCCACCAGACATGGCGAAAAGCTTCCGATGGCCATCATCGGCACAGGTGAGGCCGCACCGATTGCCTATCGCCTGCCGGTTGCCTCGGCGCAGGTGAAATCCGCCATTCTGCTGGCCGGGCTCAATGCGACGGGCAGGACCAAGGTGGAGGAGCCCGTAGCGACGCGCGATCACACCGAGAACATGCTGCGCCATTTCGGCGTCGAGGTTGAGGTAGGGCTGACCCCGACAGGTGGGCGTATCATCACCCTGCAGGGACCTGCACGTCTTGCTGCCCGCGATGTTGTCGTGCCGGCTGATCCGTCATCTGCGGCGTTCCCCATCGTGGCGGCCTGCCTCGTTCCCGGCTCGGAAGTTCGACTGCCCGGTATCGGGCTGAACCCCTTGCGCACCGGTCTGTTCACCACATTGCGTGAAATGGGCGCATCGCTCGAGATCGAGAATGAGCGCATCGAGGGTGGTGAGCCCGTCGGTGATCTCGTGGTGCGTGCCTCTGCCCTTCACGGTGTGGACGTGCCGGCCAATCGCGCGCCCTCCATGATCGATGAATATCCCGTGCTGGCTGTGGCCTGTGCGTTTGCCAACGGCACATCGCGCCTGCGTGGTCTTGAAGAACTGCGCGTGAAGGAGAGCGACCGTCTTTCTGCCACTGTGGCGCTGCTCAAGGCCAATGGGGCAACGGTGCGTGTCGAGGGTGATGACATGATCATTGAGGGACGCGGTGGCGCCGAAGGACTGGGCGGCGGGCTGGTAGAGACGCGCATGGACCATCGTCTGGCCATGAGTGCCATCGTATTCGGCCTGGCTGCGGAGAAGCCCGTGATGGTGGATGACACCGGCTTCATCAACACGAGTTTCCCCGGCTTCGTGTCGCTCATGACGGCTCTGGGGGCTGCGCTCTGATGCGCCTTATCATTGCTGTTGATGGCCCGGCTGCCGCGGGCAAGGGGACATTGGCCAAAGCGCTCGCTGCGGCGCTGGGGCTGCCTCATCTGGATACGGGGCTCCTCTATCGCGCTGTCGCCCGTCAGATGATCCTAAAGGGTCTGGATCCGGCTGCCGATAGCGGCGAGCAGACGGCGCAGGCGCTCCAGCCCGAGGATCTGCTGCGTGGTGACCTGCGTGTGCCGGAAATCGATCGCGGCGCGAGCTCGGTAGCCACACAGCCCCCTGTACGCTCCGCCCTGCTTCGGCGTCAGCGCGAGTTTGCGACAGCCAGCGGTGCAGTAATTGATGGGCGCGATATTGGCACGGTGGTTTTCCCTGATGCCGATCTCAAGTTTTTTGTGACCGCCAGCGCCGGGGTCCGCGCCCTGCGTCGCTACCAGCAGCTTCATGGGACAGGCACCCGTGATGAAAACGCGCTTTCTGCCCTGACGGCAGAGATCAGCGCACGCGACCAGAAGGATGCGGAGCGCCCGGTCTCTCCGCTCCGTCAGGCTGATGATGCCGTTCTGATTGAAACAGATGACATGGATGCCGGGGCTGTTCTGGCCCACGCCCTGTCAATCGTCAGGTCTCGTTTTCCAGCCTGAGCCGGAAGCCTGCAATCTGGCCGGGGCGGGTAGGGGGCTTTATCCTTCGACCCAGTTCCCGGCAGATGAATGACAGCTGGAGGCGCATCAGGCGCCTTCTGCAAACGGGATGCTTTCCGGCACCGTCACCGCACTCATACCATCGCCGGGGCGTCCTGCAGCGCGAAAGCACCCCTGCGCCTACAGGTGTTCGACTTTATACGCGACGCATGACTGAACGGCATGATTGGCGGCACTTGCGATCTGAGTCGGAGTCGAGAGCCCGCACCCGATTTCGGCCCGGAAATACAGGTTTTTGTTGACAAGCACCCCGCTGCGGGTGTCTGACCACGAGCAGCGTAATGCCACCTGCGCTATCCGTTCTCCCGCGCCTTGCGGGCGATCTTTCCCTGAAGGCTCATGGGTGGCCCAGGATCATCGAGCAAGCCGTCCGGCCAAGATGTCGGGCGCAGACATTGGCCCGGTCTTCACGATCGGCCCAGGATTACGAAAACACATGGCTTCAGCCACCAACACCGTCGAAGACTTTGCTGCTCTTCTCGACGAGACCCTCGGCCAGGACACGGGCTTTGATGGCTCGGTTGTCACCGGTCGCGTTATCCGTCTGACGGACGAGTATGCGATTGTCGATGTCGGCCTCAAGAGCGAAGGTCGCGTCTCGCTCAAGGAATTCGGACCGCCGGGCACCGCGCCTGACGTGCGTCCGGGCGACGTGATCGAGCTTTATGTCGAGCGCTACGAAGACCGTGACGGCTCCATCGTGCTGTCGCGCGAGAAGGCCCGTCGTGAAGAGGCATGGACCTCGCTCGAGCGTGCATTCGCGAACAACCAGCGCGTCAACGGCACGATCTATGGTCGCGTCAAGGGCGGCTTTACGGTTGATCTCGGCGGCGCCATGGCGTTCCTTCCGGGCAGCCAGGTCGATATCCGCCCCGTGCGCGATGTTGCTCCGCTCATGGGCCAGCCCCAGCCTTTCCAGATCCTCAAGATGGATCGCGCTCGTGGCAACATCGTTGTCTCGCGTCGTGCCGTTCTTGAAGAGACCCGTGCAGAGCAGCGCTCCGAGCTGATCCAGGGCCTGAAGGAAGGCATGATCCTCGATGGCGTCGTCAAGAACATCACCGATTACGGTGCGTTCGTTGACCTCGGCGGCGTTGATGGCCTCCTGCATGTCACCGACATCGCCTGGAAGCGTATCAACCACCCGTCCGAAGCCCTGCAGATCGGCATGCCGGTTCGCGTTCAGGTCATCCGCTTCAACTCCGACACGCAGCGTATCTCGCTGGGCATGAAGCAGCTTGAGGCTGATCCGTGGGAGAACGTGGCGATCAAGTATCCGCCGGGTGCCCGCTACTCCGGTCGCGTCACGAACATCACCGACTACGGTGCATTCGTTGAGCTCGAGCCCGGCGTTGAAGGTCTGGTACACGTTTCCGAGATGTCCTGGACGAAGAAGAACGTCCATCCGGGCAAGCTTGTCGCGACCTCGCAGGAAGTCGACGTCATGGTTCTCGACGTGGACAGCGCCAAGCGTCGTATCTCGCTCGGCCTGAAGCAGGTTCAGCGCAACCCATGGGAGCAGTTCGCCGAAGAGCACAAGGTCGGTTCGACCATCGAAGGCGAAATCCGCAACATCACCGAATTCGGTCTGTTCGTGGGTCTCTCTGCCGATATCGACGGCATGGTGCACATGTCCGATCTTTCCTGGGACGAAGCCGGCGAAGCAGCCATGGCGAAGTTCGAGAAGGGTCAGGTCGTTCAGGCCAAGGTGCTCGATGTGGATCCCGAGAAGGAGCGCATCTCGCTCGGTATCAAGCAGCTTCAGGAAGACCCTGCAGCCGATACCCTGTCGCGCGTCCACAAGGGCGACATCGTGACCTGCCTCGTGACGTCGGTTCAGACTAACGGCATCGAAGTGAAGGTGGACGACGTCCTGACCGGCTTCATCCGTCGCGCCGAACTGGCTCGTGACAAGGCCGAGCAGCGCCCCGAGCGCTTCGCGGTTGGCGAGAAGGTCGATGCGAAGGTTGTGTCCGTCGATCGCGCTTCGCGCAAGCTGGCCCTGACCATCCGCGGCCGTGAGGTTGAGGAAGACAAGGCAGCCATCAACGAATACGGTTCGTCCGACAGCGGTGCATCGCTTGGTGACATCCTCGGTGCGGCGATCCGTCGTCGTAATACCGAAGTGTAATCTGGCGTTAAATCGCAGAAACACTATGAAAGGGCTGCTTCGGCAGCCCTTTTATTTTTTCTTGTTAAACTGACATTCAACTTAATCATTAATTCGTAGACGAACACTTTTGCCAGATCGATGATTAGGCTAAAGGCAGATCAATGGACGGATGGGGATTGCCCCGTTTGTTGGTGAGATGTGCAGGTGGGGTCTTCATGGCTGTTATTTACAATACAAACTACACCCATAACCCGAATTCGTACCTGACACTTGCTGTCGAACGTGCAGCCCGTGCGCTGTTCGGCCATGACCAGATCATTCTTGCCGACAACATGTCCCTGGCTGCCGCTGCCGCATCCGGTGAACATGACACACTCATCTGCATCGACGGACAGCGTATCAATACGCAGCTCATGCGGCGCATCCGCCCCGCGTTCAAGACGATGATTCTCTGGACCTTTGAAGATCCGTTCATGCGGGACTTCAATGTCGAGAACTCCCATCTCTTCGACTACGTATTCACCAACGATCCGTCCTGCGCTGAACACTATCGTGGCAAGGGCTTCTACCTGCCGCTCGGCGCCAGCCGCACCATCCACCAGCGCGATGTCAAGGACGCCGAGTCTCTCGATTACGACATCTTTTTCGCGGGCACGATGTGGCCTAACCGCGTCGAGACGCTGCGCCGTATCATTGCGGCCTTCCCGAAGGCCCGCCTCAAGCTGATCTGTCCTGGCAACGAATATCTGCCGCCACTTCCTGCCGATCTGGCCGAACTGGCGATCCAGCGACCGGTCAGTCATGAGGCATTCATCGACTTCGCCAATGCCAGTGCGGTGACGCTCACCATGTTCCGCGATTATGCGAGTCACGGTGACATAAGCCAGGCAACAGCGCCGGGGCCGCGTTTCTACGAGCTTGCCCTTGCTGGTGCCGCGCAGGTGATTGAAGCGCCTGAGAGCATGGACACCAAGTATTTTGCGGAGATCGAGGGCACGTTCCTTGCGCGCGATGTCGATGGTGTCGTGAGCGCTGTCGCAGCGCTGTTGAGCGATCGCGACCTTCGACGGAACGTGGCTCTTGCCGGCCAGAAGTCGGTGGAGGAGGGCCATTTGTATGAGCACCGCCTGCGCTATATGGCCGAGGTGACCCGAGCGAATTTCGGTCGCGCAAAGCCCGGTATTGAACTTGCGCCGCGCCGCCGCCGTCTGCGCGTTCTGATGTGCACGCACTCTACCATCCATGAGGCAGCCTGGGGTGGCGTTGAGGTCTATCAGCAGACTCTATGCTCGATGCTGGGTCGTGAGATCGAGTTTTTCTACTGGCTGCGTCGCGGCACGCATTGCCGTCTGACCACGGCGAACGGGCAGGAAGTCGAGCGTTACGACGTGCCGGAAGTGGGCTGGATGGACGCCATGTGCGACGGCCCGGAAGAAATTGCATTTTCGAACGCCATCAGTCAGTACAATTTTGACATCGTGCATTTCCAGCATCTCGGTCATCACGCCCTGTCTCTGCCGATCATCGCCAAGGCCTGCGGCGCAGGCGTGGTGTTCTCGGCGCATGATTTCTGGCTGATTTCGTCACGCTATAACCTGCTGAACCAGGATCTTCGTTACGTCGAGGATGAGGTGAAGTCGGTCGTGGCAAGCGACATCATTCTGAAGGTGGCCGAGAACATTGAATATGGTGGCGAACAGACCCGTCGCGCCTTCATCGCCAAGATGCTTCACTCAGTCGATCTCATCCTGTTCGGAACCGAGCACTCGCGCAATCTTACTCACGAGATCTACCCGATCCTGAACCAGAAGAGCAGTCTGATCCTCGGTATACCTTCTCCCGAGAACACGATCCCCATCGTTCCAAAGGCCTATGAACCTCTTGGGGAACGTCCGCTCAAGGTCGCGATTGTCGGCAATTTCCTGCGTACCAAGGGCGCGGATACCATCCTCAATCTGATCGAGATCGCCCATCCCGATCATTTCGAGTTCCATATCTTCGGTTATATTCACCCGGAATATGACGCGGTGATCAATGGCAAGCCACGGCCTAACGTGAAGGTATACGGTCGTTACACGGCCGGCGATATCGCAGCCCTGCAGGTGGCTGATGTTGCTCTCAACCTTTCGATCTGGCCTGAGACATACTGCATCTCGCTTTCGGAGGCATGGCAGAACGGTCTCATTCCCATCGTGACTGATGTTGGTGCCCTCGGTGACCGCGTGAAGGATGGTGTGAACGGGTTCAAGGTGCCGATCGGTCGTGCCAACATGGTGCTCGAGCGTCTCGAACTCCTCCGTTCGTCAGAGGGTATTCGCCGTGGTATCATGAGTAATATCTCGCCCGCGCTCTGGACGCAGGCCGAGACCTACGCAAACGATATGCGCGATGTCTATCGCGAGGCGGCTCCGGTCCGCGAGCTCGGTACCGCAGAGATGCAGATCGATGCCGGTCAGGTTCATTTGTTGCCGCATGCGTCCTGGCGTCATCAGGCGCCCCCGCGTCACATCTTCGATCCACCGACCATCCGCGATCTGTCGGTTGAACTGCCTGAGCCGGTAACGGACTGGTACGCAATCCAGGGTGCTGAATACTACATTGACGACGTGTGCCATTTCGTTCTCGCAGATAACGAACCGGAGGACTTCGCGGGGTCTTACGAGTTCCATATCCGTGGCTGGCACGTTCTGCCGGGCGTCAGTTCTGCAGGCTCGATGTATGCTGTTCTGATCGGTGATGACGATACGCCGATGATCTTCCTGCCTTGCATTCGCGAGGCCCGCGGCGACGTCTTGTCGATCTACCCCAATGCGCCGCGTCGCTCGGGCTTTGCTGGCCAGGCTGCCCTGCGCGGGAAGTGGTGTGAGGGACGTTTCCGGGTGGCGCTGGTCAACATCGTCAATGGCTCCGGTGCCTTCATGGTCACCTCGGTCGAGATTGCGGTCAAGGATGGCAAGATCAACGAAATTCAGGTCGAGCGCCCGTCGAATGGCCAGATCATGGCTGATTTCGCCCGTGTCTCGCATGCTGATGGCCATTTGCGCGGGATCAAGCTGAGCCGACTGCACCGGGAAAATGCCCCGCATCGCAGCACGAATGATTTCCAGCATTATATCGATTCACTGAGCGGCCTGATTGGCGATCCGGCTCCATTGCTCACCGATGACGGCAATCTCTTCATCCGTGGGTGGGGTTTCCTGCGCCAGATCGAGCGCGCTGGCACCATGTCGGTTGCTCTGGTGAGCGAAGCCAACGGAGATGTCTTCTTCTTTGCGCTCAATCGATTTGTCCGTCACGATGTCAAAACGATTTTCGTCGATGCACCGCTTTGTGTCGGCTTTGAAGGGTGGCTCTCCATAGCGTCAGGCTATGCGGCGGAAATGGCAGGACGTTATCGTCTATGTCTGGTCAACACGATTGGTGAACTGGTGGGTATCAAACCTCTGGATGTCATCGTGACGGTCACCGAGGGCATTATCGCCTCTGTCGAACACAGCGAGGTGAGTGAGGCGACAGTTGCCCAGGTCAATGATTGCATTGAGGCACGCTATGCGTCCGAGCCTGCTGTCTGACATCAGGGGGAAGCCTTCTCATGGAGCATGCGCGCATCGCGAAATGGCGTCTGGTTGATGAAGACTGGTATCTCGGTCTTCATCCGGAGGCGGTCGACGAAATCACTGCTAACGGATTGCGTGATGCTACGGAGCATTACGAGACGATAGGGAAGTCCTTCGGATTTTCTCCCAATCGCTATTTCGACGAGAGCTGGTATCGTCAGACTTATCCCGAGATCTATGCAGAAATCTGCCGTGGTGGACTGGCTTCGGGGTTCGATCACTACTGCGCAACGGGTTACACATCCTACGCACCGCACTGGTTGTTTTCCGAAACCTACTATCGTGCCCGCAATGGCAGGCAGATCGAGCCGGCGCTTGCCAGTGGGTTTTACGTCAATGGTTATGACCATTTTCTTGAAACAGGCGATGCTGACGGGCTTTCAGGCCATTGGTTCCTCGATCCGGAAACCGTTGCGCGGCTCTGCCCGGAAACATTTGCAGAGCAGGGCGACGGCAGGGCACTTTTTTCTGCCCTGACCCTCAACAAGCCGGGGATGGCAGATCAGCACCGGGTCTCATGGTATTTTGACCCGGTCTGGTATCGCGAGCGCTATCCGGAAGTTGATCGTGAGATTGCTGCGGGGCGGTATCTATCCGCTCTTCACCACTATCTGACAAACCAGACGCCGCGGCAGTTCAATCCGCAAGCTTTTTTCGATGAGCAATATTACCTGCGTGTCCATGCAGATGTGATGCCCAGCATCGATAATGGGGCATTCCGGAATGGATACGAGCATTTTGTAAGGTTTGGTGCGCGAGAAGGGCGTCGGCCTGCTGAGGGGATCAACCTTCAGGTTTTCGGAACCAAACCCGATATCCGTGCCCTGCTTGACGCCGGCCTTTACGATAGCGTTTTCGCTTGCTGGGTCGCACAGCGCCTCAAATATGGTGAGCAAGGCGACGTTGCCCCACCGTCCGAGGAACAGACACGCCGGCTTTTCGAGGCAACCGCGGCTTTACAGCAGCGTGTTCTCACCCGGCATGCTCCTGATTTCACCCACGAGGGTGAGCCGCAGCTTTCAGTCATCATGGTGCTGCACAACAAATACGCGCTGACCATGCAGGCTCTTGCTTCGTTGCGTGCAAATTATGCAGGGGCGTTACAGGTCATCATCGTTGATTCTGCATCAAGCGACGAGACGACCCGTATCGAGCAGGTCGTGCGCGGTGTGCGGGTGATGCGCTATCGCTACAACATTGGCTATCTCGACGGGTGCAACGCGGCATTGGCCGAAGTGCGTGCGCCGGTCGTGCTTTATCTCAATAATGATCTTCGTCTCTATCCGCATGCTATCCGCAATGCGCTGTCGCGGCTGAACTCATCAAATGAGATTGCGGCCGTTGGCGCCAAACTTATCCGTAGCAACATGTGGCTTCAGGAAGCGGGTTCAATCATCTGGCGTGATGGTGCGACCTATGGCTATCGGCGTCAGGATAATCCCTCCATCCCGGAGGCTAATTTCGTTCGCGATGTCGATTACTGCTCGGCGGCTTTTCTTATGGTCCGCAGCGCGACTGCCCATGCGCTCAATGGCTATGATACGATCTACCGTCCTGCCTATTTTGAAGATACGGATTTCTGTCTGCGTATCGTGCGTTCTGGCAAGCGCATCGTGTACGATCCCAGTGTGGTGGTCGAGCATCTCGAATTCGGCAGTGCCGGCAATGCGGGTTCGCATGCGCAGATCCAGATCAATTATCGTATTTTTGGCAAGCAGCATCAGGAATATCTGAGGCAGCAGCTTCCTGCCCATGTGCGCAATGCCGTTCTGGCCCGTTCCCATCGTGGGGGCCGGCGCCGCGTCCTGTTCATCGAGGATCGTATCCCCCTGCGCTCGCTGGGGTCGGGATACGTGCGCTCGAATGATCTGGTCTGGGCCATGAGCCGCCTGGGTCTGCAGGTCACTGTGTTTCCGGTACTTCCGCGCCCGGCAAGTCATCTCGATCTGGCGACCGATTTTCCGGATGACGTCGAACTCATGGCGCAGAGTGACCTGAGTGACCTGAGTGACCTCAACGCATTTATTGAGGAACGGGCCGGGTATTATGATCTTATCTGGATAGGGCGCACACATAATCTTACGCGCTTGCTACCGGTCCTTACAGAGCAAAGCCGTCATTTGCCGGTCGATAGTGTCGTGCTTGATACGGAGGTTATTGCCGCACCAAGAGCGATCGAAAAAGCGCGCTTTCACCCACCGAAGGAAAAACTCCTGTCGTTGGGCGAAATGGTATCACGCGAGCTTGAGACAGCCCATTATTGCCAGAAGATCGTCGTGGTTTCCGCCCATGATGCGGCCCTTGTTCGTGAAGCCGGGTATGAAAACGTCTCCATTCTGGGCCATGCCCTGGCGGCCAGGCCGGATCCTCGCGGCTTTGAAGAGCGTCGCGATATTCTCTTCGTAGGCGCCCTTCATGATGAAGACGCTCCCAATTTCGACAGTCTCTTCTGGCTGATCAACGACGTGTTGCCCGAGCTCGATGAGTACCTTCCCCCAGACGTGAAGGTGAGTGTTGCCGGGTACGTCAACCCTGCCCTGGATGTCTCTGCCTTGCGTTCGTCCAAGCGGATAAACTGGCTTGGTCCGGTTGACGATCTCCGCCCGCTTTATGCTTCGCATCGTCTATTTGTGGCACCCACGCGCTATGCTGGTGGCCTGCCCTACAAGGTGCATGAGGCGGCGTCTTATGGCCTGCCTGTGGTCGCAACGCGGCTTCTCGCTCGTCAGATGGATTGGGCGGACGGCGTAGAGCTGGTGAGTGCGCCGAGCGAGGATCCGATCGCATTCGCCTTTGTCCTGTCGGAACTCTACGACAATGCCGAGAAGTGGAAAATGATCCGCACCGGGGCTCTGCGGGCCATTGAGCGCGACTGTAGCCCTGCGCGATTCAGTCACGCACTCCGGGCGATTATTGAAGCAAGTGTGGCGCCCGCAGGCAGCCACGTCTGACAATCGGTGACGGGTTTCCCCGGAGCCAGAATGAGGAATGGACGTAAAGACCATGTCAGCAGAGAAAAAAAACACAGGATCCAAGGCTGCTGGCAAGACGCAGCGCGTGCTCGTTTGCAGTGGCGGACGCTATGAGTCACAGGCCAATGCGCAGATCCGTGAATCAATCATGGATGGTTGGGCCGAGTGCTTCGGCGATGAAAATGTTGTTGCCGTGCATATCAGCGGTGCCGCGGCTGCGGTCGAGCGTATCCAGCCAACCATCGTTTTTGCCATCGGCTCCTATCTTCCCGAGAGCACCTATTTCGGGGAGGTCTGTCGCGAAGCCAAGAAGATCGGGGCAACGACTGTTTTTTGGGCAACAGAAGACCCCTACGAGCAGGACGCCAATTATCGCATCACGGATGATTTCGATGTCATCTTTTCGTGTGACCGCTGGGGTCATAACTTCTATCAGCGCGAGCAGATCTATCATCTTCCGCTCGCGGCCAGCCGCAAGCTGCATTACGCGCCGATTGAAGCTGATGTCGAGAAGTCGATCGATGTCCTTTTCTGCGGTGTGGCCTTCACAAGCCGCAAGGATATCGTGCGCAACCTTATGCCCACGCTCCGCAACCTGAACATCAAGATCATCGGTCCGGGCTGGGGTGAGTTCGGTATCGGTTTCTCGGATGCGCGCATCGAGAAGGCACAGCTTATCGAGTTGTATCGTCGCTCCAAGCTTGTTCTCAATCTGGGCCGCTCGCTCCATTTCGAAAACAAGCGCTTCATGATCTCACCCTCGACGCCCGGTCCGCGTACCTTCGAGGCCGCTGCTGCAGGTGCTTTTCAGGTATTCCATGAGGATACCTATGAGCTGCGCCGCTACTTCACGGCCGATGAGATTCCGACCTTCTCGAACAAGATCGACTTCGATCGTCTGGTGGCCCGCTATATCAACGACACGCCGCTTTGCATCGAGATGGCGCGCCGTGCTCAGGCGCGCACGATGGAGGAGCATACTTATGGCCATCGTATCCGCGCGGCCATTGCGGTCCTGAAGCGTGAGGGCTTCATGCAGGACTGAAATCCTGCGCAATAGCCGGTGATCGATCCGGCCTCTTCGTATTGAAGCAGGTCGGATGGCACGATGAGAGATGCCCGCGCGCTCTGTTGAAATAATCGACATGTGATCGCATTTCAGTATGCCAACATCTTTTCCTCCTCAAAACGGATGATACAGTTTGTCACGTCCGTTTTCCGGGAGAATTCATGCGTACTGCTAGCCTGTTACGTCGCTTTGCTTTCCTGGCTGTTGTCGGGTTGACGGGGCTGTCGGTCGGAAATCCTGCTTTTTGTCAGGAGCATCTGACCGTGCATGGCATGACCCAAGACGCTCTTGAGGATCATCTGAATTTCGAACTGGGGGAACGTCAGTTCGGCACGCTGCCACGATGGCATCAGCAGGTCTGCGTCGATATTCATGGCGTGCAGGAGCAGTTCGACAAAATGCTGTTCTCTCACCTCAAGAATACGGGGAGTAGTCTGGGGCTGTCTCTGTCGCGCGATTGCAGCGCAAAGCAGCTTTTCGTCTTCTTTACCGATCAGTCCGATGCTCTGGCTGACGGAATACACAAACTGAACCCCGATCTGTTCGTAGGTCTGGATAATGCACAGGAATATCAGGAGAGTAAGGTCGAAGCGACCCGAGATGAGGTCAGACAGTTTCTCAAACCACGCGCCGTCAGGTGGCTGGCATCGTCGTCCATGCGCAACAAGAGCGATATGCCGCCGATCATCCTGCCATCGAGCTTTCCGCCTCGATATGCTGCGCCGGTAGTGGATAGCGCTCTGGGGAATGTGACAACCCGGCGGGACCTGACGATTGTTCTGATCATCATCGATATCAACCGCCTCAGAAATGAATCCTGGGGCATGCTGGGTGATCTGCTCTCGCTTGTTGCTTTCGCGGCGCCGCATCTCCGCGACGGTTACGACGACCGGAGTCTGCTCAGATATACGCAGAGCGAGATCCTCGAGGGACCAACAGGGGAGATGCTTCCCTATGACAGGGCCGTTCTGGCAACGCTTTATGCCCTCCCGGATGACTACGACCAGTCAGATGGCCTGAACTGGATGGCCAGTCATTTCTCGCCTGAGGCCCGCTCGCACTGATCAGCCAGCAGGTTCAGCCGCGTGTCAGATGATAATGGCTGCGCAGATCGGCCTCGATCTGGTCAGCGTGAGCCCCATCGCGGGCTTCGATCATGATCTCCAGCTCCGCCGTCTGCACAGAAGGAGCGGCGAAGAGGCGCTGATGCGAGACCTCGATGATATTGCCGCCAGCATTGCCGATGCGCGTGGAGATATCAGCCAGCACACCGGGACGATCAGGGATCTGAAGGGTGAGCGACAGCAGGCGGCCATCACGGCGCAGGGCACGAAGTAGCGTGTTGGCAAAAATGCGTGTGCCGATGTTCCCGCCCGTGATGGGTAAAGCCACCCGCTTGCCCTTGAAGAACTCGGGATAGGCCATCACTGCAGCCAGAGCTGCCGCGCCAGCACCCTCGGAGACCTGCTTGGCCTGTTCGGCGAGATGGGCAATGGCCGATTCCACCTGAAGCTCGGTAACGACCAGAACACGGTCGAGAAGCGGGCTGACGGTCTCTAGGCAGGTATTGCCGATCTGCATGACCGCAATGCCTTCGGCAATGGTGGAGCCACCACGTGCCTGTACGGCCGCCTCGGGGAAGGCGGAAAGCGAGGCATGACTCTCGACCTGCACGCCGATGATCTTCGTGTTGGGGCTCAGCGCTGCCGAGGCGATGGCCGAACCGCTAATCAACCCGCCACCGCCAATCGGCAGGACCAGATAATCGAGCTCGGGGCTGTCCTCGATCAACTCGATGGCGAAGGTGCCCTGACCCGCCATGACAGCCACATCATTGAACGGGTGAACCAGAACGAGGCCGTTCTCCTTGCGGATTGCCTCAGCCACCATTGAGGCTTCGGCAAAATCCTCGCCCTCGGTCACGACATGAGCGCCCCAGCCACGTGTGCGCTCGACCTTGGCCGAGGGCGTATGGCGCGGCATGACGATGGTAGCGTCAATGCCAAGCAGGCTGGCATGACGGGCTACGCCCTGAGAATGATTTCCCGCCGAAACCGCAATCACGCCGCGTTTCTTTTCCTCGTCGCTCAGCAGCGCCAGCTTGTTGGCGGCACCGCGTTCCTTGAACGAGGCGACAGCCTGCAGATTCTCGAGCTTCAGCCAGATATCGGCGCCCGTCATCTTGCACAGGGCCGCGCAGCGAATGCTGGGCGTGCGCACAATATGGGGGGAAATCCGCTCATGGGCGGCAAGGATATCGGCAAAGGTGAGGGTGAGGCTTTCGGACACGGTCTTCTTTTCTTGCTTTGGGGCTGGCCGTCCGAAACCGCCAGACGCCAGCCCGTGCTGATACTGATCCGTTTATTTGAAAGTGACGGCCAGAATCTCGTAGCTCTTGTCGCCACCCGGGGTCGGTACGGTCACGCTGTCACCGACCGACTTGCCGATAAGCGCCTTGGCGAGCGGCGAGGAGACAGAAAGGCGGCCCAGCTTGATATCAGCCTCGTGGACGCCCACGATCTGATAGCTGCTCTCTTTGTCCGTTTCCTCATCGACCAGTTCGATATGAGCACCGAATTTCACGGTGTCACCCGAGAGCTGCGAGGGGTCAATGACTTCAGCCGTCGAGATCAGTTCCTCGAGTTCGAGAACGCGCCCCTCGATGAAGGACTGACGATCGCGTGCTGCATGATATTCGGCATTTTCTGACAGATCGCCGTGAGCGCGTGCTTCGGCAATGGCGCGGATGACGGCCGGACGATCTTCGCTTTTCAGCCGACGCAGTTCATCTTCTAGACGGGTCAAACCTTCACCGGTCATCGGAATCTTCTGCACAGCGCATTCCCCAAAACGAGTTCAGCCCTCGCGTAGCGCCCAGGAACAACATTGTCCCAGAGCCCTGCACGGGGCATGGATGGGCATGAGACAATCCCCGCCCGCAATTTGATCAGATAAATTAGGTCTTCCGGGGGGCGAATTCAAGGCAAGCCTCGAAATGAGGGCCTGTTTTGTTCAGAGTTGATCATCTCGGGGAGGCAGCAGGGCTCTGCCCTGAAATGCGCCAAAAGGCGGCCGACCTCTGAAAATCCGCGACTTAAGGATGTCGCATCCCGCCTTGAAGGCCTCAAAGCGGGGATGAAAGGGGCAAGCCCTTTCCGGAGCGCGAGGCAGAGCCTCGTCACCCTACCCGGCTTGAAACAGCCGGGTAGGGGAAAAGGACAAAGCCCCGTGGTCTCAGAAAGCGCGTTTGAAGTAGGATTGAAGGGGCGCCACATCCAGCCCGCCATCCTTGATGGCCGAAATGGCATAGATCGCCGCACGTGCCCCGGCGAGGGTGGTGAAATGCGGCACACCGCCAAGCAGCGAGGAGCGACGGATATCGAAGCTGTCGCGCACGGCCTGGGCGCCCTGCGCCGTGTTGATGACCAGCTGCACGTCACCCGAGCGGATGGCGTCCACGCAGTTCGGACGGCCCTCGAGCACCTTGTTCACGCGCTTGACGGGAATACCTGCCTCTTCAAGGCGGGCTGCCGTGCCGCGTGTAGCAAGAATGCTGAAACCCATTTCGATCAGCTTGCGTCCAAGTGCCTGAACCTGCGTCTTGTGACCATCGCGCACCGAAAGAAGCACCGCACCGGACTGGGGCAGCACCACACCGGCGCCAAGCTGCGACTTCGCAAAAGCGCGCTCGAAGCTGCTGTCGAGACCGATAACCTCACCCGTGGAGCGCATTTCAGGACCGAGAATGGTGTCGGTATCGGCAAAGCGATGGAACGGGAAGACAGCTTCCTTGACAGCCACGTGCGGGGAGATGGCGTCGCCATCGAGCTTGAAGCTCGAGAGTTTGGCCCCGGCCATCACGCAGGCACCGATCTTGGCCACCGGCACGCCGGTCGCCTTGGCAACGAAGGGCACCGTACGCGAGGCGCGCGGGTTCACCTCGAGCACGAAGACTTCCTGATCCTTGATGGCGTATTGCACGTTCATCAGGCCCACAATGCCAAGCTCACGGGCCATGGCTTCGGTCTGGGCTTTCAGCTCGGTCACGATAGCCGGTGAGAGGGTGTAAGGCGGCAGCGAGCAGGCAGAGTCACCGGAATGGATCCCGGCTTCCTCGATATGCTCCATCACGCCTGCAACATAGACATCCTGACCGTCGCAGATGCAGTCCACATCGGCTTCGATGGCGTCGTTCAGATAGCGATCAAGCAGGATCGGGCCATTGGCGACTTCGGCACCCGCCAGAAGAAGGGTTGAGCGCAGGTAACGCTGCAGCCCTGCCGGGTCGTAAACGATCTCCATCGCGCGGCCGCCCAGCACATAGGACGGACGAACCACGACAGGGTAACCAACCTTTTCAGCCACGGCCTCGGCCTCACCCGGGGTACGGGCAATGCCGTTCTCGGGCTGGCGCAGGCCAAGCTTGCGCAGCAGGGCCTGGAAGCGCTCGCGGTCCTCCGCACGGTCGATGGCGTCAGCCGGGGTACCGAGCAGCGGGATGCCAGCGGCTTCCAGAGCACGGGACAGCTTCAGCGGGGTCTGGCCACCATATTGCACGATGCATCCCAGAATCTCGCCGCCAGCCTGCTCGGTGCGGATGAGTGAGATCACATCCTCATCGGTCAGCGGCTCGAAATAGAGACGATCGGAAGTGTCGTAATCGGTCGAGACGGTCTCGGGGTTGCAGTTGACCATGATGGTCTCGAACCCGGCCTCACGCAGCGCATAGGCGGCATGAACGCAGCAATAATCGAATTCGATACCCTGACCGATACGGTTGGGACCACCACCGAGGATGACGATCTTCTTGCGGTCCGTCGGACGGCTTTCGCATTCCGGCACACCAAACCCGCCTTCATAGGTCGAGTAGAGATAAGGCGTGTCAGAAGCAAACTCGCCCGCGCAGGTATCAATGCGCTTATAGGCGGGCGTCACAGCGAGCCTGAGGCGGAATGCCGTCACTTCCTCGACGCTCTGTCCCGTCAGGCGGGCAAGCTGGCGGTCGGAGAACCCCTGCGCCTTGATGCGGCGCAGGTTGCGGGCATCCTGCGGCAGGCCATTGGCGGCGATCTCGTTTTCCGACACCACGATGTCATGAAGCTGGCGCAGGAACCACGGCTCGAAACGGCAGGCGGCGTTGATGTCCTCAAGCGAAAGTCCGGCGCGCATGGCCTGTGCTGCCATGAGAATACGCTCGGGGCGCGGCTCGGAAAGCGCAGCGCGATAGGCATCGAGCGAGCCATCGCCCGGCGCTTCGACAGGATCGAGTCCCGTCAGCCCCGTTTCCATCGAGCGCAGACCCTTCTGCAGGGCCTCGGCGAAGGAACGGCCAACCGACATGGCTTCACCCACCGACTTCATCGAGGTCGAGAGCAGGGCGGGGGCACCGGGGAATTTCTCGAAGGTGAAGCGCGGGATCTTCACAACGACGTAGTCGATGGTCGGCTCGAAGCTGGCAGGCGTCGTGCCGGTAATGTCGTTGGCGAGTTCGTCCAGCGTGTAGCCCACGGCCAGCTTGGCCGCGATTTTGGCGATGGGGAAACCCGTCGCCTTGGAGGCCAGCGCGGAAGAACGTGACACGCGCGGATTCATCTCGATGACGACAATACGCCCATCATCGGGGTTGATGCCGAACTGCACGTTCGACCCGCCGGTTTCGACACCGATCTTGCGCAGACAGGCGATCGAGATATCGCGGAGCTTCTGATACTCTTTGTCGGTCAGGGTCAGGGCCGGGGCAACGGTGATGGAGTCACCCGTATGCACGCCCATCGGGTCGATATTCTCGATGGAGCAGACGATGATGCAGTTATCCGCCTTGTCGCGGACGACCTCCATCTCGAATTCCTTCCAGCCCAGCACGGATTCCTCGATCAGAACCTCGGTGGTGGGGGAGGCATCGAGACCGCCAGCGACGATCTGGTCGAACTCCTCACGGTTATAGGCAATGCCGCCACCGGCGCCGCCCATGGTGAAGGAAGGGCGGATAATGGCGGGCAGACCCACTGATTCCAGCGCCGCGCGGGCTTCTTCGAGCGTGTGGGCGATGGTGCTGCGCGGGGATTCCACGCCGATTTCGTCCATGGCCTCGCGGAATTTCTGACGGTCCTCGGCGCGGTCGATGACTTCGGCATTGGCGCCGATCAGCTCGACATTATGCTTCTTGAGGAAGCCCGACTTGTCGAGCGCCATGGCGGCGTTGAGCGCCGTCTGACCGCCCATTGTCGGCAGAACCGCGTCGGGCTTTTCCTTGAGAATGATGCGCTCGACGAATTCCGGGGTGATCGGCTCGACATAGGTCGCATCGGCCAGACCCGGATCGGTCATGATCGTGGCCGGGTTGGAGTTGATGAGGATGACGCGATAGCCTTCCTCCTTCAGCGCCTTGCAGGCCTGCGTGCCGGAGTAATCGAATTCACAGGCCTGACCGATCACGATGGGGCCAGCGCCGATAATGAGGATCGACGAGATATCTGTACGTTTCGGCATGGATCAGGCTGCCTTCTTGTCCATGAGCGCGACGAAACGCTCGAAGAGATAGAATGAATCCGACGGGCCGGGGCTGGCCTCGGGGTGATACTGAACCGAGAAGGCATCGAGCTTCGTGCTGCGGATACCCTCATTCGAGCCATCGAACAGGCTGGTATGGGTGATGATCACGTCCTCGGGCAGGGATCTGTCATCCACTGCAAAGCCGTGATTCTGGCTCGTAATCTCCACGCGGCCCGAGGCGAGGTCCTTGACCGGCTGGTTCGCACCGCGATGGCCGCGCTCCAGCTTGAAGGTCTTCGCACCAAGTGCCTGCGCCAGAAGCTGGTGACCAAGGCAGATGCCAAAGACCGGGATATTGGCATCCAGCACGCCCTTGATGGCGGGCACCGCATAAACGCCGGTTGCCGCCGGGTCGCCGGGGCCGTTGGAGAGAAACACGCCCTCAGGATTGTGGCGCAGGATTTCCTCGGCCGTTGCGGTGGCAGGCACCACGGTCACCTCGCAGCCTGCGGTCACGAGGCAGCGCAGGATGTTGCGCTTGGCGCCGTAATCGACAGCGACCACGCGGCGGCGCGTGCTGCGCTCGGCAGCGGGCTTCTGCCACACGCCCAGATCCCAGCTATAGCTCTGGGCGCAGGTCACATCCTTTGCCAGATCCATGCCCTCCAGCCCCGGCCATGAAACGGCCTGGGCGCGCAGGGCGGCAAGGTCGAACTGGCCATTCTTCGGGAAGGCGAGCACGGCGGTCTGCGGGCCGCCATCGCGCAGGCGGCGGGTGATCAGACGCGTGTCGATGCCGGCAATGCCAGGCAGGTTCTGGCCGATCATCCACTGCGCGAGCTTCTGGGTCGAGCGCCAGTTGGCGGGCAGGGTAACGTCCTCTTTCACCACCACGCCACGCGCGGCCACGCGCTGGGCCTCGTCATCCTCGGCGTTCGTGCCGACATTGCCGATATGGGGAAAGGTGAAGGTCACGATCTGCCCGGCGAAGGACGGGTCGGTGAGCGTTTCCTGATAGCCGGTCATGCCGGTATTGAAGCAGAGCTCGCCAATGGCTGCGCCATCCGTATGGGCGCCAAAGCCGACGCCCCACAAAACGGTGCCATCAGCGAGAACGAGGGCGGCATTCGCGCCGTCAGGGCAGGTCTCTGTCATTGTCGGGGTTTCCTCCTGAGGCGTCTGCGGATCGAGGTCCGAAAGGGAAATGCCGGGCAGACGCAGCAATGCGGCCCAGTGCTTGCCGGGGATGGCGCGCGACTGGCGCCATTTGCGAATGGCTTCGGTGCCGACGCCGGTCAGGCTCGCCAGCGCCTCGGCGCCACCGGCCTTCTCGATGATCTCTTCGATATCCATACCCGTCTCCCTTGCGTCCTTTTCCACTCGGACGCTCGCGTGGTTGGTGCTAGATAAGCCCTTGAGACGAGATTGGGAAGTTTTTTCCCACTCACATGCGTTGCCTGATATGTGGGAAAAATATTCCCGAAATCATGTGGCGTGATCCGAAAAAGGAATGAGACAATGTCCCTGAGAGAACAGATCTCCGCCGATCTCAAGACCGCCATGAAGGCCAAGGAGATGGATCGCGTGGCCCAGATTCGTGGCATCACCGCCCGTATCAAGGATCTGGATGTTGCGGCGCGTGCCAATGGCAAGGAAGTCGGTGACGAGGACATCCTCCCGATGCTGCGCAGCATGATCAAGTCACGCACCGAGTCCGCCACGATGTATCGCGAAGGCGGTCGTCCCGAACTGGCGGAAAAGGAAGAAGCCGAGATCGAGACGATCAAGACCTATCTCCCGCCCGAGATGGACGAGGCGACGCTCAATGCCGAGATCGATGCGGCGATTGCCGAGGCTGGTGCGACCAGCATGAAGGAGATGGGCAAGGTCATGGGTGTGCTCAAAGCCAAGTTTGGCAGCGCCCTCGATATGGGTCGCGTCAATCCTGTCGTCAAAGCCCGTCTGTCCTGAAGGCAGGCTGAACGATGGCGTTCGATCCCGGTTTTCTGGACGAGCTGCGTGCCCGCACCCCGATTGCAGCCGTCATCGGGCGCCGCACCAAGCTCAGCCGTTCAGGCCGCAACTGGAAGGCATGCTGCCCCTTCCATGGGGAAAAGACGCCATCCTTTTATGTTTATGACGATCACTTCCATTGCTTTGGCTGCGGCGTTCATGGCGATGTGATTTCCTTCGTCATGCAAAGCGAGGGACGCAGCTTCCCAGAGGCTGTGGAGCAGCTGGCGAATGAAGCCGGACTCGACATGCCCCGGCAGGACCCGCGGCAGGAGGCCCGATCGCGCGAGGCGCGATCTCTCGGCGATGTGCTCGAGGCCGTGCAGAACGTCTACCGCCAGGCGCTTTATGCGCCTGAAGGGCGTCAGGCACTGTCCTATCTCAGGCGACGCGGCCTGACCGAGGCAACGATCGAGCGCTTCGGCCTTGGCTGGGCGGGCGAGGGACGGGGGGCGCTGCTTCAGGCGCTGCGCGGGCATGATATTACAGCCGAGCAGCTTTTACAGGCTGGGCTGATGCGTGTGGATGAACATGGCGCACCACGGGGCGAGCTGTTCTTTTCGCGTGTCATGTTCCCTATACGCGACCGGCGAGGCAGGCTGATCTCATTCGGTGGACGCACCCTCGGCGACGCTCAGCCGAAATATGTGAATGGTCCCGAGACGGCGTTGTTCTCGAAGCGGCGCGCACTCTACAATCTCGATCAGGCCCGCAACGCCTTGCGCGACCCAGCACAGAAGCTGGTTGTGGCTGAAGGCTATATGGATGTGATCGCCCTCGCACAGGCCGGGTTCGAAGCTGCGGTTGCGCCGCTCGGTACGGCGATGGGTGTTGAGCAACTCGAACTTCTGTGGCGCGAGGCCTCGCATCCGATCCTGTGTCTTGATGGCGATGCTGCCGGGGCGCGGGCGGCGCTTCGTGTGGCTGAGTTGGCTCTGCCGCTCCTGACGCCGGAGCGCAGCCTGCAATTCTGCCGCCTCGACCCCAAGGATGACCCGGACAGCCTGATCAGGCGCGATGGCCCTCAGGCCATGCGTCAGGTGCTCGATGGAGCAACCTCTCTGGCGGACGAACTGTTCCAGCTCATGCAGGCCGGTGTGAAGCAGGATGTGCCCGAGCAGCGTGCGGCGCTGAAAAAGCGGCTGGAGGCCTCTGCCGCACTGGTGGCGGACAAGGACCTTGCCGCTGAGTACCGGCGTGCATTGATGGAGCGGTTTTTTGCATCGTCACGTCGGGGCAAGGGGCGGGGTGGGCCTTCACGGCCGGATTCCGGCAAGAGCCGGGTGCGCAATATTGCTGTAGGGGACGGGGCTGGAGAGCGTCTGCGGGTGCTGACGGTTCTGGTGCTGCGCCACCCGTCCATTCTGCCGCAGATCGAAGACCCCTATGGCCGTCTCGATCTGCCCCACCCGCTCGATGAGATCCGCGACACGATTCTCGACTGGTTTGCCGAAATTGGTTCGCCGGACCTCCTGACAGAACAGAATGCCCTCGTGGCACTCGATCATGAGGGGCTGGGCGACGAGGCTCGACAACTGATTGCGCGGGGCGTTGTGCCATCCGCGCAAGCCGAGACGGGCGGACTTTTCGATCAGGCCCCGCTTCAGCAATGGTGGCATTTTTTTGGGTTGGTCAATTTCCCGGCCTTCAAGCGCGAGGTCGAGCAGGACATGCAGGCGGCGCTGGCCAATCCCGCGCTGGAAGGACTGCCCGAGGCGCTGATGGTGCGGCTGCGCACACTCGAGCGCCTGCGTCGCGGCGAAGAGGGCGATGACGCAGATTGACGATGCAGGTTTCGTAACGCGAAAAGAGCGCCCCCGGCCCTTGACTTCGTGGCCCGTATCGCCCACCTGCACGATGCCGAAATTGCTGGCGCTCGCGCTGGTGGATCGCAAATGAAAGACAGGTCGGCCTCAGGCTGACGGGTGGGGCGGCGTTCTGTGATTGCAGTGCGCTGGCCAAGCGCGTTTCTTTCATGGCTGGTTTTAAGCGCGGCGTTCGATAGGGCGTGCGGGAGCAGGGAGTAGGGTATGGCGACGAAAGCGGCCACGGGAACGGAGCGGAACGCGCAGGACCAGGACGGCGATACCAATGTCCTCGACACGCAGTCCGGTGCGGTCAAGCGGCTCATCGCCAAGGGACGCGAGCGCGGTCACATCACGTTTGACGAGCTGAACGCTGTCCTGCCGCAGGATCAGATGTCCTCCGAGCAGATCGAGGACATCATGGCGATTTTCTCCGAGATGGGGATTCAGGTCGTCGAGAATGAGGAAAACGAGGACTCTGACGAAGCCGAGGAGAAATCCGAGGAAAAGGAAGAGGCTGAGGAATCCGAAGAATCTCCTACTGGCAATGTGAGCGAAAGCGCCGGCCGTACAGATGACCCGGTGCGCATGTACCTGCGCGAGATGGGCTCGGTCGAGCTGCTTTCGCGCGAGGGCGAAATCGCCATTGCCAAGCGGATTGAGGCGGGCCGCGATGAGATGATTGGCGGGCTGTGCGAAAGCCCGTTGACCTTCCGCGCCATTATTTCCTGGCACGACAAGCTCAAGGAAGGCGAGATGTTGCTGCGCGACATCGTCGATCTTGAAGCCATGCAGGGCGGCCCCTCCGAAGAGGAAGCCGCCGAGAGCGAGAACGCCGAGGAGAACGAGGACAATCTCGACGAGGAGCCCGCAAACGAGGAAGGTGGCGACCCGGAAAGCTCCGGCCTGTCGCTCTCTGCCCTCGAAGAGAAGCTCAAGCCCGAGATCCTGGCGCATTTCGAGGCCATCGAACCGCTTTACGATACGTTGCGTGCACTTCAGGTGCGTCGCATCGAGACGCTGACCAGCGGGTCCGAGACCACAGGTTCTTCCGAGCAGGAATACGAGAAAGTGCGTATGGAGCTCGTGAAGATGGTCGAGCAGGTCCATCTGCACAACAACCGTATCGAGGAGCTGGTGACCCAGCTCAAGGTTCAGTTCCAGCGCCTCAATAACCTCGAAGGCCGCATGCTGCGTATGGCCGAGGGTTGCCGCGTCTCGCGTGATGACTTCCTGCAAAAATATCGCGGCTACGAACTCGACCCCAACTGGCTGGCCTCCGTCTCGGCGCTGCCTGGCAAGTCGTGGAAGAACTTCACCACGCGCTATGCCGAGCAGATTATCGACCTGCGTAACCAGGTGGCCGATCTGGCTCATAGCACCGGTCTGCCGGTTGGCGAGTTCCGTCGCGTCTATGCTGTGGTGTCGCGTGGCGAGCGTGACACGACGCGCGCCAAGAAGGAAATGATCGAGGCCAATCTGCGTCTCGTGATTTCCATTGCCAAGAAATACACCAATCGTGGCCTGCAATTCCTGGATCTGATTCAGGAAGGCAATATCGGCCTCATGAAGGCGGTGGACAAGTTCGAGTACCGTCGTGGGTACAAGTTCTCGACCTATGCGACATGGTGGATCCGTCAGGCCATCACGCGCTCGATTGCCGATCAGGCCCGCACCATTCGTATTCCGGTGCATATGATCGAGACGATCAACAAGCTCGTGCGCACCTCACGCCAGATGTTGCACGAGATTGGTCGTGAGCCCGCACCTGAAGAGCTGGCCGAAAAGCTGGGTATGCCGCTTGAGAAAGTGCGCAAGGTGCTCAAGATCGCCAAGGAGCCGATCTCTCTCGAAACCCCGATCGGTGACGAGGAAGACAGCCATCTTGGTGACTTCATCGAGGACAAGACGGCGGTCATTCCGCTGGATGCTGCGATCCAGACCAATCTGCGCGAGGCAACCACGCGCGTTCTGGCCTCTCTCACCCCGCGTGAAGAGCGTGTGCTGCGTATGCGCTTTGGCATCGGCATGAACACCGATCATACGCTGGAAGAGGTGGGTCAGCAGTTCAACGTGACTCGCGAGCGTATCCGCCAGATCGAGGCGAAGGCACTGCGCAAGCTCAAGCACCCGAGCCGCAGCCGCAAGCTGCGCTCCTTCCTCGACGATAACTGATCGGCGGGAACGGCTCATGGAGCCCTGGCTCGAGACGATTCCGGAGCGTCCCACGACCGAAGTCACGGTCGAGGTGACGTTCCTCGAACGTCTCAGGCCGCCACCTTCGGCCCATATCGGCTGGCCTGAAGGCTATCACATCGAGCGCTGGCATCCGGATGTGGATGATTATCTAGCGCTCTACCGTCTGATCGGCGCCCCTCACTGCTGGTGGATGCGGTACATGATGCCTGCTGATACCCTTCACCGCATCATCGCCTCACGCCATACCGAAATCTGGCGTCTGATGGGGCCGCAGGGCGTGGCCGGTTTTTTCGAGCTTGATATGCACAAGCCGGAAACCCCTTATCTATCCTATCTCGGCCTCGTGCCGGGCGCGCAGGGCAAGGGGCTTGGCCGCAAGTTGCTGTCGGCTGCCATCTCTCATGGCTGGCGCAAGGTCACGCGGGTCATGCGGGTCAATACCTGCACTGCCGATCACCCCAATGCGCTCCCTACCTACAAGGCTGCCGGCTTCGTGCCGATCATGGTCGAGGAGGAGCACTGGGCGGTGCCTGACGATCTTGGCCTCACCCTGCCGGCCCATCTACTCCGCCCCTGAGCCCGTCCACACCCAAGACAAATATGCGGGAAAGCAGGCTGTTGTTCGCACGGGAGCGTTCCGAGGCAGGAAAACTCTTGCCCCCGCAGGGGCGTATGTGCTTTATGCCGCCTTTCCCTGCCGGACGAAGGCATCGTCCCGGCTATACCCGAGCCTTGTGGAAGAGGCGCTGATCCGACCGGTCCCGGTCGGGTGGTTGGGTTGAAGCAATCCGAAGGGAGCTCATATGCCGTTGTACGAAAGCGTGCTCATCGCACGTAATGATATCTCGCAGGCGCAGGTCGAAACCCTCGTCGAGCAGATCGAAACCCTCCTCACCCAGGATGGCGGTTCCATCGAGAAGCGCGAATTCTGGGGTCTGCGTTCGCTCGCATACCGCATCAAGAAGAACCGCAAGGGCCACTACGTCCTTCTCGGCCTGAATGCCCGTCCGGACCAGATCCGCGAGCTGGAGCGTCAGCTGAGCCTGAACGAGGACGTTCTGCGCGTTCTTACGCTGCGCGTTGAGGAAATCACGCAGGACCCGTCTCCGATCCTGTCCCGCAAGGGCGATGATCGTGGCGATCGTGGCAATTTCCGTGGTGGCAACTCCAAGCCTGCTGGTCGTTTCGACAGCGGTCGTGGCGGCCGTCGTGGTGACGATCGTGAAGAATACCGCGCCCGTGAGGGTGCCGAGATGGATGCGGAGTAATCGCGATGTCTGACGAGAACACCAACGAAATCAACCCGGCCGCCCGTCGCATTGCCGTCGGCGCCCGTCGTCCGTTCTACCGCCGCCGCAAGTCCTGCCCGTTCTCCGGCCCCAACGCGCCGAAGATCGACTACAAGGACGTGCGTCTGCTGAGCCGCTTCCTCTCCGAGCGCGGCAAGATCGTTCCGAGCCGCATCACGGCGGTTTCGGCCAAGAAGCAGCGTGAGCTGGCGCAGGCGATCAAGCGCGCCCGCTTCCTTGCCCTGCTCCCCTACGTGATGAACTGAGGAGACAGGCATGTCACAGACTGAAGTCATCCTGCTGCAGCGCGTTGAGCATCTGGGCCAGATGGGCGATATCGTCCGCGTGAAGCCCGGCTATGCCCGTAACTTCCTGCTGCCCCAGGGCAAGGCGCTCCGCGCCAATGCCCAGAACCGCCAGCGTTTCGAGACCGAGCGCGCACAGCTTGAGGCCCAGAACCTCAAGCGTCGTGAAGAGGCCGAGCGTCTTGCCGAGCGTATGCACGGCCTGAGCGTAGTCATCATCCGCCAGGCTGGTGACAGCGGCAGCCTGTACGGCTCCGTGACGACGCGCGACATCGCGATTGCTGTGACCGCTGCTGGCCTGAGCGTCAGCCGCAACCAGGTGGTCCTCGCCGAGCCGATCAAGCTGCTGGGTCTGGTCGAGGCACGCGTTGCCCTCCACCCGGAAGTGTCGATCCCGGTTACGGTCAACGTGGCCCGTTCGGAAGAAGAAGCCGAGCGTCAGGCACGTGGCGAAGCCATCGTCGCTGAAGAGGACGAATACGTTCTCGAAACCGAAGTCGAGGGTGAAGACGCCGCGGCTGAAGGTGAAGTCGAAGGCGCTGCTGTCTGAAAAGACGCATCGTTTAGCGATTGAATGCAAAACCCGGCTGCCTCAGGCAGTCGGGTTTTGTGTTATTGGGACCAGTTGACGATCTCAGGTTTTCCTCGTTCAATTACTTGAATTGATGAGAGAAGAGCGGGATTGACCATGATATTTCTGCTGGACCGTGTTCTGAAGCGCTTTATCAGTGCCGGAGCACTCGACGTCATCCTGCCCAGCGGTGAAAAACGCCGCTACAAAGGGACGCGTCCCGGTCCGAGCGCAGCCATTCATGTCAAGACAGACAAGGCGCTGAGAGCACTCCTTCTGAATTCAGGGCTCGCCTTCGGTGAGGGCTGGATGGATGGCGACATCGTCTCGGTGGACTGCTCGCTTGAGGACGTGCTGAGCGTCCTGATGCTCAACATCCACGGCAGTCACCACCTGCTTAATCGCGTCGAGGAAAAGGCCCGTTTCGTCACGCGGTTTCTTCGGCAATGGAACGGGCAGAAGCGCTCACGTCGCAATGTCGCTCATCACTATGATCTGAACGGAAAACTCTACGACCTCTTCCTCGATGAAGACCGTCAGTATTCATGCGCCTATTTCTCTTCTGACGACATGACACTGGAAGAGGCGCAGCTCGCCAAGAAGCATCATATTGCCGCCAAGCTGCAACTCGACCGGCCCGGCCTTGATGTGCTCGACATCGGTTGTGGCTGGGGAGGCATGGCCCTGACGCTGGCGCGTGACTACGGCGCCAAGGTGACAGGCATCACGCTCTCGCAGGAACAGCTTCAGGTTGCCCGCGAGCGTGCCCGTGCGGCAGGGCTTGAGGGGCTGGTAACCTTCAAGCTCATGGATTACCGCAAGCTCGACAGGCAGTATGACCGTATCGTTTCAGTCGGCATGTTCGAACATGTCGGCATAGGCCATTACGACACCTATTTTCGTACCCTGCGTAAGGCGCTTCGGCCTGACGGTGTGGCACTTGTTCATTCGATCGGGCGTATGGACGAGCCGGGTTCGACGAACCCCTGGATCGACAAATATATCTTCCCCGGTGGGTATTCCCCGGCGTTGAGCGAAGTGTTTCCGGCAATCGAGCGGGCAGGCCTCTGGGTGACGGATTGCGAGATCCTGCGCTTGCATTATGCGAAAACGATCCGGATCTGGCGTGAGCGTTTTGCGGCCAATCGCGAGAAGATCAAGGCGCTTTACGACGAGCGCTTCTGCCGTATGTTCGAGTTCTATCTCGTTGGGGCCGAACTGTCTTTCCGACTGCAGGGCCACATGAACTTCCAGCTCCAGCTGACTGCCGATATCGATGCTGTTCCATTGACCCGCGACTATATGGCCGGGGGCTGAAGCGGATTTCGCGCAGCGCGGCTGGCCTCTGGTCAGCCACCTGACATGTGCGCTCATACTTTGTTAAGAAAATAGGCTCTCGAAGCCGTGACTCACGGTTTCGTTACGTAACGCTTTGTGCCAACGATTGGCGAATGAGAAACATTCGCAACCCATATAGTGGGGTGAGCCTGTCTGGCCCCGGAATCGTCCTCATTGCGGCGCTTGGCATGGCCTTGCCGCCTGATGCCTTGGCGGAGGGCAAACCTGGCGACAAAACTGTCGGCCCCGGGCGGACAGGGGATGATAGAGCTGCGCGTGCCGAGCCGCAGCGCCATATCACCCGCCCGCACCGAGAAGGACAGGGAGGCGAGACGAGCGCGCGGCATCATCGGAACCATGAGGTGCTGACCGTAATGGGGGCTCGTGGTGGTTATGCCGCTGCTGAGAGCGCTATGGGGGACAAGCGCGCCACCCCGTTTCTGCAACAGACACAGACCACCAATGTCGTCACCCACCAGACACTCGCGGATTTCTCGCCGCAGACTATGGAGGATATGGCGAAATACGTGCCCGGTATGGCTATCGGGAACAATTTCGGCGGCACGCAGGATGCTCTTATCAAGCGTGGCTTTGGGGCCATTGATGATGGGTCCATCCTGCGCGACGGGGTGAGGATGCCCATTGGACGCAATTATCAGGGTGATACGGCCGAGCGCGTCGAGATCCTCAAAGGGCCAGCCTCATTGTTCTACGGCATGCAGGAGCCAGGCGGTGTGATCAATGTCATTACCAAGGCGCCCGATTTCCGGCGCTGGGGGGCGGCTTTGGGAACCCAGTGGAGCTCTCTGGGAGGTGGAAATGGTCATGTCGATGTGACCGGGCCGCTCGGAAAGACGCTGGCTTTCCGTCTGATCGGCAGTTACCGGAACGAGAATTACTGGCGTAATTTTGGCGCCAACAAGCAGATCCTGGTGGCACCGACTCTCAATTGGCATCGCGAACGCTGGGATGGCGCATTGTCTTACGAATATGTCGATTACGACAATGTGCTGGATCGCGGCGCCGTTTTTGTCGGGAATAATCCGGTTTCCGGTCCTCAGAAGCGTCTCGATGAACCTTGGACCGCGTCTTTCGGTGCCCGTCATCTCATTGCCAGTCATCTGGGCTACCGGATCGGGATGCATGACAGGCTCAGGCTGTCTGGCGGCTATAACCGCGACGATTATCATGACAGACAGGCCGACCCTTCGAGCTACTCGGCGCGCACCGGCATTCTGCTACGTCGCTATCGTGCCAATGGTGGGACAATCCGTGCCAATGGCAGTGTCGCCCTTGATTATCTGGGCGATCACGATCTGTGGGGGATGCGTCACGAAATCACGGCGGGTATCGACTACGAAAACCGGAATCAGGATCAAGGGGTGTTCTATCAGTCAGCCAATCAGGGTGGCTTTACCCCGGCCAATCCGGTCTATGGGGGGGCTGGCACCCGTCGGGCGCCCCAATCCGGCGAACAGCAATCTGCAGCAGAACATCAATTCGGCATCTGGCTATTTCAAGGACAATATCCACCTGACAAGCAGCCTGATTGCAAGCGGCGGCGTGCGCTATCAGTGGTTTGGTTTGCGCTATGGCAGTGGAATTCCCTTCATCCGGACGACCGACGCGTCCTACACGAAGCCGTTGCCATTTGCTGCGCTCGTCTGGCAGCCATTCAGGAGCGTTTCGTTCTATGGCGATTATTCGCAATCCTTCGGCGCAAATCAGCTCTCCGCCGGCAGCGTGCTGCAGGGAGGCTACAAGCCCACGACGGGTCGGGAATTTGAAGTCGGGGCACGCTATGCGCATGGCGGTCTGACGGCCGATCTCGCCCTCTATCATATCCGCAAGAAAAACGTTCTCCAGACTGCAGGGCAGGACAGTGATGGCAATATCGTACAGCGTCTTACCGGTCTGGCCGGGTCGAAAGGTCTGGAGGCAAGTGTAACAGGGGCACTGTCTGCCCATTGGAGCGCCGTGCTCGCCTATGCGTGGACTGACGCCCGAACGCTGCGTGATACGCCTGCCACTGAGGGGCGCCAGTTGATTGGCGTGCCGAAAAACAGCGGGAGCCTGTTTCTGACGTGGAATGGCGTCTTGCCATGGCACGCTGTGTCGATGCGTGCAGGTGGTGGTGTCCATCTTGTGGGGACGCGCTCGGCAGCGCTTGATAACAGCTTCCAGGTGCCCGGTTAAGGCACGGTTGATGCTTTTGCATCCTGGACTGTGATGCAACTCTTTGCGCGGCAGATCAACCTGCAACTCAATGCGGTCAACCTGCTCAATCAGGGTTATATCATCGCTCCGACAGGGTCGGTTTACCGTAATAGCTGGGGGCAGGGGCGCAGCTTCGCTGTCGCGACTTCGATTGCATTTTAAGGGGAAAGCGGTGGCTTAAAGCCACCCGAGGGGGAGGAAATGGTCCTCCCCGTGCAGAGACAGGGCAGATCCGGCGAGACGTGAACGGTCACCAAGGGAGGCCCTTGCGGGCCCGACTGGATTGGTTCGCTTTCCTCTACCGGAATCCGGCACCCGTAACGGCTGGATTCAGCTGAGCTTGAGAGCTACTGCCGAGGTCTTGCCGTTGCGTCCGACTTCGGTCTCATAAGAGAGCGCCTGGCCGTCGTTGAGGGAGGAAAGGTTGGCCTTCTCAACGGCAGAAATGTGCACGAACACATCGTCGCCACCGGCATCCGGCTTGATGAAGCCATAGCCCTTTGTTGAGTTGAACCACTTGACGGTGCCTGTTGCCATAGCAAGGCTCCTTGATAGTATAGCGGCCACGCAGAAGAATTATGCGTGCAAACATGCTCTCGTGGATCTGTTTCGGGCGCCACATGCACCCGCATTTCCGGCCAAAAGCACCCGCGTCTACCCTGTATGGGCGTTCGCTCAGCCCAGTGCAAGCACTGAGCAAGGCTTAGCCCTCTTTGCAGACCAGTTTTGCAAGTGTGGCAAACTCGTCGATCGACAGTGTCTCGGCCCGCCTCGTCGCGATGATTCCTGCCTCTTCAAGCAGGGCCTCACCGCCAATGGGACGCAACGAGGCACGAAGCATTTTTCTTCTCTGCCCGAAGGCGAGATGCGTCACATGCTCCATCGCCTTGAACATCGAGGCTGAAGGCTGGATGGGCTTCGGGACGATATCGACCACAGCCGACTCTACCTTGGGCGGGGGCGAGAAGGCACCCGCAGGGACTTTCATGACGACATTGCAGGTTGCGCACCACTGCGCCAGAACACCCAGTCGGCCATAGGCACCGGTATCGGGCGCAGCACAGATACGCTCGGCCACCTCAAGCTGGAACATGAGCGTCATGCGTTCCCAGGACGCTGCCTGACGCAACCAAGCGACCAGAAGAGGCGTGCCAACATTATAGGGCAGGTTGGCGACGATCTTGCGTGGTGCGGGGCATAGCGTGGCACAGTCCAGAGACGTGGCATCCGCCTTGATCAGATGCAGCCTGCCTTGCGCGTGGGCGACAAGTTCATCCAGCAGGGGCCAGGCCCGCTGATCGATCTCGACCGCATGCACCGCATCGGCTTTCGTATCCAGCAGAGCGCGCGTCAGGCCACCGGGACCGGGGCCGATCTCGACCACTTGCCGTCCAGCCATGTCGCCAGCCAGTGCGGCGATCCGGGCAACGATTCCCGGATCGAGAAGAAAATGCTGACCGAAGGATTTCTTCGCATCCAGACCATGAATCCGGATTGCGTCACGTAAGGATGGAAGGGTCATCCCTGGTCCGACACTGGCTTGCCGTGGGGCTTGCCACCCGGTGCCGCACTACCTTGTCCCGGCCCATGATGGGCAGGCTTGGCGGGGGCCTCATCATCGGCAGCAGCGTCATCGCTTGCCTTGGCCGAAGCGGTCTTGTCGTCCTTTCGCATCTCGATGACGGAGCGACGCTCCAGATCACGCTCGAGCTGACGCGAGGCCTGTTCGACGCGCTCATTCATCAGGCTGTCGGCGATTTCGCTCGGGCTCTGCTGGGCGATGTTCTTCTGCCCCTTGGTGCAGACTGTCAGCAGCGCGATACCATCAGAGGAGACAAGCGGGCGGCTCGACTGCCCGACGGGCAGATCGGCCAGTACCTGACGCATTTGCGGGTTCAGGCGCTCAAGGACGAGCTGACCGCCTGGATCGGAAGGATGCTTCTCACCCAGAGAGCGATTGAGCGCCTCCATTGACTCACAGCCATGCACGGATTGTGCGGCGGCCGTGGCTTTCTGAAGGGTCAGCTTCTGCTGATCCGTCGGCGCCTGTGGGTTGAGCGGTGAGGAGAAGGGGAAGAAGGCCTGACGTACCGTGATCATCGTGACGTTCTGATGGCCGATGGTGCGCTTGCCGTTGACCGTGACGATCACGTAGCCGCCCGCCACCTTCACAGGGTTCGAAATGGCCCCGATGGGCATCTGGCGCACGATCTCGACAACCGGCGGGTCGAGGCTGTCTTCCTGCACCCAGCCCATTGTTCCGCCGTCAAGCGCGGTCTGGGCCTGCGAGAACTGCGCTGCGACGATGGGGAAAGGCGCCCCGTTGCGCAGCTGCGTGATGATTGTCTTGGTAAATTCCAGCTCGGTTTCGGAATGGCGCGGATCGGCGACCGGAATGAAGATCTCGCTCACATTGTACTGCGCGCGGCCTTCCTCGGCACGAAGGGCCTCCTCACGCTGGGCTATCTCACGCGCTGTGATACGTCCACGGCCCGAAATTTCCTCGCGAAGTACCTGCATCCACCCGATCTGGACGCGGATCTGGTCGATCAGGGTGGTCAGTGACACACCGTCCTGCGCCAGTCGGTCACGCAGGGCATTCTTGGGCATGCCATTGCGGGATTCGATGTTGTTGATGGCCTGAGCGATCTGCTGCGGCTCGACATTGATGTGACGCTTGAGGATTTCCTGCGTCTTGATGCGCTCATCGACCAGTTGACGAATGATCTGCGGGCGCAGGCGCTGCATCAGGTCGGCGCTGATATTCAGCCCCGTGGAGAGTGCAAAAAGCTTGCCGCGGTTATCGACGTCACGCTCGGTCAGAACCTGACCGTTGATCGTTCCGAGAATGGCATCTTCCGGCGGATTGGCCGCCGGGGCGACGCTGCCATGGCCCGGGCGGGCATGGGTGGCGTGATGCGGGGTCGCTGCCTCTGCTGTCAGAGCAGGCAGGACGAGGCAGGTGGCAAAGCCCATAAGTATCGCACGCAGGGGCCGGGCAGCGCCGGATTGCGGGGCAGCCCGGAGGAAGGGGGCGGTAAGGGTCATTGCGCGTCCGTCAGCCATTGATTCCGAAGGTACCGATCGTCTTGAATGTGAGATTGAACAGCACCGTCGTATTACGCTGCTGGCCACCGATCGAGGTATATTGCTTGATCGCAAGGATGTCCAAGCCGAAGCAGTCATTGGAGTAGCCGATATCGCCACCCAGGCTGACAAACTCCTTGCGCGACAGCGAACGGCGCCCATAGATCGAGGCGTGGTACTGCTTATAGGCCGTCGAGACACCTGCTGTTACTTCATTTGTCTTCGTATAATAGACCTGCGTCGGACCATTCAGTCGATAGTTCGTCGCATAGAAGTAATAGGGCGTGACAGGTTCGTAGATATACCCGGCATTCACATGGAATACCGGCACACCGACACTGACCAGTCCCTCGCCATAATCGAAGCTCTTGCGATAGGGGTCATAGCGGCCGCGAGCCGTCAGATCGAGATAGCGGTTGGGGCTGACGCGCACACGCGCCACGGGTGACGAGAGGTGATGCGACAGGCCAGAATAGGGGATGCGGTTCTGGGTAACGTGCTGCTGGATGCTCTCACCCACGATAAAATCCACGACATGGCCACGCCACGTCCAGTTGCCATGCACACCGATATTGCCGCGCAAGCCGCCATCCAGACGGTCGGTGCCGGTATAGCGGTTCAGCGCGAACAAGGTGCTGTCCGTGAACTCGTATTGCAGCGAATCTTCGTTTGGGATCATGCGCGTGGCACTGTTGCCCATATTGGGCGCGGCAATTGCCTGCACGATCGGCTCGAGCACCTGAGAGCCGTGACCATGCGCAAAGCTGCGCATGAAAGGCCAGTTCATCTTCAGCGCGACAGTGGGCAGGACCCAGCCCGTCGTATGTGTCCCGGTATCGGTATAATAGGTTGGCTGCTCTGTCAGATGGCTCGCCTGGTAAACCGTAGCGTCAAGACGTGCTGTCAGTAGCCAGATCTGGCCCAGCACATTGTGGAATGGCCGGTTCCAGTTCATCTGGATCTGCCCGCGCTGATCGCGTGTCCCCTCAGGGCGATAGACGTTGAAGTCGTTCGTGCTGAGCGAGAATGTGCCACCCAGCGGATCCGTCTCACCCTGAAACGCATAGGTAAAGCGCGGCAGAACGAAAGGCAGATTCGAGTTGCGGATAACGCCCTGGTTCAGACCCTGATAGAACTGCCCGTCGAGACGCGTGTAGGAGCCTACGCCAAAGCCGTCGATATAGGCGGTGGATTGCAGGGTTTCGTTGCCGTAGCCTGTGATGCGGTAGTCACGCATGTAGTTGGCTGAAGAGGCAAGGTTGATGTTGGCGCCAGCGCGCCAGTGATCGTCGATATCGAAAATGGCATTGCCACGGACATAGCCCTGGATGCCATTATCGTTCGTGCCATCAACCGTATTGCCAAACGTGTTGACGTAGCTGCCTTCCTTATGGGTGCTATAGGCCACGCCGCCCGTGAAGTTGATCTTGCCGAAATTGAGCTGGTTTCGATACTGCCCGCTGATCTGCGGTCCGGTGCGGGTCGAGACGAGCCCCTGGACGGTCAGATCCTGCTGGTCGTCAATCGCCCAGAAATACGGAATGGTGAAATAGGTGCCCAGATAACGGTCATGCGGGTTGATGCCCGGGATCAGGAAGCCGCTCTGACGCTTTACGCTCGGGTCTGTCATTGAGAACAGAGGCAGGTACATGATCGGCAGACCGAACATGTCCAGATAGGCATGACTGAATTCGATGCGTTTGTGTTCGGCATCCTGGGTCGCATTATACGCGCGCAGCTGCCAGAAGGGCGGGCGTGATGGATCCTTGGCGCAGATCTGGCAGGCCGTATAAACGGCCTTGGCCATGTCGTTGATCTTGCCGTTGGTCCGCCTCATGCCATTGGCAGCAAGCTTGGCATTGTCTTCCATACGCAGAAAGATGCCGCGTGCAATGCCATCATGCATGCCATTGCTGAGCTCGACATAGTCAGCAAAGCTGGTGCTGCCATCGGGCTCGACCATCGCGACGTGGCCTGTGGCCGTCAGGACGCCGGTATTGCGATCGAACACGATCTTGTCGGCACGAAGCGCATGTTCGCCCTGCCAGACCTGCACATTGCCTGTCCAGGTTGCCACACCGCTGCGGGTGTAGCTCTCGTTATCAGCCAGATAGGTGACGGGGTCGGACTGTGAAGAAGGCTTGCCTACGGCAACTTTCGGCCCGGTCTGGCGCTGCATGGTTGCATCCGCCTCTGGAATGGCACCGAATGTCGCCGTGCCCGCCAGCATGGAGGCAGCAAGCCATGACCTGCGCCTGTGATGCGCAACGCGCCGTTTCGACATCAACCATCCTCCAGATGCAGAAGCAAGGCTACCGCCAAGCAGAGACCCGCGCCAGTCGGTGCCCATGCCGCCATAACAGGCGGCAACGCACCGGATTCACCAAATTGCGCCGCCACCTTCGAGATGGTGAAAAGCGCGAAGCCCGCCGCGATTCCCGAGCCCAGCATCCGGGCCACGCCGCCGCGCCGGGTAGGACGCATCGAGAAGCCGGCAGAAACGAGCGCCATTGTACCGCACAGGATCGGAAGAGCTAACAGAGTCTGGAAGTGCAGTCGATGCCGGATGGACGAAAAACCAGACCGCTCGAGAAGATGGATGAAACCCGGCAGGGTCCAGACGGATAATGTATCGGGCGAGGCAAAGCTCTGCTCGACACGACGCAGCGAAAGATTGGTGGGCAGCAGATAGTCACCGATATGGATCGGTAAATGGTTTGGCCTGACTGTCGCGGCATTTTCCAGCTTCCAGGCGCCCTCCACCAACTCACCACGGGGCGCCTCAATCCGGACCACAAGTTGATCACGTGCATCGAGACGGAAGATGCTGATATCGTTAATTCTCAACTTGCGGTCGCGCAGAAAGACGCGGCGGGCGTGAAGAATTGCCACACCTTGCCCACCCTGTTCATCATCGAGCTGGCGCAGCCATAGCGCACCACCATTGAGCGAGAGCGGGCCACCACCGGTCTTGAGATAAGCCTCGTCCAGTAATTCCGCCTTGCGAAACATGGATGAGGAGAGCGGCGAGAGCGCCATCGTGCCGAAAGCGCCCATCAGAATGGCACAGGCCAGGGGCGCCGCCAGAAACTGCCAGGCCGAAATGCCCGCTGCACGGGCAACAATCAGCTCGGACGAGCGCGTCAGGCGCCAGAAGCATACGATACCGCCCAGCAGGATACCGAACGGCATGATCATGATCATGAAATACGGCACATGCAGCCCGGCAATTTCCGTCACAAGGCTAGTTGGAACGTCGGGCTTGGTGGCGACACGTCGAAGCAGATCGATGAAGTCGAACAGCGAGACGAGCCCTGTCAATGCCGCGATCATTGCCAGCGAGAACAGCGTGAAAATGCGCGAGATATAAACCGAGAGCGTGACCGACACCCCAGCCGAGGTGCCGCGGAACAGGGCCAGGGTATTACGCGCCATGAGATGTCTTCCGGCCGGAATTCAGCCCTCTGGGCAGGAAGAGCCATACCGCGCAGCCAATGGCAGGCAGTATCGCTACGCCCCAGAGAAGGGGGACAAGACCGAGATTCCGGCCTGCCAGATTTTGCAGCATGAGGGACATGGCCATCAGCCCCACAACGGAGAGAATGGCGGCCAACGGGCGTTTGATGTTGCCGTGGCGCGAGAAGGCACCGCTCAGCACGGCAACGAGCGCGATCATGCTGAAAGACAGGGTGGTGAGGGGGGAGGTCAGACGCCTCCACCCTTCTACCGCGAACTTGCCCCAGTCACGCTGCGAGACATAGCGCGGGTCAGGATGAAAGAGCTCGGGGAGAGACATTTCGGAAGCGTCGCGCACTTCGGTATCGGCCTGTTTGCTGCTGGAAAGATCGATCGAATTCCGCGTAAAGGTCAGGACGTTGAGCCGCCCCGTATGGTGATCGATCTCCTGGCGGGAGCCATTGAAGAGCACGACGCGCGGCTGGTTGTCGACCACCACCATTGTTCCGCGTTCAGCAATGATCGTTGCGCGCGCTTCAGGCTGACGGTCATCCTCCACAAACACACCGTGCATTTCCCCGTCACGGTCGCGCGTGCGCACATAGACGGTCATATCTTTCGAGAGCTGTGCAAACACACCGTCCTGAAGCAGGAAGGCGGCCATACGATTGCGGATCTCGAATTCGTAGCGCCTGAAGGCGTGGTAGGAGACCGGTACAAGCCACAGGTTGAGAATGTACCCAATTACGGTCGTGATCAGGGCGCAGGCCATGGCTGGCCGCGCCAGCTGGAACGGCGAAAGCCCCGCTGCCTGCATGACCGTCAGTTCACGATCGCCCGACATGCGCTGATAACCGAACAGGACGACCAGAAAAGTCGTGATTGGCAGGATGACCGCAAGAAAAGAGGGGATCATCAGGGAGGTGAGCTGAATGAACACGCGCAGCGAGAGGCCACGATCCACGACGAGTGATACGAAGCGCAACGACTGCATGAGCCAGATGAGCGCGATGGCACCACTGGTAATGCCCACCAGCCCAAGGAAAAGCTGACGCAGGATATAGCGTTCTCGCAGCAGCAGGGGAGAGCGTTGTTTGGAGCGTGAAGCCGAAGCAGACATGAGTATTGCCCTTAGCGTTTCGCCGGACGTGCCGAAAGCTGCATCTTGTTACGAAGTTTCCGTCTCAGCGCGGATCACGCAACCAGCGATCGCCGGTGTGGCGGCTATGCGCCACAAAGAACCCGGCCAGCAGACCAGCCACGGCAAAGGCGAATGTCCAGCCCGAAGGGCGTATCAGCAGCAGTGACAGGGCTGGAGCCGCGATAAGTCCGATCAGCGTGCTGACAACCGTCTCACGACGGGTGGGGCCGAAATGACGCTGCGCATGGCAGTTAGGGCATTCCTCATCCGTACGCTGCATCTTGCCGCGGCAAACCGGGCACAGAACGACCGTTTCCTGCGCCGGTGGTCGGGGGACAGGAAGATAATTGCCGGTGATGACCGATCTTTGTCGGGGCAGGGGGGAGAGACGCGCCATGAAATGCACATGCCGTGAAGCATGGGGGCAGTGCAATATGAAAATCAGGCAAGGCGACACGCTGTTGCCGAGGCAAAGCCGCTTTTATTCGCAATGCTACGGATTGATTGGCTGCCCCGACAAGCTGCACGCTTTTGCGGCTCTCTCGCGTTGCGTCCTGTGACAGGCGTCTGATCGCCCTTGGTTATGCGAGGATCCGGGAAGGGCCCTGAGCGTGCTGGCCGCCACGGGTTCTGGTCAGGAATGTGAAATGGGAGGGACGACCTGCCCTTGGCCGCAGGTCTTGGCAAGGTGTACGATCCGCGTCTAGATCGTCCCGACAAGCTCCTTCGATGAGAGTCAGAGCCCCGATGGCTGCATCTGAATGCAGGAGGTGAATTGTGCCCAGATGGCGTACCGCACTCGCCGGGGCTTTCATTCCTCTCGCTGCCCTGACCGCCAATGTGGGGCTTTTTCTTGTGCGGTCTGCCGCTCCCAAGCCCGTGCAGCTGCCATCGGATGCCTATATCTGGCAGCGTCAATGGCGGGATGAACTGCTACGCTCCATCACGCAGGCTGCGCCCTCTATCCAGACCTGGCACATTCTAGCCGCCGAGTTCGACCAGGCCGGCCAGTGGCATGATACGGCGTTGCTCAGCTCAAGACAGGTTCTGGCATCGCATCGTGTGATCGCCGTGTTCCGCCTCAGCGGTCGGATAGAAGCGCTCGATCCTGTGCAAACAGGCCAGCATATCGAGCAGGTGCTCGCCCGATGGCAGACGCTCGGCCTTACGCCGGAGGGGATTGAGATCGATCATGACTGCCCCACTGCGCGGCTTGGTGATTATGCGACATGGCTCGATGCACTTCATCGCAGATTGTCGGGGCGCCACCGTCTGACGATTACAGCCTTGCCAAGCTGGATCGGCGCCCCGGCGCTCGGTTCGGTTCTGTCCCATGTCGAAAGCGTCGTCCTGCAGCTTCATGCTGTCAGCAATCCGGCGGGCGGCCTGTTCAGAGCCCATGAGGCCCAGCGCGACGCTGCCGGCTTCGGCAGGATTTCACCCGTTCCGTGGCAGATTGCGCTGCCAAGCTACGGTACGAAAATCATATGGGGGGAGGCGGGCCAGCCGGTCGCGGTTGAAAGCGAGATGGCACGCGGCATTGCCAGAGGGGCGGGGCAGGAACTGACCGTTGCTCCGGAGGAGGTTGCGCGGTTCATGAAACGCATCGAGCACGCGCCGCCCGCGGGTCTTGCGGGATGGATCTGGTTCCGCCTGCCGGTTGCCGGTGACCGACGCGCCTGGAGCCTGCCTGCGTGGCTGACGCTGGTCAGGCACGAGCCATTGCGCAGGGCACTCTCGCTCGGCCTGAACCCGCAGGGTGCAGCTTTGTATCATATCGTGTTGAGAAATGACGGCACGATTGACGCCACGCTGCCGCTCATTATCCATGCTGACAAGGGCTGCGCCGGTATGGGGGCGCAGGGGCCTTATCGTCTCGATTACGACCAGGCTGGCCCGGTTCTTGTCAGAACGGGTGAGGCGCTGCTGCCGGTCGGACAGGAAATTGTTGCGGGCTGGCTGACCTGCCAGAAAAAGAAAGATCAGATCAATGTCTCAGCGCAGGACGTTACCCCACGCTTCTGAAGGCCATGCACCCCGCCAAAAGCGGCTGACAGCAAGGCAGGGGGCCTTGCTTGGCGTACTGGTTCTGGTGCCTGCAAGCCTCGTCGGCGTCATGGCCTGCGGTCCGTTCTTTCCCGAGCCGTTGCTGAATGACCGTACACACACGCTTGAGAAGCTGCCTTCTTTTTCGTTTTCTTATGCAATCAGACATCTTTATCCCGGACAGAAGGTAACACCAGAGCCGTCGCCAGGGTCAGAGGCTGCATCGCCCCCGGATGAGGATAACCCAGCCGAAGCCCGGGCGCGTGATCTCTACCAGAGCGGCGCGCAGGCCTATCGCGACCCCAATAGCGCCGATCACGGGATCGACGCATTCAAGGCAGTTATTGCGATTCCGGACGCCAGCAACGCGCATGAGAAAGTTGCGGCAGCCTTCATGTTGGGCAAGGCGTATAGTGCTTCGGCTTTTGCGTCAGCCAACGATCCGGAGCATGACCTGACCGAAGCCGCCCGGGCCTTTGCCCTGACGCGCTCGCTGGTCGATGCGGGCGCATACGACCCTGACGCCCTGGCCAAGGCCTCATGGGGTGAAGAGGCGAAGCTCTATCTGCGCGGCGCCAATGGTCTGTGTGGCTGGCACGAAATGGAGACGCACGCCCCGTGCACGACCAGCCTGAGGAAGGATCTGATTGGCAAAGCGCTCCTTCTTTATGTGCATCAGGTTGAATCCGGATCCTACGCCGGTGAGGACTCCTTGCGTTACGTTCTTGGCTGGATCGCGCAATATCCTGATCTGGTGAGAGCACTCGCTGCTGATCCGCTGTCGCGTAAAATGCTCAGCGCCTATGCCCTGTCTTTCGATTATGACGATGACCTCGCCCATTCATCCCTGAAAAATCTTGCGATTGCCGTGCATGAGCAGGGCGTCAAACCGGATGACGGAACCGATCTGCTGGCGGCCGCGGCCTATCGTCAGGGTCAGTTCGATCTGGCGCGGGATTTCGCGGGACAGAATCCGTCCCCTCTGGCTGCCTGGGTGCGGGCCAAGCTGGCTGTCCGTGCCAATGACACAAAAGCCGCAGCGCTTGCCTATGCCGAGGCGACCAAAGGGTTCCCAACACTGTCGCCTGCGCAAGACCCTGCCATCGCAGTGCGTATGCAGGGCGAGCAGGGTGTGCTGGCATTGTCGCGCGGCGAATATGTTCAAGCGTTACTCTGGCTTTATAGAGCTGCACAGCAGGCTGGACCGGCCAGCGATGTGGAGGTCGATGCCGCCTATGTCGCCGAGCGCGTGCTGAGCGCCGATGAACTCATGCAGTTTGTGGATGCCAACGTGCCCCCAACGCTGCCCGAGGCATCTGGCGCCCGATCATCCGGAGAACAGAATGGCCAGGCAGAGTCGGTGGATGTGCGGCCCGTTGACCCAATGCCAGATATGATACGGTCACTGCTCGTGCGTCGCCTGATCCGCGAAAACCGATTTGCTGAGGCTCTGACCTATACGGATCACTTCCGCGCCAAGAGTGGCGATTATGAGAGCGAACGCGGTCAGCCACGCGATCTGACAAAACTGACTTATGAACAACTGATCAAAACCTATGCACAGGCGCTTTCGGATGCAAAATCACGCTGGACCAGAACGGGGCGGGCTGAAGCCTGGTTTCTGGCGGCACGGATCGCGAGGCTCTATGGCATGGAGCTGATGGGAACGGAGATCAGGCCGGATTATTATATCTGGGGCGGGACTTATGGCTGGGGTGCCGACATCGATCCTCGCTCGGTGCAAGGTCCAGTAGCCCAGCAGCCGCCTGCCTCAAGAACCTTCGTAACGGCGCAGGAAATCGCCCGGTTCGACAGCAGCGCAGTCAAGCCTGATGTGCGCTATCATTATCGCTGGCTTGCCGTCAGCTATGCATCCCGTGCGGCTGATCTCCTGCCCCCGCGCTCGCAGGCTTTCGCGGCTGTACTCTGTCAGGCAGCTGGGTGGCAGACCGACCAGACCCAAGCGCTCTATCGGCGTTATGTGCGCGAAGGAGCTGTTGTCGATTTTGCCCCGAAATTCGGCAATAGCTGCACAGTCAGGCCCGCTTTTGAGCAGACCCGTTTTTACGGGCTCCGCAAGACGTGGCAGCGCGTTCGAGCGGCGATCGCGCGTCGGGTCTGAGGGGCGTTGCGTTCGCGCAGGAAGTGTGGCGACAGGCTTGGGCTGATTTCAGGGGGTGTTCTCGTGTTCGCCTGTCGCGATGCGGGCTTCGACCGCCAGACGCCACGGGGCATCTGCCGGGGCTTCATCCACAGCGCGCCGATACAGGGCGAGACTATCAGGTGAGATATGACCGTCACGGCGTGTCTGAAGCTCTGCCACCTGCACGGCCAGATCGGGGATGAAGCGTACAGCCAGAACACGACGATACAGGCCGATAGCCTCTTCGGGGCGATTCATGGCCTCATCCACCTGACCCAGCAGCAGGGCCGATCGGATGAAATCCGGGTCCTGAGGGGAGAGCGTTGCCACCTGCCGGGCCAGCTTGCCGAAAAGCGCCTGCAGTTCCGGCGAGACACTGCGCGTGCGGTCCTGATGCGGCTGGGGTGGAAGTGACGGATGACCGTTCACCAGATAGAGCGCGAAACCTGCGACAGGCAGCACGGGTAGCCAGAGCACAGATTTCCAGAGCCGCATACCTTGTGAAACCTGCGCCCGATGGCCCTCGCGATTATCAGGATCCACACGTGCTGCTGGCAGAGCGCGGGCTGTGAGTCCGTCATCAGGCAGCGCGTCGGCGGCGAGAATGCGACGCTGTATCTCCAGCCGTGCCTTACCCGCCTCAGTGGGGTCGATCAGCCCGGAGGCCATATCCCGATCGAGTTCGCGTAACTGCTCGCGATACAGCGCGAGGGCTGACAGGCGTGGCCCGACGGGTGGGATCTGGCGCTTCGACTGGAGGAATATCAGCCAAAGCAGCGGCGAGAGGGCCAGAAGCGTGACAAGCAGGAAACCGGGCCAGCTCATGGCTTGCTCTCCTCACGCAGCAGACTGGCCAGACGCGTGGCTTCGGCTTCAGTCAAGGGAGGTTCTTCCTGCGTGCGGCGCATCATCACAAGGGCCGCGCCAATACCGACGGCAACCGCCAGAGCCGGCATGGTCCAGAGCAGCAATGTGGCCATCGAGAATTGCGGCTTCAACCGGATGAACTCGCCATAGCGATGGGTCATCCATGCCATGATCCGGGCGTCGCTCTCGCCTTTTGCCACATGCTCGCGCACGACATGGCGCAAATCGCGCGCCAGCCCTGCGCTGCTATCCTCGATGGATTCGTTCTGGCACACCAGACAGCGCAATTGGGCACCTATGGCAGCCGCCCGCTTTTCCTGTGCGGGGTCGTGCAGCATCTCGGACGGGTCGTCCAGCGCCAGAGCCCGACCGGATATCAGGGGTGTGAGAGCCAGCAGCGCTGTCAGCAGAACAACACCAAGCCACACCGGAACGAGAGAACGTAAGGCCAATCCTGACGGGCTCATTCTGACCTGCCATCACCTGTAGATGGGGCAGACGCCAGCGCGGCGAGAGGCAGGATCGTGTGATGAAACAGGGCGTCATCAAGCGCGGCCGCGCCATGCCATGCAATATGCCCACCCGGCATGACGAGAAAACTCTCAGGCACGCCGGTCACGCCCCAGTCGATGGCGGTCATACCGCTTTCATCCAGGCCGGTGCGTGCATAAGGCGAGCCATCGCGCTCGATGAAACGACGAGCGTCCTGTGGCTTGTCCTTGTAGGCAATACCCCAAAGAGCGATGTCGCGGCTGATCACCCGCAGGGCGGCCATTTCTGCGACGCAGGGGATACACCAGGAGGCGAAGAAATTCACGAGCACAGGCACAGGGCTGGCTTTGAGGTCGGCGGTTGAGAAACCGTCACTTTGCCCGGTGAGACCGGGCAGCGAGAAATCCGGAATTGTCTCGCTCGCCTGATCGTTACGGATGGCATGAGGGTCGAAGGAGCCATCCTGCATCGCCGCCAGCATCTTCCAGCATCCCAGCCCCGCAAGAGTCGCCCCGGCTACGGGAAGCGCCATGAACATCTGGCGTCTTGTCAGGCGTGTCATGGGTGTATCTCCTTCGCGCCCGGCAAGGTAGAGGCTGTGCGGCCTCTGCCGGGCGCGCCGAGGCGATGGCGTCGATCCGACAGCGAAAGCGCGCCCCCGAGAGCCATGATCACACCGCCAAGCCAGATCCAGGGGGCAAGCGGATTATTGTGAAGGCGCAGCACATAGCGGGTCTGCGCGCCTGTACCATGAGCCTCACCGAGTGCAGCATAGAGGTCACGCAGCAGGTTGGTTCTTATGGCGACATCGGTCGTCACCTGATGCTGGCTTGTGAAATCACGACGCGACGGACGCAGATGGGCAATAACATGCCCGCCGCGCAAGACAGTCAGGTCTGCCACGAGCGCGCGGTAATTCGGGCCGTCCTCCTGTCTGGCACCATCAAGCCGCCAGACCAGCGCACCCTGCTGGATCGTCTCCCCCACGCCGAGTTCCACCACAGAATGGCTCGCCTGTGACATGCCAGTGAGACCCAGCACCGTCACACCCACGCCGATATGGGCCAGAGCCCCGCCCCACACGGCGCGGGGAAGGCCTGCCACGCGCTGGCGCATGGTCCGGGGTATCGCGGTCCACTGGGCTGTGGTGACGCCAAAACGGATGGCCAGATCGGAAAGACTGGCCGCAATGACCCAGAGCCCCGCCGCCGCACAGAGCGCTGGAAGGAGGCCGTCGAGCAGAATGAGCGTGGTTGCAAGCCCAACCACAGCAAAACAGGCCGCCGGATAAAGGCGCCCCAGCACCGGCGAGAGGCGTGCACGCTTCCAGGGCAACAGAGGACCGATACCCATGGCGAGCAGGAGGGGCAGTGCCAGCGGAATGGTGGTGGCATCGAAAAACGGCTTGCCGACCGAGAGAGTCCGCCCTGTCAGGATCTGCATGAAGGGGGGGTACATGGTGCCAGTCACCACCACCGCGCACAGGGCGCAAAGCAGGATGTTATTGAGCACGAGCCCGCCTTCGCGTGAAAACGGTGCAAAGATGCCCCCCGAGGTGAGCGAGGGGGCTCGCCAGGCGAAGAGCACAAGCGACCCGCCTATGACGAGCGCAAGCAGACCCAGAATGAAAATGCCGCGGGCAGGGTCATTGGCGAAGGCATGCACCGAATTGAGAATACCCGAGCGTACAAGAAATGTGCCTGAAAGCGAGAACGAGAAGCTCGCTATGGCCAGCAGAACGGTCCAGATACGCAAGGCATCGCGTTTTTCAACCACGATGGCTGAATGAACGAGGGCCGTTCCGGTCAGCCAGGGAATAAGCGAGGCGTTTTCAACCGGGTCCCAGAACCAGTAGCCGCCCCAGCCCAGCACATAATAGGACCACCACGAGCCCATCGCGATGCCGCATGTGAGAAACGCCCAGGCCGCCACAGCCCAAGGGCGTACCCAGCGGCCCCAGGCCGCATCCACACGGCCCTCGATCAGCGCGGCGACAGCAAAGGCGAAGGGCACGGCAAACCCGACATAGCCAGTGTAGAGAATGGGCGGGTGGAAAGCGAGGCCGGGGTCCTGCAGAAGCGGGTTCATGCCCTGCCCGTCATCGGGTGCTGGCCAGATGCGTTCGAACGGGTCGGAGGTGAGCAGGCAGAAAAGCTGGAACCCGGTCGATACGCCACCCAGAATGGCCAGCACGCGGGCCTTGAGCACAAGCGGCAGGTTGCGGCCAAACAGGGCCACAGCGCCCCCGCACAGGGCAAGGATAAGCGCCCAGAGCAAAACCGACCCCTCGTGATTACCCCAGACGCCCGTGATCTTGTAGAGCAACGGCTTGCTCAGGGCAGAATTCGCGGCCACGTTCTGAACCGAGAAATCATCACTTACCGCACAGGCAATCAGGCTTGCGAAGGAAAAGCCCAGTGCCAGCAGCTGGGCTACAGCCAGCGCCGGGGCCAGATCGAGCAGCGCAACTCTGGCGCGTGCGGCCCCCAAGAGCGGCAGGATGAACTGGGCCAGTGCGATCACGCAGGCCAGAGCCAGTGCATAATGGCCCTGTTCGGCCCCCAGGACAGAAATCATGCGACAGGCATCATGGTGTTGTGTGACCTTTGGCATCGTCACGGATCATGCTCGTCCAGCTTTCGGAACTGGGCGGTTTGCCAAAGCGCGGGTCCCATTTGCCGCTGCGTTGCAAGGCTTCGGCCACCTCTTTCGGCATATAGGTCTCGTCATGCTTGGCCAGAACTTCAGAGGCAGCAAAGGGCGCGCCGACATGATAGCTGCCAAGGGCGACCACACTTTGCCCTTCCCGGAACAGATCCGGCAGGATGCCCTCAAAACGCACCTCGACGGCGGCTTGCCCATCCGTGACCCTGAAGAAATTGACCGGTGTCTTGCCGTCCGTTTCGCGTCGGAGCGACCCCGCCACGACCATGCCGCCAAGGCGAATCACCCGGTCAGGCGCGGGTGGCTTTTGCACAAGCTGTGAGGGCGCCATGAAGAAGACAATACTGGAGGAAAACGCATTCAGTACCAGCGCCGTCGCGATGGTGAAGCAGGCGAGGCAACTTAGCACAAGCCATAAACGCCGGGATTTGCGGGTCATGCGACGCTTCGGGCGCGTCTGAAAGAGCGCATCGCTCATGAGGTCGCCTCCTGATCGGGGAGCGATCCGGTACCGCGGCGTCCGATGCTGCGGTGTCTGGCTCCCTGCCGCTGTTCGAGCAGCATGAGGCGGGCTCTGGCGCGGCGCAGCCGCATCACGAGAGGCAGGGTAAAGGCACCGATCATCACAAGCGTCGCGGCATAGGAGGCAACGATATAGGGCAGATGGGTCACGCGGCCGGTCCCTCCTGCATGAGCGACCGGGTCATGATCTGTCGGGCCCGGGCTTCGAGAATGGCGGCCTTGAGGCGGCCTGTCACAAGGGCGGCGAAGCCGAAGGCAAAGCCGGCCATGCAGCATGAAAGCGGCAGCAGCATGGAGGGCGGCATGGCAGGGGCATGGGTAAGCGTGATGCTGTCGGGCTGGTGCAGGGTATTCCACCAGCTGACGCTGAACTTGATGATGGGCAGATCGATGACACCGGCAATGGCTAGAACAGCTGCGGCACGATAACCGCGCTGCGGGTCGTCGAAGGCCTGAATCAGTGCAATATGACCAAGATACAGAAAAAACAGCACGAGAACCGATGTCAGCCGCGCATCCCACACCCACCATGTCCCCCACATGGGCTTGCCCCAGAGCGAACCGGTAATCAGACACAGTGCGGTAATGGCAGCGCCTAATGGCCCGATCTCGATGGCGGCAAGGTCGGCCAGGGGATGCTTCCAGACGAGGGACAGAACCCCGCATATGGCAAGAGCGGCATAGCCACCCGAGGCCAGTATCGCCATGGGAACATGGATATACATGATCCGCACGGCATCCCCCTGCTGCCAGTCTGCTGGCGACCAGATCAGCGCCCAGACCAGACCGACACCAAGCGTCAGGCATGACAGAAGGGCCAGGAGCGGCAACAGCCATTGCGCCAGCTCCAGGAAGCGCCCCGGATTGGCGTAACGATGCAGGAACGTTCCCCGTACGGGCCGTTCCACGCTTTTGCCTCCCTTGGTATCTTGCGCAGTTCCTGTCACTTCCTGCTTCTCTCCCCCTCGATTGCGGTCATGATATAGCCCGCTTCAGCCACCATCCAATGCAGGTTTTGACGGTAAGCCGTCCTGATACGGGATTCATGGCGGGGGAGGGAGGCCATAAGGTGCAGTTTCTTCCGATAACCCAGACAGGTCAGGCCGATAAGAGAGGGACGATAATGCAGTACTGGTTGATCAAATCCGAACCCGAGGCCTTCTCATGGCAGCAGCAGGTGCGCAACGACATCGAGCCCTGGACCGGTGTGCGCAATTATCAGGCGCGCAACAATCTCGCCGCCATGCGTTGTGGCGATCTGGCATTTTTCTATCACTCGGTTTCGGACAAGGAGATCGTGGGTGTGGTCCGGGTTGTCCGTGAATCCTATCCCGATCCGAGCGCCGAGGGCGGTAAATGGGTCTGCGTGGACGTGCAGGCCTGTGGGGCCTTTGAAAATCCGGTTTCTCTCGCGACCATCAAGGCTGATCCGGCCCTGGCTGACATGGCGCTTTTGCGTCAGTCACGTCTCTCGGTAGCGCCTGTCACCGAAGGTGAATGGCACCATCTTTGCCATATGGGAGGGTGGAACAAGCCCAAGGGCTGAGCCTGCGGCAACGGGCTCAAACGGCCGGCCCACCTTCGAGGACGCCGCGCAAAAGGGCGGCAAGTCTGGCCGGGTCGTCTTCTCGCAGCGAGGCAAAGCCCATGATGAGCCCCTCCAGCGGTGTTCGCTGGCAAAGGGCTGACAGACGCCCCATGCGATACCCCGCTGCACTGAGCGCTGTCAGGCAGGCTGTCTCGAAACCTGCATGTTCAAGGATCGCGCCGATTTGCACCCCGCCATGCGGCGGCGTGACATGCAGCCCTTCCACGGTTGAAAGAGCGTGGTAAAGGGCCATGCCCCGCTGCTGGTAAAGACGCGCGATACGGCGCAGATGCGCCCGGTATTGCCCTGTTTCCATCAGGGCCGCGAGGGCAAGCTGGGCGTGCAGATTGGCGGCGAGGCCCATTGTGCGGTGTGCCGCCCGCAAGGGTGCAACCAGTGGCTCGGGCACAGCCATCCAGCCTAGCCTTAATCCCGGCAGCAAGGCTTTCGAGGCGGAGCCAAGATAGAGCCATTCACACCCCGTGCCATGCGCGGCGAGCGCGGCAATTTCGCGACCATGCCACAGGAATTCGCTGTCATAATCGTCCTCGAGTATCAGCGCATTCTGGGCTCTGGCGCGATCAAGAAGGGCGAGACGTCTGTCCAGCCCCATGCGACCGCCCAGAGGGAACTGGTTCGATGGCGTGATATAGACGAGACGCGCTTCGTGGGGCAGCTGGCTGACCTGCATCCCGTGATCATCCACCGGAACGGGGACGATGTGTGCGCCTGATGCCATGAAGCTCGCACGGGCGCCCAGATAGCCGGGATCCTCTACGGCAACCACATCACCGGGGTCGGTCATGACCTGCGCAATGAGCGTGAGCGATGCCTGCGTGCCTGGCGTGATGATGATCTGCCCGGGGCTGACACGCAGCCCGCGATCGCTCGCAAGGCGGGTGCTGATTGCCTCACGCAGGGCATGAGCCCCGTGATACCCGCCATAGGCGGCTTCATCACCGTGATTCTGGCGCGCAACACGACGCAACGTCTGGGCCCACAGATCTGCGGGAAACTGTGCCTCGTCCGGGACACCGGGGGATAAGCGACCTGTATCGCGTTGATAGCTTGCTGCTCGCGGGTCTTGGGCAAGAATCCTGCCTCTGTCCGACAGGGCGGTCGTGCCCCCCGTAACTGTGCGGGGTGAGGGCAGGCTCATGCAATGCACAACCGGGCGTCGTCCGGCCCGCATATCGAGAATACCTTCCGCCCGAAGCAGGTCATAGGCCGTGGCGACCGAACTGCGCGACAGGCCGAGCATGGCGGCGGCCTGTCGCGTCGAGGGCAAGGCTTCGCCATGCGCCAGTTTGCCCGATTTTATGGCGCGACCCAGAGCTGTAAAGAGCTGGACCGGCAAGGGGGTAGATACGTGTGGATCGACGCTGAACAGGGCGGGTAGGTAAACTGGCATGGCAAAAAACCATAAAACCGGCTCTCGGATCAGTCCAGTTCCTGCGTTAACGCCTTTATGAACGGTGCCGGATCAGGGGCCGGATGCCGAGCAAGGAGAAGAGAGTTATGATTCCCGATTATGCCAAGGCAAGGCAGGCACGGCGCGCGCATTATGATGAAGCGACCCTCCACGCCATTCTCGATACGGGGTTGGTCGGGCATGTCGGGTTTGTGGCCGATGAGCGTCCAATGGTCATACCGATGGCCTACGCCCGTATCGGCAGCACGCTCTATCTGCATGGCGCTTCCAAGACACGGATCATGGCGCTGGATGGCCAGAAGCTCTGCCTGACCGTGACCCAACTGACGGGGATCGTCGTGGCCCGCTCTTCATTTCACCACTCGGTCAATTACCGCAGTGCGGTTGTGCATGGCACTGCGAGGAAGGTTCTGGCGGAGGAGCATCAGCTGGCGCTCGACGCCATAACCGATCATCTTCTGCCGGGCCGTTCGGGTGAGGTGCGGGCCATGACGGCGCAGGAACGCAAGGCTACAGGCGTCATTGCCCTCGACATCGAGGCAGCCAGCGCAAAGATCAGAACAGGCGGCCCGGTTGAGGATGATGCCGATCTGCCCTCCACGCAGTGGGGCGGCGTGGTGCCGGTTGTGACCGCTCTCGGGACAGGCCTGCAGGACGGCCATACCCCGGAAGGTACGCTGCCTCCCGCGTCGCTGCGCAAGGCACAGGCAAAATTTCTGGCCTGATCAAGCAGTGAACCCTGTCGTGGACGCGTCTTTGGAAAACAAGGTTCTTGGGGTTCTTTGATTCTGATGCGTCCCGATGGCCGAGGAAGCCTGAGTGTCTGACGATTTCAAGTGTTGGGCAGGCAGTATGGAGGCTGGTTGGTGCCACGTAACCCGTGCTGAGCGCAATCACGAGTTGCGCTGGCCGAGGGAGAGACCGGCCGTAGGCTTCGCAGCATCACGCATCAAACCTCTGTCGCGCAATCCGAGCCGGGTACGAGGCTTGGAGTTTTACTGCTCCACAGCGATCCGTGGTGGGACACGCAGCCTCGCGGGTGAGCCTTTTCTCTCAGCCACCATTGGCTGGCTTGCCCCAAGCTGCCTGACCACATGGCAAGGCATCGGCAGGCGTGATCGGTGCGCGCAGCGACGCATCACCGGGAAGGAATGGAAAATCCCGGTGAAGGGCTCTCGCAAGCCTGACCACCCATATCCAGTGCAGCAAGGTAAAGGCAAAAGTCGGGCTCTCTAGTGACGTTGTCAGTCATCCACCCGCGCACCACCCGCTTCGGTATCACGACGCCAGTATCCGGCTGCCCTGATCCGGCTGCGTGGGATGGCTTCCTCATTCACCAGATGGTCGCGCAGGGCACGCACGGTATCGATCTCGGCCGCGATCCAGACATTGAGCGTCTCTGTGGCAGGCAGAACGACCAGGCGCAGAAGATCGGCGAGGCTTTGGCCAGCGGCCCTGTCACAACGGAAGAGATCGACCCAGGCGCGGCTCGTCAGCGGGTAGGTCTTGTCGCTTTCCTGCGTATCAAGAACTACAACGGCGCTGTGTTCGGGCGACAACTCTTCCAGCGTACGGGCGATAGCGGGCAGGCCCGTGTCATCGGCGATCAGCAGATGCGATGTGAGGCACTCATGCGGGATATTCGAGGCCTTGGGGCCGCCCATCCCAAGACGCTGCCCCGGTTTGGCCTGGGCCGCCCATTGGGTGGCCGGGCCTGAGTCGTGCAGCACGAAATCGATGGTGAGCTCTCCGCTTTCCTCGTCAAAGCGCCGCGGCGTATAGTCGCGGGCAATGATACGTGGATCACGTGGTGCCGTACGGTCGGCATTCATGTCAGGCAGGACAGGATGGGTCTCGCCGGGCTGGGGGAAGAACAGCTTCACATGATCATCGGTCCCGACGGTGACGAAATCATGCAGGTCGGGGCCCGTAAAGACGACGCGCTGCATGGTGTCGGATAGCGGGATGATTCGTGCCACCTCGATCTGCCTCAGGCGAAGCGGATGGCGGATCTTGGTGGGGGGCAGAGGGGGTAAATTGCTGGTCATGATGATTCCTTGCCCATGATTTCAGCGGCAGCGCGCATCAGGATGGCCGCGATCCGTCTGGCTTCGACAGGGCTGCACCCACGATGCTTGTAGAGCGCTGCCTTCAGGTGATGACGCGCCTTGTGCAGCCCGTCTGCGGCCTCGGGATCGACATCGTGCAGCCCGGCAAATGCTTCGCGAACTTCGCTCATGCGGCTGCCGATGCGTGTCAGGATTTCAAGGATACGATCGGCTTCTGCGCGGTTTTCCGTCAGGTAAGCCTGCCCCTGATCTGTCAGGGTGTAGAGTTTGCGGGTTCCTTCCTGTGTGACCTCAGCCTGGCCGATCTCTTCCAGATAGGTCATGGCAGGGTACACCATGCCGGGGCTCGGCTTGTAGAAACCGTTTGTCCGCTCCTCGAGGCGGCGGATGATTTCGTAACCGTGCGCCGGACTTTCGGCCAGCAGGGCGAGAATGACCAGTTGCAGTTCTTCGGCGCTCAGCTTGCGACCGCCGGGAATGTCACCGCCCCGGCGACGGCCAAAGCGGCCCCCGAAACCCCCGCCCATGCCACCGCCAAAGCGATGGTCCGAGCCGTGACCGAAACCGTCATGGCGATTGAGGGCATGACGTAGATGATGGCGAAAAAACATGTGTATCCTCCGTGATATCTTTAGACTGTTCTATCTTAAGATATAACGCAAGAAATTTCGTAAGACTGATTCGCCTTGTGCTTGGAGGGAGAACGAACGAGGCGTGTCGTTATGCTTGCGATCGGATTGCTGGATGCAACGGTGAGACAGCGAGTGTTCTTACCGGTTCCGGTCCTGATCCCGGTCAATCAGACCGGGGATGCGCCGTAGGAGCGCCGATGGCGTCAGGACCGGAAAGAGAAACTGACTGGTTCAGCAGGCCCAGACCGTCTTGATGTTCATGAACTCATGCAGGCCGAGTTCGGTCAGTTCGCGCCCATAGCCACTCGCCTTCACGCCACCGATCGGCAAAGCGGGGTTCGAGGCGGTGATACGGTTGATGAATACGCCACCCGATTCGATGCGCTGTGACAGAGCGAGACCAAGGCGCTCATCCTGTGTCCACAGGCTTGCGCCAAGGCCATAGGCACTGTCATTGGCCAGCGCAATCGCGTGATCGACATCCTGCGCCGTGATCAGGCAGGCGACAGGCCCGAAAAGCTCTTCCCTGAACGCGGTCATGCCGGGGGTGACGTCCAGTAGCACGGTCGGCTCGTACCACGCGCCGGGACGGCTCACAGCCTCGCCGCCGACCACGAGCCGCGCACCCTCCGCGATGCTCTGCTGCACCTGCTTGTGCAAGCCATCGCGCAGGTCGGTGCGTGCCATCGGGCCAATAAAGGCGCCATCACTCATAGGGTCTTCGAGGCGAAGCGCTCTTACTTTGTCGAGAAACCGTTCCGTGAAGGCCTCGGCGATCGGTGCTTCGAGGATGATCCGTTTCGCTGCAATGCAGACCTGCCCGCAATTTGCGAAGCGCGCTGTCACGGCGGCATCGACGGCCTTGTCCAGATCGGCATCAGCCAGCACGATAAACGGGTCAGACCCACCCAGTTCCAGAACGGTCTTCTTGCCATTTTCACCGGCCATCCCAGCGAGGAGACGCCCGACCCTGACACTACCCGTAACCGTCACGCCCGAAATCCGCTCATCGGCGATGACCCGTGCGGTCTGCTCACGAGCGAGATTGGCGGAGATGAACACATCGCCAAGATCGCAATCCTGCGCGATCTCATTCAGCAATGCGCCGCAGCCCAGCGTGTTTTCGGCAGGCTTCACGATAAAACCATTGCCTCCGGCCAGAATGGGCACGGCAGCGCGAATGATCTGCCAGTACGGGAAGTTCCACGGCATGACCGCCAGCACAATGCCGGTAGGCGCGTAGCTCAGATGGGCCTTGCCCATCGGTACGGGCATGGGTTTGTCCCTCAGCAGGGCTGGTGCGTGTTCGCCATACCAGTCGATAACCGAAGCGCATTTTTCGACTTCGGCACGCGCTGAGGTAATGGTTTTTCCCATTTCACTCACGGCAAGGCGAGCCAGCTCCTCCTTGCGTGCGCGAAGCCCTGCGGCAAGACGGTGGAGCAGATCAAGCCGTGCGCCCAGGGTTTTGGCGCGCCATGACAGAAACCCCTCCTGCGCACGGGCCAGCATGTCATCGACCGCCTGCTCCGACAGAAACGGGTAGCGCCCCAGCGTTTCTCCGGTGGCCGGGTTGACCGTGAATACGCAATCGCCTGACGCAGGATGGGTCATGATCTTTACCTCTGGTTGTTGTGCCACATTGCCGTGCCTGCCGCATCGGACTGGGCCACGACATCGGTCTGACCGTTGCCGGGTGAGCCGGCGTAGTTGTGATAGACCCCGTTGGTATAAGGCGGCCGCACAGGCGCATTGAATTTCACCGGCCAGCCCAGAAACGAGAAATGGGACGGGGCGTCATTGGGGATCTGGGTGCTCTGGTGAGCCTCCGAATTTGGCAGACCCAGGGCCGGATGGGCGCGGACCTTGTAGGAATAGTCCCGCAGCGAGTTATCGAAATCCTCGGTCACGACATAGCCATGCGGCGGCGGCGGGGCACCGCCATCGGGCAGGGCCACTTTTTCAACCGGGGTGAGGGGGTGTTCCATCGCCTTGAGCTGCGAGGCCGGATCGGCCAGCGCCATGCCGGTACCGAGTGGCGCCATGACGAGTAACGCGGTGAAAATGCGGGTAAGTGGGGTCGTGAACCGTGATCCGGGCATGTCCATGCTCCTGCCTGCCTCTGTAGGGTGCTAACAGGGGCGCGTCTGTTTCGTTTTTCTATGAACCTGTAAGATGTAAAAAAACAGGCTTTGTCACAATTATTGGTGACTGCCGCACCCGTCGGGCGTTGCCCGTCATGAAACGAATTCGGCGCAGGCTGTGCAGGCGACCCGCGAAAGCAGGTGCCCGAGGCCCGAACGCCAGTGCAGGGAGAACATGACCCATGGCTACAGCAAACGGATCGACGATCCCCGGAATCGGTGAGATCGCCCCGATGAATCTCGATAGCGAGTCGCTCGCCCAGCTTCAGGCGGCTCTGGCCAAGGTCGAACATGGGCGCGGCGTGCTCGTGCGCCTGGCGGATCTGATGGGTGGCGCTGTGGGGCAGGCGACCCGTATCGGCATGCAGGGGCTGGGCATGGCCCCGGCTATCCAGACAAAGCTTCAGGGTCTGGCTGAAGCCTCGATTGCCCGTGCTTTCGATATTGCAGTGCTTGGCATGACGCAGGAATCGGTGACCAAGGCCCCGAAATGGCGTGACCCGGCGGCTCAGGCAGCGGTTGCGGTCTCAGGGGCACTGGGTGGTTTCGGTGGCGTGGTCGGGCTGATGCCCGATATCGGTTTCACCACACTCACCATCATGCGCGAGATTGCCCGCATCGCCCGTGAGGAGGGTGAGGATCTGAGCGATGACGAGACCCGCCGCGCGTGTCTCGAAGTGTTTGCCCTGAAGGGATTCCTTGCGGGCCAGAACGCCGATGAGAGCGAGCTGGGCTTTTTCTCTGCCCGTGCCCTGATGCGAGGCAAGCCGATTGTCCTGCTTATTGCGGAGGTCGCGTCACATTACGGCATCGGGCTTTCGCGCAAGTTTGCACTGCAGATGGTCCCGGTTGCCGGTGCGCTCTGCGGCGCATCGCTCAACGCGGCTTTCCTCTCTCATTACAGGGCGCTCGCCCGGGCGCATTTCACCATCCGACGCCTTGAGCGTCAGCATGGCCCGATTGTGCGCGATACCGCCCAGCATATGCGCCAGACAGGCGCTGACGCCGCATCGGCCTGACGGGTGTGAGGTGAGGGAGCGCGACGCCGAGTTATGGCGCATCCCTCGCCCCCCGGTCGGACTGACGAGAGCGGAACTCTCGTGCCTTGCGTGAGGTCAGCGCTTACGCGGGGAGGTAAAGGTCTCAAGCAGCCCGACCGGAACGATCTGCAATGAGAAGATGGCAGTCATGACGAAGCAGAGGCCGCGATAATGTGGGGCCACGAGCGCGAGCACGGCGCTGAGCGCGATGCCGATGAGATAGACAAAAGTCAGTGGCATGGTGAACCTCCCGGCAGAATGCAATGACAGATCGCCTATCATGGTGCTGCATTGTCTGGCCATGACAAATCCGGGCTCGCGGGAGAGTTGCCGGGAGCTGGTGACATGAGGCCTGCCAGCTATGCCTTATGCTGCAATGAGACTGTGAAACGGGACAGAGGATGACGGATCCGATCACACCGGAGCTTCTGATCGAGGCGTACCGCAACGGCATTTTTCCTATGTCGGACGGGCGCGACGCCAGCGAGATCAGTTGGCATCGCCCGCATGAGCGTGGCGTTCTGCCGCTGAACTCCCGGTTCCACCTTTCGCGCCGTCTGGCGCGCACAACGTTGCAGGGCGGATTCGAGGTGACGACCGATCGCTGCTTCGATGATGTCATTCGCCTTTGTGCTGAAACCCCCGGCCGTGACGAGACATGGATCAGCGGGCGTATCCAGGCCAGATACACCCTGCTGCACCAGCTTGGTTATGCCCATTCCATCGAGACATGGCGCGACGATGCGTTGGTTGGCGGGCTCTACGGGGTTCAGATCGGCGGGGCTTTCTTTGGTGAGAGCATGTTCTCGCTCTGCACGGATGCGTCCAAGATCGCGCTGGTGCATCTCGCCGCTGCACTGCGCCTCGCGGGTTTCGCCCTGCTTGATGCCCAGTTTCCCACACGGCATCTGGAAACATTCGGCTGCCTGACCGTTCCAAACCACGCTTATCGCTTGCTACTGGACCATGCCCTCGGGATTGAGGCATCGTGGCACGAGGATGTTTCACTGGGCAGACTTCGACATGAAGTCATCCGTCTGCGCGATGGTATAGAGGCTCGTTGAGGCATGAAGGAGGGAACACCATGTCGGTATTCGATGTAAAAAACGCAGCGTTACTGTCGCTGGCTCTGTCAATGACGGCCGGTGCCGCCACGGCGCTGGCGCAGGAGAGCACGGGCGCCCATCCCCGGCTCTCGCCGGCGCGTGACGTGACGGTGGTCTATTCTGTCCAGCCTGAGAAAATGCCCCAGCCGGTACAGGCCATCGTGCAGTTCAAGGCTGAGGGCGACAAGCTTCGCATCGATTCGCCCGACCATGCAGGCTCGACCATTCTCGATCGTCCTGCCCAGCGCGTGACGCTGATCATGCACAAACAGCGCGTCTATACGAGCTTTGCCCCCAAGCATGGTCTGCGCAATCCGTTCATGCTCGACATGTCCATGCAATATGCGCCGGATGGTGCCGGAACGGTCGCAGGACTTGCCTGCAACAAGTGGACCATTACCTCGACCCACGGCAAGGCGACAGCCTGCGTGACGGAGGACGGCGTCATCCTGAGTGAGGAAGGCGTGGATGCCGATGGGCTGCACGGTAAGCTTGAAGCACAGAAGGTGACTTACGGCCCGGTTGCCGATACCCAGTTTCAGCCGCCCGCCGACTATCAGCAGATCACGGCTCAGATGCCCATTCCGCATGGCGCTGGCCCGCAGAGCTCTGCGGCACCCAAATGAGCCAACAATCGCTCAAGGTCAGCCCGCGCCATAGTATCTGTGCCCCGTTTCGCAGGGCGCTGCCGACCGCCCTTTGTATTGGTGCGCTTGGTCTGACCGGCCATTCCGGCATGGCGTACGCTGAAGACGTACAGGCAACGCCTTATGTCACACCTCGCGTCGATGTGGACGTCACCTACGAAGCCAAGGGGCCCGATGGTCAGGCCTATCGCCAGCGCATGCGCTGGAACGCTGCCCATTGGCAGCAGCGTCTCGATATGGAGACGACCGGGCTCATCATGCTGACGGATTACAAGGCGCATCGTCTTTCCGTGATCGATACGCGCACGAAAGCCTACACGGTCTCCGGTGCACCGGACGCCCAGTTCGCGCCGCCAGGCACCCCGGCTGCCGGTCACTGGCAGCGCGGGACGCAGGATCGTGTCGCGGGGCAGGGATGCACACACTGGACCACCACGGACACAGACGGTCAGGTCGGGGATTTCTGCTACGATGACAACGGCGTCTTGTTATCCGCGAGCCATAATGGTCAGGAGGTGATCAAGGCGCTTTCCTACGCGATGACTGCCCAAGGGCCAGAAATCTTCAAGGAGCCGGAAGGCTTCCACGAAACCAAACCCATACAGGTTGACCATCAGTAAGGGGGCGAGCTTTAGCTCTCATGCCGGGATGACCTGCCTGCGTACTCCAGGTTGCCGCCGCGTTTGAGAGGTCCGGCATCCGGATGGACCTCACCAGATCAAGAGGTATGGCGGTAGAAGAGTGTGTTGGTCATTCGCCTTTCCACACTTCAGATAAAGCGCAAAAAAGGGGCAGCCTCGTTGGCATGCCCCTTTTTTGTTACGACCAGGCCCGTCGTGGGATCCAGCAACACGTCTGCGCGATTATGTTACATTCTAGCCCGGTTTTGGTCCTGTTTGGTCCCAAAATCGACACCATATGGACGGTATAAACTGGATATCGGGTCGGCCACTCGTTTCAGGCCGATCTGACGAGGAGGTTTCTTCATGCGTCATATCCTGAAAATTGGCCTTGCGGCTCTGCCCCTGATCGGCCTCATGGGAGGCGCTCCACTGGCACAGGCTCACCCCGGCCCAGGTTGGGGCGGTCCCGGCTGGCACGGCGGCGGTGGCTGGCATGGTGGCGGCTGGCGCGGTGATCGCGGCTGGCATCGCGGCGGTAATGCCTTTGTTGGCGGCCTCGTTGGCGGTCTTGTTGGTGGTGCCGTAATCGGCGCGATTGCACGGCCCTATGTGGCACCGCCGCCACCTCCGGTGGTTTACGCACCGCCCCCGCCGCCGGTTGTGTATCAGCCGCCTCCGCGGGTGGTTTACCCGCCGCCGGTTGCAGTTTATCCGTCTTACCCCGCCTATCCGGCATACTGAGTTCAAAGGCTAAGCATCCATCATGGTCTCCATTGGTGACAGGGCTCCCGCTTTCTCTTTGCCTGACGCAAATGGTCAGGTTGTCGAAAGCGAAGCCCTGAATGGGCAGCCTTATCTGCTCTATTTTTACCCGAAGGCCGATACACCCGGTTGCACGACCCAGGCCTGCGACCTGCGCGATCAGAAACAGACGCTCAGTTCGCTTGGTCTTCGTGTGATCGGGGTCAGCCCCGATCCGGTAGGGAAGCTCGATCGCTTCGCCCGGAAATACGGGCTGGATTTTACGCTGGTCAGCGATGCGGACCACAAGCTTGCCGATGAGTATGGTACATGGGTTGAAAAAACCATGTACGGCAAGACCTATTTCGGCATGGAGCGCAGCTCGTTTCTGGTCGATGCCGAAGGTGTCATCCGGGCCCTCTGGCGCAAGGTCAAGCCAGCAGAGCATGTGGCGCTGGTGACTGAAGCCGCCGCTGAACTGTAGCGTTTTTCGGATATCGTGCCGCACGATCCCTTCCATCGTGCGTCCTGGCGGGCGTTCCGTCTCGGGGCGCTCATTATTGTAACGCCGGTCGCCATCATTGCGGTGGCTGGGCTGGCGTTCCTGTGGCGTTTGTCGCTTGGCCCGCTGGATGTCACAGCCATTGCCTCACGCTTTGCGCCCGTAGCAATCCAGGCCAGCAACGAGACGGGTCGTCCTGCTGGCAGGTTGAGCTGGGGGCGTCTGTTTCTGAGCTGGCAGCCTGGCCTGCGTCATGTTCATCCCGAACTCGTGCTCAAGGCGCAGAATCTGCGTATTCTGCGCAAGGACGGCAGCGCAACGCTGGCCCTGTCGCAGGTCGATCTGGCCCTGCGCATGGGGCCTTTGCTGCGCGGGCGTGTCGAGCCCACACGTGTTGCTGCACAATCGGGACGGATCATCCTTGATCGTCATGAAGACGGATCGATCGATCTGGACTGGCCCGATGCGAGACATCGCAAAAACGCCGCTAATCCACTTTCACTCGATCATCTGGCGGCACTCGACTTGAACGCTGTGACGGTGCAACTCCGCCATGCGCTGTCAGCCAATGGTATTGGAGCCTATGCCGATCGCACTGATGCCACGCTGCTTCTTGAAAAGGTTGCGCTGCATCACGATCCACGGACAGCCGATTATGCATGGACCGGGTTGGTCGAGGGCAAGGTGGGCCCGGGTCATGAACCGCCGATCAGCTTAAGCGCCGCGAGTGCACCCGTGGCGGAGGGGCTTTCGTGGCGTGTGACAGTCACCCCTTTCACCCCCGATGTCCTGCGCGGTTTCGTTCCCTATGCCGGTGATTGGCATGTGCCGGTCGGATTGCAGGCCTTTTTTCTGGTCAAGGGCAGCACAGGAACGCCTCACCCTTCTGGCGATGGGCCACTTCAGGATATCCCGGTCACGCAAGGGCAGATTGCCCTCTCTCTCGGCAAGGGCAAAATCGATCAGTCAGGAGGCGACCCTCTGAACGTGGAGCAGGGTCGTGTCTCCGCCCATATTGCCCTGCCTGAGGGGCGTTTTGTCGTCGACCGGAGCGATGCCGCCATCGCGCTTGTTGATGATACAGGCAGAACCGACACATTCCAGGCGCATGGCCATCTTGAGGTAGATTCGCTTCGCTCTGCCCGGCAGATTTCGGGGGGAGTTTCCCTTACGGCGACACCGCTCGATGTCCCCCATCTGGGTTCCATCTGGCCACGCTTCCTGATGAAGGGCGCGCGCCGCTGGGTCACCAATAATCTGAGCGCCGGTACGACAGACTCGCTGCATCTCGATGCCGTTCTCGGCAGTGACGCGGGCTGGGACCAGCTACGCCCCCGTAAAACCGACGCGTCCCTGACCATCGAGCATGCGACCGTGAACTGGCTTCGGCCCGTGCCGCCCGCACGTGATGTCGCCGCGCGTTTCAGCTTTGCTGCCCCGGATGTCCTTCGCATCGACTTTCTGCATGGCACCCAGCCCGCATCCGATGCGGCCCGGGCCGGTCTCATCCATCTCGATGGTGGGTCGATGTCGATCAGCGATCTTTTCGCCCATGATCAGACCGGCACGATTGCACTCGATCTTTCCTGCGATCTGGGCGACTGTGCCACCCTGCTTGCCCATCCAAGGCTGCATCTGCTCTCGCGGCATCCACTGCCGTTTACGCATCCAGCAGGTGCTGTGAGCGTGAGCGAAACCATCACGCTGCCGCTTTCGTCGCATATCGAGAATGACCAGATTCACGTCAACGCACGTGCGCGGTTTGACCACGTCACCCTTGGCAATGTTGTTCTGGGGCGGCAGCTGACCGAGGCGTCGGGCAATTTGGAAGCGACTGAAAAGAAGCTCGCGCTTCAGGGGCACGGTCTGCTCGATGGTGTGCCGACCGATGCCACGCTGAACGAGAATTTCCTGAGCCGGTCAGGCGGTCTGCGCGAGACCGTTCATGCCGTATCGGTTTTCGATGAACAGGCCCTGAACAAGGCGCATATAGCTAATAACGGCCTGTTTCAGGGCACGGCGCAGCTCGTCTCCGACTATCGTGCGGCATTCGATGGCCATGCCAATCTGGACCTTGCACTTGATCTCACCCAGGCAGCCCTGACGATTCCCGTCTGGAGCAAAGCGGCCGGTGTCGCGACAACAGCTTCCGCCCATATCGGCCTGCGCGATGGCAAGATGGTTGCACTCGATCGCATCAGTGCCGAGGGGCCAGACCTGCATGTCGAGGGCGACAGCCGACTGGTTGAGGGGCAGGTCCAGGCCATCAATCTGAACGGGTTCATGATTGGCCGCTCAAACGGGGATGCAGTGATCGAACTGCCGACACAGGCCAATGCAGCGATTGCCGTGCGTATCCATGCGCAGGACCTCGATATCGCGACTTTGCTGCACCGCGACGATGCAAAGCCCGGGGAGCGGCAGGGCGGCAGTGCGGGGACCGGCAGCGCATCGAGCGGCCCTGCCGAGAGCGCGTCAGGCAAAAGTACGGCGCCAGCAGGTCAGGACTGGACTGTCGATATTGCAACCGACCGCCTGTTCTACAACACGCAGAAATTTCTGGGGGGTGTGACCGCGCATCTGGAGCATCGCCATGATCGGCTGGACCGTGCCCGTTTTACAGCGGTCAGGCCCGTTGGCGTGGCGTTCGATCTTGCCCCGCATGAGGCCGGGCGTCAGCTCATGCTCCGTATTGATAATCTCGGTCGGCTTCTGAACGAAACCGGTATGACGGATCGTCTTGAGGGCGGGCGTGCGCAGATTTCCGGTCAGGTTGGAGACGGCGATACGGGGCGCGTTCCGCCTTTCAAGGGGATGATTTCCGTCTCACCCTTCGCGTTCAGGCAGCCACCAGCGGCACTGACAGCGGCTACCCATCTTTCTGTGTTCAACTGGTCCCAGGCCAGCCATGACCGGTTTGAGGTTCAGCATCTTCATCTGCCGATCAGGGTGCGTGATGACGTCATGACCATTCATGAGGGGCATCTTGGCAACCCGGCGCTCGGGGCCACGCTGGAAGGCAAGATCGATCTCGACAAGGGCGGGCTCGATCTGCGCGGGACAGTCGTGCCTATCTTTGGCCTCAACGCGGCACCGGGGCGGCTGCCGAATGTGGGCAAGTTGTTCTCGCCGGAGAAAGGGGGCGGCTTTCTTGCCGCTACCTTTACGGTCAAGGGAACGGCGGGAAATCCGGATCTGTCGATCAACCCATTTGCGATGCTTTTACCCGGCGTCATGCGTCAGCTCGCAAAATAGGGCATCCTGTACCGGCCTGACCAAGGGTATATTTGCCCCGGTGATTGGCCTTGCGTAGAGAATGGCCGGTAATCGCTCCGGCGAATCATGAATCTCAAGCGTCTGTTCTATGCGACGTTTGCCCGCCGGTGCACGTTTCTGCATGGGCGGGCGATGGCGCGATAAGATACGCGGTAAGTCGGGTAGAGCAGGATTGTAGGAAGGAAGAGGCCAGCGCGATGCAGGATGATGGAAATGCGGATCTGTTCGGCACGCCTTCCCCTCGCAAGGACGCCGCACGCCAAGGGCGCCCTGCGGCACATTCTGCACCGATGATGCCCCCCGCATCGCAAACGGGCGCCTCGCCCATGCCGACGTCGCGACAGACGCAGCCGCTGGCGGACAGGCTGCGCCCCTCCACTCTGGCGGAAGTTGTCGGTCAGGATCATCTTCTGGGCCCCAAAGGGCTGATCAGCCAGATGCTCAGCCGCAACACGCTGCCAAGCCTCATCCTGTGGGGCGGACCGGGATGCGGCAAGACCACGATTGCGCGGCTCCTTGCCCGTGAGGCCAAGCTCAGATTCGAGCAGATATCAGCCGTTTTCTCAGGCGTGGCTGATCTCAAGAAGGCTTTCGAAACCGCCTCGCGCTTCCAGCAGGAGACAGGACGGGGGACGTTACTCTTCGTTGACGAGATCCATCGCTTCAATCGCGCCCAGCAGGATGGCTTTCTGCCTTATGTCGAGCGTGGGACCGTCATCCTGATCGGTGCGACAACAGAAAATCCGTCATTCGCTCTCAACGGCGCGCTTTTGTCGCGCTGTCAGGTGATGGTGCTCAACCGGCTGGACGATAACGGGCTCGAGAAGCTGCTTCAGCGTGCCGAAGCCCTGTCCGACACAGCGCTGCCACTTACCGCAGAGGCACGCGCTGCCTTGCGTGCGATGGCAGATGGCGATGGGCGTTACCTGCTTAATCTGGTTGAGCAGATACAGGCTCTGCCCGCCGGGGAGCTGCTCGATACGGCGGGGCTGGCCGGTGTGGTGGCCCGTCGGGCGGTGCTTTACGACAAGGATCGCGAGGAACATTACAACCTGATCTCGGCGCTGCATAAATCGCTGCGCGGATCAGACCCCGATGCGGGACTCTACTGGTTTGCCCGGATGCTCGAAGGCGGGGAGGACCCTCGCTATATCGCCCGCCGCCTGACGCGCTTTGCCGCAGAGGATGTGGGCATGGCTGACCCCACAGCACTTCCGCTGGCCGTGGCCGCGTGGGAAACATATGAGCGTCTGGGGAGCCCCGAGGGCGAACTGGCTTTAGCGCAACTGGTCGTGCATCTGGCTACGGCACCGAAATCGAACGCCGTCTATCGTGCCTATAACCAGGCCCGCAAACTGGCCCGCGAAACGGGCAGCCTCGGACCGCCACATCATATACGCAACGCCCCTACGAAGCTGATGCAGTCGATCGGCTACGGCAAGGGCTATGAATATGACCATGATACGGAGGAAGGATTTTCGGGCCAGAACTACTTCCCCGATGAGATGGCTCGCGTATCACTCTATCAGCCCACCGATCGTGGTCGGGAAAGTGAAATCAGAAAAAATCTGGACAGGCAGGCCGCAATACGGGCAAGCCGTCGCCCATGAGTGTTACGACCCGTATTGTCAGTGAAGATGAGGCCGATATGCGCCTCGATCGCTGGTTCCGCCGCCATTATCCCGACCTCACCCAGGGGGCGCTGCAAAAGCTGTGCCGCACAGGGCAGGTGCGTCTCGATGGCAAGCGCGTGACTGGCGCAAGCCGTCTTGCCCCCGGCCAGAGCCTGCGCATACCGCCTCTGCCTGCTCCAATGGCGGCGCAGCCCGACCGCCCCGCCCCGCTCGACCCGCAGCTTGCCCGCGAGATCGAGCGCATGGTGGTCTATCGTGACGATCAGGTGATCGTGCTCGACAAGCCGTCCGGCCTGCCCACACAGGGTGGACCCGGCATCACCAAGCATATCGACATGATGCTTGATGGCCTGCGTGGCGATCTGTCCGACCGGCCGCGCCTCGTGCATCGCATCGACCGCGACACGTCCGGTCTTTTGCTGGTTGCCCGGACACCGGGTGTTGCCGCCAAGCTGGCCGCAGCCTTTCGCGGGCGCGATGTGGACAAGACCTACTGGGCGATTGTCGTCGGACGCCCCATGCCCGGCTCAGGTGTGATCGATCAGCCGCTCGCAAAGCTTGGGGCCGGTAACGGAGCGCTCATGATTGCCGCTACGCGTGATGACGAAGACGCTGTGGTGGCCAAGACCGATTATGAGGTGGTCGATGCGGCGGGCAAACGCCTTTCATGGCTTGCGCTCAAGCCCCTCACAGGCCGCACCCATCAGCTGCGTGTGCATTGCGAAACCCTCGGCACGCCGATCCTCGGGGACCCGAAATATGGTGGCAAGGCCGCGCATATGGAGGGTTTTATCGACAGGCTGCATCTTCATGCGCGTGCGCTGGAGTTTCCACATCCTGCCGGTGGGCGCCTGCGCGTAGCGGCCCCATTGCCGCCCCATATGCGTGACACATTCAAGGATCTCGGCTTTACCGCCGGTGAGACGCCGCGCCCCGAACGGATCGGGGGCAAGACCGGCAGGAAATGACCAAGGAACTCGTCAAATGAAACGTCTGACTGCGGCGCTCATCGTCATTCTGGTGCTGGCGGCAGGCCTGGCCGTGACGGCCCATATCCTGATCGATCGCTCATCGCTGAAAGAAGATGTGATTGCCGCGGTCAAGCGACAGACCGGCCGTGATCTCGCGATGGCGCGTTTCTCGGTAGGCGTGCTGCCATGGCCGTCCTTCAGCGCCTATCAGGTAACGCTGTCTGACGAGGGGGGCGATGGCGTGACGCCGATGCTGCGCGCACGCGACATCCGCGCGTCGATTGCGCTCATTCCTTTGCTTTGGCGTGAGATCCGTCTCGAAAACCTGACGGTGATGCGCGGTGCGTTGACCCTGCATCGCGACGAATCCGGGGTGGCAAACTGGGTCTTTCATCCACTGACGGGCAAATCAGGTTCTCCAACCGGACATGTCTCTCACCCTCAAGCGCGATGGAAGTTGCAGATTGGCTCTGCCAAGCTTGATAACATGGCGATCTCCCTCGATGACAGACAGGGTCATCACAGCGGTGCCATGAGCGTGGAGCGAGCCGAGTTCGACGGTCTTTCTTCCCCTGCTCCCTATCTCGATGTCCACGGGCATCGCGGGGATGCCCCGTTTCGTGTCAATGGCCATATCGGCCCGCTTTCGCTGTTTCAGGGGGCTAACCCTCCTTGGGCAGTCAGTCTTGGTGCGACATTGGGGAGGGACAGCAAACAGCAGGACTGGTTGAATTTCGACGGGCAAATCACCGATATGCGCCATTTCCATGGTTTTTCGGGCGTATTGCGTGGTGAACTGGCCTCCCTCAAGGATGTCGAATCCCTCTTCCCAAATGCCAACCTCCCAGATGTGAAAGGGCTGGGGGGCGAGATCGGGGTGTTCGATGCGGATCCGCAAGCAGAAGGCAGCGGTCTCGATCTCTCGCGGCTTGGCGTGAACCATGTGCATATGCATGCTGATTCCAGCCCGGCATGGCATGGGCTGACATTCAGCGCAGTTCATGCCGATGCTGACACGCTCTCTTCGGCCCTGACGGTGAGTGCCGTCGTCAACGGTGCGATGATCAGCGATCTGGCACCGGGCGTCGCCATGCAAGGACGTTTTGGAACCCTGGCCCAAGCTGGGACGGCCTGGCAATCCGGACTTGCAACGCCGCTCCCGGTGGCGGTGGATCTGCGGGATGTGTCCAAGATCGGAACTGGTTCGGGGCTTACGGCCCATCTCTCCGGTCAGATCGGCGCGGATGACTCCACGCTTGCTCTGGAAGGGCAGGCGCGTACGCTCGTTGTCATGCAGGCGGCGCTGCATGATGTGACATTCAAGGGTGAGGTGCTGCGCGACACGTCCGGATCGATTCAGATCAAGGGACTGAATCTCACAAGCCATGAGGCGACGGGCGTGGTGGATGCCTCCATGAAGGCCCCCCTGCCATCTGCCATAAACGGAAGACTCCAGTTTTCCGCTCTTGACCTCGACGCCCTCAAGGGGCTGTGGCTGGGTCGACGCGATGAGGGAACCGGGGCGGCAGCGCAAGCCGCTGTGCCAGCCGGCCCAGGCGCCACGGGGGCTTCGTCTCCCGCACCCTCAGCGACCGCGTCTGCACAGACGCCAATCGCGGGTCTGACCGGGGTAGCCGGCAACAGCGCTGCAGCGCCTCAGACGGCGGCTAAGACAGCCGCGTCTACCGGCACTATGGGCGATACCGACAGCATGACGGTCGTGCAGCGCTTCATTGACCAGGGGCAGGCATCGATCGATGTCTCTGCCGCAAAACTGCGTTTCAATGGTGATGACTACAGCGATGTCTCCGGGCATATCGCGCTCAGCAACGCCAAGCTGGCCATCGAGTCGATCAAGGGGGCGGGCAATGGCATGACGCTCGCCGGGCGAGCCGTATACGACCGGGGTGTGTCGCCTGCATCTTTAAGTATCGTTTTTTCCCCAGTGCTTTTCCCGGCCACGCTGGCGCAGACGCTGCTTTCTATTCCGGACCTGTTTCATGGGCCACTGATGCTGGTGGGTGAGCTCGATGCAAGGGGCGAGACGCGCGCAGCGATGCGCGACACTCTGCAGGGGCATCTGGGTCTTTCCATGGTGGGTGGCACGATCGATACCAGCCGGCTTGGGGCCTATCTGGGTGATGCGGCGCGCTCGCTGCTTTCGCATCGTGAACTGCCGGTGCGCTGCCTTGGGCTTCACGCCCGGTTCGAGGGAGGGTATGCCCAACTCGATACGATCGGTATGGAGGCTGGTGCGCTTACCCTGTCTGGCCACGGTGTTTACGGTCTTGCTGACGAAATGCTCGATTTGCATCTGGTGCCGCGTATCGGCTTTGGTGGCACGGGGGCTTCAACCCCGGTACTGGTCAAGGGGACGCTCGATGCCCCCAAGGCAAGCCAGGAGGCAACTGAAGGAGGACGTTTCCAGCTGACAATCGGCGGCAGCCAGCCCGATACCTGTCCCGATATCCTCTCCGCCGCGCGTGAGAATATGTCAGGTGAGGCAGCGCCTGAGCGCAAGAAGCATTCGCAGGCCTCTGAATTGCTGCATGGTTTGGGGATATTACATTGAGCCAGACGATCAAACGTTTCTGGAAGGCCGTTGAGGTCGCTGCCTATGGGCCCGATGGGCATTACGCCGTTATGCTCGACGGCCGCCCTTTCAGACTGCCCGGCGGAAATATGCTGACCACCTCCTCCACAAGGCTGGCTGACGCTATTGCCGCCGAGTGGCGGGCCATTCCCGACGGGGAGGCCTTTCGAACCGCAGATCTGCCCATGACGCAGATGGCAGGTACGGAAATCGAGCGTATCCGGCCTGACCGCGAGCAGATCATCGGTGGCCTCAGCGCCTATGGTGAAAATGATCTGCTTTGTTACCGGGCTGTCGGATCTCTTGGCCGGGAGCAGGACGCACTGTTCGACCCGGTTCTGGCCCTGTTTGGCAACAGACATGGTGTTGTGCCTCCGGTCACGCGCAGTCTGCTGCCGCTCTCCATCGCGCCTGAGCTTCAAAAGGCCTACGGGGCCGCCCTTGAGCGTATGGATGACGCAGCCCTGACCTGTGCCGCAATCTGTGTACCTGCCACGGGCAGCCTGATTCTGGCGATCGGTCTGGTCGAGGGATGGGTGGATGCTGCCTCGGCGCGGCTTATGGCCAGCGTCGAGGAACGGCACCAGATGGCGCAATGGGGTGAGGACCATGCGCTGATGCAGGAGATCGACCGCAACGCGGCCGATGTGGCAATTGCGTTACGGTATCTGGAGCTTTCTTACGGGACTGAGACGAATCAGGCATGATTTTGCCATGATCGGCCTTTAACCCATGCCTTGAGTGGTCATCACACTCGGTGACCATTGGTTACTCGACGCCCTCTTCGTGATTTATTAGAGGGTTGTCAGGTAATCAGAAGAATTTCTGCAAGGATCAGGTATGTCTTCTCGTATTCAGGCCGTGCTGGATGAGAACGCCGCTGCTGCAAATCTCATTCGTCGTATTCCGTTCAAGGTGCGTTCTGCCCATTTCGTGGCACGTTGCGTCCAGAATGTCTGGCTGCTCCTTGCAGCAACGCCCGTCATTGTTGTGATCTGCGCCATCAAGGGCTGAGTTTCGCCCATCCGGCCTGCGCCGGAAGGCGAGAACGCCCGGCTCCGAACCGGCAAAAGGCGCAGCTCCAGCTGCTCTTGTCGGCGCATCAATGAAAAAAGCCCGGCACAATGGCCGGGCTTTCTGCTTTCATACGCTCTGTATGTCGTTCAGGGAACAAGCACTGTGGCGACAGCCGTGGCGGCAATGCCCTCTTCGCGGCCCGTGAAGCCGAGGCGCTCGGAGGTGGTCGCCTTGACCGAGATGCGTTCCACATCGACCTGAAGCAGCGAGGCAAGGCGCTCACGCATGGCCTGAGCGTGAGGGCCGATCTTGGGACGCTCGCAGATGAGCGTTACATCGGCATTGATCAGCATGCCGCCGCGCTGGCGAATACGCTCGCCTGCGTGAATCAGGAAACGCGCGGAGTCCATATCCTTCCACTCATTATCCGTGGGCGGGAAATGGCGGCCGATATCTCCCTCGGCAAGCGCACCATAGATGGCGTCGCACAGGGTGTGGATACCGACATCAGCGTCGGAATGGCCCGCCAGCCCGCGATCATGGGGGATGGTGATACCACAGAGGATCAGGGGACGGCCGGCCTCGAAGGCATGAACGTCATAGCCCAGCCCCGTGCGCGGGAGTGGGGTCGAGCCGAGCAGTCGTTCGAGACGCACGAGATCCTCCGGTAGGGTCAGTTTGATGTTATCCTCAGCGCCCTGGACGAGGGCAACCGGATGACCCGCGGCTTCGAGCAGGGCGGCGTCATCAGTGACAGGCCCCTGATGTGTGCGGTGCAGGTCGAGCAGAAGCGGGAAATGGAAGCCTTGCGGGGTCTGGGCACGCCACAGGGAGACGCGGCAAACGGTTGTGTCGACCAGGCCGTCGCGACCGCGCTTGAGCGTATCCGCCACGGCAACCGCTGGTATGGCCCCCGGATGCTTTTCAAGCGCCTTGAGCACGTTCCGTACCACCTCGGCGGGCACGTAGGGGCGTGCGCCATCATGGACCAGAACAAGATCGGGTGGCTCGGGCAGGCGCGCTAGGGCCTCAAGCCCGGCGCGCACGCTGTCCTGACGTTCACGCCCCCCTGCGACAGGCGGCAATGTCTCGATCCCGTCGAGGGCCTGCAGCAGCAGCGGGTCATCGCCAACTGGCTGGATAAGGGTCACATGGTCGCGCAGCGCTTCAGCTGCGTGGCGAATGACGGTTTTGCCACCAAGCAGCAGGTACTGCTTTGGCATGGCAGACAGGCCGGTGGCCGGCGCGGCGCTGGCATCAGCGAAGCGGCGACCGGAACCGGCGGCGAGGAGGATGGCAGCAATACGCATGATGTTCAGGGAATGGGGATTTGTCCCTGCCGCGTCAAGCCAAGAAAAAAGGGCCCCGCAGAGACTGCGGAGCCCATGACCTGTGCGTCACACGTGAAGTGAGTTTCAGCGACCGATATCGCGCAGGCGGATACCCTTGTTGAGCTTGTGTTCGAGGGACTCCAGCGACACGCCACGTGTCTCAGGCACGAAGGCGAGGGTGACGAGGATGAACACTGCATTGAGCGCTGCATACAGCCAGAAGGTGTGCGAGGCGCCCAGTGTGCCAAGCAGCGTCAGGAACGTGGCGCCTACGACCATGTTCGCAATCCAGTTGGTGAAGGTCGAGCAGGCAATACCGAAATCACGACCCTGGAGCGGCTGCACTTCGGCGCAAAGCACCCAGATGAGCGGGCCGGCAGAGAAAGCGAAGCCGGTGATGAAGAGCAGCAGAACCCCGACCGAGAGGTAATGCATCATCGTGCTCGGATCCTGACCGAAGGAAAGCAGGATCGCGAGTGCCCCCATGCCAATGGCCATGATGACGAAGCCGGCGACGAGCATCGGACGACGACCCCAGCGATCGACGAAACCGATGGCGATGAAAGTGGCCAGCATGTTGACCAGACCGACGATGGCCGTGCCCCACATCTGCCCGTCCTGACCGAAGCCGGCCACTTCGAAGATACGCGGCGCGTAATACATGACGATGTTGATGCCGGTGAGCTGCTGGACGATCTGCAGACCAATGCCAAGCATGACGGAGCGACGGAAGTTAGGGTTTTCAAGGAACATCGAGAAGCCGCGCTGCTTCTGTTGCAGGCCTTCCTGGATATCGCGGATTTCGCTCTCTGCTTCGGCGCGCGAGGCGCGCAGCGAGGCAAGCGTTTCGAGCGCTTCGGCATGACGGCCACGCAGCATCAGCCAGCGCGGGCTGTCAGGAAGGAAAAGTGAGCCCACAAGGAACACAGCACCCGGGACGGCGACGATACCGAGCATCCAGCGCCATGACCCCGAATAGGCGAACATGGCGTCTGAGATGAAGGCGAGCAAAATCCCGATGGTGATCATGAGCTGATACACCGAAATCAGGCTGCCGCGATGCTGTTCGTCAGCCACTTCCGAAATGTAAAGCGGTGCCACGAAACTGGCGATACCGATGGCAAGCCCAAGAATCGCACGTGCAACGATAAGCAGAGTGACAGAATGGGCCACGACACAGCAGATGGCGCCAATCACGAACAGGGCAGCGCTGAAGACAAGCGCCTTTTTGCGGCCAAGGCTGTAGGAAAGACGCCCGGCAACAAGCGCCCCAAGGGCCGCGCCGAACATCATGGAAGAAACGATCCACTCCTGAGCGGTATCACTGGCCTGAAATTCCTTGGCAATAAAGCCAAGGGCGCCGGAGATGACGCCGATATCGAGACCGAACATCAATCCTGCAACTGCCGCAAGAATCGCAGCGAGCATCATTTTTCCAACCAGCGGAAGCTTCGTTTCCACTGGGGTGGGAGAGGTAACGTTACTCATATGAGAAGACCTTAGTCGAGAAAGCCTTGGGGCCGGGCCTGCAGAGGAATCGCTGTTGTCACACAGGAAATCCCAAACTCCGTGTGATCTTTAAGGGTTTGTCACGTTAAATCAAACCAAAATCGTTGTGATCCACATAATGGGTTTCCGGGTGAATTAGGGACTAGTGGGTCGTGTCTTGAGAGGGCGGTCCCATGTCAAAGAAAAAGCAAATAGCCGCCTAATTCTAATAACAGAGAAAAAAGTAACCACGATTTATGTTAATTTAACCGAAAGGAAGGGATGGACGAGCCTCTATTGTTGACTTGATCGCATACAGTATAAGTGAACTATAAATCAACAATAAATAGACATAAATACAAATTATTCTTTTATGATATAACTCTACCTCTAAATCATTCCATAACTACGCGAGACGTTCGTCAGGAAAGAGACCATTGTCTGCTCAAGCAATAAAGCTTTTGTATGTAAATGGATTGGTCTCATGTCTATTCTCATCACAGCATCAAGGTCTCTGTCAGTACTTGCGTTTGCGGGTTCGGTCCTGGGTTTGGGGGTTGCGGCCTCGGCTTCGCTGCCTGGCGAACCTGCCCACGTCCTGTCGGATGTATCTGATGTTGCCTATGCTGGCCCGCGTCCGCCTGCTGGTCAGAAGTGGGATCCGTGCCTGCAGCCGGGCGCTTGCATTGTCGAGAACCGTCAGGACGTTGCCTATGCTGGCCCGCGTCCGCCTGCCGGTCAGAAGTGGGATCCGTGCCTGCAGCCAGGCGCTTGCGTTGTCGAGAACCGTCAGGACGTTGCCTATGCTGGCCCGCGTCCGCCTGCTGGTCAGAAGTGGGATCCGTGCCTGCAGCCGGGCGCTTGCGTTGTCGAGAACCGTCAGGACGTTGCCTATGCTGGCCCGCGTCCGCCTGC